>Ga0268288_10008_pt1 | contig 450049 bp, 461 predicted proteins | sample BraspS3V5C_FD_191349 | JGI IMG/M metagenome (GOLD analysis project Ga0268288, IMG submission 191349) | Soil microbial communities from Anza Borrego Desert, Southern California, United States - Bradyrhizobium sp. S3-V5C | ecosystem: Environmental > Terrestrial > Soil > Desert | place: USA... | reverse complement strand
CTCTGGCCGCTGCAGCCGCAGCACCAGCTCGATCAGCTCTTCGCGGCTCAGCCGTTCCAGTTCGCTGCGGCCCATCTCACGAGAGAATCAGCGAAATCCGTCCCGCGCAAGGGCGTGGGTAATTACGGATGGTGCCATCCATGCCGAACTCGATGATGGCCAACGAGCGCGTCAGCGCGTCGATGGTGGCTTGGTTCTCATCAAAGGCGGGCTTACGGAACATGGCGCAACTCTCATTGGACGCCGTATCGTGACACCGAGACTATAAGTTGGTCTTAGTCGCATCTCGGAATCCGGCTCGGACCGTGCGCCACCACGTTCCATTTCAAAAGGATTTTTTGAGCCCAGTACAGATCATGGTCGGGCTATGACCCATTCCGTGTCAGATCGATCCCTGCCTTCAAGTCTCCGCGACTGTCGACAGGCGAACGGCGGTCACGAAATGATCGGAGCCGGTTCGAGCGCGCGTCGAGAGCCGCTGCGCACGGTGCCGCGACGGGCGACGGTCCGATCCGCGCGTGACGTCGAGCGCGGTCTCTCTGGTCGCTCACCGCGCGCCTTCGATCGCGCGGACACGTCGGTCCGGTGTGCGGAGCTCGGACAGCCTGGGTCAGGACCGTGATGCGGATCGGCTGGCCCGCATTCCCGAGGCTGGCCCGAAGGCTAGCGCGAAGCCTGCGCCAAATCCTCTTCGTCCGCGAGCCGAAGGAATTCCTCGAGTTTCGCGACGTTGCGTTCCGCCAAGGCGAGGACTTTCCAGGCCGCGACGAGAACCTCCGGCTCGGCGGACAGCCTCTCGTCCGGGGCTTGCAGGACCCGCCGGAGGCCGCCAGCCAGTGCCCGCATCGACGCCGCGGCCTGACGGATCTGCGCGATCCGCGGACCGATGTCCTCGCCGGAATCGAGGCGCCGGCGGAGGTCTAGAAGCATCGCGCGGGCGTTCTCGGCGCCCGGGATGGTGCCGAGGGGAATGATGTCGGCCATGGCGATCAAGCCAGCCCGACCCGGTACGGGCCGCAAGGCCGGTGCCCCGACGGGGCATCTCCCCGGCAACCCAGCCGAAGCGTGGGATTGACCCCGAGGCCCGAGACGCTGGCTGTGCTGCACGCCATCGGGATCGCCTCAGGCCGCGCGCACGGTGGTGAGGAAGCGCGTCATCTCCGCTGCGAGCTGCTCGGCGTGTCGCGACAGCTCGCCGGACGACGCCAGCACCTGGGTCGCCGCCGCGCCGGTAGCCTCCGACGCTGAGGCGACTCCGGCGATGTTGCCGGTCACCTCCGCGGTGCCCGTCGCCGCCTGGGCGACGTTGCGCACGATCTCCTGGGTCGCCGCGCCCTGCTGCTCCACGGCGGCGGCAATGCTGGCCGCCACCGTGTTGATCTCGCGGATGCGCCCCGTGATCGCGCCGATGGCCGAGACCGCCTCGCCCGTCACGCCCTGGATGCGGCCGATATGGCCGCCGATCTCGTCCGTCGCCCGGGCCGTCTGCGACGCGAGTTCCTTGACCTCGGCTGCGACGACCGCGAAGCCCTTGCCGGCCTCGCCGGCCCGCGCCGCCTCGATGGTCGCGTTCAGCGCCAGGAGGTTGGTTTGGCCGGCGATGGCCGAGATCATCGCGACGACGTCACCGATCCTCGCGACGGCCGTCGTGAGGTCCTCGACGAGCCGGGCCGTCCGGTCGGCCTCGCCGACAGCGGCCTGGGCGAGGGATGCCGATCCCTGTACCTGACGGCCGATCTCCTGAACCGAGCTCCCGAGCTCCTCGGAGGCCGCCGCCACGGTACCGACGTTCGACGCTGCCTGATCGGCCGCCGCCGCCACGGCCGTGGACTGCGTGGCCGTCTCGGTCGCGGTCGCCGTCATCGTCGCGGCCGTGGCCTGCAACTCCGTCGCGGAGGCCGAGACCATCCCGACGATGCCGCCGACCGTCCGCTCGAAGCCGTTCGCGAGGTCCATCATGATGCGCCGTCGCTCGGCGCCTAGCGCCGCGTCGGCGGCGCGCTTCGTCTCCGCGTCCTCGACGGCCTTCCGCGCGACCATGGCGCGGATGTCGGCGACGGCCTTGCCGACCTGGCCGATCTCGTCGCGACGGGCAGCCTCCGCGATGTCGGCGTCGAGATCGCCCTTGGCCATGCGCTGCAGAACGGCGACCAACCGGGTCAGGGGCCGCGTCAGCCCGAAATGGACGATGGCGAACGCGATGGCCAGGGCCGCGAGCAGCCCGGCGACCGCGGCCGTGACGAGGACCGTCGTCGCCCGCTCCGCGCTCGCCTGGGCCTCCGCCTTCGCCTGGGCGAGCTCGGCCGCGAGATTGTCGATGCGCGGCTGGACGAGATCGCGGACCTTGTTGCGGGCCGCGAGACCCTCGGAAAGCACGATTTTCCGCGCGGTCTCGGCGTCCCTGTCGAGGGCCGCCGCGTTCGCGCGCCCGACGACGTGGAAATAGACCTCGACGGCCTCGCGCAGCTTCTGATTGACGGCCCGCCGCTCGGGCGAGTTCGACAGCGCGATCAGCCTGTCGACCGCCACGTAGGCCTGTTTCACGGCCTCGTCGTAGCGCGATCGGTACATGGCCTGCTCGGGAGGCCGGTCCTCGATGAGGATGTTCCGATTCTGAACCGTCGCCTCGAGGACGTTCGTGCGAACAGTCAGGATATTCTCAAGTCGCGCGGACTGGACATCGACGATGTGCTGCGTTTTCTCGTTCAACTCATCAAAGACGCCGTGCGCGCGATACACGAGCCCGCCGGCGACGGCGGCGACCAGCAGCAGCGGGATCGTCACCTTGGTAACAATCTTGAGGTCGGAAAGGCGCGACATGTACTGTTGCTCCGCTACTTCTGAATTTTGAAGTCGCCGCATTTAAAGACGCGTTGCCCGGCAAGCGCGCGCCGGGGGCGTCCTCAGCGCGACGAGAGAGGTTTTCTGCCTTTCGGCGGCGACGCGATGCGCCGCCCGTCGCCTACGAGGCGCGGGCCAGCGACAGGACCGAGCGCGCGTCGGCGGTCGGGCTCCCGTCCGGATCGCCGGCGCTCACGCTCGGCGGCGGCGCAGCACCCTCGATGCGCGCGATGAGTGCCGCGACCTCGTGGACCGGGCGCGCCGGGCTGTAGAGGAAGCCCTGCGCGATGTCGCAGCGCTTGTCCCGCAGGACGTCCAGTTGCTGCCGGGTCTCCACGCCCTCCACCGTGACGCTCATCGATAGGGCCCGCGCCATTCGGGCGATGGCCTCGACCACGGCGACCTTCTCGGGGCGGCCCTGCAGATCGCGCACGAAGGAGCGGTCGACCTTCACCTTGTCGAACGGGAATTCGGTCAGGTAGCTCAGGCTCGAGTAGCCCGTGCCGAAATCGTCCAGCGCGATGCGCACGCCCGTCGCGCGCAGGCGCTTCAGGTTTTCCAGAACCTCCGGACCGTGGTCGAGCAGCACCGACTCGGTGATCTCGATCTCGAGCCGATCTGGCGCGAGGCCGGTCTCGCGGAGAACGGCCGCGACCTCGGCGTGGAAGCCCGGCATCCGCACGTGGATGGAGGAGATGTTCACCGCGATCTTCAGGTCGGACCACGTGCGGGCGTCGGTGCAGGCGCGGCGCAGGGCCCAGCGGCCGATCTCGACGATGAAGCCGGTCGTCTCGGCGATGGGGATGATCTCCCCCGGCGAGACCCAGCCGTACCCGGGCTTGTTCCACCGCAGCAGCGCCTCGAAACCGGCTACACGACCGCTCCGCATGTCCACCAGGGGCTGGTAGTGCAGCTCCATCTCGCCCGCCGCGAGGGCCGCGCGCATGTCCAGGTCGAACTGCCGCTGGCGGACGACCCGCTCCTCCAGCGACGGATCGAAGGTCCGCCAGCAGCCCTTGCCGTCCGCCTTGGCGGCGTAGAGGGCGAGGTCGGCGCGCATGAGCAGGCTGGCAGGCTCGACCGCGTCGTCCGGCATGTAGGCGATGCCGACGCTGACACCGACCTCCAGCCGGGCCTCGTCGATCTGGAACGGGCGGCGCAGCTCGGCCACCACGCGGGCGGCGAGGGCCTCGGCCGCGGGCCGACCGAGGTCGCGGACGACCATCGCGAACTCGTCGCCGCCGAGGCGGAACAGGCTGTGCGGTTCACCGATGGCGAGCAGGCGTGCAGTCACCGCGCGCAGCAATCGGTCGCCGACGAGGTGGCCGCGACTGTCGTTGACGGCCTTGAAGCCGTCGAGGTCGAGATAGAACAGCGCACTCGGTCTCTCCGCCATGCGGACCGTGCGGCAGAGCGTCCCCAGCGCGTCCTGGAAGCCGCTGCGGTTCGGCAGTCCGGTCAGGCTGTCGTGACCCGCCAGGAAGGCGATGCGGGCCTGCGCCTCCCGGCTCTCGGTGGTGTCCGAGCCCACGCCGCGGTAGCCCGTGAACGCTCCCTGTGCGTCGAAGACGGGCTTGCCGTTGAGCGTGATCCAGCGCGTGCCGACCGCGGTACGGAGCCGGATGGTGCGATCGCGGAAAGGCGCGCGCGCCGCGATCGCCGCGGCGACGGCCTGGGCATCCGCGCCGTCGCCGTCCGGGTCGGCGAACGCGCGCAGGAGCTCAGACAACGTCCGGTGGCGCAGCCCGGCGACCTCGACGCCGAGCAGGGCGGCGACAGCGGCGCGGGCCTGCCGAAGGCGCCCGACCGTGTCGGTTTCCCAGAGCCAGTCGCTCGTGCCCTCGGCGAAATCCTTGAGGAGGAACCCGATGGTCTCGCTCTGCGCCTGCACCATGACGCGGTCGCAGAGGCGCTGGTAGGAGTGCCGGCACATCCGACGCGCGCTCACGAAGACGAAGGCCGCGTACAGCGACAGCAGCACGGCGACGTACTCGCCGACCGGGCTCTCGCAACCGGCGAGCCCGACGAAGATGCCGGCCACCACCGGCGCCACGGCCAGGAGCGCCAGGGAGAAGATCGGGCCCGCCACGTAGGCGTGCGAGATCAGGGCGGCGCAGACGGCCCCGACCACGATCCGGTAGGCATTGTCGACCGAGGGCAGCAGGATCGCCGGCATGCTGGCCCAGGCGAGACCGCGGCCGAGCGCGAGGCCGTGAAGGACGGCGAAGGCCTCCCGGGCGATCGATCGGTCGCCGAGGCGGCCGCGATAGCGTCGCATCGCGATCATAGCCACCGCGCACAGCGCCGTCACCGCCACCGCGAGACCGGACAGGTAAGCGTGCGAGACGATGCCCCAAAAGATGACGGCCAGCGCGAGCACGACGGCGGCCTGCGTCACCGCCGAGTAACGGCCGAGTTGCAGCGTCTCGGCGAGCATCGTGGCGCGCATCGCCTCACGCAGGCGCGCGTCCTCGTCGGGCAGGTGCGCCGCGTCGTCGACGCCCATCGGCAGGATGATCTCACTCATGGCCGCGCCCGTTCGAGGACGTCGAAGCGTCGGCGGCGATCACCCTGCCGCGGAGGTCGAACTGGATCGACGTCGGTGCACTGTCGAGGGTGCACGACTTCGCCCGGCATTCGGCATTCGGCAGCGACATTCAGGTACCCAGGCAGGAGACGTCTCGCCGCGTCTCCAGTGCGAGGATGACCGCTTCGGACTGCCAGAGTCTCAAGCCGATCGCCGGAATTCCTGTTCAATCGCGCTCGAGGGAATCGAATTTCCTGTCATTCCACCGGAGACATCCGAAGCTTCGAGCGTAGTGAGATTATTTATTCCATTCTTCGGCATATACATCGGGCTCGCCCGATAGATAACCCATCGCATTCTGGTATCCATCGATCGCCAAGAATGAATCCGCCGCAGGCTTCCTTTCCCAATCAATCTTTGGCCTGCACGACACTGACATTCGCCATCGAATGTCAGTCAATATGGATCAAATGCTGTCTTCTTAACGCTTTCACGGCCACGCTTATGCCATTCCGCATCTCAGCTCTGGAGCACTGGCAATCGGGGTGAGGCGATGCCGACACGTGCATTGATGCGTCCGCAGGCGAAGACCGAGATCGGCGCCGCCCCGCGCGGCTTCTCCTCGCGCCACTACTTGAAGCTAATCGAGGATACGGGAAAAATCGGCTTCTGGTCGGCGGACCTGCGCTCCGAGCGACTGGACGCGTCGCCGGGCCTCTACCGGATTCTGGGCCTCGACCCGACCACGGAGATGACCTTCGGCTTCGGGCTCGACATGATCCACCCGGAGGATCAGGCCGCGCACGGTGACCAGATCGCCGTGCTACGCTCCGGCCAGCCGGTCAGTCGCGAGTTCCGCATCATCCGGCCGGACCGGACCCAGCGCTGGCTCCTGCACCACGCCGAGGTCATGCTCGGCTCGGACGGGCGCCCGAGCCAGGGCATGGGCGTCGTGTTCGACGTCACGGCGCAGCACGAGACCATGAACGCGCTCATGCAGCGGCATGACCGCCTGAACGCGCTGATCGCCGCGACGGCAGCGGTCTTCTGGGTCAACAAGGCGAACGGCGAGCCGAGCGAGATGCCGCAGTGGATGGCCCTGACCGGTCAGTCTCACGCGCAGATGCAGGGTCTGGGCTGGCTCGACGCCGTCCACCCGGACGACCGCTCCCGCACGCTCGCGGCCTGGACCACGGCGGTGGAGCACACGGCGCCCTACAACACGGACTATCGCGTCCTGTGCGCGGACGGGATTTACCGGTGGTTCAATGCGCGCGGCGCGCCGGTGCTGAACAAGGACGGCTCCGTCCGCGAATGGGTCGGAGTCTGCTTAAACGTTCCGGGACGGACCCGCTACGGGGCCCCGCCGCCCGAGGCGGTCCCGCCGCCGGGGACCGCGCAGGGTTCGGTCGCCGACGAGACCCTGATCCCGAGCCAGATCCGTTCGGCCCGCGCAATCACCGGCCTCTCGAAGGATGAGCTTGCCGCGCGGGCCAACGTCTCGGTCTCGACCCTCAACCGGCTGGAGGATCCGACCTCGGCGGTCAGGTCGCGCTGGGACACCCTGCTCGCCGTGCGTCGTGCTCTGGAAGAGGCGGGCGTCGAATTCATCTTCGAGGCAGGCAAGAAGCCCGGCGTGCGCGAGGCGTGACTGCACTTGAGGCCGCTTGACCATCCGGTGCATCTGGCACCTGATCCGCGCCTGACTTCGCGGGCAAGGGGGAGATCGGTTCGCGGCCCTCTCGGCTTGCTCGGGCGTGAGAGAGCCGAGCGCCGAATGGATGCGTTGCCGGTTGTCGTAGCCCTCGATGTAGGCGAACAGATCGCGCCGCGCCTCGTCTCGGGTCGTCCATCGTCGCTGATGGACGAGCTCGATCTTGAGCGTGTGGAAGAAGCTCTCCATCGGGACGTTGTCGTAGCAGCAAGCCGTGCGGCTCATCGCCGGCTTCGCCCCCATGCTGATGCGTTGCTTACGGTAGGCCTGCGCCGCGTACTGGCTGCCGCGATCCGGGTAGCAGATGAGCCCGGCGGCCGGCCGCTGCTCTCCAGCAGGGCGACCGCTTGGCGTTTGAACTCGGGCGTGAACTCGCGTTTCGTCTTCGCCATCCGACACCTTCCCCGCTCAGCACGAGCGTATCAGAGGTATCCGCGAAGCCGAGGGAAGATCAATCTGCCGGTTCGCGCACTGCTGAAGGGTAGGCGCATCGCGGCGACCACCGGATAGACCGCCGGCAGGACCACGAGGGTCAGCAACGTCGCGGAGATCAGCCCGCCGATCACCACGGTCGCGAGGGGGCGCTGCACTTCCGCCCCGGCGCTGGTCGATAGGGCCATCGGCAGGAAGCCGAGCGTTGCGACGAGGGCCGTCATTATCACCGGGCGCAGGCGCCTCTCGGCCGCCCGGGTGGCGGCCTCCCGCGGGTCAAGGCCGGAAGCTTCGAGATCGCGGATGGTGCTCGTCAGCACCACGCCGTTCAGGATCGCGATGCCGAAGGTCGCGATGAAGCCGATCGCCGCCGAGATCGAGAACGGCATGTCGCGTAAAGCAAGCGCCAGGATGCCACCGTCGCGGCTATCGGCACGTTGAGGACGATCAGCCCGGCGCGGCGGATGTCGCCGAACATCACGACGAGGAGGACGAGGATCCCCACCAGCGCCGCCGGCACCACCACCGAGAGACGGGCGGTAGCCTCCTGCAGGTTGTGGTACTGGCCGCTCCATTGCAGCGCGTAGCGGGGCGGCAGCTTCACCTGATCGGACACGGCCTTCTGCGCGGCGTCCACGAAGCTCTGCACGTCGCGGCCGCGGACGTTGACCTGGATCGAGCTCCGCCGCTGCAGCCGCTCGCGGCTGATCTGGGCCGGGCCGGAGGTGACCTCCACCGAGGCCACCATCGCGAGCGGCACCGTCATGGCGGAACCGGTCTCCTTGCCCGGCCGCCCCACCGGCAGGGCGCGGATGCGCTCGATGTCGCTGTTGTCGGCCGGGTCGAGCCGGACCACAAAGTCGGTGATGGTATCGTCGTCGCCGTAGGCCATGCCGGCGGTGCGCCCGCCGATGCTCTCGACCACGTCGAGCACGTCCGACACGTTGATGCCGTAGCGGGCGGCCTTGGCCCGGTCGACCCGGATCGAGAGCGCCGGCATCCCGGCCTGCGCCTCGGCCTTCACGTCCGCCGCGCCCTGAATGCCTGAGACCACCCGCACGACGGAATCGGCCGTGTCCTTCAGGACCTTCAGGTCGTCGCCGTAGAGGCTGATCACGACGTCGCCGCGCACGCCCTCCAAGAGGTCGTCCATCCGCATCTGGATCGGCTGCGAGAAGCTATAGGCGACGCCCGGCACCTTCTACCGGAGGCGCTTGTGGAACGCCGCGACGAGCCCTTCCTGGCTGTGGGCGGTCCTCCAGGTCGAGGGGTCGGTCAAGGTGATGAAGCTGTCAGTCGATTCGACGCCCATCGGGTCGGTCGGGATCTCGGCGCTGCCGGTGAGGGAGACGATCCGCTTCACCTCGGAGAAGGATTTCAGCACCCGCTCGATGCGGGTGACGGTGGCGAGCGAGGCGTTCAGCGCGATGCTGGGCAGCTTCTCGGAGGTGATAACGATCGAGCCCTCCGACAACTTCGGCAGGAACTCGCCCCCGAGACGCGTGGCCATCGCGCAGGAGCCGGCGAACAGGGCGACCGTCGTGAGCACGCTGACGAACGCGTGCCGCTCGGCCCAGCACAGCACCGGCGTGTAGACACGCCGCACCGCGTGGACGAGGCGCGTCTCGCGCTCATTGACAGTCCGCCGCGCGAGAAAGAGCGCCGCGAGCGCCGGCATGAGGCTCAGGGTGACGATGAGCGACGCGCCGAGCGCCAGGATCACCGTGAGCGCCGTCGGGGCGAACATCTTGCCGGCGACGCCTTCGAGGGCGAGGATCGGGACGTACACCATCATGATGATCGCCACCGCGAAGATCACCGGGCGGACCACCTCGGCGGCGGCGGCGCGGATAAGATCATGGGCCGGGCGATCCGGGTGCTCGCCCCGGGCGCGGAGCACGTTCTCGATCATCACCACGGCGCCGTCGACGATCAGACCGAAATCGATCGCCCCGAGGCTCATCAGGTTGCCCGACAGGCCGAGCAGCCGCATCCCGGCAGACGCCATCAGCATCGAGAGCGGGATCGCGGCGGCGACGATCATTCCTGCGCGCAGGTGGCCGAGCAGCAGGAGCAGCACCACGATCACCAGCGCCGCCCCCTCGAGGAGGTTGTGCTCCACCGTGCGGATGGTGCGGTCCACCAGCGTGCTGCGATCGTAGAACGGGACGATCTCGACCCCAGGCGGCAGTTGCTGGCGCAGGGCGGCGATCGTCTTCTTCACCTCCGCGACTACGGCGCTGGCATTCTCGCCGTCGCGCATCATCGCGATGCCAATGACGGTCTCGCCTTCCGCGTCGTGGGTGACGGCGCCGAGCCGGACCTTGGGGGCCTCCTGCACCGTGCCCAGCGTGCCGCGCGTCACCGGCACACCACCGGGGCCCGTCGCGACGACGATGTTCGCGATGTTTTCCGGGCTCTTGGCGAGGCCCAGGCAGCGGATCGTCTCCTGCTGGTCGTTGTGCTCGATGTAGGCGCCGCCCCGGGCTGCGTTGTTCTCGGCGAGCGCCGTGTAGACCTGGGCCAGCGTCACGCCGTAGCGGCGCAGCGCGTCCGCCGAGACGCGGACCTCCTCGGTCGGCATCTGGCCGCCGTAGATGTTCACGTCGGCGATGCCGGAGGTGAGCTTCAGCTTCGGCGCGATGGTCCATTGCAGGATGCGCTTGAGCTGCATCGGCGTGTAGGCGGGCCCCCGCAGCTCGAACTGGTAGATCTCGTCGAGGCCGGTCGCCATCGGACCCATCTGCGAATCGCCGACTCCGGCGGGCATCAGGCTCTTGGCCTGGGGCAGGCGCTGGAACACCTCCGTCCGCGCCGCTGTGACCGACACGGATTCGTCGAAGGTGACGTAGACCGCCGAGACGCTGGCCCGGGACGTCGAGCGGACGTTGGAGAGCCCCAGCGCGCCGGCCATCGCGTTCTCGACAGGAAAGGTGACGAGTCGCTCGACTTCCAGGGGACCGAGCCCCGGCGAGAGGGTGAGGATCATCACCCGCTTCGGCGAGATGTCCGGCACCGCGTCGATCGAGAGTCCTTCGAGGTTGGCGATCCCGCCCGACGCCGCGGCGAGCGCGATCATCAGCACGAGGAAGCGGCGGCGGACCGAGAGGGCGATCCAGCTCTTCATCGCCGCCGCTCAATCCGTCGAGCCGATAAGGCTGCGCAGCAGGATGGCCTTCAGGCCGAAGCTGCCCGCGGTCGCAACACTCTCACCCGCCGCCACGCCTCGGCGCACCTCCACCCAGTCGGTGCGCTGGATGCCCAGCGTCAGGGCCCGCCGCTCGAACCTGTCCGGGGCCGTGCGCACGAAGGCGATGGGGCCGGTGTCCGTCTGCTGCACGGCCGCCGCCGGGATGGTCACGCCGTCGCGACCGACATAAGCCGCGACCGTCACCGAGACGAAAAGGTTGGCGCGCAGGAGATCCTGCGGGTTGTCGAGCTCGATTTGCGCCGGAGCCGTGTTCGTCGCCGGATCGAGGGCGGCGTTGACCGAACGGATATGGCCCTCGAAGGGCGGATGGCCGGGCCGGGCTCTCCACCGAGACCGCATCCCCGGCCTTCACCCGGGAGATATCGGCCCCGTAGAGGTTCGCCAGCACGACGACACGGGTGGGATCGGCCATCGTAAAGGCGTCGCGCCCGGTATCGACCACCTCGCCCAGGGTGATGCCGACGCTCGTCACTACGCCGGCAATCGGCGTGACCACGGCGCTGGTGCCCGGCGCGGCGCCCTCGGCCGGGGCGAGGCGTTGGTACTGCGACCGGTACATCTCCGCGTTCGCCTGCGCAGACTTGACCGCCGCCTGTGCTTTGGCGAGATCGACCTGCCGCCGCTCGACCTCGGCTTGCGCCACGCCACCGAATATCAGCTGCTCCAGCCCACGCTTCACCTGTAGCGCTGCCACCGCCTCGGAGGCCCGCGCCTCGCCGAGGGCGGCTTCAGCCGCCTGGAGCCCGTTGCGGGCGTCGAGGAGGAAGGCGGCATCGAGGGTCGCGAGCGTCTGCCCCGCCGTCACCCGGTCCCGGGCCGGACGGCGAGGCTCAGCACACGTCCCTGCGTGCGCGGCTTCTTCGAGCCCGAGGCCGAAGAGAGCGGCGTCCGGCTCGTCCTCTCGGCTGTGGGACCTTTCACCGTCCACGGCGACCGGGACCTCTGCTTCAAGGCCCTTTCGAATCTCATCGACAATGCCGTGAAGTTCACGCCCCCGGGAGGGACTGTCCAGGTTGCGGTCGCCTGGACCGGCCAAGCGATCGAGGTGGCCGTGGAGGATACCGGCCCAGGCCTGCCGGCGAGCGAGCACGATATCTGCGGTCCCGCCGCGACGCGTTGATCCAGCGCAAGGCCTGCAAAGCCGGACCGAGCTCATCTCGTAGGCTCGAACGGGAGGGGCAGACATGAAGTCGTCAGCCCTAAGCTCGCCCGAGACGGATCGACCGGTGGCCGCCGGATGGACGCCGGGCGTGCACGGGTGGCTTGCAGCCCTGCCGCTTGCCGGCCTCTGTGTCGGCTTGGCTGTGCAGGTCTTCGGTCGGGCAGATATCGCGGCGGCGGCCTGGACCCTCGCGACCCTGGCGGTCCTCGGAGCCCTCGTATTCCAGATTGTTACGAGCCTGGCGAAGGGCGACGTTGGGCTCGACCTCGTCGCCCTGCTCTCGATGGGCGGCGCGCTCGCGCTGTCGCAGCCGCTGGCCGGCGCCGTCATCGCCCTGATGTACGCCGGCGGCCAGTCGTTGGAGGCGTACGCGTCCGGCCGTGCCGGCAGGGCCATGACCGCGCTGATCGCGCGCCAGCCCCGGACCGCCCTGCGCGAGGACGGCGGGGTGCTGACGGAGGTGCCCCTTGCGGCGTTGGTCCCGGGAGACCGCATCCTCGTGCGCGTCGGCGACGTCGTGCCGGTGGACGGCCGGGTCGCCGCAGGCCGCGCCGTGCTCGACCGTTCGAGCCTGACCGGCGAGGCGCTGCCCGTCACCGCCCTCGCGAACGAGCCCGTGCTGAGCGGGACGGTGAACGCGGGCACGCCGTTCACGCTGGTCGCAGATCGGCCCGCGGCCGAGAGCACGTATGCCGGGATCATCCGTCTCGTGGATGCGGCGCAGGCCCGAAAGGCGCCGATGGCCCGCTTGGCGGACCGGTACGGTCTCGCCTTCCTCATGCTCACACTGCTGCTGGCCGGAGGCGCTTGGCTCGCCACCGACGACCCCGCTCGGGCGCTGGCCGTGCTGGTCGTCGCCACCCCGTGCCCGCTGATCCTGGCGGTGCCCGTTGCGCTCGTCTCCGGCCTCTCCCGCGCCGCCGGCATCGGCGTCCTTATCAAGGGCGGTGGTGCCCTTGAGATGCTGGCCAAGGTCCGCGTCCTGGTCGTCGACAAAACCGGCACCTTGACCCACGGCACCGCCCGGATGGTGGCCCTGCGGACCCTCGGCGCCGTTGACGAGGACGAGGTGCTCGGGCTCGCGGCGTCCCTCGAACAAGCCTCGGGCCACCCGGTAGGGCAGGCTCTGGTGGAAGAGGCGCGCCAACGCGGCCTGACGCTCTCGCAACCCGAAGCCGTCGAGGAGACGCCTGGGGAAGGCGTGACCGGTCTCGTGGAGGGGCGGCACCTCGTCGTCGGGGGGCTGCACCTGATGCGAATCCACGGGATCGACTTCCGAATACCGGACGAGGCGCGAGGCCTGGCGGCAGCCGCGGCGACGGTGCTGGTCGCCATTGACGGCGCGCCGGCCGCCATCCTGGAGTTCGCCGACCCGCTCCGTGCGGACGGCGGCAGCGCGCTTCTGGAACTGCGCGCGTGCGGCATCGAGCGGGTGTTACTCGCGACTGGAGACCGGCGCATCGTCGCCGAGGCGCTCGTCGCTGGTCTGCCTGTAGACGCCGTCGCCGCCGACCTCGACCCGACGGCGAAGACGGACACCGTGGCCGCCGAGCGCCGCAACGGTCCGGTGATGATGGTCGGCGACGGTGTCAACGACGCGCCCGCCCTGGCGGCCGCAGATCTCGGCGTGGCACTCGGCGCGAGGGGTGCGGCGGCCGCGGCCGAAGCCGCGGACGTCGTTCTACTGGTCGACAGCTTGGCGCCCCTGCCCCAAGCCATCCGCATTGCCAAGCGGGCCCGCGCCATCGCGCTTCAAAGCGTATGGATCGGCCTTGGCCTGTCGCTCGCCGGCATGACCGCGGCGGCACTAGGACACCTCACGCCCCTCCAGGGCGCGTTGCTCCAAGAGCTCATCGATGTAGCGGTTATCCTCAACGCCATGCGGGCGCTCGGCGGTCCCCGAGACGCTCGCAAGCCGATGGCGCGGGAGGCTGCGCGGCATCCATGAGGCCGGTCGACGGAACACGGGGCTTGCGATGGATCAAGGTGGCCCGTTCCAACCAAGAACAGGCTTTCCTCGTCGGCATCGATGCACAACGGAGGCCGCCATGGACTACGCGAACATCCTCGTGTCCGCCGACCTCGGCGAGGCCGCACCGGATCGGATACGGCTTGCCGCCGACTTGGCCCGACGCTTCGGGGCGACCCTGACAGGTGTGGCCGCCCACACCGTTCCAGCGCCCATCCTGGTGCGGGACATCTACGATGCCATCGACCAGGAAGGCCGCAACAAGGCGCAGATACAAGCCATCCTGGAACAGGCTCATGCGTCGTTCGAACGCTTCGCCGGGAATGGCATTCCCACCGACTGGCGCTGGTGCTTCGCCGACGCCACCGCACATCTCATCGAGCAGGCGCGCGCCGCGGACCTCGTGATCGTGAGCCGGAAGGGTCTCGGAGACCAGGATCCAGGGCCTCTCGGCGTGCCGCCCGGGCCCGTGCTCATGGAGGCAGGCAGGCCGGTCCTGGTCGTGCCGCCGAGGACCGCGCACCTGAAGGCGGCGCGCATCTTGGTCGCCTGGAAGGATAGCCCCGAAGCACGACGGGCGGTGTCGGCCGCGCTGCCACTCATCCGGGAGGCGGACCAGGTCCTCGTCGCGACGGTCGGCACGGACGCACGCCTTAAGGGCGTGGAAGACGTCGCCTACCACCTCGCGCGGCACGGTGCCCACGTCACACCGCACCGCCTGCACACAAAGGACGACGACGGCTCGGAGATCCTGCGCTTCGCCCTGATGCAGGACGCCGACCTGATCGTCCTCGGCGCCTACGGCCATTCTCGGTTGCGGGAGTGGATATTCGGCGGCGTGACGCGAGACCTCTTGGACCGCTCCCCTTTCTGCAGCCTGATGTGCCATTGATGCCCAGCAGGCGTTTCTTGATCGGCGCGAGCATCGCGCTCCGACTGCTCGCCGGGCCTGCGGCGGCGGAAGAGGCTTCCGCCGCGCGCGGCCGCGCCCTGGCGGGCATCGTCTGCGCGCGCTGTCACGCCGTCCGCATGACGGGCGCGAGCCCTATGCGTGAGGCGCCGCCGTTCCGCTCGCTCGCCGAGCGCTTTCCCATAGGCGACCTTGCCGACGTCCTAGATGAAGGCGTCGAACGCCGGCATCCGGCCATGCCGGACTTCCGGCTCGATCCGAGCGATGCGGCCGACCTGACGGCCTATATGCGGACGCTGAGGCGGTGAGACGGACGTCAAAGCGCCGGCAGCCGGACACCAAGGGCGAGGGTTCGACGGGACGCCGAGCCCCGAAGGGACGAGCACCATGGAAGGGTCGCTTCTCTACGTCAGCCGGCGGATGTCCTCCGACGTTGAGGTCCGGAACATCGTCGAGACGTCGCTGGCCAGAAACGCACAACTCGGCATCACCGGAGCACTCGTCGCGTCGCGCGAGCGTTTCGCACAGATACTCGAAGGCCCCCGCGCCGCGGTGGACGCGCTGATGGACAGCATCCAGCGCGATCGGCGCCATGCAGGCGTGGAGGTGCTAGTCTACGATGACATCGACAGGCGGCGCTTCGCGGACTGGACCCTGGCCTATTCCGGCGCCTCCGTTTTCGTCGATGGGCTGATCGGAACTCTGACCGAGCGCGCCACGCCCCTGCCGCATCGAGGCGACGTGCACCGCTTGATCCAGGCCATTGGGGAACTCGCGCGTGCACGAATTTGGCGGCCCGGCAAGCTCGGGCCGCCGTAGGCCGTGCGCGGCCCCTTCACTCAACGAAGCTCCAGCCAGCCCCAAGCGCGGCGCGCTCTTCCTCGTTCAGCGGGCCGGCCCATTCTATCCTGTTCGGTGCACGGACCTGGGGTGGCGCTTCGTCGGCCTTCGACTGCGTCGCAGCCGGCTCGGAGAGGCGCCCGCGTTTACGCGACCGAAAAACCCGGCCTTTCGCGACGTTCCGTTGAGGATCTCGCTCCGTCATCGTCGTCCTCCAGGCTTCAGCGAGACAGGAACAGGGCTGCCGGGCTACCCCTGAGGAAAGAGCGCGTGACGCCACCGAAGAAGTATTCGCGGGTTGGGGAGTGCCGGTAGGCACCCATGACGATCATGTCGGCCCGGAACAAGCCGGCCTGGACGCGCAACGTATCGGCGACGCTATCCCGCTCCGGAAGATCATTGACGCTGACATTCACCCCATGCCGGGCGAGGTGGGGCGCGAACTCGGCGCCCGGCACCGCTTCGTGGATTTCCGCTTCGGTGCCGACCGAGACGATCTCGACCGCCTCGGCTGAACGCAGGAACGGTAAGGCGTCGTTGGCGGCCCGAGCGGCCTGGGCGCTGCCGTCCCAGGCGACGATGATCCGCCGCGCGACGAAGGCGTCGCGTCCAGGCGGGACGGCGATGACCGGCCGACCGCTGTGGAAAAGCGCCTTCTCGACCATCTCGCGGTCGAGGTCGTACGTCCGCGGACCGATGTCCAGGACCGTCAGGTCGTACAGGCGCGCGCGCGTGGCGAGACGGCTCACGATCTCCGGATAGGGCAGGCTCGGCGCCTCGGTCGTGCAGACCACGCCGGCCTGCGCGGCGTCCCCGGCCGAGCGCTCGGCGATGGAGCGGGCCAGTTCGTCGAGCCGTCGGTCCACGACCGACACGCCTTCGTAGTCAAACTCGCCGAGCCAGGCGTCATCGCCCGACAGGCGCCACGAGGCCGACTGAACGGTGAGGTGAGCGCCGGCGGCTTTGGCCAAGGTCAGGCCGTATCCGATGGCCGACGAGGCTTCCTCACGCTCGCCCTCCACGGCGGTTCCGACGAGGATGTCTCGGATGCCCGCGAGGGGCGAAGGGCTAGGTCTGGACATGGATGTTCTCCGGGTTCCGCCGTCCGATGGTTCCTCTAGTCGCGACCGCGCCGCGTTGATCCACCTCAAGCGTCTCGGGTGACGCGGTATCATTGCCGGTTCGGCCCAAAGAACTACTCGACCCCGGCGGCGAATACGCACCGGCGGCTGTTCCCCGCCCCGGAATCGCAGTAATGACCAGGCACGCGATGCAGCCGCCCCGCGGTCGGACACAGACGAGTTCCACGACGGCCGCACGAAGGACTTTCACGGGTGCGCTCGATGACGGACACCGTCGACAGGCCCAGCGCCGACTTTGAGCGCGACGTCACGCGGGCGAGCGACGAGCTTCGGCGGACTCTCGACGATGTCGGCATCTGCGTCTGGTCGCTGGACATCGAGACCGGGCGGGCCACCGCCTCGCCGACCTGCGCACACCTGTTCGGGGTGCCGCCCGAGCGGCTCACCACCTTCGCCGACACACAGGCGCTCGTCCATCCGGACGACCGGCAGGCCCGCGCTGACGCCATCCAGCGGGCGTTGCGTGAGGGCGGAAGCTACGAGGCCGACTACCGCGTCGTTCGTCCCGATGGGTCCGTCTGCTGGCTGCGTTCGCGCGGGCGGGTGAGCTTCGACGACGCCGGCCGGCCGGCACGGCATCGCGGGGTGGTCCTGAGCATCGACGAGCAGAAGCGGGCCGAGGAGGACATCCGGGCCCGCGAGGCGCATCTGCGCTCGATCCTCGACACCGTGCCCGAGGCGATGGTCGTCATCGACGAGAAGGGCCTGATCCACTCGTTCAGCGCCGCGGCCGAGCGCCTGTTCGGCTACGCGGCCGGCGAGGCGGTCGGGCGGAACGTCCGCATCCTGATGCCGGAGCCGATGCAGGGCGAGCACGACGGCTACCTCGACCGCTATCGCCGCACCCGGGAACGCCACATCATCGGCACCAACCGGGTCGTGACCGGCCGGAGGCGGGACGGCTCCACCTTCCCGATGGAGCTCGCCATCGGCGAGATGCGCTCGGGCGAGCAGGTGTACTTCACCGGTTTCATCAACGACCTCACGGAGCACCAGCGCACCCAGGCCCGCCTCCAGGAACTTCAGTCCGAGCTCGCCCACGTCTCGCGGCTCAGCGCGATGGGCGAGATGGCCTCCGCGCTCGCGCACGAACTGAACCAACCGCTCGGCGCCATCGCCAACTACACCAAGGGCTGCCGCCGCCTGCTGGCTCGGGCCGATCCCGAGGCCATCGCTCGGACGATGGAAGTCCTCGACAAGACCGCCGAGCAAGCGCTGCGGGCCGGCCAGATCATCCGGCGCCTGCGCGAGTTCGTAGCCCGCGGCGAGGCGGAGAAGCGGGTCGAGCCGGTCGCGCGGCTGATCGAGGAGGCCAGCGCGCTGGCGCTGGTCGGCGCGCGCGAGCAGGGCATCGCCGCGCGCGTCGCCGTTGACCCGCGGGCCGGCTGCGTCCTCGCCGACCGGGTGCAGGTGCAGCAGGTCTTGGTGAACCTCCTGCGCAACGCCCGCGAGGCCATGCACCAGGGCGACAGGCGCGAACTGACCGTGGAGGCGAGGTCCGTCGACGGGGAGACGGTCGAGATCACTGTATCGGATACCGGGCCTGGCATCGCCGCGGAGGTCGCGGACAGGCTGTTCCAGCCGTTCGTCACCACGAAGCGAAGTGGCATGGGCGTCGGTCTCTCGATCTGCCGCACCATCGTCGAGGCGCATGGCGGCCGCCTCGACGTCGAACGCAACGAAACCGGCGGGGCGACTTTCCGGCTGACGCTCCAGGCCGCTCACGTGGGAGACCCGCCCGATGGCGACTGACCTCGTGCACGTCGTGGACGACGATCCGGCCATGCGGGACTCCGTCGGCTTCCTGCTCGGGACCGAGGGCTTCGATGTCCGGCTCTACGAGGCCGGGGCGGACCTGCTCGACGGGCTGAAGGAGCCGGCCGGGGGATGCGTCCTGACCGACATCCGCATGCCCGGCATCGACGGGCTGGAACTGCTGCGCCGCCTGCGGGCGGCGGGGCACGCCTTGCCGGTGGTGATGATGACGGGACACGGGGACGTGCCGCTCGCTGTCGAGGCGATGAAGCTCGGCGCCTGCGACTTCATCGAAAAGCCGTTCGACGACGAGGCGCTCATCCAAGCGCTCAGGTCGGCCTTGGAGCGCGGCGGGGCCGCCGGAGCGGTCGACCCGACGCTGCGGGAGTTCGTGCGACGGTTCGGAACCCTGAGCGAGCGCGAGCGGCAGGTCCTGAACCACCTCGTCGCCGGAGGCACAAGCAAGGAGATCGGTCGGACGCTCGACATCAGCCCGCGCACGGTCGAGATCTACCGGGCCAAGCTCATGGCCAAGACGCGGGCGGAGAGCCTGCAGGAATTGGTGCGCTGGTCGGTGCTGGCCGGGCTAGCCTGACGCGGGCTTGAGGCAGGTCAAGGCGAGCGCCCGATCCGCGAACGCTTGGTGGCGGCTTCAACGCAGAGCCACATTGAACGGTGCGCGCCATGCCATGGGCCCGCGAGACCCTCATCGATGTCGTGGACGACGACCCGGCCATCCTGCATTCCACGCGCTGCCTGATCGAATGCGAAGGCCACCGCGTCGAGACCTTCGCCGACGGCAGCGAACTGCTGGCGGCCTTTCCCGGCCCGCGACCGGCCTTCGTACTGCTCGATCAGGTCATGGCGGGGATGGACGGTCTTGAGGTTTTCGGCCGCCTGCGCGACCTCGACGCGCATGTCCCCGTCGTGCTGATCACTGGCCATCCCGACCCGGGCATCCGGACGTGGGCTCGGATTGCGGGCATTCCATTGATCGAAAAACCCCTCGTGTTCGACGCGCTCTTCGGACTTCTCGGCGAGGAGGCCGCCGGGATTTCGGCTTCGCGAACTTGAGGCATAGCGCCAGCATGGCCCCGGCCACACACCTACGCTCCAGTAATACAAAGCAGACCCTTGGCACGCTCTCCAGAGCGTCTGCGGAGAATTGGTTTGTGACTGAACTCTTCAGATCGGGTTTTGAGGCGTCTTGGGAAAATCCAGCGGCAAGTTGTTGAGCACGCGCCACAGCTCGTAGCCGAGCGAGACGGTCTCCATCCGTATCCAGCCCCGCGCCTTAGCTCCGAGCGGGATGAAGTCGACGTCGGGCCACGCGGAGCTGCCGGCGTCCTGCTCGACGAGCACGCGAAAACGGCCGCTTGGTTGGGCCGACGGGTCGATGGCCCTCACCCGCCCGTCGAACATACCATGCGCCACCGAGGGCCAGCCGCTGAATTGGATGGCTGGCCAACCCTCGAAGGCGAGGCGCACGCTCTGCCCAGGTCGGATCAGGGCGACGTCCCGCCCGTCGACCATCAGCTCAACGACGCGTTCCGGCGCGTGCGGCGCGAGGGTGGCCAGTGTGTCCCCCGCGTTGACCAGCGCGCCGGCCGCCGCGGCGTTGATGTGCAGAACGCGGCCGTCCCTGGGCGCGCGAACGAGCTGCGCCGACTGGCGGTTCAAGGTCACTTCGAGCCGGCTGAGCTTGGCCTTGGACTCGGCCAGCTTCGCCCGTTGCTCCGCGACGCGGATCTGCGCGGCCTCGAAGTTGCGCCGCGTCACGAACCCCTTCTCCGCGGCCTCGCGCGTCTGGCTGACCTGGCTCTCCGCCACCTTCACGGCCTGATCGGCCGCTGCGATCTCGGCCTCGATCTGCTCTCGCTCGGCGCCCAGGCGCTTGAGAAGGAAAGGGTCGTTGTCGACGAGGCGGGCGATGGGATCCCCGGCGCGGACCCGCTGGCCATCCTCGACGTACCAATGCTCCACCCGGCCCTGGACCAGTGCCGTGACCGTCTGCACCCGGTCGGCGGGGTTGGGCGCGATGACGCGCCCGGTCCCGGCCGAGGTCTGCACCCAGGGCACGTACAGGAGGAGCAGGACTGCGACGACGGTTCCGAGCCCGATGATCCAGCCGAGGACGACCACCGCACGCGGAGGCCGGATCGCGGTCAGGGTCGGAAAGCGATGGAGATGTTCAGGCCGCGACAGCATGGGGCTTCTCCGTCGGCGTCGTCTTGTCGAGCTGGTCCACACGTCCGGCCGCGCGCCCGTATCCGTGGGCGCCCAGGCGGATCTGGTCGTCGTGAACCGGCATCGGGGGGCGGCGGGTGACATGCAGCACCGTCGTGCCCGCCTCCCGGAACCCCGCGAGCGCAGCCCCGATGCGATCCGGTGGCAACAGGTCGAGGAGCGTCGGCAGGACGAGGAGCTTTGGCGGCCGCAAGAGGGCGGCGGCCAGCTTTAGGGCGACGACCTCGCCCGTTGAGAGCGGCAAGCCGGACTTGGACAAGGCGGTGTCGAGACCGGAGGGCAGGCGCCGGATGCGCTCAGCCAGCCCGACACGTTCAAGGCACTCGTGCATCCGAGCGGGGCACGACTCGTCGTCGCCCGACAGGTACTGGCGGATGGTCGTCTCGGGCAGCGTCGGCCGATCCAGGACGAGGATCTCGGACTGCAGACCCTCCGGACCGAAGGCCGCGATGTCGGCTCCCCCGACCATCACCCAGCCGCGCACGGGCCGGACCCTCCTCTCGATGAGGTCCGCAATTGCCTGCTCGACACCTTCGCCGGCGGCCACGGCGAGGATCTCGCCGCGCTCGACCGCGAAGTCGAAGCGCAGGCCATCGTGCTCGACGTCGCGCAAGCACAGGTTCCCGTCGGCCGGACCAGGGCCGTTCCCCCCGCCGCCGTCGGCCTGCTCGATCTCTTCGAACAGCGACAGCTCGTGGAGCGCCGCGACGAGGTCGTAGAAGGTCCGCGCGTGGGAGCCCAGTTGCGAGATCCCATAGAAGGCGCTCGACAGGACGAGTTCCGCCGCCACGAGTTGCCCGAGCGATAACTGCCCTTGCAGGATGAGCCACCCACCCATCGCCAAAAGCCCAGCGCTCGCAATGGCGTAGACCATGAGGAATCCGATGGTCTGTGCGAAGGTGTGACGGAAATGGCGGCGATGCACCCTCGCGTAGGTGGCGGTCAAAGCCTCGGAACGGGCAAGCGCGGTCGTGAGGCGACCACCATGCCTGTAGAAGCCGTTCGAACTGCCGACGCTCTCAAGCCAGCGTGCCGTCTCATGCTTGGCATGGCTCAGCGCCGCGCCGGACCGGACCGCCGGCGCCGCCCAGAGGAACGCGATGCCGACGAGCACGGCGACCACGACCAGATTAAAGGCGAGGAAGAACGGATGATAGAAACTCGTCAGGACGAGGCCGATCCCGGACTGCAGGAGGATCGCAAAGCCGCCGACCAGAAGATGCGGTACCGCCTTCTGGACCGTCATGAGGTCGAAGAAGCGATTGAACAGGTCGCCGCGGCGTGCATCGTCGAAATGCGGGTTTCTGGCATGGAGGGCGCGCAGGGTGATGTCCGCGACGGTTCTCGCGAACACGCGCCTCTCGAACAGCGCCAAAACATAGATCCGCGCGGCGCTCAGCAGGGCGGCGGCGAGCAGCAGGCCGAGGAGCAGCCCGGACAGGACGAACAGGGGCGCCGGCAGCGCAGTGTTGGCCACCGAGTTGATCAGGAGCTGCACCGACACCGGCACGGCGAGGCCCAGGAGCGCCACGGCGATGCCGTAGACGACCGCAGTCCAGACGAAACCGGCCTCCGGCCTGAGGAAACGGCCGATGAGCCTGCAGGCTTCCGCGAGCGTCAGCGGTTTGTGTTTCGTCGCATCCATGTAGCGAGGACCTTCGAGACCGGATTGAGGGCGGGCGAGGACGACGGTCCCGGCCCGGAGGCGGGGCGCGGCCTCAGAATGAGGAGAAAACCGTGGGATGCGTGGGGGGAAGGAACACGGAACCGACACAGGGTAGCCGCCTTGGGCGGTGCTCGATCCTCACGGTGTTAGATCGAAGCGATGGGCCGCCGCCGCCGGGCGTGCGGCGGATGCCCTGAAGGCCGGGACCGCAAGCGCAGTCCGCCATGGTTCGTTGCATGGCGGACCGCGTTGGCGACAGCGATTGCCGGCTATCCGGACGGCGGCCGGGTCGAGGCAGGGCACCCGCTTCAGCAGCGGTAGCCGCCCGACGTCTGGCCGTACTGCTTCACCGGGAAGTGCTGTTGGTCGGCGTTGCCCTCCTGAGCCGAGCTCCGGCGGCAGCCGTCGACGGTCGGGGTCAGGATCTCGGCCGGGAGGAGCGAACCGGTCGAGAGCCCGTCCCAGGTCGTCTGCGGGAGAGGCCGCGATCCCGGACCTAGGCGCAAATCGGCGAACGCGGCGGAGAGCGGCGCGACGCTGAGCGCGGCCGTGATGGCCACGGCTGATAACTTCTTCGACGCATTCATCACTCGTCTCCAATCAAGTTTGCGGTCGTGGGGACCTATCCGTGGATCAAACGGCTGGAGCAGACCCGCATCGGCGGCTTGCGTTCGCCCCATCCACAAACCTGATTTGGAGTATTGAGCTTCGGCCTACAATTTCACACTCTCAATGGAGATCATTGTGAAACCAAATATTTAGGATATGCCCCCCTGATTTAATCCTCAATCGCCGTATACTCTCAATAGGTGCTGTGTGCTTTGTCACCCAACGCCCTTGCGATCCATTCCGGATGAGTGGATTCTCAACCGAGGAGCTTGAGATCCGACCCGTGTGACCTGACGTGAGGTCGATGCCCGGGCCGTCCCTGCCTTTCGACCTCGACCTGCTGCGCACCTTTGTCGCCATCGTCGACAACGGAAGCTTCACGCGCGCGGCCAGCAGGCTGGGCCTGACGCAATCGACCGTATCGCTGCAGATCAAACGGCTGGAGGACGGCCTCACGCGTCGCCTGTTCGACCGTGACGGTCGAGAACTCAAGCTGACGTCCGAGGGCGAGGTACTGCTCACCTACGCGCGGCAGATCCTCAAGCTCGGGGGCGAGGTTCTGTCCAAGATCGTGACGCCGGAACTGACAGGCGTCGTCCGGCTCGGCACGCCGGAGGATTTCGCGACCACGCACCTGTCGGAGGTTCTAGCGTGCTTCGCCCGCGCCCACCCGCAGGTCGCGCTCGAAGTGAATTGCGACTTCACGGTCAACTTGCTCGATGACTTCTCCAAGGGCCGGTACGACATGATCCTGTTCAAGCGGGAGCCACAGGGACCGAGCGGCGGCACTAAGGTCTGGCGGGAGGTGCTCGACTGGGTCGCATCGCCGCGTCTGGTCGCGGAGGGCAACGGTCCGATCCCGCTCGTCCTGTCACCCGCGCCAGACGTCTACCGCAAGCGCGCGCTGTCGGCTCTCGACGCCGCCGGCCGGGACTGGCGCATCGTCTACACCAGCCCGAGCCTGGCCGGATTGCAGGCCGCCGTGCAGGCCGGGCTCGGGGTGACCGTGTTGCCGACGGAGATGGTCCCCGAGGACATGGTATCGGTTTCGGCTCGTCTTCGGCTGCCGAAGCTCTCCGATACGGAGATCGTCCTCTACCAGGCTCCCGGCCACGTCTCGCCGGCGGTGCAGCTTTTGTCGACGACGATTGTCGCGGCGTTGGAGCGTCGCGTCGCGGTCCCTGCGACGGTCGGCTCCTGACTTCGTCGGTCCTTGCTGGATTGCGTCAGATCAAGGTCCTCGCGAGGCCTTCGCGCCAAGCTGTGAGCTAGCCGGAACGGGGAAGGCGCACGCGGTCCCCTCTACGTGGGCCCTGGGCCGTTCCGCGTAAGCCGCCGCGCCCGCGAAGTCCCGCGGCGGGCTGCATGCATGGTCACCTTCCTCCGTCGCCATGATCAGTCGCGGTCCAGGCGCCGGCTTAGCGCAGGTCATATGGCTATGGGGTGTGAAGACGGGCGCCCCTCGCGCTCCTTGAGCCACATCAAAGCTTCGATGCGACATTGCCGGATGCTCGGCTTCAGGAGGTGGCAGGCCGTCTGCCGCCAAGGGCTCGGCATTCGGCGTGCCCAGTACCGGTGCCCCCGTCCCGTAAGGAGGCGACGATGCGAACCATCGAGAACCGAACCGAGGACATGATCCCGAACGCCCTCAATGCCCTACTCGGCGTCGCTCTGCTCATGATGCCCTGGTACCTGAGCCTCGGAAGCGAGACCGCCGCGGCCCGAAACGCTTTCGTGTGCGGGATGGCCATCGCAATTATCTCGGTGCTCGCCCTCAGCAAGTCCTACGATTGGGAGGAGTACATAAACCTCGCCGTCGGCCTCTGGGTGTCCATCGCCCCGTGGGCACTCGGCTTCGCGGACTCGGCCATACCAACATGGACGCACGTGGGGATCGGGCTTGCCGTCGCCGCCCTGGCCGCATTCGAGATCTGGCGGCTGTTCGTGTCGCCCCAGGCGCGCTCGGTCTGACCGACCGTCCGTCGCCGCAGCGGCCGCGCTGGTACCTCGCCCAGTGCGGCGGTAGCCGATCTCCCTAAAGCAACGCTACCCGGAGGCCGCCATGCCACTCGACCCGGTCGCGCTCGCCGCCGCGGCGACCTTTACGGCCGGCTGCGCCGGCATCCACGCCCTCCGCAGCCACGCCGACGTCGTCACGCTCGTCCTGAGCGGGCTGGCGTACGGGCTTACCACCGCCGTCGGCTGGATGCTCGCGGGACGCAACGGTCTGCTCCGTTTGTCCGACCCCGATCCCGCGTGGGCGCTCGTGGCGACCGCGGGCATCTGATCGCGGCCAGCGAGGCTACGTAGTTCCCCTTAAGCGGACCCGCTTAAGAGACTGACCGGAATTTCGTCGATCCACGACCGCCGCCAATCTCCTCCCACCGACGCAGGTGAGGAGCGAACCGATGAGCACCGAGCACACGGCACGGACGTCCACCCGGGTGCCGGTCGGCCATTCCGCTTCCGTCCCAGGCATCAACGAAAGCGTCCTTTTCGCCGGTTGCCCCGAGTTCATCGGTACGCCCTTCTCCTACGCCCGCGAGGAGGAGGTCTACGGCGAGGGCGAGGAAGCCGAGTTCGTCTACAAGGTCATCAGCGGCGCGGTGCGCACCCACAAGGTGCTAAGCGACGGCCGCCGCCAGATCACCGGCTTCCACCTGCCCGGCGACCTGTTCGGGTTCGAGCAGGGCGCGTGCAACCGTCACACCGCCGAGGCCCTGACCAATACCAAGGTGCTGATCTTCAAGCGGCGGCAGGTCGAGCGTGCCGCGACTGGAAGTGCCGAGGTCGCCTGCCAGCTCTGGGGTATGGCCACTAACGACCTGCGGCACGCCCAGGACCACATGCTGCTGCTCGGGCGCCGCTCGGCGGCGGAGCGCGTGGCGACTTTCCTCATGGAGGTGGACGAGCGCCTGGGCGGCACCGGGACGTTCGCCCTACCGATGACCCGGCGCGATATCGCCGACTTCCTCGGCCTGACCATCGAGACCGTCTCGCGCACGCTCTCGCAGCTTGAGGAGGACGGAGCCTTGCGGCGTGTCGGCGGCCGCCAGGTCATCCTGCGACGTGCCCGCCTCCGCCGCGTGGTCGAGGACTGAAGGGGTAACTGCCACCGAGGAGGTGTCGAAACACGGTTCCGCCGCAGCCCTCGCGATTGCAATTCCTCTGGCTGAGCTGCCCCAGCGCACGCCCGGTTTCGTCGGACCGCAATGGAGGCGATGCCCAACGGACTTGTGGATGCCTCTGGCAATCCGGGCCTGTCGGGCGAAGCTCCCCGCTGGCCGATGCAGGGTGCGGGCATCGGACTGAAGGGCGGATGTCCCCGGGCGGCGGAGGGATCAGCGCTCGCGGCGCGCCTGCCGCGCCATCGGTCAATGGGCAAGGAACAGCGGTACCGGGCTTCGCGTCAGGAGCGACCGCGTCACGCCGCCGAGGAACCATTCCTGCAGGCGCGAGTGTCGGTAGGCTCCCATCACCAGCATGTCCGCGCGGAACAGTCCAACTTGAGCCCTGAGCGTCTCCGCAACGTCAGCGACGACAGGCAGGACGTTCACCGAAACGTTCACGCCATGACGCGCGAGGTGCGGCGCGAATTCCACGCCGGCGGCCGAGGCCGACAAGTCCTTCTCGCCGACCACCGATACGATCTCGACCGCCTCGGCCGCGCGCAGGAACGGCAGCGCGTCGTTTGCGGCCCGGGCAGCCTGTGCGCTTCCGTCCCAGGCAACGACGACCCGCCGCGCGGAGAACGCCGAGCGGCCCGTCGGCACGACGACGAGCGGACGACCGCTCCCGAACAGAACCCCGTCGATCAGGTCGCGATCGAGATCCACCTCCCGCGTCTCGGCATCCAGGACGGTCAGGTCGGCGAGGCGGGCGCGGGCGGTTAGCCGCGCGACCAGGTTGGGGTAGGCGAGCGCGGGCGCTTCGGTCGTACAGGTCACGCCCGCCCTCGCTGCGTCCCCGGCGACGCGTTCGGCCACGGCTTGGGCCAGGATGCGCAGGCGGCGGTTCTCGCCCGCGACGAGGTCGTTGACGAACCCCAAACCCGCTCCGCCGACCATGGTCAAACGGCGGGCGGCGGACTGCACGGTCAGCTGGGCGCCCGCCGTGGCGGCGAGCATGAGGCCATAGCCGAGCGCCGTCTCGGGCTCGTCGCCGCGGCCCTCCTGGGTGACGGCGACCAGAATGTCACGGAATGCTGCGAGGGGGGAGGAGGATGGGAGGGCCATGGAGGGGTCCGGGCTGCCTTGTCGGCTAAGTCTTCATCGTAGCGGCGGACCTACCTTGATCCAGCGCAACGCCGGGTCTTCCGACGACCGCGGCCAGTCATTTGCAGCCGGCTCGGTCATGGCTTCCGGAATCGGGAAACGGCGCGCTCGACCGCCCTGGCGAGCGTCTCAAGCCGCGGCTTCAGAGACGGAACGTCCTCGCTCAGGAGGGCGAGGCCAAGTGGCAGCATCCAGAGGCCAAGGATGGGCAGGAACGACAGCAGGCCGCCTCCGATCAGCGCGAGCGCCGCCGCAAGCCGCACCGGGCGCCGCGATGGCTTTCTCAGCCAGGTGACCGCATCGCGCAGACGCGCGGGAAGGCGACCGGCCAGCCGCTCGACCCGTGCATCCCAATCCGCCGCAATCGGGTCCATCGCTATCCTGCTCCAGTGTGAAAGCTCGCAAAAATGCCCCCGTCGCTGGTGTCGAGTTCATCGGACATTAAACGGATCGGCCCTCGCGCGCGGACTGCTTGATTGCTCCTGCGACCAGGGTCGCGAATTGGACGGCCAGGAGCGGCGCGAGGCTCGCCGATAGAACGACTGCCCAGCCGTTCCAGCCAAGAGGGGCGAGGCCGAGCACGGTGCCGACGGAAGGAAGGTAGGTCGGTCCGACGAGGAGCGCCGTGCACAGGAGCAACGCGGCCCAGACCCAGGGATTGCGCATGACCTCGTTCCGGCAGGACTTCGAACCGGAGGCGCGCATGTTAAACACCTGCCAGAGCTGCGCGAAGGCTAGGGTCAGGAACGTGACCGTCACGATCGACGCTCGGTCGAAGGCGAGCCAGAGCTCGGCAACGGCCAAGGCGCCGAAGGTCGACGCCGTCATCGCGCCGGCGTGCAGGACGATCCAGCCCCATTGATTTCGCCCAAGGATGGGCTCCTTGGGGTCCCGCGGCGGCCGCTGGAGGATGTCGTCGCGACCCTCTCCCAACGCCAACGCGAATGCCGGGAAGACGTCGGTGACGATGTTCAGGTAGAGGATCTGCAAAGGCAGGATCGGCAACGGCAACGTCGACACGACCGCCAGCCCGACCACCATCGCCTCGCTCAAATTACAGGCCAGGAGGTAGGCGACGAACCGGCGGATGTTGTCGAAGATGATCCGCCCTTCCCGGATCGCGCCGACGATGGTCGGAAACGCGTCGTCGAGGAGGACCATTGCGGCGGCCTCGCGCGCCACGTCCGTCCCCCGTAGACCCATTGCGACACCGATGTCCGCCTGCCTCAGCGCGGGAGCGTCGTTGACGCCGTCACCGGTCATGGCGACCACCTCACCCATGTCCTGGTAGGCACGCACCAGCGCCAGCTTCTCGACCGGGCTCACCCGGGCGAAGACCGCGATGTCCTCGTGTCCGTTCGGCAGGCCGCCCGCGGTAGCCCCTTCCACAACGCGGTCTTCTGGTTGGGCGAGCCCGATTGCGCACGCGATGCTTCGCGCCGTGATGGCGTGGTCGCCGGTAACCATCACGACGCGGATGCCGGCAGCGCGGCAGGCTGCCAACGCCGCCGGCACGTCCTCCCGGGCGGGATCCTCCAACCCGACCAGCCCGAGGAACGTGAGGTCCTCGAACGGATGGATGTCCCTGTCGTCCGCCATCTTCTCGGCACAGGCGATGACCCGCAGGCCTCGTGCGCCGAGATCCTCGACGCGTCGCCGCCACAGGTCGCGGTCGTTGTGGTCGAGTAGGCGGTCGCACTCCCCAACGCCGGTGCGCCGCGAGGCGGCGAGCACGGCCTCGGGGGCGCCCTTGACCGCCACCCAGTAGCGTGGACCCGAAGGGTGGACGGTCGCCATCATGCGGGTGTCCGCCTCGAAGGCGTGCTTTTTCACCTTCGGCCACTCGTGCAGGAGGGCGTCGCGGTCGAGGCCCGCGGACCGACCCGCACGCAGAAGCGCCTGTTCCGTCGGGTCGCCGCTGCCCTCTCGGACGCCTGCTCCAAGGGCGGCATCGTTGCAGAGCACGGCGACGCGGAGCAGGCGTTGGGCTTCGCTGGACGCGTCGCAGCCTCCCTCGGATACGGGCAAATCGCCCGAGGGCGACGACAGGTGCCGCACCGTCATCCGGTTCTCGGTGAGCGTGCCCGTCTTGTCGGTCAGGATGAGGGTCGTGGCCCCGAGCGTCTCGACGGCCGAAAGTCGCTGGATGAGCGCGTTCCTGCACGCCATCCTCCACATTCCGCGCGCGAGCGTCAGGGTCGCCACGATGGGCAGCCCTTCCGGAATGGCCGCGACCGCCAGTGCGATGCTGGCTTCGGTCATCAGGCGGAGATCCTTCCCGGTCGCTACGCCGACGCCTGCGAGGAGAACGACCACCATCAGGACGAGCCAGACCATCTGCCGGGACAGGTGTTCCAGGCGACGCTCCAGTGGTGATCTCTCCGGTTCAGCCTGCTCCACGAGGCGGGAGACGCCGCCGAGCTCGGTTTCGGCGCCGGTCGCCACGACGATACCGGTACCGCTGCCGCGAGTGATCAATGTTCCTCGGAAGAGCATCGACGAGCGCTCGGCCAGGAGCGCGTCCGGAGCGACCGGGTCCGCCGATTTGTTCGCGGGCACGGATTCGCCCGTGAGCATCGACTCGTCAGCGCCCAGGTTGGAAGCCTCGACCAGCCGGATGTCTGCTGGGACCGCATCCCCGCCCTCCACCAGCACGATGTCGCCCGGGACGAGATCCTCGGCTGCCAGCACCCGGACGTACCCGTCTCGACGGACGCGAGACGAGTGCGTCCCGAGTGCCCGCAATCCCTCGACGGACCGCACCGCCCGCAGCTCGGTGAAGAAGCCGAGGCCGGTGTTGACGGCGAGGACCGCTACGACCGCGACCGCCTCCCGCCAATCGCCGAAGTAGAGCGCCAGTCCCCCGGCCGCAGCCAGCAGGTAGACGACGGGGCTCGCAAGCTGGTGCAGAAACAGGACGAGCGCGCCGGTCGGCTCCTTCGGGGCGATAACGTTTCGACCCGCCCACGAGAGCCGGCGCCGAGCCTCCGCTCCCGTCAAGCCCGCGTGCAGGCTCGTCCCGAAGCGCCCGGGAACGTCCCCGACCGGCATGGCGTGGGCTTGCTTCGCTCCCGGCCTGGCACGATGCGCCGCGACCTGCGCGTCGAACGGTGCTGGTTCGATGGCCAAGGCCGGTTCAAGCATGGCGCAGCCGGTCGAGGCATGCCGCGTTCGGGCAGAACTCCGGGTATGTGTCGGCGGCCTTCCCGGACCACAGCTCGCGCGTGCACCGGCTGCGCTCCGAGCAGCCCAGGCAGGCCGCCTCAAGTGCCCGCATGACCTCGGGCTCACGCCGCCGCACGGCCTCTGGGTCGAGGTTGAGGCTTCGCATCAGCCTCGCGACGCTGCAGACCTTCGCGGCGGCTTCCGGGGACGGAGTGACGGAGGCGACGACGTCGGCCTCCATCATCGTCTCCATCATCTCCGCGTCGATGTCCCTGAGCTCCCGGGCCGCCTTCAACAGGCAGCACCACTCGGTCATCGAGGCGGCGATGCCGAACGGGTCGAACGGTTCGGGTCTGTCGGCGGGTGCAGCCATTGAGGCCTCCTGAAAGCCCCTGCGTGCCCCACGGCGGTCGCGGCTTCCTTGACCCATCTCAACGCCGACAGAGCGGCCCGGGCGGATATCACGGTCGGCGCGGCAGCCTCGCGGCCCGCACCTTCGCGGGCCCCCACGAGGTCTGACCACCGCGACGCGTCGCTGTCAGATCGCGCAGTTTCCGAGATCGCCCTGCCCGAGGATCAACCCGCATGTCAGCCGTGGATCAGGACGCAGTCGTCGAGTTCCTGACACGCTGCCTGGCGTGCGCGGGAAAGGTGGACACCGCGACCACGCACATCTCCAAGCTCTTCCTGGCTGGGGACCGCGTGTTCAAACTCAAGCGCGCGGTCCGCTTCCCCTATCTCGATTTCTCCACGCCCGAGCGCCGGCTCGCGGCTTGTGAGGCGGAGGTCGCGCTCAACCGGCGCACGGCTCCCGCGCTCTATCTCGGAGCCCGGCGGATCACGAACGACCCGGGCGGGACACTGGCCTTCGACGGGGCCGGAGATCTCGTCGACGCCGTCGTGGAGATGCGTCGCTTCCCGGAGGCGGACCTGTTCGACGTCATGGCGCGCGACGGCCGCCTCGAACCCAGCCACGTCGCGGAGCTCGCGCAGGTCATCGCGACCTTCCATGCCAGCGCGGAGATCCACCAGGACGAAGGCGGGGCCGCCGCCATGGCGACGCTCGTCGACATGAACGAGGCCGCCCTCCGATCAATGCGGCTCCTCACGGCCGAGGGGACGGAGGCTCTCACGGCGCGGTTCCGGTCGCACCTGGCGCGGCACGCCCCCCTGCTCGATGCGCGCCGCACGGCCGGCAAGGTCCGCCGCTGCCACGGCGATATGACCTTGCGCAACATCTGCCTGTTCGAGGGAAGACCGACGCCGTTCGACTGCATCGAATTCAGCGAGACCATCGCGACGACCGATGTCCTGTACGACCTCGCCTTCATCCTCATGGATCTCTGGCACCGTGACCGCTTCGACCTCGCCAACCTCCTCCTCAACCGGTACCTCGATTTGGCGGACGAGACCGACGGGATCGGGCTGCTGCCGTTCCTGATGGCGTTGCGCGCGGTGATCCGCGCCCACGTCACCGCGGCGCAAGCGGCGGATGGAACCGGCGATGCCGCCGCCGAGAAGACGGCCGAGGCGCAAGCCTATTTGGTCCTCGCGGAGAGCCTGCTCACCGACAAGCCAGTCGTCGTCCTGGCAGTCGGCGGCTTCAGCGGTTCAGGCAAGTCGACCGTCGCGGTCGCAGTTGCCCCATGGATCGGGGCGGCCCCGGGTGCCCGGATCCTGTCGAGCGACCGCATCCGCAAGCGCCTGCTTGGCGTCGACGCCCTCACGCGGCTGCCGGCATCGGCCTATGCTCCCGCCGTGTCACGTCGGGTCTACGAGATCCTGCGGTCGGAGGCGGCACGAGTTCTGGCCGTGGACCATTGCGCCGTCGCCGATGCGGTCTTCGACCGCCCTGCGGAACGGGAAGGCATCGAGGCGGTCGCCCGGGACATTGATGCCGGGTTCCTCGGCGTCTGGCTGGAAGCGCCGGCCGCCACGCTCGCAAGCCGCATCGAGAAGCGCGTCGGTGACCCATCGGACGCGACGGCGGCAGTCCTGAAGGCCCAGGTCGCAAACGGTTGCGGCGCGCTCGCGTGGCATCGTCTTCAGTCAGACCTGCCGCTGGACATCCTGCGCTCCACTGTCCTGTCTCTCGACGGGAGCGTCGGCGTGACGGGGCAGCCGACCGCCCGTCCTCCTCAGGCGGCCCCGAGATCCGGCCAGGGACGGTCGAGAGGGGCGCGCACCGGCGTCCGTTGACGCACGTCAAGGCGATGCCAGACGCGCATAGCCACCCTGAAGGCACATCAGCAATCCGGGCCAGACGATGCCGTTCAGATCGACCGAAGGCGAGCCGGCACGCGACCGGTCAACGCCCGGTCGCGGTGTCGCGTGCTTGATCGTCGGGTTGGCCGGGTTAGCCGGGATGGTCGGCACGGCCCTCGTGACGCCGGCCTCACCCGATGCCGTCGTTTGGCCCGACCGTGCGCGCGAGTCCTCGTATCGGGACCTGCTCGCCTTCGGGGCTGCGTTCCACGTCGTCCGGACACGAGCGGTCGACATGCCAGCCGACAGCCGCTTGGTCGACGCGGCCATCGCCGGGATGGTCGCCTCTCTGGACCGGCATTCACGCTACCTGACGGCGACCGAGTTTCGCCGGCTCGATGAGCAGAATACCGGGAGCTACGTCGGCATCGGCGTGGAAGTCGAGGCAGGTGGGCGGGTTCGGAGCACGCTTCCCGGCGCCCCCGCGGCGCGAGCCGGCTTGAAGCCCGGAACCGTGATTGAGCGCATCGATGGCGACGCCGTCGAAGGCCTCGGGGTCGACCAAGTCGCCGAGCGCTTGCGGGGCGAGCCGGGCTCCACGGTGCGCCTCCAGGTCGTGCAAATGGAGGCGCCTGCCCCGGTCGACGTGATCATGACACGGGAACGGCTGCCACTGCACCCGGTCCGCATACGGGTCCTGGATGCCATCGCCTATGTCGGTGTCGATCACTTCGACGAGTTCACCACTGGCAGGCTGGTCAGCGCGGTCGAGACCCTGAAGGCCCGCATTGGCCGGGACCGGCTCCGCGGCTTCGTGTTGGACCTTCGCGGCAACCCAGGCGGCCTTGTTGTGCAGGCCGTCGCGGTGGCCGGAGCCTTCCTTGGGCACGGTGAGATCGTGCGCCTGGTCGGACGCGGTCCCGACAAGGTCGAGCGGTTCGCGTTGGACGGGACCGGAGGTGACTTGATCGATGGACTTCCGCTCGTCCTGCTCGTGGACGGCGGCACGGCCTCCGCGGCCGAGATCGTCGCCGGTGCGCTGCAGGACCACCGACGCGCGACCGTCATCGGCACGCGCACCTACGGCAAGGGCGCCGTTCAGACCACCTACGCGCACCGGGACGGGCGCGGTCTGCGGCTGACCACGGCCTGGGTCGTCACGCCCGCAGGCCGCCGCGTGGAAGGCAACGGCATCGAGCCCGACGGCGTAGTGCCGGAGGACGCAACCGCGGCGGAGAATAACGGAAGGCCGTCGGAGAGGCCGTACGGGAGCGGCGGGTCAATGCAGGATGGCATCGTGGAGGATGGCTTTATCGACCCGTCGCCGGACCGGCAGCTGACCGCCGGCCTGAAGTACCTACGGGCCGCCGGCCAGGGCGGCGGCTTGATCCAGCGCAACGACCCCATCGCCCGCCGATGATGTCGTCCGTCATGAGCGGAAGGCGATGGACCTGCACCCATGGAAATGACAGCGATCCCGGTCCTCGCCCGGGACATCTCCTCGCTGCCGGACCAGCCGCCCTCCGTGTCCGCCGCGACCTTCTGGACGCGCGGATCCGAGGCGCTCTGCGCCGAGCTCGGGTGCGGGCTCGACGGGCTCGGCTCCGCCGACGCGGCGCGCCGGCTCGAACGCTACGGGCCGAACAGCGACGCCGGTGCGCAGGCCGGTGGCGCTCTGCGAGCGGTGCTGTGCCGCCTGCTCGAACCGCTCGCCTTGATCCTGCTCGCGGCCGGGCTCGTGTCGGTGGCGACCGGCGACGTCGTCGGAGGCGCGATCATCGTCGCCATCCTGGAGTTGTCCGTCGGTCTCGACACCGTGCAGGAGGGTCATGCGACGAGGGCCGCGGAGGCTCTGCGCCACGCGGTGGCGCTGAAAGCCGAAGTACGGCGCGACGGCCGCTTCGTCACCGTCCCGGTGGAACAGGTGGTCCCGGGCGACCTCCTGCGCGTTCGAGCCGGCGACATCGTTCCGGCAGACGCCGTCATCATCGAGAGCGATGCGTTCACGGCTGCCGAAGCCGCGCTGACCGGTGAGCCCTACCCGGTCGAGAAGCGCCCCGGACCGGTGACGGCCTCCGAGCCGGCTGAGGCCTCGAACGCCCTCTTCCGCGGCGCCGTCGCCCAGACGGGCGAGGCGACCGCCCTCGTCGTCGCGACCGGTCGGTCCACGATGTTCGGCGCGGCAGCCTCAATGCTGGCCGAGGCTCAGGCATCTTCGCCCTTCCAGCGCGACCTGCACGCGTTCGGGCTCGTCGTCGCACGGCTCACCATCGGCTTGGTGCTCGCCGTCCTGGCGTTCCGTGTCGTCCTCGGCCGGCCGGTGCTCGATTCGCTCCTGTTCGCCGTGGCCCTCGCCGTCGGCCTGACCCCGGAGCTCCTGCCGATGGTCACCACCGTGACGCTCTCCCGGGGCGCGCTGCGCATGGCGGCGCGCAAGGTCATCGTGAAACGCCTGGCCGCCATCCACGACCTCGGCGCGATGACCGTGCTCTGCACCGATAAGACCGGGACGTTGACCTCCGCCGAGATCGCATTGGCGCGCAGCCTCGACCCGGCGGGCCGGGAGAATGCGCGGCCGGCGCAGCTCGCGGCCGTCGCCGCCGACCTCGGCGGCGACCGTGGTTCGCTCGACGCCGCCTTGGCCAACGCTTATCCGAACGCCGGGCAGGGGTGGGTCCTCTCCGGCCGTAGGGCGTTCGACTACGGGCGCCGCACCGGGTCGGTCCTCGCACCGGGACCGGAAGGGACGCTGCTGATCCTCAAGGGCGCCCCGGAAGCCGTCCTCGCGCTGTGCACCGCGCGCCGTGCCGTCGAGCGGACGGAAGCGATGGACCCTGCTGCGCGCGAAGAGGCCCTCGGGCAGGTCCGGACGCTGGCAGAAGACGGACTGCGCAGCATCGCCGTCGCCACGCGGGTTTGGTCCGGGCCTGTGACACCGCCCGAGGCCGCGGACGAGGTCGACCTCGTCTTCGAGGGATTCTGTGCCTTCGCCGATCCGCCGAAACCCACGGCGGCGGCCGCCATCGCGCGGCTCGCGCGGGCGGGCGTGCGCCTGAAGATCCTGTCCGGCGACGATCCTGTGGTCGTGCGCCGGCTCGCAGGCCTCGTCGGGCTGCATGCCGGCACGGTCCTGTCCGGCCCCGAGGTCGCGGCGCTCAGCGACGCGGCCCTCGCGGTGCGGGTCCGGAAGATGGACGCCTTCGGGCGGCTGACGCCCGACCAGAAGGCGCGCGTCGTGCGCGCGCTCCAGGCCAAGGGCGCCGTCGTCGGCTTCCTGGGCGACGGCATCAACGACGCGCCGGGTCTCGCGCAGGCCGACATCGGCCTCTCGGTCGACGGCGCGACCGGTGTGGCCCAGGCCGCCGCCGACATGATCCTGCTCGCCTCCGACCTGGAGGTCGTCGCCGACGGCGTCGAGGAGGGACGGCGGACCTTCGCCAACATCCTGAAGTACGTCCGCATGGGGGCGAGCTCGAACTTCGGCAACATGCTTTCCATGGCGGTCGCCTCGGTGGCGCTGCCATTCCTGCCGATGCTGCCGACGCAGATCCTCCTCAACAACCTGCTCTACGACCTCTCAGAGGTCGGCATCCCGTTCGACCGGGTGGCCCCGTCCGCGACCGCCCGGCCCCAGGTCTGGGACATCGCGACCGTACTCCGTTTCGCCGCGGTGATGGGGCCCCTGTCGTCGCTGTTCGACCTCCTGACCTTCGGTGTGCTGCTCCTCGTCTTCGGCGCCTCGGCCGAGGAGTTCCGCACGGCCTGGTTCCTGGAGTCGATGGCGACGCAGATCCTGGTGATCTTCGTCATCCGGACGAGCGGGCGTCCCTGGGAGGACCGTGCGAGCGCGGCGCTGGCCGGTTCATCGCTCGCCGCACTCGCGGCCGCGCTGGCTCTTGCCTTCTCGCCGCTGGGAAGCTGGTTCGGCTTCCAGGTCCCAGACCTGCCGATCCTGTTCGCCATCGGGCTGATCACCCTCGCGTACTTAGCGGCGGTCGAGGCCGTGAAGCCATGGGTCGTCCGCCCGCGGCGACGCATTCAGGGTTGACGTCCGTGAGCTTGATCTGCCTCAAGGCTGGCCGCCGGGACCGGTCGAACAATAGCTGATCGGCCGCCGGTACGGTCCGGCGCCGCACCGGGTTGGAGGCTTCAATGACCACGACGTTCGACGAGCGCGAGCGGGCCGCCGAGCGCCGCTTCGTCCAGGAGGAGGAGGCGCGCTTCCATGCCCGTAACCGGCGCAATCGGCTCCTGGCGACCTGGGCCTGTGAGCGGATGCGCCTAACCGGCACGGCGGCCGAGGGTTACGTCATGTCCTTCGCCGAGGGCGCGGTCGTGACCAACGACGAGACGCTGATCGCGAGGCTTCAATCCGACCTGAAGGCCGCCGGCATCGAGGCGACGGTAGATCGCCTGCGCACGGAGATGACCCGGTGCGCCGCGCTGGCGCAGGCCGAGCGGCGCGTCGAGGTTGCGCTGGATCAAGGCACCTTCGTCTAGGCCGCGCAGGATTACCCGGCAGCCACCCCGCACCGATTGGACACATGCCATGAGGAAGGATGCCATGACCGACAAGGATCTGCGCCGCGACGTGCTCGACGAGCTAGACTTCGACCCCAGCCTCGACGCAGGCGCCATCGGCGTCGCCGTCTCGAAAGGCGTCGTGACCCTGACCGGCCACGTCGGCAGCTACGCCGAGAAGGTCGAGGCCGAGCGCGCCGTTCGCCGCGTTCGGGGCCTGCGCGCTATTGCCCAGGAAATCGAGGTCCGCTACGCCGACGACAAGAAGGTCGCCGACGACCAGATCGCCGCCCGCGCCCTGGCCATCATCGACTGGTCGGTGCACCTCCCGAAGCAAGCCATCCAGGTTAAGGTCGCCGGCGGCTGGGTCACGCTGACCGGCACGGTGGACTGGCAGTACCAAGTGGCGGGCGCCGAAGCGGCGGTCCGGAAGCTGTCGGGCGTGCACGGGGTGACGAACCTCGTCGAGGTCAGGCCGCGGGTTTCGCCGACGGCGGTCAAGGACAAGATCCTGGAGGCGTTCAGGCGCAGCGTCATGTTCGAGGCCGACGGGATCAAGGTCACCGTCGCCGGCGACAAGGTCACGTTGGAGGGCGCCGTGTCGGCCTGGGCGGAGCGGGACGCCGCCGAACGGGCTGCCTGGTCGGTCCCGGGCGTGCGTGCCGTCGAGGACCGCATCGTCGCCCTGAGTTGAGGAGAGACCATGTTCCACGGCACATGCTCTCGCGGCGGCGCCACGATGGAGACGAAGGCTGAGCGGCTATCCCTCCCGCTCGGCGTTGCGGGGATCCTCCTTGGCCTGTGTGTTCCGCCGCCGGTGCTGGGACAAGACGCCGACGGCTCGGGATTGAACCGGATTGCATCGAGCCGCTCCGAATAGGTGACCAAGAGCGGCGAGACGGTGCCGAGGCCGGACAAGCTCTACCTCGGGCCGGGCAGCGACATCCAGCGGCGGACGCGCGAACAGGAGCGCGACGATGCGGTCACGCGGGGCATCTGTGCCGGTTGCCTGCGCTGACGCCGGACCCTCCGTTTGCGCCACGGCGGTGGCGCCACATCGAGGATCCGCCTGACAGGTGCTCTGCGTCCGGTTTCTCGAGACGCACATCGTCCTGAAACGAGGAGGCTCGCAATGGCTCAAGGAACGCATGGAGCGGACACCATCGCCCCGGGGGTGGGACCGCGTACGGGCAAACCGAGCGCGCCCGCCACGCTGCAGCGCGTGACCCTGACCCTGGCGCGCTGCCCGGAGCATCCCGACGGCAGCGGCGGACGGGGCTACGAGATCGTGGCACCGCTCGGACCGGACGGCCGCCTCGACGCGGCGCTATGGCGGGAAACCCGGGACCATTGCCGCGCTCGCCGGTTTTGGATCAGAGAGCGCGACCGGCATGGCCGGCTCGTGCACCGCGCCGGCGGCGAGGGCGGCGCGACCTGGCTGATCGACTATGACGACCGCACCGACGAGGACGACGAGCCCGGCTATCGCCTCGGTACCCATGCCCTCGTCGAAGGCGAGTACGTCTCGATCCGCGATGCCGGCGACGGAACCGAGCGCACTTTCCGGGTCGCTCACGTCAGCCGCGTCGAGGCAAGGATCAAGTCATGACGCGCGGGTCGTCGGACCTTCCGGCGCGCCCTCCGTCCTCGGAGTTCGACCTCGCCGAGAATGCCTTGCTGACGCTCTGGCGCACGTTCTGGCTCGACCTCCCGCTGGCCTGGGCGAGCGAAGTCGACCGACTCCTGTACCGATGGATACAGCCTGCAGATACCGGGAATCGTCTTCTCGTCGGCGATGGCGGAAACGCGGATCGTATCTGCGAGGTGGAGGACAGTGAGCGTCAGTGACTGCCGATATTGGGTTGGAACCCGGTCAAGCCATGCAATCGATCCTGACCGTCAAGCCAGCCCGCGGTGGCGTTCGGCGTAGTGTGGAGACGCGGGAAAGCCGTCCGCACCACGATAGCCTGCTTTGGCCTGCCCCGACGGATGTCCAACCGGCATCGGATCCGCCGAGGCGGATGGATCATGTGGTCGCCTCGCTCACCTCCTGTCGCATCGGCGTCATCCCGCATGATGCCTTCAAACGCCTCATGGAGCGGCATCCGCGCATCGGCCGCATGGTGCAGATCGAAACGGTCGTCGAATTGGCCACGGCCCGTCGCTGGCTCCTGAACGCCGGCCATCGCCAAGCGTACGAGGGGATGGCGCACCTGGTCTGCGAACTCTTCACGCGGGCGGCAGCCGCCGGCTTGGCCAAGGCGTCCAGATTTCACATGCCGTTGACGCAGACGGAACTCGACAGCGCCCTCGGCCTGACGTCGGTCCATGCGAACCGTATCGTGAAAAGGCTTACCTCGGCCAACCTCATGTCGTGGCGAGGCCGGTGGATCACCATCGAAGACTGGAATGGGTTGACGGAGGTCGCCGAGTTCGACCCCGCCTAACTCAGGCCGGAGCGCGCGACGCCCTGACCGAACAGGTCGGAAGGCGCCGGCGATGCTTTGGCGATAGGCGCGCTCACGACGGCCCCAGCGCATCGGTCACCGACAGGGCGATCTCGCGCTCCTCGTTCGCGGGCGCGATGCGCACCGCGACCGCCGAGCCGGACGCCTCGATCTTCGGGCTGCCGCCGGCGTTGGCCACTTCGTCGAGCGCGACGCCTGCGAAAGCAAGCCCCCGGCAGACGTCGGCGCGAATCTGCGCGGCGTGCTCGCCGATCCCGCCGGTGAACACGAGGGTGTCGACCCCGCCAAGGGCGGCGATCAGCGAGCCCGCCTCGCGCACGATCCGGTAGGTGAACAGATCCAGGGCCTCACGCGCGGCAGAGGCGTCGCTCGCCTCCAAAACCTGCACGTCGTCGCTGATGCCGGAGACGCCGAGGAGGCCCGACCGCGCGTTCAGGAGATCGGCCACCGCGTCGGCCGACAGGCCACGCTCCCGGATCAGGTACAGAACGAGGCCCGGGTCGACCGCCCCGCTGCGGGCGCCCATCATCAGCCCGTCGAGCGTGGTGAAGCCCATGGTCGTGGCGACGCTTCGCCCGTCCCGGATCGCGCACAGGCTCGCCCCGTGCCCGAGATGGGCGGCCAGAATCCGCCCTTTCGGGTAAGCCCGGGTGAGATGGGCGTAGGACAGGCCGTGGAAGCCGAAGCGCACGAGGCCGTCGTCGATGAGGGCGCGCGGCAGCGGGTAGAGTTGGGCCAACCGGTCCTGTGTCCGATGGAAGGCGGTGTCGAAGCAGGCAACCTGCGGCAGATCCGGCCAGACCTCCCCGAACGCGCGGATGCAGGCGAGCGCCTGCGGCTGGTGCGCGGGCGCGAGCGGAATAAGCCCCTCAAGCGCCGATAGGATCTCCGCGTCGAGCCGCACCGGCGCCGCGTGATGCAGGCCGCCGTGGACGACGCGGTGCCCCGCCGCGGTCGGTGCCGCGGGAAGTCGCGCGAACAGCCAGCGGGCTGCGGCGGCATGGTCGCCCGCCGGGGGACGCTCGCCCGCAACGGCGACGCTGTCGATCGAGAGTTTCGGTTCATGCGCGATCCCGGCGACGTGCGCTCGCCAGGCCGGCCCGTCCGCGCCCCGCTGGAACAGGGCGCAGCGCAGGCTGGAGGAGCCGGCGTTGAGGACGAGGATCATCGCCCGACCTCAATTTACGACCGCCCACCCGTCCACCGTCCCCGCCTGCCCAGGCTTGGCCGTGTCGGTCGGGCCGCACTGCATGATGTCGCCCTCGATCCGGCGGTCGTGATCCCCGGGGGCGTGCCGTTCCGGCCAGGTCCAATCCCGCACCTCAGGCAGATCGTCGCCGGTCTGACGGACATATGCGCGGTGCGCGGCCAGCGCGTCTCGGAGCGCCTCCTCGGCGTGCTCACCCCGGGCGCCCAGCCGCGGCGCGGCGCGCAGCGCGGCCTGCGCGAGGTGGAACCGGTCGAGCCGATTCAGCACGCACATGTCGAAGGGCGTCGTCGTCGTGCCCTCCTCGATGAAGCCGTGGACGTGGAAGTTGCCGTGGTTCGTCCGCTTGTAGGTCAGTCGGTGGATGAGCCACGGATAGCCATGATACGCGAACACCACCGGACGGTCCCGGGTGAACAGGCTGTCGAAGGTCGGGTCGTCGAGGCCGTGCGGATGCGTCTCGGGCGCCGGCAGCGTCATCAGGTCGACGACGTTCACCACCCGGATGCGCAGTTCAGGAACGTGTCGACGGAGCCAGTCCACCGCGGCGAGGGTCTCCTGCGTCGGCACGTCCCCGGCGCAGGCCATCACCAAGTCGGGCTCCGTCTCGCCCTCGTTCGAGGCCCATTCCCAGATGCCGACGCCGGCCGCACAGTGTGTGACGGCCTCGTCCAGGGTCAGCCACTGGAGGGCGGGTTGCTTGCCGGCCACGACGACGTTGATGCGGTCATAGGTCCGGAGGCAGTGGTCCGTGACGCACAGAAGGGTATTGGCGTCCGGCGGCAGGTAGATCCGCGCCGTGTCACCGCGCTTGTTCGCCACGAAGTCGATAAAGCCCGGGTCCTGGTGGCTGAAGCCGTTGTGGTCCTGCCGCCAGACGTGGGACGAGAGCAGGATGTTCAGGGACGGCACCGGCCGGCGCCAGGGCAGGTCGCGCGAGGACTTCAGCCACTTGGCGTGCTGATTCACCATCGAATCGACGACGTGCGCGAAGGCCTCGTACGTCGCGAACAGGCCGTGGCGTCCGGTGAGCACGTAGCCTTCGAGCCAGCCCTCGCAGAGGTGCTCGCTCAGCACCTCCATGACCCGGCCGTCGCGCAGAAGGTGATCGTCGCCCGGCAACATCGCCTGCTGCCAGGCGCGGCCCGTCACGTCGAACACCGCGTCCAGCCGGTTTGAGACGGTCTCATCGGGACCCACGATCCGGAAGTTGCGGGCGTCCTTGTTCAGGGACAGGACCTCCCGCAGGTAGCCGCCGAGCGTGCGGGTGGCCTCGGCTCGGGAGCGGCCGGGTCCCGGCACGGGGACGGCGCAGTCCCGCAGGTCCGGCAGCCGCAAGGACGCGCTCTTGTGCGCGTTGGCGTGCGGGTTGGCCGAGATGCGCCGCGGCCCCTTCGGTGCCAAGACGGCGAGTTCCGGTACGAGCGAGCCGTCCTCCGCGAACAGCTCCTCCGGCCGGTAGGAGCGCATCCAGTCTTCCAGGATCGCGCGGTGCTCCGGGTTCTCCCGCGTAGCCGCGACGGGAACCTGATGCGAGCGCCAGGTTCCCTCGACCGGCTTGCCATCGACGGCCTTCGGTCCCGTCCAACCTTTGGGGCTGCGCAGCACAATCATCGGACAGCGCGGTAGCCGGACCTTGCCGCAGCGCGCGGAGTGCCGGATGGCTGCGATCTCGTCGAGGACCGCGTCGAGGGCCGCCGCCATGGCCTGGTGCATGGCGGCCGGTTCGTCGCCCTCGACGAAGGTCGGCTCGTAGCCGTACCCGACGAGGAGGTTGCGAAGCTCGTCCGCGGGCATCCGGGCGAGGAGCGTCGGGTTGGCGATCTTGTAGCCGTTGAGGTGCAGGATCGGCAGTACGGCTCCGTCGGTGGTCGGATTCAGGAACTTGTTGGAGTGCCAGGACGCGGCGAGTGGCCCCGTCTCCGCCTCGCCGTCGCCGACCACGCAGGCGACAATCAGGCCGGGGTTGTCCAGGGCTGCGCCGAACGCATGGGCTAGGGAATAGCCGAGCTCGCCGCCCTCGTGGATGGAGCCAGGCAGCTCCGGCGAGGCGTGACTCGGGATGCCCCCGGGAAACGAGAACTGCCTGAACAGACGCTCCATCCCTTCCGCGTCCCGCGCAACGTCGGGGTAGATCTCGCTGTAGGTGCCCTCCAGGTAGGCGTTGGCGACGAGCCCCGGCGCGCCGTGACCCGGTCCCCAGACCGCGATCATGTTGAGGGCGCGCTGCCGTATGATCCGGTTCAAGTGCGCGTAGATGAAGTTGAGGCCCGGCGTCGTTCCCCAGTGGCCGAGGAGCCTTGGTTTGACGTGCTCGGGCTTCAGCGGCTCTCGCAAGAGCGGGTTGGCCATGAGGTAGATCTGGCCGACCGACAGGTAGTTCGCGGCCCGCCAGTAGGCGTGGATCCGCTGCAGGCTGTCGGGTCCGAGTGGCCCCGGCACGAAGGTTAGGTCGTGACCGTCGTCCGCACGGCCGCCATCGCGGCGTTCCTGGCGGGTCTTCGTCGGCTCGCGCCTCGCGTCCATGTCGGCCTCCCGGTTGCGGATCCCGGACGACCGTGCAGGCAGCCGAGGCCGGCCGCGTTGAGTTGGATCAAGGCGGCTCTCCGGTAGGCCGGCAGGATGCCTTCCGTCAGCAGGACGGGAGCGAACGATGGCCCTGGTACTTCGAACCACCTTCATCACGACGGTACGCCGCGCGCGGGTGCCGGTCATGCTGGCCCCGACGAACGACGCCGAACCCCGGGTCGTCACGGACGCGGCGCGCTACCGGTCCATCGGCAGCCTGCAGGCGCTGGCGCTCGCCATCGCGGCCTCGGTGGCGACGCCGGCGCTGCTTTGGCTGGCTCTCTGATCAAAAACCCCGGCGAACCGAGGAGACCCGCGATGGACGATATCACCGTACGCCGGCACGTGCTCGACGAGTTGGAATACGCCCCCATGGTCGACGCGGCGCAGATCGGCGTCGCGGTCGACGACGGCGTCGTGACGCTGACCGGGCACGTACGGAACTACGCCGAGAAGGGCATCGCCGAGCGCGTCACGCTCCGGGTGCGCGGCGTCCGGGCCGTGATCGAGCGGATCGAGGTCCGGTATCTAGAAAATCCGCGCGTCGGCGACGAGGCCCTGGCCGAACGCTGCGCCCGGGTTCTGGAGTGGGATGTGCAGATCCCGGAGCGGTCGGTCTCGCTCAAGATCGAGAAGGGCTGCGTCACGCTCGAAGGATGCGTGCCGTACTACCACCAGAAGGCGGCGGTCGATAAGGCGCTGCGGCGGCTTGCCGGGGTCACCGACATCGTCAACCTCATCACGGTGAAGCCGCCGGTCCAACCCACCGAGGTCAAGGACAGGATCCTCGCCGCCCTGAGGCGCAGCGCCCGGGACCCGGACACGATCCGCGTCCACGTGGACGGGGACAGGGTGATCTTGGACGGCTGCGTCGACGTCTGGAGCGAGCGCAAGCTCGCCGAGCGTGCCGCGTGGTCGGCGCCCGGCGTCCGCGCCGTCGAGGACCGCCTGACGCTCGCATAACTGGGGGTGCCGATGCTGGCGATGGTCCTGCGTGAGATCGGCGGTCCTCTCCTACCGGAAGAGAGGCCCGACCCAATCCCCGGCCCCGGCGAGGTCCGCATCCGGGTGGAGGCCTGCGCGGTCTGCCGGACCGACCTCCACGTCATCGACGGCGAGCTTCCGCAGGCCGTCTACCCCATCGTGCCCGGCCACGAGGTCGTCGGCATCGTCGAGGCCGTCGGCGAGTGCGTGACCGATCCGGCACCGGGTCGGCGCGTCGGGATGCCCTGGCTCGGGCACGCCCGCGGCCACTGCCGCTACTGTCAGACCGAGCGGGAGAACCTGTGCGATGCCCCCGGCTTCACCGGCTGCACGCGCGACGGCGGGTTCGCGACCCGTCTCCTGGCCGAGGCGGCCTTCACCGTCCCGCTCGACATGAGCCTGGACCCGGTCGCGAGCGCGCCGCTCCTCTGCGCAGGGCTGATCGGCTGGCGCACGCTGCGGATGGCGGGGGACGCCGACACTGTGGGCCTGTACGGCTCCGGGGCGGCCGCGCACATCGTCGCTCAGGTCTGCCGCTGGCAGGGCCGCCGCGTGTTCGCGCTCACCCGGCCCGGCGACCGGAAAGCCCAGGATTTCGCCCGCTCCCTTGGGGCTGAATGGGCCGGCGGATCGGACGGGGCGCCGCCCGAGCCGCTGGACGCGGCCTTGATCTTTGCACCCGACGGCCGGCTGGTGCCGACCGCGCTCGCGGAGTTGCGCAAGGGTGGATGCGTGGTCTGTGGCGGCATCCACATGAGCGACATCCCGCGCTTCCCCTACGAACTGCTCTGGGAGGAGCGTTCGGTGCGCTCGGTGGCAAACCTCACCCGCGCGGATGCGCGCGGCTTCTTCGAAGTCGTGCCGCGGGCCGGCATCGTCACCCGCACCCGCATGTTCCCGCTCGTCCAGGCCAACGCGGCGATAGCCGCCCACCGGTCCGGCGCCCTCCAGGGCGCCGCCGTTCTCGTGCCCTGAACCGGTCTCGTCCGCTGCATTTGGACTGCCCATCGAGTGCCCTTGCGATGGATCAAGGTCGTCCCCGCGAACCGGGGCCAGAGTACCTCCATCGCGCCGGCAGCCCGGCCAAGGGAGGTGGTCATGAAGATTTCCAACATCATGGTCTCGGTCGACCTCGGGCCCGCGGCGGCGGACCGAGTCCAATTGGCGGCCGGCCTCGCCCAACGGTTCGGGTCCAAGCTGACCGGCGTCGCCGCACGTCCGGTCCTCGGACCCATGCCGGTCGGCGACATGCTGGAGGTCGAGCGTGTCTGGGCCCTTGAGGAGCGCCTGACCGACGAGCAGCTCGCGGAGGCCAAGGCCCTTTTCGAGCGCGAGGCCGGGCAGGCGCCTAGGACGAGCTGGCGCTCCGCACCGACCGATCCGTTGGCTTTCCTCGGTGCGCAGGCGCGCACCGCCGACCTCGTGGTCGTCGGCCGACAGGGACCTGCGGACGGTGATCCCGGTCCGATGGCGGCCTCGACCGGGGGGCTGCTCATGGAGGTGGGGCGTCCGGTGCTGGTGGTCCCGCCGGGCATCGAGCACCTCGCGGTCCAGCGGGTCGTGGTGGCTTGGAAGGATACGCCCGAGGCCCGTCGAGCCCTGCACGACGCTTTACCGTTCTTGAGACAGCCCGAGCAGGTTTGCGTGGTGGCCGTGGGACCGGACGCGCAGCACGTGGGCGCCGAGGGCGCGGCCGAGTACCTGTCCGGGCACGGAATCAAGGCCACGACCCACCTACTGCGCAAGCCGGAGATCGGCCCCGCGGACGAGATCCTTCGGTTCGCCCGGCGGGAGGACGCGGACCTCATCGTCATGGGAGCCTACGGGCATAGCCGGCTGCGCGAGTGGGTCTTCGGCGGCGCCACTCGCGACGTCCTGCAATCGACCCCCGTCTGCTGCCTGATGAGCCACTGATGCGCTCGGCGACCACCATCTACGCGGGCGCTCTGGTGCTGCTGACCATCCTTATCGGCACCGGCTCCGCCCAGGCCTGGGACCGGCAGGTCAAGCAGGGCGAGTCCCTCGCCAGGACCAACTGTGCCCGCTGCCACGCCGTCGGGCGTGTCGGGACGAGCCCGCTGCCCGCCGCGCCACCCTTCCGCGAGTTGCACAAGCGCTACCCCGTCGAGGATCTCGGCGAGGCGCTCACGGAAGGCATCCGCACCGATCATCCGAGCATGCCCGAGTTCCGGTTCGACCCTGACCAGGCGCAGGACCTGATCGCCTACATGAAGTCGCTCGAACGCTGAGGGAGAGCCTCGATGTACCTCCGCTGTCTTCTCGTCCCCACAGCCCCAGGCATCGACGCCACCCGCCGCCTGGACGCGGCCCTGCGCCTCGGGCGGCGCCTGCACGCGCACATCGGAGTCGCCTTCATGGCGCCGGACCCGGGTTATGTCATGGCCAGCATGGCCGGCATGGTCGGCATAGCCAGTCTGGCCAGCGTCATGCCGATGGACTGCGCGACCATCGAGGCCATCCAGCGGGGCGTGCGCGAGGCCGCGGCCGAAGGCAAAGCGGCGCTGGAAGCCTGGTGCGGACGCGAGGGCGTGCCGCTGGTCGACAAGGCCGCGCGCCTGGATGCCACCTTCGCGACCTGGACGGAGCTGTCGGGCGAGGTCGAGCCGCTCCTGACGCTGGCCGGGCGAGTGAACGACTTGATCATCGTCGACCGACCCGATCCGGCGCGCTCGTTCACCGGGCGGGCGCTCGACACGGCCCTGTTCTCGGTCGGACGACCGACGCTGATGGTTGGCGAGGGAGTCCCGTACGACCTCCTCGACCACGTCGTGATCGCCTGGAACGGCAGTCTCGAAGCGGCACGCCTGATCGGGCAATCCATCACGCTGCTGCACGAGGCCGTCCGCGTCACGGTCGTGCATGCGCGGACGGAACGCTTCGAGGAGACGCGGGCCGCGGACCTGTGCGCCTACCTGCGCTGGCACGGGATCGTGGCCGAGGCCGTCACCCTGCCGGTCGGGGATGGGATCTCGGTCGGCGCGGCCATCCTGGACGAGGCCGGGCGCCGGAACGCCTCCATGCTGGCGATGGGTGCCTACACCCACAGCCGCGTGCGCGAGTTCCTGCTCGGTGGCGTCACCCGGCATGTGGTCGAGCACGCGCGCATCCCGGTACTCATGGCCCACTGACGTATCGCGCTTGCGGGACGGCCTTGCTGGGGTCGTCCCGTCGCGAGACCTTGGCGGCCCCGCTCTCAACGCCTCGGGTCGTGGCAGTGCATGCGAGGAGGCGCCGTGCCGCAATCCAGGCTGCAAGTCTGGTGGGGCTTGCAGAACCACTGCAGGGCCCCGCTTCTCAGGCAGGACCCTCCGCAATGCCGATGGGGCGCGTTTGCAGGCTCGACGAACGTGCCTTTCGCATCAGGCGAGTCGGCCCTCGGTCGCGCCTGCGTTGGCGACGCGCTTACCACGACCGCGGCGAGAATCAGGAGGGCTGCACATGACGTGGTGCTGCGCATGATGCCGGGCATCAATGGCTCATCAGGCAGCAGAGAGGGGCATAGGACAGCAACTCCCGAGTGACGCCGCCGAACGCCCACTCGCGGAGGCGCCCGTGACCGTAGGCGCCCGCGACGATCAGGTCGGCCCCGTGCTCGGTGGCCGCTTCGACGAGTGCCTCGGAGGTCGAGGCACCCAGGGCATGGTGTCTGACGCGGATGGCTGAGACGCCGTGCGCCTGGAGGAGACGGAGGGTGTCCTGACCCTCGGAGCCGGCGCCATCGTCGACGGAGACGACGAGCACCTCGGACGCCCGCTTCAGGAACGGTAGCGCGTCCAGCACCGCGCGGCGCGCCTCGCGGGTGTTCTTCCAGCCGACCACGACGCGCTTGGCGTCGAGATGGTCGACGCCCGGCGGCACCACCAATACCGGGCGCCCAAGATGCATGACCGCGTCGGCCGGATCGACCGCTAACAGCGCGGGCCCGGGGTCCGTCCCTCGGCCGACCACCACGAGGTCGGCGGCCGCCGCCTGGACGACCAGGAACGCCAGCGGGGAATCGAGGTCGGAGCGCCACTCGACGCGGCTGCGTCCGCCGGCGGCTTCCTCGAAGGCCTCGTGGGCCACCCGGAGGTCGTTCAGGACAGCCTCCTGGATCGAGGGGATGCCGAACGCCCCCCCCGGCGTCGGACCGGCCGGAGCCCAACTGTAATCCGGCATCTCCGCCGCGACGCCGGTCAGGCGGGCGTGGAAATCGTCGGCGAGAAGCGCGGCCAAGCGTACGCGGCTTCGCGCCCCTTCCGACAGGTCCACGGCGACCATGATGCTCGCGTAGGTCATGGAACGTCTCCGGATCGGCAGGCGATGGAATGGCTGCGGGCGGGCCTTGCGGCCTCGCCCATCCCGATGGTTTCAGCCAAGCGTGAGGTGGTCCTCGACGGCGCGCACGCCCGGCGCCGACCACGCGGCAGTCTCGGCGAGGCGGCGCTCGTGCCAGGCGTTGACCTTGCCCTGCAGGACGACCTTCGCGTCCTTGACCGTCACCTTGATCGCGTCGGCCTCAAGTTCTGCGTTGCGCTTGAGCGCCGCCAGGATCTTCGCGCGTACGTCGGGCGCGCTCGCCTTCGGCGCCACCTCGATGGTGTTGATGATGCCGGTCACGCCAGCGAGGCGCCGGATAGCCCGATAGGCTTCCTCCTTCTGGTACTGCCAGTCGACCTTGCCGGAGAGCGTCACCCAGCCGGTCTGGACCTTCACCTGCACGGCATCCTTCGGCACGGTCGCGGACCAATCGAGCATCTGCACCGCGCGCTGCGCGAGGTCCTCGTCGCGCGGCGGGGTTTCGCCGCCGAAACGCACCTTGATCTCCTCGACGACGCCGCGGACGCCGCGGACCTTCTGGGCCGCCTTCTCGGCGGCGACGCGCGCCGCGAAGCTGGCGACGTGGCCGCTTAGCGTGACGATGCCCTTCTCCACGGCGACGCCGATGTGGGCGGCATCGATGCTGGGGTCGAAGTCGAGCTCGTCGATGACGTTCTGGCGGATCAGCTTGTCGCCCATCGTAAGTCTCCTCGATGAGGTCCAGGTCGCGCCTGGCCGAGCCCGAGGCTATGCCCGGCAGGCGGTCGGACATTGATCCAGCGCAAGCTCTTCCCCGGCCGCGATACGACCCAGCATCGGGCAGGCCCGGGGGCAACCTGAGGTGGCGCAGCCGGCGGTCACGGCGGAGACCATGTCCCGGGCATCGAACAGTCGGCCGAGCAGCGGCACGTCCGCGAAGGCCTTCGGGACCCGGGCGTTCCCGGCAATCAGGGCGAAGGGGATGCCCCTCCGGCGAAGGTCGCAGGCGAGCGGGAAGCACGGCCCCTCAGTCAGGTCGACGCTTACCACGGCGAAGTCCGGACGCTTCGCGTCGAGGCTTCCGATGGCCTCGCCGCCGGTTCCGTAGGGGCCACTCACCGCACAGCCGGCGTTCGCGAGGGCGTCCTCCAGCCACATGCCCGGTAGCGCCTGCGGCTCGGCGACAAGCACGACCGGCCGCCTTTCACCTGCGTTCGCCCGCATCGCCCGATCCTCATTCCTGATCGCGATGGGAGGAGGATGGATCCGCCGGGCCGGCTCGCCTTGCGCTGGATCAAAGGACGCCGGGGCGCCGCGAGCGGGCCGGTGCGCTCAGGACGCCGATTCCGCCGCGTCGTGCCTGATCGAGCGCGCGACCCTCAGGGCCGCGTCAAGGTCGTTGCGGGCCGTCCCGTAGCGCCGCCATAGGCCGTCTAACCATTCCGGCCGTCCGGCCTCGGAGTCCGGGATCTCGGAGAACGGGATGTGGTACATGCCGTCGAGCGCCTCGATGCCGTAGCCGGTGACGGCCCATTGCCGCCCTTCCCAGTGCACGGGTTCGGTGAGTCCGTGGCTCATTCCCGCCTCCTCACGCCGCCTGCCCGTCGAGCTCGGCCACCTCGCAGGTGTCGGCCCGCATGCGCCAGTCGACGATACCCGCCGTCTGGCAGAACAACGCCTGGGCCGCGCAGGCTGCGGCAGCCTCCGAGTGGGCGGAGACGACGGTCTGCCGCTGGATGGCGGGGTGCTCGTGGCCGCTGTCGTCCGGCACGACCTTGTGGAAGGTGACCAGGTACTTGTGCATGGCGCGCCTCCGATTGCGATGTTGCGGAGACGCTGGGCGCCCGCGGGAGCGGCGGCCTTGATCCAGCGCAAGGCTCGATGCGCAATCAGACACCCGGTGCCGGCGGGAAGAAGCGTTCCCGACCCGGATCGGCCCCGTTGTCGTGGCTGGTCCGCGCGGTTCGATGCGCGTGCGCCTTGCCGTGCAGTGGCCAGTACCGCTCCATTGCCAGGTAGGTGAACGAGGCCGACCAGCCGATCAGGAGCAGGCCATTGAGCGCCTCGACGCCAGCGAGCAGCCGGGTATGGGATGTCGGGAAGTGGTCGCCGAAGCCGAGCGAGGTGTAGGCCACCACCGAGAAGTACAGGCAGTCCTCGAAGGACGTTACCGGAGTGCCTGCAAAGGCGCCAACGCCGAGGCGGAGGACGAGTAGCCAGTAGGCGCCAGCGTAGATCCAAACCGCGACGGTGTGCCCGACGAAGGTCATCAGCACCACGGCGAGGATCCGGGCGCGGGGCGGGACCGGCAGCTCGGACAGGTGCTCCGAGGTCAGCCGCAACGTCTCGTAGAGAATCAGGATTGTGGTCGTGACGAGGACGACGCTGGCTGTCATGGCGAGGAGCATGCGCGGCCCCGGGTGAGCGTGGCGGCCCGAGCCTGCCCGATAGAGCGAGCGCGTGCTTGGCGTAGCGCTAGTGGGCAGGCGTCGAGGCGCCTTTGACCGAGATCAACGCCGTCCTCCACGGAACGGCATTTCCTCATCGAAGCGCCGCCAACCGGGCGTCGGGATTCGGGAGATGATCATGGCCGACGTGCATGTTGCCGAGGAGCTCTGGTCGACGGGGATGCTGCCCGAGGGCATTTTGGAGCGGTGGTTCGTGGCGGACGGGGCGCGTGTGCGGGCCGGAGAGGCCGTGGCGGCCGTGCGTATCGGCGAGGCCTTGCACGACATCGCCGCGCCGACCGGCGGCCACCTCACGGTCTTGGCACCCGTCAACGAGCTCGTCGACCCCGGCTGCATCATCGCCGAGGTCCACGCCTGACATCAGGGAGGCGAACCATGTCTCAACCGAACGCGGCCACGCCGTCATCGACCTGGCGGACGCAGGAGATTCTGATCGGCGGCATCCAGCACGCCGCCGGCGTCGCGCTGTTGCTGGCGGCGTGGGTGCTGGTCTTCACCGATCATGCCCGCGCGGCCGGGTCCGCGCTCCTGCCGGGCTTGCTCATCGTCACGCTCTACGGCGCCAACCAGATCCGCTTCCGGGCGGTGCTCGAAAGGGCGGTGCTGATCGTCGGGGCCTGGACGCTCGTCTCACCCTGGGCGCTCGGGTTCGCTGCGAACGACGGCGCGACCTGGTCACACGTCGCGCTCGGTGGCGTGGCCATCGCGACCGCCGTTGCACTGCTCCGGATCGCGAGGCGGCCATGACGTTTCAGTCGGCCGCCAGCCACGCGGCCGTTTTGGCCGCCTCCCTGGCGGCTTGCGCCGGCGCTCCGGCCGCCGGTCCCGAGGAAGACCATCGCGTCCGTGGGTGGGCCATCGCCGCGCAGCACTGCAGCGAGTGCCATGTCATCGGCCGCACCTCGCAGCCCGGCGCGTTCGCCGGCCCGGCCTTTCTGCGGGTCGCCAATATGCCGTCGACGACCGGTCCGGCGCTCGCGGTGTTCCTGCAGAGCCATCACCAGCGGATGCCGAGCCTGAGGCTCGACCGGGACGAGATGGACGCGGTCATCGACTACATCCTCAGCCTCAAGGCCCGAACGGCAGCGACGCCTCCAGGCATCACCTCGGAGGATTGAGGGTGACGCTGCCGCATCCCGTGCTGCTGGCCGATATTGGCGGCACCTACGCTCGCTTCTCCGTCCTTCCGGAGCCGGGAGGACGTCCAGGCCCGATCCGGTAGGTGCCGACGGCCAGCTTCCCCGGCCGGGTCGACGCCATTCGGGCCTATGCCAACCGACAGGACACGGTCCGGCCTCGCTCGGCCTTCCTCGCCGTCGCGGGGCGGATGACCCTCGGCATCACGCGCCTGACCAACGCGCCGTGGCGGTTCGACTCTGGCGGGATCGGCGAGGCGTTCGGCTTGGAAGCGGTGCGGCTGGTCAATGACTACGTGCCGCTCGCCGCCATCACCGTCCTCGCCCCGGCCGACTTGGCGCGGATCGGGACGGCTGTCGAAGGGGTTGGACCACGGCTCGTCCTGGGGCCGGGCACGGGCCTGGGCGCGGCCGTCCTGATTCCGGCGGGCGACCGCCTCCTGATTCAGACGACCGAGGCCGGGCACGTCGGGTTCGGCCCCTGCGAGCCCGACGACAAGCTGCCCTGGTCGGCCCTGATGGCGGCCAAGGGTAGGCTCACGGCCGAGACCGTGCTGTCGGGTCCGGGTCTCGTCAGGCTCGTGCGAACCCTCGCGGCTACGCGCGGAGCTGCCGTCGGCTGGAGCGCGCCGCCCGAGGTCCTCGAAGATGCGAGGTCGGACCCGGTCGCCAGGGAAGCGGTCCATCAGTTCGCCCGCCTCCTCGGCAGGTTCGCGGGCGACATGGCGCTGATGTTCTCGGCCACGGGCGGCGTCTTCCTCGCCGGCGGGATCGCGCCACGAATCGTCGACGTCCTGCGGGGCGAAACGTTCGGTCATGCCTTCGAGGACAAGGCTCCGTTCCGCGAGTCCATGCGGGCGGTCCCGCGCGCCGTAATCCTACATCCGGAGCCGGCCATCGACGGTCTCGCGGCGCTCTTAGCCGACGAGGACCGCTTCCTGTTCCCGGCTCATGACTGGCGGGCTTGAGCCAGGTCAAGGTCGGTCAGTCCAGGCACCCGCACGGTGACGGCAGGCGACTCAATTCGAGGGGATCATCATGTCTTATGCCAGCATCATGGTCGCGGCAGATGACGGGCGTCACGCGCCGGCGCGGGTGCGTCTCGCCGCGGAACTGGCGCATCGTCTCGGCGCGCGTCTCGTCGGCGCCGCCGCCTGCATGCCGGACTATCCCCGAGGCTATGGTGAGACTGCCGTGCCCATGGGCATGGTCATCGAGGAGATCCGCCAGGCGGCGTTGAACCGGCTCGCGGGCGTCGAGCGGGTTTTTCGCCATGCCTCCTGCCTGAACGACTGCGTCGAGTGGCGCGCGGACCTCGGGTCACCGGCCTCGTTCCTCGAAGGCCAGTCGCGGGCGGCGGACCTCGTCGTGGTCGGGCGCTACGCGGATGACGAGGGGGTGACGATCGGCATGTCCGTCGACGCCGGCGACGTCCTGATGCGGTTGGGGAAGCCCATCCTGGTAGTCCCGGCCGGCGTCGAGCACCTAGAGGCTAGGCGCGTGCTCGTGGGCTGGAAGAACACCCCGCAAACGCGCCGGGCCGTGTCTGACGCCCTGCCCATGCTCAGGCGTGCGGAGGCGGTGCAGGTGTTCCGCGTCTCGGACGGCGACGACCGGGCCGAGGTCGAGGACGTGGCCCGCTACTTGGCGCTGCACGACGTAAACGCGACCGCGCATCTGGCCAAGCCCTCGGGCTGGACCGTCGCCGACGACGTCCGGAAAGCGACGCGCGACTTCGACGCCGACCTGATCGTGACAGGCGCCTACGGCTACAGCCGCCTGCGCGAGTGGTTCTTCGGCGGGGTCACGCGGGACCTGCTGGCGCAGGCGTCCGTCTGCTGCCTGCTGTCCCACTGACCGGAGGGTTTTCGATGGCCAACCCGGACAATCTGGATCGAGGCGAACTGGGTTTCTCGCCACCTTCGCCCACGCGTCCCCCCGGACCAGGGTCACGACCCCCTAAAGCCCGTCGGGGTGCCCATGCCAGGACAGGACGATATGCCGCCGATGAACGAGCCCCTAGGCATCCCGGGAGGCATGCCCCCACGAGATGGTCCGAGTTCAAGATTAGTGCAGGGTCGGCCTCTGCTCTACGGGTAGCTTGGCCGACGGAGCCAGTCGGGCGAGCGCGGTCGGCCAAGCGGTCATGGCTGGCACGAACACTTCCGGCGCTGGTGGCTTGTAGCCAAGCGCACCGTGCGGGCGGATCGTGTTGTAGTGCCGACGCCAGCTTTCGATGATGATCTGCACCTCCTTCAGGGTGTAGAAAATCTCGCCGTTCAGGAGTTCATCCCGCAATCGCGCGTTGAAGCTTTCGACAAAGCCGTTCTCACCACGGTGAGCCTGGCGCGATGTAGGCAGCCTTCGCGCCAATAGCCGCAATCCAGGACTGCACCGACTTGGCGATGAACTCGGGCCCGTTGTCTGAACGAACGTGCTCGGGCACGCCGCGCAGGATGAACAGGTCCGAGAGCACGTCGATCACGTCAGCTCCCTTCAGCTTGCGCGCAACGCGGATCGCCAGACATTCGCGGGTGAACTCGTCGACGACGTTGAGCATCCGGAACTTGCGCCCGTCATGGGTGCGCGCCTCGACGAAGTCGTAGGCCCGGACGTGGTCGCGCCGCTCCGGTTTGAGCCGGATGCAGGAACCATCCCCGTCCCACAGCCGGCCCTTCTTCGGCTGGCGGCCGGGCACCTTCAGCCCATCGCGCCGCCAGATCCGCTCGACCCGCTTGTCGTGGACCAACCAGCCAGCCGCCTTCAGCAGCGCGCCGATCTTCCGGTGGCCGTAGCGCCCGTACCGGCGCGCCAGTTCTACGAGATCGGCGGTCAACGCCGCCTCATCGTCTCTGCCCCGCGGCACCTTGCGCTGCGTCGAACGATGCTGACCGAGCGTACGGCACGCGCAGCGCTCGGAGACGTCCAGGACGTCCATCACATGCTCGATGCAGGCGCGTCGGCGCGCGGGGCTGGTCAGTTTCCCCGGGCAGCCTCCTGCAGGATCAGCTTGTCGAGCGTGAGATCTGCGATCGCCTTCCGGAGCCGGTGGTTCTCGGTCTCCAGGTCCTTCATGCGCCGGACCTGGTCGCTCTTCAGGCCGCCGTACTCCTTGCGCCAGCGATAGTACGTAGCCTCCGTCACGCCGATCGTGCGGATCGCGTCCCCGACGCTCTGGCCCACGGGGAGACCAGCACATCCACCTGCCGCAGCTTGGCGACGACATCCTCCGGCTTGTGCCGCTTCGTTCCCGTCTGTCCGTCCTCGTCCTGGCCCCAAGGCCATACCTCAGGGCGGACCACTTCACTGGGGGCGGATCACTCAGGATCTCCCGCTCCTGGCGTAGCACCTCTCTCTCGCGCCGCAGGCGCGCGAGCTCGGCGGCTATGTCCTCCGCCGATCGGCCGGCGGATGGTCCATCTCCCGCTCACGTCGACCGTCAATCCAGTTGCGCAGCGTCGAGAGCCCGGCGCCGAGATCGGCGGCGACCTCGCGGCGCGACCGCCCACTCGTCTGCACCAATCGCACCGCCTCAGCACGAAACTCGGGGGTAAAGGTCTGCTTCAGGTCTGCCTGCGGAACCCTCCTCCTTCAAGAAGAGAGGTCTCCACTTTCTCGGGGCAAGTCCAGACCGGGCGTTGCTCCGACCGATAGAGGGCCACCGGGTCGCGCCGATGCTGAGTCGGCGTCCGCTGGCGGCCGCCGTTCATTGCTTCGCCACAAGCGCCAGAGGAGCGATAGCCGCCAGCTCAGCAAGCTACCGGCAAGGACTGGCGAAGGAACGTATTTCTGCAGCTCGGTCGCTGTCAGAAGGAGCTGCGACCTTCAGGGTCGGAGTTCCAACTGCGACCCAAATGCGACCCAGAGGCCGAAGCGCTATAAAGTCGCTTGGATCTCTGGACCTAACATACTGATTTTTTTGGTAGCGAGGGAGGGATTTGAACCCCCGACACAAGGATTATGATTCCTCGTGACGGGCGGTTTTGGGCTCCATCCGGGCGCATCGACATGCACGGGAAAACGACGAAGCCCAGGTATTTATCGTATTCGATCAAGGATCTGGCAAGGGAAGCTTGGTAGCGGAGGGGATGAGCCCGGGCGGCGATCCGCCCGAGAACGTCCGCCCGAGATCCGCCCGAGCCGCTCGCATGCCCGTCAAACTCACCGAGGCCCTGGTCAAGCAGGGGATCGCCGACGCCGTCCCCAAGGGCCGGGCGTACGACCTGATCGACGCCGGCTGCCCCGGGCTGCTGATGCGCGTCGGGCCCCGTGGGGTGAAGTACGCATTCAAGTTCGAATCCGGACATCGGACGCACAGGCTGACTCTCGGCTCGACCGACATGCTCCGGCTCGCCGATGCGCGCGCGATCGCCACGGAGGCCAGGCGCCGGCTCGTCGACCGGCTCGGGGTCCCGGACGACCGCTGGCTGGAGGGCCGGCTCCGGCAGATGCACAAGCTCCCCCCGAAGGAGCCGAACCCGGCGCCTCGGGACCCCGCCCTCGTCGAGGCTTGGGAGGACCAGATCCAGCGAGCCGGCGAGTGGACCTGGGAGGAGGCCCTTGCGGCGTTCCTGGCGGAGGTCGCGCGCACCAGGCGGTCGGCCACGTACACGGACTACCGGAAGCTGCTCCACTCGCCCGAGCTCGCGACCTTTGCCGGACGGCGGGTCCGGCGCATCACGATCGAGGACCTCGCGACGGTCGTCCACGCGGTGCATGCCAGCGGCCGAGAGCGACACGCCGAGCACTTGGCGTCCGTCCTGAGACCAATGTGGAGCTACCTGGCGCGGCATGAGCACCGAAAGCGCTCCGGCGTCGAGGCCGGTATCCCCACCCTGCGGGCGCCCGAGCGGACGCCGGGCGACAAGCTGCGGGCGAACGGTAAGGTCCCGGGCGGGTATACGGCCAAGCCCGGCGAGATCGGGCGCATCCTGGCGGTGGCCCGGACCGGCGTCCTCAATCCGACGGTCGCCTCGGCCCTTCAGCTTCTCGTCCTGACCGGGCAGCGGCGGCGTCCCGTCGTCGAGGCCCTGGTCAAGGATTTCGTCCCGTGGGAGGAAGTGCCCGGCTGGGGCGTTTGGTCGATGGGACCTGCGCACCGGAAGACCGCGGCCAAGCGCGGGGACAAGCATAGGCACGCCCTGCCGCTGCCCCCGGCCCTGTGGGATCTCGTGCAGCAGCAGATGGCTCGGGCCACGGCCGCCGGGAGCGCTTTCCTATTCCCGCAGGTCCGGGCGGCCCGGATCGGCGCCGCTTTCGGTGGCCACCTTTCCGATGCGGCGATCAATCACAGGATCCTCGACATGGGCATCGCCGCCTCACCGCACGACCTCCGCCGCGGGCTGTCGACGGTCTGTCAGGCGACGCTCAGGATCCCGCGCGACACGGTCAAGATGATCCTTGACCACAATGAGGGCTACAGGAGCGACGACGTCCTGGAGCGCCATTACACCGATGACGATCGTCTCGACATCAAGCAGCCCCTCATGGCGCGTTGGTGCGCGTGGGCGGATGAGCAGGCCGCGGCCGCCGCCTCGGCGCTCCCCCCGGCCATCGAGCTCGGCGCCGAGTTAGCCCGTCGGCGCCGGGAGCGCGAGCTCGCCGGCAAGGGCAAGCGGAGCAAGCCCGAGGCGGGGGAGGAGGACATACCCGAGGAGCTCGCCACCGCCGCGTAGCCCAGGGATAACCCCTATCCTGCCGGTCGCCCCCCCCTTGCCCGGCCGGTCCAGATGCCCGAGTTTGCCGCCATGAACACGCTCCTCCGCATAGGCAAACGCCCCTTGGCCTGAGGCCAGCCACCGCCGCCGGGACGCCCCGGCCGGCACGCGTTCCCCTATGCCCGGAGGCCGCCATGACGGTCTGGTTCACGTCCGATACCTATTTCGGCCACGTCGGTATCCTCGGATCGAGGATGGCCCGGCCCCGCCCCTTCAAGTCGATCGAGGAGCACGACGAGGTCCTCGTGGCGCGCTGGAACGGCCGCGTCCGCCCGGGCGACCAAGTCTGGCATCTCGGCGACTTCGCCTACGGCGCGTCAGCCGAGAGGTGCCGGGACATCTTCTCGCGCCTCGCCGGCAAGAAGCACCTGGTGTGGGGCAACCACGACAACGCGCGGGAGAAGGCACTGTCTTGGGCAAGCCAGCAGGAGCGGGCTCTCGTCACGGTCGACGGCGTCTCAATGGTCCTGGGGCACTACGCGCAGCGCGTGTGGTACGGCATGCACCGAGGCGACCTGCACCTCTACGGGCACTCGCACGGCAGCCTGCCCGGTACGTCGGCGAGCCTGGACGTCGGGGTCGATTGCTGGGCCTGGGCCCCCGTCCAGCTCAGCGAAATCCGGGAGGCCCTGGCGGAGACGGCCGCCCGGAAGGCGGGGGCAAAGGCGGCCGCCGCCCTTGCCGAAGCGGCGTAGATGAGGCGGTAAGGTCAGGCTGCCACGATGGGGCATGCCCTGGCGCACCCGCACCGCCCGACCCATCAGCCACCGGTTCCACGAGGCCGATCCCGACGGACGGCCGCCGATGAAGTTCGTCGCCCGCCGGATCCCGGCTGGGGAGAAATTTTACGACCGGCCGCTCTGGAAGCACGTCAAGCTCCCCCCGTTTGACAAGAAAACGCTGGTCGTCCTGGCGTCCACCTGCGATGCCTGGGAGGCCCGGCTGCCCGAGGAGACGGAGGTCTCGGCCTTCGTCCTCAATTTCTTTGCCTGGCCGGACGACATCGAGATCCGGCTGTCCGACGACAAGATGCACGGGGCAATCAACAGGTGCTTCTCCGTCGTCGCGCTCACGCGGCACACCGCATCGGCTGTGTGGGGCGGCTCCGAGAAGAACGGATTCGAGCAGCTCGCCGACGACATCTACGCCTGCCGAGAGGTCCGGGCCGCCCCGGACATCGACGCGCTCCACTCCCTGACGCCCCAGGCGCAAGAGCTCCGCTAGGGCCCGGGGCGGCCCGTCAGACTCGGGCGGGCAGGCGGATGAGCGCGAGCTGGAAGATCTCGCCCAGGGTGTAGTGCGGCCCCGCCACGGCCCGCTGCACGTCCTCGGCTAGGCGAGGGATTTCGGGCATTGTGGACGCAGAGACCTGCACCATCAGCCGGGCCCGGCGCCGGCGCAGATCGCGACGCTCGGGCACGCCATGGATGCGCGCCTTACGGAGCTGGCGGTCGAACTCGTCGATGATGATCCTGGTGGTCATGGGCCATCCTACGTCGTCGAGGTTGCGTGTAGGTGAATGGGTCAGTCCACGCCCTCGGCCAGCTCCTCGACGTCGGGCACGAACAGCCGGACGTCGGTGACGCCGGTGTAGCCCATGACGAGCGCCTTCTCGTAGACCTTCCGGGGGGTGTCGTGGATCACGACGGTTGCGCTGACGATCGTCTTCCAGTTCGCCCGGGATCCTCCGGACGTGACGTTCCCGGACAGGAGCACGATGCCGTCGCCCAGCTTGGCTCCGGAGTCGCGATCGAAGGCGCGGGCGATGAGGCGGCCCGCTACCTCGACCGGCGACCGCCAGCTGTCCTTGTCGATGTCGCACTGCATGGACACGGTGTCCGGCTCCCCGTGCCATCCCACCCGTAAGACCTCTTCAGGGCGGCTCGGACGATGGCCTCGTTGCGAGCGTCGACCCGCCATGCGCTGGCTTCCCACCGGCCGCCCATGTCCTTGATCCGGCGGTTAAAGTTGAGGTTCGCGTGCGGGGTCTGGACGATGAGGTTGATACCGTCATGCGTGATCTGAATGGCCATGTCGGCGTGCTCCGAGATCTGCCCGCGAGGTCGGGCGGTGGGTAGGCCCCTCGACGGGTCGCCCCGGATTGAGGCGGCCGGTGGAGGGGCCGGAGGCGTGGGCCTCCGGCGGTGCTCAGCTGCTGCAGGCGCAGTCGATGCAGACGAACAACCGCTCGGGGTGCCGTTCCAGGAAGACGCCCTCGCCTAGATCGAGGGCCTCGTTGCACCAGGGGCAGAGGAACTCGCGCACCTGTCCGTCGTCGTCGTCTCGATTGCGATCAAGGTCCTCGACGTAGCGGGGCATCACTCGTCCTCCCCGTCGTCGTAGGGCCCGTACATCCCCCAGATCTCCGCCACGTCATCCTCGGGCAGCATGTCGATGGCGGCCTTGAGGGCGGGCACTCCCTCCAGGATCCGGAGCTTGTCCACGGCCGCGTCGCTCTCGGCCCAAAGCTCCTCGTGTGAGCTCTCGTGTGTGTGCCGGACGTCGTGGTCGACCCTGGCGGTCGTCGCCCGGAGTTCCTGCCCGAGGTGGGCGGCGAATCGGGCGACCTGCTCGGCGAGGGGACCCTGCCCGGCGGCGACGGCGGCAGCATGGGCGTTCACCAGGGCCTGGGGATCGTCGATGTTGATGAGGCCCTGCATCAGGGCGGGGATGGCGGTGTCGGAGGCGGGCTCGATCATGGGGGCGATCTCCTGTGACGGGGGATCCGGGGCGACCGGGCGGCCGCTCCGGCGGGGGTCAGGCGGCCTTCTTGCGAGCCGGCTTCGGCGCGGGGGCCGCCTCGGCCGCCGGGGCCACCGCGTAGCCGACGGGCCGGATCTCGGGCGGCAGCCAGCCGGTCGGGACGACCCGGGCCAGCGCGACCGCGGCAATCTCGAGCTTCGTCGATCCGGCGATCCGGTCCGCCTCGGGCTGCCCCAGGGCCTCCGCGACGGCGCGCAGCGCCACGGCCTTGGGCGCCGACTTGAAGAAGTTGGCCGCGTCCCAGCGCTCCCGAGTCGCCTCCGCCATCCGCGTGGCGTCGAGGCGGGCCTCCAGGGCCTTGGCCCCCTTGGCGCTGGACGGGACGGCGCCGACCGAGTGGATCTGCAGGTCGAGCGCCTTCCCGGCCACGCCGGCGGCGACCGTCAGCAGCGCATCGAGCGGCAGGTCCGCCAGCCTCTGGAAGGCCGCCTCATACTTCTCAGCGTCGGAGGCTTGGCCGCCGGGCGCCTCGTTGTAGCCGTTGAGGGTGATGCGGACCGGAGAGCTGTAGGAGTCCTGGGAGATCGCCGTGGCGAGCAGCGCGGCGAGGGCGACCTGCGGCGAGGCCAGCATCGCGTCGCGCATCGCGAGCGTGCGCTGCTGCGACAGCCGGAGCGTCAGAGCCGCCGAGATCGCCACGGATTCGGGCTGCTCGGCCTGCGCCTGCTGCAGAGCCTTGGCGGCGTCCCCGCCCTCGATCTTGGCGAAAGCCTTCGCGACGGCAGCCGTTGCCGGGCGGACGACGCCAAAGGTCATGTCGATCTTGCCGTCCCGGCCGATCCGGAGGATCACGCCTGAGCGAGCCTTCTGCTCCGGCGTGTAGCCGTCCTGCTTCATGTCCGTCTCGATGTCCTCGGCCTCCTGCTCGGCCGCGGCGACGCCGACGGGGTCGCCGTCGGCGTCGATGATCGCCTGGAGCTCCTCAAGGCGGGCGGTCTCTGCGTCGGTGGCCGCGCGAGGCTCGGCGCGGATGACCTGCCAGGACCAGCGGCAGTTGTCCGGCAGGTGCTCGTCACTGGCCGCCCAAGACCACCCGTCGGCGACGAGCCACGTGACCTCGGCCGCGATCTTCTCGTCGACCAGCCGCTTCAGCAGCGCAGGATCTTGGACCCGGTGGTTCTCGCCGAACAGGTCTTCGACGATCCCGCCGCCCGCCGCGACGTAGGCGTCCCGGCCGACGAAGCCGAGGTTGCGGCTCAGGTCATGGTCCCCCACGCCGAGCTCTGTCCGCACGCAGTGAGCGTAGAGCCGGCCGGCGCCGCGCAGCCTCTCCAGGACTGCGCGCTGCTCGTCGAGCGACGACGCGAGCGTGAAAGCCCTCACGGTGTCGACAGGGTCCCGGCCGAAGTCGCCGGCACGCCAGGCATCCAGCACTTCGTCGGCGAGCTTGCCCAGGGCCAACATCCTCCGGACACGGACGGCGTCGATGCCGAAGCGGGCCGAGATGGTCGCTTCATCCATTCCCTCCTGCTGGAGGGCGTGGAATGCCCGGTACTCGTCGGCCTGGTGCATGCGGGACTGGGTGATGTTCGCGCTGAGCCCGCGCTCGCGGGCAGTCTCGGCGTCGCACTCGATGACGGCCACCGGCGCGTCCGTGCGGATTCGGCCGTCGCAGGCGAGCGTCCGGAGGGCCGCGAGACGGCGGTTGCCGTCGACGACGTAGTGGGCCTGGCCGGCGCCGGGGACGACCGTGAGCGGCAGGAGCAGGCCAAGGGCGTGGATCGAGGCGGCGAGCTGGTCGATGCCATCCTCGCGGCCGGCGAGGCGCACGTTGACGACGCCCTCGGGCGCCGAGGTGTCGTGGCCGTGCATGAGGATGTGGAGGGGGAGCGTCTTGAACATGATGCAGCACCATCAGTTTCGGGGCGGGTAGCGGGGTGGGGCGCCCTTGTCGCCGGGCGCGTCGGCGGGGGAGCCGGTCAGCTAGGCGGCTCCTCTCGGCCGAGGGCGGCCGACGCGAGGGCGATCGCGGCCGTCACGCCGGCAACGCCGGTCGCCTGCACGACGAGGATCTGCACCCGCGCCGGGCCGGGGTCGCCGACAAGGCGGACGTCGCCCTGGTCGTCCCGCCACATGCCCGCGGCGGCGAGGAGCGAATCCGGGACGTGGGCCCCGGACCGCAGGCTCTTCGAGACGCGGCTCTCGCTCATGCCGGCGGCGGTGGCCAAGGCTTTGGAGGTCCCGGCTTCCTGAGCGGCCGCAGCGATGCGGGCGCGGATCTGGCGAGCGGTCAGCTGCAAGGCGCGGCCTCCGGAGCGGGGACCGGGCGGGCGGGGGAGGCAGGCGTCCAGAGCGTCCGCATCGGATCCCCGACGAGGACGAGGTGCCGCTCGACGCCGACGAAATGCATCGCGCGCTCGCTCGGGAGCCGGCGGAGCTTGAGCCATTGGCCCAGGTCTCCCTCGTGGATCCCGCAGGCCTGCGCAAACGCGCGCTGGCTCCCGGCCTCGGCCACGCCAGCGCGCAGCAAGGCGACGATGTGCTCGTAGCTCACGACGGGCACGAGGCTCCCTGCACCTGAGAAGGGTGCGGCATTCATTCAAGTCATCCCTGATAAATTTATTGATATTCCTCTTATTAAGCCACTTGCGAATTTGCGCGCAAGAGCGAAAATGAGGGTACGCGCAGTTTTTTTCGGTTCGAGAAGCGAACTGCCGCTCGGTATCATTTGCAAAAGATCGGGGACGCCGATGCTTCAAAGGATAGATTGCCCGATCCTTGGCGCGAAGACCGCGTCAACTCTTGCGGAAACGCCCGAGTTGCTTGACCTCTCGTGGCGCCGGGCGGGCCACGGGCGCTGGATCGCTGGGCGCACCGAGCTGTCCGATCACCTCCTGCGCCGGTTCCCCAACGCCACCGCCAAGGCCGGCCTGCGCATCGAGGACCGCGTCGTCGTGTGGGACCTCGCATCCGCCGCGGGGGTGCCCGACCTCGCAAAGAGGATCTCCAGGTGGGAGCAGGACGTTCGGCAGGACCTAGCCCACCACGCCCGCGTCGCGCAGGCGAACCGCGGCGTGGAGGAGGACGCCCTCTCCGCCGTTCAAGACGCCCTCGCAGACGAGCTCGCCAGGCACGCGTGGGCATTCAGATCGAAGGGTCCCCTGGCTTGGGGGCTGGCCGGGGCCCGGCGGCTCACGCCCGGGCAGGTTCGCCTCGCTCACGCGCTCCTCGCCGAGGCCCGGGACGTCGTCGCGGCGGTGGATCGCCGGCTCGCCCAGCCTGCCGCGCCGGAGGACGTCGCCGCCGTCAGGGATCCTGACGTCCGGGCCGACCTGCTCGTGGCGTGCCGGCACCTGTCAGGGCTGGATGGGGACCAGGCCCGGGAGCGGAATGGGGTGGGCTGGAGCGCCGTGGCGTTGGCAGAGGGGCACCGCCTCGCCAGCACTGATTCGCTCGACGTCGTCGAGGCCGCGCATGCCCGGGCGCTCGTCTACGCGCACCGGAGGCAGCTCCCCCCGGCGCTGCGCGCCTGCCTTTTCGGAGAGTGACAATGACCACGCTGCGAAAGATCTTCGTCGCTATCCTTCGCTGGTACGGCCTGATGGCGCCGGCAGCCGTGCCTGAGCCGCCCCCACCGGCTGCGCCCCCACGGCAGCCGCTCAGGTCGACGGCCGCCCCGTTGGGCTACCTAATTCGCCGGCACGTGCGCACGATCCAGCGAGACCAGTACGAGCTGGCACTCGGGCCGCCGCCCCCGCTGCCGCCCGAGGTCCGGGCGTGGCTCGCGAAGATGGACGACAGCCAGCTGCGCCGCATCATCCGGACGGCCGACTGGCAAATCCAGGACCACGTCCTCGCCGGCACAGCTGGCCAATGCCACGACCTCGGATACGTCGTACCGCTCCGGCTCTCCTCGCTCACGGAGGGATCCGACGGTCGGGAAGGCCGGTCCGGCAAGGGTGGCCCGGGCCGGGCATGGGAGCAGCACGTCGAGGCCATCATGACGGAGGTTAACGCGCGCGGGTACGGCGGTCCGCGGCGCTGAGGCGTGACTTGTCCTGGTAACTTTCATGCCGCGGGGGGAGGCTCCGTTCGCGGCACAGGCCGTGATGGAGGTTGAGATGTCCGTTTCTGACAGGTTCGCCCGGATCGCCCGGGCCATCGCCGCGATGATCATGGCCGCGCTGCGCGCCATCTTCGGCGGCGTGAAAGAGGCCGGTGCCGCGATCGCGGCCGACGTCCGCATGGTCGGCCGAGGCGTGAGGGACGGCGCCAGCCACGTCGCCCACGTCGCCGGCCGGGGGCTGTCCGGTCCGGCGCAGGTGCTGGACTACGCAGCCGGCGCCTTCGGTGCGACGCTCGGCGCGCTACTGCCCCGCCGGCCCGTCGGACCCCGGGACGTCGCGGACGCTGCCGTCGGCCGGGACGACAGCATGGCGGCGCAGACGTTGACCCAGGTGCCTCCCGCCGCCCGAGCCGAGCTCCATGCCGCCGCCATGCTCGGCAACGCCGTACAGGCCTCCGCCGGGGCCCGGGCAGCCGGCGACGTCCGGATGATCCCGCTCCACGATGCCGACCTGCCGCCGCACTTGGTCCAGTGGCTGGGTGGCCTCTCGCCGAACCAGCTGCGTCACCTCGGTGAGTTGACCACGTGGGTCGTCGCCGCCCACGTCCAGGGCCGCACCCCGATCCCCGGGATTCCGCCGGCTCCAGCCGCGCCCGTGGCTGCCCCGGCCCGGGACGACATGCGGGCGATGCTGGCCCAGATCCGCAGGGCCGCGGCCAACGACCGGGCGGAGGTGGCGGCCATGGCGACGCGCGGCCCCCGCCCGGCGGTTCTGCCGACCGAGGACGACGACGAGGCCTATGACCGCCGCCGTGGGGGGGCGCGTCCCGCCTTCGGCTGAGGTCTGCGACAAGAACGGAAAGGGCCGCCGGCGATCCCGGCGGCCCCTCGCATCTCAGCGGGCGTCCTCAGGCGCCGATGATGTCGCGCAGGCCGGCCGAGAACTCCCGCTCCACGCTCAGAGCCTCACGCAGCGCGGCCGCTTCTGCAACGGCCCGGGCGAGGGCCCGCTCCACGACCTCGATGCGGGCCTCGGCAGCCACCGCGCGGACCTCGGCCTCGCGCTGGTCGGCGCGGGCGTCCTGCAGCCTGTAGGCCAGCCGGGTCACCGAATCGACTGCCTCGTCCCGCCGGGCCCTCCGCTCAGCCGCAGCGAGCTGCACGCCGAGGTGGATCGCGCTGCCGATCGAGGCGAGCCTCCCCCCGCAGTCCATCATGACCTCGGCGGCGATCGCGTTCATGGGGGCCTCCTTGGCGGCGGTGTGTACCCTCAAGATGGGCCTGGGCGGACTCCCTCGTCCAGAGGGCCGGCCCGCCTTTCGAGCGGTATCCCTGGCCTCCGGTTAACCGGGACGTGTCCAGCGAGCGGTTTTGGGGCCGAGGGGCTGTCCTACCGTTACTCCATTCCACGGAATCGGCTGTCGCGATCTTGGTAACGCGGATTTCGAGGGATCCTAGGCGGCCTTTGCAGGTCCTGGTGCGCCCCGTGGCGGGGTCAGCAGGCGGTCCTGGATCGCTGCGAGGACGGCCTCGGAGCGGTAGCGGACCGGCTCCCGGCCAGCCTCCTCCGCCCGCACGGACCGTAAGAGGAGATGCTCCTGCGTGAGCCTAAGCAGCGCCGCTGGAGTGACCGGGCGCGTCAAGGCGTCCCCGCCCCGGGATAGGATCGACCGGACGGCGTCCCCGAGGGCCCTGTCCAGCGTCGCCGCGTCGGGCCGCCCCATGTCGCGCAAGCGCTCCCGCTCACCGGCCTTCCGGCGCCGGCCGAGGTCTCGCTCGTGTGCGACGCGCTGGGCCTCGGACAGGGTGGAGATCTTCATGCGCATGGGGTGGCTCCTCGATGCTGGAGGATGCCCCGGGGCGATGCATACGTCCAAGACATGTCACGCCAGGATGCCCCCGAAACGTGAAATGTCCGCCAAACCTGAACATTTGTTAATTTTGAAGGGCGCACAGGGGGCGCACAGCGCCCGACGGTGGGCGCACGTCGGACTACGCTTCGGCGCGAACTCGCGGCCGGAGGGTCACGACGACTTCGTGGTCCAGCGAGGCCGCGGCGGCGCAGAGGCGGTCCCACCCCCAACCGGCGATGTCACCGGCCCGAAGCTGCGTGCGCGCGTGGCTGTCCCGCATGCCCTCGGGGAAGCCGGTCGCTCGGGTGAGGCGGCACGGCTTGGCTGAGGGGACAGCCGGCATGAGCCGGTCGAGGAATGCCTGGAGGGGGCCGGCGTGGGCCGCCGCGACCTGCGCGGCAAGGCCGTCCTTGGCTCGGGCGGCGTCGGCCTGGCCCCGGGGGCGTCGTAGCTGGCCATCAACTGGTTGCCGCGGATTCCTATCGCAAGCCGGCTGCCAAAAGCGGCCATTCCGCCTAGCGCCCAACACGGCCGTTCAGAACGCTCCGGCACCTTCTTCAAAGCGGACCATCCAGCAATTTCGTTTGTAGCTCTACGGGATACCCAGCTACCATTCACAATGCCGCTTTCACTGTCCTGGATGATAGCCTCATCATTCCGCGGATCTCACCCGCAGCCACGTCGCCAGGGGATTTGACGTCTTCGTATCAGGGGACGCCATTGTGGCCCGGTGCAAGCTCCAAGCTTGGCAAGCCGGATCAGAGCTGGTTTGAGCTCCACAACTTATCCTTAAGCTTGACTTAAGCTACAGGGTCCAACGGCGACGTCTCCGTCCGGCGTAAAAGGAAGGCGATTTCGATGCCTCAAATCAGGTTTCTCAGCCTTGCTTTGGGTTGCTGTTTACTTGTAGTTCAAGCCTCCCCGAGCCACGCGATCGATTCCCACGTAGGCCGGCTTCCCCCATGGCAAGCTGGGGCCAACAACCCTGCAGTCGACAAGGGGTTGGAATTCACGGTTAAGGAGGCCGACAACCTCGCCGACTTCCATGGCGACCTGACCAACGCGCGCCTCGTGCTCTACGTGGGCGGCAATTACTTCTTCGCGATGGCGCCGCTGGTGGCGGCCTTCGAGGCGAAGCACCCTGAGCTCAAGGGCCGGATCTACTACGAGACGATTCCGCCGGGTCTGCTCGTCCGCCAAATGAAGGCCGGCGGGCGCATTACCGTCGGCAACATGACTTGGACGGCCAAGCCCGATGCGTACTTCTCGGGCCTCATGGCGGTAAATCGGCTCATTGAGGCGGGCGATCTTCTCGGCCCCCCGACGATCTACGCGACAAATCAGCTTGCGATCATGGTGCCCAAGGGCAACCCGGCGGGCATCAAGGGCTTGGCCGATCTTGCGCGGCCGGGGCTGACCCTCGCCATGCCCAATCCCGAATTCGAAGGTGTCGCTCGCCAGATCAAGGCCTCCCTGGCCAAGGCGGGGGACGATGATTTGGTGAAGGCCGTCTACGAGACAAAGGTCGCCGACGGGACGACGCTTCTGACGCGGATGCATCATCGCCAGACGCCGGTCTGGCTAATGCAGGGACGCGCACAGGCCGGGGTCACGTGGCGTTCGGAAACCTTGTTCGAAGAGCAGGTTGGATTACCGACCGAGCGCATCGACATCCCGGACGAGCAGAACGCCACCGGCATCTATGCCGGAGCGGTCGTGAAGGACGCCGCGCATCCGGCCGAGGCGAAGCTCTGGCTGGATTTCCTCATGGGCGACGACGCGCGAGCGGTCTTCTCCCGTTATGGTTTTGGCCAATACCGGCCGTGAGGACTGCGGACTATCGTCGTGACGCCGGGCCGCTTCGCCTCATCGGCGGACCGGCGAGGCCTTCGGGCTGCGGGACAGGGCGCGGTTGAGCTTGCGCAAGGCGCGGTCGTCGCGGGTGCAGAGATCGTGGGCGAAGGCCTCCTCCAGATAGGCCGCCTCCGCCGATCGTTTCGTCCGGCCGGCGGCCTCGACCGCCGTCACCGCGCTGAGGACAAGGATTCCGACGAGACATCCGACACTCAGACCCTGCACTGTCGGCCTCACTTCGCGTAATGAAAGCCGGCCTGCTGCAACTCGGGCAGCGTGCCGACGGCGCCGGGGGTCAGGACGACGCCCGGAATGAGATGGTTCGTCAGCTCCGCCAGCGCATCGTGCGAGAGCTTGTCCGGGTTCAGATCGCGCCGGATGAGCGTCCCCGCCTGTTCCCAGATTGCGTTGTGACACGAGAGGAATACGACGCCCCGGGCCATCAGCGCCGGGATCGTGTTGTTCTCCGGCGAGAACATCCCCGCCGGGTCCTGGTAGTTCGCGGCCCCCGCCTGAGCCGCTTTCTTCCGCACGATCAGCGTGTTGGTCTTGAACGCCTCGCCCGCGAGCTTGGTGAGTTGGTACTTGTCCCACATCGCCTGGTCGTAGAGGGCGACATTCGCCGATCCGTGGGTCGCCGAGGCGGCCAGAAAATCGGGATGCTTGAATGACCAGACCTGATTGTTCAGGGCGTTGCGCATGAGGTTCAGCCACGGCCCGCCGATGTCGGTGTTGTCCCAGACCTGGCGGGGGCCTCCCTTGTAGGCGATCACCTCTGACAGGGCCTCGTGGTCCCAGAAATCTGGTCGGTCGAGGATCATCGGCACGATCTTAAAATCCCGCCGGCGCGGGGCCCTCGCCAGACGGTCTGTGAGGTCCCGCAGATTTCGGCTGCCCTCGGGTAGGTCGGCGGCGGTGGTCGCCCCGGCCGGGCGCGCGTCCGCCAAGCCTGCGGCGAGGCCGGCGCCCAGGGCAAGCAGGCTGCGGCGTTCGAGGGTCATGATCGTGCTCCCAGGGGGCCAGTTGCTGTTCAGTGCGGCACGGTCCCGGCAGGAGGTGCCCCCTCACCGAGCGTCACGCCGTCCACGGCCTGACCGTAGAAATCGTAAGGGCTGTCGTGATGGGCCTTGCGGGTCGCCGCGAGATCGCCGGTGAAGCGTGGGTCCTGCGGTCGCTCGCGACTGTCGATATAGGCGGCGACGTCCCAGGCTTCGGCATCGGTGAGGCTGTTGCCCTGGCTCAGCGGCATATTGGCCTTGATGAAGCCTGCCGCGTTGACGACCGAACTCATCCCCGCGCCCCAATTGTAGGAGCGGGCTCCCCACAGTGGCGGGAACACGATCGTCCCGTCCGGGCTCGCCTGCCCGGCACCGTCGCCACCGTGACAGAGGGCGCATTTCGCGGCGTAGACTTCTCGCCCATGGGCCAGATCGAGGCCTTTGGGCTTGGCGAGCTTCGGGTACCCCTGCCCGGGAAGCTTCATGCCTACGGGAGCCCCGTGGGCGAGGAAGGCGGCATAGGTCTCCAGCGCGACCAGGACGGGATCGCCCAGCGGGGGCGCCTTGCCGTTCATGCTGTAGCGGAAGCATCCCTGAAGCCGCTCCGCGAAGGTATTCACGTGACGGTTCTTCGCCCGGTAGGCCGGGTAGACGAGATAGGCCGCCCAGAGGGGAGCGGAATGGCCGAGGCGGCCCCGGTCGAGGTGACAGTTCGTGCAGCGCAGATCGTTGCCGACGAAGGCCCGCGCCTCGGCGCCCGTATCGCGAAAGATGCGCTCGCCCAGGCGAATGACTTGGCCGAAGTCGTCGTCGGAGATGGCGGAATCGGGCTGAGGCACGAAGGGCGGCGCGGTTGTCTCGGCCCCTACGGAACCGAGGGGCGTCAGGACCGCGAGGCCCCCCATCGCCGTTGCCAGCGCGAGGCGGGCTGCGGACCGTCCGGTGAAGCGCGTCATAAGGTTCATCGGCCGCCTCCAATCGCCGTGACAGGAAGAGCGGCGTAGTAGGCAGCGACGGCGGTGGCGTCGTCATCGCTCAGCCGGTCGGCGATCCCCTTCATCAGCCCGAGGGGATCGTTGTGGCGTGTCCCGGCTTTCCAGGCGGAGAGCTGCGCCGCGAGATAGGCGGCCGGCTGGCCGGCCAGCGGCGGGAAGGCGGCGCCGACGCCCTGCCCAGCTGGGCCGTGGCATTGTGCGCAAGCGGGCAATGCCTTCGTCCACTCACCAGTCTGCGCCAGCATTCGGCCGCGGTCGTATGCCGTGTCGTCCGGCTGGGGTGTCCCGTCGGGCGGCGGGGCGCGGAGCCCGGCATAAAAGACGGCCAACGCCCGCCGCTCCTCCGGTGCTAGGCCTTGGGCAATCGGACCCATGATCTCATGGTCCCGGCTGCCGTCGGCGAAGCTGTCGAGCTCGTGTGCGAGGTAGTCCTCCGCGAGGCCTGAAAGACGGGGAAAGCCGCCCTCGGCATTTCCGCCCCCGGAATCCCCGTGGCACGAGGCACAGGCCGGCACGCCGGCCTGTGTTCCGTTACGGGCGATTTCACCACCGTCCATGGCTCGTGCTGGGCAGACAGAAGCACACATCAACAGTCCGCCGAACGCGATGCGGACACTCCTGCTCGCCGCCAGAGCCAACCTGCGACTCATCGGAAGCACAGCGACGAGCGCAGAAAAGGCAAGGTGAGAAACTTTGACCGACGGTGCATGCATTCCGCCATCCTTGCCGTCCTGCTTAAGCCAGGCTTAAGGGGGGCTGCCCCCCGCCGAACAATGGAAAGGCACTCAGCACAAATATCCGTCATCGCGGCGGCGCGCTGGCATCCCGGGCTGGAGGATGCACTGTCGAGAACGTCGGCACGAACATTCCTCTGGTCGAACGCGCCAACGTCCGCTCGACCTTTTCCGGGAGCGCGACAGCCGCCGAACCGGCAGTGGCTCCGGCTTCGCTATGGCAAAGGTAGGTCTCGGCCCGACCTCGCAAGGGGACTTACCAAGGACCGAAGCATCCTGAAGGGGTGGCGTGCAGGATCACGGTTGCAATGGGCAGACCGACACCCTTCACACCCCCTTGAGTAGCCACCGCAGCGGCAGGGCGACAGCCGTGAGGCTCGCCACGCTCATCGCCCAGATCAGCACGAACCAGCCGAACCTGCGCATCAGTGGTACCCCGCTTCCGCCGTGACCTTGCCGCGGAACAGCCAGTACACGTAGGCTGTGTAGGCCAGGACCAGGGGCACCAGCACCGCCGCGCCGTAGAGCAGGAAGCCCTGCGATTTCGGATGCGTCGCCGCCTGCCAGATCGTGACGCTCGGCGGCACGATGTACGGCCACATGCTGATGCCGAGCCCGACATAGGACAGCAGGAAGAAACCGAGCGCGCAGAGGAAGGGCGTGACCTCCTCCCGCCGCCCTAGGGCCTGGGCGAAGCGCCACGCCAGGAGCCCGACCAGGATCGGCACCGGCGCGCCGACGAACAGGCCGGGCAGGCCGAGCCAGCGGGCGCGAAAGGGCGCGCTGATCGCCAGCGTCGTCGCCGAGACCACGGCGATGAGGACCAGCGTCGCCACCGCCAAGGGCTTGGCGAGGTTATACGCCCGGATCTGCAATTCGCCGCTGGTCTTCCAAATCAGCCAGCAGGCCCCGAGCAGGCCGTAGCCTACGACGAGCGCGAAGCCGGTCAGCACAGAGAACGGCGTCAGCCAGTCCCACCAGCCGCCCGCATAGGCCCGGCCCTCGATCCTGATGCCCTGGACGAAGGCGCCGAGCGCGATCCCCTGGCAGAAGGCGGCGACGAAGCTGCCCCAGGAGAAGGCACGGTCCCACCACAGCTGCCCGCGCGGCGTCGCCATGCGGAAGCGCATCTCGAAGGCGACGCCCCGGAACACCAGCGCCAGCAGCATCAGGATCAGTGGCATGTACAGGGCGGGCAGGATCGTGGCGTAGGCCAGCGGAAACACCGCAAACAACCCGCCGCCGCCCAGCACGAGCCAAGTCTCGTTGCCGTCCCAGACGGGGGCGACCGAGTTCACCATCACGTCCCGCTCGGCCTTGCCGCGCACCGCCGGGAACAGGATGCCGAGCCCGAGATCGAACCCGTCCATCGCCACGTAGAGAAACACGGCGGTGGCGATGAGGATCGCCCAGATGAGGGTTAGATCGAGGTCCATGACAGCCTCCCCTCACTCGGCCGGTTGCAGGTGCGCGTCACCGGCGAGTGCCGGCGCCGGAGTAATGCCCGCCGTGCGGACCGGCTGGCCGACGGGCGGGCCGGATTCGTGCGGTCGCGGGGTCTGGTTGAACAGGTGGAACAGGTACCAGATGCCCGCCCCGAACACCGCGAAGTAGACCAGCGCGAAGGCCGCGAGGGAGGCCGCCACGGCGGGGGCGGCGATGGGTGAGACGCTGTCGGCGGTGCGCAGCAGGCCGTAGACCGTGAAGGGCTGGCGGCCGGTTTCCGTCACCACCCAGCCCGCCGTCACCGCGATCAGCCCCGAGGGGCCCATCGCCACGGCGAAGCGGTGCAGCCAGGGCGTCTCGAACAGGCGGCCCTTGTACCGCAGAAACAGCGACCACAGGCCGAGGCCGATCATCAGCATGCCGAGCCCGACCATCACCCGGAAGGCCCAGAACACCAGCGGCAGGTTGGTCGGCCACGTGTCGCGCGGCAGGTCCTTCAGGCCCGTGACCTTCGCGTTCAGATCATGCGCGAGATAGAGGCTGGCGAGGCCCGGGATGCCGATCTCGTATTTGGTCTCGGCGGCCTGCGCGTCCGGCCAGCCGAACAGAATCGAGGGCGCGCGGGTCACGCTGTCGAAGTGGCCCTCCATCGCCGCGACCTTGGCGGGCTGGTGGTGGTAGCTGTTCCCGCCGTGCAGGTCGCCGAGCACCAGTTGCACCGGGGCGACGATCGCCGCCATCCACATCGCCATGGAGAACATCAGCCGGGCGCGGGGATTGGTCCGGTCGCGCAGCAGGTGCCACGCGCCGACCGCGCCGACGATCATCGCCGTCGTCAGATAGGCCGCCGTCACGGTGTGGGCGAAGCGGTAGGGGAAGGACGGGTTGAAGATCACCGCCGTCCAGCTCTCCGGCACGAACCGGCCGTCGGCATCGAGCGAGTAGCCCGCGGGCGTCTGCATCCAGGAATTGGCGGACAATATCCAGAAGGCCGAGAGCAGCGTGCCGCCCGCGACGAGGCAGGTCGCCAGGAAGTGCAGGCGGGGGCCCACCCGCTCCATCCCGAACAGCATCACCCCGAGGAAGCCCGCCTCCAGGAAGAAGGCGGTCAGCACCTCATAGCCGAGCAGCGGCCCGAGCACGGGAGCGGTCTTGTCCGAGAAGACCGACCAGTTGGTGCCGAACTGGTAGCTCATCACCAGCCCCGACACGACGCCCATGGCGAAGGCTACGGCGAAGACCTTCAGCCAGTAGCGGTAGGTGTCGAGATAGACTGGCTTGTCGGTGGCGAGCCAGAAGGCTTCCAGCACCGCGAGATAGCTCGCCAGCCCGATGGTGAAAGCCGGGAACAGGAAGTGCCAGACGACCGTGAAGGCGAACTGACTGCGGGCGAGGTCGAGCGCGCTCGGGAGATGGTTGGCCAGCATCCGTGGGCGCTGCCTTTGGCGGGAATGGGGACATCCGGGAGGCCCGCCATGGACCGTACCGAACCAAGCATGCCGCCGGAATGTCGCCCCGCCTTCATATGCCACAGCTCGGGCGTGTCAATACAAGTTTATGATGCGAAGACCTACTCGATATGAATTTGCATATTGACCGGCATCGTAGCGAGGTCCACGGTGCTGACCACACTGTTGAAACGTCGAGAGTTGTTCCATGAGTATCGAAACCGACACCGATCCGCCCGTGCCGCCGCCCGCCTGCCCGCCGATCATCGGCGACGTCGCGCCGAACTTTCGCGCGCGGACGACGATGGGCCCGCGGACGCTCGCCTCGTATCGCGGACGCTGGCTGGTGTTCTTCTCCCACCCGGCCGACTTCACCCCCGTCTGCACCAGCGAGTTCGTCGCGTTCGCCCAGGCCTACGAGGCCTTTCGGGACACCGACTGCGACCTGCTCGCCCTGTCCGTCGACAGCCTTTCCTCCCACTTGGCCTGGAAGCACAGCATCGAGCAGCGTTTCGGCGTGCGGGTGCCATTCCCTATCGTCGAAGATCCCGCCATGGGCATCGCCCGGGCCTACGGCATGCTGCCGGCTGGCTCGACGTCGAGCGCCACCGTCCGGACCACGTTCGTCATCGATCCTGAAGGCATCGTGCGGGCGCTGGTCGCCTACCCGCTGACGGTGGGCCGCAGCATCGCCGAGATCCTTCGGCTGGTGCAGGCGCTCCAAGCCTGCGACGCATCGGACGTCTCGACGCCGGAGGGATGGCAACCCGGCGACCAGGTGCTTGTGAACCCGCCTCTGACGAGCGACGAGATCGCCCAGCCAGGCGCTGCGGGGCAGGACTGGTACTACCGCTTGGGAAGCCTGTGATGGCCTCCGGCACGGACGAGGCGACGGCGATCCTGATCGCCGACCTGCTCAAGGTCGCCGCCAACCCGAACCGGCTGCGCATCCTGTATCTCCTGGCGGAGGGAGAGCGATCCGTCTCTGAGATCGAGCAGCAGCTCGGCATCCGCCAACCAACGCTGTCGCAGCAGCTCGGGGAGCTGCGCAACGCTGAGGTCGTGGCCACGCGGCGCGAGCACAAGGTGGTGTTCTACAGCCTGAGCGACGCCCGCATGCAGGCCCTCCTCGACGCGTTCGACGACATCCTGATCGCGGGTCGACCGCGGAGAAGCTTGCCTGCGCGCAGCCCGGATGCGCGAGCGCGGGCGCTCGGCCAAGCGGCGATGTTCGGTCAGGTCGGAGAACCTTGACGGACGCTGTCGCTCCGTTCCTAGCGCCGCTCGCTGGCGCTGGCGCGCCGCTCCGAACACGTGCCTCACGGTCCGGAACCCTAGCTGTCGGCTGAGGGCATGCGATTGAGCCCGCATCGTCGACGCACAGCGAGCGGCGCCGGGACAAAGCCGGCGCCGCTTAGCTTCAGGCGGCTGCCTTCTCCGGCTTAGCCATCCATTCGCGTCCCTTGAGCATGGCCTTCCAGTAGATTGGAGGCAGCATCCGCTCCTTCAGGAGCCATGCGAGGTGGCTCGGCTTCGTCCCGTCGATCAGCCATGCGGGGAAGCTCGGCATGAGCTTGCCGCCGTAGCCGAACTCCGCGAGCAGGATCTTACCTCGCTCGACCGTGAGCGGACACGAGCCGTAGCCGTCGTAGGCGACCTCGGCCCCGCGCAGGTGGCCCATCTCGACGAGGAGGTTGTGGGCCACCACGGGCGCCTGCTTGCGCGCGGCGGCGGCGGTCTTGGCGTTGGGCGCGTTGCAGGCGTCGCCGAGCGCGTAGACCTCGGGGAAGCGACGGTGTCGCAGGCTCCCGGGGTCCACATCGACCCAGCCGGCGGCATCGGCCAGGGGCGAGACGCGGACGAAGTCGGGCGCCTGCTGCGGCGGGACGACGTGGATCATGTCGAAGCCGGTCTCAACCGTCTCGCTGCCGCCCTCCTCCGTCTTGCGCGAGAACCACGCGCGCCGAGCCGGACCGTCGATCCGGGTCAGGGTGTGATTGAAATTCAGGTTCGCGTCGTAGCGCTTCACGTAATTCATCAGGGCCGGGACGTATTCCTTCACGCCGAACAGGACTGGACCGGCATTGTAGAGCTCGACCGCGATGTCCCCGAGCCGCCCCTGCCGCAGCCAGTGGTCGGCGGAAAGGTACATCGCCTTCTGCGGGGCGCCGGCGCACTTGATCGGCATCGGCGGCTGCGTGAAGACGGCGCGGCCCGCCCGCAGGTTCCGCACGAGGTCCCAGGTGTAGGGGGCGAGGTCGTAGCGGTAGTTCGAGGTGACCCCGTTCCGCCCGAGGGTTTCGGCGAGCCCCTCGATGCCGGCCCAGTTCAGCTTGAGGCCGGGCGCGACCACGAGGCGGTCGTAGCGCACCACCCGGCACCCTTCCAAGATTACCGCCTTGCGCTCGGGCTCGAAGGCCGCAACCGCCGCCTTGATCCAGCGCACGCCGTTCGGGATCAGGGAAGCCATGGTCCTGGCCGTGGCGGCGGGCTCGAACACTCCGCCGCCGACCATCGTCCAGCCCGGCTGGTAATAGTGCACGTCCGCCGGATCGATGACGGCGATGTCGAGGTCGGGTTTGCGCGCCTTCAGGCTCGCCGCGACGGCGATGCCGCCGGCCCCGCCGCCGACGACGACCACACTGTGGAACTGGTCGGCGTGCTCAGTAGGAACCCGGCCGCCTGCCGCGATGCGCCGGACGACGCCGCTCAGTTCGTATCCGGCCGCCTTGGTGGCAGCCAGGATGTCCGGAAGCGGCCGCGCAGCTGCCGCCTCGCCGAGCGCCCACAGCGTCGCGGAGCGGGTTCCGGTGCGGCAGAAGGCGAGCACCGGCTTCGGCAGGGCCGCGAGCTCGCCGCGGAAGGCCATCACATCCCCATCCGTCACCTTGCCCGACGTGACGGGTAGGTACCGCGCCTCCAGGCCGGCCGCACGCGCGGCGGCCTCCAACTCCGAGAAGCCCGGCTGGTCGCCGCCCTCGCCATCGGGGCGGTTGCAGATCACCGCCCGGAAGCCCGACTCGGCCGCCGCCGCGAGATCGGAGGGAGCGAGCTGACCCGTCACCGACAGGTCCGGGGAGAGGCGTTTGACGTCCATGGCTAGATCCTCATCTGATAGATTTATATTATGAGTTGCGATTTCTATAAATCATACGTTGACCTCCACCGCAAGAAGGTCCACCAGTGACGAAAGCGACGATCCTTTCATTTTGTTTTTTTATTAAATGAATGACAGTCGGGATCGGGGCTTGCCGGCCGCCGACCGGCTCGACCGGTCGTCGACAAGGCCCCTGGACGCGGAGGTCACCGCCGATGAATGCGCTTCCCGCCATCTTGTCCGGCTCAGGGGTCGGCTTCACGCTCGGACTCATCGGCGGCGGCGGCTCGATCCTGGCGACGCCGCTTCTGCTGTACGTGGTCGGCATGGCCCAGCCGCACCTCGCCATTGGAACCGGCGCTCTGGCGGTCGCGGCCAACGCGTTCCTGACCCTCGTCGGGCACGCCAGGTCCGGCAACGTGCGTTGGCGCTGCGCCGTCGTGTTCGCCGGAGTCGGCATCCTTGGCGCCCTCGTCGGCTCGACGTTCGGCAAGGCGGTCGACGGCCAGCGCCTGCTCTTCCTCTTCGCGATGCTGATGGTCGTCGTGGGCATCCACATGCTGCGGGGTCGCAAGGTTCAGAGTGGAACCTCGGAGCCTGTCGGATGCGGTCCGGTACCGAGTTGGAAGGTCGTGGCCGTCGCCTTCGCGGTCGGGGTCCTGTCGGGCTTCTTCGGGATCGGCGGCGGGTTCCTGATCGTGCCGGGCCTCGTCTTCGCCACCGGCATGCCGCTGATCACTGCGGTCGGCACCTCGCTGCTCGCCGTTGGTGCCTTCGGCCTCGCCACAGCAACGAATTACGCCCTGTCCGGAATGGTCGATTGGGCCGTCGCCGGGGAATTCATCGCCGGCGGCCTCGTCGGCGGTTTCTTGGGTATGCGGCTGGCCAACCGGCTCTCTGGCTACAAGGGCGCGCTCGACACGGTATTCGCCACCGTCATCTTCGGTGTCGCCGGCTACATGCTCTACCGCAACGCCGGCGCTTTCGCCGCGACGCCTTGACCGTCGCCGAGGCGGGCGCCCGGTGCCGCACCCGCTTCGATGACCACCGGACGGCACCTTTCAGGAAAACCGCCATGACCCCCAATGTCGGTAGCATCGATCGCATCCTGCGCCTCGTCGTCGGCCTTCTGATCGCAGGCCTGGGCTACACGATGCTCGCCGGAGTCTGGGCCCTTGCCGCCGTCGGCATCGGCGCCGTGATGGCGTTGACCGCCCTCGTCGGGTTCTGCCCAGCCTACACGATCCTAGGGATCAACACCTGCCGACGCCGGCTTCCCGGCGCGTGACCCCACCCGTCCAAGGACGACCGACAGGAGACAAGCAATGACCGAAGCCCGTGGCCCCGAACCCGTCATCCAAGCCTTCTTCGACGAGCCCACCAACACGGTGAGCTACATCGTGGCCGATCCCGAGACGAAGCAGGCGGCCTTCATCGATCCGGTGCTCGACTACGATCACAACGGCGGCAGCGTCGACACTCGCTCCGTTGAGGCGATGCTGACGGCCGCCGACGAGGCGGGCTACACGGTGGTCTGGACGCTGGAAACCCACGCGCACGCCGACCACCTCTCCGGCTCGCCCTACGTGAAGGCCAAGACCGGCACGAAGATCGGCATCGGCGAGCACATCAAGGAGGTCCAGAAGATCTTCCGCCCGGTCTTCAACGCCACCGACCTAAAGACCGACGGCAGCGATTTCGACCACCTCTTCGTGGACGGCGAGACGTTTGCCATCGGCAATCTCGCCGTCGAGGTGCTGTACACGCCAGGCCATACGCCGGCTGACATCTGCTACCGCATCGGCGGCCACGTCTTCGTCGGCGATACGCTGTTCATGCCCGATTTCGGTACCGCGCGGGCCGACTTCCCCGGCGGCGACGTGCGCACCCTCTATCGCTCGATCCGCAAGTTGCTGGCCCTGCCTCCGGCGACGGTGCTTCACCTCTGCCACGACTACAAGGCGCCGGGCCGCGACGTGTACGCCTGGGAGACCACGGTCGGCGAGCAGCGCGAGCGCAACGTTCATGTGAAGGAGGGCGTGAGCGAGGAGGAGTTCACCGCCATGCGCACCGCCCGGGACGCGACGCTGGCTGCGCCGCGCCTTCTGCTGCCGTCGATCCAGGTCAATATCCGCGCCGGCAAGTTCCCCCCGGCCGAGGCGAACGGCGTTCGTTACCTGACCATTCCGGTCAAACTGAAAGGCGGAGCGGAATTGGGCGTTTGACAGGGCTCATCGGTATTGGGCGTACCTGAGCCGATGATGGACCTCCTGCCTGCGCATCTCCTCCGGGCGGCCCTCGGCCTCGTGCTGGGTGCCGTGCTCGGGATGGTCGCGCGCCGGGGGCGGTTCTGCACGTTGGGCGCCATCGAAGATGCCGTCTATGCGCGCGACACGCGCCGCGCCCGGGCATGGTTGCTGGCCACCGGCATCGCCGTGGTGGGCACGCAGCTTTTGGAATCCGAATTCGGTCTCGACCTCGCCCGGTCGATCTATGCGGGGCCGCGCTTCGAATGGGGCGCGATGATCCTCGGCGGAACGATGTTCGGCTTCGGCATGGCGCTCGTCGGCACCTGCAGCTTCGGCGCGTTGCTGCGGCTCGGCGGGGGAGATCTGCGCGCCCTCCTCGTCCTCCTCGTGCTCGGCCTCTCGGCCTACATGGCGATCAGCGGCGTGACAGCCTTTCTGCGCGTGACGCTCACCGCACCGCTCAGCCTCGATCTCGGTAGCCAGCGGCTCGGGGCCTTGTTGAAGCTGGATCAGACCGGCCGCGTGGCCTTCAGCGTCATTGCAGGCATCGGCTTCTGCCTCGTGGCGCTGACGGGCAAAGACTTCCGTCGGACTCAGCGGCTCCTCATCGGCGCCATCGCCATCGGGCTCGTCATCGTCGCCGGGTGGTGGACGAACGGGAGCGCGGGTTTCGACGAGTTCGAAACCCGGGCGGTCGGCTCCTTCAGCTTCGCACGGCCGGTCGGCGATACCCTCCTCTATGCCATGCTCGCGAGCGGCACGCGGATCGATTTCGGCGTGGCCTCGGTCCTCGGCGTCGTGCTCGGGTCCTTCGCGGCGGCGCGCGCTGCGGGTGAATTTCACTGGGAGGCGCCCGATGATGCCCGCGAGGTGAAGCGCCACCTGCTCGGCGCCTTCCTGATGGGCACCGGCGGCGTCACGGCGCTGGGCTGCACCATCGGCCAGGGATTGAGCGGGCTTTCGACGCTGTCGGTCGGCTCGATTCTCGCCCTCGGCGCGATCCTCGTCGGGGCTCGCGCGGGGCTCTACTACCTCGTGGACCGGCACACTTGAGGGTTTCGCCGGTTACGGTGTCCGTCCGTTGCAGAATGCGCGGTGCAGGGCGGCGATGATCTCGCGAACCTCGGGCCGGGCCAGCGCATAATAGATGTTCTTGCCGTCACGGCGGGCCTCGACGAGATCGTCGGCCCGTAACCGAGCCAGTTGCTGGGACACGGCCGGTTGCCGCAGATTCAGCAATTGCTCCAGTTCCGAGACCGAGCGCTCGCCCTCGACCAGCAGACAGAGGATGACGAGGCGCGCCTCGTGCCCGAGGGCTTTGAGCAGTTCGCTGGCATCGCGGGCATTGGCCAGCAACAGATCCAGGTCGAGGCTGCCCGGGGCCTCGACGCTCGTCACCGGTTGCGCCTGTTGCAACGGCATCATCCCACCCTTTTCCTCGCCGCCCGAAGCCCGTTACGGGGATCCGGGGAGCCGTTCGAGCAACCGCTCGGCCCGTCCCCAGAAGAAATCCTCACCCGGATAGCCCTCGATCCGGTCGAGCTCGGACCCGTCTTCGACGAGGACGAATGTCGGTGTGTAGCGGATCGGGCGCTTGAGCGTGAGTCCGGGAGGGAGGCCTGCGTCGAGATCGACACGGCGCAACGGCGCCCGCTTCCCGATATCCGTCTTCGGGTAGATCGGCCCGATCTCCTTGTCCCAGGCCTTGCACCACGGGCAGCCGCGCCGCTCGAACTTGATCAGCTCGGCGGCCTCAACGATGCCGGGCCATAGGGCGAACCCCCACGCCCCCGCCATGACGGCTCGCCTCGTTCCCCGCATCGGTCTTCCCAAGCCCAGGACCACTGATCCTTATATAGCAAAAGACGAATGTGTTCGAGGGGCATCGGCGCAGCCGCCGGGATCGTGATCGCCCTCGGCGCGGAGCCGCCGTCGTCCGCGCGGCTTCAATGGCAGCCGGATGTCAGGAGGACTAGATTGCCAGGGGCAGGACAATCGCTCTACACATGCAGAAACTAGAATATTTGGAGGGGACGCCATGTCGACCCGGCGCCGGTTCCTGGCGGGTGCCCTCGCGCTCGGCCTGCCCTCCAGGGCCATGGCCCAAGCGATCCAGGGCGATGACGGCCTCTACCGGGAGCCCTGGTTCCTCGAAAGCTTCCTCGATCTCCCCGACGATCTGAAGTCCGCGCGGGAGCACGGCAAGCGCCTCGCCATCCTGTGGGAGCTGAAGGGCTGTCCCTTCTGCAAACAGATCCACCTCGTGAACTTCGCAGATCCGGCGACGAGCGCCTTCATCCGCGAGCGTTTCGAGATCCTGCAACTGAATTTCATCGGTTCGCGGGAGGTCACCGATTTCGACGGTCAGATCCTTCCCGAGAAGGCTTTCGCGGAGAAGTACGGCATCCGGTCCACGCCGACCATTCAGTTCTTTCCGGTGGAGGAGACGGCACTCGCGGGCAAGACGCCCCAGCAGCGCGAGGTCCTGCGAGTGCGGGGCTACGTGCCGCCGGAGGAGTTCCGCCGGACTTTCGCCTTCGTGGCCGAGCGTGCCGACGAGCGGACGACCCTGCAGGATTACCTCCGCTCGCCGGAGGCGGCGCAGCGGGGCTGACAGTCCCGCCGCGATAGTCAGCGGCCTCGCAATTCCAGCTTGACTTGAGAGCGATCCACGTCAAACTTGCAATAATTCGCATATGTCGATGGGTTTGCCCGCCGGCAGAGCGAGCGGTTCGAGACGACCGCACTCGCCGCAAAGACGGCGCACCGAGGAAACGCCAGATGCGCAGGCCGATCACAGCCTTTGCGCTCGCGGGACTTTGCGTCCTCGCGACCGCCGCCGGAGCCGAGACGGCTTCCACCGGGCTCGCCCCGTTCAAGATCGTCGCCATCGATGGCAGCGACTCAATCCCCGAGCCGCTCACCGACAAGCCGGGGGATGCGGCGGCCGGCGCGAAGGTCGTCGTGAACCGGCGCCAGGGCAATTGCCTCGGCTGCCATCAGGTCTCGTCGCTCAAGGGCGAATCTTTCCACGGCGAGGTCGGGCCCTCCCTCGATGGCGTCGCGGGCCGGTGGGACGCGGCCCACCTGCGGATGATCGTCGTCAACCCGAAGCACGTCTTCACCGAGGCGACCGTGATGCCGGCCTTCTACCGGATCGACGGCCTCAACCGCGTGCGCGCCGAATTCCAGGGCAAGCCGATCCTGACCGCGCAGCAGGTCGAGGACGTCGTCGCCTACCTCACGACCTTGAAGTGATCTCGCGGGCTGAAGGAGCCGCTTGCCATGACCTCTGCCAAGATCCCCGCAATGAGCCGCCGCCAAGCCCTGGCCTTCGGCACCGGCGCCATGGTGGCCACCGCCTTCGCTTTCCGCGCCGGCCCGGCCCTGGCGGCGAAGCCCGCGACCGATGAGGCCATCAAGGCCTTCACCCGCGGCAAGGAGCCGGTGAAGGGCAGGGTCAAGCTCGAACTCCCCGAGATCGCCGAGAACGGCAACACGGTGCCGATGACGGTGAGCGTCGACGGGCCGATGACGGCGGAAAGCTACGTCGAGGAGGTGATGATCGTCGCCGAGGGCAATCCGAACCCCGGCGTCATCAGCTTCCACTTCACGCCGTCGAGCGTCGCGGAGGCGAACACCCGGATCCGTCTCGCAGAGACCCAGAACGTCATCGCGGTCGCCCGCATGAACGACGGCTCGGTGTTCAGCGACGTCCGCCAGGTGAAGGTCACCATCGGCGGCTGCGGCGGCTAACCCATACGCGACAGCATCGAACGAGGACGGGAGGACCACATGGCCGACGTGAAGCCGCGGATCAAACTGGACAAGAAGGAGGTCGCCAAGGGCGGCATCATCGAGGTGAAGACGCTCGTCTCCCACACGATGGAGTCCGGCCAGCGCAAGGACAAGGACGGGAAGACGATCCCGCGCAAGATCCTGAACAAGTTCACCTGTGACCTGAACGGCAAGACGATCTTCAGCGCCGATATCGAGAGCGCAGTCTCCGCCAATCCCTACTTCCAGTTCAAGATCAAGCCCGAAGAATCCGGAGCGCTGACTTTTACCTGGGTCGATGACGACGGGTCGAAGATCCAGGCCACCGAGCAGATCAAGGTCGCCTGACGCGCGCCCGGGGCCGTTCGCCCCGGAGCGCCTCCCCCCGCCGCGCCGGAGCCCTCACCATGGTCCGCCCAACTCTCGCCTTTACAGCGCTCGCGCTCGTCGCGTTGGCCGTCGCGCCGCACGCGCAGGACATGCCGTCGGCGCCCGCCGCGAAGGAGCCGTCCGAGCGCCCGGCGTGGCAGGCGCACGGCATGAAGCCCCAGAACCCGAATTCTCCGTTCGAGGAAGTCGTCTCGGGCCTGTATTTCCGTTCCAAGGAAACGCAGGAGATGCAGGCCGACGACTTCAACAATCCGGGCTTCCTCGCCGTCGAGCAGGGCGAGGAACTCTGGTCGAAGGTCGATGGCACGGCCGGCAAGTCCTGCGCGAGCTGCCACAACGAGGCCTCGACCTCGATGAAGGGCGTCGCGGCTGCCTATCCGAAGTGGAACGAGAAGCTCGGGAAGCCAATCAATCTGGAGCAGCGGATCAACATCTGCCGCAGCGGCGCCCTGAAGGCCGAGCCTTTCGTCTTCGGCTCGCCCGAACTCACGGCCATGACCACCTACATCCGCAACCAGTCCCGGGGGATGCCGGTCGCCGTGAAGGTGGACGGGCCGATGACGCCCTGGTTCGAGCGCGGCAAATCGCTGTACTACCAGCGGAACGGCCAGCTCGATCTCGCCTGCGCGAGCTGCCACGAAAAGAACCACGGCAAGTATCTCCGGGCCGATTTCCTCAGCCAGGGGCAGAGCAACGGCTTCCCCGTCTACCGCCTACGTGACCAGCGGCTGGTGCCGCTGCACGAGCGCATGGAGGGCTGCATGCAGGACGTCCGGGCCACGCCGTTCAAGCCGCTCTCCGACGAGTTCCTCGCCCTGGAGACCTACGTCGCGTGGCGCGGCCTCGGCCTTCCGGTCGAGACGCCCGCCGTGCGCAACTGAGGGTCGGATCGTCCCATGACCTCACGCCGCGACTTCCTGCAGATCGCCGCCGCCACCGCGGCCCTGGTGCCGACGGGCTGGATCCGCGCCTTCGCCCAGCAGCGCCTGACCCAGTACGACCTCCTGGCCTTCGAGCCGATGGGCAACGTCACCCTGGTCCACCTGACCGACATCCACGCGCAGTTGCGGCCCGTGCTGTTCCGCGAGCCCTCGACCAATCTCGGGGTGGGCGAGGCGCGCGGTCAGGTCCCCCACGTCACCGGACGCGCCTACCTCGACCTCTACGGCATCCCCGGCGGCTCGCCGCTGGCCTATGCGCTGACGCCGGAGGACTACGTCGCGCTCGCCCGCAGCTACGGCCGGATGGGCGGCCTCGACCGGATCGCCACGGTGCTCGACGCGATCCGCGCCGAGCGCGGCGACAAGGTGCTGTTCCTCGACGGCGGCGACACTTGGCAGAACAGCTACACCTCGATGGTGAGCAAGGGCCAGGACATGGTCGACTGCATGGCGCTGCTGAAGCCCGACGCCATGACCGGCCACTGGGAGTTCACCCTCGGCACCGAGCGGGTGAAGGAGATCGTGGACGGGCTCGGCTGCCCGTTCCTCGGCCAGAACGTCCGCGACGCGGAGTGGAACGAGCCAGCCTTCGAGTCCACGAAGATGTTCGAGCGCGGCGGCGCGAAGGTCGCGGTGATCGGGCAGGCCTTCCCCTACACGCCCATCGCCAACCCGCGCTGGATGATCCCGAACTGGTCCTTCGGCATCCGCGAGGAGGATGTGCAGGCGAGCGTCGACAACGCCCGGAAAGAGGGCGCCGACCTCGTCGTGCTGCTCTCTCACAACGGGTTCGACGTCGACCGCAAGCTCGCCTCGCGGGTGAAGGGAATCGACGTCGTCCTGACCGGTCACACGCACGATGCGCTGCCGCAGGCGGTAAAGGTCGGCAACACCCTGCTCATCGCCTCGGGCAGCCACGGCAAGTTCCTCACCCGCGTCGACCTCGACGTGCGGGACGGCGCCGTGAAGGGCTACCGCTCGAAGCTCATCCCGATCTTCTCCGATGTCATCGCCCCGCAGAAGGCGATGGCGGCCAAGATCCAGGCGATCCGCGCGCCCCACGAGGCGATGCTGAGCCAGGAACTTGGGCGGACCGAGGCCCTGCTCTACCGGCGCGGCAACTTCAACGGCACCCTCGACGACCTGATCTGCGACGCGCTCCTGTCCGAGCGCGAGGCCGACATCGCCCTCTCGCCCGGCTTCCGCTGGGGCACGACCCTCCTGCCCGGGCAAGCGATCACCCACGAGGACGTCTACAACGCCACCGCCATCACCTACCCGGCGGCCTACCGGATGCCCATGACCGGCGCCCGGCTGAAGGAGGTGCTGGAGGACGTGGCCGACAACCTGTTCAACGCCGATCCCTACTACCAGCAGGGGGGCGACATGGTGCGGGTGGGGGGCGTGTCCTACGCCATCGATGTCGCCCGCCCGGCCGGAAGCCGCATCTCCGACCTGACCCTGCTGCGCACCGGCAAACCCATCGAGGCCGGCAGCAGCTACACCGTGGCGGGCTGGGCGAGCGTCAACGAGGGGACCGAGGGTCCGCCGATCTGGGACGTCGTCGCCTCGCACATCAAGGCCAAGAAGACGGTGAACCCGACGCCCGCGCAGGTCACCGTCCGTGGCGCCTAGTCGTCTTCAAGATATTCACACATTGCCATACTTGAAACAGTTCGGAGAGACCGATGTCTGAACCGAAGCCGCGCCCCGATCCGTCCGGGCCGACCTCCCGCCGATCCTTCCTGCGCACCGGCCTCGCCTTGGGCGGAGCGGTCGGCGCCGGGGTGGGAACCGGCGCTTTCGCGGGCCGTGCGGCCGCCGCCGCGCCGGAGGCCAAGAACCTGCCGCCGAACGTGCCGGAATGGTCGCAATCCCTCGGTGACGGTGTCGTGAGCCGGCCCTATGGCCGCCCCTCGAAGTTCGAGGCGGACGTGATCCGCCGCGACGTTGAATGGCTGACCGCCTCTCGCCAGAGCTCGGTGAGCTTCACGCCGCTGCACCAGCTTGAGGGGATCATCACCCCCAACGGTCTCGGCTTCGAGCGCCACCATGGCGGCATCGCCGAGATCGACCCGGCCGAGCACCGGTTGATGATCCACGGCCTCGTTGAGAAGCCGCTGATGCTGACGCTGGAGGACATCAAGCGCTTCCCCCGCGTCAACCGGATCGCCTTCCTCGAATGCGCGGCCAATTCCGGCATGGAGTGGAAGGGCGCGCAGCTCAACGGCTGCCAGTTCACCCACGGCATGATCCACTGCGTCATGTACACGGGCGTGCCGCTCAAGCGCCTCCTCGAAGAGGCGGGTCTCAAGACGAACGCCAAGTGGCTGCTGCCGGAGGGGGCGGACGCCGCGGCGATGACCCGCTCGGTGCCGATCGAGAAGGCGCTCGACGACGCCATCGTCGCCTACGCCATGAACGGCGAGGCGCTCTATCCCGAGCACGGCTACCCGCTGCGCCTCGTCCTGCCCGGCTGGCAGGGCAATATGTGGGTGAAGTGGCTGCGCCGGATCAAGGTCGGCGACGAGCCCTGGCACACCCGCGAGGAGACCTCGAAGTACACGGCCCTCATGCCGGACGGACAGGCGCGGCGCTTCACCTGGGCCATGGACGCGAAGTCCGTGATCACCAATCCAAGCCCGCAGGCGCCGATCCACGGCAAGGGCTTCACCGTGCTCTCGGGCCTCGCTTGGTCGGGACGCGGGGCGATCAAGGGCGTGGACGTCTCCCTCGATGGCGGCCGCAACTGGCGCGCCGCCCGCCTCGACGGTCCGGTCCTCGATAAGGCGCTGACGCGCTTTTATTACGAGTTCGACTGGAACGGTGAGCCGCTGCTGCTCCAGTCCCGCGCCAGGGACGAGACCGGCTATGTGCAGCCGACCAAGGCGGCTTTGCGCCAGCATCGCGGCCTGAACTCGATCTACCACAACAACGGCATTCAGACCTGGCACGTGCTGCCCAGCGGGGAGATCGAGAATGTCGAGGTCGCGTAACCTCATTCCGGCCGCGCTCGCAGCCGCCCTCCTGGCCGCGACGCCGGTGGCGGCCGAGCGCCTAAACATCGGCCGCGCGGCAACGCCCGAGGAAATCAAGGGCTGGGACATCGACGTGCGGCCGGACGGCCAGGGGCTTCCGGTCGGCAAGGGCACGGCGGCGCTGGGCGAGACCATCTTCCAGGAGCGCTGCGCCAGCTGCCACGGCGAGTTCGGCGAAGGCGCGGGCCGGTGGCCGGAACTCGCGGGCGGATCCGGGACCTTGAAGTCGGAAAACCCGGTCAAGACCATCGGGTCCTACTGGCCCTATGTCTCGACGGTCTTCGACTTCGTGCACCGGGCGATGCCGTTCGGCGCGGCCCAGACCCTGACGCCGGATGAGACCTACTCGGTCACGGCCTATCTCCTCTATCTCAACGACATCCTGAAGGATCAGGATTTCGAGGTGAACGAGAAGAACCTCGCCAGCATCCGCCTGCCGAACGAGAAGAACTTCTTCATGGACGACCGCCAGACGGCGGAGAAGGAGTTCTGGACGGCCAAGCCCTGCATGACGAACTGCCTGCCCAAAGAGGCGACGATTACGAGCCATGCGCGCATCCTCGACGTGACGCCCGACAAGGCCCCCGACTCCGCGAAGAAGGCGCCGCCAGTCCAATGACGACTGGCGCCGCCGTCCCCGGATCGCGCTGCGACAGGCGTCTCTTCATGGCGGGGCTCGCGGCGGGTCTCGCGGGCGCGTGGCCGACCGGCCGCGCGTCCGCCAACCCGGCGGCGGCGTTGACGGTCGGCGGCGCCTCCGTGGAGACGGCGAGCGACGGCACGCTGTCCTCCTCCCTCGCCTTCATGCTGCCCGATACGCCGCGCGACGAGATGCAGGCCGTCTTCAGGGCCGAGGGCCAGCGCGCGGAGGCCGCGCCGATCCCGACGAACGCGAGCCTCGTGCGGATCGGCTCTGAGATCATCCTGATCGATGCCGGCTCGGGCAACTCCTTCCAGCCGACGGCGGGCAAGCTCGGAGAGACATTGGAGAGCCGGAACATTTCGCGCGAGGCGATCACCCAGGTCGTGTTCACGCACGCCCATCCCGATCATCTCTGGGGCGCGATCGACGATTTCGACGACAGCGAACGGTTTCCCAATGCCCGCTACGTGGTGCCGGCGGCGGAATGGGATTTTTGGACCCGCGACGACGTCGAGACCCTGGTGCCCGACTGGCTGAAGGGTCTCTCCGTGGGCTCGCGACGGACCCTGCGCCGCCTTGAGGCGAAGGTGGAGCGCCGCAGGCCCGGCGAGAGCATCGCCCCCGGCCTCACTTACGTCGCGACGCCGGGGCATACACCCGGCCACGCCTCCGTACTCGTCGAAGCGGGACGGGATCAGGTACTGATCGGCGGAGATGCCCTGAGCCATGCAGTTCTGTCGTTCCGGCGTCCCGCCTGGGCGTTCGGAAGCGATCTCGACCGCGACCTCGCTTCCTGCACCCGCCTGACCCTGCTGGACCGGTTGGCGAACGAGCGGATGACGCTCGTTGGCTTTCATCTCCCGGGCTCGGGCGTCGGACATGTCGAGCGTGCCGGCGACAGCTATCGATTCTTGCAGACCTGACGAGACGGCTCCAAGAGGAGCGCGCGTCTCGGATCAGGATCGTTCGACAACGGAGGGGACGAGATGATGCTGTCGCGCAGGGGCGTGTCCGGATTGGCCGCACTGCTGGCTGGGCTCGGAGCGAGCAGGGCCACGGCGGCTCCGGCAACCGGCCCGAAGACCCACCGGGTCGCGATGCAGGTCAGTTCCCGCGAGGGCGGCGTGTTCGATCTCGCCCTCAACAATGCGGTCAACCTCGCGCGCGAATACAGCGAGCAGGCCGAGGAACTGGAAGTCGAGATCGTCGCCTATGGCCCAGGCCTGCACATGCTGCGGGCCGACACATCGCCCGTCACGGCGAGGATCCATTCCATCAGCGAGAGCGTGCCGGGGATCGTCCTCTCGGCCTGCGGCAACACCGTCAAGGCCATGGAGAAGGCCGAGGGGCATTCGCTGGAATTGCTGCCCCACGTCGGCATCGTTCCGGCGGGGGCGGTCCGTCTCGTGACCCTTCAGGAAGCAGGATGGAGCTACCTGCGCGTTTAACTGGGTCCGGTGGGGCGACGAACTCGTCTCAGCGGATGACGAGCGCCTCGATCCAGCGGGCGCCTGGAACAATGTCCGCACGGGCAGCCTGATCGAACGGGGGCACGGAGGGATCCTGAGGCGGGGCCGCGATGTCGTTGAGATCCACCGCCATCGGCCTTCCAACCAGCCCGTCCTCCGTTTTCTGAAGAGCGTAGTAGAGGCCGTTGCTCAACTTGGCTCCGTAGTCGGCCGGCGCCTTGTAGAGGAAGAGCAGGGCGTGCTCCAGCCACGCATAATCGCCCGGCCGGACCGTTCCCGGGTTCGCGTAGGGATAGGGAACGTGGCACTGGACCTCGGGCCCCTCGACGCATTTGAACTCGCGCATCGACAGGAAGAAGTCCTTGAACTTCGTCCGGTCGAGGGTGACGACGAACCGCGTGGCGTCCGGCCCTGGGGTGAACGTCACGGTGCCGATTGGAATGGACGTACCGTCGCGAGTGCGTAGCTCAAGCTGCTTCGTGCCGACCAATTCCCAAGCCTGCGCCGGACCTGCAATCCCGAGAAGGATGGCAGCGTAGAGCAGGCAGGTTCGAAGACGGTAGGGTCGCATGGGGCGGGCTTTGGAGGCAGACGCTATCGAGGTCACAGGCGGGTCGTCAGGTTGGTGAGCCAAGCCGGCGAAGCGTTGACCAGGACGGTCTCCGCGGCCTTGTCGTAGCCCGTGGCGATCATCAGGCCGGTGGCCACGAGGATGGCGCCCAGGGCGACCTTCAGCCCTTTGCCGAGCCCCATCATCCGGTCGCGCCAGCGTATCAGCACCTCGCGGGACAGCGTGCCGAGGAGCAGGAGTGGCAGGGCGGCGCCGAGGCCGAACAGAAGCATCGTCGTTGCCACCGAACCCAGGTCTCGCCCCTGCGAGGCGAGGAGGGACGCGGCCCCGAGGGTCGGCCCGACGCAGGGGCTCCAGACCGCGCCGAGCAGCAGCCCGACGCCGAACTGTCCCAGAAGCCCGGTGGTCGAGAAGCCACCGAACCGGCTCTCGGTCCAGTTGCTCACCGGGCCGGCGGCCACAGCAAGCCGGGTCTGGGCGGCCGGAACCATCAGGACGAGCCCGATCAGGACCAGCATGATGGCCGCCACGGTGCGGAAGACATCGGCGTCGAGGCCGAGGGCGAACCCTACGGTCGCTACGAACAGCCCGATGGCCACGAAGGACACCGCGAGGCCGGCGGCCAGGGCAGCGGGGCCGAGCCTGTGTTCCGATGCCGCCGCGCCCAGGACCAGCGGCAGCAAGGGCAACACGCAGGGCGACATCACCGAGAGGATGCCGGCGAGGAACGCGAGGCCGAACGTCGTGGCCATGGCCGACCTACAAAGCCTTCTCGACAGCGCCCTCGATCCACTCCGGCTGGGTGTCGCCGACCGAGCGCCCCGTCTCCTTCTCACCCTTGAAGGTGATCAGGGTGCTCTGCGTCGTCACACCGAACCGCTTCAGCACGTCTTTGCGGCTGTCGAAATCGACGTCGAACACCTGCAGGTCCTTGAACCGGGGTTGGGCTTCCAGCTTAGCGAGGATCGGCTTCTGCGACGCGCAGACGGTGCACCAGGGCGCGGTGACATGGACGAGGATCGGCTTGCCCGCCTTCTGGGCCGCCTCAAAGGCTTCAGGGGTGAAGACGGCCTCGGCGGCATTCGCAGCGGTACCGAACAGCAGGGGAGCGGCGGCCAGGGCGCCGAGCAGGAAGCGACGGGTGGTCATGGGCTGTCTGGGTCCTTGTGATGGGTCGAGGCTTACGGGCGGCTCAATTGGTTGCCTGGGTGACGGCGCGGTCTACGTTCACGCGCTCGGCCCAGTCCTTGGCCTCGGACTGACCCTTGAGGTCGATCAGCCGGGCACCGCTGACGTCGACGTTCTTAAAGTCTGCTCCTGTGACCGTCGCGCCGGTCAGGTTGGCCCCGGACAGGTCCGAGCCCATCAACACCACGTCGGTGAGGTTGGCATCCTTCAAGTTGGCGTATTCGAGCCGCGACCGGCCGAGGTTGGCACCCTTCAGGTTGGCGCCGGAGAGGTTCACCGACACGAACACGGCCCGCATCAGGCCCATGGACTGGTTCTTGATGTCGGCGCCCCCCCTGAGGTCGACCAGCGTGGCGCCGCTCATGTTGGCGCCCTTGAAGTCGCCAATGGGCATGGACCGGCTGAGGTCCGCGCCGCTGAGGTTGGCGTCGCGGGCGGTGATGCCGAACATTTTCGTGTCCACGAGCTTGGCGCCGGACAGGTCGGCCTTCAGCAGCCATGCCTGTTCGAGGTTCGCGCCGCTGAGGTCGGCGCCGCGCAAATTGACCTTGTTCAGGCGGGCGGTCCGCAGGTTTGCGCCCCGGAGGTACAGCCCGGAGAGGTCGAGGCCAGACAGGGACTTGTCGTGCAGGTCGACCGGCTTGCCGTCCGCGGCCTTGATCAGCGCCTCGACGTCGGCGCGGCTCATCTCGGCCTTGATCATGGCGGGCGAGGACATGTCGGCCCCGAGCAGGAGGTCCTGTTCGGCCGCGGCGGGGCCGGCGGCGAGTACGGCGAGCATGAAGCTCAGGGCGAGGCGGTGCATCGGTTCACTCCCGGTGGGCGCCGCGCATGGCGGATGCCCTTATCGTGTTCTTTGTGATGCGATGCTATGCCGGGCCGCTGCACCCGGTCGGTGACCCAGGTCACACAAGTCCGGCGCGGCGGGAGAAAAACGCAACGCGAGCCGGACGATCAGCCCGTCGTCATGGCCGGGGGGACTACGCCGCCATGACGGATGCCCAGAAGGTCGAGCGATGGATCGACCGGTTTCCGCTCCTGCAGGCGCTCAGCCCAGCGCACCTCCAGATCGCCCGGGGAACTGTGCATTTTCCGGTACTGGACGCGGGCGCCATCGCCTACGAACTCGATGGCGAGTGCGCCAACTACCTGATGTGTCTGGAGGGCCGTACGCGCATCTTCCGGATGTCTGAAGGCGGGCGCGAGGTGCTGATCTACAAAGTCGGGCCGGGCGGCACCTGCGCCCTGACCACACAGTGCCTCCTCTCCGGCGGCAACTTTCCGGCGCAAAGCATCGCCGAGGAGCGGACCGAACTGGCGGCTCTGCCGGTGAGCACGTTCCAACACCTGATGGGCGAGAGCGCCGCGTTCCGCAGCTTCGTCATGGATGACTATACGCGGTTGATGTCCGGCCTATTCACGCTGATCGACGAGGTCGCGTTTGCCCCGCTCAAGCAGCGCCTCGCGCAACGGCTTCTGGCCGAGGCGGACCCGCGTGGGGTGGCCTCGGTAACCCATCAGAAGCTCGCGGATGACATCGGCAGCGTGCGCGAGGTCGTGAGCCGCATCCTGGGGCAATGGGCCGAGGCCGGCCTGATCGAGGTCCGGCGCGGCGCGGTCGAGATCGTCGACCGCCCAAACTTGGAGGCCGCCGGTCGCAAGTGACCTGCGGCCTGTCGGCTTGCCAGTCCCGATCAGGCTGGCTCGACGGTGCCGCCGGCCTTCGCCATCGCGGGGAAGCCGCCCGCGACATGGGCGACCGGTCCGAGGCCCATGTCGTTCAGGGTCTTGGCTGCCAGGGCCGAACGGTTGCCGGAGCCGCAGTAGAGCACCAGGCACTTGCCTTCGCCGAGCTCGGCCCGGTGGGTCGGGCTCGCGGGGTCGGCCTGGAACTCCAGGAAGCCGCGGGGCACGTGGACGGCGCCGGCGATCCTGCCGGTCTTGGCCAACTCCTCGCCCTCGCGCACGTCGACGAGCACCGAGCCCGGCTGGCCCAGGCGCGCCAGCGCCTCCGCGGCCGACAGGGTCTCCACCTCCCGGTTGGCCTGCGCCACCAGGTCCTTCGCGCTGATCGTGGTCATGGTCACCTCCGTCAATCGCCCCACGCCGCACCGTCGAGGGAGTCGAGCGGGATCTTCAGGTAGCGGCGGCCGTTCGCCTCGGGCTCGGGCAGGCGCCCGCCGCGGATGTTCACCTGCAGGGAGTGCAGGATGAGCTTCGGCATCGGCAGTTCGCGGTCCCGGGCCTCGCGCATCGCCACGAACGCCTCCTCGGTCGGTGTCTCGACGAGGTGCGGGTTCTCGCTCCGCTGCCGGGCGACCGTGCTCTCCCAGGCCGCCGCCCGGCCGCCCGGGCGGTAGTCGTGCCCGGTGAACAGCCGCGTGTCGTCCGGCAGGGCCATGATGCGCCGGATGCTGCGCCACAGCGCGTGCGCGTTGCCGCCGGGGAAGTCGGCCCGCGCCGAGCCGCTGTCGGGCATGAACAGGGTGTCGTGGATGAAGGCGGCGTCGCCGATCCGATAGGCGATGGAGGCCAGGGTGTGGCCCGGCGTGAACATCACCTCGACTTCGAGGTCGCCGATCCGGAAGCGCTCGCCGTCGGCGAAGAGCCGGGACCACTGCGAACCGTCCGTCCGGAACGTGTCCGGCAGGTTGTACAGCCCCTTCCAGAGCCGCTGCACGTCGATGACCTTCTCGCCGATGGCGGTCGGGACGCCCGTCCGGTCGTGGAGGTAACCTGCCGCCGAGAAGTGGTCGGCGTGCGGGTGCGTGTCGAGGATCCACTCCAACTCGTAGCCCTCCCGCTCGATATGGGCGAGCAGGGCATCGGCGGAGCGGGTCGCGGTCGCGCCGGACTTCGGGTCGAAGTCGAGGACCGGGTCGATGATCGCGCAGCGCTTCGTCGCGGGGTCCGCGACGACGTACTGGATGCTCCCGGTCGGCTCGTCGTGGAAGCCGGTCACGATGGGATGCCCGCGCAGGGCTCCGGCGGTCTGGTTCGACATGGATCTCCTCCTGTCCGGGATCAGGCGCTCAGGCCGAGGAGCGGCAGGGCCCCGCGGGCGACGACGTACAGGCCGACCAGGATGACGAGGCCGGCGAAGGTGACGGTCAGGGCGCGCTTGCGCCCGGCGAGGCGCTGGCCGAGCCTCGATCCGACGAGGCCCCCGAGCACGCCCCCCAGGATGAACAGCCCGGCGAGCGGCCAGTCGATCAGGCCGGAGGCGGCGTAGCTCGCTGCGGTCGCCGCCCCGAAGGCGCTGACCGCGACCAGCGAGGTGCCGATGGCCATGGGCAGCGGCATCGCCGTCGCCAGCATCAGGCCCGGCACGATCAGGAATCCCCCGCCGATGCCGAAGAAGCCGGAGAACAGGCCGACCGCGAGGCCGATGCCGAGGAGCCAAGGCAGGAGCACCGGCGCGCTGGCCTTGGTCAGGCGCACGTCCGGGTCGCCCTCGCCGCGTCGCTTGCGCAGCATCAGGCCCCCGACCACGAGCATGACGACCCCGAACAGGGCGAGCAGGCTCTTCCCGTCGACCGCCTTGGCGGCCGCCGAGCCGACGAGCGCGCCAAGGACCCCGGCGAGCGAGAACGCCGCCGCGCAACGCCACTTCACGTTCCCGGCTCGCCATTGCGGGACCAGGTTGCCCGCCGCGCTGACCGAGACCGCCAGGGCGCTGGTCCCGATGGCGACGTGGGGCGAGGACACGCCGACCACGTAGGTCAGCAGTGGGACCGCGAGGATCGAGCCGCCCCCGCCGACGAGGCCGAGGATCACGCCCACGACCCCGCCCGAGCCGGCGGCGAGGCCGGATGTGAGGGGGCCGGGCATCATGCGTCGGCTCCCAGCGCGGCGGTCGGCTTCAGGCGCGCCGCCGGCACCAGGCGGAACAGCAGCATGCCGGCGACCATCGCCGCCACGAAGGTCACGGCCTCGGCCGGGGCCACCGTCAGGATGGTGAGGGCGGGCCCGGGGCAGAGGCCGGCCAAGCCCCATCCGAGGCCGAAGATCGCGGCCCCGGCGAACAGGCGTCCGTCGAGGTCGCGCCGGGTCGGGACGTCGAGCCTGGGCGCGAGCAAAGGCCGTCCGCGCCGCCTCGCCAAGCGGTAGCCGGCGGCCGAGATTGCGACGGCGCCCGCCATGACGAGGGCGAGGCTCGGGTCCCAGCGTCCGGTCACGTCGAGGAAGGCGAGGACCTTGGCCGGGTCGGCCATGCCCGAGACGAGGAGGCCGAGGCCGAACAGGAGGCCGACGGCGAAGGCGGAGGCGGTCTTGGCCATGGCTCAGGCTCCGACGAGATGGCGCATGACGAGGACGGTCAGGACGGTGACGGTCATGAAGATGCCGGTCGCGGCCAGCGAGCGGGGCGAGCCGCGGCCGATGCCGCAGACTCCGTGGCCGCTGGTGCAGCCTGAGCCGAGGCGCGCGCCGAACCCGACCAGCAGGCCCGCGAGGATCAGCAGCGGGAATGACGCCTCGACCGTCACCGGCGGAAGGCTGCCCCCCAGGCCGGCATAGGCGAGTGGTGCGAGGACGAGGCCTGCCACGAAGGCCGCCCGCCAAGCGGTCTCACCCGAGGGCGGGGCCAGGATGCCGCCGAGGATGCCGCTGATGCCGGCGATGCGTCCGTTGAGGATGAGCAGCAGCGAGGCGGACCCGCCGATCATCGCTCCGCCGAGAATTGCGCTGACGGGGGTGAAGCCTTCCATCTCAATCTGTCCCAAAGTGCGGTCCGGGAAGCGCCCGGTCCGGCCGCGGGGACTACTGCCCCACGCAAAACATTAGATGACACTCAATTAGCATCTTCTAATGTAATGACAAGCGGAAAGATGGTCCGGCGGACAAGCGCCCTAGAGTCAGGTGCGGCGGCACACGATCAGGTCTTCGCGGTCGATTGCCGAAGCGGTGTAAGGCCTCAGGGGTGGATGTATGCGAACCCCATGGCCTGCAGGCGCGCCAGTTCGGCGACGCCGCTCGGCACGAGGTCGTCCTCGCCGACGCCGTACAGGGTGGTGCGGTCTATCTTCCGCTCGCGCAGGGTGTTGGCGCAGACCAGGAACCGCACACCCATCCCCTTGAGGGCGTCGATGCGGCCGGCGAGTTCTTTGTCGTTCGCGGCCGACTGGAAGAGGCCGACGCCGTAACCGAGGCTCACCACGCGGATCTCGACATGCGCCTTGCCCACGGCCTCGACGTGGTTGCGCAGGTTGGCGAGCAGGCGCTTGAAGTAGGCTGCTTCGTCCGGACCGCTTCCGCCATTGTGGTAGACCACCTTCTGGTCGGCGTAGTAGCCGGCCGGCGCCTCCGAGCCGGCACGAACCGTTCCGATGCCCATCGTCGCGAGGACGACCGCCAGCGCCAGGCTCCTAAAGACCGTCGTCATCCGCCACTCCGTCGTCCGTCAGGGGTTCGGGCGCCTCCGAGGCGCCGCGGGATAGGTCGTCGAGGCGCGCACGGTCGAGGCTGCCGGTCGTCTCCGGCGCGGCCGGCCGCGCGGCCTGGGCGGTGCCGTGCGACCCAAGCACGACGACCTTCGTGCCCGTAGGTACGCGGCGGTGCAGGTCGATGACGTCCTGGTTGAGCATGCGGATGCACCCCGAGGACACCGCCTCGCCGATGCTCCAGGGCTCGGTGGTGCCGTGGATGCGGTAGAGCGTATCCTTGCCGTCCTTGAACAGGTAGAGCGCGCGGGCCCCGAGGGGATTGCGTGCGCCACCTGGCATCCCGCCGGCCCAGCGCCCGTTCCGCTCCGGGTCACGCCTGAGCATGTCGGGGGTCGGCGTCCAGCGCGGCCAGGACGCCTTGCGGGCGACAGTCGCCTCCCCGGTGAACTCGAAGCCGGCCTTGCCCACGCCGACCCCGTAGCGCATGGCCTTGCCGCCCTCCATGACGAGGTAGAGGAAGCGCCGGTAGGGGTCGACCACGAGCGTGCCCGGTGGCTGCTTGGTCGGATAGTCGACAACCTGGCGGACGTTGCGGGCCTTCAGGTCGCGTGGCTCGACCGCATCGACCGGGAACGGCTCGTCGGTGATGGCCGCGTAGCGACGAACGGCATCGGCCGGAAGGCGCGCCCCCGCCCCGGCGACCGGGCCGGGGGCGCCCATCGAGGCCGAGCAGGCTCCGACCCCCGCGGCGAGCGCGAGGAGCGCCGTTAGGCGCATCACCCGCCGCATCACGAGCGGCCCTTGGCGCGTGCCTGGGCCACCGCCTGCTTGAAGCCGTCGTAGTCGAGGGCGGCCGCGACCTTGAGCGGGCCGATCAGGAAGACCGGCGTCCCCTGCAGGCCGAGGGCGTCCGCCTGGTCGAGGTTGCGCTGGAGCAGGGCGGCGATCTCGCCCTGGTGGGACGTCCGATCCGCCTCCAGGCGGGCCATGTCGACGCCCGAGGCGGAGACCGCCTCCAGCATCCGCTCCTTCGGGATCTTACGGCCGGGGATGCCCATCAGCGCGCGATGCACGTCGTCGTAGCGGCCCTGGTACCGCGCCGCGAGGGCGAGCTGGGCGCCGTAGACGGAGGCGTCGCCGAGAATCGGCCAATCCTTGTGGACGAGGCGGATGCGCCCGTCCGACTTCACCAGCCGGAGAAGGTCGGGCTCAGCCTTCTTGCAGAAGGGGCAGTTGTAATCGAGGAAGGCGACGATGGTCAGGTCGCCCTTCGGGTTGCCCGAGACCGGCGCCTCCGGGTCATTGAGGATGGCGTTCTGGTCGATGCCCTGGGCGAAGGCCTCTTCCGTGTGCGGCGATAGCAGGGCGGGCGCGAGGGCGATGGCGGGGATTAGGGCGAGCAGGGTCCGGCGGTGCATGACGGTCTCCGTGGGTATGGGTGGCTCGGAAGAGGCAGTTCAGGCTCCGACGAGGGCGAGGCGGCGCTTCAGGTCCTCGACCGTGAGTTCGCCCTCGGTGCGGGCCTCCCGGACCTCGCCGCCGTCGGGACGCATCAGGATGAGGGTCGGCGGACCGACCACCTCGAAGCGACGCATCAGGGCGCGGGTGGCGTCGTCGTCACGGGTGACGTCGGCCCGGATGACCGAGACGGCCTTGAGCCTCTCCCGGATGCCGGCGTCCGCCAGGACCGTCCGCTCGTTCGTCTTGCAGACGGTGCACCAGTCGGCGGCGAACTCGACAAGCACCGGCTTGCCCTCAGCTCGGGCCGCCAGGAGGGCCGCCTCGAAGGCGGTGAGCGTGGAGACCGTCCGCGCCTCGGCGATGTGGCCCGGATGCGACGGGGCGAGGCCGGCAAGCGGCCGCAGCGGGTCGTCCGCGCCCGTGGCAGCCCCGAGGAGGAGGAGGCCGCCATAGGCGACGGCGACCAAGCCCGCCGCGCGACCGGCGGGTGACGGGCGACCGTTCGTGGTCAGCACCGCGAGCGCCATGCCGGTGCCGATGGCGAGCGCCGCCCAAATCAGGAGGGACAACACGTCCGGCAGCAAGCGTGTCACGAGCGAGGCCGCAAGAGCCAGGAACACGAGGCCGAATGCTTGCTTCGCCCGCACCAGCCAGGGGCCGGACCGGGGCAGGATGCCGGCGCCGAACGCGCCGACGAGCACCAGCGGCGCACCCATCCCGAGGCCGAGGGCGAAGAGGGCCAGCGCCCCGCGCAGGACATCCCCCGTTTGGGCGACGTAGAGCAGGGCGGCAGCAAGGGGTGGCGTCACGCAGGGACCGACGACGAGGGCCGAGCTGAAGCCGAGGAACGCGGCCCCGGCGACCGACCCACCTTCCGCCGCCGGGGCGCCGAAGCGGTCCCGCCACCAGCGCGGCGCCTGCAGGTCGAACAGGCCGAACATCGACAGTGCCAGCGCGACGAAGGCGGTGGCCATCAGGCCGAGGGCGAGAGGGGTCTGGAGGGCGACCTGCAGGTTGCGGCCGAGCCACGCCGCCGCGACGCCGAAGCTGGCATAGGCCGCCGCCATGGCGAGGACGTAGCTTCCGGACAGCGCCAGGCCCCGCCCCGGCGTGAGGCCCTGGCCCGAGCGGACGATCATGCCCGACAGAATCGGCACCATCGGCAGCACGCAGGGGGTGAACGCCAGCAGGAGGCCGAGCCCGAACATGCCCGCCAGGACGCCGACGAGGTTGCCGACGAGGAGGGCGGCCGGCCCGGCGGGGAAGACGTCCTGGCGGGAGGCGGCGGCGACCGTCGCGTCTGCCGGCTCGGCGGCGGGGGCGGCTCCGCCGGCCGGTGATGCGCCGGCGTTCGCCAGGGAGGCCAGGTCCAGCCGCTTCGTGACCGGCGGGTAGCAGATGCCCCGCTCGGCGCAGCCCTGGTAGATGACCCGGATCTCCCGCAGGCTGGCCAGCGCCGCGCCGGGCACGATGGCCTCCACGGAGTCGTGGTAGACCTCCGTCGGCCCGAAGTTCAGGTCGTCCTTTGTCTCGGCGGTCGGCGTGGTGACGGGAAGCTCCGCGCCGGCACCGGCCTCGGCGCGGATCCTGTCGCGATAGAGATAGGTGCCGGGCGCGATGGTCCAGCGGAGGTGGAGCGAGAGGTGCGCGTCCCGTGTCGCGACGAGAGTGAAGGGCGACTGCCGCCCGGCGAGGTCCTGCGACCATACCGGCAACCAGGGCGATGCGCCCGCCCAGACAAGGGCGGCGAGGAAGAGGTGGGCTAATACGTTCGGCATGGGCGGGGTCCGGATCGGCCCGCCGCAGGTCGGAAACGCAGCTTAAGCCAGGCTTAAGCCGGGCCCGGAGGATGCGGGACGGTCAGGGGAGACACGCATGCGCATCCTCGTCGTCGAGGACGATCCCATCCTCTCGGACGGGCTCAGGGCGGGGCTCGGCCTCGGCGGGGCGACGGTCGATTGCGTCGGGACCTGCGTTGACGCCGAGGCGGCGCTGGCCACGAGCGCGTTCTCTGCCATCGTGCTCGACCTGATGCTGCCCGATGGCTCCGGCCTCGACGTGCTGCGCGGCCTGCGCGGCCGGAAGGACCGCACGCCCGTCGTCCTGCTCACCGCTCGCGACGCGGTGGCCGACCGGATCGCCGGGCTCGACGGCGGCGCCGACGACTATCTCGGCAAGCCCTTCGACCTCGACGAACTCTCGGCCCGCATCCGCGCCGTCGTCCGCCGGGCCTCGGGGCGGGCCGCCGCCGTCCTGGAGCACGGGGGCATCCGGCTCGATCCCGGCAGCCTCGCCGTGACGGTCGACGGCGTGCCGGTCGGCCTGTCCCGGCGCGAGGTCATGGTGCTGGCGGCGCTGATGGAACGCCCGGACGTGCTCCGCTCCAAGGCCGAGTTGGAGGAACGCCTCTACGGCTGGCAGGAGGAGGTCGAGAGCAATGCCGTCGAGGTCCACGTGCACAACCTGCGCGCCAAGATCGGCAAGCATGCCATCGAGACGGTGCGCGGCCTCGGCTACCGGATGAGGGCGTCGGCATGACATCCCTGCGCGTCAGGCTCTTCGCGATCCTGCTCCTCGCGACCGGGCTGATCTGGCTCAGTGCGGTCGCCTGGATCTACCTCGGCTCCAAGCGCGAGGTGGAGCAGGTCCTCGACACCCGACTGCAGGAGGCCGCGCGTATGGTCGGCTCCCTGGTGGGCGCGGTCGGCGGCACGACTTCCGACGGAACACCATCCACCTTCCCGGGGCCGACGGCCTACGAGCGGCAGCTGTCCTGCCAGATCTGGTCGCTCGACGGGCGCATGGTGGCGCGGTCGAGCGGAGCCCCGGAGCGGCGCCTGACCGACGCGCCGGCCGGCTTCTCCGAGCGCGAGGTCGACGGCGAGACGTGGCGGGTCTTCACGGTCGAGGACGCCGAGAAGGGCGTGCGGGTCATGGTCGGAGACCGCCTGGGCCTGCGTGAGCGCCTCGTGACCGATCTCATCATGGGCCTCGTCACCCCTGCGCTCCTCGTCGTCCCGTTCCTCGGCATGCTGATCTGGGCGAGCCTCGGGCGGGGCCTGCGCCCCTTGCGCTTGATGGCCCGGGACCTCGCGGGCCGTGACGCCGACGACATGAGCGCCATCGACGCCGGGCGGACCCCCGCCGAGGTCCGGCCGTTGGCCGACGCCCTCAACGGGCTGTTCCTCAAGGTCGAGGCTGCGCGCCGGCACGAACGAGAGGTGACGGCCTTCGCGGCGCACGAGCTGCGCACGCCATTGGCCGGGCTGAAGACCCAGGCCCAGGTCGCCATGGCCACCACCGACCCGGACGTTGCCAAGGCGGCGCTGCGCCAGATCCTGGCGGCCGTGGACCGTACCACCCGCCTCGTCCGGCAACTGCTCGACGCGGCCCGGCTCGACGCCGCCGGGGAGTCGCCGACCCTGGCGGAGGTCGACGTAGGGGCGCTGGTCGCCGAGACCGTGGATGGCATGCGGATGCCCGCGGGGGTCCGAACCCTGATCGACCCAGGGCTGCGCGGCTACACCCTGCGGGCCGATGCCGAGAGCCTGCGCCTGGCGGTCCGCAACCTGCACGAGAACGCCGTGCACCACATGGACGCTGGCACGGTGGAATGGCTGGCCCGTCCCGATGGGGAGGGCATGCTCGTGCGCGACGAGGGGCCGGGGATCCCCGCCGAGGAACTGCCGCACGTCACGACGCGCTTCTTCCGCGGCCGCCACAAGAGCGCCACCGGGAGCGGGCTTGGGCTCGCCATCGCCGAGATGGCGTCCCGCAGGAGCGGTCTGAGCCTGCGGCTGCGCAACCGGCCGGATCGCCCGGGGCTTGAGGTGGAGATCCTTCGCGCCTGATGCGGTCAGCCGAGTTCCGGGCAGAAGATGTCCTTGAGCGTCGCCAGCACCCGGGCGGCGCGGGGGTCCTCGAGCCGGTAGTGGAGCGTCTGGCTCTCGCGGCGGTACGCGACCAGCCCGTCTTCGCGCAGCTTGGCGAGATGCTGCGAGAGCGCCGACTGACTGAGCTCGACCGCCTCGGCGAGGCTCGTCACGTCCATCTCGCCGCGGGCGACAAGCAGGCAAAGAATGAGCAGGCGCTTCTCGTTGGCGAGGAGCCGAAGCAGGCGCGCCGCGTCGCTGGCCTTGTCCTGGAGCCGCATCAGGTCGTTCGGCGTGACGGCGTCCATTCGCGGTGCTCCTGAATCAGACATTCGAGATTATTTAGAGACTCCTAATATAGCGTGTCTAGTCCGTCTGGCCATAACGGTACATACCGGCAAGGTCACCGGTTCGGGCCAGGAACTCTCGTTCCAATGAAGTGCACCACCCGCGCGGAAGGCGCCCATCATCACCGAAGCAGACCGGTACCTTTCGGTTTAGCTGGGTCGAGAGAAGGCCGTCCGCTTTTTAAGCGCCCCCACTTGGAAGCAACCATTCCGCTTTCGGCCAGACTGAGTCCTGCCGGATCTCGATCGCGCGCAGAACCGGACATTCGGCTTGGCGCCCACCCCAGTCATTCAGGCGGCCTCGCCCGCTCCCCAATAACGGACATTCACCGTCACTGCTGCGGCGGCCCATTTGCATAAGGGCAGGTTACGACGCGACGCGGCGTCCCGTGGGCTCTGGAGTCCCAGTGTGGATCCTGAGAAAGGAACGCGGCGCGGAACCGCTCCATGGTCATCCGGTCGTACGGGAAGGCCGCCGTCGCCCCGGGCGCGCCGTCGCCGGCCTCCCGCTGCGTCGCGCTGAACTGCACCGTCTCGCCGGCCACCGTTCCAACCGTTTCCCGCCCTCCACCGATCCGCGGTCCCATGATGCCGCCGTCGGGGGATGAGCGCAGAACGCGGCGTCAGGACGTTCGTTGCTCGGTCACGCGCGTTCGATGCCCGGACCGGAGCCCGAGGACCTGGTGCAGGATGCGGCCCAACTGCTCGGCCGAGTACGGCTTGTGCAATAGCTCGAACCCGTGCGTGCCCTCCTGGGCGAGCACGTGGCTGTAGCCCGAGGCCAGCACCACCGGCAGGCCGGGCAGCCGACGCTGCAGCTCCTTGGCAAGGGCCATGCCGCCCATGCCGGGCATGACCACGTCCGAGAACACCAGGTCGAACCCGTTGCCGGTCCGCCCGAGCCGATCCAGCGCCTCCTCGGCGTTGGCCGCCCAGGTCGTGCTGTAGCCAAGGTCCTCCAGGATCTGGGTGGCGAACTGGCCGACCCCGACGTTGTCCTCCACCACCAGGACGCACTGCCCAGCGCCGAGGGGAGCCATTCCGTCGTCCGGGCGCGAGGCATTCGCCGGCCGCTCCTCCGGCGTGACCTCCGGAAGGTAGAGCGTGAACGTCGCGCCTTCTCCGACCGTGCTGCGCACGTCGACGTCGCCGCCGGACTGCTTGGCGAAGCCGAACACCTGGGACAGACCGAGGCCAGTGCCCTTGCCGACCTCCTTGGTCGTGAAGAACGGCTCGAAGATCTGACCGAGCCGCTCCGGTGGGATTCCCAGGCCCGTATCGGTCAGCGATACGGCCGCGAACGCTTGGTCCGAGCCGGCGTGACCGCGGATGGCGGGCAGGGCCGCGCCGCGCACGAGGCGCAGGGTCAGCGTACCCTCACCGTCCATGGCGTCCCTGGCATTGACGGCCATGTTCACCAACGCGGTCTCGAACTGGCTCAGGTCGGCCCTGATGAAGCAGGGCTCGTCCGGCACCTCGGTGAGGACGCGAACCCTGGCGCCGGTGACCGTATCGAGCATGTCGGCGATGCCGCGCACCCGCTGGCCCACGTCGAACACCTCGGGCTTGAGCGCCTGCCGCCGCGCGAAGGCCAGGAGCTGGCCGGTCAGCTTGGCGGCCCGTTCGACGGTTTCGGAGACCGCGTCGAGGTAGCGGCCCTTGCGTTCCTCCGGTAGGTCGGGCCTTCGAAGGAAGTCCACCGAGGAACGGATGATGGTCAGCAGGTTGTTGAAGTCGTGCGCCACGCCCCCGGTCAACTGCCCGACCGCCTCCAGCTTCTGGGACTGGCGCAGCGCCTCCTGCGCCTGCGCGAGCTCGGCCTGGTCGCGCAACCTCTCTGTGACGTCCGTCACGAACTGGTAGCAGCCGATGCGCTCGCCCCGTTCGTTGCGCAGGGTCCGGAAGCTGATCTCGTAGTACGGACGGACACGGTCGGGATCGCCGTAATCCTCGATGATCGTGACCTCCTCCCCGGCCAGGCCACGGCCCCAACCGGCACGGACCTGGGCCTGGTGCTCTGGCTGGTCGGCGAGCAGGTCGAGCATGTTGTCGCCGACCCTGGGCCGGACGCCGTAGATGCGCTCGAACTCGTCCGCGTTGGCCTTGTTGATGGCCAGGATGGTGTAGTCGAGGTCCGCCGCCATCACCATCACGTCGGTGCGCTCGACGATGGTGGCGAGGAGGTCGCGCTCAGCCGTGCGCTCGGAGACCTGTTGCTCAAGCCTGGCGTTCAGGACGCGCAGCGCCTCCTCCATGCGCTTGCGTTCGGAGATGTCGGTGAAGAAGACGGCGACCCGGTGGGCCGCGGGGTCGCCCACGCGCAGCGCGCGCACGTCGAACCAACGCCCGAACACCTCGGCCCAGCTCTCAAGGTGCGCGGGCTGGCCGGTCAGCGCGACGCGTCCGTATGTCTCCAGCCATTGGGGCTCAAGGTTCGGTGCGAACTCGCTGACCCAGCGCCCGGTCACGTTCGCGCCGGTCTGCCGCTCGAAGGCCGGATTGGCCTCGGTGATGCGATAGTCGACGGCCCGGTTCGTCTCGTCGAACTTCATCGCGATGATGCAGAACCCGACGTCGATGGTCTCGAACAGGGTGCGGTAACGGCTTTCGCTCTCGGCGAGTGCGGCCCGCGAGCGCACCTCCTCGGTGACCTCGTAACCGCCCACGAAGATGCCGGTGACCGTCCCCGCTTCATCGCGGATGGGCTGGTATAGGAAGTCGAGGTACCGGTCGTCATCCTCGACGAAGCGGATCGGGACGGTCCGAGCCGCGAAGGCCTCGCCGGTCGCATAGACCCGGTCGAGCAGCTCGAAGAAGCCTTGGTCGCGCAACTCCGGGAACACATCCTGGACTGGTCGACCGATGTAGTCCCGCTGGCCTGCGACGGCGATGTAGGCGTCGTTGACGTACTCGAAGACATGCTTCCGGCCGCCCAGGACGGCGACGAACCCGGGCATCTGCTGGAGCAACGCCTGCTGCCGCTGCCGCTCGGACGCGGCCTCGCGCTCGGTCAGGACCTGCCGGGTCGTCTCCGTGCAGGCGCAGAACAGGCCGACGGTCCGGCCATCGTCCCCAGGCACCGGCGTGTAGGAGAAGGAGAAGTGGGCCTCCTCCGGGTAACCGTTCCGGTGCAGCGTGAGTTGCAGGTCGTCCATGTGCACGGGCTCGCCCGCGAACACGCGGTCCATCAGCGCGCCGACTTCGTCGCGGACCTCCGGCCAGGTCTCGAAGAACGGGCGGCCCAGGGCCGCGGGATGCCGTGCGCCCAGCATGGGCGCGTAGGAGTCGTTGTAGACCAGCGTGCGGTCGGACCCCCAGGCGATGAACATCGGCTGGCGCGAGTTGAGCATGACACGCATCAGGGTCACGAGCGATTGCGGCCAGTGCCGCGGCGGCCCGAGCGAGGTGGTCGCCCAGTCGTGGCCGCCCATCAGCGCGCCCATGGAGCCGCCTGCCGCGAACAGCGAAGCCCTCGTGGTCATCGGTTCAGGCTCGGTCCCGGCGTCGTGACGGCCGAACCGTCGAGCCGGGCTGCCCGGGTGCCTCCGCACGAAGGCGGAACGTTCGCACGGCCGTGCGCGTCGGCTCGCCCGTGCGGGTGTGCATCCGCTTGGCCGATGGGCTGCCGTTGCGGGCGGCGACGGGGGCGGTCAAGGCAGTGGGGCGGTCGCGTCGGGCGGGCATGCCACACACCTAGCACAGGTGGCCCTCGCGTGTTGTTCTCCGCGACACCGTCGCCCGTGGTGCCCGGACGCAGGCATGGGAGCGTCCTCATGGTCGATAGGGAGGGAGCGGCTGAGGCGAGGGGAGACCGGTGTGGGGTGGGCCAGGATGCCGAAGTCCGCCACTTGCGCCTGGCGACGTTCCGACGGCCGCCGCGCTTCCCTCACCGCACGCGCGGCAGCGGGACGGCGGCGCTCACCCTGAGGCCGTCCGGGTCGAAGGCGACGTCGACCTTCGCCTTGAGACGGTACGTCAGCAACCCGTCGAGCAATTCCATGCCGAACCCCTCCCGGCTCGGCAGCGCCACGGGCGGCCCGTCATGCTCGTCCCAGGTCCAGCGCAGGACCGGTCCGGCGGGGCTCTCGTCGATCGTCCAGGTCACCTCCAGGCGACCGTCCGGGTCGGCAAGCGCGCCGTGCCGGATGGCGTTGATGGTCAACTCGTGCAGCGCCATCCCGACCGGGACCGCCAGTTCGGACGCGAGCGGAACCGGGGGGCCCTGCAGCGACACGCGCGAGCGGCCCGGCTCCAGGTAAGCCTCAAGCTCCGTCCGGAGCAGTCCCTCGAACGACACGGTCTGCGTCCGCGCGTCGGTGATCAGGGTGTGGGTCTTGGCCAATGAGGCGATGCGGCCGGCGAACACCTGCCGGAAGTCCGCCAGCCCCATCGACGAGCGCAGGCTCGCGTTGAGCACCGCCTGGACGGTCGCGAGGGTGTTCCTGACGCGGTGATGGAGTTCGCGGACGAGCAGGCCCTGGTTTTCCTCCGCCGCGTGCCGTTCGGTGACGTCGCGCTGCGCCGAGACCCAGTGGGCGATCCGCCCGTCGGGGTCGCGCACGGGCGTCATCAGCCATTCGACCGTGTAGGTCGAGCCGTCCTTGCGGTAGTTTACGGCCTCGCCCTGGAACGGCTCGCCGGCCGCAAGCGCCGCGCGCATCCGGTCGAGGACGGCGCGGCCCGTCCCCGAGCCTTGGAGGAGGCGGGGGTTCTAGCCCAGGACCTCTTCCGCCTTGTAGCCGGTCATGCGGGTGAAGGCCGGGTTCACGTACTCGATGCGCGGACCGGGTTCTTCGAGCTCGGCGGAGGTGATGAGGACGGCTTCCCCGCTGGCCTCGACCGCGGCGAGCAGGAGACCGGCATCCGTCGGAACCCGTTGCGTCGCGTTCCGATCTCGCACGTCCACCGCTCCCGAACCTCGGCGCCAGGCGCGTCCTGGGTGCCAAGCCGGCCCCAACCCGGGCATGACTTACAACCAACCGTGGCCGTCCAGGTTTCCGGCGCCTGACGGACGGGGACCGTCCATGGCGAGCCGAAGGGCAGGTCCGCCTCCCTGGCCCGGCCGTCCCCGAGGCCGGTGCCGGGGCGCGCAGGGTCGGAAGGCCAGCAAGCGCCCGTTTGCGGCCGGGCGAAGCCAGCCTTGTGCATGACGTGCGCGATCACGTCGGGGCTCTCCGCCCCAGGGCTCGCCTGTGCTACGGTCACGCCGAACGGCGGGCCCGAGGTGGCGCCACGTCAGGCGACGATGTCTTGACCGACTTCCGGGAACACGACTGCATCACGGCCGAACTGACGCGCTCGGACGCTAGCTCCGATCCGTTCGCCGCTGCGGTACGCGCGACGCGGATGCCGATGATCGTCACGGACCCGAACCGGCCCGACAACCCCATCGTGTTCGCCAACGCCGCCTTCACGAAACTCACCGGCTACGCGAACGAGGAGATCCTCGGCCGGAACTGCCGGTTCCTCCAAGGTCCGGAGACCAACCGGTACGACGTCGCCCGCATACGGGACGCTATCGAGCGGCGCGAGCCCATCGAGCTCGAACTGCTCAACCACAAGAAGTCCGGCGAGGTCTTCTGGAACCGGCTGCTGGTCTCGCCGGTGTTCGACCGAGCCGGCGTGCTGACCCACTTCTTCGCCTCGCAATTTGACGTCACGCTGGAGCGGGACAAGCTGGTGCGTCTCCAGGACGACCTTGCGGTCCGCGGGCGGGAGGTGGCGCGCCGCAAGGTCGAGCTCGCCCGCACCGAGGAGCGGATGCGGTTCGCCCTCAAGGCCGGGCGGATCGGCTCTTGGACCCTCGACCTCGCCGACCGGCGGCTTGAGGCCTCCGACATCTGCAAGGAGAACTTCGGCCGGAACGTCGCCGATCCGTTCGGCTACGATGACCTGCTGGCCGCCGTCGTACCCGACGACCGGGAGCGGATGGAGGAGGCGGTGCGGGAGTCCATCGCCGGGCACGGGGATTACGACATCGAGTATCGGGTGCGCACGCCGTCGGGCGAGGAGCGCTGGGTGCACGTCCGCGGGCAGACGTTCTACGACGCGAACGGCAGCCCGGTGAGCATGGCCGGAGTGTCCATCGACGTCACGGAGCGCAGGCGCGTCGAGGAGCAGCGCCAGTTGCTGGCGGGCGAGCTCACCCACCGGGTCAAGAACTCGATGGCGACGATGCAATCCATCGCCCACCAGACGCTGCGTAACGCGGCAAGCCTGGACGAGGCGCGCAAGACGCTCGACGCGCGCCTGGCATCCCTGGCGGCGGCCCATGACGCGCTGACCCGCGAGAGCTGGGAAGGGGCGACCCTCGGCGAAATCGTCGAGCGCGCCCTGCAGCCGTTCCGGAGCGGGTCGGCCAGGCGCTTCACCGTCGCCGGCCCGCAGGTGTGGCTGTCGCCGCGCGCCAGCCTCGCTTTCGTGCTGGCGCTGCACGAGTTGGCGACGAACGCCGTGAAGTACGGTGCGCTATCGAACGACGCGGGCCGCGTGGTCCTGGATTGGGGCCTCGACGAAGGGCGGCATCTGGCCCACCTGTGGCTGCGTTGGGAGGAGCTCGGAGGCCCACCCGTCGCGAAGCCGGCGCGGAACGGCTTCGGTTCGCGCATGATCGAGCGGGCGCTCGCGATGGAACTCGGAGGCCGGGCCAGGATCGAGTACCGACCGGGCGGCGTCGTGTTCACGTTTGAGGCGCCATTGCCCGAGCGGGTGTCCTAGGTGCCTTGGTCATCCGTCCCTGATCCTCCTTCCGCCAGTGCGGGCAACGGCATGCGGACGGAGACCTGCAACCCGTCCGGGGCAAAGGCGACGTCGACCTCGGCGCCCGTCTGCGCGGCCAGGATCTTGTTGAGGAGGCGGTGGCCGAAGCCCTCGCGGGTGGGATGCATGGCCGGTGGGCCGTCGTGCTCGGCCCAGTCCCAGCGCAAGCCTCGGCCGGAGCCCCGGTCCTCGATGCGCCAGGTCACCTGAAGCCTGCCGTTCGGGTCCGCGAGCGACCCGTGCCGCAGGGCGTTGGTGGTCAACTCGTGCAGGGCCATGCCCACGGGCACGGCGAGTTCGGACGGCAGGACGACCCTCGGCCCGTCCAGGGTCAGGCGCCCGCGCTCGTCGTAGGGGTCGAGTTCGGCCCTCAGCAACCCCTCGAACGAGGCGGCCTAGTCGAGATTCTCGGTGATCAGCGCGTGCGTCCGGGCCAGGGAGGAGATCCGGCCCGACAGGGCGCGGGTGAACTCGGTGGCCGAGAGCGAGGAGCGCATCGTCGCGTTCAGCACCGCCTGCACCGTCGCCAGCGTGTTCTTCACCCGGTGGTGGAGCTCGCGCACCAGCAGCGCCTGGCGGTCCTCGCCGGCGCGCCGCCCGGTGACGTCGCGCTGCGCCGAGACCCAGTTCGTGACTTGACCGCCGGCGTCGCACACCGGCGTGATCAGCCACTCGACCATGTAGGCCGATCCGTCCTTGCGGTAGTTAAGCGCCTCGCCCTGGGCCGTCTCGCCGGCCTCAAGCGAGGCGCGCAGTCCGTCCAGGACGGACCGGTCGGTGCCGGGACCCTGTAGGAAGCGGGGTGAGCGCCCCACGACCTCGTCGGCCGCATAGCCGGTCATGCGGGTGAAGGCCGGGTTGGCGTACTCGATGCGCGGGCCTGGCTCGTCGAGGTCGCCCGAGGTGATCAAGATGGCTTCCCCGGTCGCCTCGACGGCCGCCTGCAGCAGCCTGAGGTCGACCGTACCCAGCTTCAACCCGTCTCGCACGGCCACCCCGCCCCTCCAGGATCAGCCGTCGTGAACCGGCTCGAAAAACCTCGCGCGAAGCCGCGTCCAGGCACACGTTTGCAGAACCGCCGACCAGAGACCCGGTTGCAACGGCAGGTGGCGGCCGGGGATGCGCTCCTTCGTCCCGCAGGGCCAGGATGACCGGCGGTCCGCTTGCGTACTGAATGCGTCCGGGGCGTGGTGACGGGAGGGCTCGGCGTGGCGGAAGGCCAGTCCTGAAGCCGTAGCCATCCCGAGCATGACGCCGCTCGCCCGGGGCAAAACATCCGGGCGCGACCGAGGTTGATGTTGGCACGTCCCATGGCGGAGGGCATCGAGACGAACCGGGTGAACGGGGTCGCCTGGAGAGGATTGAGGTGGGCCGCCCCTACATACGGCAGTTGGACGAAATGACGGCCTTCCGACCGTCGTCGGCCATATTGGACTTGCAGGTCGCGCCGTTCCGGAGGTCCCAGTCCTTCGAGGTCGAGGCCAGGAGGTCCGGCGCCTGGCGCGAGACGTTGGGCGTCATCGCGGCCGCCCGCTCTGCCGTGGGGACCGACGACCTGCGGTGATGGATCGGCCTGCCATGCGGACACCGAGGGAACCTTGCGCCCGTGAACCCATCCCGTTCGAGGATTCGATCCCTCGTGCCCGGGAGCGTCGGCCGCTCCTCCGGTGAGATCTACCTCGACATCCTGAGCCGGCTCGCGCCGGGCGCCGCCTGCGACAGGGTCATGCCGGCCGACGCCGACGCGGCGCTGCCGCAGGGCATGGCCCTGGCCGGGTCCGACGCGGCGTTCCTCAGGTGCGGGGCGCGCGTGGGGGATCGTGGGGGATGTCGTGTTTCCGCTTCCCCAGGCCCGCCTGCTGCCCGAACCGACCCTGAGATCCCTCTCCTTACGCGAGCGAGGTTGACGCTTGCCCCTCGCCGGTATGCTCAGGCGCGTTTTCGGGCGTCGGCGATGAGCGGAATCGTGCCATGCGTGTATTGGGCGAACTCGCCGATGGGCGACGGCCGTCCCATCAGGTAGCCCTGTGCCTCGTGGCATCGCTCGGCCACAAGGAAGCCGAGCTCCGCCTCCGTCTCGACGCCCTCGGCTAGGACCGGAAGCCCGAGGCCGCGGCCCAGGCCAAGGACCGAGCGCACGATGGCCGCCGTCTGCTCGTTGCTGTCGACCGAGCGCACGAACGAGCCGTCGATCTTGATCTTGTCGAACGGGAACGAGCGCAGGTTCGAAAGGGACGAGTAGCCCGTGCCGAAATCGTCCATGGCGATGCGGAGGCCCAGCGCCTTCAACTGCCGAAGGGTCAGCAGCGCCCGGTTCGGGTCGCTGATCAGCGCCGTCTCGGTCACTTCGACCTCAAGCCGGTATGGCGCAAGCCCGGTCTTGAGCAACACCTCGTGTACCAGGCCGACGAGGTGGGGGCTGTGGATCTGCACCGCCGAGACGTTGACCGCGACGGCGAGCGGTTGCGGCCAGGTCGCGGCCTCGCGGCAGGCCTCGCGCAGAACCCACTCGCCGATCTGCAGGATGGCGTCGCTCTCCTCGGCGATGGGGATGAACACCGCTGGCGAGACATAGCCGCGCTCGGGGTGCTTCCAGCGCAGCAGCGCCTCGAAGCCGATGACCTCGCCCGTGCCGACGTCGGTCTGGGGCTGGTAGACGAGCTGCATCTCCCCGCGAGCCACGGCGTGGCGCAGGTCATGCTCCAGCAGGCGGCGCTCGCGCACCTCGACGCCCATCTTCGCCTCGAAGAAGCGGTAGGTGCCACGCCCTTCCGACTTGGCGCGGTAGAGAGCGGTGTCGGCGTAGCTCAGGAGAGCGGCCCGCTCCTGTGCATCGTCCGGATAGAGGGCGATGCCGATGCTGGTCGCGATCTGTGGCCCGCCACCGTCCGTCCTGCCGGCGCGAAGCGCCTCCAGGATGCGCTCGGCGAGGCGGCCGGCCTCGGATGGCCCCGCGCACGGCATCAGGACGGCGAACTCGTCGCCGCCGAGGCGGGCCATCATCTGCGTGTCGTCGAGCTCGGCTGAGACGATGCGGGCGACGCTCTCCAGCATGGCGTCGCCGGCGGCGTGGCCGAACAAGTCGTTGACCTCCTTGAAGCGGTCGAGGTCGAGGCACAGCACCGCGAGCTTGCGCCCGCTCGCGTCCGCGGCGCGCAGCTCCTGGTCGATGCGCTTGGCGAAGCTGGCGCGGTTGGCCAGCCCCGTGAGCGCGTCGTGGTGGGCAAGGAACTGGATCTGGCTCTCGGCCTGGCGGCGGGCCCGCAGGTCGCGCACGGCGACGGCGAAGTGCGGGCGCCCGCCATACTCGACCGATTGCATGATGATCTCGACCGGCACCAGGGCACCGTCGGCCAGCCGGAGCTCGGCCTCGACCGGCCGCTCCGGATGGCTCGCCAGGGCGAGGCGGGCGGTGTCGCCGGGCAGGTGCGCCGACAGCGCCGTGCCCGCGAGCGCGGCCTGCGGCAGGCCGACGAGCTTAGCGAAGGCCCGGTTCGCGCTGACGATGGTGTCGCCGGTGCAGACGACGAGCCCTTCGACCGCTGCGTTGGCGAGGCTGCGCAGGCGGTCGGCCTCCACTTGCGCGTGACCTCGGTCGCGCACGTCGAGGGTCAGGGCGGCGGCCGCCAGGAGCAGGATGGCGAAGCTCGCGAGCGCGACCGCGACGGCAAGCCATGCGTTCGGGACCGCCGCCTCGGAAACGGCGAGCGTCGGGTCGGGCGTTATGGTGACGGCGCCCATGGCGGTGAAGTGATGGCTGCAGATGGCCAGCAGCAGCAGCAGGGCCGCCGGCAATTGCCGGACGAGGCCGCGGGCCCCTACCTGTGCCACCAGCGCCGCGCCGCCCAGGATGCCGCCGAGCGCGAGCGAGACGGCGACGGTGGCCGGGTCCCAGGTCTTGTGCCCGGCGACGTCGTAGGCGGCCATGCCGGTGTAGTGCATCGCGGCGATGCCGAAGCCGAGGATGGCGCCCCCGGCCCAGGCGGCCGTGCGCCCTCCCACCAGCACCGCGAGCGAGAGCCCGGACCCAGCCAGCGCGACGGCGATGACGAGGGAAATGCCGGTGAGCGCGACGTCGTAGCCGCTCGGCACGCCCGGTGCGAAGGCCAGCATGGCGATGAAATGGGTCGCCCAGATGCCGGAGCCGCCGGCGGTTGCCGCCACGGCGAGCCAGCCGGCCTGCGCCCAAGCCCTCGCCCGGCTCGCGTGGCTGATTAGGCAAACCGTTGTCAGGGCCGAGAGCGCGCAGATGGCCGCCGCGAGCGCGACGAGGCGGAAATCATGGGCCTCGACAAGGCATCCGACGACGGTGAGCATGAGGCGGCCCCGGGGACGTTCGAATCCCCATGTTGGGCCATGTCGGTGTAGATCGATTTAATGGCGCGCGACCGGTATATGGATCCACACGCAAGGCCCTGAAGCTTTGCTGCGGCGCGCCGTCGCAACTTCGTTCCTGTCGTTCAAGCCTGGGCAACCGACCCGAACGCTTCCAGGGCCGTTCGCCCGGCGTCGGAGGCATCCTCGGCGGAAGCATAAGCTTCCGGGGAGACGCGGATGGACACGCCGTCCGCGTCGGTCAGGTGCCAACGATACTGACCGTGGCTCTCGCCGCAGGCCTCGACGGTGACGGCCACCGGCGTCGGGTCGTCCATGCCTCAGGCTTCCTTCAGCGGGTCGTGGCCCCAGTTCATCAGCGACAGCCGCCAGGGCGAGTCCTTCACCGCGTCCTTGTCCTTCGGGCCGCCCTGCTTGAGGTGGCGGTGCACGTAGCCGACGACCTTGCGCATGTGCCCGTAATCGTCTTCCGACAACTCGGACTTGTTCTTGTGAAGCATCTCGACGATGCGCCGCCCCTCCACATGGCCCGTCGCCTCGCCGCCGTCCTTCCTCTGCCCGACCGACTGGCTGTCCTTGCTCTTGAGGTGCTTCTCCAGGGCCGCAGCCGTCATGTTCACGACCTCCTTGAACGCCTTGTAGGTCGTCTCGTGGTCGTCCGTCCCGGCCATTTTTCGCCTCCGCTCGGGTGTTGGGCGACCCCGCTCGGGGCCGCCTTAGGGTCGAGGTCAGCTATCGGCCTTGGAGCCGCCGAGTGTCAGGTCGAGGTAGGTCTGGGTCACCCGCTCGATCAGGGCGGCGATCTCCTCCGCCGCCTTGACCTCCTCCTCGGCGGATGCCCGGAATGCTGAAGCCTGGTCGGACTTGCCGGCGCGTTCGGCGATGACGGCGAGCGAGCGGTAGGCCGCGACCTGGTCATACTGGTAGGCGTAGCCCGCGTAGAGGTTCTTCAGGGTCTCGTCCTGGGCGGTGGCGTGCACCGCGGCACCGATGGAGCCGGCAACGCTGGTCACCGTCTCCTTGAGGGTCGAGGCGCTCTCGCCGACGGCTGCCAGCGCCTTGTCGAGGCGGTCGATCTGCCCCTTCGTGGTCTCGACATGGCGGCGCAGGACGGCGGCGTAGTCGGGGTAGCGTTCCAGGCCGGAAAGCTGGCGCTCCATCTGCTCCAGGCCCTGCTTCTCCAGGGCGCGCGTATTGCGAAGCGCGCCTGCGTAGATCGTACCGATGTCCATGTTGGCCATGCCGTCGTAGCTCCTCGTTGGTGTCGGGTTCGCCGGCCAACGTGGGATGGGTACCGCCGTTCCTAGGGCGGCCTGCGGCGGATGGGCCCTCTGGCGAGGTGGCCTACTTCGACTTGCCGCCCTTCTTGCCGAGCTCGGCCTGGGCCGACGAGGATGTGCGCGGGTTCGACTTGCCCTCGTGGCTCGCCTTCGCGTTCGCCTTCTTGGCCGTGTCGCTGCCGCGGCCCTTCTTCTCGGTCATCGTCGCCTCCTCCGGGATGGTTCCCAATGCCCGGAGTGTCTGCCCCGTTCCGAAGGACGACTTCGCGCGGGCCGCGTAACGGGTGACGCAACCCGCCACGCGTTACGTTCCAGGGGATCCCCACCATGCGGCGCAGCGAGCGCTGACAAGGGCTTGGCCGAGCGCTACGGTGTCAGCCCGCCGGGATCCGCCCGTCGCCACGGAGCCCGACCGACATGATGAGCGACACATCGACCAGCCCGCCGCCTGGTGGAGAGATCAGGATCTCGACCGGCGTGCCGGGCCTCGACGACGTCCTCGGCGGCGGTCTGACGCCGAGCCGGCTCTACCTGCTGGAGGGCACGCCGGGGACGGGCAAGACGACGCTCGCGCTGCAGTTCCTGCGTGAGGGCGTTGCCCGGGGCGAACGCACCCTTTACATCACCCTGTCGGAGACCGCGGACGAGCTCCGCGCCTCCGCGGCGACCCATGGTTGGACGCTCGACGGCATCGAGGTGTTCGAGCTGGTCGACGAGATGGGCCTGGACCCCGACAGCGAGCAGTCGATCCTGCACCCCTCCGATATCGAACTGGGGGAGACGGTGAAGGAGGTCATCGCGCTGGTCGACCGGACGAAGCCCGACCGGGTCGTGTTCGACAGCCTCTCGGAACTCCGCCTGCTGGCCCAGAACCCGCTGCGGTACAGGCGCCAGATCCTGGCCCTCAAGCGCTTCTTCGCCAAGCGCGCCTGCACCGTGCTGATGCTCGACGACAAGACCTCCGAGACGGGGGACGTGCAACTCCACAGCATCGCTCACGGGGTGGTGTCGCTGGACCAGGCACCGCGCGAGTACGGCGCCGAGCGGCGGCGGCTCCGCATCGTCAAGATGCGCGGCATCAAGTTCCGCGGCGGTTACCACGACTTCGTGCTGGAGACCGGCGGCATCCAGGCGTTCCCGCGCCTGATCGCGGCCGAGCACCACGCCAGCTTCGATCCCCGGGGCACGTCGACCGGTTCGGCCGAGCTCGACCTGCTGCTGGGCGGAGGGCTCGTGCCGGGCACCAACACGCTGCTGCTCGGACCCTCCGGCGTCGGCAAGACGACGACCGCGATCCGTTGCATGCTGGCGGCCCTGGAGCGCGGCGAGACGGCGACCTACTACCTGTTCGACGAGGGGCTCGCGACCATGCTGGTCCGGGCCGCGACGCTCGGTATGGATCTGGCCCCGCACATCGCGGCCGGGCGGCTGACCGTCACGCAGGTCGATCCCGCCGAGCTCTCTCCAGGGGAGTTCGCCTCGAAGGTCCGGGCTGCGGTGGAGGAGCGTGGCTCGACCTTCGTGGGAGTCGACAGCCTGAACGCCTACCTGCATGCCATGCCGGGCGAGGAGTACCTCATCCTGCAGATGCACGAGCTCCTGAGTTACCTGAACCAGCAAGGCGTCACCACGCTCCTGGTACTGGGCCAGCACGGCATCGTCGGCGACGTGCGCAGCGACGTCGACCTGAGCTATCTCAGCGACTGCATCCTGCTGTTCCGGTTCTTCGAGGCGAAGGGCCAGGTCCGCACCGCCCTATCAGTGGTGAAGAGCCGGGTGAACGCGCACGAGCGCACCATCCGCGAGCTGAAACTGTCCCAGGGTGGGTTGCAGGTCGGCGAGGCGCTCGACGACTTCGAGGGCGTGCTCACGGGCTTGCCGGCCTATCACGGGCGGGTCGCGATGCTGTCAGGCGCGTCCGAAGGCGGCAAGGCGTGAGCGTCCCCGTCGCGGACGAGGAACGCGTCCTGATCCTGTCGCCCCGCGGGCGCGACGCCCAGGTCGTGGGGCAGGTGCTGGACCGGGCGGGCACGCGCGCCGAGGCCTGCCCGGACATGGTGGGTTGGCTCGCCTGCCTCCAGGCCGGCGCGGGTGCCGCGCTGGTCACGGAGGAGGCGCTCGCCGACGGACGGCCGGACGACCTGTTCGCCTGGCTCGACGCGCAGCCGCCCTGGTCGGACTTCCCCTTCATCGTCCTCGCCACCCGCCAGGTGGGTCGCCGGCCCGAGCGCGCGGCGAACCTGCTCGGAAGGCTCGGCAACGTGATCCTGCTGGAGCGCCCGGTGAACGCCGAGACGCTGGCCAGCGCGGCGGCCTCGGCCCTGAGGGCCCGGCGTCGCCAGTACCAGGCTCGCGAGCACCTGCTGGAGCGCGAGCGCGCGCAGGAGCAGCTCCGGGACGCCAATGAGGACTTGGAGCGGCGCGTCGTCGAGCGGACGCAGGAAGTGGAAACCGCGCGAGAGACGCTGGCCTTCGCCCTCGATGCCGCCGGCATGGCGTCCTGGGACGTGGACTACGTCACGGGCACGTCCCGCCGCTCGCCCCGCTTCGACGCCATCTTCGGCTACGAAGCGGGCGCACCCGGCTGGGACCGGGACAGCTTCCTCGCCCACGTCGTCGACGAGGACCGCGATGCCGTCGAGGCGGCCTTCGCCGCGGTCGCCGAGACGGGCAGGCTCGACCTGGAATGCCGCGTCCGGCGCGCGGATGGGACCGTCCGCTGGGTTGCCATGCGCGGGCAGGTCAAGCGCGACGAAGCCGGTGCGGCGCTGCGCATCGCCGGCATCCTGATGGACCGCACCGACCAGCGCATCACCGAGGAGGCTCTGCGCCAAGCCCAGAAGATGGAAGCCATCGGACAGTTGACCGGCGGCGTGGCGCACGACTTCAACAACCTGCTCACCGTCATCGTCGGCGGCCTCGACATGATCCTGCGCCGGCCCGAGCAGCTCGACCGCGTCAAGCGCCTGGCCGAGGCGGCGATGGGCGCGGCCCGGCGCGGCGAGCAACTGACCCAGCAGCTCCTCGCCTTCTCCCGCCGGCAGATGCTGCGGCCGCAGACGCTCAACCCGAACCGCCTGCTCCTGGACTTCCGGCCCTTGGCCGAGCGGGCGGCGACGGGGACGGTGGAGCTCACCTTCGATCTCGACCCTGCGCTCGACCCGATCCGGATCGACCCGGCGCAGTTCGAGGCAGCGGTGCTGAACCTCGTCGTGAACGCACGGGACGCGATGGAAGGCCAGGATCGCCATGCGCGCATCGCCGTGACGAGCCGCAACGTCCACCTCGGGACCGCCGCAGTCGCCGATAGGGGGGTGGCGCCCGGGGCCTACGTCGTCATCTCTGTGTCGGATACCGGCACCGGAATCCCGCCGGATAAGCTCCAGCGGGTGTTCGAGCCGTTCTTCACCACGAAGGAGGTCGGCAGGGGGACCGGGCTCGGCTTGAGCCAGGTCTACGGCTTCACCCGCAGCGCTGGGGGGTTCGCGCAGATCGAGTCGGAGGTCGGCCAGGGCACGACGGTCAGCCTGTACTTCCCGCGCTCGACCGACCCGGCTGACGAGGAGGCCGCTGTCGGTGCGGCGAGTTCGATCCCCCTGCGCCGCGCCGGCGAGGGCGAGACGGTTTTGCTTGTTGAGGACGACGAGCAGGTGCTCGGCATGGCTGTGGAAAGCCTGGAGGAGCTGCGCTACCGGGTCATCGTCGCCCGCAACGCCGCCGAGGCCCTGGAGCATCTCCGGGGCGTTGAGCGCATCGACATCCTGTTCTCCGACGTGGTGATGCCGGGGGGCATGAACGGCTCGCAACTGGCCGTCGAGGCGCAGAGCCTGCGGCCCGGCATCAAGGTCCTGCTCACTTCGGGCTACGTGGCGAACCTCGACGAGGGGCAGGTGATCGGGCGCGGCGTATTACCGGTGCTGAACAAGCCCTACCGCCGCGACGAGCTCGCCCGGTCGTTGCGGCTCGTGCTAGGTGGCGAGAGCGCCTGAGGCCCCTGGACTCCCTGGTCCCATAGTTGCGAAACGTCATCCCGGCGGGAACGGGGGAGACGAGGATCTAGTCCGGTCGCAACGGCGACGCTTCCGCAAAACGCACGCAATCGTCGGCCATCGTGCTAGACAGTACCTGCAAGCGCGCACGCGACTCCAAGTCCTTGGCGTTCGAGCAAGCTCCGCGGCGGCGCGGCCCACCCCGGGCTACGGCGCGGGCGGCGGACCCAGATCCATGTCGAAGCGCATCGTCGCGCGCGCGAACCTCCTCGTCTTCGGGGTGCTGCTCGCCATCCTCGCCCTGGTCGGGATTGTGACCTGGGAGCGCCTCAACGCCTCGCGCGAGGCCCGGGAATGGTCTCAGCACAGCTACCGCGTTCTGGGAACGATGAAGGATCTCGCAATCGCGTTGCGTGATGCCGAGACCGGGCAGCGCGGCTACGTCATCACCGGCAAGGACGACTACCTCGCCCCTTACGACTCCGCCCGTGACCGCCTCGGGGTGCTCCAGGGCGAGCTCCAGAAGCTCACCGCCGACAACCCCGCCCAGCAGGAGCGCCTGCGCGCCCTTGCCCCGGTGATCCAGCACAAGCTGGAGGAGCTCGCGCAAACGGTGCAGCTGCGCCGCGACGTCGGCGTCGAGGCCGCCGGGCGCCTAGTCAACACGGACGTCGGCCGCGGTTACATGAAGGAGGCCGAGACCTCGCTCGCGGCCATGCTGGCCGATGAGGAGGCGCTGCTCGCCCGACGCCTGGGCGAGAACGACGCCCGCGCCGCCTGGGTGCGCTGGACGACCCTGGGTGGCTCGCTCCTCGCCGTCCTGGCGCTGCTCTGGGCGGCCCGCCTCCTCAACCAGGCCTGGTCGCGGTCCTACCGGACCGAGGCCGAGCAGCGCACCCTGGCATTGCGCTTGAGCACGACACTGGACAGCCTCAGCCAGGGCGTCGCGGTGTTCGGTCCGGACCGGGCACTGACGAACTGGAACGAATGCTTCCAGGTGCTGCTCGACCTGCGCAGGGCCATGATCCGGCCGGGCACGTCGTACGCCGCCCTCGCCGAGCACACGGCGGAGACAGGGCGGCCGGTGCTGGAGACCTGGGACCAGGTCAGCCATGGCGGCACCGGCCCGCGCGAGGCGGTCGTGTACGAGCGCTCCCGCGCCGACGGCCATCACCTGGAGCTGCGCCGCACGCCGATGCCGGATGGTGGGTTCGTCCTGACCATCTCCGACATGACCAAACGCGCCCAGGCCGAGGGGGTGCTGCGCGAGGCGCAGAAGATGCAGGCCATCGGGCAACTCACCGGCGGCATCGCGCACGACTTCAACAACCTCCTGCAGGTCATCCTCGGGAACCTGGAGTTCGTCCGGGCGAAGCTCGACGGCGACGCCAAGCTGCAGACCCGCATCGAGCGCGCCGCATGGGCCGCCCAGCGCGGCGCGACGCTCACGGGCCAGCTTCTCGCCTTCGCGCGCAAGCAGCCCCTGGCACCGGCCGCCATCGATCTCGCCGCGACGATGCCGGACCTCGTGCCGCTGCTCCGGCGGACGCTCGGCGAGCACATCGAGGTGCGTTACGTCGAGAGCGCCGGGCTGTGGCCGGCCATGGCCGATCCGGCGCAGCTTGAGAGCGCGGTGCTCAACCTTGCGCTGAACGCACGCGACGCCATGCCGGGCGGCGGACGCCTCACCATCGAGCTCGGCAACAAGGTTCTGGACCGCGAATACGCCCGCCACCACGCCGAGGTGGTTCCGGGCGACTACGCCATGGTGGCGGTGTCCGACACCGGCCACGGCATGACGCCGGAGGTCGCCGCCCGGGTATTCGAGCCGTTCTTCACGACCAAGCCCGACGGCAAGGGCACCGGGCTCGGCCTCGCGATGGTGTTCGGCTTCGTCAAGCAGTCCGGCGGCCATGTGAAGATCTACTCGGAGCCTGGTCATGGCACGACGGTGAAGATCTACCTGCCCCGGGCAATCGGCCAGCTCGCCGCGGTCGGTGGACGGACTGCGGCGCCGGTCGAGCTTCCTCGCGGCTCGGCCACCATCCTGGTGGTCGAGGACGAGGCGGCGGTGCGCGAGATCGCCTGTGCGATCCTCGCCGACCTCGGCTACCGCGTGCTGGACGCTGCCGACGGCGAGGAGGCCCTGCGCGTCTTCGGGGCGAACGCCGCGGCCGTCGACCTGCTGCTGACCGACGTGGTGCTGCCCGGGAAGGTCAGGGGCCGTGAATTGTCGGAACGCGTCCAGGCGGTCCGGCCGGAGGTGAGGGTGCTCTTCATGTCCGGCTACACCGAGAATTCCATCGTCCATCACGGCCGGCTCGACGATGGCGTTCACCTGATCGGCAAGCCGTTCAAGCGCGAGCAGCTCGCCCTCAAGGTCGCCGAGGTGATTGGGGCCAATCACTCTGTCGAGACGGGAAACATCGTCGCCCTTCGACCGAAGCGGGACTCTTGAGACCTCACCCGGAGACCGACAGGGTTCCCGGGTGACATCGGCCTCGCCTCGGGTGCGCCTACGCCCAGCCCATCGGATCTTAGGCCATGCTCTCAACCGGGCGTTAGCCACGACCATGTTCAATGCCCAGTGACGACGCGTCCGGGAGCCATTCCTAAGGTTTGAAAGCGGTAGAAGTCCCTCAAGGATAGAACTAATGGAGGGAGCGGGCTGATGATCCTGCTGCGCAGCCTGTCGCATGTCCTCCGGTCTGGCCGCACCTGGGTTGTGTTGGGGGTGCTCGGCGTGCTTGCGCCCGCTGGCATGCTGGTCGTGTCCGGCCTGATGCTGCTCGATCTGCGCCGTGACGCTTGGCGGAATGCCGAGCAGACATCCCAGAACCTGCTCCAGGTGATCGAGCGCGACATCGCCCGCAACGTCGAGATCATCGACCTGTCCCTGCAAGCGGTGGTCGATAACCTGCGCGCCCCTGAGACCGCGGCGGCGAGCCCGCGGGCGCGCCAGATGATCCTGTTCGACCGCGCCGCCAGCGCCAAGGACCTCGGCGTCATGCTGGTTCTCGACGAGAACGGCGATAGCATCCTCGACGCCTCCTCGCTGCCGGCCCGGAAGGTCAACAACGCCGACCGCGACTACTTCCAGGCTCACAAAGCCCATGCCCATCTCGGGCTCCTCATCAGCAAGCCGGTCGTTTCGCGCCTGCTCGGCGCGCCCATTGTCGTGCTGAGCCGCCGCATCGACAAGCCGGACGGCTCGTTCGGCGGGGTGGTTCTGGGCAGCCTGAAGCTGTCCTACTTCGCACGCCTCTTCGACCAAATCGGCCTCGGGCGCGACGGCGCGATCAATCTCTACCTGCGCGACGGCACGCGCATCGTGCGCCATCCCTACGCCGACGCGGACATCGGCACGAACCTCGCCGGCACCCCGAACTTCGAGCGGTTCGTGCGGGAGCGCGGCGGCACGTTCGTCGGCACGTCGGTCCGCGACGGCATCGAGCGGCACTACGCCTTCACCGAGGTCGGCGACCTGCCGCTCGTCCTCAACGTCGCCCGGTCGACGCGCGAGATCGAGGCGGAATGGCGGGCGAAGGCGCTCGTCATCGCCACGGTCGTGCTGGTCCTATGCGGCCTGACTGTCGCCCTGTCGCTGTTGTTCGGGCGGGAGCTCCGGCGACGCGCGGAGATGCATGCCGAGATGGCCCGGCTCTCTCGGACCGATCCCCTGACCGGGTTGGCGAACCGGCGCCGGTTCGAGGCTGCCCTGGCAGATGCCGGCGCGGACGCACGTCGCACCGGCAATCCGTTGTCGCTGCTCGTCGTCGATGCCGACCACTTCAAGCGTTTCAACGACCGCTACGGCCACGCGGTCGGCGACGAGGTGCTCAAGGGTCTCGCCGCCTGCCTGTCCGCGAGCGTGCACCGACCCGGTGATCTCGCCTGCCGGGTCGGCGGCGAGGAGTTCGCGCTGATCCTACCCGGCACCGACGAGGCCGGCGCCCTGCGGGTCGCCGATGAGGTGCACGCCCAGGTGTCCGGGCTGGCGGTCGGCTCGGCCGGCATCGAGCCGGGTACCGTGACGGTCAGCATCGGCTTGGCCTCGGGCATCCACCAAGTGCACGACCTCTACGGCCGGGCCGACGCGGCGCTGTACGAGGCCAAGGCGAACGGGCGGAACCGGACGCGATGCGCGCCGGCCAGGCTTCGTGAGCAGGCGAACGGACGAGCGCTCCGCGTCGTCGAGGCGTGAGCGTCCGCCAAGCTCGCATCCGTGCGGTGGATGGTTGCGCCCATCCGGCGTTCCGGCCGATCCGGCCTACGAACCCGCGCTCTGGACCTGCCATTCGCCGGTCAGGGCGAGCGTGGCGGAGTAGACGACCGATCCGTCCGCGTCGCGCACGCTGACCGCGAAGATGCGCCGGTCACCGTCCGGGAGCTTGTCGCGCGCCATGTCGGGGAGGACGCCTATCGCGGCGCGGCGTGCGGACTCCGCGTCCGGCAAGTCGATGCCTTCGTCGTCCGAAATCGCGTCATCGCCGTCGCAGGTATCGAAATAGTATCGAGGCACCGAACGCTCCGCGCTCATCCAGGCGGGAGCACGGCGCGTCTCTCAGCCGCCCACGCCCGGTCATCCGGTGAGCGATGCCCAATGCTGCCCCGCCTCACCAGACGACACAACAACTTGGATTGCGTCCGTGATTCAGGCCGTCGGGCGGCTGGCGAGATGCAGGTAGGCGGGATTGAAGCTGGCCGCCGCCACGAGCCGCGGCCAGTCCGGGATCTCCAGCCGCTTGCCCCTGAGCTCGATCAACCCATCGCGCCTAAGCTCGCGCAACGTGCGGTTCACGTGGACGCTGGTCAGGCCGGTCGCATCGGCGAGGTCGACTTGCGTGACCGGCATCGGGCAGCGGCCGTCCCGGGCCAAGCCGACCGCGACCTGTTTCAAGTACAGCTCGCAGAACAGGTGCGCGAGCCGCTGATAGGCCGGTCGGCGCCCGACGTTGGCCACCCACTCGCGGAAGATGGCGGCGTCCACCAGGGTGTCGCGCCAGAACGGGGCGTTGAGTTCGGGGATGCGCAGCAGGAGCTCGCGCAGCGCCTCGTGCGGCACGGAGAGGGCCGTGACCCTGGTGAGCGCGCCCAAGTTGTGGTCCATGACCGAGAGGTGCAGGCCCTGAAGGTCCGGCATGTCGCCGGCCACGTGGAACGCGGAGATCTGGCGCTTGCCTTCGTCAAGTACCTTGTAGCGCTGCACCCAGCCCTCGACGATCAGCCAGCATCGGGTGGGTCGGTCACCCTCGCCCACAAGGTCCTGGCCTGCCGCGAACACCCGCGGCGACGCCGGCAGGTGCAGGATGGCTTGCTCGTCTCGGTCGGAGAGGCGGGTGAGGCTTCCGAGCTTTTTCAGCAGTGGCGACAGCGGGTGCTCGGACGCGGTAAACATCGGAGTCGCTCCACCGACGAAAACCCGTCGTGGTCGAAAATTAGCATGGATTAGCAGCGATGGAGAACAAATCGTTTTTCGTCGAACGCCCATCACAGTCGAGTTCGCGCAGGACCGCTAGACGTGTTCGAGCGGGACGCGGACGTTGACCCGCAAGCCATCGGCATCGAAAGCCACATCGACCTGAGCCGCCGTCTGCGCGACCAAGATCTTGTTGAGGAGGCGCGAGCCGAATCCCTCGCGGGTTGGCAGCGTGGGAGGAGGACCGTCGTGCTCGTCCCAGGTCCAGGACAGACACGGCCGCGTCTCGCCTTCCTCGACGGTCCACGTCACCGAGACCCGGCCGTCCGGGTGCGCCAGCGCCCCGTGGCGAAGCGCGTTCGTGGTTAGCTCGTGCAAGGCCATGCTGACCGGCACGGCTAGTTCGGAGGGGAGCCGCACCCGCGGTCCACGCAGCATTATGCGGCCGTTCTCGTTGTAGGGGTCGAGCTCGGCCCGGAGCAGCCCTTCGAACGATGCAACCTGCCCCTGGTCCTCGGTGATCAGCGCGTGCGTCCTTGCGAGCGAGACAATCCGACCGGTGAAGGCGCGGGTGAACTCCGGCATCGTGAGTGACGAGCGCACGGTCGCGTTCAGGACGGCCTGGACCGTGGCCAGCGTGTTCTTCACCCGATGGTGGAGCTCACGCACCATCAGCGCCTGCCGGTCCTCGTAGGCGCGGCGCTCGGTGACGTCGCGCTGGGCCGAGACCCAGTGGGTGATGTGGCCGTCGGCGTTCTTGACCGGCGTGATCAGCCACTCGACCCAGTATGCTGATCCATCCTTGCGGTAATTGAGCGTTTCGCCCTGGAAGGCTTCTCCGGCCGACAGCGCGGCGCGCGTCCGGTCGAGCGTGGCGCGGTCGGTCCCCGACCCCTGCAGGAAGCGCGGACTGCGTCCGGTAACCTCGTGCGTGGCGTATCCGCTGAGGCGGGTGAAGGCGGGATTGGCATAGAGGATGCTCGGGCCAGGCTCGTCGAGGTCGGCAGAGGTGATGAGGATGGCCTCGCCGGCCGCCTCGACCGCAGCCTTGAGAAGCCGCAGGTCGACTTGGTCCGGTCCGTTTTCATCTCGACGCGACACCCGACCCCCCTGGACGCCGTGTTGGCACGGCGAACCTGCGTCCAGGACGGCTGTGCCTCCGGGAACCTCAACGGAGGCACAACCGTGGATGGCGCCCTAAGGTGCCCTCGCGGCGTTTGTGTCACGGGGAAAACTTCGGCCGGGTGCCGACCAGGTTCACGCCGGCACCGAGCGGGATGACCTCAGCGGCCCTTCTTGTAGAGCTTGCTGGCGATCTCGAAGATCTCCTCCGGCGCGTAGTCCGGCGCGAACGCCCCGTAGTTGCCGTCGAGCTCCGGGATCTTGCCGCCCTCGGGCGCGCCGTCAACGACTTCGAGGTTGCCGGGCGGGTCGCCGGGTAGCGCCACCTCGTCGTTCGACCAGACGCCGGCCGCTTCCTTGTAGTCCGACTCACTGAAGGTGTAGAGGCGCCGGTGCTTGCCCTCATCGAGGTACTTCTGACACTCGGGGATGCGCGAAAGGTCGATGTTGGGGGTCGGCAGCATCTGCTCGATGGCCACGCCGGTGAGCTTCTTCAGCGCCAGGGCGTAGGCGTGGGCGTGCAGCGAGCCGCGCACCAGCAGGTAGCCGCAGACCTCGCGACCGGTCGGTTCGGTCATGGTTTCGTAGACCCGCAGCTTGTGGATGCGCGCGCCGCATTCCAGGTGGAAGTTGTGCAATAGGTCGATGATCAGGTTCCCGGTGGTCGTGACCATGTCCATGTTCCAGGACGCGGCGTTCGAGTTCATCGGCATGGCGCCGCCGCCGTTCGATAGGAAGCTGCCGGCGAGCCGGATGTCCTGCATCTCGGCGAACGGCGCCTTGGAGATGTCGACGTCCTTCTTGGGGTTGCCCGGACCGTTGTTCAGCATCGCGATGCCGGTCGAGACGAGCTCGACGTGACCGATCTCCTCGGCGAAGATGCTCGACACCAGGCTGTAGAAGGGGCGCAGCTTCTCCTTGTTGCGAAAGTTGAAGCTCTGGAACATGTAGTTTCCGAGCGTCGACATCTCGCCGTACTTGCCGCCGAGCAGCTCCTGCAGGGCGGCGGCGGCGTTCGGCTCGGGCTTCTTGGGCTCCGGCAACTCCGTCAGGAGCTTGTCGATCTTCATGAACATGGCACGGGTCTCCGGCCGCGCAGGGATGCGCACCCGGACAGCTAGCGCCCGGATCGCGTTCGTCAGGCCTCCGGGTGCCCAGGGATCGCGCCATCCAATCCCGCCGCGAGCGGCAGCGCCAGCGCGCACAGCGCGGCCATGCCCCAGAACGCTCCGGCGCCGAACGCGCCGTAGAGGAGGCCGCCCGCCGCGGTTAGGACCGCCGAGGCTACGCCCAGGCCCAACGTGCCGTAGAGCGTCTGCGCGCTGGCCGAGAGGCGCTCCGGCACGACCCTGGCGATAAGTTGCATGGCGGCGAGGTGCAGAAGCGCGAAGGTGAACCCGTGCAGCGGCTGGATGGCCGCGAGCACCGGCACCGCGGCCGTCGAGGCCATGGCCGCCCAGCGCACCACGCCGAGGCCGGCGGCCAGCATCGCGACCCGGGCCGTCCCAAGGCGCGCCAGCAGCCAGGGGCCGGCAAGCACGAAGACGAGGACCTCGGACGTGACCGCCTCGGACCAGAGCAGGCTGATCGCGCTCGGGCCGATCCCGGCCTCGCGCCAGCGGATCACCGCGAAGCCGTCGTTCAGGGCGTGGCTGCCGATCACGAGCGCCGCCACCACGAGCATCCGCCGGAACGGCTTGAGGGCCAAGAGCTCGCCGAGGCCGCCGAGGCCGAGGCTCGGCAGCCCGACCCGCGCCGGGGCGGGTGGGACGCGAGCCGTCGCGACGGCCATGACGAGGAACAGGAGGCCGCTTGACACGATGATGCTCGCCAAGCCGGCCCGGGCGACGAGCAGGCCCGAGACCAGGGTCCCGAGCACGAAGGCCGCCGAGCCCGCGCCCCGGACCCAGCCGTACGAGAAGGTGCCCTCCCGCTCCGCGGCGCCGAGCGCGAGCGCGTCGGCGAGCGGCGCCAGGGCGGCGATGGCGCTGGCGTGCAGCACGCTCACTCCCAACAGCGGCCAGAAGCCGTACCCGACGAGGTAGGCGAAGGCGATCAGCCCTGAGGCGGCGGCCGCGACGCCGAGCACGGCCCGCATGGCGTCGTAGCGGTCGGCGAGGTACCCGGCCACTGGGCCCGCGGCGAGGCGCATCAGCGTACCCGCCGCGAGCGCGACGCCGATCTCACCGGAGGTCAGGCCGCGCTCGCCGAGGAAGCTCGGCAGGAACGGGGACTCGGTGCCGTAGGCAGCGTAGAGCGAGCCCTGCAGCAGCACGAAGGCCGGGAAGGAGCCCGTCATAACGCGCGCCCACGACCTCGTCGCTCCGGTCCGCGCATCCATGCCGCCAGATCCCAGCCGTCACGCCGGCTCGGCGGACGCCCGGCCAGTCTGACCTGCCGGACCGTGCATGCCCAGCGCGCGGCGACCGACCATCCACACCGCCAAGCCGGCGGCGGCGACGGCGGCCAGGACGACGAACGATGCCGCGAAGCCGAGGTATTGGGCGACGACGCCGGCCAGCAACGGGCTTACCGTCGCGCCCGCGCCGTAGGCGGTCATGACGCCGCCGAGCCCGGCATTGGCGTGGCCGGTGCCGTCCATGATCTCGGCCACGAGCGCCGGGATGGCGACGCCGCCCAGCCCCATCGCCAGGCCTTCGAGGACCTGGACTGGGATGACCAGCCACCAGGATGTCGCGAACGCGGCTAGCAGGCCGCGGACCACGACCAGCCCGAGGGCGAGGGAGAGCACGCCGGCGTGCCCACGCCCCTGCGCAGCCCGCGCGGCCAGCAGCGCCGCGCCGACCATCGTGGCCTGGGACACGACGGTCATCACGCCGGTGGTCAGGCTCGGGTCGGCGCCCGAGGCTGTGCGCGCCTGCGCGAGGAACGGCAGCATGGCGCCGTTCGCGGTCTGGTAGGCGAACACGGCGGCCGCCAGGAGCAGGAGCGGCTTAGTCCCGAACAGGACGCGCAGCGTCGAGCGCTCGTCCTGTTCGCCGCCGCGCGCCGTGCCGTGGTCGATGCAGCCCTTGTCGATGCCGAGCAGGACGCCGCACGAGGCGACCGCCATGACCACGATGGCGATGGACACGTAGCCGAGCCCGAGCGCGTAGCCGAGCACGCCGGAGAGGGCGGCGTTGGCGGCGTTGCCGGCGTGGTTGAACGCCTCGTTGCGGGAGACCTGATGACCGTAGGCTTGTTGCCCGACGATGCCAAGCGTCACGGCCGCGACCAAGGGCGCGATGCTGGTGTCGGCGACACCGATGACCAACTGCGACAGACCGATGAGCCAGAGGCTGTCCGTCGCGACCAGGGCGACCGCCCCCGCGGCGATGCCCAGCACCGCCATGGCCAGGGCGGCACGCTTGTACGTCGTACGGTCGATCAGCGCGCCGACCGGCGTCGTCGCCAATAGGCCGGCGAGCCCGGCAAGGCCCATGGCGAAGCCGGTCGCGGCCGGGTCGAAGCCGCGCTGCTGCAGGTAAACGCCCAGGAAGGGCCCGAAGCCTTCGCGCGCACCGGCCAGGGCGAAGTTGAGGGCGAGAAGGCTCGTGACTGGTTGCATCTGCTGCCCTGGACCGCGGTCGTATTGGTCGCACTGAACCCCAGGAAAGGAGTCGCCTGTCCCAGGTTAGCTTTGCGGGTCGCCAGCAAGCCTGACGCGGCCGCCGGAGACCGTCGTGACATGGAGACTGGGAACGCTTTCGGGAGCCAGGACCCGACGCCCGCGCTCAGGTGCGTGGTCGCCATCCCGGTCCGGAACGAGGCCGAGCGGATCGCCGCGTGCCTGGAGGCGCTGGCCGCCCAGCGAGGCATCGGGGCAAGCGCGCTGGGCGTGGTGCTGTTCCTCAACAACTGCACCGACGAGACGGCACACGTGGTCGCAGGCCTGCTGCCTTCGCTGCGCATTCCCGTCCGTATGATCGAGCGCGAGTATGCGGAAGCGAACGCCGGATGGGCCCGGCGTGAGGCGATGGAGGCAGCGGCCGACTGGTTGGACGAGGGCGAGCCCTTCGACGGCCTGATCCTCACCACGGACGCGGACAGCCGGGTGCCGACTGACTGGGTCGCCCGCAACCTCGCCGCGGTCGCGGCTGGGGTCGATGCGGTGGCCGGCCGGATCGCCCTCGACGAGGCCGACGCGGCGCGCCTGCCCGCCGCCCTGCACGCGCGAGGTCGCCTCGAAGGCGGCTACGAGACGCGGCTGATCGAGATCGAGGCCCTCATCGACCCGCTGCCGCACGATCCCTGGCCGCGGCACTGGACCACCTCCGGGGCGACGCTCGCGGTCCGGCTCGAAACCTACCGACAGGTCGGGGGCATGCCGCCGCTGGCGGTCGGCGAGGACAAGGCCTTCGTGTCTTCGCTCCTGTCGAGCGACGCGCGGGTGCGTCACGACCCGGACATCCTCGTCGTCACCTCGGGCCGCCTCGACGGCCGGGCGCCCGGCGGCGCGGCGGACACGATGAAGCTCCGCTGCGAGGTGCCGGAGAGCCCCTGCGACCCGCGCCTGGAGCCGCTGCCCCGGGCCGTGTTCCGGTATGCCTGGCGTCGACGGCTCCGGCGGCTCCAAGCGACCGGGCGGCTGGCCCGCACCCCGTTCTGGGCGCCGTGGCTCGGCATCCGCGCCGAAGATGCGCGGATCATCGCCGGCTTGCCCACGCTCGGCGCCATCCTCGCCGCGGTCGAGGCCGCGAGCCCTCGGCTCGGTTATCGCCCGCTTCGCCCGCGGGAACTCGCGAGGCACACGCGCCTCGCGAACGCGGTCTCCTGCCTGCTGCGCGGCGCTCGACGCCTCGGCCATTCGGTCCGATCAACGGGGGCAAGGACCGCCGCGGGCGACCTGGGCGTGACGTCCTTCGAGCGGACCGGCGATGCCTGAGGGCGGTGCCTTGATCTACCGCGTGCAGAAGCACGCCGCCCGCCGGCTGCACTACGACTTCCGGCTGGAGCTCGGCGGCGTCCTGAAGAGCTGGGCGGTCACGCGCGGCCCGAGCCTCGTCGCGGGCGAGCGCCGCCTGGCCGTCCAGGTCGAGGACCATGGCCTGGACTACGCCGATTACGAGGGGGTGATCGCGCCGGGCAACTATGGTGCCGGCGTCGTGCTGCTGTGGGACCAAGGCACCTGGGCACCGGACGGCGATCCCGAGACGGCACTCGCGTCCGGATCCCTCGCCTTCGCGCTGCACGGCGAGAAGTTGACCGGCCGCTGGCGTCTCACGCGGATGAAACCTCGGCCCCGCGAGCGGCATGTTTCCTGGCTGCTGGTCAAGTCGCGCGACGCGGCCGCCCGCGGACCTGACGACCCGGACATTCTGGTGGAGCGACCGCGTTCGGTCGTGACCGGACGCACGGTCGAGGAGATCGCCGCCGCGGCGGCCTGACGGGAGGAAGGCGGATGGACCTGAGGATCCCGATTAACCTGGCCTACGACGCGGTCGCGGCCGCTAGGCAGGTGGCGACGGCGGCCGCGGCACGCGCGGACGGGCAGGACCGCGACGACGGCTTCCCGGCTGAGGACGTCGCCGACCTCGCTCGCCTCGGCCTGCTCACCGCGCCCATTCCCTCCGATGAAGGTGGCCTCGGCCTAGGCGAGGAACCGGACATGGCCGAGTTCGCGACGGTGCTGCGGCTCGTGGGGTACGGCAGCCTCGCGCTCGGCCGAATCTACGAGGGGCACGTCAACGCGCTCCAGCTCGTCGCCCGGTATGGTACGCCCACGCAGCGCGCGCGCCTGTTCGCGGATGTGCGGGACGGACATCTGTTCGGGGTCTGGAACACCGACCCGCCCGGCGACTGCCTGAAGCTCGGGGACGATCGCCGGCTCCGCGGCGTGAAGACCTTCGCGTCGGGCGCCGGCTTCGTCACCCGCGCCCTGGTGACGGTCAAGCACGAGCCGGGCGCCTCGCCTTTGATGCTGGTCGTGCCGCTGGAGCCCGGCAGCCGCGCCGACCTCACTGGCTGGCGCGCGCACGGCATGCGCGCCTCCGCGACCGGCACCGTGGACTTCGAGGATATAGTCGTCACCGAGGAGGAGATCCTGGGCGGTTGGGACGACTACCATCGCCAGCCGGTCTTCTCGGGCGGCGCGTGGCGGTTCGCGGCGGTGCAGCTCGGCGGCATCGAGGCGGTGTTCGACGCGTGGCGTGGGCATCTCGCCGCGACCGGCCGCGGCGGCGACCCGCACCAGCTCGCCCGCCTCGGCGAAGGCGCCATCGCACTGGAGGGCGCACGGGGATGGGTCGAGCGTGCCGCCTGTCTTGTCGCCGAGGACGAATTCGCGCCTGACCGCATCGTCGCCTTCGTCAACCTCGCGAGACTGGCGGTGGAGAAGGCCGGCCTCGACGTGCTGCAGCTCGCCCAGCGGTCGGTCGGCCTTCAGGGCTTCATGCGCGAGCATCCCCTGGAGCGGCTGTCCCGCGACCTCGCCACCTACCTGCGCCAGCCCGCACCGGACCGGGCGCTCGCCACCGCGGCGGCCGAGATCCTCGGGGCCGGGGGCATCGCCGGCGACCTGTTCGAATTGAGGTCAACGCGATGAGCCGGCACGCCCATTCCCTGCCGTCGAGCTACTTCGACGAACGCTACGCCGCAGATCCGGATCCTTGGCAGTTCGAGACCAGCGACTACGAGCGAGCCAAGTACGCGGCGACCCTCGATGCCCTGCCGCGGGACCGTTACTCCTCTGCCCTGGAGGTCGGCTGCTCCATCGGCGTGCTGACCGAGGCCCTCGCCCGACGCTGCGATGCCCTCGTCAGCCTTGACCTGGCCGAACGCGCTCTGGCGCGGGCCCGCGAACGGTGCAGGGACCTGTCGCACGTACGATTCGAGCTCACGCAGGTGCCCGGCCAATGGCCGGAGGGCGCGTTCGACCTGATCCTGCTTTCGGAGGTCGTGTACTACCTCGACGCAGGCGACGTGGCGCGCTTGGCCAAGCGCGTCCATGGCTGCCTCCGGCCGGGCGGGGACGTGGTGCTGGTTCACTGGACCGGGGAGACCCACTATCCGCTGACTGGCGACGAGGCGGCGGATCGCTTCATCGAAGAGACACGGGCCTTCCTGCGCGTCTTCGGGCAGAACAGGACGGACGAGTACCGGCTCGACGTGCTAGTCCACGGCACGAAACCTGAGGGAGATGGACCGTCGGGGTAGTGGGCGCCGCATAGCGTTACCCGGTATTTGTTACACGTTCGCGCCGCGACGGAGTGTGGTCTGACCGCTGCCAGACAAGCGCGCATTGCAGTCTACGGCAGGCCTCCTTGCTTTCAGCCGGGATGCGGACCCATTCGACGGCGGTCGTGCTCCATCGCGAACACGTGGGCGTAGAGGTTGGCCATCCATCCACGCCCCTCGACCGTCAGGTCCAGGAAGCGGGTCGCATCGCCGATTACCGGCTCGACCTTCGCCCAGAAAAAGACCGGGTAGCGCTCAGCCAGGTCGGCCGGGCTGTCGTAACCCAGTTGGCGGTCGAGCCCGACCTCGGCGAACTCGTGGAAGAGCGCGTTCAGCTTGCGCGGGTAGAGCGGGTCGCCCAACTGCCCGATCAGGTCGGCGGCCCGCATCAGGCCTGCCTCCGTGCCGGTCTCTCGGTGCTCGTCGTCCTGCGGGACCGGGAAGCGGGTCAGCTCGATGGCGCGTATCACCCGTCCCGCATCGACGAGGTCGTGCGTGCCGAAGCGTTCCTTCACCACCAGCTTCGAGCGCTCGATGTGGTGGGGCGCCAGCGCCGCGTCCGAGGCGCCGCGCGGCAGGCTCACGGTCGTGCCCTGGGCGTCGATGACGAAGGCGTCCGCCCGGTCGCCCGAGCAGACGCCGCGCACGTATCCGATGTCATGGTAGAGGGCGGCCACGATCATGTGCAGCCAGTCCTCGGGCGTGACGCCCCGCTGGAGGAAGCGGCCGCGCAGGATGTCCTGGGCGACGAGGGTGACGAGGGTCGTGTGGTCGCCGTCGTGGTAGAGGGCGTCGCTGCCGACGATGCGCTCGATCATGAGCCGCGCGGAGGCCTCGATGATCTCGGCGTACCGCGGCTCTCGGCTGCCGAAGGTGCGCTGGTACGTGAGCGCGAGGTGTTCGCCCAGGGCGTTAGCGACCACTTTCGTCATGTCGAACATGATCGGCACCTAGCGTCCGGGCGGAACGCCGACGTAGCTGGCCTCGCGCCCGCCGGCCATGGATGACCTATGCCTGCATCGGCCAACGGACACCCGCCCAGAGAACCCTAACCATTCAAACCTGCCACAGCGATTGAAGAGCGCCGCTCTCTTGTCCTCCAGAGGCGGCGAGACGCCAGACCGTGAGGGCCATCCCCGGGGTCGTCTTGCCTGTGCCAGGAATTCCGCAAACGACCACGAGCATGTGGCCTCAAGAGCCCTGTCACCTCCGCTTTCAAGGGCTACCGCGTCGGTCGTGAACGACTGCGACGGGGTTTCAGGAGGCCGTCTGCTTTCCCAGAAAACCTCCTCTGAAGCAGCCATTCCGCTTACGGCCACTACCGGTCAGAACGCCTGTCCGTAACGGGATCGTCCAACAGACGCCTGGGATCCGCCGCCGGTGATACGGGCCTCCCGAGCGGGTGACCGTCTCACAAGACCCGTACGCTGATCCTTTCAGTGGCGGGGGGCCAATCGTACACTTCTCGCCATGACGATTCTGATCGGCTATGCCCGATGCTCGACCGACCGGCAGGATCTGGCGGCCCAGCGCGCCGCCCTCGAAGGGCTCGGGGTCGCACCGGAACGGGTCTACACCGACCACGGGCTGACCGGCACGAACAGGGATCGCCCGGGCCTGGCGCAGGCGCTGGCCGCCACCCGGACAGGCGACACCCTCGTGGTCCCCAAGCTCGACCGGCTGGCCCGCTCGGTTCCGGACGCCCGTGCCATCGCCGACGCGCTCGCCGGGCGAGGGATCAAGCTGGCCTTGGGGGCGAGCGTCTACGATCCGGCCGATCCGTTGGGGAAGATGTTCTTCAACATCCTGGCCACCTTCGCCGAGTTCGAGAGCGACCTGATCCGCCTGCCCACCCGCGAGGGGATGGCGATCGCCAGATCCCGGGGAAAACTCAGGGGCAAGAAGCCCAAGCTCACCGAGAAGCAGCAGCGAGAGCTGCGCCGGATGAACGACACGGGAGAATACGCGATCGCCGACCTCGCCGAGCTGTTCTCCGTCTCGCGGCCCACCGTCTACCGAACCCTCGCACGGCAATCGGATGGGATCCCGCGATCCGGGATCCGATCGACGGCCCCGTAGCCTCCGGCGGCTCCGCTCATAGCGCGCACCGGATGTCACTGCGGGCCCAGGGAAGGGACCCTGCGGCCCCACACGCCGACGTCAGTTGGTGTTCGTCCGGTATTCCCGGCGGAGCAACGTCACGAGATCCTCAACTAGGTCGCGCTCGTCATGCTTGATGGCGGCCCGGGTACGCAGGGCCGGCGACAGGGTCACCGGACCCGGCTCCTTGTGGCCGAAACCGTGGCTGACGGAGCCTCTGTTCGCGTTCGCCTCGCTGCGGGTGCGCCAGATCATGTACTGGGCGTCGGCGATCGAGGCCGCCAGGACGACGTGCGTGAGACGCTGGGTCGGATCGATCCGGTCCAGGACCGCCACCGCGTAACGGAGGATCCGCGTCACCAGGTCGGTGACATCCTCCTCGATGACCGCCCCCATCATATCGTCCGAGCGCGGGAGCGGCAGCGTCAACAGCATGTGCCCCTGCGGCATCATCGTCACGGCGGCATCGCGCTCCTGACGGATCACGAGCGCACCGCCCTCGACGACATCCCCGATGCCCTTGCCTCGGTCGAGGATCTGGGTCCTGCCGAAGAGGCTCCACTGCAGCAGCTGCTCCGCCAGGTCGCGATCCTCGATCTGGCTCGGCCGCAGGATCGACTGCTCCGGGCCCATGACGACCGAGATGGACAGGCGTTTCTGGCCGGTCGAGTGGCTTCGGCTATCCTTAGGCAACATGCCAATCGCGCGATCGAGCATTGCTCCTTCGTCGACCGGCCCGGCGGCTTTGGACATCTCGTACTGGTGCACGGCCCGGACGATTTTGCCCCGCAGGTCGTCGGGCCCGCTGAACCCGCCGCGGAACAAACCGCCGCTCCAACCCTGAACCTCTGCCACGAAGGCGGCCTCGTCATCGTCCCGATCGACGCCTTCTTGGACAAAGGCGATCACGGGTCTGGTCTGGCGCGCCTCCCTGTATTCCTCATGCGTGGCCGAGAGGCCGGACTCCTGCTTCGCCCCGTAGGACTTGCCGAGGATCAGCACGACGAGGCCGGCGTGGCGGATTCCTTCGAGGCAGGCGACCTGCGGCGATGCCGGACGTGCGCCGAAATCCTCTGCCATAATGACCCCGTGGCCGAGATCGCCGATCGCGGAGCGGGCCGCGTCGCGGATCGGCTCCAGGCCGGAGATGAGTGAGCTGACAAAGATCTTCATAGGGTGACCGCCTCTGCGTGACGCCCGACGCCACGGGATCATGGACATCGCGCTTGTGTTCGTACTCGTTTTGGTGATATGCACCCAAAAATGGGTAAGAACAAGAGGTTGGTGTGGGCACGCCGTTTGAAGCCGACGATACGCAGCGACTGAGGGACCTGCGCGATGCCATCGCCGCCGCGGGTGACGAGCTGTCGCTGCCGCAGCTCCTGGCGCTACTGACGATCGCGGCGGAGCCGAACCTGTCGGTGAACGACCTGGCGGAGCGGATGGGCGTTCCGCAGCAATCGGCCAGCCGCTTCGTCGCCGTGCTGCTTGGGCGCTACCAGTCTGCATCCGGCGCCGGCCCCAAGGAGCCGCTGATCGACCAGGGCGTCTCCCTGACCGATCCGCGCAAGAGAGCGCTCACGCTGACACCCGCCGGCCGGGATCTCGTCACCAGGATGACGGGCCCCGGGCCTTCAACCCGCCACTCGAAGGGACACTGACATGTCGGCAGCCGACAAGCTCCTCGGCCTCGAACTGAAGAACGGGTGGAAGGTGACGAGGCACCTCCAGCGCGGTCCCGCCGCGACCGGCGGGATGTTCTCGCAGAGCTACATCGCGGAGAAGGGCGCCGCCGTCGGATTCCTGAAGGCGTTCGACTTCTCGCCGGCCCTTCAGCCGGACGTCGACATGGCGAACGAGATCCAGAAGCTCATCGCCTGCTACAACCACGAGCGCGCCATCCTCGATCATTGCCGCGGGCGCAGGCTTTCGAAGGTCGTGATCGCCCTCGACCACGGCGACGTCCAGGTGCCCGGCATGGGCCCCATGGAGGGACGCGTCTTCTACCTCATCTTCGAGATGGCCGAGGGCGACGTCCGGGTGCAGATGGACACCAGCACCGCGTGCGACGCCCTGTGGTGCATGCATGCGCTCAAGGACATCACGCTCGGCCTCTGGCAGGTCCACAAGGAGATGATCGCCCATCAGGACGGCAAGCCGTCGAACGTGCTCGCCTATCCGGGCCCCTCCTTCAAGGTCGCCGATTTCGGGCGGTCCTCGCGGAAGGGCCAGCCGGCCGCCCACGACGACTTCAAGATCGCCGGCGACCGCGGGTATGCCCCGCCCGAGCAGCTGTTCGGCTTCGTGCACCCCGAGTTCACCAACCGCCGGATCGGTTGCGATCTCTACATGCTGGGAAACCTCGCCGCCTTCCTGTTCTCCGGGGTCAACATCACGCCCCTCCTCCTTTCGAAGCTGGATCCGCAGCATCATCCCCGCGCCTGGGGCGGGACCTACGAGCAGGTCCTGCCATACGTGCGGAACGCCTTTTCCGCAGTCCTGGCGGATGTGAGCCCGCTCATCGACGAGCGCGTCCGCGCCGACGTGCTCGGCCTGGTGCGCGAGTTCTGCGACCCGGACCTCCAGCGCCGGGGGCATCCCGACCACCTCGGCCAGTCCACCCAGTTCTCGCTCGAACGGTACGTTTCGAGGATGGACTTGGCTGCGAAGCGGCTCAGCATCCTCATGCGTACCGGGAGGGCCGCATGACGCCGGAATCCCTCGCGACGCAACGTCGTCTCGTCCCACGGTGGAGGAGCCTTGCGCTCACCTTGCGCGCGCGCGAGCTCGGGCTAAGGGGGACCCCGAAGCCGGCGCCCCACCTCTCGCCCGAAATGGTGCAACGTCTCGAACGTTGGCGAATGTTTCCCAGCATCGTCTCCGCATCCGAGCTCGTCGAGATAGCGATCGTCGAATGCCGGGAGGGAGAGGCCCTCAACGCAGCGCGCCGGCTGATTGCCCCCGCCAGCACCGCCGCGCCGCTCGTCAGGGCCCAGGCGGCGGAACTCCTCCGCCGCAACGGCGAGGAGGTGCCCGACAAGCTGGTGCATGCGCGGCCGACCGACGCCACCGCGTGGCGGGACCTGACGAGGCTGCACCCGCACGACGCGCTGGCATGGGTCGAGCTGGCACTTCACCAGACGGTTGCCGGGCGGGACAAGCGGGCGGAGCGATCGATGCGTGTCGCCCTTCAGCTCTCACCCGACAACCGGCACGTGCTGCGTTCGGCGTCGCGGCTGTTCCTGCACATGGGGGACCCAGAGCGCGCGCACGACATCGTGCGAAGGAGTGCCGCGACCCGGGGGGACCCGTGGCTGCTCGCCGCGGAGATCGCCTTGGCCGAGCTTGCCGACCGGGATCCGACCTTCTTCAAGCAAGGCGTCCGCTTCGTCGATGACGGGGGAATGTTCCCCCACCAGATCACCGAGCTCGCGGGCGCGATCGGTACGGCCGACCTCCTCGGCGGTGGAGTGAAGCGATCCAGGCGCATGTTCCGCACGAGCATGGTCGACCCGACCGGCAGCTCGCTGGCGCAGGGTGAGTGGGCGACCCGGCACCTCGGCGTCGATCTCGTCCCGCACGAGCGACTGGACACGGTGTCGGAGGCTCACGAGGCCCAGGCCTTCCATCTCTATCGAAGGGCCCGCTTCGACGACGTCCCGTGCGCCTGCGAGGCTTGGTCCCGTGTCGATCCCTTCTCGCTCCGGCCCTACGAGTTCGGCGCGAGCACGGCCGCTTTCACGGAGGATTTCCCGAAGGCGGAGGAGCTGTCGGCCCGAGGCCTTCAACGCAACTCGGATTCGCCAATCCTGCTGAACGTCCGTGCCTTCGTCATGGCGTCCCAGAACCGTCTGGCCGAGGCCAGCAAGCTCCTGCGCCAGATCGACGCCAAAAAAGCGTCCCCTGCCTTCAGGCACCTGACCGGGGCGAACAACGGAATGGTGGCTTTCCGGTCCGGGGACCTGGCCAAGGGCCGTCAGCTCTACCTGGAGGCCGCGGAAGGTTTCCGAAAAGCACACATGCCCATGCCGAGCGCCCATGCTCGCGTCTTCCTGGCTCGGGAGGCGCACCTAGCCGGCGACCCGGATGCCCCGAAGCTCCTCCTTGAGGCACAAAAGGCCGTCGAGCGCCTTGGCTTTACGGAGGTGTCGTTCACCTTGGAGAAGGTGGAGACGCTGATGGGTATCGCGCCACTGAGCCCCCGCAAGCCGAACCCCGTGCCTCCTCGCCCCGAGCCTCTGCCAACGAAGCCTCGGGTCATCTCGTGGAGCACGCCAGGCTGGACCAGACCGGGATCGTGATCCGCGACCGAGCACAGCAGCGACCCGCTGGCGGCGGCGCCGGTGGATCTTGGTGGCGACGCAGCCCACTGGGGACCGAGCGACGTCCGAAGCTGCCAGACCGGCATCGGCCGTGGTAGCTCTTGGTAGGCCAAGGCTAGGGCTTAAATGGACGTTAATTTCGGAGACCAGAGGCGGATCCTTGCAAGCATACGCATCCGATCGCTGACGAACTCAGTCATCGACGCTCCGAATTTGGCCGACGCAGCGATTGTGTACCAGGGCGAGCCGACGACATTCCAAGATCGTCACCGCGGACGATCACTACGCGCAAGCATTTTCCGCCCGTACGTCGATCTGACCCACTTGACGGTGTAGCCGTCGGCCAAGTGGTCCGAAACCATCCTATTCCGAGGAATAGTGAGCGGTGAAGACCAGTTCGTTTTTGAACTCGGCAACAACCTGACGGGACATCTTCCTTACATATCGGCAGGAAACGTTGTGACCCGACTGCCCCCCCCGGGGGGAGGGGGTGCCCCGGGGGCAGGCTACCCTCGCGGAGGCAGGGGCACCCTCCGCCGACGGCGGCCGTCTACTCCACGCGCGCATGCCCTCGACCCTGTCTCCCCTGACAACGGGGGCGACCGTGCCGGGCGAGGCGTGTCCCGATCCAAGCCACGGCGCGCCCGTCATGCGAGGCGTCCGATTCGCGCGCGCGATGGCCCATGCGTGGGATGGGCGGCCCCCCGCCACGGTGCGCCTCTTAGGAGCGGGCAGGCTCGGTAGTCGGCCGCAGGATGCCCGGTTTGGAGTTGGCCAGCGACGCGCGTACCGTAGCTTCGTCGATGGGTGTGCTGCCCCATCGTCAACTCGATCCGACCCCAGATGATGACGCCCGACGCGCAGACCTCCACCACACCCTGCCAGGCCACCCGAGCCCACCTGCGGGCAGCCCATGTCGCATGGCTGCACCCCAAGGGGTCGATCGGGCGCGCCTGGGTCGGGACGAAGGTTGCCGACGACGACGGCGAGCGCTTCGAGGGCGAGACGCTCGACCCGGCCGATGCCGTCCTGAGGCAGCATGGCGCCGAGGACCGGTACAGCAGCCTCAACCGCTTCTGGGGTCGCCGGCGCACGGGTGAGTGCCTCAAGGCGGTCGGCTCGCTCGTTCTCGACTGGGACTACCAGAAGAACGAGAGCCAACCCTTCTATGGATGGGCGCCCGAGGCCGTGCGCGACCTCCTGATCGAGGCGATGGTCGCCGCCGGGATCCCGCTGCCCTCGATCTGGGTCGCCTCGGGATGCGGCCTGCAGGGGACGTGGGCATGCGACGGCGTGAAGGCTGCCGCGTGGGCGCGTGTGCGCGCAGTCTACGATGCCCTGCATGGGCCGGACCTCGCCACGAACGGCATGCCCAAGGTTCGGCGCAGGCACGCCGACCCCGAGCTCGATGCGATCGAGGCCAAGCGCCTGCCCATGTGGCGCCTGTTCCGCGACGCCGGTCTCGACCGCGTCTGCCGCGACAGCGCCCGCGTCGTGCGGCTCGTCGGGAGCATGAACGTGAAGAGCAGGACTATGGCCCGGCTCATCGCGCCCGCCGCATTTGCGGACGCGACGCGCTACTCGTTCCACGCCCTGGCCGACGCCATCCTGCCCGTGTCCCGGCGCGAGATCGAGGAGCGCCGAAGGGCCCGTGCCGAGGCCCAAACCGCCGCGGCCGCCAACGACAATCCGGCTCCTGCGCGTCCCCGTCGCCATGCCGGTCCGGCCGGTCGGTGGGTCGGGATCCTGCGCGACCTGTACGCGTGGCGGGACGGCATGGGCGGCCCGCCCCAGGGCAGGCGCGAGCTGTGGCTGTTCCTGACCGCGAACGCCACCGCGCACGTCCGGGGCGGACGGCGTGAGGATTGGGCCGCCGAGCTCGCGCCTCTCGCGGGCCTGACCGAGAAGGAGGCGCTCAGCGCCCTCGGGACGCTCGACCGGCGCCAGCGCCGCCACGAGGCTGGCGAGACCGACGAGTTCGAGGGTGTCGAGCAGTCCATCCTGTACAACCACAAGGCCGCGACGATCGTCGACCTTCTTGACATCCAGGTGGAGCAGGCGGAGCGTTTCGGTCTGCGCGCCCTGTTCCCCGGCGGCGGCAAGGCCATGACGCCGGCTGAGCGGCAAGCGGCACGCCGACGTCGCCTCGGGATCGAGAGCGCCTCGGATTCGGCCGATCAACGGCTCGCGATCGGCATGTACGCGATGGGGCAGCGAGCGGCCGGCATGAGCCTCGCCGAGATCTGCGCCTGCCACGACCTGGGCAAGGAGGCGGTCCTCTTCGCCATGCGCCTCGCCTCCGCCGATTACGGGCTCGACGGCGCGATCGATGCCGAGACCTTGAGGGCCGCCCGGGATGCCGAGGCTCTGGAGCGGTCCTCCATCGTGGCCGAGACGCAGTCCGAGGTCCTGGCTAACGCCACCGGGATCGATGAGGCTGTCGAGCCTGTCGGGTTCGCGTCACGCTATATTGTGGGCTCTGCCTCGCGTGAGGCCCGCCCCGCCTCACTGGCGCCCCTGCCGGCTCCCGGAGAGGTCGTGGTCCAGCGCTGGTCGGACTGGTTCGCCACCGTGACCACGGCCAGCGGGACGTGGGAGTGGCACAGGGATGCGGCATGGGACCTCGTCGGGGATCCCGGCTGCGTCGACCCCGCCGATGCGGTGCTTGCCCAGGCGGCTCTCCAGGACCTCTCCAGGCCCATCGTCGGGCCCGCCAGACGGTCTGCCCGGCGAGATGGCGCTCGGGGTCAGTGCCGCCTCGCGCCCCCTTCCAGGGCCGCCCCGCTGCCCCAGCTGGACCTTTCTCGCGAGGCCGAGGCTTACGCGGATGCCTCCGGGGGCTGGACTACGCCTCGCCGCTCCCTGGCGCTTGTGGCAGCCTAGGCGACGCGGTATTGTCGGGACGCCTGGGGTTCGGGCGAGATGCAGCACATCTCGAAGGCATCTCCGGATCGCCGGGGAGGCCTTCATCTATTTCGGGCCCCTGCGTGGCGCTGACCGGGACACGGGCCCCGTGGCAGCCTCCCCGGCATGGCACGCCGCAAGCAATCCTCCTCCGGCTTCAACCTCGACGGCTTCGATGGCGTCGACCTCGCGCTCGACCTCGGCGAGGCGATCGACCGCTGGAGGGATGAGTTCGTCCGAACGGTCGGCATGACCGACCCGAACCGGGGCATGGCCAAGTACAGGCGTGCCGCGGGCTGGGCAGTGGACGAGGTTGCCCGGCAGGCCGTCCTCAACATCCGCTACCGCTTCCACTCGACCATGAAGCGCAGGTCGCCGTGGACCGAATCCGCGGTCGCCTACAAGCGACTGAGCAAGGCGGAGCTGAACGCTCTGGAAAGGGGCGAGCGCAGCCCGGAGGACGTCTACGCCCACTTCTTCGTGAAGGCCAAGCAGTCGGTCTATTTGAAGTATCTCTTCGGCATGGAGCCGAACATCCGCCTTCCCGGCGACGTCGGGCTCGCGCGGAACCGGATCCTCATCCCGTGGTGGGACAACATCACGAAGACGCAGGGCGTCCGCCCCACGAAGGATGGCGGGGTGCCCCGGGCATTCCTGTCCCGGTTGGCGCGCGAGGTCTCGGCCGACCGTTCGCCGAAGCGCTCGGGCACGCAGGGGCGGTGGGGCGTCTACTACGGGGCCATCAAGATCCACGGGCAGGCCCATGAGGGCTACATCGCCCGGCCGCCCCGGGTGCCCGTGACCGAGCAGGACGTCCTCCATCGGGGGCACTCGGCGCTGGACCAGGTCATCCAGACCCGGGGCGGGGACCTGCGCCGGATCGGCCGGAAGCTCAAGGACGTCGACCACCCCAGGGTGCTGTTCCTTGCTGTCGACAAGGCCCTGTATAAGCCCATCTTGCAGAAGCCGTGGGACGAGGCCTGCTCCGATGCCGCCTCGCGCGTGCCCGAGATCATGAGCCAGCAGCTCAACGACAACCTGGCGCACATGATGAAGAAGGGCACCTACCTCCGCTGAGGCTGCCCGGCCGGGACCGACAGCCCCACGACATGGGGAACCCGGGCTATCCGAATACCGCGGTCGGGGGACGCTCGGGGCACAGGAGCGATCCCCGTGCCGCCAGCCCCTACGTCCGTCCCAGCCTCCCCCACATTCGTCAGCCAGCCCCAGCGCGGCAATCCCCGGGGGATCCGCGCCCGGGCCACTGACCACGCCGTCCGGCGCTTCGCCGAGCGTGCCGTCGGGGTCATCGTCGACGAGGGCATGGACGACACCTCGGCGCTGGCCGAGCTCATTCGCCGCGGCGTGAACGTCCGCCGGGTCCGCCAGACCCTCTCGAAGCTCGGTGGCATCGGCGTCGGGAAGCGTGAACGGCTCCGCTCCACGATGGCGGGCGCCAAGGCTGGATGGATCCGGCAGTGCCCCAAGGAAGTCCGGCGCGAGGACGGCCGTATCGTCACGGCGTTCCATCCGCACCTCACGTCTGCGGGAATAGCCGGGCTTGCCGAGCACTTCTGCCGGGGCGCGCAGGCGACCCGCCAGCCCCTCATCCCGGGCGTCTGACCCATTAGAAAATCTGCGCCGGGGCGGCCCCGCGCCGCCCCCGCCGACCGATGCGGCAAAATGATACCGAAGCGTACTTCGCTTCCTTTGCCCTCGATGCCGCCAGCCTCCGCGAGGCCGCCAAGGGCTAGAAGCCCACGAACCCGTCGGGCGTGGTGACCCCGCCGTTGGGCAGGTCATGATGCTCCGGGGCAGGCTTGGGCTGGGCGTCCGGAGCCGCGGGCTCTGGGGGGATCCGGAGTGGATCCCCGATGACGTACCACCGCGACTCCGTTCGGATCCATCCCGGCCCCCTGGCGAGGATCGGGCTGGTCGTGACCGGACCCGGGGGCAGCAGGGGATGCCCGCTGACATAGCCGTGGAGGCACGGCAGGTCCGTGCCCGGGTACGTGGTCTCTACGTAGTCGGACAGGCACGGTGCCTCGGCGAGCGTTCGCGCGTCCGGAATCCACCCCGAGCTCAGCAAGTCGATGTCGCGGCTGGCATCCGCCCGCCGCCGGACGAGGTCACGAAGGGACAGGGGGCGCATGACGATCTCCTCGGCGCCATCATCGGATCGGTTCGTGAGAGGGACTAGCGGTCACCTCGTCGGGCAGGGGGGCGGCCCCTGACGCCGCCGGAAGAGGACCGAGTCGTGGAGCATCGCGCCGCTCGGTAGGATGAGCAGGTCGGTGTCCAGGCTCACTTCCGAGCCGCCGTTCGCGAAGCACGTGGCCGCCGTCACCCGCCCGTGTCGCAACCGGACAGCCTTGCAGTCGAGCCCGTCGATCCCCAGCCCCCGATCATCACCAACGACGATCGCGAAGACGTTCTCTCCGGCGCTCGGGCAGTACAGCCCGGGCGGCGGCAGGAGCCATGTCGTGTCGGCGGCCGCCGGGACGGCGAGGGCGGCCAGGGCAATGGCGAGGGCGACGGCACGCATGACAGGTTCTTCCGAACGGGGGGCGAGGCACCACGCCCGGCCGTCCTGATCGAACCAGGCGGCGGCCGCGGCGGTGAGGATGCTGTCGTCCGGGATGCGGAATCCCGGTTGGCCGAGACGATACGTGAAAGGGATGGCCCCGGCCGGCCGCGGCACGCCTGCGAGCGGGATCCCGCGGGCCCAGGCGTGGACGTCTCGGACCGCGGTCCCGAGGCAGCGAAGGCGGCTGGCCTCGCTCGCCCGGAACCTCACGCCGACGAGCGCAATTTCCGCGACGTGGTCGACGACTCGGCCGCCGTCGCGGACCGACCAACAGCGGCGGGTGAGGTTCCAGTAGACATCAGCCACCCTTCTTGTTCTTGGCCTTGGCCGCCTTGCGCTCCTGTTCGCGTACCTCGTGGCAGGAGTCGCAGAGGATGATGTGCCATCCCCCCGGGCGGTGAATGCCCGGCGCACCGCAATGCTCGCAGACGACGACGGACAGCGTCTCCAGAGCTGAACGGATCAACTCCAGCATTTCGGTATCGACGTTGTTCTTGCCGCTCATGTACCAGCGTAGGCTGGCGAACTTACTCTTGAGCTGCGTTGTCACGATGCCGTTCAGGACACCGTGAAACCGCATGGTAGATGCGCCGGCGCAGGCAAGCTCTTGCCATGGTACGCCAACTTCTACTGTGCCGGATGGAAATAGCTCTCCGTACTCCGCCCACATGCGGTCGCACATGTCGCCATGGTCCTCAGGGACCAGGCCGCCCCCCGGGAGGTACCTGTCTGAACGGATGGCCACGTATCGTTCAGCGATCTGCGTAACGACGTCCATGTGCCGCCGCGTGAAGGCATGAGGCGGCACATCCGAGTACGTCTGGCCGTCGTCCCCGGTGTCCCCCGGCATGGGCGGCTCCAGTCCCGTGCAGGACAGACGAATGAAGGTCTGGCCCTCCGGTGTGGGGTGCTGCACGATGCGCAGCGCGGGTTGGCTGCCGTATAGGAGTTCGAGGTAGCTGCGCAGCTCGCGCGCGGCCCGGCGGGCACGCATGTCCATGGCGGCCTCCTCAGTGCGCGAAGCGACGGTCTGAACGAAGCGCGACGAGATGCTCGACGGCGCGGCGGAGGGGACGGATCGAGCCGCCGCGCCAGGACGAGAGGCTGTCGAGCTCAGCTGCGTCTAGGTCGCCGAGCCACCTGCCGTCCCCCATCTCGGACCTCATCTTTTCGATAATGCCTCTGGCGACGATCGGGAGGTCCTGCCGCCGGGGGCCGGGGATCTCGACGACCGCGAAACGGTCGAGCAGGGGGCCCCGAAGGCTTGCAACGTCGTTGGCAGTGGCAACGAGCGACACACCGCTGATGTCGACGACCCCATCGACCCCAAGATCGAAGAAGCGGCGGCGGGCCGATAGTTCGCCCACGGCGACGATCGCCTCCCTGAGGGATCCATTGTGTCCACCCGTCGCTCCACTCTTGTCCAGTTCGTCGAGGATGACGATGCCATCGCCGGACTGGTTATCGACGAGGAGCTGCGTGAACAGGCTGAGCCGAGCCGTAGACCACTGCTTCGACGTTCCCGAGATCGAGGAGTCCGCGATCCCGGCGCATCCGTAGACGACCGTTGGCACGCCCAGGCCTTCGGCGATGTCCCGCGCAAGCTCGGTCTTTCCCGTTCCGGGCGCTCCGACGAGGAGCAGGTTCGGGACGGCTACGGTGTCCCGCCCAGCGAGCGTACCGAGAATGCGGGCGATCTGCGTCGCGAGCCATGGCCGCCGCGCCACGAGGTGCTCGCCCAGTACGGTGATGTCTGGCATGCGATGCAGCGGAAGGGCCTGGCCGACAAGTGCCCGCGCGGCGCCGGCCGGCTTCTTCGATTCGAGAGCTGTGGGCAGCACGACACGCGTGGGATGCCGCGCGTCCACGAACCCCGGGACAGGGCTGTCGTCCGGGATGACACGAGCATCCGCATACTTATCGTCAGGGGGATCGGCCGCACGGAGCAGCTCCTCCGGCGGGGCGGCCACGCTGGCGATCATCTCCAGGACGCGGCGGGCGGTCGATCGCGTCAGCTGCCAGGACGGGATTAGCTCAAGGTCGATCGGCGGGACGAGGTCGCGCTGGCAGAGCGCCACGCACTGAAGCATCGTGACGGCGATCTCGCGCACGGCGACGGGATCGCTTTGCGCCACGTGTGCGTAGCTGTGCAGTGTGTCGCTCAGCAGCGCGACGGCCCGGGCGGCCGCTTGAGGGTTAGCCAGCATGGCGCCGTAGAGCGTTGCACGGTCGGCGATCTCGCCGCACAGGTCCTCCAGCGCGATGTTCGGATTGAACTTTCCTTCCTGCAGCGCGAGGGCCTCGACTTCCTCGGCATAACGGGGGCACGGCTCGCTCCCGAGCAGCTCCAGGGCGTCCTTGAGCGCATCTGACAGCTGCTTGCCGATGGCCGAGTTCAGGAGGTCTGACGTCCAGCGTCGGGCATCCTCCGTCACTGTCCCGCCCGCCGGCATCGCTCCGGCGAACAGTTGCCCCAGCGTGGGGAATCCGTTCGACGCGTAGACGATGTCGCGCCGGAAATGCTCTTCACTTTCCTTGTAGGCAGCCTGCCGGGCAGCACGCCGGGCAAGGCGCTGGAAGTCGTCGGATGTCATGGGGAGGCTCGCTGGAAACGGAGGGCACGCGCAGACGGGCGCCGAGCAGGGCTCAGGCGGTGCGGGCTATCCGTTTTAAGCAGCGAGCGAGGGTCACGGGGGTCGTCCTTCCGGTGAGGCTCCACCATGCCTGGGGCGGCCCCGGTGCGCAATCGGAAGTCCCAGAGAAGGTTAGGTTTTCCCTGGGCGATGGGCGACCGCGCCGTCCCGTTCCGAATCGCTCAGAGTGCTATCCTGGCGATGCCGATGGCGGGAGCGGGTGATGGCGCACAAGTATTGGGAGCACAGGTCGGCTTGGGACTTCTACCGCATGCCGGAGGCCGCGCAGACGGCATTCCGCGAGGCGGTCCGCGATGCGCGCTGCGGCGACGAGAAGGCGGTCGAGGCGTTCGTCGAGGCCAGCGTCACCGACCTGATGCGGCCGGTCGTGACCCTTCACGACTTGGTCAGCGACGGGCTCGCCGAGCTGCCCGCCGACGCGCGCCCCGACGTCGAGCGGGTGCTCTTCGGGCAGTTCAACGGGCAGACGTCGCCCATCCGCCTCGTTCGCCAGGTCCTCGACCGCGCCCGGCTGGACGGCCTGAACGACCGCCAGATCGCCGGGGCGGTCACGGTCGTCTTGGAGAGCCACGGGCTCCTTCAGAGGGACCCGGCCTGATGGGCGAGCTCACCCTCTTCGTGTGCTCGGCCGGTTCGGCCGTCCTTCTGATGGGCGTCCTCGCGACGGGGATCCTCTCGGCGCTGGACCGCTCGGATTCGAGCGGGGCGACCACTCCCGCGGGGGAGGCCTGCCCATGAGCCGCCCCGCACCCTCCGCCGACCTACTCGATCGGCTTGCCCGCAGGTTTCCGGGATCCCCCGTTCACGCCGCCTGGCGCGCGCGGGTCGTCGGGGATGTCGTCGAGGCTGTAGTCGGGCCCGATCGGCCGGGCGACACGCTCGCCGGGGGCGGTGGGGAACCGCCCCCGGATCATGTCCTCCGAGAACCCGATGTCGCGCATGATGCTCTCCAGGGCAGCCCGAACCCGGGGCGAGGTGACCGGAAGGAGGGGCTCGCGGGGGTCCTCCAGGAACTCCCGGCACCAGCGCACTCGGGGGTCATTCGGGTCCTGGACCGGGGGCTCCAAGCCGGCGAGGACGCGGATAGACTCGGGTGGATACTCGTCGTCGGGCATGCCACGGATTCTCGGCCCGCCCCCTCGGAGAAGCAAGCCCGGCACGTGCCACGGCACGTGCCAGAGCACGTAGACGGCGAGGCGAGATCCCCGACCCCGCGGGGCGGGCACACCGAACTCGCGCTGGAGCGCCTGGCGGTCCGGGGCGCTCGAATCCGGACGGGGGCCGCCCTGCCCGCCGTCTGGTCGGCCTAAAGCTGAGGGGAGGGGATGATGCGGATTGTGGAGTGAGCCAAGTTCAGCAAGATGCCGAAGGGCACGGTTCCAGGCAGAGGTATGGCGATGCGGATCTACCCCGAGACGCCCGTGCGGATCACGCTGCCCCAGGCCGTAGTTATCCATCCCGACTGGGACCGCCCGACGCCACCGGTCACCCGGCCCGCGGACTTCGAGGTCGTCAAGGCGCGCCTGGTCGCCGCCCTCGCGGCGGAGGTCATCCGGATGCTGGGGGCATGGGTATCTGAGCTCGACCCGGTGGTAATCTACGCCCCCGGGGGCGGCCAGCTTGGCCTGTCGCTCGCCGGGGATCCGGAGGCCCGGATCGTCGTGCCGTCCAGGCTCTCGACGCTGGACTCCATCGTGGCTGAGGTCACCGGCGGGGTGAAGCCTGTTTAAGTCAAATCCGGAGGTTGCCTTAAAAAGGGATCACGCCACCGGTCTGTGTGCCCCCTGTGCGCCCGCGAAAATGAACGAATATTTAGAAGCATCGCTCAAATTTGACCAAATACTATGAACTGACAAGATCACTACAATTTATCGCAAATAAATCCATTTTCTCGCTAAGCTTCGTGAAAGGGGATGTGTTTATATCAGCAGGCCTCGCCGGCGCCGCCGGTCTAAAGAGGCTGACAGATATGCCCTTCACCCAACAGCAACTGACGGACATGTTCTCGACGGGGGCCGAACACGTGGGCCGCGTCGCTGAGCTAAGGAGGTCCGGCGGCGACCCAGCCGCGTACATGAACGATCTCTTCGGCGCCCCCGTCGTCATCGGCGTGTACCGCAAGAAGCGCGGCGGGATCGGCTATCTTGTCGTCAGGGGTGTCGCGCACCTCCAGCGTATCTTGGAGCGGGGCCAGGCCGAGCACCTCCCCGTGGCATACTACCTGTTCGAGTCGGCGGAGGCGGCCACGTTCGCGGCCGACGTCTACGACCGGCATCCGGACGCCCGGTGGGTGGAGGCGCATCTGGACGGGCGCGCCTTCGGCCTCGGCCTCACTTGGACTGAGTGACCGCAGATCGTCGCCGGCAACCGGCTGGGGACCTCCAATTACCGTGATGACGGCGGTCCCTGGGAGGGTTCAGCGGGACGCTGAGCGCTTTGGCGATCTGATGCTGTCCTCACGCTGGTCCCAGGCGGGGCGATAAGCCCTCGATCCCGACCCTCAGGCAGTCCTCGCGTGGTAGCCGATGAGCCACACCGCACGGGTCATGTTGTAGAACAGGTTGGCCAAGCCGATCTTCGTCCGAGCTCTCGCCAAGCCGATGGGCCGCACCACGAGCCTCATCGGCCCCTTCTGCCGGGCAAAGACATGCTCGACGGCCGCGCGGACCTTCGACTTCTCGCCGTTGGCCCGGGCGACGTTCCTGGCCATCGGCTTGCCCGGCGGCTTCTTGCGATGGATGCGGGAGCGGAAGCCGTTGCCCGCCAAGTGTGCCTCGTTAGCCTTCAAGCGGTAGGCGGTGTCAGCCCAGACGTCGCCGGCGGTGTTGGCTTTCGACACCAGGTTGGGCAACTGCGCCCCGTCGTGGCGAGCCGCGTCGGTGGCGGTCCAGGCCCGGATCAGCCCATGACGGCAGTCGATGCCGACGTGGTTCTTGTAGCCGAAGGCCGGCACGGCAATGTCCACGCGCTTCGCCCCGTCCTCGGCCGGCGTGGCCTTCGACCATTTGATCGTCCAGCGCGCGTCGCGGTCCTTCTGAGCGAGCTTGGCCGGCTTGGCCTTCCAGGCGTCGGGCACACGGCTGGCCTTCAGATCCGCCTTCTCGGCCTCGGTGTTGCGCTGCTTGGGCGCGGCCATCACGGTCGCGTCGACGATCTGCCCACCCATCGCCAGGAAACCGGCGTGCCGCGGGGCCGCCTCGTAGACCGAGAACAGCACTGCGATGGCCGGCTTTCCCGCAATTTCTGCCCGGGTGAGCGCCTCGCGGAAGGTCAAGATCGTGTTGGCGTCGGGCACCGGGTCGGACAGCCCGAGCCCAAAGAAGCGCATGAAAAGGAAGCGCATGAAGGAGAGCCTGTCCGTGATCAGGAACTCCGTGCGCTCGTCCGACAGCGAGTGGCTGGCCTGGAGGATCAGCACCTTGAACATGAAGACGAGGTCGAACGGTGGGCGACCGCCCTTCGATCCGTCTGAACGAGACACGGAACGGGCGAGGTCGTCCCGGAACAGCTCGAAATCGACGATGCGGCTCAACCGCTCCCGCGCGTCGCCCTTGGCCGAGAGATCCTTCTGACGCTCATCGACGTCGAAAAACCGGGCTGACCGCGCATCGCAGCACCTCACCGACCGCCGACGCCATCACACCACGAAACCCCTCAAACCGCGAGGTTTTTGGAGGTGTTCGGCTGGGCCGTGCCCTGGAACGGGACACAGGGGCGGTGCGAGGCTGCCCGATGGTCCGCCCGAACGCTCGGAATCGGGCGGATCGCCCGGCAAGCGTGCAAAAAAGTCCGCCCGAGATCCGCCCGAGAACGAGAAAGCCCCGGACGATGGGTCCAGGGCCTAGAACGTAAATTCCTGCGATTTTGAGAGTATTTTTGGTAGCGAGGGAGGGATTTGAACCCCCGACACAAGGATTATGATTCCTCTGCTCTAACCAGCTGAGCTACCCCGCCACGAGCAGCGATCGTCCGCGAGGACGATGCGTGCAGTGGCGGCGGTATAGGGAGAGCGGGCGCTCGGTGTCAACGGTTCTCCGTGCGCAAATCGCGGACGCGGAACTGTCGCGTTCCGCGCCGCACGGATCGCGGAAGGAAATGCTCGGCTGTCACCCGGAGCCGACGGTCGCCGACGCGGCGGCCATGTCCGACTCGCCCGAGGCCGCTAGGTTGCCGCACGGGCCGCGCGACGGCCCGTGAGATCACGGAGCGTTCGATGACAGCGCGCATGAGCCATCGCAGGACGACCAGCATCGCCGTCCTTCTCGTCCTTGGGCTGCCGCTCGCCGCCGGTCCGGCCGTCGCGGCGGGCAAGGAGGTCACCTACCGCGCCGCCCTCAACGGCGGCAGCGAGGTCCCGGCGACCGCGTCCCACGGCGAGGGCGAGGTCACCGCGACCTTCGATCCCGCCACCAAGCGCCTGAGCTGGTCAGGCCGGTACAGCGGCCTCACCGGTCCGGTCACGGCCGCCCATTTCCACGGGCCGGCCAAGGTGGGCGAGAACGCCGGCGTGCTTGTTCCGGTGACGGCGGCGAGCAGTCCCTTCACCGGCGAGGCGACCCTCGACGACGCCAAGGCCGCCGATCTCGCGGCCGGCAAGCTGTACTTCAACCTCCACACCGCCGCGAACCCGAAGGGCGAAATCCGCGGCCAGCTGGAGCGCGCACCCTGATCCGGAACAGCGGAAGCCTCGACGATCCGGGCCGCGCCCGGTAGGCGGATCCCGTCCACCTGCCGGAGCCTTCGATGAAGCACACCGACGCCATCATCGCCTGGACACCCGTCCGCTGGGCGGAGCTGAAGCCGGAAACCGCCGGGCAGGTCGTCATCCTGCCCGCGCCCGACACCGCCGGAGAGGCCAAGCGCTACATGATGCGCGCCGGCGCCAGCTCGTCCGCCCTGGCCACCCTGTCAGAGGAAGCGCGCATCGCGCGCCTCTTCATCGACTTCCAGACCGTGGTCGTCCGCGACGGGATCGATCCCCAGGTCGCCCACCGGGCCTTCCTGGCGATCGACGAGTACCGGTTCCGCATCGCCCCCGACACCGAGGGCGCGGAATTCGAGGACCCTCCCGAGGAAGATTAACCTCACCTCATCGGCACGGTTCACCGCGCTCATGGAAGCGTGAGAATTTAGAATACACACATTACGGGCGCGCCCTATCTCCCGGCGGGTCCTCAATTCGTCGGAGGCCGGCCATGCCCGTATCCCGTCGCGCCGTCATCGCCGCAGCCGCCCTCGCTCCGCTCGCCGGCCGCCTCGCCGCGGCGGCGGAGCCTCTGATCCGTCGGCCGATTCCATCGACCGGCGAGATGCTCCCGGCCATCGGGATCGGTACGTCCCGGCGTTACGAGGTCGAACCGGCGCCCGAGGCAGTGGCGCCTTTGAGGGAGGCCGTGAGAACCTTCGTCGATCTCGGCGGATCGGTGATCGACACGGCCCCGAGCTACGGCACCGCCGAGGACGTCCTCGGCCTGATCCTGGCGGAGCCCGGCCTGCGCCGGAAGATCTTCCTCGCCAGCAAGGTGGACACGACCGGCCGCGACGCGACGCTCGCGGAATTCGACCGGTCGCTCAAGCGAATGAAGGTCGACACTCTCGATCTGGTAGCGGTCCACAACCTGATCGACGTGACCGAGAATCTGGCGGCCCTGCGCGACCTGAAGGCGCAGAAGCGCATCCGATACGTCGGCGTCACGGTCTGGCGCGACAACCAGCTCGACGCGCTGGAAGCCGTCATGAGGCGCGAGAGTCTCGACTTCATCCAGGTCAACTACGCCATCGACAACCGCGCCGCCGCCGAGCGCGTGCTCCCGCTGGCCGCGGATCGTGGCACGGCGGTGATGACCAACGTGCCCTTCGGCCGCGACCGCCTGTTCAAGGCGGTCCAGGGCAAGGAGCTGCCGGCGGTCGCCAAGGATCTCGGCTGCGCGAGCTGGCCGCAATTCTTCCTGAAATACGTCCTCGGCAACCCCGCCGTGACCTGCCCGATCCCCGGCATGGCGAAGGCTGCCTACGTCGAGGACAACCTCGGCGCCGCGCGGGGCAAGCTCCCGGATGCGGCGCAGCGCAAGCAGATGGAGACGTTCATCGATGCGGTCTGATCTCACCTCGCGCCGCGCGGCGCTCGCCCTCGCGGGCGGACTGGCCGTGGCCGCGGCTCTCCCGGCGGCCGTGCCCGCCCTGGCCCAGGACGGCCCGAAAAAGATCCGGATCGGCGTCATCGGGGCCGGGAATATCGGTGGCACGATCGGGACGCTCTGGGTCAGGGACGGCCACGAGGTGATGTTCGCCTCCCGCCACCCGGAGCAGCTCGCCGCCATGGTCTCGGAGCTCGGGCCGAAGGCGAAGGCCGGCACGCCCGAGGAGGCGATCACGTTCGGGGACGCGGTCTTCATCGCCGTCCCCTACAAGGCCTATCCGGACCTCGCGAAGGAGATCGGCCCGTCCCTCAAGGGCAAGGTCGTCCTCGACGCCGGCAATGCCACGCAGAAGCGCGACGGCGCGCTCTACGACGAGGTCCAGGCCAGCGGGATCGGCGCCACCTCGGCCAAGTACTTCGCCGGCGCCAAGCTCGTGCGCGCCTTCAACGCGGCCAACTACAAGGTCTTCGCCAAGGAGGGCGCGGACGGCGGCAAGGGGCGCGCGGGCGGTCGGATGGCGATCCCGATCGCCGGGGACGACCCGGAGGCGCTGAAGGTCGCCGAGGGTCTTGTCCGCGACGCCGGATTCGATCCGGTGGTGGTCGGCCCGCTCAAGGACGCCGACAAGTTCGCCATGGGCAGCCCGGGCTTCGGCCACGACGTCACCGCGCCTGAGATGCGCGGGAAACTCGGACTGGCGAAATAGACGCTTCGCCCGACCCCTCGCCGCGCCCTGCGGCGGCGAGGGGTGCGACCGCGTCTCCCCGAGGGAGACTTGTCCGGGGAAGAAGCTCGTCTCGGTGAGATCGGCCCATGCCTGAATCCGCCCCCGCCCGCGGCACCCTCGCGCGCCTGATCGACGTTCAGCCCGGGGAGGGTCGGGCGCTGGCATGGTCCTGGGCCTACATCTTCTCGATCCTCGCCGCCTACTACGTCCTGCGCCCCATCCGGGATCAGATGGGCGTCGCTGGCGGCATCGAGAACCTGCCCTGGCTGTTCACCGCTACCCTGGTCGGGATGCTCGCCCTGAACCTGCCCTTCGCCTACCTGGTGAAGCGGATGCCGCGGGCGCGGTTCGTGCCGATCACCTACCGGTTCTTCGCGGCCAACATCCTCGCCTTCGCGCTGACGCTCTATCTCGCGCCCCCCGAGTGGGGCGTGTGGATCGGCCGGGTGTTCTTCGTCTGGCTGTCGATCTTCAACCTGTTCGTGGTGTCGATCTTTTGGGCGACGATCGTCGACGTGTTCTCGAACGCCCAGGGCAAGCGGCTGTTCGGCTTCATCGCGGCCGGCGCGACGCTCGGCGCCATCGCGGGCTCGGCCACCACCGCGATCCTGGCCAAGAATGTCCCGACCTGGGGCCTGATGCTCTGCGCGGTGGTACTTCTCGAGGTCGCGGTGTTCTGCATGCGCGGGCTCTCCGCGCTGTCGACGCAGCTGCACGAGGTGCCCGGCAGCCACGGGGGCGTCGCGGACGGGCAGGATCGGACGATCGGCGGGAGCGTGCTTGCCGGCGTCACCCGGACCCTCGCGTCGCCCTATCTGATCAACATCTCGCTGTTCCTGCTGCTGTTCTCGGTGACATCGACCTTCCTCTATTTCGAGCAGGCGGGCATCGCGAAGCGGAGCTTCCCGGATCGCGGCGCGCAGACGGCGTTCTTCGCCAGCGTCGACCTCGCGGTGAACGTCCTCACCCTAGGGATCCAGCTGTTCCTCACCGGCCGGATCGTGAACCGAATCGGCGTCGCCCTGACTCTGGCGATCCTCCCGGCCTTCAGCATCCTCGGCTTCGCGGCACTCGCCCTCTGGCCGACGATCGGCGTGATCGTGGCGTTCCAAGTGCTGCGTCGGGCCGGCAACTTCGCCATAGCCCGGCCGGTCAGGGAGGTCCTGTTCACCGTCGTCCCGCGGGAGGATCGCTACAAGGCCAAGAGCTTCATCGACACGGTGGTCTACCGGCTGGGTGATCAGGTCGGCGCCTGGTCGTTCACCGGCATCCAGGGAATAGGGCTCGGAAGCGCCAGCGTGGCCGGCGCCGCGATTCCGCTGTCGATGGCATGGCTCGTGAACAGCGTCTGGCTCGGGCGCGCGCAGGAGCGTCGCCGGGCCGAGCAGGCGGCGCTGTCGGGCAGTGAGCCCGAGCGGACCCCGCCTATCGTCCGCGCCGCGGCCTCGTCCAGCGGGTGAGGACCGCTGTCCCCCGCCTACCGGTGCCGCATGAAGTCCCAGACCAGATAGGCCGGGAACGGCAGCATGATCGCGAAGAAGATCCAGTCGAACATCTGAGGCATCAAGCCGTCTCCCGCTCGCTCTCCTGGTTCTACCGGTGTGGCCGGGTGAAGTTCCGTTCGGCCGCGGCGCCCCGTTAAGACGCGGTTTACCCTGACGGGCGACGTATCGCGCTCGGTCCGGGCGCGAGAGAGAGACATGGCGGGACCCGCATGGTCGGCGCCGCGGCGCGGGTGGCGCGCCGCCGCTCCCGCGATGGCCGTCCTCGGGCTCCTCGCCTTGTCGCCGGCGCCGGCCGCCGCGCAGGAGGAGCCGCTCTACATCCGCATCCGCCCGCTGTCGGACGCCGAGGCGGCGCGCGTCGCCCGGGAGATGCTCTGGGCCCGCAGGCAGGCCCATGCCCGCGCGGTGATCGAGTCCGTGTGCACCGGTTGCCTCGGCGCCTGGAAGCCCGAGCCGGCCCCGACTCCCGCGCCGGCCGACGACAGGATTGCGAACCTCACCGTTTCGTTAGGGGTTGAACTCGACCCCGGCTCCGGGGCATCCGGGCCCCATCCCGATTCATCGACCTCCGAGAGGCATCCATGACGCAAGCGCATCCGACCAGCGGCGCCGAGCCCGAAGTCGATTGCCCGGTGACCCTCGAGGTTCTGGGCTCCGTGTACCGGGCCGACGACTTCGACCTACCGCTGATTCTGGAGCAGATTCCGCCGCTCAAGCGCGCGCAGCTCGCCGCCTACCTCTACGGCAAGAGCCACATGCACAAGCTCGGGCTGAAGGTTGCCCGCTCCTGCGAGCGCGACGACCTGATCCGCGTGGCCGGCGAGATCGGCTCGGTGATCCACGGGCAGGCACACCTCAAGCCGTCGCGGCCGGCGCCCGAGGCGGCCCCGCAGCTGCGCGCCAAGACTCCGCCCGGCCAGAAGAAGGTGAGCCTCGCCGGTGCCGCCGCGAAGCCCGCGATCAGCCTCGGCGGCTCGGCCAAGGTCCGCAACTTCGACTGAGAGCCGACGCGTTTGGCCAGCCGAGACCGCCGCGCGCGGCTGGCCGCGCCGCGCGGCGCCGGACCGGCAGAAATGCGCACGATTGAGTACCGGCGTCCGGCATTCCTTCGGTGACGGCACGTCGGAAGGTCGGACAACCCGGACTTGTGCGTTGCACGCGCCGCGGCCTTCGGATAATCGCCCGCGATGAACACCGACCACGACAAGATCCTGATCGTCGATTTCGGCTCTCAGGTGACGCAGCTCATCGCCCGCCGGGTGCGCGAGGAGGGCGTCTACTGTGAGATCGTGCCCTTCACGAAGGCCGAGGCGGCGTTCCGCGAGCAGAAGCCCAAGGGCGTGATCCTCTCCGGCGGCCCCGAATCGGTGACCGTGGAGGCATCGCCCCGCGCGCCGCAGCTCGTGTTCGATTCCGGCGTCCCGGTCTTCGGCATCTGCTACGGCCAGCAGACTATGGCGGCCCAGCTCGGCGGTGCCGTCGAGGGCGGTCACCACGCGGAGTTCGGCCGCGCCGAGGTCGAGATCCTGGCCGATTGCCCGCTGTTCAAGGGCGTGTGGCACAAGGGCGAGAAGTACCCGGTCTGGATGAGCCACGGTGACCGCGTCACCAAGCTGCCGGACGGCTTCACCACCGTGGCGATCTCTCGGAACGCCCCCTTCGCGGCGGTGGCCGACGAGGCCCGCAACTACTACGCGGTCCAGTTCCACCCGGAGGTGGCGCACACGCCCCACGGCGCCCTGCTGATCCGCAACTTCGTGCGCGATGTCGCGGGCTGCTCGGGCGACTGGACCATGGGCGCCTACCGCGAGGAGGCCATCGCCAAGATCCGCGAGCAGGTCGGCTCCGAGAAGGTGATCTGCGGTCTGTCTGGCGGCGTCGATTCGGCCGTAGCGGCGGTGCTGATCCACGAGGCGATCGGCGATCAGCTGACCTGCGTGTTCGTCGACCACGGGCTCCTGCGCCTCGGCGAGGCCGAGCAGGTCGTGGCTTTGTTCCGCGACCACTACAACATCCCGCTGGTCCACGTGGAGGCGTCGGGGATGTTCCTCGCGGCTCTGGAGGGCGTCAGCGACCCGGAAATCAAGCGCAAGACGATCGGCCGCCTGTTCATCGACGTGTTCGAGGCCGAATCGAAGAAGATCGGCGGGGCGAAGTTCCTCGCGCAGGGCACGCTCTACCCCGACGTGATCGAGAGCGTGTCGTTCACGGGCGGCCCGTCGGTGACGATCAAGAGCCACCACAATGTCGGCGGCCTGCCCGAGCGCATGAACATGAAGCTCGTCGAGCCGCTGCGCGAGCTGTTCAAGGACGAGGTCCGGGTGCTCGGCAAGGAGCTCGGCCTGCCCGAGGGCTTCGTCGGCCGCCACCCGTTCCCGGGCCCGGGCCTGGCGATCCGCTGCCCCGGCACCATCACGGGTGAGAAGCTGGAAGCCCTGCGCAAGGCCGACGCGATCTACCTCGACGAGATCCGGCAGGCCGGCCTCTACGACACGATCTGGCAGGCCTTCGCGGTGATCCTGCCGGTGAAGACTGTCGGCGTGATGGGCGACGGCCGCACCTATGACCATGTCTGCGCGCTGCGCGCCGTCACCTCGGTCGATGGCATGACCGCCGACTTCTACCCGTTCGACATGGCCTTCTTGGGCCGGGTCGCGACTCGTATCATCAACGAGGTGAAGGGCATCAACCGGGTGACCTACGACATCACCTCCAAGCCGCCCGGCACGATCGAGTGGGAGTGAGCGGCCGCCGAGCGGTCGGCACAGGCGCGGCGGAGCGCGACCAGCTCGGTCGTCACGGATTGCAGAGCGCCGGTTCGACCGCCTTCATCGCCGGCCGGAACGCCGCGAGATGCAGCCCGTCGCGGAGCGCGCCGGGCTTCGCGTAGCCGGTGTCGCCGTCGCGCAGGGCCGCGAACGGGTCCGTGAAGATGCACCCGAGCCGCCCACAGAGGTTCTGCAATCGACGCGAGTAATCCGCGACCGCTCCCGCGTCGACCAACTTGCCGATCTCGCGACCGACCGGGGGGAGGGCGGTCACCACGACGCGCGGGCTCAAGGTCTGGAGCCGCCTGACGATGGTCTCGGCGGCGGCCTCGAACTGTTCCGTCGGCTTGTGCAGTTGCGGGTTGTTCTTCACCAGGATGTCATTGGTCCCGATGGTCAGGACGGCGAGCCGGGGACTCACCTTGAAGGACAGGCGCGCGAGGTAGTCCGCGTAGCTGGCCGCGGTCGCGCCGCTGATGCCGCCGTTGAGGAACTCGAGGCCGCAGGGCCGCTGGCTCCCGGGCTGCAGTTCCACCTGCGAATCGCCGGCCCAGAACACGTAGTCCGGCGGCGCCTCGTCGAGGCTGACCTGCACGGCGATCAGGCGCATCTCCGCGTAGGCCCGCGCGTCGGCCCCTGGCCGATGCAGGCGCCACCCGGCGAACCCGCCGATCGCCAGCAGGGCGAGCCCGCCGAGACCGAGGAGGACGGCGCGCTTCACGGCTCGGCCCCGGCTCGGTCGACCTGGGCGTCCGGCCGCGCGTCCGTCGTGGCGTAGTAGGGCTTGATGTCGAGGAGCGGCGTGCCGTCGAGGCAGTCGAGCCCGCGCACGCGGAGCGCGTCGCCGTCGCGGCCGAGCAGTTCCACGACGGACAGGGCGATCGGGTTGGGACGCGCGGGCGAGCGCAACGAGAAGGTGCCGCGAGGGCCGTCGGCGTGGCGCGGACGCTGGACCACGAGGCCGCGCGTCGCCCGGTCCATCCAGTAGAGCAGGATCAGGTGCGTGCAGCCCGTGACATTGCGCAGGGCGGGGACGTAGGCCGGATCGACCTCCACGGTGCAGACCGTGTCCGTCTGGAGCCCGTTCTTGGGACAGTCGGACCGCGTCAGCCAGGGCGTCCGCAGCCGACCGATGAAGTGGAGGCCCGCGTCGAAGGTCGCGGGCAGCGCGGCCCTCACTTCACCGGGACGGGTCCCGAACTCATCCGCGTCCATGCCGCCTCGCTCCGCGCCGGCCGGCTTGTCGGCCATGTGTTCGCGGCCCGCAACCCCGCATCTCGCCCCCGGATGGCGCGGGGTGTAGATCCGGCAGCAGGAACGGAGGCGACATGATCGAGCGGGAATTGCGGCCGATGCAGGCGGTGGCCGACGCCGGGACCGCCATCGACCGGCTCGTCGAGCTCTACGACGACGCGGCCGGAGCCCTGCGGACCGCGCTGGAGCGATACCTCGCCGGCGGGCCGCCGCCTGACGCCACGGAGCGGCTCGCCTTCCGCTACCCGGAGCTGCGGATCAGCTACCGCCCGGACGGACCGCTGCCGCGGGTCAGGCGCGCCACCGCCAAGCTCCAGGCCGCCGGCACCTACGCCACCACGGTCACGCATCCGGGCTTTTTCCGGACCTATCTGACCCGCCAGCTGGAGCCGCTGATCGCCGACTACGGCATCGCCATCGAGGTCGGCCTGAGCGCGCAGGAGATTCCCTACCCCTACGTGCTGGAGGCGGGGCTGGACGCACGCGGGCGGACCGTCGACGGCGCCGACCTCGCTACCTACTTCCCGGTCCCGCTCCTGTCTCTCGTGGGCGACGAGATCGCCGACGGGACATTCGACCAGATCGCCGGCGAGCCGCTGCCGCTGGCGCTGTTCGACGCGGTGCGGGTCGATTACTCGCTTCGGCGTCTGGTCCATTACACCGGCTGCGACTGGCGCGACGTCCAGCCCTGGATCCTGCTCACGAACTATCACCGCTACGTCGACCAGTTCGTCCGCCACGGGCTGGAGCGGCTCGCCTCGGGCGCGGAGGGGTTCGAGCGGCTGGTCCTGCCGGGCGGCGTGTCCGTGACCCGCGCCGAGGCGGCCGATGCCGACCCCGCGGCGGTCATTGCCGCCTCGCCCTGGCACCGGCACCAGATGCCGGCCTACCACCTGGTGGCGCGCGACGCCGACGGGACCCAGCGGGGCACGACGCTGGTCAATATCGGCGTCGGGCCGTCGAACGCGAAGACGATCACCGACCATCTCGCCGTCCTGCGCCCGGATTGCTGGCTGATGGTCGGCCATTGCGGCGGCCTGCGGCAGTCGCAGACCATCGGCGACTACGTGCTGGCGCACGCCTACCTCCGCCGCGACCGGATCCTCGACGAGCTCGTGCCGCCGGACGTCCCGGTGCCGGCCCTCGCCGAGGTGCAGGTCGCCCTCCAGGATGCCGCCGCCGCGGTGACGGGCGAGCAGGCCGACGCGCTCAAGCGGCGCCTGCGCACCGGCACGGTGGTGACCTACGACGACCGCAACTGGGAACTGCGCTTCAGCCAGGAGCGGCGTCGGATCAACCAGTCGCGCGCGGTCGCGGTGGACATGGAGAGCGGCACGGTCGCCGCCCAGGGCTTCCGCCTGCGCGTGCCCTACGGCGCGCTGCTCTGCGTCTCCGACAAGCCGCTCCACGGCGAGATCAAGCTGCCAGGCGCCGCCAACGCCTTCTACGATCGGGCGGTCTCGGAGCATCTCCAGGTGGGGCTGGCGGCCCTCGACGTGCTGCGGGCCGACCGGCAAGGTCTCCACTCGCGCAAGCTGCGAAGCTTCGACGAACCGCCCTTCCGGTAAAGTCTCGCGAAAACCGGAGAGGAGCGCAGGGTCGCGGCGTGCACGGCCCCGTCTCAGCGACCGACCGCCACGCCGTCAACAATACTCAAGCTTGGATACAGCCTCTGTGAGCGGTGTTGAGAGGTTAAGACACCACCTACCAAGCTGAGATTTCCCATGACCCGTATGGCACTCGTTTCCACCGCCCTCCTGGCGGCCGTGGCTCTCGCGCCGTCCGGCGCCGAGGCCCGCGGCCTCGGCGGGGGTGGATCCCACGGCGGCGGCTTCGGCGGGGGCGGATTCCACGGCGGCGGCTTCGGCGGGGGCGGATTCCACGGCGGCGGTTTCGGCGGCGGCTTCCGCGGGACCGGGGTCGGCGGCGGAGCCTTCCGGAACGGCGGCTTCGGCGGCGGCGCCTTCCAGAACGGCGGCGTCGGCGGGGCGCGGGTCGGTGGATCGGGCGGCGGCTTCCGCGGTGCGGGGCTCGGCGCGGCCGGCGTCGGTGGCGTCCGGACCGGCGGATACAATCAGGCCGGCCGGTTCGGCGGGGTCGGAAACCGCGGCCTCGCCGGTCGCGGCTTCGTCAACCGCGGCTATTACGGCCACCGCTACGGCCGCGGTGTCGGCTACGGACTCGCCGGCCTCGGGCTCGGCCTCGGCGTCGGGTACGGCCTGGGCGGTCTCGACTACGGCTACGACAACTGCGCCTACAATTACGGCTACGGCGCCTACGACCCGGCCGCCTGCGACAGCTATTACGGCTACGGCTACTGAGTCCGCCGCGCGGGCGCGGTGCCCGCGCTCCGGCTTAGCGACGCGTCCGCGCCCGGCCCTCGAGGCCGGGCGATACCGTTCGGGGACACCCGTGCCCGTCATGCCGCGGGTGACGGTACGCTCCGCGCCGGCATCCCGGAGCGTCGACTGCGGGACGCAGATCCGAGAACCCCTGTCGATGCCGCACGTGTCTCCGCCGGCTTCCGAGGCGCCCGGATCCCGCTGCGCGGCCGCGATGTGAAGCGGGCCGCGTTCGCCTGCCGATAGAGCCGTGCCGAGCAAACCCCTCCCTGCCGACCGAGGAAGCGGTGGCGCCCACAGCCTTCGCCGTCCACGAAGGCTTGCTCAACATCTCCCGAATTGCGAACCGTTCCAATCCGGTGACGATGCCGCCTCCGGTGTAGCGTGGTGCGGGGACGATCGCGGTGAGCGGCGAGGGATTGGTTGCGGCGACGGCGGCGCTGCTCGTGCTGTGCATGGGCCTCTGGTCGACCGCGCTGCTGCCCGAGATCGTCACGGCGCTCGCCTTCTTCGGGATGGCGATGCTGCTGCGGCTCGGCTCTGCCGCCACGGTGTTCTCGGGCTTCTCGTCCTCCGCCTTCTGGCTCGTCCTGTCCGGCATGGTGGTCGGGCAGGGCATGACCCGAACCGGCCTCGGCGCCCGGATGGCGCGGACGCTCGCGCTGCGGCTCTCGGGTTCCTACGGGCGCTTCATCGCCGGGCTGGTGACGCTGAGCTTCCTCATCGCCTTCGTCATGCCGTCGAATCTGGGCCGCATCGCCCTGATGATCCCGGTGACCCTGGCACTCTGCGACGCCTTCGGGCTCGCGGCCGGGCGCCCTGGGCGTACCGGCGCGGTCCTGGCCGTCGGCCTCGCCACGCCGATCCTGTCGGCGGCGATCCTTCCCGCCAACGTCCCGAACCTCGTCATGGCCGGCTCGGCGGAGCACCTGCTCGGCCTGCATCTCTCCTACCTCTCCTACTTCCTCCTGCACGCCCCGGTCCTGGCCCTGGTGAAGGGCGTGCTGCTGGTCGCGCTGATCGTCCGGTTATTCCCCGACGACCTCGCCTCGGCCGCTCCGTCGCTGGCCGAGCGGCCGCCGCTCTCGGCGCCCGAGCGGCGCCTCGCGGTGATCCTCGCCTGCACCTTGATCCTCTGGATGACCGACAGCCTGCACGGCCTCGCGCCCGCCTGGGTCGGCCTCGCCGCCGCGGTGGTCTGCCTGCTGCCCCGGATCGGCGTGCTTCCGCCGGAGGCGTTCCAGCAGGTGAATCTGCGGACCTGCTTCTACATCGCGGCGCTCCTCGGCCTCGTCGCTCTGGTCAATGAGACCGGGCTGGGCGAGCGCCTCGGCCATCTGCTTCTGACGGTGGCGCCGCTGGCGCACGACGCGCCGACGCAGAACTTCGCGGTGCTCACAGGCATCGCCACGGTGCTGACCCTCCTCGTCACTGCCAACGGCGCCCCGGCCCTCTACACGGCTCTGGCGGGCGAGATGACGGAGGCGAGCGGCCTGTCACCACTGGCGGTCGTCTCGCTGCAGGTGATCGGCTACTCGACCGTGTTCTTCCCCTATCAGGCGCCCCCGATCGTGTTCGCGAGCGAACTCGGGCGGGTCCGTCTCCGGGACGCGACGCGGCTGACCCTGAGCCTTGGGGTGCTGTCGCTGCTGGTGGCGGCGCCGCTGGACTACGCGTGGTGGCGCATCCTGGGACAGCTGAAGTGACAGAATCGGCAAAGTGTTGCCCCGGACGGCACATTGCGCCGCACCATGGCGGATTGCGGGTTGCCCGCTCAGCCACTAGCGCTACCAGATTAGAGACGGTCCAGTTCGCAGCTGCGAGGCTTCAACCCGATGGCACCCACCGCCCGCCCGACAGTGGCACAGCCGATGTCGCCGCATCTCCAGATCTATCGCTGGACCTGGACGATGGCGATGTCGGTGTTCCACCGCATCACCGGAACCGCGCTCTATGGCGGGACTGCTCTGGTCGCGATCTGGCTCGTGGCTCTGGCTTCGGGCCCGGTCGGCTACTCTTACGTGGCCGGCTTCTTCGGCTCGATCTTCGGGCGCCTGATCCTGTTCGTCTACACGTGGATCCTGATGCACCACATGCTCGGCGGCATCCGGCACCTGATCTGGGATACCGGCGTCGGGTTCGACCGCGACAAGCGTCTCTCGATGGCCCGGCTGACGCTGATCGGCTCGGTGGCCCTCACCCTCGTCATCTGGGCGGTCGCCCTTCTGGTCCGCTGAGGAGGCCGACATGGCTAAGGAAGAGGTCCGGCAGGACACGCGCGTCTCGATCCGCACCCCGCGCGCACGGGTGCGCGGCCTCGGCGTCTCCCATCACGGCGCCGACCACTGGTGGCTGCAGCGGCTGACCGCCGTCGCCAACGTCGTGCTGATGCTGAGCTTCGTGGTGATCATCGCCAAGATGGCGGGCCGCGGCTACGCGGAGGCGCGGCTCCTCGTCGCGACCCCCCTGGTCTCGATCCTCCTGATCCTGGCGCTGCTGTCGGTGACGGTCCACATGCGCCTCGGCATGCAGGTGATCATCGAGGACTACGTGCACGCGCCGGCGACGAAGATCGCGGCGGTGTTCGCCAACAACGCTTACGCGGTCGTCGTGGCCGTCGCCTGCCTCTACGCGGTCCTGCGCATCGGCTTCGGACAGCCGGCCTGACCCCGCCAACAACGATCTCGAGGAGCCGAACATGGCCGCCAACGGCACCAACGGCAGCGGGCCTGCCTACACCATCCACGATCACGCCTTCGACGTCGTGATCGTCGGCGCGGGCGGCGCCGGCCTGCGCGCCACGGTCGGCTGCTCGGAGGCGGGCCTGCGCACCGCCTGCATCACCAAGGTGTTCCCGACCCGCTCCCACACGGTGGCAGCGCAGGGCGGCATCTCGGCCTCCCTCGGCAACATGGGCCCGGACGACTGGCGCTGGCACATGTACGACACCGTGAAGGGGTCGGACTGGCTCGGCGACCAGGACGCCATCGAGTATCTCGTGCGCAACGCGCCCGCCGCCGTCTACGAGTTGGAGCACTGGGGCGTGCCCTTCTCCCGCACGGAGGAAGGCAAGATCTACCAGCGCCCGTTCGGCGGCATGACCACGGACTACGGCAAGGGCACCGCCCAGCGCACCTGCGCGGCGGCCGACCGCACCGGTCACGCCATGCTGCACACCCTCTACGGGCAGGCGGTGAAGAACCAGACCGACTTCTTCATCGAGTACTTCGCCCTCGACCTGATCATGGACGACGAGGGCCGCTGCCGCGGCGTGATCGCGCTCGATCAGGCCACCGGCGAGATCCACCGCTTCCGCGCCCAGATGACCATCCTGGCGACCGGCGGCTACGGCCGCGCCTACTTCTCGGCGACCTCCGCCCATACCTGCACGGGCGACGGCAACGCCATGGTGCTGCGCGCCGGCCTGCCGCTGCAGGACATGGAGTTCGTGCAGTTCCACCCGACCGGCATCTACGGCGCGGGCTGCCTGATCACGGAAGGCTCCCGCGGCGAGGGCGGCTACCTCACCAATTCCGAGGGCGAGCGCTTCATGGAGCGCTACGCGCCGTCGGCGAAGGACCTCGCCTCGCGCGACGTCGTCTCGCGCTCCATGACCATGGAGATCCGCGACGGCCGCGGCGTCGGCAAGAACAAGGACCACATCTACCTGCACCTCGACCACCTGGACCCGAAGATCCTGCACGAGCGCCTGCCGGGCATCTCGGAATCCGCGCGGATCTTCGCGGGCGTCGACGTGACCAAGGAACCGATCCCGGTCATCCCGACCGTCCACTACAACATGGGCGGCATCCCCACGAACTATCACGGCGAGGTGCTGACGCTGCGCGACGGCAACCCCGACACGGTGGTTCCGGGCCTGATGGCGATCGGCGAGGCGGCCTGCGTCTCGGTCCACGGCGCAAACCGCCTCGGCTCGAACTCGCTGATCGACCTCGTGGTCTTCGGCCGCGCCGCCGGCAAGCGCTGCGCCGAGATCGTCGAGCCGAACGGCCGGGCCATGGAGCTGCCGAAGGGCGCGACCGACAAGGCGCTCGAGCGCCTGGACCGGTTCCGCTACGCCAACGGCTCGACGCCGACAGCCGAGCTCCGCGCCGAGATGCAGAAGACGATGCAGAACAACTGCGCCGTGTTCCGCACCGGCGAGGTGCTGGAAGAGGGCAAGGGCCTGATCCACAAGGTCTGGAACGCCGCCGCCGACGTGAAGGTCACCGACCGGTCGCTGGTCTGGAACACCGATCTCCTCGAGACCCTGGAGTTCGACAACCTGATCGGTCAGGCGGTGGTAACGATGGAATCGGCCGCCAACCGCACCGAATCCCGCGGCGCCCACGCGCGCGAGGACTTCCCGGACCGCGACGACAAGGACTGGATGAAGCACACGCTGTCCTGGCTCGACGAGAGCCGGCATCAGGTAAACATCGACTACCGGCCGGTCCACACCTACACGATGTCGAACGAGATCCAGTACATCGAGCCGAAAGCGCGCGTGTACTGATCTGCAACTCTGCACCACGACTGCGGCGGCGGGGCCTTGCCCCTCCGGCCGCCGCGTCCTGCTCTAGCGGAAGCCGTCGAGAACCATGGCTCAGTTCAACCTTCCGAAGAACTCCCAGATCACGCAGGGCAAGTCCTGGCCGGCCCCGCCCGGCGCCAGGAACCTGCAGACCTTCAAGATCTACCGGTGGAACCCGGACGACGGGGCCAATCCGCGGATCGACACCTACCAGGTCGACCGTGAGGATTGCGGCCCGATGGTCCTGGACGCGCTGCTGTGGATCAAGAACAAGGTCGACTCGACGCTGGTCTTCCGCCGCTCCTGCCGCGAGGGCATCTGCGGCTCCTGCGCGATGAACATCGAGGGGCAGAACGCGCTCGCCTGCACGATGGGCATCGACGAGTGCAAGAGCCCCGACAACGCCCTGCCGGTCATGACCCGCAAGGACAAGGACGGGGCGATCCGCATCTACCCGCTGCCGCACATGCCGGTCCTGAAGGACCTCGTGCCGGACCTGACGAATTTCTACGCCCAGCACGCCGCCATCGAGCCCTGGCTCCAGACGGAGACGCCCGCGCCCGAGAAGGAGTGGCGCCAGACGCCGGAGGACCGGTCCCGCCTCGACGGCCTCTACGAGTGCATCCTGTGCGCGTGCTGCACCACGTCGTGCCCGAGCTATTGGTGGAACGGCGACAAGTTCCTCGGCCCCGCGGCCCTGCTCCAGGCCTATCGCTGGCTGATCGACTCGCGCGACGAGAACACAGGCCACCGCCTCGACGGGCTGCACGATCCCTTCCGGCTGTATCGCTGCCACACCATCATGAACTGCGCCAATACCTGCCCGAAGAGCCTGAACCCGGCGAAGGCCATCGCCGAGATCAAGAAGATGATGGTCGAGCGCACGCTCTGATTGCAGAGTCCGGCCGGGCATGAGGCCTGAGGGCCACACTCGGCCGAAAAGGCCGGCTCTCCGCAGCGGAGTCGGCCCGGGCTGGGAGCGCTGCCTTGCGGTCAGCGCAATTGGCACGGAGTCAGGGTCGAAGCGCCTCCGCGCTCTGAAGCCTGATCCGAAGTGGACCGATGCTGCGCCCGAGCCTGTCGACGTTCGCCGTTCTCTGTCTGAGCGCCAGCCTCGGCGCCTGCGCCTCGAGCCGCCTCGACGGTCCGCGCACCCGGGGTCCGTCGCCCCAGGCGTCCCTCGACACCGTGCCGGCCATGCCGTCGGGCACCGTGACGGCGGCCCCGCTGGCGCCGCCGCCCGGCGTCGCCGCGAGCCCCGACGCGCCGCCCCCACCCGGCGCCCAGGTGGCCGCGACGCCGCCCGGTGGTCCGACCGTGATCGCCGAGCCGGTCGCGCCGCCGCCGCCGCCGCCACCGGTCGCCACGGGCGGCCGCTCCGCGGTGGTCGGTAGCTGGGATGCCCGGGACGCGACCGGGGCGAACTGCAAGGTCACGCTCTCGAGCACGCCGGCCCTCGACCTCTACCGGGCGACGGCCTCGGGCTGCGCCAACAAGGATCTGGCGCGGGTCTCGGCCTGGGACTTCCGCGACGGCGAGGTCTACCTCTACCAGCCGGGCGGCTCGGTGGCGGCGCGGCTTCGCCAGGGCGGCGGCGGCCTGGAAGGCGCCCTGACCAAGTCCGGCGCGGCGCTCGCCCTCAACCGCTGAGGCCGCGCGGCGCGACCACGCCGCGCGGTTGGCGCGCGGCGGGAGGCGCTTACATGAGGGGCTCCCGCCGCGTCACGCCTCCGTAAACATGTTCCTCGATTGGCTTGAACGCCGCGTCGACCCCTTCGCGCCCTTCGACGAGGCGCGGATGCCGCCGCGATCGGTTCTCGGTTTCGCCTGGTTCTACCTGCGCCCGATCCGCGCCGCCCTGGCGGCGCTGTTCGTCATCGCGGTGGTCGCCGGCACGGTCGAGGCCTCCCTCTACCTCGTGATGCGCTGGTTCATCGACCTGCTCGGCTCGGCCGACCGGGCGACGGTGCTGTCGGACCACGCAGTCGAGCTCGGGCTGGTGGTCCTGCTGATCGCCGTGGTGCGACCGCTGTCGATCTGGGCCCACGAGGTGCTGTCCAACCAGCTCGTCGTGCCGCAATCCACCAGCCAGATCCGCTGGCGGGCGCATCTCTACACCCTCGGGCACGCGCTCTCGTATTTCCAGGGCGACTTCTCGGGCCGTCTGGCCAACCGCGTCGTCCAAGTGGGCCCGGCGGTGCGGGAACTCGCCGTCGTCTTCATCGACACGCTGCTGTACGTGGCGATCTACGCGATCACCGCGGTCGGGCTGTTCAGCGCGATCTCGCCATGGCTCGCGGTCCCGGTGCTGCTCTGGATCGCCGCCTACGCGGCCCTGACCGCGTGGTTCGTGCCCCGGGCCCGGGCGCGCTCGCACAAGACCGCCGACACCCGCTCGACCCTCATCGGCCGCATCGTCGACAGCTACACCAATATCCTGACGGTGAAGCTCTTCGCCCGCGATCGCGAGGAGCGGGCCGCCGTCCAGGACGCCGTGGAGGTCCACACCTCCGCCTACCTCCACCAGTTCCGGCTGGTGACCCTGACCACGAGCCTTCTCGGGCTGCTCAACAGCGCGCTGCTGATCGCCACCGGCGCCGCCTGCCTCGTCCTGTGGCGCGACGGCGGCATGAGTACCGGCGAGGCTTCGGCGGGGCTCGCCCTGGTCCTGCGCCTCATCGCCATGTCGGGCTGGGTCATGCAGACCGTGCGCGGCGTCTTCGAGAACGTCGGCGTGGTCCAGGAGAGCATGCAGACGATGGCCCGGCCGCACGGCCTCGTCGACGCGCCGGACGCGCGGACGCTGACCGTCACCGGCGGCGAGATCCGGTTCGAGGAGGTCGGCTTCCACTACGGGCGCGGCGACGCCACCGTCATCGAGGATTTCTCCCTGACGATCCGTCCGGGCGAGAAGGTCGGGCTGGTCGGCGTTAGCGGCGCGGGCAAGTCGACCCTGGCGGGCCTGCTCCTGCGGCTCTACGACGTGGAGAGCGGGCGCATCCTGGTGGACGGCCAGGACATCGCGACGGTGACGCAGCAATCCCTGCGCGAAGCGATCGCGATGGTCAGCCAGGACACGTCCCTGCTGCACCGCTCCATCCGCGACAACATCGCCTACGGCCGCCCCGGCGCGACCCAGGCGGAGATCGAGCGGGCGGCCCGCCTCGCCCACGCGGACGCGTTCATCGCCGACCTCGTCGACCACAAGGGCCGGCGCGGCTACGACGCCCAGGTCGGCGAGCGCGGCGTCAAGCTATCCGGCGGGCAGCGCCAGCGCATCGCCATAGCCCGGGTCATGCTGAAGGACGCGCCGATCCTCATCCTGGACGAGGCGACCTCGGCCCTGGACAGCCAGGTCGAGGCGGCGATCCAGGACTCCCTCGACACGCTGATGGCCGGCAAGACCGTGCTGGCGATCGCGCACCGCCTGTCGACCATCGCGGCCCTCGACCGACTGGTCGTGATCGACCGCGGCCGGATCATCGAGGAGGGGACGCATGCCGAGCTGGTCGCCGCCGGCGGCGTCTACGCCGGCCTCTGGTCGCGCCAGTCGGGCGGTTTCCTCGACGACGGGACGCCGCGGTACGACAGCGTGGTCGCCTGAGTGGTGCGCTGGCGCGATTGCCGGCAACATACCGCTACGATCGAGGGGCGACCTTATCGCCGCGCCGCACCCAGCGGCTTGACTCGGGGGCGGCAGACGGTCTCATTGCTCAGATTAGAACCATAATGCTTTGTTCCCGGACCGAGCCGGGACGAGGGCACCTGCGGCCCTGACGCCGACGCATGGAGTTCCGAACCTTGGCGAACACATCAGCCGCCGCTCCCGCGGTCTCTGGTCATGACGGCAGCCGCCGTGACTTCCTGTTCCTGGCGACCGGCGCCGGGCTGGCGGTCGGGGCGGGGGCCGCCGTGTGGCCGCTGATCTCTTCCATGGCGCCCGACGCCGACACGATCGCCGCGGGCGCGCCGATCGAGGTCGATCTCACGCCGATCCAGGACGGCCAGATCGTCAACGTCTTCTGGCGCGGCAAGCTGATCTTCGTGCGCAAGCTGACCGCCAAGGAAGTGGCCGACATGAAGGCGGTCCCGCTCTCGGCGATGATCGATCCGGCCGCCTTCCCGACGCGGGTCAAGAGCGGCCACGACCAGTGGCTCGTCGTCTACGGCAATTGCACGCATCTCGGCTGCGTGCCGATCGGCCACCAGGGCAATTTCGAGGGCTGGGCCTGCCCGTGCCACGGCTCGCAGTTCGACGCGGTGGGCCGCGTGCGCCACGGACCGGCGCCCATCAACCTGCCGATCCCGCCCTACGCCTTCGAGACGGATTCGAAGATCCGGATCGGCGAGGGCGGCAAGGAAGCGGCCTGAGGAGGACGGAAGCATGAGCGCGACAGCCAGCACCTACGTCCCCAAGAGCCGCGTGGCCAAATGGTTCGAGGCGCGCCTGCCCATCGTCGGGCTGGTGCACTCCTCGTTCGTGGCCTTCCCGGTTCCCCGCAACCTGAACTACTTCTGGACCTTCGGGGCGATTCTGATCGCCTTCCTCGGCATCCAGATCGTCACCGGCGTCTGGCTGGCGATGCACTACGAGCCTTCGGCGACGGGTGCCTTCACCTCCGTCGAGAAGATCATGCGCGACGTGAATTACGGTTGGCTGCTGCGCTACGCGCACGCCAACGGCGCGTCGATGTTCTTCGTCGCCGTGTACCTGCACATGTTCCGCAACCTCTACTACGGGTCCTACAAGGCCCCGCGCGAGGTGCTCTACATCCTCGGCGTCGTGATCTACCTGCTGATGATGGCGACGGCCTTCCTCGGCTACACGCTGCCCTGGGGCCAGATGAGCTTCTGGGGCGCCACCGTCATCACCAACATCCTGGCGGCGATCCCGGTGGTCGGCGACACGATCCAGACCCTGCTCTGGGGCGGCTACTCGGTCGGCAATCCGACGGTCAACCGCTTCTTCTCGCTGCACTACCTGCTGCCGTGGATGATCGCCGGGGTCGTCGTGCTGCACGTCTGGGCGCTGCACGTCACCGGCCAGAACAACCCGGTCGGCATCCCGATCAAGTCTGGCAAGGACGCGGTGCCGTTCACACCCTACGCGACGATCAAGGACGTGTTCGCCGTCTGCGTGTTCATGATCCTGTTCTCTTGGTTCCTGTTCTACCAGCCGAACTATCTCGGCCACGCCGACAACTACATCCAGGCGAACCCGGCGGTGACGCCCGCGCACATCGTGCCGGAATGGTACTTCCTGCCGTTCTACGCGATCCTGCGCGCGGTCCCGAGCAAGCTCGGCGGCGTGATCCTGATGTTCTCGGCGGTGATCATCCTGGCCTTCGCGCCCTGGCTCGACACGTCGCGGATCCGCTCGTGCAACTACCGGCCGCTCTACCGCCAGTTCTTCTGGGTCTTCGTCGGCGCCACGCTGCTCCTCGGCTGGCTCGGCTCGCAGCCCCCGGAGGGCGGCTACGTGCTCGCCGCGCAGGTCTGCACCGCCTACTACTTCGCGCACTTCCTGATCGTCATGCCGCTCTGCGGCCTGTTCGAGACGCCGAAGAAGCTGCCGGGCTCGATCCTCGAGAGCGTGACCGGGCCGGGCAAGCAGGTGAGCGGGTCCGGCATGCCGGCCGGCGCCGCCGCCGCTCCGACCACCAAAGGCTGACGGGCTGACGACAGGACCATGATGATGACCCGCGTCCTCTCGACGACCGCCGCGGCCGCCCTGGCGGCCCTGCTGATCGGCGCCGTGCCGGTCTCCGCCCAGGAAGGGCATGGCGGGCCGATCCCGGCCCGCGTGAACTGGAGCTTTGCCGGCGTGTTCGGCCGCTTCGACACCGCGCAGCTGCAGCGCGGCTTCCAAGTCTACAAGGAAGTCTGCTCCGCCTGCCACTCGATGAAGCTGGTCTCCTTCCGCAACCTCGCGCAGGAGGGCGGGCCGCATTTCTCGGCCGGGCAGGTCAAGGCGCTGGCCGCGACCTACCAGGTGAAGGACGGGCCGAACGATGCCGGCGACATGTTCGACCGTCCGGGCCGGCCGGCCGACACGTTCCCGCCGCCGTTCCCGAACGACCAGGCGGCCGCCGCCGCCAACGGCGGCAAGGCACCGCCCGACTTCTCGGTCATCGCCAAGGCGCGGACCTTCTCCCGCGGCTCGCTCTACTTCCTGACCGACTGGCTGCCCTTCGTCGGCTACTCGGAGCAGGGGCCGGACTATATCCATGCCCTGATCAACGGCTACGAGGATCCGCCGAAGGACTTCGCGCTGCCGGAGGGCGGCCACTACAACAAGTACTATCCCGGCCACATCATCGCGATGCCACCGCCGATCACCGACGGGCAGGTCTCGTACCCGAAGAACGATCAGGGCCAGCCGGTCGTGCCCGAGACGGTCGACCAGTACGGCAAGGACGTTTCGGCCTTCCTGATGTGGGCGGCCGAGCCGCACATGATGGACCGCAAGGCCCTGGGCTTTCGGGTGATCCTGTTCCTGATCATCCTGTCGGGGCTGCTCTACTACGTGAAGAAGAAGATCTGGGCCGATGTCGGCGGCGAGGTCCACGGCCTCCAGCCGGAGCTGCACAAGACCTACTGAGGCCGGCCAGATCGGTCCGCTGTTCGGATGGGCCTCCCTCGGGAGGTCCATCTTTTTTTTGGTCGGCTCTCCATGCTACCGCTCGCCCGCCGCGACGGTCCTCCTTCCGACACTGCCCGTCCCCTGCACCACCTCATCCTGAGGTGATCGCGTCATCGGGCCTCGAAGGCGGGCTCCAGGGATCAGAGCGGCTTCGGGAGGTCTCCTTCGCGGCCTCCGCATTGCTCCGGCACCTCGGGATGAGGTGCCGGGTGGGATAAGCCGCGCTGCCGAGGCGTCGCGCGTTGAGGGATACCGGCATGAGCGCAGCGGTACTGGGTGTCATGGGTGGCTCCGGCGTCTACGACCTGCCGGGTCTCGAGGACGTGCGCGAGGAGCGCGTGGCTTCGCCCTGGGGCGAGCCCTCGGACGCCCTCCGCGTCGGGCGGATCGGCGACACCAAGGTCGTGTTCCTGGCCCGCCACGGGCGCGGCCACCGGCTCTCGCCGTCGGGCATCAACTACCGCGCCAATATCGACGCCCTGAAACGGGCTGGGGTGACCGACCTCGTCGCCCTCTCGGCCTGCGGCTCGTTCCGCGAGGACCTGCCCCCGGGCCTCTTCGTGCTCGTCGACCAGTTCGTCGACCGCACGCACGGGCGCGCCTCGTCGTTCTTCGGCGACGGCTGCGTCGCCCACGTGTCCCTGGCCCATCCGGTCGGCCCCGGCCTGCAGGCGCGGATCGCCCAGGCCGCGAAGGCCGAGGACATCGCGGTCCATCGCGGCGGCACATATGTCTGCATGGAGGGGCCGCAATTCTCCTCCCTCGCCGAGTCCCGCGCCTACAAGGCCCAGGGCTTCGACGTGATCGGCATGACCAACATGCCCGAGGCCAAGCTCGCCCGCGAGGCGGAGATCACCTACGCGACGATCGCGATGGTGACCGACTACGATTGCTGGCACCCCGGCCACGACGCGGTCGACGTCGCCTCGGTGATCGCGGTCGCCCGCGCCAACGCCGACAAGGCGGCACGCCTCGTGGCCCGCCTCGCCCGCGACTTCCCGGCCGAGCGCGAGCCGTGCCCTGCGGGCTCGCACCGGGCGCTCGACGGCGCGATCATGACGGCGCCCGCCGTCCGGGACCCGGCACTGCTCGCCAAGCTCGACGCCGTGGCGGGGCGTGTCCTCAACGGCTAGCCGGCGGCCCTTTCCATTCGGCGACGAGTCCCTCTAGAAGGCGCGGGCGGCCCTGGCCGCCCCCGACGCGAAGTCCAGACCGAAATGCGCAGCGCCTCCATCAGCCGGAAGACCGCGGAGACCGACATCGCGGTCACCGTCAATCTCGACGGGACCGGGCGGTCGAACATCGCCACCGGGATCGGCTTCCTCGACCACATGCTGAATCTGCTGGCGCGGCACGCCCTGTTCGACCTGGACGTGAAGGTCGACGGCGACCTGCACATCGACCAGCACCACTCGGCCGAGGATTGCGGCATCGCCCTGGGGCAGGCCTTCGCCAAGGCGCTCGGCGACAAGCGCGGGGTCACGCGCTACGCCGACATCCACCTGCCGATGGACGAGGCGCTGACCCGGGTCTGCGTCGACATCTCGGGCCGGCCCTTCCTGGTGTTCCGCACGACCTTCCGAGTGGAGAAGATCGGGACCTTCGACACCGAGCTGGTGCGCGAGTGGTTCCAGGCCTTCGCGATGAATGCCGGCCTGACCCTGCACGTGGAGACCCTCTACGGCGACAACGCTCACCACATCGCGGAGAGCTGCTACAAGGGGCTGGCCCGCGCCTTGCGGACGGCCGTGGCGATCGATCCGCGGGAGGAGGGGCGCGTTCCCTCCACCAAGGGCTCCCTGTAGACCTGTTGTCGCCGGGCGCCCGGATCGGCCACGCGGCCGTCGCGGCGCACGCTGTCGGAGTTTCGCGATGCGGATGCGCAGCTACACGCTCCACCTGCCGGCCGACGCGCGGCCGGGCGAATCGCTCGGGCTCGACCGGGCGCTGCTGGTGCGGGACGGCTTCTCCTGGCCGGCCTTCGCCTTCACGGTGCTGTGGTTCCTGTTCCACCGGCTCTGGCTCGCCGCTCTGCTCGTGCTCGTCGGGCTCGTGGCGCTGGCCGCCGCCGGTACCGCCCTCGGGCTGCCGGCCGGCGCCGGCCTGATCGTCACCCTGCTGGCCGGCTGGCTGATCGGCCTCGAGGCTTCGAGCCTACGCCGCTGGACGCTGGCGCGGCGCGGCTGGCCGGCGCGCGACGCGGTGGTCGCCGCGACGCCCGAGGAGGCCGAAGCCCGGGCTCTGAACCGCTGGCTCGAGGCGAGCCCGGCCGCGCCGCGGGCCCCGTTCCCGAGCGGCCCCAGCCGGCGGGCCGAGCCGGTGATCGGGCTGTTCCCCGCCCAGGAAGGCGCCCGGTGAGTTCCCGGGCGAGACGCGCATGAGCACCGAGACCGTCGCGATCATCGATTACGGGTCGGGCAACCTCCACTCCGCCGCCAAGGCCTTCGAGCGCGCCGCTCGCGAGAGCGGGCGCGACGCGCGGATCTGCCTGACCTCGGACCCCGACGTGGTGGCCGCGGCCGACCGCGTGGTGCTGCCCGGTGTCGGCGCCTTCGCGGATTGCCGCCGCGGTCTCGACGCCGTCCCCGGCATGGTCGAGGCGATGACGCAGGTCGCCCACGGGGCCGGCCGCCCGTTCCTCGGGATCTGCGTCGGGATGCAGCTGCTGGCGAGCCGCGGGCTCGAGTACACGACCACGCCGGGGCTCGGCTGGATCCCCGGCGACGTCGGTCCGATCCGGCCGTCGGACCCGGCGCTGAAGGTCCCCCATATGGGCTGGAACACCCTGCGGACCGAGCGCGACCACCCGCTGCTCGCCGGTATTCCCACCGGCGAGGACGGGCTGCACGCGTACTTCGTGCACAGCTACGCGCTGAAGGCGGAGCGCCCGGACGACGTGGTGGCGCGCGCCGAGTACGGCGGCCCGGTCACCGCCCTCGTCGCACGCGACAACGTCGCCGGCACGCAGTTCCACCCCGAGAAGAGCCAGCGGCTGGGCCTCGCGCTCATCGCCAACTTCCTGAACTGGCGCCCGTGAGCGCCGTTCGGCCCAGGCAAGAAGGACGGAAGCGCCCGTGATCCTGTACCCGGCGATCGACCTGAAAGAGGGGCGTTGCGTCCGCCTCATCCAGGGGGACATGGCGCAGGCCAAGGTCTTCGGCGACGATCCGGCCGCGCAGGCCGCGATCTTCGAGGCGCAGGGCTTCTCCTGGCTCCACGTGGTCGATCTCGACGGCGCCTTCGCGGGGGCGCCTCGGAACGCGGAGGCGGTCGACGCGATCCTCGCGCGGGTGAAGATCCCGGTCCAGCTCGGCGGCGGGATCCGCGAAATGAAGACCCTGGAGGGCTGGCTGAGCAAGGGCGTCGCCCGGGCGATCATCGGCACCGCGGCGGTGCGCGATCCCGGCTTCGTCCGGGAGGCCGCCCGCAAGTATCCCGGGAAGATCGCGGTCGGCATCGACGCCAAGGACGGCCGCGTCGCGGTCGAGGGCTGGGCGCAGACCTCCAGCATGACCGCGGAGGAGCTGGGGCGCCGGTTCGAGGACGCGGGCGTCGCGGCCATCATCTACACCGACATCGCCCGCGACGGGATCCTGAAGGGCCTCAACGTCGAGATGACCCTGGCGCTCGCCCAGGCCGTGCGCATCCCGGTGATCGCCTCGGGCGGCCTCGCGTCGATCGACGACGTCCACCGCCTGCTGAAGCCGGATTGCGCCCTGATCGCGGGCGCGATCACCGGCCGGGCGCTCTACGACGGCCGCATCGATCCGGAGGCGGCCCTGGCCGCGATCGCTGCGGCGCGCGGCCCGGTGGCGTGATATCCAGAGACTCGCGACATGAGACGCCGCCCGTGCTGAAGACCCGCATCATCCCCTGCCTCGACGTGAAGGACGGGCGCGTCGTGAAGGGCGTGCGCTTCGAGGGCCTGCGCGACGCCGGCGATCCCGTCGAGGCCGCCAAGGTCTACGACGCGGCCGGCGCCGACGAGCTGTGCTTCCTCGATATCACCGCGAGCCGCGAGGCCCGCGGCACGCTGCTCGACATCGTCAGCCGGACTGCCGAGGCCTGCTTCATGCCGCTCACGGTCGGCGGCGGCGTGCGCACCGTCGAGGACGTGCGCGCGCTGCTGCTCGCCGGCGCCGACAAGGTCGCGATCAACACCGCGGCCGTGAAGGATCCCGACCTCGTGGCCCGGGCCGCCGAGAAGTTCGGCGCGCAGTGCATCGTGGTGGCGATCGACGCCAAGCGCGTCTCGCCCCCCGGCACGCCGGCCGCCTGGGAGATCTTCACCCACGGCGGCCGCGACCCGACCGGGATCGACGCCGTGGCCTTCGCGCGCCTCGTCGCCGAGAAGGGCGCGGGCGAGCTGCTCGTCACCTCCATGGACAAGGACGGGACCCGCTCCGGCTACGACCTCGCCCTCACGCGCGCGATCAGCGACGCCGTCACCGTGCCGGTGATAGCCTCGGGCGGCGTCGGCGGCCTCGACGACCTCGTGGCCGGCGTGGCCGAGGGCGGCGCCAGCGCCGTGCTGGCGGCCTCCATCTTCCATTTCGGGCAGGCGAGCGTCGCCGAGGCGAAGGCGCACATGGCGGCGGCCGGTCTAGCCATGCGCCTCGACGGTCCGGCCTCTTCCGCGAGGGCGCCCCTGTGAGCAGCTACCTTCTGGCGAACGCCAACCTCCTCGATCCCGCGACCGGCCGCGAGACCGCCGGCGCGGTGCTGGTGCGGGACGGCCGCATCGCCGACATCGCCGCCGGCGCGGCGCCGGGCGCCCCGGCCGATGCGAAGCGCGTCGACTGTGCCGGCCGCGTGCTGACCCCGGGGCTGATCGACATGCGCGCCTTCGTGGGTGAGCCGGGAGCCGAGCACCGCGAGACCCTGGCCTCGGCGAGCGCCGCGGCGGCGGCGGGCGGCGTCACGACGCTCGTCTGCATGCCCGACACCAACCCGGTGATCGACGAGCCGGCCATCGTCGACTTCGTGCTCCGGCGAGCCCGCGACACGGCGAGTGTCAACGTCCTGCCGGCGGCCGCCATCACCAAGGGGCTGGCCGGCCGGGAAATGACCGAGTTCGGCCTGCTCAAGGAGGCCGGCGCGGTCGCCTTCACGGACGGGCTCCGGGCCGTGGCCAATGCCCAGGTGCTGCGTCGCGCCCTGACGTATGCCCGGGATTTCGACGCGCTGATCGTGCAGCACGTGGAGGAATCCGCCCTCGTCGCCGAGGGCGTGATGAACGAGGGCGAGCTCGCCTCGCGCCTCGGGCTGATGGGCATCCCCCGCGAGGCCGAGACCGTGATGCTGGAGCGCGACATCCGCCTCGTGCGGCTGACCGGCGCCCGCTACCACGCGGCGATGATCTCCTGCGCGGATTCGGTGGAGATCGTCCGCCGGGCCAAGCAGGACGGCCTGCCGGTGACCTGCGGCGTCTCGGTGAACAACCTCGTCCTCAACGAGAACGACATCGGCCATTACCGCACCTTCTGCCGGCTCTCGCCGCCCCTGCGCCACGAGACCGACCGGCAGGCGGTGGTGGGCGCCCTCGGCGAGGGCGTGATCGACGTGGTCGTGTCCGACCACAACCCGCAGGACGTGGAGACCAAGCGCTTGCCCTTCGCCGAGGCGGCGGACGGGGCGCTCGGCATCGAGACCCTGCTCGGCGCCGCGATGCGCCTCGTCCACACCGGCGACCTCGCGTTGCCCAAGCTCGTCGCCGCGCTCACCGTCAATCCGGCACGGATCCTCGGCCGCGAGGCCGGCCGGCTGGCGGTGGGCGCCCCCGCCGACCTGGTGCTGATCGATCCCGACCTCCCCTACGTCCTCGACAAGCGCCGGCTGAAGTCGCGCTCCAAGAACTCTCCCTTCGACGAGGCGCGCCTCCAGGGCGCGGCGGTGCTGACGCTGGTCGGCGGCCGGATCGTCCACGCGGTCGACGACCTCGCGGCGGCCGCATGATGCCGCCGGATCTCGCGACCCCGGCCGCCCTCGGCGGTCTCGCCCTCGGCTACGCCCTGGGCTCGATCCCGTTCGGGCTGATCCTCACGAAGTTCGCCGGCCTCGGCGACGTGCGGGCGATCGGCTCCGGCAATATCGGCGCCACCAACGTGCTGCGCACCGGCCGCAAGGGCCTCGCCGCGGCGACGCTGCTGGGCGACGCCCTCAAGGGCACGGCGGCCGTCCTCATCGCGCGCCAGCTGGGCGAGGGCCCGGCGCTCGCCGCGGGGCTCGGCGCCTTCCTCGGCCACCTCTTCCCGGTCTGGCTGGGCTTCAAGGGCGGCAAGGGCGTCGCGACCTTCATCGGGGTACTGCTCGCCTTCAGCCCGCTTGCCCTCGCGGCGTTCGCGGCGATCTGGCTCGGGCTCGCCTTCGCGCTCAGGTACTCGTCGCTGGCGGCGCTCGCCGCCTCGGCGGCTACGCCCCTCGTCCTCTGGGCGCTCGGTGCCCCGACACAGGCCTTGCTGTTCCTGCTCCTCGGCCTGCTGCTATGGTGGAAGCACGCGCCCAACATCCGCCGACTCGCGTCCGGCACCGAGGGGCGCATCGGCCAGAAGGGCTGAGTGCCGGCGCGCCGCGCCGACCTTCGGGCAGGGTTGGGGGTGGTGGATGCAGCTCACCGAGGCCCAGCGGCTCGACTGGCTGCGACTGATCCGGACCGAGGGCGTCGGCCCCCGCACCTTCCGGAGGCTCGTGAACCGGTTCGGCGGCGCGGCCGCCGCCCTCGAGGCCCTGCCGGAGCTCACCGGCCGCCAGGGACGGCGGGTCGTGCCACCCACCCGCGGCGAAGCCGAGGCCGAAGTCGCGGCCTTGACGCGACTCGGCGGCCGGCTGGTCGCCACCGGCGAGGCGGAGTACCCGCGGCTCCTCGCCCAGGTCGACGCCGCGCCGCCCCTCCTGGCCCTGCGCGGCGCACCGATCCTCAACCGGCCCGCCGCCGCCCTCGTCGGCTCGCGGAACGCCTCATCGGCGGGGCTCGCCTTCACAGAGCGCCTCGCCCGCGGTCTCGGCGAAGCCGGCCTGACGGTGGTCTCCGGCCTCGCTCGCGGTATCGACGCTCGGGCCCACAAGGCCAGCCTGCGGACCGGCACGGTCGCCGTCATGGCCGGTGGTCAGGACCGGATCTACCCGGCGAGCCACGCCGCCCTGGTCGAGGCGATCCTGGCGGAGGGCGGCGCCGTCCTCGCCGAGATGCCGATGGGCTGGGAGCCCCGCGGGCGCGACTTTCCTCGGCGCAACCGGATCATCTCCGGCCTGTCCTACGGGACCGTGGTGGTGGAAGCCGCCCGGCGCTCCGGCTCGCTGATCACGGCGCGGTACGCCCTCGAACAGAATCGGGAGGTCTTCGCCGTCCCGGGCTCGCCGCTCGACCCGCGCGCCGAGGGCACCAACGACCTGATCCGCCAGGGCGCCACCCTGGTCGCCGAGGTGTCCCACGTCCTCGAGGTGCTGGGCCCGATCATCGAGCGCGGCCCGGACGCCGAGGCGACGCCGGCGCGCGCGCGGCCGGACCTCGCCGAGCAGCCGGACTTCTGGGACGAGATCGCCCTCGACGCGGACGACGCGCCGCTTCACCCGCTCCCGCAGCGGCACGCCGGCGCGTCCGCCCCGAGCCCCGCCCGGGACGACCGGCCACCGGAGCCGCAGGACGACCGGGCGCGGATCGTCGCGCTGCTCGGCCCGAGTCCGGTCGGCACCGACGAGCTGGCGCGGAGCGCCGGGGTCGGTGCCCGGATCGTGCAGAGCGTGCTGCTGGAATTGGAGCTCGACGGACGGATCGAGCGCCACGGCAGCGGCACCGTCTCTCTGATCAGCGGCTGAGGGACCCGTCCTCGGTGTCGTCGTCCGCGTCGGCGTCCGCGAGGTTGCGCATGACGTCGAGGCAGCCCTGGAGGATGTAGGCGGCGGCGAGCTTGTCGACGAGCTGGCCGCGCCGCGCCCGCGAGGCGTCGGCCTCGATCAGCGCGCGGGTGACCACGGCGGTCGAGAGGCGCTCGTCGAAGAAGACGTGGGGCAGGGGGAGGATCGGCGCGAGGTTGCGCATGAAGGCGCGGGTCGACTGCACCCGCGGCCCCTCACTGCCGTCCATGTTGAGCGGCAGTCCGACCACGAGGCCGCCGACCGCGTGCTGCCGGCACAGGGCGGCGAGCCGCTGCGCGTCGGGGGTGAACTTCACCCGGCGGATGGTCTCAAGCGGTGTCGCGATCTGGCGGCCGAGATCCGACAGGGCGAGCCCGATCGTTTTGGTGCCGAGATCGATGCCGATCAGGCGGGCGCCGCCGCGGGATTCGGCCGCGAAGGCGCGGATCGCGTCGAAGTTCATGACTCCGCCTGCGCGGCGCGCGCGAGGGTGGCCTCGGTGACGCCCTCGAAGCGGGCGGGGAGGGGCTCCGAACCCGGTCCCAGGACCAGCGCCGCGGACGGTGCCGTGACCCGGGTGAAGAAGTCGTCGAGGCTCTCGCCGCCGAACCGCACCGTCTCCAGGTCGGGCGCGAGCAGCCAGACGTCGTATTCCCCGTCGGTCCCGGTGACGTCCCAGAACAGGAAGCTGCCATCCTCGCCGGTGCCGAAGAAGCAGGCGCGCTCGACGATACCGGCATCGCCGCCCTCGACGTCGAAGCGATGCGGCTCCGCGCCGTCCTCGAGCATGGCGACCGCGGCGCCGACGCTGTGGGCGATGAGAGCCGCTTGGCTCACCAGATCGCAGGCCTCGAACGGCGCCGGCACGGCGACGCGGAACTGTCCTCCCGCGAGGCCGACGCCGCAGCTCCGGCAGAAGTCGCGATAGGAGGCCGGGAGGGCGAAGCCCAGCGCCTCGGACGCGCGGTCGAGGGCGGCCGCGTCCGGTACGAAGCCCGGCGCGAGCTCCTCGAAAACCTTGTCCCACATCGCTCCCGCTCCACCGTCCACAGGCTTCGGCTCCTCCGCAGATCGCCCCCGGTGCGCGCGGAGCCGTTCGCGTCTAGGTAGGTTAATGTTCCGTTAAACCACGCTAAAGGGGCCCGCCTTGTCGACGAACGGCCAGCTCTCCTGTTCCGCACCGCACGGGCGCCGGCGGGCGATGCCGCGCAAGCACCGCTGGATGCTCCTCCTCGCCTTCGAGGTCCTGGTCGCGGGCTTCACCCAAGCCATGATCCAGCCGGTCCGGCAACCGGGAATCACCATCGAGATGTCGGTGACGCCCCACCACGTCGTGACCTGACCCGCCCCGCATCACGCCGCCCCGCTCGGCTCGACCCGATGCCCTCGGGCGGCGCGCCGCCCGTCGGCCCCGAGCGTGTGGCGGTGTCCACCCGCGTTGCGGCGCGTCGAGAGCCGATGCTATAGCCCGACCGACTTCGGGAAAGTGCTCCCGGCAAGGGACGAACGGGACGGCATGTCGGTCGACGAGAAGACGGTTCGGCGCATCGCGCATCTGGCGCGGATCGCGGTCACCGACGACGAAGTCGGGCCCCTGCAGGGCGAGCTGAACGCCATCCTGGCCTTCGTCGAGCAGCTCGGCACGGTCGACGTCGCGGGCGTCGAGCCGATGACCTCGGTGACGCCGATGGCGATGAAGAAGCGCGAGGACGTCGTCACGGAGGGCGGCCGCGCCGCCGACGTCGTCGCCAACGCGCCCGAGACCGAGGACAATTACTTCCTGGTCCCGAAGGTGGTCGAGTAGGCCGAGCGCGGCCCGGACCTTGCGGACCGGATTTCTGGCGGGCAGGCGCGCGGCGCGCGCGAGGACGTGAACAGCGTGGATCCGAACGAACTTACCCTGGCCGAAGCGCGCGACGCCCTCAAGGCGAAGCGGATCTCGGCCCGCGAGCTGACCCAGGCGCATCTCGACGCCATGGCGAAGGCCCGGGTCCTGAACGCGTATATCCGGGAGACCCCGGACCGGGCCCTGACGATGGCCGAGGCCTCCGACCGGAAGATCGCGTCCGGCGAGGCGCGGCCGCTCGAGGGCATTCCCCTCGGCATCAAGGACCTGTTCTGCACGCACGGCGTGACGACCACGGCGGGGTCCAAGATCCTCAAGACCTTCGAGCCGCACTACGAATCGGCCGTGTCCGCCAATCTGTGGCGCGACGGCGCCGTGATGCTGGGCAAACTGAACCTCGACGAGTTCGCCATGGGCTCGTCCAACGAGACCAGCGCCTACGGCAACGTGATCTCGCCCTGGCGGCGCGCGGGATCGGACGCACCGATCGTGCCCGGCGGCTCCTCCGGCGGCTCCGCCGCGGCGGTCGCCGCGCGGCTCTGCCTCGGCGCCACCGCGACCGATACCGGTGGCTCCATCCGGCAGCCCGCTGCCTTCACGGGCACTGTGGGGATCAAGCCGACCTACGGGCGCTGCTCGCGCTGGGGCACGGTGGCCTTCGCCTCCTCCCTCGACCAGGCGGGCCCGATCGCCCGCACGGTGCGCGACTGCGCCATCCTCCTCGGCTCCATGGCGGGCTCCGACGCCCGGGACACGACGTGCGCCGACCTCGCGGTACCCGATTTCGAGGCCGCGGTGTCGCGGGGCGTGAAGGGCCTGACCATCGGCATCCCCAAGGAATACCGGGTCGACGGGATGCCCGCCGAGATCCAGAAGCTCTGGGACGAGGGGGCCGCGTGGCTGAAGGCGGCCGGCGCGACGATCAAGGAGATCTCGCTGCCGCACACCTCCTACGCGCTGCCGGCCTACTACATCGTGGCCCCGGCCGAGGCCTCCTCGAACCTCGCCCGCTACGACGGCGTCCGCTACGGCCTGCGCGTGCCCGGCAAGGACATCGCCGGGATGTACGAGAACACCCGCGCCGCCGGCTTCGGCCGCGAGGTGAAGCGGCGGATCATGATCGGCACCTACGTGCTCTCGGCCGGCTACTACGACGCCTACTATGTCCGCGCGCAGAAGATCCGCACGCTGATCAAGCGCGACTTCGAGGCCGCCTACGCGTCCGGCGTCGACGCGATCCTGACGCCGGCGACGCCGTCGGCCGCTTTCGGCATCGGCGAGAAGGCCTCGGCCGACCCGGTGGAGATGTACCTCAACGACGTGTTCACCGTGACGGTGAACATGGCCGGGCTTCCCGGCATCGCCGTGCCGGCCGGTCTCGACGGACAGGGCCTGCCGCTGGGCCTGCAACTTATCGGCCGGCCCTTCGATGAGGAGACGTTGTTCGCGGTCGCGCAGGTGATCGAGGACTCCGCCGGCCGGACGGTCCTTCCCGAGCCGTGGTGGTCATGACCGTCCCGTACTATCCCTGGACGGTCTGGATCTGGGCCGGCTTCGATCCGGCGCTGATCGTGGTGGCGGTCTATCTCGGCTGGACCGCCAGCCAGTTCGGCAAGGTCTTCATCGCGGCGATCGCGGCGCTCGGTTTCTCGGTGCTGTTCTCCTACGCGGTCAGCGCCGCCGGCATCCCCTGGCCGGCGCCGATCACCCACGACGGCCCGACCTTCTTCCCGGTGCGCGCCGTCGCGGCCCTGCTCTGGGCGATCCTGGGCTACGGCGCCCGGCAGGCGGTCGGACGCCGCGCTTGACCCTGCGGGCAGGGGCCTCCTAGAAAATCTCTCGCTCGACGCACGCGACGACGCCACCGTCTCGGCGAGCGGAGCGATGCGATCCAGCGGCGCCGCGTGCGTGAACCGTGCGCTTCCCCGGATCGCTTCGCTCCGCTCGCCGAGACGGCGACGCCTCGAATGCCAGCCGCCTTTCGGACCGACCATGAACGCACCCGTCGACCCCAAGAAGCTGATCAAGGGCGGCCTCCACGACTGGGAGGTGATCGTCGGCATGGAGATCCACGCCCAGGTGTCCAGCCGGGCGAAGCTGTTCTCCGGCGCCTCGACGGAGTTCGGGGCCGAGCCGAACGACCACGTCTCGCTGGTCGATGCCGCGATGCCCGGGATGCTGCCGGTGATCAACGCCGAGTGCGTCGCCCAGGCGGTGCGCACCGGCCTCGGCCTGAAGGCCAAGATCAACCTGCGCTCCGTGTTCGACCGGAAGAACTACTTCTACCCGGACCTGCCGCAGGGCTACCAGATCTCGCAGTACAAGGACCCGATCGTCGGCGAGGGCGAGGTCCTGGTCGACTTGGCCGACGGCGCGTCGATCACCGTGGGCATCGAGCGCCTGCATCTCGAGCAGGATGCCGGCAAGTCGCTGCACGACCAGGATCCGACCCGGAGCTTCGTCGACCTCAACCGGTCGGGCGTGGCGCTGATGGAGATCGTTTCCCGGCCCGACCTGCGCTCCTCCGAGGAGGCGAAGGCCTACGTCACCAAGCTGCGCACGATCCTGCGGTATCTCGGCACCTGCGACGGTGACATGGAAAAGGGCTCGCTCCGCGCCGACGTGAACGTGTCGGTGCGCCGCCCCGGCGAGCCGCTGGGCACCCGCTGCGAGATCAAGAACGTCAACTCGATCCGCTTCATCGGGCAGGCGATCGAGACCGAGGCGCGGCGCCAGATCGCCATCCTCGAGGACGGCGGCACGATCGACCAGGAGACGCGCCTGTTCGACCCGACCAAGGGCGAGACGCGCTCGATGCGCTCCAAGGAGGAGGCGCACGACTACCGCTACTTCCCCGATCCGGATCTGCTGCCGCTCGAATTCGACCAGGCCTACGTCGACGCCCTCGCCGAGGGGCTGCCCGAACTGCCGGACGCCAAGAAGGCGCGGTTCGTCTCGGCGTTCGGCCTCTCGCCCTACGATGCCGGCGTGCTGGTCGCCGAGCGCGCCTCCGCCGACTACTACGAGGCGGTGGCCAAGGGCCGGGACGGCAAGGCCGCGGCCAACTGGGTGATCAACGAGCTGTTCGGGCGCCTCAACAAGGAGGGCCTGTCCATCGAAGCGACCCCGGTCTCGGCGGATCAGCTCGGCACGATCATCGACCTGATCGGCGAGGGCGTGATCTCCGGCAAGATCGCTAAGGACCTGTTCGAGATCGTCTGGACCGAGGGCGGCGACCCGCGCGCCGTCGTCGAGAGCCGCGGCATGAAGCAGGTGACCGACACGGGCGCCATCGAGGCGGCGGTGGATCAGATCATCGCGGCCAATCCCGACAAGGTCGCGCAGGCCAAGGAGAAGCCGACCCTGCTCGGGTGGTTCGTCGGTCAGACCATGAAGGCCACCGGCGGCAAGGCGAACCCCGCGGCGGTGAACGCGCTGCTCAAGGCGAAGCTCGGGATCGAGTGAGCGTTCCGCGGCGACCGGCCATCCCGCGCGTGGCCTCATCCTGAAGCACCCGCATCAGCGGGCCTCGAGGAGGAGCTACAGGGACGGGGCGACCAGCCAGAGGACTCCGTCGCGGCTCGCCGCGCTCGCACCTCGCCGCGGGGGCGCGAGCGGACGGCACTCACGTCGAAGTCGGCGGATCCGGCGGGCTCGACGGATCCCGTCATCGCCTCGACCACGACGAGATCCCGCCGCGGCGCTGCCGGGCAGGTGGGGCATTCGGATCCTTGGGCGAGAAACCGCGGCGGAACGGCTCGAAGTGGGGCCTTTCGCGCATTCGAAGGCGTGCCATGCGTGGCCGCTTCTGCGCCCCTGGAGCCGCGTCCGTCCGGCTGTCCGTGTTGCGCCGCTAGGTCTCGGGCCGAACCTGTCCATGGACCGTCTAGGCGGCATTCCGCTGCGGTGGAGTCATCCCTGTCTCCTCCAGCTTCCAGCGACCGACACCGCTGCGAAACCTGATCTCATCAAGGTTTCGTGCCGGCCCGTGCCCGCTCTCGCCAAGCACAGTGAGAGACTGCGCCCGTAATCCGGGTCGGTCAATAGCTATTTTCTCGGCAACGGACCTTTTTGCTTCACTTCGCGGCGCCGCCGCGCCGCAGCGCGTGCCGGCTCAAGGACTTGGATCGATCCTGCGGCACTGCGAAATATTGTGTCGCGCGCCAGCGACTTGTCGGCGCCCATATCGTCCTCGATGGGACGGCGGATCCTGCGGTCGACGGCCTCTTCCGTGCCGCCGCGGGTCGTCGCCGCCGGCCGTATCGGACGTGTTGCCTGGCCGACCACGCCGGCGCCGCGCCTGCGGGCGCGGTCGCCCGGGCGACGGTTCAGCGCCGCTCGGCCTCCTGGGCCGGCCCGGCCGCCGGCGTGGTCAGAGCGGAGACGCGGTCGCGCAAGTCCATGAACCAGTTCGGCGCCGGGCCGCGGCCACCATTGACGAACACCGTCGCGGTCATGCCGGCGATGAGCGGGACGCCCGCCGGGACATGGTCGATGCGGATGCGGACCGGCACCCGCTGAGCGAGGCGGACCCAGGTGTAGACCGGGTTTACGTCCGGCAATCCCTGCGTGCTGGCGGCGGCGTTCGCCGTGGAGATGCCGAGCGTGATGCTGTGGACCGTGCCGGTCAGGTGCGGGTCGAAGCCCATCAGCTTCACGTCGGCGCGATCGCCGACGTGAATGTTGGGCATCTTCGTCTCCTCGAAATAGCCGTCGATCCAGAAGGAATCGGTGTCGATTACGCTGATGTTCGAGGTGCCGGTCCGGGCGTAGTCGCCGACGCGCATCAGCAGGTTGGTCACCCGGCCGTTGACGGTGGACTTCACCTGGGTGCGCTCGAGGTTCACCTTGGCCTGCCGCAATTGCGCCTGGGCACTCTCCAGCGACGCCTCGGCGATCTTCGCGGCGCCGGCGAATTGCTGCTTCTCCTCGATCGAGGTCGACACGGTCGTGAGCGCCTGCCGGCGGGCTGACTGGGCGTTCTTCACCTGCAGGTCGGCCTCGCGGTTCTTCACCTCGGCGTCCGCCGAGGTGACCGCGACCTCGAAGTCGACCGGATCGATGACGTAGAGGACGTCGCCCTTGCGGACGGTCTGGTTGTCCTGAACCCGGACCTCGACGATCTGCCCGGCGACCTGGGGCGCGATGTTGGCGACCTGCACCCGGACCGTGCCGTCGCGCGTCCAGGGCGCCGCCACGTAGAATTCCCACACGAAGGCCGCCGCGACGATCGCCGCCAGCAGGATCGCGCCCGTGGCCGCGAGGCGGAACACCTTGGCGGCGCGGCCCCGGCGCGGCACCGCGGGCAGCGGGTCGCTCCGCCCGGGGGCGCTGTCACGGGAGGCGGACTTCGGATCGTCCTCGTCGGCGGTTGTGTCGGGCATCAGATGAACGCGATCAGGAGGGCGAGGACACAGACGTAGAGGCCGGCCTCGGCGAGCGGGGCGTTGGCGACGTAGCGGCTGAAGTGGATGCGGGCGAAGACGAGGCGCAGGACGACCAGGATCACGAAGGCGGCCAGCGCGTAAGCGACGAAGGCCGTGACCAGCACTCCGCCGACATGGATGTCCTCGTGCATGGTGATTCCGGAAGAAGCGGCCGTCAGAATAGCGCGACGTCGAGGCGATGGAGGAATCGCCGGTGGCGGGTGATGGTTCGCGACGCTGTGACGAGGTCGCTGGCGGCGCGGGCCGTCGTCAGCCGCACCGCCCGGTCCTGGCCGGACGCGGCGCGGATCAGCTCGCGCGCCGCCGTCTCGAGGCCGCGATCGTCGCCGGCCGCCAGGGCGTCCCGCGCCCGCGGGATCGCGCCGCGCAGTGCCCCGATCGACCAGAGGCGGCGCAGCTCCGCGTGGGCGCGGGCGGCGGCGGCCTCCAGCCGGGCGAGGGCGAAGGCGTGGTGCAGGTTCGCCCGCCGCACGGCGCCGCTCCCCGAGCTGTAATTCGCGAACTGGAACAGCCGGTCGGCGTTCAGGCTGGTGCGGGTGGTGGCGTCGCCCCCCTGGCCGACGAGGGCGTCGGCGAGCGCGCGCCGCGCCGAATCCAGGGCGAAGACCCGCTGCTGGGCGGGCGTGATCGGCAGGATGAGGCGGACGACGATCGACAGGATTACGGCCGCGACGACCACCAGGAAGGCGTTCAGGAGGAAGGTCAGCGCATCGTACGACTGGGGATTCGAGGGCCCGAGCAGCACGGGGAAGAAGACGATCACGATGAAGCCGATGCCGAAGGTCTTCGGGTTCAGCGACAGGAAGCAGCCGAGGAAGATCACGGGGGCCATCACCATGGCCAGCATCGGGAAGCCCTGGACACCGTTGAGGAGCGCGAACCGGGCGATGCCCGCGAAGGTGGCGGCGAGGGTCATCCCGATGACGACCCCGTTGGCGAACTTCTTCGGATCCGGCGTGACCGACGAGAGCGCCGCGGTGGCGGCCACTTGGACCAGCGCGAAGGAGGCCTGCGGCAGGCCGAGCGCCACGAAGGTGGCGGCGGTTACCGCGAAGCTCAGGGCGACCCGCAGGGCACCGCGCACGGCGACCGGGAAGTCGCGATGGGTCGGCAGCTGGGCGTCGCGCAGCGGCCGGTGGCCGTCGGCGACGGCACGAATGCCGTCCTGCGCGAAGGTCGCGGCGCAGACGAAGTCGAGGGCGCGCTGAAGCACCACCACCTCGTCGAGGGGGCGGGTCCCGTCGCGGATGGCCGTGTCGATCAGGTCGCGCAGGCGCTCGTCGTCGCGGTCGAGGGCGTCGGGATCCGGTGCGTCGGCCACCCGCCGGCAGATCGCCATCGCCTCCGCGACGGCCGGGCTCGGGTTGCGCAGGCCGGCCGCCGCGGCCCCGAGGCTGCGGATCGCGGCCGCCATCACGTAGAGCGCGGCGATGCAGCTGCGCGCGCCGGCCGCGCGGTACCGGCCGTCGTCCAGTTCGCCCGCGATGGCGCTGGCATCGGCCCGCATCGGCGCGATGGCGCGGATCAGCGCGGCGGTGCGCGTGGCGCCGAGGTCGCCCACCGCCAGCGTCTCGCGGGCGTAGCCGCGCGTCTCGTCCCAGGCTTCGCGCAATTGCGGCAGCAGGGCCCGCCACGTGCTCGGCGAGGCGAGGGCGTCGTTGATGAAGGTGATCACGACGATGCCGAGCACGATCACGGCGACGCGGGACACGGCGGCGTCGAAGGTGCCCTGCGGCTCGTCGATCTGACCCAGCGCGATGATCGCCACGGTGTAGCCGGACAGCATCGCGCCGTAGGCCCGCGTGTCTTGCAGGAACTGGGCGACGAAGACGCAGAGGCCGAGCCACACGGTGAAGCTGAGGAGCAGCATTACCCGGTCCTGGCCGAACAGGGCCATGAAGACGAGCGCCACCACGGCGCCGATCAGCGTGCCGAGGAGGCGGTAGACCGCCTTCGAGATCGCCTGCCCGCGCTTGGGCTGGGCGAGGATCGCCACGCAGGTGGCGGCGGACGAGGCGCTGTCGAGCTGGAGCCAGAAGGCGGCGGCCAGTGCCAGCATCATGGCGATCCAGATCCGCAGCGCGAAGGCCCAGGCGGCCGGCTTCGGCACCCAGGCATCGAGGAACGCCACGACGCGGTCGACGAACGGTTCGGCGCGGCGATCCGCGGCGGATGCGGCGGGGGCCTCAGCCATGCCGGACCGGGCGCGGCGCGCTGTCCACCGCCCGTCCGGACGGAGAAGGGTCCGTCATCGCCTCGTGTCTCCCGCCAACGCGCCGCGGATGTCTGAACGAACGGGACGCCCCGCGGTTCTAGCCGGTCAGGCCTTGTCGCCACCTTTCAGGCGCTTGTTGCACTTGCTCCAGAACTGCGGCCATTTCGGCCCCTGCGCGGCCTTCTGCGCGTCGGTGAGGGCGCGCCACTCGGCGCCGCAGGTCTTCTGCCGTTCGCGGGTGGCGGACTGGCCCGGACTCGGCGTCCTGGCGGCCGGCGCCTCGGCGGCGGGCGCCTTCGCGGGTGCCTCCCTGGCCGGCGCGTCCCGGGCGGGCGTATCCTTGGCGGGAGGGTCCTTGGCGGGCGGGTCCTTGACGAGGACCGGAAGGCGGCGAGCAGCGGCACGGACAGGACCGCGATCCTGACGAGACGATCGATCATCGGATGTTCCCCCTCGGGCGACGTACCACGCCCGAGCCGCAATCTCGCCGCTCTCGCGCGGGGCCGGCAAGCCCGCCCCGGCGGCCGACGACAGCTCCGGCGCAGCTTCGCCGAATCGTCGGGCTCCCGGGCCGCTGCCCTTGAGCGCGGCCGGGAAATCGTCTTCACTGCCGGGGTTGTTTGGAAATGGCGGAGGACCACCGCGCCGCCGACGATCGGGTCCAGGAGCAGGCAGAGCATGGCAGCGGTGTCCGGGCGGCCGATCGACGTCCACACATGGAGCACGCCGAACGGCTGGAAGATCCCGATTATGCTGGAGGAGTGCGGGCTGCCCTACCGCATCGTTCCCGTGGACATCGCCAAGAACGAGCAGTTCGCGCCCGATTTCCTGGCGATCTCGCCCAACAACAAGATCCCGGCCATCGTCGACCCGGACGGGCCCGGCGGACAGCCGATCTCCGTCTTCGAATCGGGCGCGATCCTGCAGTATCTCGGCCGGAAGACCGGACAATTCTACCCGGCCGACGAGCGCGCCCGCGTGCAGGTCGACGAGTGGCTGTTCTGGCAGGTGGCGGGATTCGGGCCGATGCTCGGGCAGACGCACCACTTCAAGATCTACGCGCCCGAGAAGGTGCCGTACGCGATCGACCGGTTCACCGCCGAGGCCAAACGCCTGTACGGCGTGCTGGAGCGGCGGCTCGAGGGCCGCGCCTTCCTGGCCGACGAGTACTCCATCGCCGACATCGCGACGTTCACCTGGGCCAAGCTCAACTTCAAGCAGGGCGTCGCCATCGACACCCTGCCGAACGTCGCCCGCTGGCTCGAGAGCATCCTGGCGAGGCCGGCGGTGCAGCGCGGCCTCGCGGCGATCTGACGGGCAATCAGTTCTTGTTGGCGGCCTGCTGGTTCACGTCCGGGACGCGGGTCCAGGTCTGCGACCCGCACAGGATCTTGAGCATGCAGCCCGAGACGTTGAGCTCGGCCTCGTTCTCGCGCTCCAGGCTGACCGTGTAGATCTTGCCTTCCTCGATATTGTAGAGTTCGCCGGTGAACTTCGCGTCGTCCGGCTTCAAGCCATCGATCAGCTGCAGACCGATCACCGGACGGGCACGCTTCTTCGGATCGGGATTCTTGAGGTCGGTGCGCGGGGCGCCGTTGTCGAAGGTCGGCGTCTTGAGCCAGACGACCTTGCCGCAGACCAGCTTCTGGCCGGGTCCGCAGCGATCGATCCGGATCTTGGCGCGACCGTCGCCGGTGAGCCACGTGCCGGACGGGTCCTTGGCGGTGTCGGCGGCGGCGGCGGAGAGGCCGGCGAGAAGCAGGCTGGCGCTGAGAGCGAGGCGCATGGTTCGTCTCCGGTGTTGGGGCGTCCGCGGACGCCCGAGGGGTGGACGAAGTCGGTTGGTGCGCGACTGAGCCGTCGCATTCGGGCGATTTTTCGGCGGTGTTGCGGCAGAGCCACGGCCGCGCTTGTCCCGCCCGGTCCCGCCGCGCGGCTTGAGACACCGGGGGGCGCCCGCTATAAGCCCGGCGCCGAAGCGAAATTCTCGCTGCCGCGGCGTGTCCGGATCGCCGGCGCGCCGCAGATCTTTTCCACAGACAGACCGGACGCACCATGGCCACCGAGCGCACCTTCTCGATCCTGAAGCCCGACGCGACGCGGCGGAACCTGACCGGCGCGGTCAACGCGGTCATCGAGGAGGCCGGCCTGCGCATCGTCGGCCAGCGCCGCATCCGCATGACCAAGGAGCAGGCCGAGAAGTTCTACGAGGTGCACAAGGAGCGCCCGTTCTTCGGCGAGCTCGTGACCTTCATGACCTCCGGCCCGGTGGTGGTTCAGGTCCTCGAGGGCGAGAACGCGGTCGCCAAGTACCGTGAGGTCATGGGCGCCACGAACCCGGCCCAGGCCGCCGAGGGCACGATCCGCAAGAAGTTCGCCGAGTCCGTCGGTGAGAACACCGTCCACGGTTCGGACAGCGCCGAGAACGCCAAGCTCGAGATCGCGCAGTTCTTCAAGGATTCCGACATCGCCGCCTGAGGCGCGGCGCGGTGGCGGGTTGGGCACACCGGCCCGCCATTCGCGCGCCCCGGACCCGGCGCCGCCGGGAATGCCGCCCTGTGTGACCGGGTCGTCCTTGACGGGACAGAGCCCGGAAGCGTCCAACGGCCGAGCTTAGCCAATCTCAGCCCCCGGACGACCCCGACCATGACGATGCGCCGCCTGCCCCTGCTGATCGCGACCGGCCTGATCGCCCTCGGCGCGACCGCCGCCCTCGCGGGCGGATCCTCGGCCCCGTTCCAGCAGTACGAGCCCGACCCGGCCCTCAAGACCGCCAGCAAGACCAATCTCGAAGGCCGCGTGCGCCACGCCTGCACCGTCGTCCAGGCGCGCATGACCAGCGCCACCGAGGCGTCCCTCGAGCGCCCCTGCGGCTGCTACGCCCGTCAGACCCTGCGCAGCCTCGACGCCTCCGAGATCGAGGCCTACCGGACCACCGGCTACTTCAACGACACCGCCCGCGCCAAGGCGCTCTCGGCCCTGGACAGCTGCAAGCTGCAGCGCCCGGTCTGAGCGCCCGAAGGCTCCCGGCTCCGCGCACCGTCCTGGCGCGCGGAGCGCAGCAACCCGTTGAGCAAGACGTCGGCGAGCGTGGCGTTACCGGATAGCTTCGCCCCGCGCGCCAGGACGGAAACGCCCGTGCTGCCGCCCGCTAGACGCTGAACAGCGCGCCGTCCGGCGCCGCGTCGGCGATGACCACGCGCTCGCCCTCCAGGCGGGCGCGGCCGCCCGCCACGAGGGCGAGCACCGCCGGGTAGAGGCGGCGCTCCTGCACGATCACCCGGTCGGCGAGGCTGTCGGGATCGTCGTCCTGGCGGACGGGGATCGCGGCCTGGGCGACGATCGGGCCGGCATCGAGCTCCGGCACGACGAAGTGGACCGTGCAGCCGTGCAGGCGCACGCCCGCGTCCAGCGCCTGCCGGTGGGTGTGCGTGCCCTTGAACAGGGGCAGGAGCGACGGGTGGATGTTGAGCATCCGGCCGGCCCAGGACGCCACGAACTCCGTCGTGAGGATCCGCATGAAACCCGCGAGGCAGACGAGGTCGATCTCGGCCGCCCGCAGCGCCGCGTCGAGGGCGGCGTCGAAGCCGGCCCGGTCGGCGAAGGCCCGGTGATCGATCGCCTGCGTCGGGATGCCAGCCGCGGCCGCCCGGGCGAGGCCGGCGGCCTCCGGGCGGTTCGACAGGACCAGCACGATCTCGGCCGGGAAGGCGGGATCCTTCGCGGCCTCGAGCAGCGCGACCATGTTCGAACCGCGCCCCGAGATCAGGACGGCGACGCGGGTCTTGCGGGCGGCCGCCATCAGAGGGCGAGGCGGCCGGCGAAGGTGACCGGCTCGGGCCCGCGCGCCGTGATCCGCCCGAGGCGGACCGGGGTCTCGCCGGCCCGGGTCAACGCCTCGTCGACGTCGTCGACCGCGTCAGCGGCGGCGATCACCACCATGCCGATCCCGCAGTTGAAGGTGCGCAGCATCTCGGCCTCGGCGACGCCGCCCTCGCGGGCGAGCCAGCCGAAGACCGGCGGCGGAGTCACGGCGTCGAGGTCGACGGCGATGCCGACATCGTCCGGCAGGACCCGCGGGAGATTGTCGGGGAAGCCGCCGCCCGTGATGTGGGCGAGCGCCCGGATCCCGTCGGTGGCCCCCAGAGCCGCGAGGAGCGGCTTCACGTAGATCCGGGTCGGCTCCAGCAGCGCCTCGCCGAGATTCCGGCCCGGGGCGAACGGCGCCGGCGCGTCCCAGCCGAGGCCGGTCTTCGCGACGATCCGGCGCACCAGCGAGAAGCCGTTGGAATGGACGCCGGAGGAGGGCAGGCCGAGCACGACGTCGCCGGGCCGGATGCCGGGCCGCGGCAGCAGCGCGCCGCGCTCGGCGGCGCCGACCGAGAAGCCCGCAAGATCGTAGTCGGACCCGTCGTAGAGGCCCGGCATCTCGGCGGTCTCGCCGCCGATCAGCGCGCAGCCGGCCTGCCGGCAGCCCTCGGCGATGCCGCGCACGATGTCGGCGCCGACGCCCGGCACCAGCTTGCCGGTGGCGTAGTAGTCGAGGAAGAACAGCGGCTCCGCGCCCTGGACGATGATGTCGTTCACGCACATGGCCACGAGGTCGATGCCGATCGTGTCGTGGCGGCCGGTCTCGATGGCGATCTTCACCTTGGTGCCGACGCCGTCGTTGGCCGCGACCAGGATCGGGTCGCGGAAGCCCGCGGCCTTCAGGTCGAACAGGCCTCCGAACCCGCCGATCTCGGCGTCGGCGCCCGGGCGCCGGGTCGAGCGCACCAGCGGCTTGATCGTCTCGACCATGGCGTTGCCGGCATCGATATCGACGCCCGCCGCCGCGTAGGTCAGCCCCGTCTTCGGCTCGTTGCCGTCCTTGGCCGTCATGCCCGCGCCACCTCGTTCTATCCAGGCCCCGCTCTAGCGACTTCGCGCGCGGCGCGCGAGTCGGCACGGCGGCGCCTTGATCGGCGCGCCTCGCATACCCACTCTGCCCGCTGGCGTGGTGTGCTGCGGGGGGAGCGTCATCGTGCGCGCACGGGCTGTGATCGGGCTGGCCGCTGTCGTCGCCCTCGGGTTGATCGTCTACCTCCTCCGGGAGGTGATGCTGCCCTTCGTGGCCGGCATCACGCTCGCCTATCTCCTCGACCCCCTGGCCGACCGGCTGGAGCGGCTCGGCCTCGGGCGTCTGGCGGCGAGCCTGCTGATCCTGGCGCTGTTCGTCGTCGCCCTCGTCGTGACGCTGCTGATCCTGATCCCGCTCACGGCCAACCAGGTCGTGGCGCTCGTCAACGCGCTGCCCGGGATGGTGTCGCGGCTCCAGGCGATCATCGCCGAGCGGTCCGGGACCCTGCTCGAGCGCGTCGGCGGCGCGAACGTCCTCAACGAGCTGCAATCCTCCGTCGGCACGCTCGCCACCCAGGCCGGGACGTGGCTCCTGGCCTTCCTGAAGTCGCTCTGGTCGGGCAGCCAGGCGCTGATCTCGATCGCTTCGCTGCTCGTCGTGACGCCGGTCGTCGCCTTCTACATCCTCGTCGACTGGGACCGGATGGTCGCTGCGATCGACGGCTGGGTACCGCCCCGGCACCGGGCGACGGTGCGCGAGCTGGCGCGCCAGATCGACGGGGCGGTCACCGGATACGTGCGCGGACAGACGCTGGTCTGCCTCATCCTGGGCAGCTTCTACGCCATCGGCCTCTGGCTCGTCGGCCTCAACTTCGGCGTGCTGATCGGCCTGATCGCGGGGTTCCTCACCTTCATCCCCTACGTCGGCACGCTCACCGGCTTCCTGCTCTCGGTGGGCGTCGCGCTGGTCCAGTTCTGGCCCTCCGCCGACTGGCTGCACCTCGGCCTGACCGTCGGCGTGTTCCTCGTCGGCCAGTTCCTGGAGGGGAACGTCATCTCGCCGAAGCTCGTCGGTGATTCCACCGGGCTGCACCCGGTCTGGTTGATGTTCGCGCTGCTGGCCTTCGGGACGCTGTTCGGCTTCGTCGGGCTGCTGCTCGCCGTCCCGATCGCGGCCTCGATCGGCGTTCTGGTCCGGTTCGCCCTGGCCCGCTACCTGGAGAGCCGCCTCTACCACGCGGGCCAGCCGATCCTGATCGAGCACGACGGCAAGACCCCTTCGGCCTTGACCTCCGCGGGCGCGGGATGATCCTGAGCGGCACATGCGCGAGAACGCCCCACCCCGGCAGCTGGCCTTCGACCTGCCGCTCGACCCTCGCTTCGGGCGGGAGGATTTCCTCGTGGGACCGGCCAACGAGGCGGCCTACGCGCTGATCGAGGCGTGGCCGGACTGGCCGGACAGCGTCCTGGTCCTCACCGGACCTTCGGGCAGCGGCAAGAGCCACCTCGCGGCGATCTGGGCCGAGCGCGCCCACGCCTGGACCCTCCCGGCCGCCGAGCTGGGCGGCGACGCGGTCCAGCACCTCGTCTCCAACGGGGCGCTGGTCGTCGAGGACATCGACCGGGCGGAGCGGCTCGACGAGGCGGCGCTGTTCCACCTGCTCAACCGGGCACGCGAGCGACGCTGCCCGGTCCTGCTGACCAGCGCCACGGGCATCGACGCCTTGGGACTCGCGACGCCGGACCTGCGCTCGCGGCTTCGCCTCGCCCCGCGCAGCGCCATCGAGGCGCCGGACGACGCCCTGCTACGTGCCGTGCTGGTCAAGCTGTTCGTGGACCGGCAGCTGGTCGTCGATCTCGGCGTCATCGACGCGCTGGCCCTGCGGATCGACCGGTCGCTGGGTCGCGCCCGGGACGTCGTCGCCGAGCTCGACCGCGACGCCCTCGGGCGCGGTCGGCGGATCAGCCGGCCGCTCGCGCTGGCCGTCCTGCGGCGCATGGGGCTGGAGGACGAGCCCGACCCGACCGGCTGAGCGCGGAATGCGGCAGTCGTCACGAAACCGTCGTGAAGGCCGCCCGTCTAGGGTGATACACGCTCCGCCGCCGCGAGGAGCAGAGACAGGGATCCGGGATGGAATCGACGCAGAAGCCCGTGGACCGCGACGCCGCCGACGAGGCCGCCGAGCCCCGTCGGCGCGCGGCGGCCAATCCGGCGACGCGGCGCGCGCCGGTGGCCCGGCGCGTGCCGGTCGACCCGGCCGGCACGGCGGCCGCGCCGGCGGCCGACGCCAACGACGAGTGGCCGGCCGCCGCGGCCCCGGCGGAGCCGTCGGTCGGGGCGGCCCGTGAGTCGGTTCTGGAAGCGGGGCGGTCCCTGCGTCACACGCCGGAGCGGTTCGTGAACCGCGAGCTGTCCTGGCTTCAGTTCAATCGGCGCGTGCTGGAGGAGGCGTCGAATCCGAACCACCCGCTCCTGGAGCGCCTCCGCTTCCTGTCGATCTCGGCCAACAACCTCGACGAATTCTTCATGGTCCGCGTCGCCGGCCTGATCGATCAGGTCCGGGCCGGGATCACGGTGCCGTCGCAGGACGGCCTGTCGCCGTCGGAGCAGCTGGTCCGGATCGGCGCCGAGGTCTCGCGCCTCGCCGCCGACCAGCAGGCCCGCTGGCGGGAGCTGCGCGAGGAGCTGCACGCGGCCGACATCGACATCGTCGAGCCCGCCGCCCTCACGGCCGAGCAGGCGGCGTGGCTGGAGGAGTACTTCCTCAACCACGTCTTCCCGGTCCTGACGCCGCTGGCGATCGATCCGGCCCACCCGTTCCCGTTCATCCCGAATCTCGGCACCACCATCGCGCTGATGCTGGTTCGGCCGAAGGACGGAAGGCTGCTGCGCGCGCTCATCCGCCTGCCCGGCGTCATCGACCGCTTCGTGCGCCTGCCGGTGACCGAGAGCGAGACCGCGGCGCGGTTGATGCCGATCGAGCAGGTGATCGGGATGTTCACCGGCCGGCTCTTCCCAGGCTACCTCGTGAAGGGCAGCGGCGCGTTCCGCGTGGTCCGCGACTCCGACCTGGAGATCGAGGAGGAGGCCGAAGACCTCGTCCTGCATTTCGAGACCGCGCTAAAGCAGCGCCGCCGCGGCGTCGTGATCCGCCTCGAGGTGGAGGCGGGCATGTCGGAAGATCTGCGCAGCTTCGTCGCCGACGAGCTCGAGATCGCCGCGGACGCGATCTTCCTCGTGGAGGGCATGCTGGCCCTGAACGAGCTGTCCCAGGTCGTCGGCATCGACAGGCCCGACCTGAAGTTCAAGCCCTACAACCCGCGCTTCCCCGAGCGCATCCGCGAGAGCGGCGGCGACGTCTTCGCGGCGATCCGCCAGAAGGACTTCATCGTCCACCACCCCTACGAATCCTTCGACTCGGTGGTGCAGTTCCTGGCCCAGGCCGCGCGCGACCCGAACGTCGTCGCGATCAAGCAGACGCTCTACCGCACCTCGTCGAACTCTCCGATCGTCGCGGCCCTCGCCGAGGCCGCCGAGCTCGGCAAGTCCGTGACCGCCCTCGTGGAGCTGAAGGCGCGGTTCGACGAGGAGGCCAACATCCGCTGGGCGCGCAACCTCGAGAAGGCGGGCGCGCAGGTCGTGTTCGGCTTCGTCGAGCTCAAGACGCACGCCAAGCTGTCGCTGGTGGTCCGACGGGAGGGCGACAAGCTCGTCACCTACTGCCACGTCGGCACCGGCAACTACCACCCGATCACCGCGCGCATCTACACGGACCTGTCGTTCTTCACGGCGGATCCCGCGATCGCGCGGGACGTGTCGCGCATCTTCAACTTCATCACCGGCTACGCCGAGCCGGCCGAGCTGGAGCGCATGGCGGTCTCGCCGCTGACCCTGAAGAACCGCCTCCTGGAGCATATCGAGGCGGAGGTGGCCCACGCGAAGGCCGGGCGCCCGGCCGCGATCTGGATCAAGTGCAACTCCCTAGTCGACGGCCAGATCATCGACGCGCTCTACGACGCCTCGGGAGCCGGCGTTCAGATCGACTGCGTGGTCCGGGGCATCTGCTGCCTGCGCCCGGGCATCCCCGGCCTGTCGGAGACGATCCGGGTGAAGTCGATCGTCGGGCGCTTCCTCGAGCACGGGCGCATCTACGCCTTCGGCAACGGCGTCGGGCTGCCGCACCCCAAGGCCACGGTCTACATCTCCTCGGCCGACCTGATGAGCCGGAACCTCGACCGCCGTGTCGAGGCGCTGCTGCCGATCACGAACCCGACGGTGCATCAGCAGGTGCTCGACCAGATCATGCTGGCCAACCTTCTCGACAACCGTCAGAGCTGGCGGCTCCTCGCTTCGGGCGGCTGCGAACGGATCCAGCCCGCCGAGGGCGAGGAGCCGTTCAATGCCCACAAGTATTTCATGACCAATCCCAGCCTCTCGGGACGCGGCAAGGCCTCGAAGAAGTCGAGCCCGCGGGCCCTCAGCCGACGCGCGCAACGCAGCTGAGTTTCGCCGCGCGCCGTCGCTGGGTTAAACCTCCCGCACGGCGCGCCGGCAGGTGCGCCGGGCTGATGAAGGACTCGGACGTTTGGGCAGCCCTCTTGCCAATCTCACCCTCGCGCGGGACGCGGAGGCGATCGACCGCGCCGCGCACCATCCGGTGGCGATCATCGATATCGGCTCCAACTCGGTCCGCCTCGTCGCGTATGACGGACTGACCCGGGCGCCGACGCCGCTCTACAACGAGAAAGTGCTCTGCGGCCTGGGCCGCAATGTCCTGACGACCGGCCGGCTGAACGAGGAGGCGGTGGCCCGCGCACTCGCCGCCCTGGGTCGTTTCCGGGTGCTGTGCCAGACGATGCGCGTCAGGCAGGTCTTCGTGCTCGCCACCGCGGCGGCGCGGGACGCCGAGAACGGTCCCGACTTCCTCCGCGCCGCCGAGGCGGCCTGCGGTCAGGAGATCCAGCTGCTCTCCGGACGGCGGGAGGCGGAGCTGTCCGCGCTCGGCGTGGTCTCGGGCTTCCACGCGCCGAACGGCGTGGTGGGCGACATGGGCGGCGGCTCCCTCGAACTCGTGGACGTCCGCGGGGCCGTCGTCGGCCAGGGGGTGACCATGCCCCTCGGCGGTCTCGCCCTGCAGGACCTGTCCGGCGGCTCGGTCAAGAAGGCCGCCAAGATCGTCCGCGAGTACATGCGCAAGGCCGCCCCGCAGCTGGAGACCCTGCGCGGGCGGACCTTCTACGCGGTCGGCGGCACGTGGCGGGCGATCGCGCGGCTCCACCAGGCGGCCCGCGGCTACCCCGTCCACGTGATGCACGGCTACGCGGTGGAGCCCACCGACGAGCTCAGCTTCCTGCAGGTCGTCGAGCAGACCGACGTGGCGCTGCTGCAGGACGTCGACGCGATCTCGGAGGCGCGGCGCCCGCTGCTCGCCTACGGAGCCGTCGTGCTGGAGGAGATCATCCGGGTCGGGCGCCCGCGCGAGGTGGCAATCTCGGCATCGGGCGTCCGCGAGGGCCTGCTGTTCGAGCAGCTCGACCGGGACACAAGGCTGGTCGATCCGCTGCTGGCCTCGGCGTCGGAATTCAACGTCCTGCGCGCGCGCTCGCCGCGCCACGGCGAGGAGTTGATCGCCTGGACGGATCGGTTCGTCGCGACCCTGGACGGCCACGAGACCGCCGACGAGCGCCGCCTGCGCCACGCGGGCTGCCTGCTGTCGGATGTCGGCTGGCGGGCGCATCCGGATTACCGCGGCGAGCAGAGCATCGCGGTGATCCAGAACGCCGCCTTCGTGGGCGTGGATCATCCGGGGCGGGCCTATCTCGCCCTGGCGGTGTCCCTGAAACACATCGGCTTGGCGCCTGAGAAGGCGAACGCGATGCTCCGCAGCGTGGCCGGTCCGCGCCTGTTCGAGCGCGCGCGCCTCCTGGGCGCGCTGCTCCGGATCGCCTTCCCGATCTCGGCCGGCATGGACGGCGCGCTCGGACGGGCGCCGCTCACCGTCGAGGATGGCCGCGTGGTGCTGCGTCTGCCGCAGGAGTGGGAGGCCCTGAACGGGGATCGCCTGTTGAACCGTGTTCGCGGCCTCGGGCGCGTTGTCGGCCTCGATGGGCGTGTCGAGATCACGGGCGCCGCCGCCTGAACCGCGCCTCGCGGCCCCGGCGCCCCGAGAGCAGTGAGACGTGGATTCGGCGTTGCACGGCGGCCCATGGCCGCCGGTGCAGGGATGATCTCGCTCGACGCCGCGTTCCGCTCTCGCGTTCGAGAGCCGGCTTGCCGAGCGCGCGCCGTGCCCGCAGGGGCCGACGACGGCATCGTGACAGTCGCGAAGGTGGACACCGCGCGTCCCCAGTGTCGTCCGCCCACCGGCGGATAGATAAAGGCGCCGTAACACCTATTTAATTTCTCAAGTAATTTTTCTGATTGTTGATGATGGTTTTATACAGTTTTCAAAAAGAGCAACGCCATTTCCAAAGTAATCAAGTTCAGTATACTTTAAGATTCTGTCAGCACACAGCGTGATTGTGCGCGAACTTCGCCCTATGATGCGACCGGACAACTGACCGAACTCGCACGCTGGAGCGTTCGCGCAATGAGATTGCTTAGCTATCTCTCAATTCGTGCCGCTATGTGCACGACGATATTCGCAATGGCGCTGATGTTACTGGGATATGCGGGAAATTCTCTGATCGATGCGCGGCACCAGACGCAGCAGGCCCAGTCTGCGGTCACGTTGACTCGCGCGAGCCGCCAACTCCTCAAGACGATCCTCCCAGCGCGTCTCGAGCGGGGGGCAGCCCTCGCCTTGGGCGGAGACGCGGCCGCCGACGCGGAGGGCCTGAGAGCCTACGCGGTGAACCGGGAGGCGATGATCGCGGGCTTCAAGAGCCTTCAGGACCTGTTGCAGAACCAGGATCTGCCCGCCGTGTCGGCGACGTTGGCGAGGCTGAACGCGGCGCAGGACGCCGCGAACCGGCTCCGCCCCCGCATCGATGAGGCTCTGCGCGTCGCGAAGCCGAAGCGGGACCCGGCGCTGTTACCCGCCGTGCTGGCGGCTTTCCAAGATCTCCTCGACGCGCTGACGGCGACCACGGATGCCGTGGATTCGGCCATTCCGCGCTCCGACGCGATCCTGCAGCGCTACCTCGTCCTCAAGCGGTCAGCCTGGTCGACCCGCGTCGCGATCGGCAACGTTGCCCTGCGCGTCCAGACGTCGCTGGCCGCCGGAACGTCGTGGTCGCTGCCCGAGACCGTGGCTGCCGCCGAGGAGCGGGCGCGGCTCCAGTCGGCTTGGTCGAGCACCAGCGAGGCCGCAGCCCAACTCTCGGACGCCACGCGCGCGGCGTTCGAGAGAGCCAAGCGCAGCAATTTCGAGGGCGAGGCGGCGGAAGCGGCGAGGGCGGTCTTCGATGCCCTGAGTCAGCAGCGGGCGTCCCCCTACACGTTCCAGGACATCCGCAAACGGAACACCCTCGAGCAGATGACGATCGTCGATCTGGCCGATGCCGCCCTCGACGAGATGGTGGGACGGGCCGAGACCCTCGCTGCGGCAGCGGACCGGGTTCTCCTGCACAACGCCGCGGCGCTGCTGGCCGTCCTGCTGCTCGTCGGCCTCGGTCTCGTCGCCCTGTTCGAGGGCGTATTGCGGCCGATCCGGACCATCGCCACGGCGATGCGCGCGCTGACCGGGGGTGAGACCGCCGTCGCACTCCCGGTGCAGGCCTACCGGAACGAGTTCGCGCCGATCATGGTGGCCGTGCAGGCGTTCCGGGACAATCTGATCCGCACACGCGAGCTCGAAGGCGAGGCCGAGCGGGCGCGTTTGGACGCCGACGACCAGCGGCGGGACAGCCTGCGCCAGATGGCGCAACGGTTCGAGCAGGCGGTCGGGGGCATGATCGGCCAGGTCGCGGCCTCGGCCACCGCGCTGCAGGTCACGGCACGGTCGATGACGGCGACGGCCACACGGACGGCGGGACAGTCGACGACGGTCGCGACCGCCGCCGAACGAGCCTCCAGCAACGTCAACACCGTGGCGGCGGCCGCCGAGGAGCTCGGCACCTCCGTGCAGGAGATCGGGCGGCAGGCCGACGGCTCGGCGGCTCTCGCACGGCAGGCCGCGGCCGAGGCCGATCGGACCGCCGCGCGCGTGCAGGACCTGAACAGCGCCGTGAACAAGATCGGCGCCGTCGTGGGGCTCATCTCATCGATCGCCGAGCAGACCAATCTGCTGGCGCTCAACGCGACCATCGAGGCAGCGCGCGCGGGCGTCGCCGGCCGCGGCTTCGCGGTCGTGGCTTCCGAGGTGAAGGCGCTGGCCGAGCAGACCGCCAAGGCCACCGACGAGATCTCCGGACAGATCGCGCAGGTGCAGGCCTCCACCGGTCAAGCGGTGGAGGCCATCGCGGCGATCACCGCGCGGATCCGCGAGATCAACGGCGTGGCGGCCTCGATCGCGGCGGCCGTCGAGGAACAGGGTGCGGCAACCCAGGAGATCGTCCGCAACGTCGGGGAGGCGGCTGTCGGCACCGGCGAGGTCACCACCACCATCACCGGGGTCGCGCAGGCGGCCGAGAGCACCGGTCTGGCCGCCGGCCAGGTTCTCGACGCGGCCTCCGCCCTGTCGGACCAGTCCGACCGCCTGACCGCGGAGGTCGGGCGGTTTCTGGCGAGCGTCCGCGTTTCCTACGCGGTCTCCGCCGCGCAGGTCGCGCTGGTCCGGGACAGTTTCGAGACGGTGCAGACGCTGGGCGATGCCGTGGCGGACCTGTTCTACGGACGCCTGTTCGACATCGCGCCGCAGGTCCGGTCGCTCTTCCCGGACGACATGACCGCGCAGAAGCGGAAGCTCGTCGCCATGCTGGCGCTGGCGGTGTCCAACCTCGACAAGCCCGAGGCCCTGGTCGCGACCGTGCGCGATCTCGGGGACCGGCACGCCGGCTACGGCGCGCTGCAGGCGCACTACGAGCCGGTCGGCGCGGCCCTGATCTGGACGCTGGAACAGGAGCTCGGCCCGGACTTCACGCCGGAACTCCGGGAGGCCTGGGTCGAGACCTACCGGGTCATCACCGGCCTGATGACGATGGCCGGAACCGCGAAGGCCGCGTGATCCGGCCCGACGTCAGGCGACGCGATCCGAGAAGATCGCCTTCCTGACCACGGCGTGGACGCCCCAGTTGCCGTCCACGACCTGCGTGATCCCGAAATCGACCGCCACCGACATCAGCGAGATGGCCTCGTCCTCGGTGAGGCCCTTCGCGTGCATCAGGAACTGGCGCATCTTCCGGAAGGCGTCGCGCATGGCGAGGTCGATGGAGGACTTCTGGAAGATCGCGCTCTGGGCGTCCGGACCGAGGTCGCGCAGGTAGTTCGGGTAGCTGAAGCCGGACAGCACCCAGTCGTCCCGGGTCTCGATCATCGGGAAGTCGAGGGCCTCCAGCGGCGTGCCGGGCAGGTCGGCCTTCTTGTGCAGGATGAACTGGAAGGTTCCGGTGAGCGAGCACTCGATCGCGGTGCCGCACAACTCGGAATCGCCCTGGCTGGCGTGGGGGTCGCCCACCGAGAACAGGGCGCCCGGCACCGCCACCGGGTAGTACAGCGTCGCGCCCTTGCCGATCCGCCAGTTGTCGATGTTGCCGCCGGTGTAGCTCGGCGGGATCGTGTTGACCCGGTCGGCCTCGGCGGGCGCGACGCCCATCGTGCCGAAATGCGGCCGGATCGGCACACGGATGCCCTTGAGGACCTCGAAGGTCTTCTGCGTCTTGGAATGATCGACCGGCAGGCCGGGATAGTCGATGGTCGGGTGAGAGACGCCGAACGGGTCGGTGACGCCCGGCCAGCGGAAACTGTAGACCGCCCGGGCCCAGTCGCGCTCGCCGGTGGCGTCGACCTCGTAGATGGTCACGACCTCCCGGGGCTTATCGCCGGTGATCAGGTCGTTGTAGTGGTAGCCCCACCACGCCGCCGCGTTGCTGCCGAAGGCCAGTCCCTTGTACTTGGGATTGGCGCAGGGGCGGGGAGCGACGTCGAGGATGCGCACCTCCAGGACATCGCCGGGCTCGGCGCCGCGGATCGCCACCGGGCCGGTGCAGATATGCACGCCGAGGCCGCCGCCGGGGCCGATCTTGGCGTCCATGGCGCCGGCACCGCGGGGCGAGACGCCCATCTTGTCCTTCGTCCAGAGATAGACACTCTCGGCGCCCGGATCGCCCTGGATCATCCGCTCGGCGTCGTCGCTCGCCTGATGCGTGAGCGTCTCGATCGTGACGAAATCGCCCGAACCGATCTCGACCTTGGGCTTGAGGCTGCGGCTGAAGAAGCCCCAGTGGACGGTCTCGGCATTCGCCGGCAGGTGGTAATGCGCCGTGGCGGCGATCTTGGCCCCGCTCGCCTGGGCCAGGGCCGGGCTCACCAGCGACGGGCCGCCGGCCGCGAGGGCCGCAGCGGCGGCGCCGGTCGCCGCGAAGCCGCTCTTCAGGAAGGCGCGCCGCTCAGGCTCCAGATCCCGCCGGAACCGGCGGCGGTGCTCCTCGAAGGCGTGGCAGGTTGGATCGTCGCCCGCGCACATCGCGTCGTCTCCCGGTGATTTCGTGGCACCGGGACCGGAAAGCAAATCGACGGCCACGCTCGCGGCCGCCGACGGGCACGCCTCATTCCGAGATCATGCCGACACCGCGCTCCTCGGCTCGCGGGGCGGCCTCGTCCGCCTGGGCCTCGACCACGGCGGCGGCCGTGACATTGACGATGCCGCGCGCCGTCACCGACGGCGTCAGGATGTGGGCGGGCTTGGCCGGACCGATCAGGAGTGGGCCGACCGGCAGGGCGTCCGCCAGCACCTTCGCGAACTGGAAGGCGATGTTGGCCGCGTCGAGGTTCGGGAAGATCAGGACGTTGGCCGCGCCCTTGAGGCGGGAGCCGGGCAGCACGCGCTCGCGCACCATCTCGTTGAGGGCCGAATCCGCCTGCATCTCGCCGTCGACCTGCAGCTCGGGATCCCGCGCGTGCAGGAGCGCGAGGGCGTCGCGCATCTTCATCGCGGAGGGCGAATCCGACTGGCCGAAATCCGAGTGGCTGAGCAGCGCGATCTTCGGCGTCATCCCGAAGCGGCTGACATGGCTGGCGCAGGCCTGCGCCACGTCGGCGATCTCCTCGGCGGTCGGGTTCTGGCGGACATGGGTGTCGGCCAGGAAGTAGGCGCCGTTATGCGTCACGACGAGGCTCATCGCGGCGCACTGCTCCACGCCGGGGGCGAGCCCGATCACGTCGCGGATGATGCGCAGCCGCGTCTCGAACCGGCCCTCGAGGCCGCAGATCAGCGCGTCGGCCTCGCCGCGGCGGACCGCGATGGCGCCGATCACCGTGCTGTTGGTGCGCACCAGGGTGCGCGCCGCGTCGGGGGTGATGCCCCGGCGACCCGCCACCTCCAGATAGGTCTGCACGTAGGCGCGGTAGCGGGGATCGTCCTCGGGATCGATCAGCTCGAAGTCGCGGCCGTGCTCGATCGACAGGCCGAAGCGCTTCAGCCGGGTCTCCACGACCCGCGGCCGGCCGACCAGGATCGGGAAGGCGACCTTGTCCTCGACGATCGCCTGGACGGCGCGGAGCACGCGCTCGTCCTCGCCCTCGGCGTAGATCACGCGCTTGGGCTCGGCCTTCGCCTTCGAGAACAGGGGCTTCATGATCAGGCCGGACCGGTGCACGAACCGGTCGAGGCTCTCGACGTAGGCGTCGAGATCCGGGAGCGGCCGGCCGGCGACGCCCGAATCCATCGCGGCCTTGGCCACGGCCGGGGCGATGCGCAGGATCAGGCGCGGGTCGAACGGGCTCGGGATCAGGGATTTCGGCCCGAACGGCCGGGCCTCGCCGCCGTAGGCGCGGGCGACCACGTCGGAGGTCGTCTCGTGGGCCAGGCCCGCGATCGCCTTCACGGCCGCCTTCTTCATCTCCTCGTTGATCTTGTGGGCGCCGACATCGAGCGCGCCGCGGAAGATGTAGGGGAAGCACAGGACGTTGTTGACCTGGTTCGGGAAGTCCGACCGGCCGGTGCAGATCATCGCGTCCGGCCGCTCCTTCTCGGCCAGGTCCGGCATGATCTCCGGATAGGGGTTGGCGAGCGCCATGATCAGCGGCTTCTCGGCCATCTCCTTCAGGTACTCGGGCTTGAGCACGCCGCCGGCCGACAGGCCGATGAACACGTCCGCCCCCGGGATCACCTCGGCGAGCGTCCGCTTGTCGGTCTCCTGCGCGTAGACGTCCTTCCAGCGGTCCATCAGCTCGGGGCGGCCCTTGTAGACGACGCCCTTGATGTCGGTGACCGTGATGTTCTCGCGGGTCGCGCCGAGCGACACGAGCAGGTTGAGGCAGGCGAGGGCCGCCGCGCCGGCACCGGACGTGACGATCCGGACGTCGGACAGATTCTTGCCGGCGAGTTCCAGGCCGTTGAGGACGGCCGCCGCCACGATGATCGCTGTGCCGTGCTGATCGTCGTGGAAGACCGGGATGTTCATCCGGGCCCGGCACTGCTCCTCGACCTCGAAGCACTCGGGCGCCTTGATGTCCTCCAGGTTGATGCCGCCGAAGGTCGGCTCGAGGGCGCAGACCACGTCGACGAGCTTGGACACGTCCTTCTGGTCGACCTCGATGTCGAAGACGTCGATGCCGGCGAATTTCTTGAACAGGACGGCCTTGCCCTCCATCACGGGCTTCGAGGCCAGCGGGCCGATATCGCCCAGGCCCAGCACGGCCGTGCCGTTGGAGAGCACCGCCACGAGGTTCTGGCGGATCGTGAGCTCGGCGGCCTGCTGCGGGTCGTCGTGGATCGCCATGCAGGCGGCGGCGACGCCGGGCGAGTAGGCCAGGGCGAGGTCGCGCTGGTTGCCGAGCGGCTTGGTCGCCTGGATCTCCAGCTTCCCGGGCTTGGGCAGGCGGTGGTAGACGAGCGCCCCGGCCTTGAGGTCCTCGGACATGTTATCGGCCATCGCCCACGCTCCCGCTCACCTTCTTCACCGAGGACGACGCGGCCGCGCATCGCGCAGGCTCGCGTCATGACCGGTCTGTTGCACCGGCTGCGCAGGGGGCGCAACCCGCACAACGAGACCCGGATCCACCTTGCCAAGCTGGCGAGGACCTACGGCTTCTCCATAGGCGCTTATTCGTACGGGCGTCCAAAAGTCCGCTTCCCGGAGAGCGGACGGCGGCTGACGATCGGCCGCTATTGTTCCATCGCCGACAAGGTCGAGATCCTGCTCGGCGGCGATCATCGCCTCGACTGGGCGTCGACCTACCCGTTCGCCGCGATGCGCGGCCTGTTCCCGGACGCCGATGCGCCGGAGGATTACCACGCCTCCCGGGGCGACGTGGTGATCGGCAACGATGTCTGGCTGGGATCAGGCTGCATGATCCTGTCGGGCGTGACGGTCGGCCACGGCGCCGTGGTGGCCGCCCGCGCCGTGGTGACCCGCGACGTGCCGGCCTACACCGTCGTAGCCGGCAACCCGGCCCGGGTCGTGCGCCGCCGCTTCGACGCGGCGACCGCCGAGGCGCTCGTGGGGTCGGCGTGGTGGGACCTGCCGCACGATGCGGTGACGCGGCTCGTGCCGCTGCTCCAGAGCGGGCGGATCACGGACCTGCTCGCGGCGTTGCGCGCCGGCGCGGTTTCCCGTACCGGCGGGGCCCATCACGAAGACCATCCGAGATCCGGACGATGACCGACACCCCCCCTGACCGCCTCGCCTCCAACCCGAACAGCCCGTTCTACGACGAGAAGGTGCTGGAGCGCGGGGTCGGTGTCCGGTTCAAGGGCGTCGAGAAGACCAACGTCGAGGAGTACTGCGTGAGCGAGGGCTGGGTCCGGCTCTCGGCCGGCAAGGCTCTCGACCGGGCCGGCAATCCGATGACGGTGAAGCTGAAGGGCACCGTGGAGCCCTATTTCCGCGACCCCGCCGCGGACGCCTGATCCGCCACCCGCGCCAGCGCGGCCTCGAAGTTCCGGACGGCCTCCCGGACGAGCTTCCCGACCCGATCCGGCGAGCGCGGCCCGTCGATGACGAGGCTCGCGAGGATGTCGGAGCGGCGGGCACGCTGCTTGGCGGTGCGCGCGTGGTTCGAGACGCGCAGGTGCCAGGCGCAGTCCGGTCGCCGCAGGTACAGGCTGTCGCCGCGCTCGTTCCGGGCGACGATCGCGAAGCCCTGCGCCTCCAGCATCCGCGCCGCGAGACCCAGCGCCTCGAGCGGCGGGAGCGAGCTGTCGGCGGTCATGGGCCGGCCGGCTCGATCGTGCCGAGGCGGCGCCGCCCGAGCGCCCGCGCCTTGAGCGCCAGGGCCGGCCGCTCGACCCCGTACCAGGACAGGGCCGCGACCGGCAGGGTGAGGGCGAGGGCCGGCGCCAGGAGCGCGGGCCCGGAGGCAGCGGGCCACAGCGCGTTCAAGCTCTGCTGGATCGGCCAGCCGTAGAGATAGATCCCGTAGGAGAGATCGGCCGACGGGTCGCACAGGCCGCGCGCGAGGGGGCCGAGGGCTAGCCAGACCACGCCGTAGGCCTCGGCGAGGAACAGCAGGGCCGGGTAGGCCGGCGTTCGCGCGAGGGCGAAGGCGCCGAAGACCAGACAGGCGAGGGCGGCGGCCGAGACCCGCAGGCGGTCGCGCCACAGGTAGAGGCACGCGCCGGCCGCGAAGATCAGCGGCAGGCGCAGCGCCGTCTCGGTGCCCTTGGGCAGGTCGGGACCGCGGAGGCCGCAGGCGATCGACAGGGCGAGTGCCAGTCCGGCCACGATCAGGGGGGCCGACCACCGGCGCCGGAGCAGGCCGGACAGGGCGGCCGCGAGAACGCCGAGGTAGCACAGCACCTCGTATTTCAGCGTCCAGACCGTGCCGAGCGGCGCCCGGTAGGGATTGGCTTCGAAGACGCCGGGGAGGGCGGCGTTGCTCTTGAAGGTCGTCAGCGTCCCGCGGATGAACGACCATAGGGCCGGATCGCGCAGGTACTCGGCGACCGGCAGGCGCGTCAGCGCCGCCCCGAGACCCAGCGACACAACGAGGGTCGCGGCGACCAGTCCGGGCAGGATCCGCAAGGTCCGGGCGAGGGCGTAGTCCCGGATGCCGCGGCGGTCGCAGCTCATCGTGACCAGGAATCCCGACACGGCGAAGAAGCCGTTCACCGCGTGCTCGCCCAGCGTGTAGCCGGTGAGCCGGGCGAGGGGCTCGTCGCCGGCCGCGCCGGTCGCGACGCTGAACGCGTGGGACACCACGACGGCGAGAGCCAGCAGCAGCCGCAAGCCGGTGAAGCCGTTGCGCCCGCGTTCCAGCGCGGTCGCGATCGTCGGCGCGCTCATCCGGTCAGCCCCTCGCGGGCCAGCGCGGTCCGGCCCCGCAGGAAGGCGAGGGCGCCGGCGGCCGAGCCGCCGTAGCGCTCCAGTCCCGCCCGACGCAGGACCAGCCCGGACAGCAGCGCCTTCGGCACATTGGCCGCCAGCGCGGCGAGGCTCGGGTCCGCGAGGCCGTATTTCCGGCTGACATAGGCGCGCGACCACGCCTGATGCCAGCGCGCGCGAAACACCCGTCCCGGCTCGGGCGCCGACGACCGGCCGCGCCCGTGCAGCGCTTCGGCGCGGTGGACATGGATCAGCGCACGACCGCGATCGGCCACGCGCCGGCACAGGTCGTCGTCCTCGTAGAACAGGAAGATGTTCTCGTCGAAGCCGCCGAGGTCGAGGAACAGGGCGCGCGGCATCAGCAAGCAGGCCCCGGAGAGAAACGGCGCGCAGGCATCGCCCTGCGGGAGCGCGAGCCGGCCGGCGGGATTGGTCAGGTAGGGCGCGAGCAGGGACCGCGCCTGGAAGAAGAAGCGCCCGTCGGGCTCGACGAGGCGCGGGGCGAGCAGGCCCGCGTCCGGCCAGGATCGGGCCGCCTCCAGCAGGGCATCAACGGCGCCCGGCCGCAGCTCGACGTCCGGGTTGACGATGAGGACGTGCTCCGCCGTCTCGGCCGCGCGGACGCCCCGGTTGTTGGCGCGACCGTAGCCCTCGTTGCGGGCGTTGCGGATCACCTGCGCGCCCGCGGCCTCCGCGACGGACGCGGAGGCGTCCCGGCTGGCATTGTCGACCACGATCGCCGGCACGTGCTGCCCGGCCAGCGCCGCGAGGCAGCCGGGCAGCACGTCGGCGCTGTCATGCGCGACGACGATCGCGACGAGACTCGGCACCGGGCGGCGGTTCGCGCCGCCTCAGGCCTTCTTCTCGGGCAGGTTGAGCCGGATGTGCAGCTCGCGCAGCTGCTTGGGCGTCGCCTCGGAGGGCGCGCCCATCATCAGGTCCTCGGCGCGCTGGTTCATCGGGAACAGCACCACCTCGCGGATGTTCGGCTCGTTGCACAGGAGCATGACGATGCGGTCCACACCCGGCGCGATGCCGCCGTGCGGCGGGGCGCCCATGCGCAGGGCGTTCAGCATGCCGCCGAACTTCTGCTCCAGGACCTCGTGGCCGTAGCCGGCGATCGCGAAGGCCTTCTCCATCACGTCCGGACGGTGGTTGCGGATCGCGCCCGACGACAGCTCCACGCCGTTGCAGACGATGTCGTACTGGAACGCCTTGATGTCCAGGATCCGCTTGGTGTTCGCGCCGTTCTCGTCCTCGCTGGAGAGCGCGTCGAGGTCGAGCGCCAGGAACGCCTCGCGGTCGATGTTCGGCATCGAGAACGGGTTGTGGGAGAAGTCGATCCGCTTCTCTTCCTCGCTCCACTCGTACATCGGGAAGTCGGTGATCCAGCAGAAGGCGTACTGGTCCTTGTCGCAGAGGCCCAGCTCGTCGCCGATGCGGATGCGCGCCTTGCCGGCGAGGCCGGCCGCCTTGCCCTCAGCGCCGGCCGAGAAGAACACCGCGTCGCCCGCCTTGGCACCGGCCCGCTCGGCGATCAGCGCCTGGACCTCGGCCGGGATGAACTTGGCGATCGGCCCCTTGCCGGTGAGCTGCCCGTTCTCCTCCTCGAACACGACATAGCCGAGCCCCGGCGCGCCCTCCGAACGGGCCCAGTCGTTGAGCTTGTCGAAGAACGAGCGCGACTGCGCCGCCGCACCGGTCGCCGGGATCGCTCGGACCACGCCGCCGGAAGCGATCACGCCCTTGAACGCCTTGAAGGCCACGTCCTCGCGGGCGAACAGGTCGGTGACGTCGGCGATGATCAGCGGGTTGCGCAGGTCCGGCTTGTCGACGCCGTATTTGAGCATCGAGTCCGCGTAGGTGATCCGCGGGAATTCCTTGGTGACGCGCTTGCCCTCGGCGAACTCCTCGAACACGCCGCGCAGGACCGGCTCGACCGCCTGGAACACGTCCTCCTGGGTGACGAAGCTCATCTCGATGTCGAGCTGGTAGAACTCGCCCGGCGACCGGTCGGCGCGGGCATCCTCGTCGCGGAAGCAGGGCGCGATCTGGAAGTAGCGGTCGAAGCCCGCGATCATCGTCAGCTGCTTGAACTGCTGCGGCGCCTGCGGGAGCGCGTAGAACTTGCCGGGATGGACCCGCGACGGCACGAGGTAGTCGCGCGCGCCTTCCGGGCTCGACGCGGTCAGGATCGGCGTCTGGAACTCGAAGAAGCCGCCCTCGCGCATCCGGCGGCGGAGCGAGTCGATGATCGCGCCGCGCTTCATGATGTTGGCGTGCAGCTTCTCCCGGCGCAGGTCGAGGAAGCGGTACCGGAGCCGCGTCTCCTCCGGGTACTCGAGGTCGCCGAAGACCGGCAGCGGCAGCTCGCCGGCCGGACCCAGCACCTCGAGGTCGTCGATGTAGACCTCGACCGCGCCGGTCGGCAGCTCGGCATTCTCGGTACCGGCCGGTCGCGTGCGGACGCGGCCGTCGATGCGCACGACCCATTCCGAGCGGACGGTCTCGGCGGCCTTGAAGGCCGGGGAATCGGAATCGATCACGCACTGCGTCAGGCCGTAATGGTCCCGCAGATCCACGAACAGCACGCCCCCGTGGTCGCGGATGCGGTGGCACCAGCCGGAGAGGCGGACACTCTGCCCGACGTCGGACGGGCGGAGCGCCCCGCAGGTGTGGGAACGGTAACGGTGCATGACGGGCTTCTTCTGTGGGAAGGCCGGCACCATTCACGCGAGGCCCCCCAAGTCAAGCGCGGGGCGCGCAGAACGGCGCCGAAAGCCGCGCGCGACTCGCCCGCCGGCCTACCGGAAGAGGCTCCCGATCCCCATATGAACTCCATGAACGACAACGTCTTTTTCGATCTGGAGCGGCCCGCTAAGCCGGCGCCCGAACGCGTCCCCGCCGGGTGGCGGACGCTGCCCCTCGAGGGCCGTTTCGACCTCGTCTACGAGGACGCGACCGGGGCCTGGAGCAACCGGTCCCTCGAGGCGCGCGAGCTCAGGCTCGGTCCCGGCCGGACGCTTCTCGGCGGCATCGACGCCCGGCGCGGCGGCTATCGCGGGTTCCGCGTCGACCGGATCCGGCGTCTCGTCGATCGGGCCACCGGCGAGCGCATCGAGACTGGCATCCTCGACCGCCTGCTGGGCCGCGCCGAGGCGCAGCGCCGTGCCGACGCGCTGCGGATCCGCCGGCAGGCCCGGGCGCGCCGGAAGGCGGCGGTCGCGGCCGTGGCGTGACCGCGGTCGCCGAGCCGCGCGTGAAAGCGCGAAAGATGGGGACCTGCGAAGCCGCGTCTCCCCATGTCCGCCGCGGTTGCGTATAGCCGGTGCATGGACCTGATCACCACCACTGACGCGCTGCGCCAGATCTGCACACGTCTCGCCGAGCAGCCCTTCGTGACCGTCGACACGGAGTTCATGCGTGAGACGACGTATTATCCGAAACTGTGCCTGATCCAGATGGCGGCACCGGACGGGACCGCCGTCCTGGTCGACCCGCTGGCGCCCGGGATCGACCTGGATCCGTTCATCGCGCTCATGGCCGACGAGCGCACCGTCAAGGTGTTCCATTCCGCCCGTCAGGACCTGGAGATCATCTGGCTGATCGGCGGGATCCTGCCACACCCGTTCTTCGACACGCAGGTCGCCGCCATGGTCTGCGGCTACGGCGACTCCGTCTCGTACGAGCAGCTCGTCAACGACGTCGCCAAGGCCAAGATCGACAAGTCGTCCCGCTTCACCGACTGGTCGCGGCGGCCGCTGTCGGAGGCGCAGCTGACCTACGCGCTGTCCGACGTCACCCACTTGGTGAAGATCTACGAGGTCCTCGTCGCCGAGTTGCTGCGGACAGACCGCGGCGCCTGGCTCGACGAGGAGATGGCGGTGCTGACCTCGCCGGAGACCTACCGCGCCGATCCCGCCCAGGCGTGGCGCCGCCTCTCCGGCCGGATGCGCAAGCCGCGCGAGATCGCCGTGCTGATGGAGGTGGCGGCTTGGCGCGAGAGCGAGGCGCAGACGCGCAACGTCCCGCGCGGGCGCGTCCTGAAGGATGAGGCGGTCATCGACATCGCGTCGGCGGCGCCGCGGAGCGCCGAGGCGCTCGGGCGCCTGCGGACGATCCCGGCGGGCTTCGAGCGGTCCCGGACGGGGGCCGACATCGTCGCCGCCGTCGAGCGCGGCCTCGCCCGCGACACCAGCGCTGTCCGGATGCCCGAGCGCGTGCGGCGGAGCGGCGGCAACGGCGCGATCGTCGAGCTGCTGAAGGTCCTGCTGAAGGCGGTCTGCGAGGCCGAGGGCGTCGCGCCCAAGATCATCGCCACGGTCGACGACCTGGAAGCCGTCGCTGACGACGATGCCGCCGAGGTACCGGCGCTGCAGGGGTGGCGTCGGACGCTGTTCGGGGAGAAGGCGCTGGCGCTGAAGCAGGGCCGGCTGGCGCTGTCGGTCGAGTCGGGCCGGATCGTGGTCCGCCCTCTCGAGGCCGAGCCCGCGGCCGCCGGCGCCGACGCGAACGGATGACGCCGGGGCGACGCTGACGGCACAAACTCCGCGGTCGGGCGTGACTCGCCGCAGGTCCGGGATTAAATGGCAATTGGATTGCCGCTTAATCCCGCCCCTGCGTCCCGCGTATGTTCGAGCCGAACGAGATTTTGAAGACGCTGACCGGGCGCGGTCTCGTATCGGCTGAAGGGTGCGAGTCCGTGCGCGTCCGCTACCGGGTTGTCATCGAGCGGCGCGAGGGCGGCGTCGTCGCTTACGGCAACCTCTACGGCAGCTACGCGGGCCTGCGACCGGTCTGGCTCGAGCCGGATGCCCAACTCCGCCTGTCCAGTGGCCGGCGCCTCAACATTTCCGTGACCGATCTGATCGGCGACGTCGCCGACTTCGAGAGCACCGGGCCGGTCGGGGCGCTCTGACGCCGCCGGGGACCTTCCGCGGGATCCCGGACGGCGTCACGGATCGGTGCGCGCGTCCCGGAAGCGATTCTTAAGAATGGGACGATTCGGCAATTTGTCGCGCGCGAACCCTACCGAACGGGAGGGGATCCTCAAAAAAATCGGATGCGGCGACTGGGCGCACGACCGGGTTTTGGGAAAATTCGGCAACGAATAGCCACCGAAGCGTCTCGCAGTGCGGTCTAGCGGGGGGCCTCCGCCGAGGGCGACCGATGCCCCTGCGACCCTCGTCCGCGCGGACGACGCATGCTCAGGCCCAGCAAAGCTCGTTCGTGTGCAAGGTCTGCATGGGACACGCACACGTGCCCGTGAGATCGGGGCGAGACGACCGAAGAACGCTTGTGCGTCGCAACATTTCTTTTCGCAAAAGCATGACATCGGCGGGGCCTGTGTCACCCGAAAAGAAGCTTTCACCGTGTGCCCACAGGCGCGGAACAGCGAGTTGACGGCGCTCAAAAATCTCTTAAGGTCCGGGCAAGCCTCGGTTTCGAGGGAGCCGCCTCAGGGATGGCGGTTCCTGGCTAGGGGATCAGTAGATCTCCTCGAAGTCCACTATGCCCGCTACCGAGGCGTCCATCCCTGTCGCAAACAGTCAGGTCGGAGTCCGAGCGACGCCACTCTCGTCGCGCGCCGCGAGAACTCTCAAGACTTGTCGGAGGAACCCATGAGAGCGGTACATCTCCTTGCGCTCGGCGCAGGTGTCGCGGCCGTCGCCGCGCCGGCGCTGGCCAATGAAAGCGTCATGAAGGGCATCGCCAACCCGGCGGAACAGGTTCTTCAGACGGTGGACTACGCGAATACGCGTTACTCGAAGCTCGACCAGATCAACGCCAAGAACGTCAAGGACCTGCAGGTCGCCTGGACGTTCTCGACCGGCGTGCTGCGCGGCCACGAGGGCTCGCCGCTCGTCGTCGGCAACGTGATGTACGTGCACACGCCGTTCCCGAACATCGTGTACGCCCTCGACCTCGACCACGAGGCGAAGATCCTCTGGAAGTACGAGCCGAAGCAGGATCCGTCCGTGATCCCGGTCATGTGCTGTGACACGGTCAATCGTGGCCTGGCCTACGCCGACGGCGCCATCCTCCTGCATCAGGCCGACACCACCCTCGTGTCGCTCGACGCCAAGACCGGCAAGGTCAACTGGTCGGTCGTGAACGGCGACCCGAAGAAGGGCGAGACCAACACCGCGACGGTTCTGCCGGTCAAGGACAAGGTCATCGTCGGCATCTCGGGCGGCGAGTTCGGCGTGCAGTGCCACGTCACCGCCTACGACCTGAAGACCGGCAAGAAGGTGTGGCGCGGCTACTCCGAGGGCCCGGACGATCAGCTGATCGTCGACCCGGAGAAGACCACCTCGCTCGGCAAGCCGATCGGCAAGGACTCCTCGCTGAAGACCTGGGAAGGCGATCAGTGGAAGACTGGCGGCGGCTGCACCTGGGGCTGGTTCTCGTACGACCCCAAGCTCGACCTGATGTACTACGGCTCGGGCAACCCCTCGACCTGGAACCCCAAGCAGCGTCCGGGCGACAACAAGTGGTCCATGACCATCTGGGCGCGTAACCCGGACACCGGCATGGCCAAGTGGGTCTACCAGATGACCCCCCACGACGAGTGGGACTATGACGGCATCAACGAGATGATCCTCACGGATCAGAAGATCGACGGCAAGGAGCAGCCGCTCCTGACGCACTTCGACCGTAACGGCTTCGGCTACACGCTGAACCGCGCCACGGGCGAGCTGCTGGTCGCCGAGAAGTTCGACCCGGCCGTCAACTGGGCGACCAAGGTCGACATGGACAAGGGCTCGAAGAACTACGGCCGTCCGCTGGTCGTGTCGAAGTACTCGACCGAGCAGAACGGTGAGGACACCAACTCCAAGGGCATCTGCCCGGCGGCGCTGGGCACCAAGGATCAGCAGCCTGCGGCCTTCTCGCCGAAGACCAACCTGTTCTACGTGCCCACCAACCACGTCTGCATGGACTACGAGCCGTTCCGGGTGACCTACACCCCGGGCCAGCCCTACGTCGGTGCGACCCTCTCGATGTACCCGGCCCCGAACTCGCACGGCGGCATGGGCAACTTCATCGCGTGGGACGGCGTCAACGGCAAGATCAAGTGGTCCAACCCCGAGCAGTTCTCGGTGTGGTCCGGTGCTCTGGCCACCGCTGGCGACGTCGTGTTCTACGGCACGCTTGAGGGCTACCTGAAGGCGGTCGACGACAAGACCGGCAAGGAGCTGTTCAAGTTCAAGACCCCGTCGGGCATCATCGGCAACGTGATGACCTACCAGCACAAGGGCAAGCAGTACGTGGGCGTCCTGTCGGGCGTCGGCGGCTGGGCCGGCATCGGCCTCGCGGCCGGCCTGACCGACCCGAATGCCGGTCTCGGCGCGGTGGGCGGCTACGCGGCTCTGTCGCAGTACACCAACCTCGGCGGTCAGCTGACGGTCTTCGCCCTGCCGAACTAATCGGCCGCAGGGTTTGACGTGAAAAACGGTGCCGGCGCGGGTTCCCGCGCCGGCACCCTTGTGATTAGACTTTCTCGCAAGAGGCTGCGGCTCGGAGGGAGACGAAGAGCCTCGATCCAGGGAGACACATGCGTTGCTCAACCTCAGCAAGATCGTAACGCGGCCGGTTATCGCCGCCCTCGCCCTAGCGACCGTCTCGACGGTTGCCGTACATGCTGAGGATGCCAAGCCTGCCGACCCCAAGCTCGCCAATTCGCTGAACGCGAACGACAAGACCGCCGAGCAGGATCCCAAGCTGCTGAAGCAGGATGCTGCCGTGAAGGTCGACGACGGCAAGTATTTCGATGCCGAAGGCCACCCGACGTTCCACGTGACCCAGGACGGCAAGATGCTCGACTGGTACACGTACTCGGGCTACCGCCGGTATCACGCCGAGTGCCACGTCTGCCACGGTCCGGACGGCATGGGCTCGACCTACGCGCCGGCGCTCAAGGACTCGCTGAAGCACCTCTCCTACGAGGAGTTCATCGGCATCCTGGCGGGCGGCAAGCAGGACGTGAACGCCGCCGAACAGAAGGTCATGCCGGCCTTCGGCGACAACAAGAACGTCATGTGCTACTCGGACGACCTCTACGTCTACCTCAAGGCGCGCGCCGCCGGAGCGATCGGGCGTATCCGTCCCTCGGAGCACGAGGACAAGCCTGACACCGCCAAGAAGGCGGAGAAGGAATGCATGGGCGGCTGATGTCGTCTCTTGCCCGGATCGCCATTCTCTGCGCCCTGACACTGACCGGGGCGCAGGGGGCTCTCGCCCAGCATCTGCCGGATACCGTCACCACGGACGTGCTGCGCGTCTGCGGTGATCCGGGCAACATGCCGTTCTCCGAACGCAAGGAGGACGGCTTCGAGAACAAGATCGCGGCGATCATCGCCGACGAACTGAAGATCAAGGTCCGCTATTACTGGTTGACCCAGGGACCCGGCTTCGTGCGCAACACGCTCGGAACCGGCCTCTGCGACGTCATCATGGGCCAGGCCTTCGGCAGCGACCTCGTCCAGACCACCAATCCCTACTACCGCTCCGCCTACACGCTGGTCACCCGCGCCGGTGAGCTCGATGGCGTGACGGCCCTCGACGACCCGCGCCTGAAGGGCAAGAGCATCGGCGTGATCGCCGGGACGCCGCCCGTCAACCGGATGGGCGAAGTCGGCCTCGTCTCGGCCATGAAGGCCTACGCGCCCTACCAGCTCGATCCGTCGCGGAAGTACCAGACGGTCAGCGCGGAGATCATCGCGGCGCTGGCCGCCAAGGAGATCGACGCGGCCGTCCTCTGGGGTCCGGCCGCGGGCTGGCTCGCCAAGCAGTCCGGCACGCCCATGAGCGTCGTGCCGCTGCTCAAGGAGCCGGAGCGTCCGCCGATGGCGTACCGGATCGCCATGGGTGTCCGGATCGGCGAGAACGACTGGAAGCGCTCGCTGAACACCATCCTGCGCAAGCGCAAGGCCGACATCGACAAGGTCCTGCGCGACTACGACGTGCCGCTCCTCGACGAGGAAGAGAACAAGCTCGTCGCCCCCGGCGAGCGCTGACGCGCCGCCGCGGGCCGTGGTCAGGCGCGCGCGATGCCGGTCCGGTCGAGCTTCGCCAGGGCATCCACCACGCGCTCGCCGCCGATGACGAGGTCCGGCGCGATCTCGGCCAGGGGAACCAGCACGAAGGCCCGCTCGCGCACGTAGCGGTGCGGCAGCACGAGGCGCGCGTCGTCGATGCTGGCACCTTCGTAGGCCAGGACATCGATGTCGATCACCCGCGGCCCCCAGCGCTCCTCGCGGATCCGGCCGAGGTCGTGCTCCACCCGCAGACAGGCGTCGAGCAGGCCGTGTGGATCCAGCTCCGTCTCTACCGCCACGGCGCCGTTGAGGAACCACGGCTGATCGGTCTTGCCCCAGGGCGGCGTCCGATAGTCGGCCGAGCGCGCCACGACGTCGATGCCCGGGATCGCCGCGAGGCCGGTGACCGCGCGGTCGAGCATCGCGGCCATGTCGCCGACATTGCTGCCGATGCCGAGATACGCCCTCATCGGCTCGCCCCGCGGCGGCGCGTGATCGCGACGCCGACGCTGTCCAGGATGGCGGGGACGGGCGCGCTCGGCTTGTCGACCTGCACGGTGATCGCCGCGACGCGCGCGAAGCGCGCTAGGATCTCCGCCGCGACCGTCTCGGCCAGGGCCTCGATCAGGTTGAACCGGCGCGCGGTGGCGATCTCGACGGCCACCGCCGTGAGATCCGCGTAGCTCACCGTGCCGGCCACGTCGTCGGAGCGTCCCGCCGGGCCGAGATCGAGTTCGGCTTCCAGGGAGATGTAGAATCGCTGGCCGAGCACCGCCTCCTCGGCCAGCACGCCGTGCCGGCCGAACACGGCGATCCGGGTGACGCGGATCAGGTCGCCCGCCATGCTCAGCGCGCCTCCGGCCGCATCACGGCGTCGACGACACGCATCGCGTCGATATGCGCCGCGACGTCGTGCACGCGCACGATGTCGGCCCCGAGGGTCGCCGCGACGGCGTGGGCGGCGAGGGACCCGTGCAGGCGGTCCGTCGGACGGGTCTCGCGGTCGTGCAGGCGGCCGAGGAGCGACTTGCGGGACACGCCGACCAAGACCGGGAATCCGAGGGCGCGGATCTCGGGCAGCCGGCGCAGCGCCTCGAGATGCTGATTCCAGGTCTTGCCGAAGCCGACCCCCGGGTCGAGCACGATCTCCGAATCGGCGAGACCCGCGCGGTGGGCGATCGCCAGCGATCGCTCGAAGAAGGCCAGCATGTCGGCGACGATGTCGAGATCCGGCTCAATCGTCTCGCGGTTGTGCATGATGATGACCGGTGCGCCGTGCGCGGCCGCCACGGTGGCGATGTCGGGCTCGCGCTGGAGGCCCCAGACGTCGTTGACGATCCGCGCGCCCGCCTCCAGCGCGACGCGCGCGGTCGAGGCCTTGTAGGTGTCGATGGAGATCGGCACCGGCAGCCGCGGCGCCACGGCCCGGATGACCGGCACGACGCGGGCCTGCTCCTCCTCGGCGGGGACAGGAACGTGGCCGGGCCGCGTCGATTCCCCCCCGACGTCGAGGATCGCCGCCCCCTCAGCGACCAGCCGTTCGGCCTGGGTCACCGCCTCGGCCTCCCCGGCGAAGAGGCCGCCATCCGAGAAGGAATCGGGCGTGACGTTGAGGATGCCCATGACCAGCGTGCGGCCGCCGAGGGCGGGCAGCAGGTCGGACAGGCGGGAGGAGGGGGTCACAGGCGGGTCCCGTTCACGAACGCGGTTCGGGAGCCGGTGTGCGCGAATCGGGAGGCCGGCGCAACGCCGGCCTCGCCGTTCGATTCAGCCGCGATAGCAGCGGATCTCGGCCTCGGCCTGGGCGCGGCGCAGCTCCGCGACCTTGTCGTCGAAGATCTTGGTCGACTTGAACTCGTTCGCCCGGTTGCCGATCCCCTGTCGCATCGAGAGCACCGTGCTCGCCTGGACGTACTTATCGTACGGCAGGATCGCGGCGAGCTGATCCAGCGAGCACGAGCATTTCTGCAGGCTCTCGCGGGTCTGGCCGTTGGCGGCCATGCAGCCGAACACGTAGTCGACCCGCGCGTCGGTCGGGTAGTCGTTCTCCTCGGCGGCCCAGCCGGCCAGGCCCGACAGCGTCAGGGCGAGGGCGGCCAGCGCGCCCCGTTCAGCCAGCCTTCTGATCATAGCTCAGCTTCTCCTCGAGCAGTTCGCCCCCGTCCGGGCTCTTCGACGACGCCTCGATCGAGACGATCTCGCCCGGGACCGAGGGGGCGGTGACGAAGGTATAGGTCATGTCGTCCATGCCGCGCATGCGCTGCGCCATCGCGTCGCCCGCGAACGGCTTCGTGACCACGCGCCAGCCGTCGACCTCGCGGCCGCCGATATCCACTTTGGTTGGCGTCACGGTCGCCTTCTCGCGCAGGCCCTTGCGGATCGCGAGCTTGAGGTAGCGCGGGTTCGCCTCCAGCACCTTCGCGACGGCGCGCAGGTGGTTCTCCAGGAACAGCGAGACGACCGGATTACCCGACATGTCCTCGAACGGGCCGGCCGGCATCCGGTTCAGCCCGGAGAACATCACGACGCTGATATCGCGGCCCTCGGCGCTCTTCCCGGGCGTCACCTTGAGCTGAACCGTGTCCTCCAGCGGCGCCCCGAACGGGCCCTTCGAGATCCCAGAGCGACGCAGGTAATCGTAGGTCAGCGTCGAGCCCGGCGCCGTGTTCTTCATGTGCGGCTGGTCGAACAGCAGGTCCGCCGCGGAGGGCGGGGCGGCGGCGTTCGCCTGGGTGACGGTGGCGGGCTTCGGCGCGTCCTCGGCGAGGGCCGGCAGCGCGGCCAGAGCCAGCGCGACCGACGTCGCCGCGAGGCTCCTCACGACAAGACTTCTCACGAGTTCACTTCCTCCTTGAGCGGCGACCGGACGTTGCTGCCGATCGTCCGGTAGACGTAGTCGGGCGGGTTCTCGGCCGCCTCCTCGGTGGCCAGCGCCCGGACCTTGGCGTGGAGCGGCGAGAGCGAGCAGGCCGGATCCGTGGCGGCCGCGTCGCCCGCGAGCGCGAGCGCTTGGCAGCGGCAGCCGCCCCAGTCCTTCTCGCGCCGGTCGCAGGATCGACAGGGCTCCTTCATCCAGTCCGTGCCGCGATAGGCCGTGAAGGCGGGGGAGTCGCGCCAGATCTCGCCGAGGGCGTGGTCGTTGACGTTCCAGAACTCCAGCCCCGGGATCGTCTCAGCGGCGTGGCACGGCAAAACCTTGCCCTGCGGCGTGACGTTCATGAGCTTGCGGCCCCAGCCGCCCGCGCAGGCCTTCGGGTACTTCGCGTAGTAGTCGGGCACGACGAGGTCGATGACGAGCTGGCCCTTCAGGCGCTCGCGGGCCGCCTCGACGATCCGGATCGACTCGTCGACCTGCGCCTTGTCGGGCATCAGGGCGGCGCGGTTGACGTAGGCCCAGCCGTAATACTGCGTGTGCGCCACCTCGAGCCGCTTGGCGCCCATCTTCACCGCGAGATCGATGAAGCCCGCCACCTCGTGGATGTTGCCGCGGTGAATCACCGAATTCAGCGTGAGGGGCAGGCCGAGTTCGACCACCTTGGCGGCGAACTCGAACTTCTGCGGCTGCGCGTTCTTCAGGCCGCCGATCTTCTCGGCGTTCTGCGCGTCGACGCCCTGCACCGACAGCTGCACGTGGTCGAGCCCGACGTCGTAGAGCGCCTGGAGCTTCGCCAGCGCCCCGCCGACGCCGGAGGTGATCAGGTTGGAGTACAGGCCGAGATCGGCGCAGGTCTTGGTGATCTCGACGATGTCGTTGCGGGCGGTCGGCTCTCCGCCGGACAGGTGCACGTGCAGGACGCCGAGCGCCGCGGCCTCCCCGAGGACGCGCTGCCAAGTCTGCGTGTCGAGCTCGCCCGACCGGCGGTCGAGCTCCAGCGGGTTCGAGCAGTACGGGCAGCGCAGCGGGCAGCGGTGGGTCAGCTCGGCGAGCAGACCGACCGGTGCCGGCGCATCGGGGCGGTTCGGCGTCGGCGCGTTCATCGCTCGAGAACCCGTTTCTCCGCGAGGCCGTCGAGCATCACCAGGATGTCCGCCTCGATGGCGCGCGGATCGGCCGCGTAGGTCTTGCCCAGCTCGTCCGCGATGTCGGACACGCTGCGCGCGCCGTCCACCAGCTTGAGGACCGCGACGGCGTTGTCGTCGAGATCGAAGGTGCGCTCGGGGGCGAGCAGGACCCACTTCCCACGGGTCTCGTCGTTGCGCAGCCGAACGCCGCGCGGCAGCCGCGGGCGATCGCCGGCCGCCATCTTACCGCCGGACGCGCCCGGCTTGGCCTGGGACGCCTCGGACACGAGACCCTCGCCGGGCTGCCAGGCGTCCGGGGGGACCATGCCGGGGGCGACATAGGCGAAGTACAGGGCGTCGAGCTGCGTCCAGAGCACGGTGCACTTGAACGTCAGCGCCGCCATCGCCTGCCGCTGTAGCTCCGGGGTCGTGGCGTGCTGCTTGACGTAGTCCAGGGCGAAGTCCGCATCCCGCGGCGCCTGGGTCAGGCGCTTGTCGAAGTAGGCCAGCGTGTCCTTGGTGATGAAGTCGTAGTTCTTCAGCATCCCGGCCACGCGCTCGGAGATGATCGTCGGCGAGAACATCTCGGTCAGCGAGGAGGCGATCGCCTCCAGGAGCGTCCGCTCGGAGACGAAGTGGACGTAGGCCTCCACCGAGAACTTCGTGGCCGAGAGGATGCCGCGGGTGGACAGGACGTAGTCGCGGTCGAAGCCGACGCCCTCCGCCAGCTTGAGCCAGCGCTCGATGCCGCCGTCACCCTCGTGGTCGCCGTCGTGGTCGACGATGCGCTGGCGCCAGATCCGCCGCAGCGACGCGTCGGTCATGCGGGCCAGCACGGCCGCGTCCTTCACCGGGATCATCGCCTGGTAGTAGTAGCGATTCAGGGCCCAGGCCCGGACCTGATCCTTCGACAGCTTGCCGTCGTGCAGCAGCCGGTGGAACGGGTGCAGGTTGTGGTAGCGGCGCGCGCCGATATCGCGCAGGGCCGCCTCCAGCTCCTCGGGACTCAGGAGACGCTGACTGTCGGCGGTGTCCGGGGTCGGGAAGATGGCGTTCATGGCGTGTCCGGCGTCCGTTCTCGACCTGCGTTTCCTGTATCCTGATCCCGCCCTCGTCTGTGGGGCGAATGTCCGGGCTCAGGGACGATATAGTGCCGGCAACCGACGGGCCCAACCGTCGGTCGCCTGCGGACCGCCCGTTCGCGGCGCCGATGCCTGCGGCACAGGGCCCTGATCGTCGTCGTGCCGACCTGACCAGGAAGTGCCGATCATCGAGCCTCGGGTGCGACCGGACTTCGACCTCAGCCCTCGTTCGAGGCTCGCCCGCGCGGGCCCTTCCCGGTGGGGTCCGGGTCGGGGATCCCGACCGCGCACCGCCTACAGCGACAGACTCAGCCCGTCGTGCGCCACGGTCCAGCCGGCCGCCTCGACATCCACCCGCTCCGGCGATCCTTCGACCAGCACCGGGTTGGTGTTGTTGATGTGCACGAAGACGCGCCGCCCGATCTCGACCGCCGCCAAGGCGTCGATCGAGCCGTTCGCGCCGCGCATCGGCACGTGACCCATGCGCCACCCGGTCTTGGTACCGACGCCGGCCCGGATCATGTCGTCATCGTGCAGGACGGTTCCGTCGAACAGCAGAGCGTCGACGCCCGCGATCCGCGCGCGCAGACCGTCCGTCACCCGGGCACAACCGGGAATGTAGGCGAGGCGGCGGCCGCCGGCCTCGATCAAGGCCCCGACGGTGGTCTCGGTCTCGCCACCGATCTCCATCGTCTCGTCCTCCAGCCAGAGCGGCACCTTGCCGGGCACCGGGAAGAGGGTGACCGACAGGCCGGGCAGGGGCTCGAAGCGCTGGTCCATGCCGATCGGCTGCCGGGCGACGACGCCCTCGGCCATCACGTCGAAGACGCGGTTGGCATTGACGGAGTCGAGGATCCCGCGCGTGCCGTAGAGCGTGTAGGGCTGACCTTCGCGCAGGGTCAGGAGACCCGCGACATGGTCGACGTCGCCGTTGGTCAGGAGAACCGCGCGGATCGGCGAGTGGCGCAGGCCCTCGCGCGGATGCATCTGCGGATTGTCGAAGAGCTGTTGCCGGATATCCGGCGAGGCGTTGATCAGCAGCCAATCCGACCCGTCCGCGGAGACCGCGATGCTCGACTGGGTCCGGGGCCGCACCCGGTCCGGTTCGGACCGCGCCAGCGTGCAGATGGGGCAGCGGCAATTCCACTGGGGAAGGCCGCCGCCGGCCGCGGAACCGAGGATCACGACGCGCATGGTGCGGCTCCCGAGATCCCCGGCCCGTAAAACTCAGTTGAAGGTGTCGATCTCGGCCGACTCGTAGCTCGTCACTTCCATGCCGACGCAGATCTCGGACACGATCGGGGCAGCCCACTTCATGGTGTTTCTCCTCAGGCGATATCATCACCGCGTGTCGCGCGGATCCTAAGAGGACCCTAAGACACTGATGGCGCTCTCATTTCCGGCGCGAGAGAGGTATCGACGATTCACGCGCGGGCTTCAAGCACTAAGTTGCCGGATCCTCCCAAATTTTTCGTGAGAGACTTCCTAAGCGTCCAGAAACCATCACGAAACAGGCGACCCTGCGACTAAAGTACAGTGGCTCACTGGCGGAAGTCGGGACCGCGCAGTTCGAGCATGAATCCTTTGCCGCGCACGGTGACGAGGCCCGGCCCGCCGTAGCGCACGAAATCGGCCATCTTGGAGCGCAGGTAGCCGATATAGACGTCGACCACGTTGAGGGAGAGCCCGCCCTGGCTGGCCCAGAGCCGGTCGAAGATGTCGGCGCGGGAGACCGGCTTGCCGATATTCTCCATCAGCATGGCGAGCAGGTCGGCCTCGCGGGGCGTGAGGCGGGCGCTGGCCTCGCCGCAGCTCGCTTGCCGGGTCTCGAGGTCGAGCATCAGCTTGCCGGCGGTGATGCGCGAGCGCGGCGCCTCCGCCTGCTCGCGCCGCATCAGATGGGTCCGCAGGCGGGCGACCAATTCGTCGAACTCGAACGGCTTGACGATGTAGTCGTCGGCGCCGAGCGCCAGGCCCTCGGCGCGGTCGCGGATCTCGTCCCGGGCCGAGAGGAACAGGATCGCTCCGGGGAAGCCGCCCTCCCGCAGGGACCGGCAGACGTCGTGGCCCGAACCGTCCGGGAGGTTGATGTCGAGGAGCACGGCGCCCGGGGCCGGATCGTGGGCGGCCTTCAGCGCTTCGTCGACGCAGGCCGCCGTCCCGACCTCGAATCCCTCGGCTTCGAGACCCCGGGCGAGGAGGCCGCGAATGTCGATATCGTCCTCGACGATCAGGATCCGCGTCATGCGGCCGACTCCTTCACCTGCGCGCCCACTCGGGCACCGACAGCAGCGCCGTCGGCCGCGCCCGTTTCCCATGCCGGATCGCAGGCCGGGATGTCCAGGGTGACCCGGGCCCCGCGTCCGTCCGGCCCGGGCCCGAGTCGGATCGTGCCGTTGTGCTGCTCTACGATCCAGCGCGCCAGGGCGAGCCCGATGCCGAACCCGGTCTCGTCCGGCCCGGCGCCCGAGCCGCGCTTGAAACGCTCGAACAGCGCCTCCTCCGAGGCACCGAAGCCGGGACCATCATCCGTGATGGTGATCCGCCCGACCGGTCCCGGACCTGCCGCCAGGGCGACCTCGACCCGGGTGAGGCCGGCGGCGTGGCGGAGCGCGTTGTCGACGAGGCTCTCGACCGTCTGGCGCATCCACTCGCGGTCGGCGAGGCTCTCGACGTCCCGGCTGCCCGGATCGAGGGTGAGACCGACCCGGCGGCGCGCCGCCTCGGAGCTCATGTTGTCCACGGCCTCCGCGAGGACTTGGGCGAGCCCCAGACGGCGCTTGTCGAACGCGATCTCGCCGGACTCCGAGCGGGCGACGCGGAGAAGGTCCTCGACGCGCAGCTTGAGGCGCTGCGCCCGCTTCTTGATCGTGGCGAAGACCGGCCCCGGATCGGCGCCCCGGGACGCGCCGCGCAGGGCGAGGTCGCACTCGCCCAGGATCACCGTCAGGGGCGTGCGCAGCTCGTGGCTGACATCGGCGAAGAAGCGGCGGCGGGACTGATCGACCGCCTCCAGCCGGGCGTTGGCGGCGCGCAGGTCGGCGGTGCGCGCCGCCACCGTGTCCTCCAGCGCCGCCCGGTCGGCCGCGACCCGCGATTCCCGCCGTGCCAGCCGGGCGGCCATGCGGTTGACGTTGGTCATCAGCAGGCCGAGCTCGTCCCGCGTGGCGACGGAGAGGCGCGTGTCGAGGGCGCCGTGGCCGATGGCGCTCGCGGCGCGGCGGACCTCCTCGATGCGCGCCAGGGTCGGCCGGGTGACGCCCCGGTACAGGATCGCCAGCAGCACCAGGGCCGCCGCCACCGCGGCCGCGGCGGCCACCCGCAGGCGCTCGGACAGCGCCCGGGCCTGCTCGGAGCCGAGCGCCATGCTGCGCCGCTCGGCCTCGATGAGGAAGGAGAGGGGCTGGCCGGTCATGGCGCCGAAGCCGTTGAGCGCGCCCTTGATCGCGTCCTGACGCCGCTCCTGATCGGTCTGGCGGCTGATCAGCGAGACCTGCCGGTCCAGCACCGCGCGGGCCGCGCGCAGCTGCGCCATCGGGCGGGTGCGCGCGGCGTACTGCATCCGGTCGGCCGGGTCGTCGCTCGGCGGGAAGCTCTTGGCGAGCGCCTCGTCCACGGTGGTCAGGGCCCGATCGGCGTTGTCGCGGGCGATCGCCATCGCCTCGGGCTGGCCGTCGGGGTTGCCGACGGTCTCCACGGCCGCGAGACCGAACTGGGTGAGGCGGCCGGACAGCTCGGCCAGCAGCTCCAGGCGCCGCTGAGCCTCGAGGGTCCGGTCGACGGTCCGCTCCGCCGCCCCGATCGCCGCCAGCGCGGCCGCGGCAGCCAGCACCACCACGATGGCGGTGCCGCCGAGCAGCAGCGCGAAGCGGACCTTCAGCGAGCGCATCGTCCCCGTCCCGCCCTCAATCCCGCTCCGCGGGCGAGCCCGAGCATGGCACCGCCGGGGCGCCGAACCAAGGTGCCGTCGAGGGCGTCGTCACAGGTCCTTCGGCAGGCTGCCCTTGGCGGCGCAGCGCCACCGCTCCACGTGCCATTCCGGATGTGCGGCCTGCCAGGTCGCGAGCGCGCTCTGCGAGTTGCGCAGGCACACGAAAGGGCTCGATTTCTCGAAGGACATCTCGATCCGGTCCTCGCGGCAGGTCGAGGGCTGGGCGACGAGACAGATCGACAGCAGCAGCAGCATGGGCGCCTCCCCGGGCTGCCGGCCTCGAGCGGGCCGGCTTGGACGGGAGAATAGGACGCGCCCACGCCCATTGCCCAGGCGACGTCAGGCCGCGACCCAGATCTCGCCCTTGGCGATCGTCGCGAGGTCGCCGGAATAGCGGCGCAGCGGCTTGCCGAGGAGGTCGGCGTGCTCGGCGCTCAGGCCGCGCAGGGCCTTGGCCAGCAGCCGCAGGAACACGAGGTCGTGCGTCCCGGTCTCCACGAAGGTCGGCGACATCCGGCCGTGGGCGCCGACGAGGAGCGTCCCGCGGCGCATGCCGAAGCCGGGGTGGTCGCCGACCACGAGCGCCGCCAGGGTGCCGGCGATCATGCGCGAGCCCGCGTACGCCCCCGCGCGCCCGGCCACGATCGTCCCGCGCCGCATCCGGTCGCCGAGATGCGCGCCGGCCGCACCGCGGATGATCAGCGTCGCGCCGTCGAGACCCGCCTTCGCGGCGTAGACCGCGCCCCCGGCATAGTCACCGGCGTCGCCCTCGACGGTGATCGTGCCGCCCGTGGCGCCGGAGGCCGCGTAGGGCCCGGCATTGCCGGTGACGATCAGGCTGCCGCCCGCCATGCCGGCCCCGAGGCGCTGGCCGACATCGCCGGTGACCCGGATCGTGCCCTCGGCCAGCGACGCGCCGACACGGTCGAGGCGCCCGTGGCCGCCCTCGATGGTCAGGGTGTCGGAACCGTCCAGCGCGACCGCGAAGCAGTCGCCGAGGCGCACGCCGGTGCGGGTCGTGCCGATCTCGAGGCGCTCGACCTCGCCCTGGGACAGGCGGCTCAGGGCGAGCGGGTTGATGTTCAGGAGGTCCAGCCGCTCGGGCGGGGCCGCGCGCAGGGTGAGGGTGCTCACGGCTCAGCCCTCCGGCTTGGCGTCGTCGCGCGCGATCAGGTCGCGCAGGTGGTAGTGGTGTCGGCCGAGATTGCCGCCGTAATTGCCGGCCGTGACGGCGATCAGGCCGTGCTTGCCGCCGATCTCGGTGGCGGCGTGCAGGCCGGCGCGCATCGAGTCGGACACGCCCTGCGAGGTGAGGGCGTCGATCACGATCTCCAAGACCACGCCGCACTCGGCCGGCAGCGCCGAGCCGGCGCGGCCCTTCAGGGTCGGGCAGTAGGCGTCGTTGGTCGAGGCCATCATGCCCTTGGTCCGGCCGCCGACCTTGGAGCCGGAGCGGACGATTCCGCCGGGGAACGGGAGGATCGCGCCCGGCACCGCCTTGGCGGCCTCGACGGCGATCTCGGCGACCTTGAGTGTCTCGGCGTGGGTGCGGCCGAGGAACAGCAGGTTGCCGCCGCCGACCGCGCCGTCGACGGCCCGGACCGCGTCCTCGCAGAGGAACTCGCCGTCCATCACCGGGATGCGCCAGTAGCGCCGGGCCTTGCCGGTGGCGTCGTGCAGGCGCTTGGCCACCGCGAAGCCGTCGCCGAAGTACCGGATCGCGCCGCCGAGCTTGATCTTGGTCGGCCCGTCGACGCCCGCGTAGCAGGCGGTGCCCGGGCAGGTGAGGATGCACTGGCCGACCCGCTTGATCAGCTGGTCCTTCAGGCCGTTCGGCTCGAAGCCGAACAGCAGGATGCGCACGCCGGGCCGCCCGTCCGGAGTCTCCTCCGGCGACAGCTCGGCGTCGATGCCGGCCTCGGCGCCGCAGCCGATGACCGAGGTGGCGAAGCCCGTCATCGTGGTCGCGGCGATCATCGCCCACTTGGCGGTGTCGTTCGTGACGATGATGGCCGTGCCGGCCACGTCGAACGCCTCCGCGAAGGTGTCGACGACCGGGATGCCGTTGAGGGTGAGGTCAGACATCGTACTTCCCGCGGCTCGCCCCGCTGATCACGCCCGGCATGGCACCGCCTCGAAAGTCTCCCGGCCCTCGCCGAAGGCCGCGTCGGGCACGGCGAAGCTGTCGAGACCCTCGCCGAACCGCTCCGTGAGGTAGGTGTCGGCGCGCTTCGCCATGGCCTTGTCGGACTCGACGGTCAGCGACAGCGTGCGACCGGCGCGCCACTCCACGACCTCGCCGTCCTCGACGATCGGCACGCCGTCCTTCAGGACGAGCTTGGCCGCGGTGAACATCGCGGTGCGGTTCGCGTCGTCGCGGTAGACCGCGACGTCGGCCCGGGCGCCGGCCCGCAGGTGGCCGCGGTCGGCGAGGCCGAGGAGCTTCGCCGGTCCGGACCGGGTCAGCTGCGCGATCTCCGAGAGCGTGTACTCGCGCTCCAGTCCCGGCAGGCTCGAGCGCTCCCCCACGACGCTCGGCAGCGTCGCGATCTCGCGGTCGCGCTCCGACTTGTCCATCAGCAGGTGGATGATGCGCGGGTACTGCGTGAACGGGCCGCCGTTCGGGTGGTCGGTGGTCAGGATCGTCCGCTCCGGGTCGGTGGAGAGCAGCATGATCTCCAGGCCGATCGCCCATTGCAGCGAGCTGGTCGGGCCCCGGGGCCGGTACAGGAACGGCACCACGCCGCCGCCCTCGGCGTCGCCCGCGTTCAGGACCCACTTCTTCGGCTTGGCGCCCTTGCGGCCGGCGAACTGGCGGAGGATGTCGAGGGACACCGTCACGGTCTGGCCGAACACGACCTGCCCGATATCGAGGGTGGCGTTCGGGTTGTCGGTGATCGCCTGGGCGATCCGCTCGGCGGCCGAGCGGAAGCCGCCGGTGCCGGGATTGGCCGGGTCGACCGCGCCGTAGGCGTAGAACTGCGCGTGGGCGAAGTGGATGCGCCGCCCCTCCGCCGCGTCGAGCGTCGCCATGAAGCTGTCGTCGGCTCCGGGCAGGCCCAGGTTGTTGCAGTGGACGTGCAGCGGGTGCGGGACGCCGATCTCCTCGACCGCGTCGAGGAGCGAGCCCATGATCTGCCGGGTCGAGAGACCGTAGCAGGGGATCTCGTCGTCGAGCGACAGGCGCAGGGCCCCGTCCTTGAAGGCGGAGGCGCCGCCCGCGTTGATGCACTTCACCCCGAGGCCGCGCGACTGGGCGACCGACAGGGCGACGAGGTCGCGCACGGCGTTGCCGCCCTGGCGCTCGCGCAGGAGCTGCAGGAGCTGGTCGTCGTTGCCCATCACGGTCAGGGCGCCGCGGTCGAGGAGCGGGATGTCGGCGAGTTCGAGCTGCGTGCCCAGCGCGTGGGTCGGCGGCATCGCCGGCTCGACGGCCGTCGTGTAGCCCATCCGCGCGTAGGTCGAGCCGATCCAGGCCGCCGCGCCGCCCGCGTGGGCGAAGGGATGGCCGTCGGGCGCCGCCTCGCTGACGTAGAGGTCCGGCAGCAGCAGCCGCGAGGTGATCACGTTGCCGCCGGCGATGTGCGAGTGCACCTCGACGCCGCCGGCCATCACCACGCAGCCGGCGGCGTCGATCACCGCGTCGGGCTCGCGGCCCGGCGGATCGACGACGCGGCCGTCCTCGATCCAGACGTCGCCCACGGAATCGCGGGACGCGGTCGGATCGACGACGCGCCCGCCCCGGATCACGCTCAGCATGCGGGTTCACTCCTCGACGCGGCCGGGCCCGTGACCAGGCGCTCCCTGAGGGCGCCCAGCACCGACGCGGCCGACGGCAGATCCGACGGCGCCGAGGCCGGCCAGAAAGTCAGCGCGGCGCGCTGCTCGTTCCACAACACGCCGCCGTGGTCGCGGCCGGGCTGGCCGACCGAGATCACCACCTCGGCGGCCTTGGCCTCACCGTCCGCGACCAGCGCGACGGAGGGGATGTTCGACAACCAGTCTGGGCGCGACACCGGGACGGCGCCGAGCCAGAGGACCGCGTCGACCTCGCCGGCGGCGACCTGCCGGGCGGCGTCGAAGCGCCAGGGATCGTGCTCGGGCACGCGGCGCCCGAAGCCGCTGCGCGGCGCCTGCCCGGTGAGCCAGGCCGAGACCGGCACCACCGCCCGGTCCTGACCGGTGCCGCCGACCGCAAGGGTGAAGCAGCGCGTCGTCTCGCTGAGCTCCATGGCGAGGCCCTGGAGCATCTCGATGCCGACCTCGCCGAGTTCGGCCGCGTCGTAGAGGAGCACGCCGTACTGCGCGGCGGCGAGCCGGGCGGCGATCTGGCCGGGCAGATCGTCGCCGGCCAGATGGCCGCGGGCGTGGGCGCGCAGCACGCCGACCGCCTCGGTCAGCCCGCCCTCGGCCGGCCAGGACAGGGACGCGGTGGCGTTGGCACCGACGGCCAGCAGGGTGCGGTCCGACCCGGCGGCGCGACCGCGGCCGGGCTTGCCGTCGACGAGGCGCTTCAGGAGCGGCGCCTGCCAGGGGGCGGCGCCGACCACCAGCACCACGTCGGCGCGCCCGACGGCCTCGGCGGGTGTCGAGGTCAGCGCCCCGACCCGGCTCAGCGCCCCGAGGTCCGCGTAGGTGCCGGCCGCGCCGGCGGTGTCGACGGAGGCGCCGATGCGCCCCGCGAGATCGTAGGCCGCGCGGATCGCGGCCACGTCGGCGCTGAGGCCGGCGATCACCGGCGCGCGCGCCTTGGCGAGCAGGGACGCGGCCGCCTCGATGGCGGTGCCCGCGTCCGTCGCGCCACCCTTCACCCAGGCTGCCATGCTCCCTCTCGCAACGTTCTTGCTTGGTTTCGGAGCGGGCGACGGCCGTAAGACCGGACGAAGCGGGTGCCCCTCGAGCCCGAGGGTTCCCCACCGAATCGGAATGGCTCATCCGCCCGGCGTGTCCGGGCAGGCGGCAAACTCGGCGCGCCGTCGCGGCCTTAGGTTTGCCTTCATCCGCGCACCGCGGCAAGGGGGTCCGGCGGCGTTGCGCGTCGGGAAGTGAATCGCGGGTATCGGTTCGCCGCCGCGCGCGGCGCCGCGACCGGGCCCCGGATCGCGGGGCATCGGCGCCGCGGGACGGCCTTGCGGTCGCTCCGGGCGGTCTGTTCTGCGCCGCCAGCGGGCACGATCCGCGCGCGCCCACGTTGCCCGGTCCGGGGACGCGTGTGAAAAGCGCGCCGCGCGGGCGCCGGACCTGCGGGATTCGAGGGAAGAGCATTGGGCGAGGTCCCCGAACGGAACGAGGCGACGGCGGACGGTACCGTGCGGGTCGAGGCGCCGGCGCGGCTGCATTTCGGCTTCCTAGACCTGCATGGCGGGCTCGGCCGGCGCTTCGGCAGCATCGGGCTGGCCATCGACGCGCCATCCCTGGCCCTGACCGCCCGCCGGGCCGCCCGGCCCACCGTCACGGGCCCGGAATCCGACCGGGTGCGCGGCTACGTCGAGGCCGCCGCCACCCATCTCGGGCGCGGCGGGGACGTCGCCATCGATGTCGAGCGGGTGATCCCGGCCCATGCCGGGTTCGGCTCGGGCACGCAGCTCGCCCTCGCGGTGGCGGCCGCGATGGCGCGCCTCAACGGCGAGCCCTTCGCGGCGGAATCCTTCGCGGCGACCCTGGACCGGGGCAACCGGTCCGGCGTCGGCCTGTGCGCCTTCACCGAGGGCGGCCTCATCGTCGACGGCGGCCGCGGCGCGGATGGCGGGCCGCCGCCGGTGATCGCGCGCCTGCCCTATCCCGAGGCCTGGCGGATCGTCCTGATCCTCGATCCGAGCATGGCCGGCGTGCACGGGACGCGCGAGGTCGAGGCCTTCCGCGACCTGCCGCGCTTCCCCGAGGCCCAGGCCGCCGAGATCTGCCGGATCGCGCTGATGCAGGTGCTGCCCGCCGTCGCCCTGGCGGAGCCGCAGGGCTTCGGCGCCGGCATCACCCGGATCCAGACGCTGATCGGCGACCATTTCGCGCCCCATCAGGGCGGTCGCTACGCCAGCGCCGCGGTGGCGGAGGCGCTCGCCAGCGTCGCCGCGCGGGGCCTCGCGGGCTACGGCCAGTCCTCCTGGGGGCCGACCGGCTTCGCGCTGGTCCCGTCCGAGGCGGAGGCCCGCGCCCTGGTGGCCAGCCTCGATCGCGGCGGCCCCCTCCGGTTCGTCATCGCCCGGGGCCGCAACGGTGGCGCTTCGGTAACCGGTCCGGCGTGAGCCGGCCGCCCCGGGCTTGACCCGGGGCGCCGCTCCGGGTTTGGACGGAGGGAAGGCGCCTCTCTCGCGCGCCGCACGAGGATTCCATGGCCCGCTCGATCCTCCACATGCTGACGCCGCTCCGGCACATGAGCCCGTTCGACGTGAACATGGCCGTGGATGCCGGCTTCGAGACGGTGGTGACCTACACGGAGGTCAGCCTCGCCGACGTCGTCTCGCTGACCCAGGATTCGATCTTCTCGCGGTCGCCGGCCGACGGGACGCGGACGGGCATCTTCATCGGCGGCAAGAACGCCGAGGACGCCCTCGACATGGTCGACCGCGCCAAGAAGGCCTTCGTGCCGCCCTTCGTGAACCACGTCTTCGCCGACCCGGCAGGCTCGTTCACCACCGGCGCCGCCATGGTGGCGCAGGTCTCCCGCGCCCTGCGGCAGAAATTCAGCACCGACCTCGAGGGCAAGCGCATCGTGATCTTCGGCGGCGCCGGCGTCGTCGCCTACGTGGCCGCGGTGATCGGCGCCCTGCAGGGCGCCACCACCGTGCTGGTCGGCCACGACGGCGAGGAACGCGTCTCGAAGATCGCCTTCACGATGAAGTGGCGCTTCGGCGTCGAGGTGGGCGCCGTCGACGGCACGACGCCCGAGGATCGCCGCGCCGCCATCCGCGACGCCGACGTCATCCTCTCGGCCGGGCCGGCCGGCATCCCGATCCTCACCGCGGAGGACCTGAAGTCGGCGCCGAAGCTGCTCGTCGCCTCGGACGTCAACGCCGTGCCGCCCGCCGGCATCGCGGGGATCGACGTCAACGCGGTGGACGTCGCGCTGCCGAGCGGCAAGGGCGTCGGCATCGGCGCGCTGGCCGTCGGCGACGTGAAGTACCAGACGCAGCGGCGCCTGTTCGACCGGATGCTCGCCTCCGACACGCCGCTGTGCCTCGACTTCCGCGACGCCTACGAGCTCGCCGTGGAGATCGCCGGCTAGGCCGCTCCCGGACCGGATGCCGATGGCGGACGCGGTCCTGATCGCCGCGCAGGCCGGTCGCGCCCTGGCCGAGGCGGCGCGGCGCGCGGGGCTTCGGCCCTACGTCGCCGACCTGTTCGGCGATTCCGACACCCGCGTGCTGGCCGAGGCCTACCGGCAACTGCCGGGCCGCTTCGGCACCGCCCCCGCCGCCGACGCCACCCTGGCGGCGCTCGACGACCTCGCGGCGCGGGCCGGAAGCCCGGTCGACCTGATCCTGGGCAGCGGCTTCGAGGACGCGCCCGACCTGATCGCGCGCCTCGCCGCGCGGCACCGGCTCATCGGCGCCTCGGCCGGGACCGTCGCCGCCCTGAAGGATCCCGTGGCCTTCGCGGCCCTGTGCGCGCGCCTCGGCGTGCCGCATCCGGCCGTGGCGGCCGGGCCGCCGGCGGATCCCGCGTCCTGGCTGCTCAAGCGGGCCGGGGGCTCCGGCGGCAGCCACATCCGGCCGGCCACGCGGTCGCTCGCGCCGCCGGGCTACTACTTCCAGGCGCGCGTGCCGGGGCGGCCGCACGCCCTGAACGTCCTCGCCGACGGGCGCACGATCCGCGTCCTCGCGGTCACCGAGCAGTGGTGCGCGCCGTCGCCGATCCGCCCGTTCCGCTATGCCGGGGCGCTCGTCCGCGGCGCCGGAGAAGCCCCGGCGCTTCCCGCTTCGGTCGTCGAGGCCGTCGCCGCCGGCATCGAGAGGATCGTCGCCGCGACGGGCCTGCGCGGCCTCGCCAGCGCCGACCTGCTGGTCGACGGGGCCGAATGGTGGCTCACCGAGATCAACCCGCGGCCCGGCGCGACCCTCGACGTCCTGGACCGGCGCGGGACGCCGCTGCTCGCGGCCCACATCGCCGCCTGCCTGGGCACGATGCCGGATCCCGGACCGCATCCGGCGGGTGCGGCGGCCGCGCAGATCTGTTACGCGGACCGTGAGCTTGCGCCTGTGCCGGACCTCGACTGGCCGGACTGCGTGCGCGACCGCCCGTGCCCCGGCTCGGCGGTCCGCCGCGACGCGCCGCTCTGCACGGTGCTGGCCGAAGGCGCGGACCGGGCGGAGGTGCTCGCCCTGTTGGAAACGCGGACGGCACACCTGCGGGCCGTCTGCGCGGCGAAGAAAACACACCCCGAGGAAGCCCCGTCATGAGTGCCAGCCAGTCCTATCCCAGCATCAACGCGCTCTCAGGCCCCCTGGTCGAGCGGCTCGTGGCCGACGCCGCGACCCTGCGGCTCTCCGTGTCGCAGGCCGCCGGCGGCGCCCGCATGGTCGATGCCGGCGCGCAGGCGCGAGGCTCGATCGAGGCCGGGCGGCGCATCGCCGAGATCTGCCTCGGCGGCCTCGGCACCGTCACCATCGCGCCGAGCGGGCCGATCGCGTCCTGGCCCTACTCGGTGACGGTGCATTCCGCCGACCCGGTGCTCGCCTGCCTGGGCAGCCAGTACGCCGGCTGGAGCCTTGCGGACGAGACCGGTGATTCCGGCTTCTTCGCCCTGGGCTCGGGCCCGGGCCGAGCCGTGGCGGCCGTCGAGGATCTCTACCAGGAGCTCGGCTTCCGCGATTCCGCCACCAAGACCGCCCTCGTTCTGGAGGCGGCGGGCGGCCCGCCCGAGAGCGTCGTCGCCAAAGTCGCCGAGGCCTCCGGCCTCAAGCCCGAGGACCTGACCTTCATCTACGCGCCGACGCAGAGCCTCGCGGGCTCCACCCAGGTCGTCGCCCGCGTCCTCGAGGTCGCCCTCCACAAGGCCCACACGGTCGGCTTCGACCTGCACGCCATCGTGGACGGGATCGGCTCGGCGCCGCTGTCGCCGCCGCACCCGGACTTCATCAAGGCGATGGGCCGCACCAACGACGCGATCATCTACGGCGGGCGGGTCCAGCTCTTCGTGGATGCCGATGATGCCGACGCCAAGCAGCTCGCCGAGCAGCTGCCGTCAACGACTTCGAGCGACCACGGCGCGCCCTTCGCCGAGATCTTCGCGCGGGTGAACGGCGACTTCTACAAGATCGACGGCGCCCTGTTCTCGCCGGCCGAGGCGATCGTCACGTCGGTGCGCTCCGGCGCGACCTATCGCGGCGGCCGCCTGGAGCCGACGCTGGTGGACGCGTCCTTCGCCTGAGAGGCGAGCCGGGCTCGCTCTCCCGCGCGGGACGGGGAGTCCGGACCCGCTCAGTGACATCTCCCTGGGCCGCCCCGGAGGCGGGCGGCGCCGTGACGATCAGGACACCCATGCGCATCGGGCTCGCGGCCGATAACGGCACCTGGCACAAGAGCCGCCTGCTCGCCGCCCTGCGCGCGAACGGCGTCGAGCCGGTGCTGTTCTCGCTCGCCGACGTGGCCGTCGTGACGGGCGGCGCCGAACCTCTCCGCGTTCCGGGCTTCCCGGACGCGCTGCCGGACGGCGTCCTGATGCGAACCATCGCGGGCGGGACCTTCGAGGCGACCACGATGCGGCTCGGCGTACTGCACGCGCTGGTCGCGGCGGGTGTCACCGTCTGGAACGCGCCGACCGCGATCGAGCGCTCGGTGGACAAGGCGGCGACCTCGCTGCTCATCGATCGCGCCGGGCTGCCCACGCCGGCCACCTGGGTGTTCTCGAAGCGCGAGGCGGCCGCGGCCCTGGTCGCCGCCGAGGCGCGTCCGGGTGCGCCGCTGGTCCTGAAGCCGCTGTTCGGCTCGCAAGGGGAGGGGCTCGCCCTGATCGAGCGCCCGGAGGACCTGCCCGACGAGGAGTCGGTGGCGCGGGTCTACTACCTCCAGCGCTACGTGCCGCGCCGGGACGGCCTGTGGCGCGACTACCGGGTGTTCGTCTGCGACGGCCGGGCTATCGCCGGCATGATCCGCGAGGGCGACGGCTGGATCACCAACGTCCACCGGGGCGGCCGGCCGCTCCCCTGGGCGATGCCGCGCGGCGCCGCCGAGCTGGCCGAGGCGGCGGCGGCCGCGGTCGGCGTCGACTATTCCGGCGTCGACCTCGTTGAGGACGGGGAGGGCGGGTTCTCGGTCCTCGAGGTCAACTCGATGCCGGCCTGGTCGGGCCTGCAGACCGTGTGCGAGACCGACATCGCCGCCGCGGTGGTGCGCGGCTTCCTCGCCGCGGCCCGCGGTGCCAGCCGTCCTCGGCTCGTGGTGGCATGAGCGAGATCGGCCTCGACTCGGCCCTGATCGGCACGCTGTACCGAGCGGCCTGCCTCGCGGAGCTCGACGCCCTCAAGCCCGGCAACGTCCACGCCTACGCGCCCGGCCACCGCATGGTGCTGGCGGATTTCGTCACGAGTGCCGACCTCTCGGCGCGGCCCCTGGCCAGGGCGGGCGCGGGCGTCGGGACGCGGGTCCGCGACGGCGTCGCCGCCACCATGGCGGCGGTGGGCCAGAACACCAATCTCGGCATCCTGCTGCTCTGCGCGCCGCTCGCGGTCGCGGCCGAGCGTGGGCGGACCGTCGCCTCGGTGCTCGACACCCTGGACGGCGCGGATGCGGAGGCCGTCTTCGCGGGCATCCGGCGCGCCAATCCGGGCGGCCTCGGCGAGGCCGCCCGGCACGACGTTGCCGAACCGGCGCCCGGATCGCTGCGAGACGCCATGGCGGAGGCCGCCGACCGGGACCGGATCGCCCGCGCCTACGTCACGGGTTTCGCGGACGTGCCGGCGATCGGGCTCGCGGCCCTGCGCGAGGCCCGCACCGCCGGGCTCGACCCGACTTGGTGCACGACTGCGATCCACCTCGCCTTCCTGCGCACCGTCCCGGACAGCCACGTCGCCCGCAAGCACGGCGCGGCCGCGGCCGAGGGCGTCCGCCGGGAGGTAGAAGCGACGCTCGCCGGGATCGACCTCGCCGCGCGGCCGGTGGACGCGCTGCTGGCCCTCGACGCGTCGCTGAAAGGGCGGTCGATCAATCCCGGTACGAGCGCGGATTTCACCGTCGCGACGCTGTTCTGGGACGCGCTCGCGGGCGCCGGTGCCCGGCTGGCCTGAGCCGCGTGCACGATCCGGTGTTCATAGCGCCGGACGGATGGAAATTCCTCCGTGTCAGAGCCTTGTGCGGGTTGTGAGCCGCAGGGCCCCGCTGTAGGGTCCGCCGCGCTGTCCGGCCCAACCGGCTCGGCCCATCCGGCTCGGCCGGCATGGTCGGGCGCCGATAACAAGGATGGCTTCCCGGCCGCGGCACCGCCCGGCGCGCGGCTCTATTTCGGAATCCAGGGAGAGACACCGAATGGCGAAGATCACCAAGGTTCAGGTCGGCGAGGCCCTCGTCGGCGACGGCAACGAGGTCGCCCACATCGACCTCATCATCGGACCGCGCGGTTCGCCGGCCGAGACGGCCTTCTGCAACGGCCTCGTGAACAACAAGCACGGCTTCACCAGCCTGCTCGCGGTCATCGCGCCGAACCTGCCGTGCAAGCCGAACACCCTGATGTTCAACAAGGTCACCATCAACGACGCCCGTCAGGCCGTCCAGATGTTCGGCCCGGCCCAGCACGGCGTTGCCAAGGCTGTGCAGGACGCGGTGGCCGAGGGCATCATCCCGGCGGACGAGGCCGACGACCTGTACATCCTGGTCGGCGTGTTCATCCACTGGGAGGCGGCCGACGACGCCAAGATCCAGAAGTACAACTACGAGGCCACCAAGCTGTCGATCCAGCGCGCCGTCAACGGCGAGCCGAAGGCCTCGACGGTCACCGAGCAGCGCAACTCCGCGCAGCACCCCTTCGCCGCCAACGCTTAGATCGGGGACGGTCCTGGGCAGAGCGAGCCTCCGCCCGCACCGCGGGGCCTGCTCCAGCGACTGGCTTCGATCTTCCTTGGCCGATAGGTAGGCCCCTGAACGGGACGGCGCGAGCCGTCCCGTTTCTCGTTTGGGCCGGCCGCCCGACCCGCCGCGGGGCGGCGCCGGGCCTCGGTTCCCCGGATCCGACACGGTCGGCGAGCCCGCTGCGCGGACGCGATCCGCGCTGCTGCACCCTCCCTCGACCTCCGCGCGATGCCGCGGCAGGAGCAGGCACGATCTCGCCGCGGACGCGGCGTCCTCGCCCGCGTCGAGCCTCCGCCAAGCGTGATCGGCGCCCCGAGTACTGCCCGGACGCGAGGATGGAGCGGCGGCGTCGAGCGCGACCGCGAGGTCAGGTCATGACTTCATCCGCCGAGGATTCGGCTGCCCTCCGCGATGACTGGATACACGGTGGCCGGCTCATTCTCGCTGCGGATCCCGATCCATCGGATCACGCGGCGATCCATGCCTGGATCCTGGAGTTCATCGAGGTCGGCGGCGAAGGCCTCGATCAGGACGGGATCCGAGACCTGATCGACCACAGCCTGAACTTCGATATTCCGGTCCGGGCGACCGGCCGCGTCCGGCAATCCTTGATCGCTACTGTGCGGGCGCGCCTCGTGGCGCGGGCTTCGCCGCGTCACGGCCGATGAGGCTGACCGGACTGCGCCTCGCGCGCCGCTGGGGCGTGCCGCCATCAAAAGAAAAGGGGCCGCCTCTCGGCGACCCCTTTCCCCCGTCATGCGCGGTGGCGCGGACTTAGAAGTCCATGCCGCCCATGCCGCCGCCCGGCATGGCCGGAGCGGGGCTGTCCTTCTTCGGCGCGTCGGCGACCATCGCCTCGGTGGTGACCAGCAGGCCGGCGACCGAAGCCGCGTCCTGCAGAGCGGTGCGCACCACCTTGGCCGGGTCGACGATGCCGGCCTGGATCATGTCGACGTACTCTTCGGTCTGGGCGTTGAAGCCGAAGGTCTCCGAGGAGGTGTTGTCGGTGATCTTGCCGACCACGATCGAGCCTTCCACGCCCGCGTTCTGGGCGATCTGGCGGAGCGGGGCCTCGAGAGCCTTGAGGACGATCTTGATGCCGGCCTGGACGTCCGGGATGTCGGACTTCAGCTCGGCGACCGCCTTCTTGGCGCGCAGCAGCGCGGTGCCGCCGCCGGGGACGATGCCTTCCTCGACCGCCGCGCGGGTGGCGTTGAGGGCGTCGTCGACGCGGTCCTTCTTCTCCTTCACCTCGACCTCGGTCGCGCCGCCGACGCGGATCACCGCGACGCCGCCCGCGAGCTTGGCCAGACGCTCCTGCAGCTTCTCACGGTCGTAGTCCGAGGTGGTCTCCTCGATCTGCGCCTTGATCTGCGAGATGCGGCCCTCGATGTCGGACTTCTCGCCGACGCCGTCGATGATCGTGGTGTTCTCCTTCTCGATACGCACGCGCTTGGCGCGGCCGAGCATGGGGAGCGTCACGTTCTCGAGCTTGATGCCGAGATCCTCGGCGATCATCTGGCCCTTGGTCAGGATCGCGATGTCCTCGAGCATCGCCTTGCGGCGATCACCGAAGCCCGGCGCCTTGACGGCCGCGACCTTGAGGCCGCCGCGGAGCTTGTTGACGACGAGCGTGGCGAGCGCCTCGCCCTCGATGTCCTCGGCAATGATCAGGAGCGGCTTGCCGGTCTGAACAACGGCCTCGAGCACCGGCAGCATGGCCTGGAGCGAGGAGAGCTTCTTCTCGTGGATGAGGATGTAGGGGTCCTCGAGCTCGGCGACCATCTTCTCCGCGTTCGTGATGAAGTACGGGGAGAGGTAGCCGCGGTCGAACTGCATGCCCTCGACGACGTCGAGCTCGGTCTCGGCCGTCTTGGCCTCCTCGACCGTGATCACGCCCTCGTTGCCCACCTTCTGCATGGCGTGGGCGATCATCTCGCCGATCTCCTTGTCGCCGTTGGCGGAGATCGTGCCGACCTGGGCGACCTCGTCGGAGGTCGAGACCTTCTTGGCGCGCGCGATGATGTCCTTGACGGCGGCCTGGGTGGCGAGGTCGATGCCGCGCTTCAGGTCCATCGGGTTGATGCCGGCGGCGACGTACTTGGCGCCCTCGCGGACGATGGCCTGGGCCAGCACGGTCGCGGTGGTGGTGCCGTCACCCGCGATGTCGTTGGTCTTCGAGGCCACTTCGCGCACCATCTGGGCGCCCATGTTCTCGAACTTGTCGGCGAGCTCGATCTCCTTGGCGACCGTCACACCGTCCTTGGTGATGCGCGGGGCGCCGAAGCTCTTCTCGATCACGACGTTGCGGCCCTTCGGGCCCAGCGTCACCTTCACCGCATCCGCGAGGATGTCGACGCCGCGCAGCATCTTATCGCGGGCGTCGGCGGAGAAACGAACGTCTTTCGCTGCCATTGTGTGCCTCTTAGCTACTGGTTGAACCCCAAGGCCGGGACGGCCTCAAAGGGCGATGACGGGTGATCCGATCAGAGGGCGACGACTCCCATGATGTCGGATTCCTTCATGATCAGGAGGTCCTGACCGTCGATCTTGACCTCGGTGCCGGACCACTTGCCGAACAGGACGCGGTCGCCGGCCTTCACGTCGAGCGCGTTGACGCGGCCCTGCTCGTCGCGGGCGCCGGGGCCGACGGCGACGACTTCGCCCTCCTGCGGCTTCTCCTTGGCGGTGTCCGGGATGATGATGCCGCCCTTGGTCTTCTCTTCGCTCTCGATGCGACGGACGACCACGCGGTCGTGCAGCGGACGGAACTTCATGAGCTGCCCTCTTGCTTCAGGTCTGGAGTTGGCGTTGATGCGGCCGGCGGGACCGCTCGCGAACTCGACTGTTAGCACTCTGTCTCGGCGAGTGCCAAAGACGGCCGCGAGATAGGCGCGGGCGGGTTCCGAGTCAAGGCTGTCGCACCCCCGCGCGACGGTGCGATGACGCGCCGGCGGCTCCTTTCCCCCTCATGGATAACGCGCTCTCATGCTGAGCCTGCACGGACCCGAAGGCCCGGTGGCGCTGCAACCCGGCAGGCCGGTCGCGCGCGACACCGTGTGGCTCGACCTGAACGATCCCACGCCGGAAGAGGCCGCGGCGGTCGAGGCCGCGACCGGTCTGCGCGTGCCGTCCCGGGCGGCGCTCTCGGAAGTGGAGACGTCGAGCCGCCTGCGCCGGGTGAAGGGCGGGCTCTCGCTCTCGACGCCGATGATCACCTTCGAGCAGAGCGCGTCGCAGCTGAAGCCGCTGGGCTTCCTGCTGACCAAGGATCACCTCGTCACGATCCGCTTCCACGAGCTGCGCGCCTTCGAGACCTCCGCGAAGCGCATCGCGGACGGCGACGGCAGCACGACACCCAGCGAGATCTTCCTCGTCGTCCTGGAAGAGCTGGTCGACAGCCTCGCCGACGCCCTGGAAGACATGGGATCCGAGCTCGACACGCTCTCCACCCGCATCTTCGACTTCGACGTCCGCGGCGCAGAGCGGCGGCGCCTGGAGCGCCCCCCGCCCCGGCGCCGCGATCTCGCCCTGCGCCGGATTCTGCGCGGCATCAGCAACCGCGGGAAGGTTCTGGGAAAGATCCGGTCGAGCCTGCTCGGCCTCGAACGGATCATCCCGTTCGTCGCCGCGGCCTGCGACGGCCTCGGCCTGCCGGAGGATTCCCGCTTCGAGACGATCAAGCGGGACATCGAGTCCCTCGACGAGTTCGAGACGCGGCTCGCCGAGAACGTCCAGTTCCTGCTCGACGCCGCCCTCGGCCTCATCACGATCGAGCAGAACAACGTCTTCCGGGTCCTCACCGTAGTCTCGGTGGTCGGCGTCCCGCCGACGCTGATCGCGTCGATCTACGGCATGAACTTCAAGCACATGCCCGAGCTGGATTGGGCTCTCGGATATCCCTACGCGCTCGGCCTGATCCTCTTGAGCGCGGTCGCGCCGATCATATACTTCCGCATGCGGGGCTGGTTCTAATATTGACCGAAAAATTATAGCATTGGAAACACCACATCGCATCTCAGCCGCCGAGGGCGGCGCCGGTCCGGACACGAGCACAGAGCGGACACGGCGTCGCAAGCATTCGTTCGATCTTCGCCCGCGCTTAACCTGAACGAATTCCGAAATAAGCAATTCATTAACGATGCGGCGCTAGACCCGGCGCGGGGGAACGCGAGCGGGACCATGTTCAATCGTACTGTCTTCAACGAGGCCCAGGCCAAGATCGACGCCCTGGACCGCTCACTCGCGATCATCGAATTCTCGATGGACGGGACCGTCCTCCACGCGAACCAGAACTTCCTGCGGCTGATGAAGTACAGCCTCAGCGACGTCCAGAGCCGGCATCACCGCATCTTCGTGGACAAGAGCTATGCCGAGACCGCGGAGTACGCCGCGTTCTGGGACAAGCTCAAGGACGGTCAGTACGTCACGGGCGAGTTCCTGCGCCTCGACAAGGAGGGCGACTCGGTCTGGCTCGAGGCGACGTACAATCCCGTCCTCGACGCGCGGGGCAAGCCGATCAAGGTCGTAAAGTTCGCCGCGGACATCTCCGCGAAGAAGAAGGAGATCAATCGGCTCCTGACGATGATCGACAACGTACCGGTGGCCGTCATGACGGCCGACCTGAAGGACAACTTCAAGATCGACTACATGAACGCCACGTCGCGCAAGACGCTCGGCACGATCGACCAGCACCTGCCGGTCAGAGTCGACGACATGCTCGGCCGCTCCTTCGATATCTTCCACAAGAACCCGAGCCACCAGCGCACCATGCTGGCGGACGCGAGCCGGCTGCCGCACAGCACCAAGATCAGGGTCGGGCCAGAGACCCTCAACCTGCGGGTCACGGCGGTGAACGACGAGAAGGGGCAGTACCTCGGCCCGATGCTGACCTGGGCGGTGGTCACCGCGCAGGTGAACATGGAGACCGACGTCAAGCGCGTCGTGGAGGCCGTCGGCTCCGCCATCCAGGAGATGCAGAGCTCGGCCGAGGGCCTGATGCAGTCAGCCGAATCCGCGCGCCACAAGGCCTCGTCGGTCGCGTCGAGCTCCGAGCAGATGAACGGCGCGATCCAGGAAATTTCCGGCCAGGTCGGGCGGGTCTCGGAGCGCGCGCAGCAGATCGCCGCCCAGGCGGGGACGACCGACGCGACCATGCGCCAGCTCGCCGAGAACGCCCGCAAGGTCGACGCGGTGGTGAGCATGATCAAGTCGATCGCCGACCAGACCAACCTGCTGGCGCTGAACGCCACGATCGAGGCGGCCCGGGCCGGCGCCGCCGGACGCGGCTTCGCGGTCGTCGCCTCCGAGGTGAAGGCACTCGCCGAGCAGACGGCCAAGGCGACCGGCGAGATCACCCAGCAGGTCTCGGCGATCCAGAGCGCCACCGGCGACGCCGTGGGCGCCATCGAGATGATCACCGCGGCGGTGGACGAACTGTCCAAGCTTACCCTGGCGATGGCGAGCGCCGTCGAGGAGCAGGCGGTCTCGACCCACGAGATGGCGGGCAATATCGGCGGCGTTTCCGAGGCCGCCAACGCCACCGGTCAGCTGGCGCAGACGGTCCAGGGCATCGCCGAGAGCCTCGCCGGCCACTCGACGAGCCTGTCGGAGAGCGTGATCCGCTTCATGAAGACGGCCTGATCCGCGCGGCTCAATCCCGGGCGAGCTGCGCCCGGCCGATGGCGAAGACCCGCCCGTCTCCGAGGAGATGGGCGGTGAACCCGTCGGGGAACAGGCTCTCGATCGCCCTGTCGCGGACGTTCAGGCCGCCCGCGTAGGCTCCGAAGGCCGGCATGACGAGGCGGGTGCCGTCCGTGACGAAGCAGCGGCGGCGCACCGCCCGCCCGCGCATCGCCACCTTCCCGCAGGGATGGAGATGGCCCGCGATCTCACCGGGGACGGGCTCCGGGCTCGGCTCGTGGCGCAGGACGAGGCCGCCCAGCGTGAGCGCGTCGGCGTAACGGCCGCCCACGCCCTCGTTCACGGCCGCGTCGTGGTTGCCGGCGATCCAGACCCAGTCCCGCCCCTCCTGCAGGGCCGCCACCAGGGCGCGGTCGCCGGGCTCCATGCGCTCGGGACCGCGGGCGTCGTGGAAGGAATCGCCCAGCGCGACCACGCGGGCGGGATCGTGGCGCACCACCGCCTCGTGCAGGCAGGCGAGCGTCTCGCGGGTGTCGTAGGGCGGCAGGAACTGGCCGGAGCGGGCCGCGTAGGACGAGCCCTTCTCCAGATGGAGATCGGACACGATCAGCGTCCGGTGCTCCGGCAGCCAGAGGCCGCCGCAGAGGTCGAGCACCAGGGTCTCGCCCGCGAGAAGCAGGGTGGGGTGCTTGTGAGTCTTCTCGAGTCTCAGGCCGGCCGCCAAGATCGCATCCTCGGTGTCGTCGGGGGAGGGCGGATCGGCGGTCAGGACAGAGCCTCTTGGAGAAGCTCCGCCTCGGCCTCGGCCAGGATCTCGTCGGCGCCCTCGCCGTAGACCCGCTCGCGCCCGATCTCGAGCATCACGGACACGGAGAGCGGCGAGACCCGGTCGAGAGACCTGTGGATGATTCGCCCCTGGATGCGCTCTAGCATCATGCCGAGGCGCCTCACGTCGAGGAGTCCGGTTGCCGCATCCTGCCGCGCCGCCCGCAGCAGGAGGTGGTCGGGCTGGTGCTTGCGCAGCACGTCGTAGATCAGATCGGTCGAGATCGTGACCTGCCGGCCGGACTTCTTCTGACCCGGATGGTGGCGCTCGATCAGGCCGGCGATCACCGCGCACTGGCGGAACGTGCGCTTCATCATGGCGGATTCGTCGAGCCACGCCTCGAGGTCGTCGCCCAGCATGTCGACCGCGAACAGGTCGCCGATGAAGTCCGGATCGATCGCGGCGCGCTCCGAGACGTCGCGGGTCGACCAGATGGCGATGCCGTAATCGTTGGCCGCGAAGCCGAGGGGCCGCAGGCCGGCGCGCTCCAGGCGCCGGGTCAGCAGCATGCCCAGCGTCTGGTGGGCGAGGCGGCCCTCGAACGGGAAGGCGGTCAGGTAGAAGCGCTTGCCCCGCGGGAACGTCTCCACGAGGAGGTCGCGCTCGCCCGGCAGGACCGAGCGTCGGCGCTGCTGCAGCAGGTACTCGCCGATCTGCTTCGGCAGCCGGTCCCACGCGAACGGGTCGGCGATGAGCGCCCGGACCCGCGCGGCCAGGAAGGTCGAGAGCGGGAACTTTGCGCCCGCGTAGGACGGGATCGCCGGATCGGTGCCGGCCGGCGCGCGGGTGACGAGGCACTCGTCCTCGGAGAGCCCCTCGAACCGCAGGGTCTCGCCCGCGAACAGGAACGTGTCGCCGACGGTGAGCGTCTCGGCGAACTCGTCCTCGATCTCGCCGAGCACGCGGCCGGTCTTCGGCAACACCGTGCCGGGCTTGCCGCGCAGGGTCCGGCCGAGCCGGACCTTCACCCGCGCCGCCTCCACGATGGTGCCGACATTCATCCGGTAGGCCTGCGCGGTGCGGGCGTCGCGGACGCGCCAGAGCCCGTCCGGCCCGCGCAGGATCTTCGCGAACCGCTCGTAGGCGCGCAGCGCGTAGCCGCCGGTCGCGACGTAGTCGACGACCTGCTCGAACGCTTCCCAGGAGAGACCGGCGTAGGGCGCGGCCGAGACGATCTCGTCGTAGAGCTCGAGCGGGTCGAAGGCGTCGGCGCAGGCCATGCCGAGCACGTGCTGGGCGAGGACGTCGAGGGCGCCCTGGCGGGCGTCGGGCGTGTCCTGCGCGGCCTCCTCGACGGCGTCCAGCGCCGCCTGGCACTCCAGCATCTCGAAGCGGTTGCCCGGGACGAGGTAGGCCTTCGAGGGCTCGTCCATGCGGTGGTTGGCGCGGCCGATCCGCTGCATGATCCGGCTCGCCCCCTTCGGCGCGCCGACATTGACCACGAGGTCGACGTCGCCCCAGTCGATGCCGAGGTCGAGGGTTGCGGTGCAGACGATCGCGCGGAGCTGCCCTGCCGCCATGGCGGCCTCGACCCGGCGGCGCTGCTGGGCATCGAGCGAGCCGTGGTGGATCGCGATCGGCAGCGCGTCCTCGTTGAGCCGCCACAGCTCCTGGAACGTGTACTCGGCCTGAAGCCGGGTGTTCACGAAGACAAGCGTGGTCCGGTGTTCCTTGATGAGCTCGTAGATTGCCGGCATCGAGTGCCAGGCCGTGTGGCCGGAGATCGGCAGCGCCCGGCCGAGGTCGAGCATGCGAAGATCCGCCTTCGCGCCGCCGGCCACCGTGACGAGGTCGGCCATGGGCGTCTCGACGGGGGCCCTCTCCCGTGCGGGAGAAAGTCGCGAGGAGGCCGAGCCTCCTCCCGGAAGGCTCCGGCCCTCACCCTTTCCCACTCCTGCACCGGCACGGGGGTCCCCGTCATGTTCCGCAGCCGTATGACCCTCGTCGCGATGCGATCCCGGTTGCCCGCTCGCAGAGGGAGGAGGGGGGAGCGGCCCCTGCGGCACCAGGTACTTCCGCAGCTCGTCCGGCTCCCGCACCGTCGCGGAAAGCCCGATCGCCGCCAGTCCCGGGCTCAGCCGGTGCAACCGCGCCAGCGCCAGCGCCAGCAGGTCGCCGCGCTTCGAGGTGACCAGCGCGTGCAGCTCGTCGAGCACCACGCAGCGCAGTCCGGCAAAAAACTCAGCCGCCTCGCGGTGGGCGATCAGCAGGGCCAGCTGCTCGGGCGTGGTCAGAAGGATGTCCGGCGGCCGGCTGATCTGGCGGGTGCGCTTGTGGGCCGGCGTGTCACCGGTGCGGGTCTCGACGCGCACCGGCAGCGCCATCTCGGCGATCGGCGCGTCGAGGTTGCGGGCAATGTCCACCGCCAGCGCCTTCAGGGGCGAGACGTAGAGGGTGTGGAGGCCCGCCGCCTTCTTCTGCGGCCCGCGCTCGGCGAGGTCGACGAGACTCGGCAGGAAGCCGGCCAGCGTCTTGCCGGCCCCGGTCGGCGCCACCAGCAGCGCCGAGCGGCCGGCGCCGGCGATCCGCAGGAGATCGAGCTGGTGCGACCGGGGCGCCCAGCCGCGGCCCGCGAACCAGGCGCGGAATCCTTCCGGCAGGATCTCGGACGGGACGCTCAGGCGAGCGCCATCAGGAAGCGGTCGATCAGCTCCAGCGCCCGCTCGCTCATCGGGCTCGGGTAGCGGGCGAAGACATGGCAGCCGCCGGGATAGATCGCCGTGTGTCCGCCATTGCCGGCCGCGGCCCAGCGCGCCGACATGTACAGCGTGTCGTCGAGGAGGGGATCGGCGGTGCCGATGGTGAACAGGGCGGGCGGCAGGCCCTTCAGGTCGGCGTAGATCGGCGACACGTCCGGCCGGCGCCGGTCGATGCCCTCGCGGACGTAGCCGTCGGCGAACTTGGTCAGGTCGCGGGTGTTCACGACCAGCCGCTCCTCGCCCCAGTTCCGCACCGACGGGGTGAGGCCGAGATCGAAGAAGCCGGCGTTGAGGTTGGCGCCCCGGAAGGCCCGCGGGAGGTTGTGTTTGTCGCGCAGCCGCAGCAGCACCATCACGGCGAGGTGCGCGCCCACCGACTCGCCGCCGATGGTCAGGGCGTGGATGCCGAACTCGGTCTTCCCCGGACCGGCCAGCCACAGGGCCGCGGCCTCGCAGTCGAGCAGGGCCGCCGGATAGGGATGCTCGGGGGCGAGGCGATACTCGACCGACAGGGCGACGAAGCCGCAGGTGTCGGCGATGCGCTCCAGCCAGGGATCCTGCTCGTCGGCGGAGCCCCAGACCCAGCCGCCGCGGTGAATGTGCAGGTAGGCGCCGCGCAGCTTCACGCCGGGCTTGGGCCGGACCACGCGGAGCTTGAGCGGACCGCCCGGCCCGTCGATCGTCAGCCACTCCGCCCGGGCGCTGTGCGGCATGGCGGGGGCCGCCTTGGTGCCCAGACGGCGGCGCTCGCGAACCTCGGCGATCGGCAGCGACCAGGGATCGGGCAGCGCGGCGTGCGCCGCGACGATCTCGGCATTGAGCCGGAGCGTCTCGGGATCGATCGTCGCCGGGTCGAACAGGGCGTGGTCGATCATCGTGCGTATGGTCCCGTCGGCACTCAGAGCCTCTCACACCAATCCCGATTCCCGGGAGTTCTCCCTTTGGTCGAGGCCGCGCCGCGCGAGTCGCGCGTCGCAATCCACCCCGTCCCGCATCTTGGCGCGCGCGACGCCGCTTGCCATGTGCACGGCGCGCGAGAAACCCGCCAACGCCTGATCCGCGCTCGGGTTTCGAAGCGGTGTGGTGTGCCGGCCACGGTTCCGCCCGCTTCGTCGCCGATCCGAGGGCCCTGAGGCTTCACGAGGACGCAATGCTCGTCGATCACGACCGGCGCCGGCAAGGCTATCAGCAGGGCGCCCCGCCGAACGCCCCCTACGGCGCGGAGGGCTACCGGTCCCATCCCTCCGCGCTGCGGCGGTTCCTCGGCGGCTCGCCCGCCGGCGTGTTCCTGCGGCTGCTGTTCCTGTCGGTGCTGGTCGGCGCCTTCATGTCGATGCTCGGCCTGACGCCGGGGCGGCTGTTCTGGCACGTCTACGATTCGGCGCGGGCGCTGGTGGAGGTCGGGCTCGCCTCGCTCCACGATTTCGGCGGCTGGATCGTCGCCGGGGCGATCGTGGTCGTACCGCTCTGGCTGATCGCGCGCCTCTTCGCCGTCTCCCGCTGACGGAGTCGGGGGCCGATCCGACACGGTCGCGCCCCGACGGCCCGGCGCGCCGTGGGTTCGGGCAGATCGGCCGCCCGCCATCGCAACCCGCCGATGCGATCACCCCGCTTTGCGCGGAGGGCTCGGCTTCTTAGCGTGCGGCATGATGCACACCGTCGCCAGCTCGGCCCGCTCGACGAACCGCCGCGTCCTGGCCCTGGCGCTGCCCATGACGATCGCCAACGTCACGACGCCGATGCTCGGCTTCGTCGGCGCGGCGGTGATCGGGCGGCTCGGCGACGCGGCGCTGCTCGGCGCCATCGCCCTCGGCGCCGTGATCTTCGACGCGATCTTCTGGTCGTTCGGGGCGCTCCGCATGGCGACCGCCGGCCTGACCGCGCAGGCGGTCGGCGGACGGGACGACGCCGAGGTCGACCGCATCCTGGCGCGGGCGCTGGCGGCGGGCGCCCTGATCGGCCTCGTCCTGGTGGCCCTGCAAGGCCCTCTCGCGCAGCTCGCCTTCGCGATCAGCGGGGCGAGCGCGGCAGTCATCGCCGGTCTCGCGACGTACTTCCACATTCGCATCCTGTCAGCGCCCTTCGTGCTGGCGAGCTACGGCGTGCTCGGCTCGGTCCTGGGGCGCGGGCGCACCGATCTCGGCCTGCTGCTGCAGATCGCCATCAACCTGACCAACGTCGCGCTGACGCTCACCCTGGTCCTGGGCTTCGGCCTGGGCCTCGCCGGCGCGGCGCTGGCGACCCTCGGCGCCGAGGCGCTCGGGCTCGGCCTCGGGCTGACCCTCCTGGCGCGGCTCGGCTCCCGGCCCTTCCGGGTGCCGCTGCGCGACCTCCGCGACGCCGCGGCGCTGCGCCGGACGCTCAGCGTCAACGGCGACGTCATCCTGCGGACGCTCGCGCTGATCACCGGCATCGTGCTGTTCTCGGCGCTCGGCGCCCGGCAGGGCGACGTGGTCCTGGCCGCGAACTCGGTCCTGTGGAATCTCTTCCTGATCGGCGGCTTCTTCCTCGACGGCTTCGCCACGGCGGCCGAGACCCTGTGCGGCCAGGCCGTCGGCGCCCGGGACCGGGAGGCGTTCGACGCGGCCGCCGCCCTGAGCCTGCGCTGGTGCCTCGGCTTCGGCCTCGCGGTCAGCCTGGTGTCTCTGGCGGGCGGCCCGGCCTTCATCGATGCCGTGACCACGAACGGTCCGGTCCGCGAGGCGGCCCAGTCCTACCTCGTCCTCGCCGCCCTGGCGCCGCTCGCCGCCGCGGCGCCCTTCGCGTATGACGGGATCTATATCGGCGCGACCTGGACGCGGGCGATGCGCAACCTCATGGTGTGCGCGCTCGCCGCCTACTGCGCGATCCTCGCGCTGGTCGAGAGCCTGGGCTTCGGCAATACCGGGCTGTGGCTCGCCTTCGTGAGCTTCCTGGGCGCCCGCGGCCTCGGGCAGGCGATCGCCTTCCCGCGCCTCGCCCGGGACACGTTCCGGACGCCCGCCCCGGCCGCCCTCGAACCGGCAGCCTAGGCGACAGCCGCGCGCGGCCTCGAGGCCTGCTAGCGCGGGTCCTTCCAGGTGGTGGGCTGGGCCGGCGGCGCGGCGCGGGCCACGGAGCCCGTCGTCCGCGGCACGACCGCCTCCGCGCGCCGCGGATAGGAGCGGCGCGGCGCGGCGTAGCGGCGGCCCCGGCGGACGTGGCGGCGCCCGCGCTCCGTCGAGTTCCCGACGAAGCCGCCGACCACGGCCCCCGCGACGGCGCCGATCGGCCCGCCGACCAGCGCCCCGGCGACCGCGCCGGAGCCGACGCCGAGGGTGGTCCGGCTCTGGGCCCGGGCCGCCTCGGGTGCAGCCAATGTCCCGAGCAAGGCGAGGGTGACCAAGGCTTTGCGCATCGTAGAGATCCCGGACTCCGAGAATTGGTTTCGGTCGGCCTTTAAGCGGCGGAACATGACCAAACCGGGGCTTCGATCTGCGGAGAGACGGCGCGGTATCAAACAGCGCGGGGACTCACCCGCCCCGACCTTTAGGGTGTGGCGCGACCGGGTTCGTGCTTTAGGGTGCAGCGCAACGACGGGAGGCCGCGCGACGGCCCAGGAGGGAGAAGCCGATGGCCACGACGACCGATCTGCGCCTGCGCCGGAGCGTGCTGTACATGCCCGGCTCGAACCAGCGGGCGCTCGACAAGGCCAAGACCCTGCCGGTGGACAGCATCATCCTCGACCTCGAGGACGCCGTCGGCCCTGAGGAGAAGGACATCGCCCGCGAGCAGGTCTGCGCCGCGGTGAAGAGCGGCGCTTATGGCAGCCGCGAGCTGGTCATCCGGGTCAACGCCCCACAGACCCCGTGGGGCGAGGCGGATCTCCACGCCGCCATCGAGGCCAAGCCCGACGCGATCCTGATGCCGAAGGTCTCGTCCCCGGCCGTGCTGGAGAGCATCGCCGACCGGCTCGAATCCCTCGACGCGCCGGACGGCATCGCGATCTGGGCGATGATCGAGACCCCGGCCTCGATCCTCAACATCCAGGAGATCGCCCGGGCGAAGCGCGACCCGCGCAACCGCCTGACCTGCCTCGTCCTCGGCACCAACGACCTCGCCAAGGACACCTGGGCCAAGATCGTCCCCGGCCGCGTGCCGATGCTGCCCTGGATGATGATGGCGCTGGCCGCAGCCCGGGCGGAGGGGCTCGCGATCCTCGACGGCGTCTACAACGACATTGCCGACACGGAGGGCTGCCGCGACGAGTGCCGGCAGGCGCGCGACCTCGGCTTCGACGGCAAGACCCTGATCCACCCGACGCAGCTGGAGCCGGCCAACACGTCCTTCGCCCCCACCGAGGAGGAGGTGCGCCGCGCCAAGCTGGTGATCGAGGCGTTCGAGCGCCCGGAATACGCCAAGCGCGGCGCGATCAAGCTGGAGGGCCGGCTCTACGAGCGGCAGCATCTCGGCGTGAACCGCCGGGCGGTCACCTGGGCCGAGGCCATCAGGGCGAAGGGGTTCTGAGCGCGGCTCCGTCCGATGTCGGCTAACCCCCGACCCTGCGAGCGGGGCGAGGCCATCCAGCAGCGCCACGCTCTGCGGCATCGCGCTGCCCAGGTCACTGCGCTACGCGCGCGATGACGCCGGAGGCGACGGCACCGAAGCTCGTGAACCGGAGGTCGTGTAGCGCGTCCGCTGCGTGCGCCCGTCGCGCGCCGTGACGGCGACGAGCCCGGCCTCCTCCAGGCCCGAGAGGGCGCGCAGCACGAGGGCGTGCTCCACCCCGAAGGTGCGGGCGAAGGCGCGGCTGTCGCCCGGAAGGCCGAGGTCCAGCGCCGCCAGGAGGCCCGCCGCCAGCGGGTCGAGATCCGGCCGGGCGGCCGAGACCCGGTCGAGGGCGGCGACGAACGCCGCCTCGTCGAGCCCCCCGCTCACGCCGCCGCGCGCGCCTGCAGGGTGACCAGAACCGACTTGGAGGTCGGCGTGTCGCTCTTCTCGCCGGAGGTCGAGAGCGGCACCAGCACGTTCAGCTCCGGGTAGTAGCCAGCCAGGGCGCCCCGCGGCATGTCGAACGGCACGAGGCGGAAATCCTCCGCCCGGCGGGTGATGCCGTCGTCGTGCGTGCCGACGACGTCGACCCGATCGCCGAGCCGGTCGCGGATCTCCGCGAGGTCGTCCGGGTGGGCGAAGATCACGCGGCGCTCGCCGTAGACGCCACGGTAGCGGTCATCCAGGCCGTAGATCGTCGTGTTGTACTGGTCGTGGCTGCGGAAGGTCTGCAACACGTAGGTGTCGCGGGTCTTCCGGGCGGCCTGATGCTCGGTCTCGGTCGGGAGGGCGTCGGCCGAGAAGTTGGCCCGGCCCGTGACCGTCTCGAACACCCGCTCGGCGGCGAGGTTGCGCAGCATGAAGCCGCGCGGCTTGCGCACCCGGGTGTTGTAGCCGGTGAAGCCCGGGATCGTGGCGGCGATCGCCTCGCGGATCCGGTCGTAATCGGCGGCGAACCCGGCCCAGTCGATGGCGGCGGAGCCGACGGTGGCCTGCGCCATGCCGGCGATGATGGCGATCTCGGAGCGCAGCTCCTTCGAGGCCGGCTTGTTGATGCCGCCCGACCCGTGGACCATGCTCATCGAATCCTCGACGGTCACGATCTGGATCTTGCCCTCGGCGCCCCGGTCGATCTCGGTGCGGCCGAGGCAGGGGAGCAGGTAGCCGACCGCGCCGGGCACGAGATGGGCGTGGTTGAGCTTGGTGGCGATGTGCACGGTGAGCCGGCACGAGGCCAGCGCCTGCGCCACGACCGGCGTGTCGGGCGTCGCCCGGAGGAAGTTGCCGCCGAGCCCGATGAAGGCCTTCGACGTGCCGTCCCGCATGGCGCGGATCGCCGCCAGGACGTTGTGGCCGTGCCGGCGCGGCATGGCGAGCCCGAAATGGCGCTCCAGGGAATCCAGGAAGGCGGCGGAGGGGCGCTCGTTGATGCCGACCGTGCGGTCGCCCTGCACGTTGGAATGGCCGCGCACCGGGCAAAGGCCCGCGCCGGGCCGGCCGATATGGCCGCGCAGGAACAGCAGGTTGGCGATCTCCCGGATCGTCGCCACCGAGTGCCGGTGCTGAGTCACGCCCATGGCCCATGTGGCGATGACCCGCTGGGCGCCGAGATAGACGTCCGCCATCGCGGCGATCTCGTCCATGGTCAGGCCCGACTGATCGAGGATCGCGTCCCAGGACGTCGCCTCGACGGCGGCGCGATACGCGTCGAGCCCGGCGGTGTGGTGCTCCAGGAAGGCGCGGTCGAGGAGCGAGGGCCGGCCGGCCGCGAGCGCCTCGGCGTCGCGCGCGAACACGACCTTGGCGATGCCCCGGAAGGCCGCCATGTCGCCGCCCGAGCGCGGCTGCAGGTAGTGGCTGGCGATGGGTCGGCTGGCGCCGCGCAGCATCTCGACGGTGTTCTGCGGGTCGGCGAACCGCTCCAGGCCGCGCTCGCGGACCGGGTTCAGGACCACCACCTTGGCGCCGCGCTCAGCTGCCCGGCGCAGGTCGCCGAGCATCCGCGGATGGTTGGTGCCGGGATTCTGGCCGACGCAGAAGATCGCGTCCGCCTTCTCGAAATCCTCCAGCAGGACCGTGCCCTTGCCGATGCCGATGGCGTCGATCAGCGCGACGCCGCTCGCCTCGTGGCACATGTTCGAGCAGTCGGGGAAGTTGTTGGTCCCGTAGGCGCGGGCGAAGAGCTGGTACAGGTACGCCGCCTCGTTGGAGGCCCGGCCCGACGTGTAGAACTCGGCCTGGTCCGGATGGTCGAGCCCCCGCAGAGTCGCGCCGATCTCCGCGAAAGCCTCGTCCCAGCCAACCGGCAGGTAGCGGTCGCTCGCCGCGTCGTAGCGCATCGGATGCGTGAGGCGGCCCTGGCCCTCCAGGGCGTAGTCGCTCCAGCCGCGCAGCTCGGTCAGGGTGTGCTTGGCGAAGAAGGACGGTGTCGTGCGCTTGTCGGTGGCCTCCCAGGAGACCGCCTTCACGCCATTCTCGCAGAACTCGAAGGACGAGCCGTGCTCCGGGTCGCCCCAGGCGCAGCCGGGGCAGTCGAACCCGTCGGGCTGGTTCGCCTTCAGCAGCGCGCGGGCGCCGGTGAGGGGGGCGCGGCTGCCGAGCAGGTGCTTGCCGCAGCTCTTCAGAGCACCCCAGCCGCCGGCGGCGGAGGAGCGCTTGGTGGACCCTTCAGACTGGGCCATGAACCGTCCTGGATTGGCTGACGCGATGTGTCTCGCAACCGCGAGATAAGCGTCTCTCCAGGTCTCTCACAACGGCGTGCCGGCGCAGGCCCCTCATGCACGGGGCACAGGCTAAGCTCCCGCTGTGCAAAGCCTTTCTAAACTGCCCCCGCAAAAAATTTGTCTGCCCGGTCCCGTTCACGCGCGCCATGGCCGGCGACGCGATCCGCGGCGGTGCGAGACCGGCTGCACCGCGCCGCGGCCGCTCAATCTCCGCGGGCCAGATCGGCGGCGTCGCGCCCGACGGCGTGCCGGAGAGAGGCGACACCGGCCTCGCTCATGCGCCGCAGGAGCCCGTCCTTGATGCGCCCGACCAGGCCCGGCCCCTCGTAGACCAAGGCCGAGTAGAGCTGCACGAGGCTCGCGCCGGCCCGGATCTTGGTCCAGGCCGCCTCGGCCGAATCCACACCGCCGACCCCGATGAGCGGCAGCGCGTCCCCGACGCGCAGGCGCGTCTGGGCGAGCATGCGCGTCGCCGGGCCGAAGAGCGGCCGCCCCGAGAGGCCGCCGGTCTCCCGCGCGAGACCCTGCTCGCGCAGGCTCGCCGGCCGGGCCACCGTGGTGTTGGAGACGACGAGGGCCTGGACCCCGCGCCGCTGCGCCGTCGCGCAGACCGCGTCGAGGGCGTCCAGCGCCATGTCGGGGGCGATCTTGAGGAGGATCGCCGCGCCGGCACCCGCCGCGTCCCGGGCCTCGACCGTGCGGGCGAGCAGCTCGTCGAGGAAGGCCTCACCCTGGAGGTCGCGCAGGCCCGGCGTGTTGGGCGAGGAGACGTTGACCGTGACGAAGTCGACGAGCGGGGCCAGGGTGGCGGTGCAGGCGGCGTAGTCGGCGAGGCGGTCGGCGGAGTCCTTGTTCGCGCCGATGTTGACGCCGACGATCCCGGGCCGGCCCTTCCGGACGCGGAGCCTGTCGGCCACCACCTGCAGCCCCTCGCTGTTGAGGCCGAAGCGGTTGATCACGGCGCGGTCGGCGGCGAGGCGGAACACCCGCGGCCGGGGGTTGCCGGGCTGGGGCCGCGGGACGACCCCGCCGACCTCGACGAAGCCGAAGCCGAGGCCCAGCAGCGCGTCGGGCACGCGCGCGCCCTTGTCGAATCCGGCCGCGAGGCCGACCGGGTTGGGGAAGCGGCGGCCCAGCAGGTCGACGGCGAGGCGCGGGTCGTCCGCCGGCCGGGGGCCGGCGGGCAGGAGCGCCAGGGCGCGGAGCGTCAGGTCGTGCGCGCGCTCCGCGTCGAGGCGGTGGAGCAGCGGCCGGACGAGGGGGAAGGCGGCGGCGATCATGCCGGCAGGATCCCGGCCGGGAAGGCGTGCCGCCCGTCGGCGTCCAGCGGCATTTCGTCCACCGCGACCACGGCGGAGAGCGGCAGCGGGCCGTAGAGGTGCGGGAACAGGTCGCCGCCGCGCGACGGCTCGTAGCGCAGGCCGTCGCCCAGCGCGCCGGCCTCGACCGCGACGAGGAGCAGGTCGTCCTGGCCGGCGAAGTGACGGGCCGCCGTCTCGGCGACCTGGGCGGCCGTGGAGAAGTGGATGAAGCCGTCCTGGTGATCGACCGGCGCGCCCGTGAACCGGCCCGCGGCCTCGGCCTCGCGCCACAGGGCGCGCGGACAGATCTTGTAGATGAGCGGCATCGAAGCTCCCCCGAAACGACGCTGCGATAGAGGCGCCCGGCCGCGGCGGCAACCGCGCCGCGCCGCGCGTGATTCGAGGAGCGATTGCAATCTGCCGCCCGTAGTTCTACTTTCCTACGACTAGGCTGGACGTCACACTGCCCTGTCCGGACCGGCAGAGCGGATCCGGAAAGCAAATTGTCAAGTATCTCCGCGCGTACCCGGCGGGTGTCGAACGGACCCGGCGGGCGAACCGTCTCCGTGCCTCCGAGGCAGCCGGATTCCGGCTGGTGAGACGGGGGTGCCGGCCCGCTCAGGGTGAGCTTCCGAGCCCGCTATGCTGTCGCACGAGCAGATCTGGAACGCCATCGACCGGCTCGCCGAGCGCCACGGCTACTCGGCCTCGGGCCTCGCCCGCCGTGCCGGCCTCGACGCGACCAGCTTCAACCGGTCGAAGCGCGTGGGCGCCGACGGCCGCAAGCGCTGGCCGTCCACCGAATCCGTGTCGAAGGTCCTGGCCGCCACCGGATCGAGCCTCGACGAGTTCCTGCGGCTCATCGAGGCGCGCGAAATCCCCGCTCGCACGATGGTCCCGCTGATCGGCCTGACGCAGGCCGGGGCCGGCCGCCTGTTCACCGACGAGGGCATGCCCACCGGCGGCGCCGGCTGGGAGGAGATCGAGTTTCCGGATCTCGGCGAGGAGCGGGCCTTCGCGCTGGAGATCCAGGGCGATTCCATGCTGCCGCTGTTCCGGGACGGCGACGTTCTGATCGTGTCGCCCACGGCCAGCGTCCGCAAGGGCGATCGCGTCGTTGTCCGTTTGCACGGCGGCGAGGTCCTGGCCAAGGAGCTGCGGCGGCGCACCGCCCGGACCGTGGAACTGGCCTCCCTGAACCCCGAGCACGAGGACCGGGTCCTGAACCTCGGCGAGGTGGCCTGGATGGCGCGGGTGATGTGGGTGCGCCAGTAGGCGGTGCCCGGACGGGTCACGGTGGTTCGGCGCTTGGCCGTGAGGCCGTTCATCGCTATCGCTGGCCCGTCGCGGACCTTCCGCATCCGCTGAGCGCGAACGCAGCATGGCGCAGCCCGGGACGGATCACAGCGCGGCCGAAGCCGCGCCGCTCGCGGACGAGGCCCGCACGCTCCTGGACGCGCTGCCGACGCCCAGCCTCCTGCTCGATCCGCAGGGCCGTGTCCGCCACGCCAATCCCGCCCTGGAGGAGCTCGCCGGCTACTCGGCGGAGCGACTCGTGGCGCAGGGGCTCGACCTAATCCTGGCGCAGCGCACGGCGCCGCTGGATCCCGCCGGCGCCGAGCCTCAGGATTTCCTGGCGGCTCGCGCGGACGGGACGAGCTTCTGGGCCCGCCTGGAGACCGCGCCCCTGCCCGGAACCCCGTTCCGGATCGGCCAGATCCGCGACGAGACGGCCCGGCGGGAGGCGGAGGGCGCGCTCGCGCTCTCCCGCCAGCGCGAGGCCCTGGGGCTCCTGACCAACAGCGTCGCCCACGAGTTCAACAACTTCCTGCAGATCCTGATCGGCTACATCGACGGCCTCAAGCGGCGGCTCGGGGACCGGCAGGAGCCGTTCGTCCAGCGGGCGATCGCCCGCTCGGCCGACGCCACCGAGCGCGCGGCGATCCTGACCCGGCACCTGCTCGCCTATTCCCGCCGCATCGCGCCCGACGTCCGGTCGGTCGACCTCGACGCCATCGTGGCCGACCTCGCCGGGCGCCTCGAACCCGACCTGCCGCCCGGCATCCGCCTCACTGTGGCGGCGACGCCGGGCCTGCCGCGGGCGATCAGCAATCCGACGCAGATCGAGTTCGCCCTGCGTCATCTCGTCGCCAATGCCTGCGAAGCCATGCCGTCGGGCGGGACCCTGACCCTGTCGACCTTCCGGGTAGATCCCGGCGACCGGTCCCTGCAGCAGCCGGGCCAGGGCAGCGTCGGGATCGCGGTGGGCGACACCGGGCAGGGCATGTCCCCCGAGATGCTCGCCCGGGCCCTCGCACCGTTCCAGACCAGCCACGAGGCGGGGCGCGGCGCGGGCCTCGCGATCGTGCACGGGCTGATGAAGCGGCAGAACGGGACCATCACCCTCGACAGCCGGAGCGGGGAGGGGACGCAGGTCCGCCTGTCCTTCCCGGCCGCGCCCGAGCGCACGCTCCACTAGAGCCGCGCCGTCCCGGAGAGCGGCCTCGGCGAGAGCGTCGTCCGGGCGGCGCGACGATCCGGTGGAAAACGTCGTTCGGGCGACGGCGGGCTGGACTAAAACCGCCGCCCGACCGTTCCCATATCGTCACTGGCGCTCCGCGCCATCCGGTTCTCGTCCTCTGAGGCGTGTACATGTTTACTGAGATTTCGCGCCGCCGGCGTGTGGCCGCCCTCCTGGCGCTGGCCGCTGCGCTGACCGTCGCGGCGCCCGTCGCGGAAGCCCGTCCGGGCGGCGGTGGGTCCTTCGGGTCCCGCGGCTCGCGCACCTACACGGCGCCCTCCGCCACGCCGACCGCTCCGGGCGGCGGCATGACGATGCAGCGCTCTCAGACCGCGCCGTCGCCCGGCATGGGCAGCCCGGGCATGCAGGCTCCGGCCGCGCAGGGTCGCCGTTTCGGCGGCGGGTTCTTCGCGGGCCTGCTCGGCGCCGGCCTGATCGGCGCGCTGCTCGGCGGCGGCTTCTTCGGCGGCCTCGGCGGCCTCGCCTCGATGATCGGCCTGCTGTTCCAGGTCGGGCTCGTCGTGCTGGTGGTGATGCTGGCCCTGCGGTTCTTCCGCCGCCGGAACGAGCCGGCCGGCGCCGGCGCGCCCTACGCCCGCACGTCGCTCGACGATCAGCCGGGCGCCCGCGGCCCGATGGGCGGCGCTCCGGGCGGCCCCGCCGCCGGCGGCATGTTCGGCGGTGGGCAGCGCCCGCCGCAGACGCGCCCGGTGCAGATCGGACCGGCCGATTACCAAGCCTTCGAGCGCCTGCTCGGCGACATTCAGGACGCCTATTCCCGCGAGGATCGGGTGACCCTGGGCAACCTGTCGACGCCCGAGATGGTCGGCTACTTCGACGAGGAGCTGCGCGGCAACGCGGCCCGCGGCGTAGTGAACAAGATCTCGGACGTGAAGCTGCTGCAGGGCGACCTCGCGGAGGCCTGGGGCGAGGACCGCACCGACTACGCGACCGTGGCCATGCGCTACGCCCTCAAGGACGTGATGATCGAGCGGTCGAGCGGCCGCGTCGTCTCCACGGACTCGTCCGAGGCGACGGAGCTCTGGACGTTCCTGCGCCAGCCCGGCCGCGGCTGGGTGCTCTCGGCGATCCAGCAGACCCGGTGATCCGATCGCGCTCCGGCCTTCGGGCCGGAGTCACGATGCTCATTCAGGCCGGCGTCCCCACCGGGGCGCCGGCCTTTCTGTGCGCGTCCCACCGATTGGCGAGATCGACGAAGCCCGCCACCGGGATCTCCTCGGCCCGCGCGGTCTCGGACAGGCCGGCGGCGGCCAGCAGGTCGCCGGCCGCGGGGGTCAAGGCCTTGAGGCTCTGGCGCAGCATCTTCCGGCGCTGGCCGAAGGCCGCGCGGGTGACGGCCTCGAGCGCGCCGGCGCGGCACGGCAGGGGCTGGGCGCGGGGCACCAGCCGAACCACGCTCGACGTGACCTTCGGCGGCGGCACGAAAGCCGAGGGGCTGACGTCGAACAGGATCTCGGCCTCCGTGCGCCAGCCGCACAGGACGCCGAGCCGGCCGTAATCGGCCCGCTCCTCCGGGCCGGCGACGATCCGCTCGGCCACCTCCCGCTGGAACATCAGCACGGCCTGATCCCACCAGGGCGGCCAGGCCTCCCCGTCGAGCCAGCCGGTGAGCAGGGCCGTGCCGACATTGTAGGGCAGATTGGCGACGATCCGCGCCGGGGCGTCGCCCACCAGCGGCCGCGGATCGAAGGCGAGGGCGTCGGCGTCGACCACCTCGAGGCGTCCCGGATAGTGGGCGGCGATCTCGGCGAGCGCCGGGAGCGCCCGCGGGTCGCGCTCGATCGCCACCACGCGGGCGGCCCCCTCGGCGAGGAGCGCGCGCGTGAGGCCGCCGGGTCCCGGACCGACCTCCACCACCGTCACGCCCGCGAGGGGACCGGCGGCCCGGGCGATCCGCCCGGTCAGGTTGAGGTCGTAGAGGAAGTTCTGGCCGAGCGCCTTCTTCGGCTCCAGGCCGTGGCGGGCGACCACCTCGCGCAGCGGCGGAAGCCCGTCCCCGGCGCTCATGCTGGGTCCCTCACAGCTCGTCCTCGGGATCGAAATGGCGGGCCCCCGCAGGGCGCGGCCGGCCGGCATAGACGCTGAACGGGATGATCTCGGCCCCGCCGGGGGCCTCGTCCTGCGCCGCCGCGTTGGCGGCCAGCCGGTCGGCGAGGCGCAGGGCCGCCACGAGGCTGTCGGGCCGGGCGACGCCCTTACCGGCGATGTCAAAGGCCGTGCCGTGGTCCGGGGAGGTGCGCACGAACGGCAGGCCGAGGGTGACGTTCACGCCGTCGTCGAACGCGATCGTCTTGATCGGGATGAGGGCCTGGTCGTGCGTCGGTGCGAGGGCGACGTCGTAGGTCTCACGGGCGCGGGCGTGGAACAGGGTGTCGGCGGGGAGTGGCCCGCGGATGTCTATGCCCCGCGCCCGCAGCCGTGCCACCGCGGGGGCGAGGACGTCGCGGTCCTCGTGGCCGATCGTCCCGGCCTCGCCCGCGTGCGGGTTCAGACCCGCGAGGACGAGGCGCGGCTCGGGCAGGCCGAACCGCTCTCGCAGGTCGCGGGCGACGATCGCGGCGGTCTCCTCGACGAGCTCCTGGGTGAGCAGGTCCGGCACGTCCTTCAGCGGGACGTGGATCGTCACCGGCACCACCGAGAGGTCTGCGCTCCAGATCATCATCACCGGCCGGGGCGGCGTCACGCCGGGCGGCACCGCGAGGGCGGCCAGGAACTCGGTGTGGCCGGGATGGGCGAAGCCCGTCCGGGTCAGCACGAACTTGGCGATCGGGTTGGTCACCACCGCGCCCGCGCGCCCGGCCTTCACGAACTCCACCGCCGCGGTGATCGACTCGATGGTCGCGCCGGCATTCACCGAATCGGGTACGCCCGGCTCGGCGGCGACGCGGGCGCCGCTCGGCAGGGGCACCACGGGGAGCGCGCGCGGGAACACCTCGGCGGCGGTCTCGGGATCCACCTCCGCCACCGGCACGGGGCGGTCGAGGCGGTGAGCGAGGCGCTCGACGAAGTCCGGGTCGGCCACCAGGAAGAAGGGCGGCAGCGGATCTGCGCCGCCCCGACCGAGCCACGCGCTGAGCGCCAGCTCCGGACCGATGCCGGCGGGATCTCCGAGGGTGAGGGCGAGGGGCGGCATGGGCGCTCTATAGCGCCCGCGCGGCGCGGGCGCATCCTCGGCAGAGCGCGGCCGTGCGCGGAGCCGGATCCCGCCGCCCGGCGCGCGATGGGACCGCGACGGACGCGGCGCCGAAACGGAGCGCCGCCGGTCCCGGTTCCTCACCGCACCGAGGCGATGCCGTCCGCGGTGGTGGCGGTGCCGACGTTCTGGCGCAGGTCGGCCTCACCCAGCGTCTTCAGCTCGACCCGCAGCAGCACCGTCTGGTTGCGCTCGCGCACGCCCGTCGCGGTGGCGATCGGCGAGTTGATGTAGTTCAGCGAGACGGTGGTGCACTCATCCTGGTAGCCGCCGCCGAAGCTCGCGCCCGACAGGTAGAAGCGGCCCGGGTTCTGGTAGATCGGCACCGTCCCGATCGGGTTCGCCAGGTACGAGGTCAGCGCGTCCGTGTAGGTGTTGCGCACGTCGAGGTAGTGGGTCAGGTCGACGAGCAGCGAGCCCGACACGAACCAGTTCGGCGTGATGTTGTAGGTCGCGGTGGCGGTGATGCCCTCGCGGTAGTGGCTGTAGCCCAGCAGCGGCTGCGCCTCGTAGTACGAGTAGAAGGCCGAGACGGTGAGCGGCAGGAACGGCGCGAACCGCGCCGTCGCGCCGGTCTCGAACCGCGCCACGTGGAAGTCGGACTGGTTGAACCGGGCCCGGCTGATGAACGTGATGTTCTGGTTCGGCGAGACCTGGAAGCGGCCGACGAAGTCCGACCGCTGCGTCTCGAGCCCGGAATCCAGGCCGACATTGGCGATGTCGCCCCGGCGGAACGAGTTGACGCCCGCGAGCTGGATGGACTCGCCGAACAGGACGTTCGCGTACCAGCCCGACGGCGTCACGACGGAGTACTGGCCGCCGAGGTTGGTGCGCACGCCGCCCTCGACCCGGTCGTAGCCCGAGAACTTGTCCCACTCGAACAGCGAGGTGTCGTCGAAGACGAGGCTCTGCGCGTCCTCGTTCGGCAGGCGGCCGATCCGGGTCTCGGACGGGCGCGCGATGATCTGGCCGATCGGCTCCAGGGTGTGGACGCCGAGCGCGCCGAAATTGGCGACGAACGGGTAGCGGTAGTCGAGGCCGATCGCCGGCATGACCCGGCCGGCGAAGCCGTCGTCGATCTTCGCCACCTGCGGCGCGAGGTCGTTCTGGTACCCGGAGAAGCTCGGGTTGGTGAAGAACGCGTCGGTGCGCAGGTACGCGAACGGCGTGAACTTCTGGCCCCAGTCGTCGATGAAGCTGCGGCGCCAGGACAGCTCCGCGGAGGCGCGGGTGTTGGTGCCGGCAAGCCCGTCGATGGCGCACAGGCCGCGCTGGAAGACCGTGCAGGTCTGGTAAAGCGGGAAGCTGACGCCGTTGACGCTCGGCGAGAACAGGTAGCTCGAGGTCCGCGGCAGGCCCTGGTACTGGGTCGTCTCGCGGGTCAGGCTGGTGATGTTCGCCTGGAAGCGCACCTCGCCGCCGATCTCCGAAGGGCCGTTGACCCGCTTGTCGTAGTCGATCACCGGCGCGACGATCGGCTGCTGCTTCTGCCAATCGAAGCTCGACAGGCCCTTGAAGTAGTAGCCCCGGGCCTCGAACCACGAGCGGTCGCCCTGGCCGATCAGGAAGGCGGTCGAGGTCGCCTCGCGGAAATAGTCCGTGGTGATGTTCTGGTTGCGGATCCGGTAATTGTCGAGGAACCACTTGTCGGTCACGCCGACAAGGTCCCAGCCCGTGCGCCAGCGCGGGTTGATGTAGAACCGGCCCTGCGATTCGACCGAGCCGCGGAAGTCCCGCTCGCCGGCGCCGAGCGGGCTCGGGAGGAAGGCCGAGGGCGTCGTCTGCGAGATGCCCGACAGGCGGATGTTGTAGAAGCCGTTGTCGATCCGCTGGCGGAACTCGCCCTGCGCGAGCAGGCCCTGGCGGCTGAGCAGGGTCGGCGTCAGCGTCAGGTCGTAGCTCGGCGCGAGGTTGATGAAGTACGGGAGCGACACGCCGTTGCCGAGCGCGGTCGTCGTGACGAAGCGCGGCGTCAGGAAGCCGGTCTTGCGCTTCACCGTCGGGTCCGGCGCCTCGAAATACGGCAGGTAGGCCACCGGGATGCCGGCGATCTCGAGCGTCGAATCGTCGAAGTAGACCGTGTGGGTCTCGTTGTCGTGGATGATCTTCTTCGCCTTGATCTGCCACAGCGGCGGCGTCTCAGGGTTGTCCTTGCACGGCTCGCAGGCCGTGTAGCTGCCGGACTCGAAGCTGGTCTGCTCGCCGTTCAGGCGCTCGGCCCGCGGCGCGGAGAACCGGGTGCGCACCGTCTCGAACTTGCGCTGGACGGTCTGCTGGCCGCGGAAAGCGTCGACGAAGCCGGTCTTGAAGTCGTCGGTGAGTTCCATGCGCGCGCCGGTCACGACGCCGCCGTCGGCCTCGGTGAGGCGGACATTGCCCTCAGCGAAGACCCGGCCGGAATTCCGGTCGTAGCGCACGCGGTCGGCCTGCAGGGTCCGCGGGCCGTAATGCAGCTCGGCGTTGCCCCGCGCCGTCACTGTGCCGCGGTCGTTGTCGTAGATCAGCTCGTCGGCCTCGACGAGCAGCTTGTCGCCGGGCTTGCCGGCCGCGACGGCGGGCAGGCCCTGGGCATGGGCGGACAGGCCACCCGCCAGCGGCGCGGCGAGCGCCAGCGCGGCCCGGAAACCAGCCTTCCGCAGGATGTCGGCGACCTTACGCAACGCGCGTCCCAACCCCTGTGACGTCTGCCGCCACCAACCTCAACACCCGTCTCCCGTCCCGCGAAGGATCGCGGAAGTCAGCCGTCTTCCTGGTACAGAAGCGTGAGCGTACCGAGAAGACTGCCTACCACGGCCGGGAACCAGGCCGCCACCGGTGCGGCGACGAGTCCGGACGCTCCGAGCCCCTCCATGACCTGTCGGACCACGTAGAGAGCGAAGCCGGCCGCGACGCCACCGAGGACGAGTTTACCGACCCCACCAAAGCGGAAGAACCGTAAGGAAACGGTTGCGGCGACGATGACCATGGCCACGAACAGCACCGGCCGCGCCCACAGGACGTCGTACTGGAGACGGTAGCGGGTGGCGTCCAAACCGGCCCGCTCGGTCCGCGCGATGGTTGTGGGAAGTTGCCAGAAAGGCACAGATTCCGGGGGGGTGAAGCGCTGCCGGACCTGCCCGGGGTCGAGGTTCGAGGCGATCAGATACGTGTCGAACGACTCGGGCGGTGCGTCCGGTGTGAGAACGCGCACATCGGAGAGCTCCCAGTAGCCGTCGTGGAGCATGGCGCGGGCCGCGACGAGCTGCTCGGCGAACTTCCCGGCCGCGTCGAAGGTGAAGACCGATACTCCCGCCAGGGTGGTCGTACCTTCGACGGCGGTCTCGGCGCGGAGGATCGCCTCGCCGTCGAGGCCCTTCTGCCGGATCCACAGGTCCTTGCCCGAACTCGCCTTGGTGGATTTGGCGAAGATCTTCGCCTCGATCTCGGTGGAGCGCTGCTTCAGCATCGCCGAGACCGGGTTGTAGACGCCGACCGCCAGGGCGCCGAGGGCGAGGGCCACGAAGAGGCCGGGCTGCAGGAACTGCCAGGCCGAGATCCCGGCCGCGCGGGCGACCACCAGCTCCAGCTTGCGCGACAGCTGGAGCAGGGCCGCCATGGAGCCGAACAGGACCGCGAAGGGGAGCACGCCCTCCGCCACCGCGGGGGTGCGGTAGAGCGAGAGCTGCGCCATCAGGCCCGCGGACGCGCCCTGGGCCTCGCCGGCGCGGCGGAGCAGCTCGACGAAGTCGAGGGTGTAGACCAGCGCGAACACGGTGACGAAGACGCCGAGCACCGTGCGGAGGAAGCGGGCGGCGAAGTACCGCCCGAGGGTGGGGCCGATCAGCATCATCGGAATCAGGCCGCCGGCGCGAGGCGCGGACCGCGGAACCGCCCGCGAACGGCGCGGGCCAGGGCGGCGTTGAACGCGCGCACCCGGGGGCCGTAGAAGATGAGAAGGCTCGACAGGAGGATCGCGACAAGCGGCACGCTGTAGACCGCTAGGACTGCCGCGGGGCTGCGCGCGGCGGCGCTGACCGCCGCGAAGCCGCCGATGCGCAGCGCCACGACGGCGACGATCGCGCCCGCGATGGCGACGCCGCGCCCCTGCCGGGTCGTGCGGGGATCACCCAGGGCCGCGAAGGCGATGAAGACCAGGGCGAGCGGGTAGAGGCAGGCCGAGAGGCGGTCGTGCAGCTCGGCCCGGAACCGGCCCTTCTGCAGCTTGTAGTAGCCCTCTGTCGTGTCGGGGAACAGGAGCTGCGCCGTCGAGCGCTCGCGCGGCTTGTAGATCGTGTCGGAATCCGGGGGCGCGAAGGCCGCGAGGTCGATTGTGTAGCGCTCGAAGGTCAGGATCGAGGAATCGCGCGACTCCCTCTGCTGCTGGTGGACGCTGCCGTTCTCCAGGATCAGGTAGCTCTGGCCGTCGACGTCGACCGCGTTGCCGCGCTCGGCGAGGTAGACCTTGGTCTTGCCCGCCTCGCGCCGGTCCTGGATGAACAGCCCCTTGAGCGTGCCGCCCGGTCCGCGCTCGCGGAAGTGGAAGGTGATGCCGTTGTCGAGCTGGGTGAACTGCCCTTCCTTGACGACGTTCGCGATGAAGTCGCCGCGCACCCGGGTGATCACGTCGCGCAGCTCCTGGAAGCTCGCGGGCATCACCACCACGACCAGGAACCCCACCAGGAAGCTGACGAACAGCGCCAGGGTGAGGAAGGGCCGCAGCAGCGAGCGCGGCGGCATCCCGGCCGCCGACATAACGATCAACTCGGAATCGCCGTTCAACTTGTTGAGCGCGTAGATCGTGCCGATGAACAGCGCCACGGGGGCGATGACGACGACGAGGGTCGGCAGCGACAGGCCCGTGACGAAGAGGAAGACCAGCAGCGTCTGGCCCTTGGCGGTCACGAGATCGAGCTCGCGCAGGGCCTGCGTCAGCCAGATGGTGCCCGTCAGCCCGATCAGGCAGGCGAGGGTGGCGCCCAGGGCGATCCGAAAGATGTAGCGCTCGATCTGCCTCATCGGCCCGGCAGTCCCGCTCGTCCTCTCGCGCCCTCGGGGCGGCAGGGACCCGACAAAAGGGGCGATTCCAGGGCTGTCACGCCGCGTTGCGTTCTCCGTCTCAGCGGCTACACAGGGCGGATGGCCCGCGCCGTGGCGCGCGGGTGCGTAGTACGGCTCCGGGATAACGGGCAGGGCGACGGGTATGGCGGACGGTATCGAGATCGGTTTCGGTCCCCTGGAGCAGAGCGGCCAGGGCCCCGGCGGATCCGGCGATCTCGTGGTCTTCGTCGGCGATGACCTGTCGCTCGGGTCGGCGGCCCGCGAGGCGCTGGGCGCCTCAGGGGCCGATCTCGTGGCCCGCGCGGCGGCTTCGGAGAAGTTCAAGGGCCGCTCGCTCAGCGCCCTGTCCCTGCCGGCGCCGGCGGGCGTCGGTGCCGACCGCCTCGTGGTCGTGGGTCTCGGCTCCGAGAAGGACCGGGCCAAGACCGACTGGCCGGCGCTCGGCGGCTTCACCGCGAGCAAGGTGGCGGGACGGACCGCCCGGGTCGTGCTCGACTGGCCCGGCACGACGGTCACGGCGGCGCAGGCCGGCGAGTTCGCCCTCGGCGCGCGCCTGCGGACCTACGCGTTCGACCGCTACAAGACCAAGAAGAAGCCCGACGCCGACGACAAGTCCGTCACCGCGCTGACCCTGCTGCTCGCCGATCACGGCGCGGCCGCCCGCGAGGGCGAGGGCGCCCGGAGCCTGTCGGACGGCGTGATCCTGGCCCGCGACCTCGTGAACGAGCCGCCGAACGTGCTCTTCCCGGCGGAATTCGCCCGCCGCGCCTCGGAGCTCGCAAAGCTCGGCGTCGAGATCGAGGTGCTGGAGCCGGCCCGGATGCGGGAGCTCGGCATGGGCGCGCTGCTCGCGGTGGCGCAGGGCTCGGCCCGGGAGCCGCGGATCGTGATCATGCGCTGGAACGGCGGCCCCGCGGCCGAGGCGCCCGTGGCCCTGATCGGCAAGGGCGTCGTGTTCGATTCCGGCGGCGTCTCGATCAAGCCGGGCGGCGGCATGGAGGACATGAAGGGCGACATGGGCGGCGCCGCAGCCGTGGTCGGGGCGCTCCACGCGCTGGCGGCCCGCAAGGCGCGCTGCAACGTGGTCGGCGCCATCGGCATCGTGGAGAACATGCCGGACGGTGGCGCGTACCGCCCGTCCGACATCCTGACCTCCATGTCCGGCCAGACCATCGAGGTGATCAACACCGACGCCGAGGGCCGTCTGGTGCTGGCCGACGTGATCACCCACGTCATCCGCAGCACGAAGCCCAAGGCGATCGTCGACCTCGCGACGCTGACCGGCGCGATCATCGTGGCCCTCGGTCAGGACATCGCCGGAATGTTCTCGAACGACGACACGCTGGCGGGCAACATTCACGCCGCCGGCGAGGCGACCGGCGAGAAGGTGTGGCGGATGCCGCTGATCCCCGCCTACGACAAGGCGATCGATTCCAAGTTCGCCGACATGAAGAACACCGGTGGCCGCCACGGCGGCGCCGCCACCGCGGCCTCGTTCATCAAGCGCTACGTCGAGGACGTGCCGTGGGCGCATCTCGACATCGCCGGCGTCGCGATGTCGTCGAACGCCAGCGAGATCAACCGCAGCTGGGGCGCGGGCTGGGGCGTGCGCCTCCTCGACCGGCTGATCCGCGACCATTACGAGGCCCGCTGAGGCGGCCGCGGCGCTCCTGACGCCGCGCGCCTGTCCGGGCGATCCCAGCATGGCCGCACACGCCAACGCCGCGCTCGACCGGGCCGGCCCGGTCGCCGGGACGTCCGGGGGCCGCGCCGGCGGCCCGCTGGCGGCGGCGGGGCCGATCCTCGCCATGCTGGCCGCCCTGGCGCTCGTCGCGGCGACCGGGCTGAGCCAGCGCCATGCCGTGCCGGAGGCGCTGGAGCCCTGGATCTTCGGCTACTTCATCGGCCGCTACCCACTCTTCGCGTTCGCGCTGGTCTACGGGCTCGGGCACCTCGCGCGGGTGGCGACGGGCCCGGGCCCGGCCTCCGCACCGCGCCGGGTCGTGTTCGGCCTCGCGGGCGCGGCCGCGCTCCTCGCCGCCGGGCTCTACCCGACCTTCGGCGGCCTCGTCCTGCGCGGTGCCTTCGCGACCGGCGGCATGGCCTTCCTCACCCACCAGCCCCTGTGGCTGGCCTACGGGCTCGGCACAGCCGTCGGCGCCCTGATGTTCGGCGGCGTCCTCGGCCTGTTCGCGATCGCGGCCAACCGGCCCCTGCGGCCGCGCCTGCGCCGGATCGTGTACGGGGCGCTCGCCTTCCTGGCCCTGTGGTTCGGCGCGACCCTGATCGGACTCGCGGGCGACCTCGGTGTCGGCCCCTGGCCCCGCCGCGCGATGCGGCCGGAGGAGGCCGCACTCGCCGCCGGCCTGCTGGTCGCCGCGGCTCTGCCGCACGCCGCGCTGGCGACATTGCTCCGGCATCGTCCAGCCCTCTGAGCCGCCTGCCTTGCGGGCCGGCCTCCGTTCCCGCAGAGTCGGCGCGACAGGCGTTGCGGGACTCGGCCCCCGAGAGTCGGGCCCGCGGGAGGCATCGCGATGCATCAGGCGAACGTGATGGAGCACGGCGCTCAAGCCGCCACGGCCGGAGCGATGCCGGGTGCGCCGGGCAACGGGGCCTCCGACCGGCCCTGGCTGGCCGCCTATCCGCCCGGCGTCCCGGCGGAGATCGACGTCGCGGGCCTCGGGACCCTGGTCGACCTGTTCGAGACCAGCGTGACCGCCTTCGCGGGCCGGCCGGCGATGCTGTGCTTCGGCTCGACCATGACCTACGCGACGCTCGGCCAGCAGGCGCGCGACCTCGCTGCTTGGCTGCGGGGACAGGGGCTGGCGAAGGGCGACCGCGTGGCGATCATGCTGCCGAACGTCCCCGCCTACGCGGTGGCGATCTTCGGCGTGCTCCTGGCAGGCGGGACGGTGGTCAACACCAACCCACTCTACACGCCCCGCGAATGCGCCCAGCAGATCGGCGATTCCGGCGCGCGGATCCTGATCGTCCTGGAGAATTTCGGTGCCACGATCGCCGCGGCCCTGCCGGACGTGGCTCTGGAGCGGGTCGTCCTCGTGAGCCCGGGCGACGGGCTCGGGCTCAAGGGGCAGGTGATCAACCTCGCGAGCCGGCACGTCCGCAAGGCGGTGCCGGCGTTCCGCCTGCCCGAGGGCCTCGCGATCCCCTTCGCCACGGTGCTCCGCCGGGGCCGGTCGCTGCCGCGCGTCTCGGCAGCGGTGGAGCCGGAAGATCTCGCCTTCCTGCAGTATACCGGGGGCACGACGGGCATCGCCAAGGCGGCGATGCTGAGCCACCGCAACATCATGGCGAATGTCGAGCAGTCGCAGCTCTGGTTCAACTCGAAGGATCCGAGCGTCACGCGCTGCGTGGTCACGGCCCTGCCGCTCTACCACATCTTCGCACTCACCGCGTGCTTCTTCCAGTTCATGCGCAGCGGCGGCTCCTGCCTGCTGATCCCCAATCCGCGCGACTGCGACGGCATGGTCAAGACGCTGAGTCGCACGCGCTTCACCCACCTGATGGGCGTGAACACCCTGTTCAACGTGCTGATCAACCACCCGAAGATCGGAACGGTGGATTTCGCCAACCTCGACTTCGTGGTCGGCGGCGGCACGGCCGTCCAGCGCGCCGTGGCCGAGCGCTGGAAGGCCCTGACCGGCAACACGATCATCGAAGGCTACGGCCTGTCCGAGACCTCGCCGGTCGTGTGCGTCAACCCGCGGGGCATGCGCGACTTCTCCGGCACGATCGGCTACCCGCTGCCGTCGACAGAAGTCTCGATCCGCGACATCTCCGGTGCCCCCCTCCCGAACGGGCAGCCGGGCGAGATCTGCGTGCGCGGCCCTCAGGTGATGCGCGGCTACTGGAACCGGCCGGAGGAGACCGCGCGGGCGATGACCGCGGACGGGTTCTTCCGGACCGGCGACGTCGCGATCCTGCAGGCGGACGGGCAGGTCCGGATCGTCGACCGGATGAAGGACATGATCCTCGTCTCCGGCTTCAACGTCTATCCGAACGAGGTCGAGGATGTGCTGGCGGCTCATCCGGCCGTGCTCGAATGCGCGGTGGTCGGCGCGCCGAGCGAGGAGACCGGCGAGATGGTGGTGGCCCACGTGGTCCTGAAGGACCCGGCGGTCTCCATCGATGTCCTGCGGGCGCACGCGCGCACCCAACTCACCGGCTACAAAGTGCCCCGCCGCGTGGTGCTCCACGAGACCCTGCCGAAGACCAATGTCGGCAAGGTGCTGCGGCGGATGCTGCGCGACGAGACGCCGCCGGCCTGAGAGGCGCCGGCGCGGCGGCTCGGCGCCTGCGGCCCCGTGCCGCTCGCGGGCGGTGTAACCCCTGCGGGCCGTTCGCCGAAAGGTGAGGCTGCGGCGCTTGTACCCCTGTCGGCCGCGGCCGATCTGTGGGTTGTGCGCGCAGGAGATCCGAGGAGACGGCCATGTTGATCAAGCGCAGGCGCGGCTGGGAGATACCGGACCATCTGGCGACGCCGGAGGCCGTCTTCCTCGATCGGCGGACCCTGATCGGCGGCGCGGCCGGTCTGGCGGCCGGCTCGCTCCTGGGCGGCCGCGCCGCCTGGGCGGCCGCGGGCGACCAGGCGCTCTACCCGGCGCCGCAGAACCCCGCCTACACGCTCGATCGCCCGCTGACCCCGGAGCGCTTCAGCGCCGACTACAACAATTTCTACGAGTTCGGCACGTCGAAGACCGTGCTGCCGGCGGCCAACGCCCTCAAGACCCAGCCCTGGACGCTGAAGATCGACGGCCTCGTGGAGAAACCGTTCGAGATCGGCGTGGACGACCTGATCCGGAAGGTCGGCCTGGAGGAGCGGCTCTACCGCCACCGCTGCGTCGAGGCGTGGTCGATGGCGGTGCCGTGGACCGGCTTCCCGCTGGCGAAGCTCGTGGCGCTCGCCAAGCCCACCTCCGGCGCGAAGTACATCCGCTTCGAGACCTTCCTGGACAAGGCGATGGCGCCCGGCCAGCGGGCCTTCTTCTATCCCTGGCCCTACACGGAAGGCCTGACTCTGGCGGAGGCCGGCAACGACCTCGCCTTCATGGTGACGGGAATCTACGGCAAGCCGCTGCCCAACCAGTTCGGCGCACCGATCCGCCTCGCGGTGCCGTGGAAATACGGGTTCAAATCGGCCAAGTCGTTGGTGAAGATCTCGTTCACCGCCGATCGGCCGAAGACCTTCTGGGAGGGGCTGCAGGCCTCCGAGTACGGCTTCTGGGCCAACGTGAACCCGGCCGTGCCGCACCCGCGCTGGAGCCAGGCGACGGAGCGCGTCCTCGGCACCGACCAGCGGGTGCCGACGCTGATCTACAACGGCTACGGCGAGCAGGTCGCCGGCCTCTACAAGGGCCTCGAAGGCGAGCGCCTGTTCGTCTGAGGCGGACCCGGTGGAGCCGCGTCGGCGCCGGGGCGGCTCCCGTTTCGACAACGCGGCCCCGACGCCGCCCAGCCGTCCCCCTCGACGGCCCGCGGACTAGCGCGGGCAGGCGTGGGCCCGTTCGAAGGCCTGCAGATCCGCCACGGTCGCCTGCTCCTGCCGCGAGAGCGGCACGCGATCCATGGCGTCGTACCGGCAATCGGCGTTGCCGAAGGTTCGGATCGCCCGCGGCGTGCTGAAGCAGTAGCCCGCCTGCTTGTAGATCAGGTTGCGCTGGTACCAAGCTTCCGCGCAGTCATCCGCCATCACGCCGGTTGGTCCCGCGACGAGGATCAGAGCGTAGAGAGCAGCGCGCATCGAATCGTCTCCGTGAGGAGGCGGAGTCAACCATCGGATGCTCAGTAGGTCCAGCGCTGCGCCTTCGAGACGAGGAAGTCGCGGAACGCCTGCACGCGGGCGACCGAGCGCATCTCCTCGGCGTAGACGAGGTAACTCTCGAGGCTCGGCATCTCGGTCTCGCGCAACACCTGCACGAGTTGCTGCCCGCCATCCACCGCGTAGTCGGGCAGGATGCCGATGCCGGCGCCGGCCTCCATCGCGCGTTGCAGGGCGCCGATATTGTTCACCGTCAGGTGAACCTGGCGACGCTCGCGACCCTCGCGGCCGGCATCGGCGAGCCAGTGGGCGGCCAGCAGGTACGAGGGCTCGTTGCCGCCGAAGGAGACGAGGCGGTGGTCGTCGAGCTCCTCGATGGTCTTGGGCTCGCCGAAGCGCTTGACGTAATCCGGGCTCGCGAAGGCGTGGTAGTGCACGGTGAACAGCCGCCGCTGGATCAGGTCCGGCTGCGCCGGGCGCCGCATGCGGATCGCCACGTCGGCCTCGCGCATGGCCAGATCGAGCTCCTCGTTGGTCAGGATCAGCTCGATGCGCACGTCCGGGTAGAGGTCGAGGAACTCGCCCACACGCTGCGACAGCCAGGACGTGCCGAGGCCGACCGTGGTGGTCACCTTGAGATCGCCGGTCGGCCGCTCGGAGGTCTCCACGAGCCGGGCCCGGGTATTCTCCAGGCGCAGCTTCATATCTCGCGCGGCGCGGAACAGCAGGTCGCCCTGCTCGGTCAGCAGCAGGCCGCGGGCATGGCGGTGGAACAGCGGCGCCTTCAGCTCGCGCTCCAGGGCGCTGATCTGGCGGCTCACCGCCGATTGGCTGAGCCCGATATCGTCACCCGCCTTGGTGAAGCTCCCCGCCTCCGCGACGTTGAGGAAGATCCGGATCTTGTCCCAGTCCAAGGCGAGAACCCCTACCAGCGCGCGCCCGCGGGACGCGCCCGGGGTGGAGTGGGCGCGAAGCGGCGGGCAGATCACCGGGCGAACTGCGCGGTGCCGCGCGCGGATGGCCGCTCGCGGCACCGCGCGGGCATGCAATCCGTGCATCCCGGCGCAGTCAGCACTCCTATGCACACGGTGCATGGTGCTGCGCAAGCGCGAGCAGCGCGAACTTGTTGAAATGCTAGGCGCGGCGGCTCCGCGCGGGGGGCGCGGAGACCGGCGCAGCCGTCATTCCGCCGCGGCGGCCTGGACGGGACTCTCGCCGATGTCGAGGTTGGCCAGGAACTTCTCGGCCTCGAGCGCCGCCATGCAGCCCATGCCGGCGGCGGTGATCGCCTGGCGGTAGACGTCGTCCGTGACGTCGCCCGCGGCGAAGACGCCCGGGATCTCGGTCTCGGTCGTCCCCGGCTTCACGGTGAGGTAGCCGCCGTGGCGCATGGGCAGCTGCCCCTCGAAGATCGCGGTGGCCGGCTGGTGACCGATCGCCACGAACACGCCGTCGGCCTTCGCCTCGCTGATCTCGCCCGAGCGCGGATCCTTGAGACGGACGTGGGTCACGTTCGGCGCCGGCTTCTGCACTCCGCAGATCTCGGCGATCTCGCGGTGCCAGAGCACCTCGACGTTCGGGTGCTTGAACAGGCGCTCCTGCAGGATCCGCTCGGCGCGGAAGCTGTCGCGGCGATGGACCACCGTGACCTTGCTGGCGATGTTGGCGAGGTACAGGGCCTCCTCGACCGCGGTGTTGCCGCCGCCGACCACCACGACCTCCTTGCCGCGGAAGAAGAACCCGTCGCAGGTCGCGCAGGCCGAGACGCCGCCGCCCTGGAATGCCGCCTCGGAGGGGATGCCGAGCCACTTGGCCTGGGCGCCGGTGGCGATGACGAGGGCGTCGCACGAGTAGGTCTCGCCCGAATCGGCCTCGAGGCGGAAGGGCCGCTGCTTCAGGTCGACCTTCGTGATGTATTCCGAGACGATCCGAGTGCCGACATGCTCGGCCTGGAGTCGCATCTGCTCCATCAGCCACGGGCCCTGGATCGCCTCGGCGAAACCCGGGTAATTCTCGACGTCCGTGGTGATCATGAGCTGGCCGCCCGGCTGGAAGCCGGAGATCAGCAGCGGCTCGACCATGGCGCGGGCCGCGTAGATCGCCGCCGTGTAGCCGGCGGGTCCCGAGCCGATGATCACGAGCTTGGCGTGGGTGTGGGCCATCTGTCTCGGTCTCCTCAGGCCGGTCCGGCCGCGCGGCGCGCGGCATAGGCGTCGGCGAGCGCCTGGGCGATCACCGGCGTCGCGTCGATCGGCTTGTACGTCAGATCTGCCAACTGACCGGTGAACGGCCGCAGCGCTCCGGCGATCGCCAACCCGGCGAACATGCGACGGTGCCGGATATAGGTACGGGGCAGATCGAACAGCAGGACCGGCGCGCCGGTGGCCACCGCCTCGCTGACCATGTTGGCCGAGTCGGAGGTCACGACGATCGCCTCGGCGAGCGCCAGCATGGCCACGTAGGGGTTGTCGCCGCTGCCGTCCCAGAGGAACCCGCCGGTCTCGGCGGCGAGCGCCTTGACGGCCTCGCGCAGCGGGTTCGGGGTCCGGCGGGAGATCGTCACCATCAGCCGGCAGCCCTGCTCGGCCAGTCCGCGCAGATCCTCCACGAGGCGGATCATGTCGGTCTTGCGATAGCTCAGGTGACGGCTGTCGCCGCCGACCAGCACCGCCACGCGGGGGCCGTCGAGGCGCGCGAGCCGGGGATCCGGCCGGGCCCGGGCCGCGGCCAGGCGCGCCGCCGTGACGAGGTGCGGCGCCGTCAGCGTCGTGAACACGTTGGGGCCGCGCAGGTCGTCGTAATCCGGCACCCAGATGAAGTCGGCGCTGTCCGCGCCGGTCCGCGGATCTTTCAGGAAGGCCGTGAACGTCCGGCCGCCGGTCGCGCGCCGCACCGTCCGCAGGTACGGGACCGACCGACGCCCGGAGGCGATCAGGATGTCGGGATAGGGACCCGACAGGGCGCCGGCGCGGCGGCGCGGCCCCTCGCGCGGGTCGATCGGTCCCCAGGGCGCCATCCAGCCGAACGGCCCGGAAGCCGGCACCTGCCGGATCTCGAAGTCGAGGCCCAGGGTCTCGGCGATGCCGACGCACTGGTTCTCGTCGCCGGCCTTGCCGTCCGTGACGATCCAGGCGCGGGCGCGGGCGAGTTCGGGCAGGCGCGCACGCCGCGGATCCGGACTGCTGACCGGCGCGGTCTGCGCCTCCGACACGTCGATGCTTGCCATGCTCCTCACCGGATACGCCCCACGCCGCCGGCCGGGGCCGGCGGCCGTCTTCTAGTCCCGCGGCAGGTCGCGGGCGAGCCACTGGGCGTAGATGTCGGCGATGGCGGCGAGCCGGCGCTGCTCGAATTGCGGATCGTACCACGCCCCGCCGTAGCTCGACGGCGTCGCGGTCATCTGCGGGTAGCGCCCGAGCACCTGCCCCTTGGGCCCGACGAGCAGCGCCTCGCCCTCCATATAGTCGGTCTGGAAATTGCCGCCGTAGCCGCGCAGGGCACCGCTGCCGGCATAGGGCCGCAGCGACAGGCTCGTCACGACCACGACGAGGCGCGGCCCCCGTCCGCCGATCCGTCCGGCGAAGTTCTTCCGCAGGGCGTCGGTCAGGTCGCCGGCCAGCGCCTCGGCCTGCAGCCCCGCGCCCTTGTCGAGGAGCGGCCGCACGTCGACCCGGACGTCGGAGAAGACCGGAGTCGGCGGGAAGTCGCTCGCCGCCGCGGATCCCGCGACGGCACCGAGGATCAGGCCGGCGAGCCGGCCCCAGGAACGCGGGCGCATCGGCTCAGCCGCCGTACTGGACGGCGACGACCTCGTAGGACTTGCCGCCACCGGGGGTCGTGACCTCGACCGTGTCGCCGACGCCCTTGCCGATCAGCGCGCGGGCGATCGGCGAGGTGATCGAGACGCGGCCCGAGCGCACGTCGGCCTCCGGCTCGCCCACGATCTGGTAGGTCTTCTCCTCCTCCGTGTCCTCGTCGACGAGCTTCACGGTGGCGCCGAACTTGATCCTGTCGCCCGAGAGCTTCGTGACGTCGATCACTTCGGCCCGCGCGATCATGCTCTCGAGCTCGAGGACGCGGCCCTCGTTGTGGGACTGCGCCTCCTTGGCGGCGTGGTACTCGGCGTTCTCCGACAGGTCGCCGAGCGCGCGGGCTTCCGCGATCGCCTGGATGATGCGCTGGCGCTCCACCTGCTGGCGGTGCTTCAGCTCCTCTTCGAGGGCTGCCAGCCCGCGCACGGTGATCGGAACCTTGTCTATCGCCATCGTCTCGCGCCACAATGAAGAGGCCCGGCCGAGAGTGAAGCACTCTCCCCGGGCCATGAAATGAAGTCAGCGGAACCCTGAGGTTCAGGCCGCGAAGTATTCCTGCAACGCGCGGACCTTGAGATCGCCTTCTAGATAGGCCTTGATCCCCTCGGCCGCGGCCATCGCGCCGGCTAGAGTGGTGTAATACGGCACCTTATGCAAGAGGGCCGCGCGCCGGAGCGAGCGCGAGTCCGACAGGGCGCCGGCCCCCTCGGTCGTGTTCAGGACGAGGTGGATCCCGCCGTTCTTGATCGCGTCGACCACGTGCGGCCGACCCTCGAGAACCTTGTTGATCCGCTCCGCCGGCACGCCGTTCTCCACCAGATAGCGCTGCGTGCCGCCGGTCGCCAGGATGGTGAAGCCGAGGTCCGACAGGAGCTTCATGGTCGGCAGGATGCGCGCCTTGTCGGCATCCCGCACCGAGACGAACACGGCGCCGGCCTTCGGCACCTGCGTGCCCGAGCCGAGCTGGCTCTTGGCGAAGGCCACGCCGAAGCTCGCGTCGAGCCCGATCACCTCGCCGGTGCTGCGCATCTCCGGTCCGAGCAGCACGTCGACGCCGGGGAAGCGGGCGAAGGGGAAGACCGCCTCCTTCACGGCGATGTGCGGCAGGGTCTTCGGCCGCAGGCCGAAGGTCGCGAGCGGCTCGCCCGCCATGATCCGGGCGGCGATCTTGGCGATCGGCTCGCCGATGACCTTGGCGACGAACGGCACCGTGCGCGAGGCGCGGGGGTTCACCTCCAGCACGTAGATGGTGCCGTCCTTGATGGCGTACTGCACGTTCATCAGGCCGACGACGTTGAGCGCCAGCGCCATGGCCTTCGTCTGCCGCTCCAGCTCGTCCATGATCTCGGTCGAGAGCGAGCGCGGCGGCAGGGAGCAGGCCGAATCACCCGAATGGATGCCGGCCTCCTCGATGTGCTCCATGATGCCGGCGATGAACACGTCCTTGCCGTCGCAGACCGCGTCGACGTCGACCTCGACCGCGTCCGACAGGTAGCGGTCGAACAGGAGCGGGTTCTTGCCCAGCACCGTGTTGATCTGGCCGGTCTTGTCGTTCGGGTAGCGGGCCTTCACCTCGGAGGGGATCAGGCTCGGCAGCGTGTCGAGGAGGTAGTCGGCGAACTGCGTCTCGTCGCGGATGATCGCCATCGCGCGGCCGCCTAGCACGTAGCTCGGGCGGACCACGAAGGGCAGGCCGAGATCCGCGGCGACCAGCCGGCTCTGCTCCACCGAGTAGGCGATGCCGTTCTTCGGCTGCTTCATCGCGAGCTTGTCGAGGAGCCGCTTGAACTGGTCGCGGTCCTCGGCGAGGTCGATGGCGTCGGGCGAGGTGCCGAGGATCGGCACGCCGGCGGATTCCAGGGCGCGGGCGAGCTTCAGCGGAGTCTGGCCGCCGAACTGCACGATCACCCCGTGCAGAGTGCCGGCCTGCCGCTCGGTCTCGATGATCTCCAGCACGTCCTCGGCGGTCAGCGGCTCGAAGTAGAGCCGGTCCGAGGTGTCGTAATCGGTCGAGACCGTCTCCGGGTTGCAGTTGACCATGATGGTCTCGTAGCCCGCGTCCGACAGCGCGAAGCAGGCGTGGCAGCAGCAATAGTCGAACTCGATACCCTGACCGATCCGGTTCGGGCCGCCGCCGAGGATCACGACCTTCTTGCGGTCCGAGGGCTGCGCCTCGTCCACCACCGCGCCCGCGAACGGCGCCACGTAGGTCGAGTACATGTAGGCGGTGGGCGACTTGAACTCGGCCGCGCAGGTGTCGATCCGCTTGTAGACCGGGCGCACCGCCAGGGCGCGCCGGGCCGCGCGGACGGCGGCCTCGTCGATCTTGGCCAGCACCGCGAGGCGGGCATCCGAGAAGCCGGCGGCCTTGAGCTGGCGGAAGGCGCCGGCCGTCTTCGGCAGGCCGTGGGCCTTCACGCGGTTCTCCAGGTCGATGATCGCCTGGAGCTGCTCCAGGAACCACGGGTCGATCTTGCAGGAGGCGTAGACCTGCTCATGGCTGACGCCGAGCCGCAGCGCCTGCGCGACCTTGAGCAGCCGGTCCGGGGTCGGCGTGCCGATGGCCGCCTTGATGGCGTTGTGGTCGTCGCCCTTGCCCAGCCCCTCGATCTCGATGTCGTCGAGGCCGGTCAGGCCGGTCTCCAGCGAGCGGAGGGCCTTCTGCAGCGATTCGGCGAAGCAGCGGCCGATCGCCATGGCCTCGCCCACCGACTTCATGGCGGTGGTCAGCGTCGGCTCGGCGCCCGGGAACTTCTCGAAGGCGAAGCGCGGGATCTTGGTGACGACATAGTCGATCGTCGGCTCGAACGAGGCCGGGGTCGCGCCGCCGGTGATGTCGTTGGCGATCTCGTCGAGGGTGTAGCCGACCGCGAGCTTGGCCGCGACCTTGGCGATCGGGAAGCCGGTGGCCTTCGAGGCGAGCGCCGAGGAGCGCGACACGCGCGGGTTCATCTCGATCACGATCATGCGCCCGTTCTCGGGGTTGATCGCGAACTGCACGTTCGAGCCGCCGGTCTCGACGCCGATCTCGCGGAGCACTGCCAGCGACGCGTCGCGCATCACTTGGTACTCCTTGTCGGTGAGCGTCAGCGCGGGTGCGACGGTGATCGAATCACCCGTGTGCACGCCCATCGGGTCGATGTTCTCGATGGAGCAGACGATGATGCAGTTGTCGTTCCGGTCCCGGACGACCTCCATCTCGTACTCTTTCCAGCCGAGCACGCTCTCCTCGATCAGCACCTCGTTGGTCGGAGACGCGTCGATGCCGCGCTCGACGATGTCGAGGAACTCCTCGCGGTTGTACGCGATGCCGCCGCCGGTGCCGCCCATGGTGAAGGACGGCCGGATGATGGCCGGCAGGCCGACCTCGGCCAGCGCGATCAGCGCCTGCCCGAGGGCGTGCTCGCCGTAACGTTTGCGCCGCTCGGTCTCGCCCGCCGCCCAGCTCTTCTCGTAGGCCGCCAGCGCCGCCTGGCGCGCCGCCGGATCGGTGTTGGCCGCCTCGATCCGGGCGATCTCGGCCAGGTAGGCCTGGCGGTCGGCCTTCTTCGCGGCCGAGGCGTTGGCGAGCGCCGATTTCGGGGTGTCGAGCCCGATCTTGGTCATGGCGTCGCGGAACAGGCTCCGGTCCTCCGCCTTGTCGATGGCCTCGGCGGTGGCGCCGATCATCTGCACGCCGTACTTGGCGAGCACGCCCATCTTCTGCAGCGACAGGGCGCAGTTGAGCGCCGTCTGGCCGCCCATCGTGGGCAGGATCGCGTCGGGGCGCTCCTTCTCGATGATCTTGGCGACGATCTCCGGCGTGATCGGCTCGACGTAGGTCGCGTCCGCCATGTCCGGGTCGGTCATGATGGTCGCGGGATTCGAGTTCACCAGGACGATGCGGTAGCCCTCCTCGCGGAGCGCCTTGCACGCCTGCGTGCCGGAATAATCGAACTCGCAGGCCTGTCCGATGATGATCGGACCCGCACCGATGATCAGGATCGAGGAGATGTCGGTGCGTTTGGGCATCGTGGGCCTTCTCAGGCCAAGCGCGCCCGATCGGGCACGGCTCGACTGAGGCCCTGCTCCCGGACGCGCGTGGCGGGAATGTCGTTGAGCCCCGCGTTTACACGGGCCACGGGCGCATTGGAAGGCCGGGACGACCGCGCAGATTGGACGCGCGCCCGGCGCATGGAGGCGCCGGCAGTCCGTCGAAGTGGAGTATTTATAAACGCGCGCACGATTGCACGAAGTTCTTGGCGCACTTCGGAGCCGAACGTAGGACTCGGCCGACCGGCCATCCCGCCGATCGATATCGTAATTATTCGAGATAGAAGATGATCAGCCGAACCCCCTTGTCCGCGATGCTTCTGATCGGCACGATCGTGAGCGCGAACGCTTCGGAAGTTGCCATCAAGACCCTGAACAGCGGCCCGGGCGGGATGATGGTCTTCGACCCGGCCTTCGTGAAAATCCAGCCCGGCGACACGGTCCGGTTCGTGCCGACCGACAAGGGCCACAATGCCGAACTGATCAAGGGCATGGCGCCCGACGGCGCGGCGCCGTTCAAGACGGTGGTCGGCAAGGAGGAGACCGTGGCCTTCGAGAAGCCCGGCCTCTACGGCATCAAGTGCTCGCCGCACTACATCATGGGGATGGTCGGCCTCGTCCAGGTCGGCGACAGACCCGACAATCTGGAGGCGGCCAAGGCGGTGCCGCAGAACAAGCTGGCCGCCAAGCGGTTCGAGCCGCTATTCGAGAAGATCCAGTAAGTCGGCCGTCGGGGCGGCGCGAACCGCCCCGTCCCGCCTCAGAATCCGGCGTGGAGCGCCGCGACCGCCCGGTCGATCGAGAGGTAGAACACACCGAAGGCCACCACGGCGGCGGCGGCAAACTCGACGGCGACGTTCGAGAGCGTCTGCGCGCGGCGCAGGGCCTCGCGGCCGAAATAGACCGAGACCCAGGCGAGGGCGAGGACGGCGGGCATGGCGAACAGGTAGGACACCGTGCTCTCGACGCGGTCGAAGCCGCCGGTCGGATCGATCAGGGCCCGGATGTTGCGCACCCACGGAGCGTAGAAGGCGGCGTAGAGGGCGGTCAGCCAGGACAGGCCCACGGCGACGCCGAGATGGAAGGTGAAGCTGCGGTGCAGGCGGGAGAAATCGTCGCGCGCCTCGTCGATGGTCATCCGGCAATCCCCTGCAACGGACCGCCGTCGCCGGGCGCGGATGCGCCGCCGTTCAGGGACCGTCGTGGGCTCTCTTAAGCCGTCCGATCTGGCGGATTTTATGGCCCCGCCGCGGCCCGATTGGGATCGCGGCGCCGGCTTATCTGTCCCCGGCCGTCACCGCGCTGCGGAGCGATGACGGCGGGCCGATGCCGGCGCCCGGGTCTCAGGCGCCCTTCGCGGTCTCCGGCGCGCCGGAGCGCATCAGCGTCACGAAGCGCTCGAACAGGTAGTGGCTGTCGCGCGGGCCGGGGGAGGCCTCCGGGTGGTGCTGCACCGAGAAGGCCGGGCGGTCGGTGAGGGTCAGGCCGCAATTCGAGCCGTCGAACAGCGACACGTGCGTCTCCACCGCCGTCTCCGGGAGGCTGCCCGGGTCCACCGCGAAGCCGTGGTTCATCGACACGATCTCGACCTTCCCGGTGGTCTTGTCCTTCACCGGGTGGTTCGCGCCGTGATGGCCCTGGCCCATCTTCACGGTCCGGCCGCCGAGGGCCAGACCCATGAGCTGGTGGCCGAGGCAGATGCCGAAGGTCGGCAACTTCTCGTCCAGCAGCTTGCGAATCACCGGGACCGCGTAGGCGCCGGTGGCGGCCGGGTCGCCGGGACCGTTGGACAGGAACACGCCGTCCGGCTTCAGCGCCAGGATCTCGTCGGCCGTCGTGGTGGCCGGCACCACGGTGACGTCGCAGCCGGCCTGGGCGAGGAGGCGCAGGATGTTGCGCTTCACGCCGTAGTCGATGGCCACGACCTTGAGGCCCTCGCCGGGTGCGCGCTTGCCGTAACCGTTGCCGAGTGCCCAGACGGTCTCGGACCACTCCGACGACGCGCGGCTGGTCACCGGCGGCACGAGGTCGAGCCCCTCCATGGGCGCGAGGGCCGCCGCGCGGGCCTTGAGGGCCTCGCGGTCGAACTTGCCTTCGGGATCGTTGGCGATCACCGCGTTCGGCATGCCCTGGTCGCGGATGCGGGCCGTGAGCGCCCGGGTGTCGACCCCCGTGATGCCGACGATGCCGCGGGCCCTGAGCCACCCATCGAGATGCGACGAGGACCGCCAGTTCGACGGGTTCGTCACCGCCGAGGCGACGACGGTGCCGCGGACGCCCGAGGCCGGCGCCGCCTCGAGGCTCTCGAGGTCCTCGTCGTTGGTGCCGACATTGCCGATATGCGGGAAGGTGAAGGTGACGATCTGACCGGCATAGGACGGGTCCGTCAGGATCTCCTGATAGCCGGTCATCGCGGTGTTGAAGCAGACCTCCCCGTCGGCCACGCCGGTCTGGCCGATGCCGAAGCCCTCCAGGATGGTGCCGTCGGCCAGCACCAGCAGAGCCGTCGCGACGGGCTCGGCCCAGGGCTCGGGAGCCTGAGGCTCGGGGGCATGCGCGGCGGCGTCTTGCAGCATGGGCTGAGTCTCGCTTATGTCCGGCCGAAGGCGGGCGCCGGGTTTCGGCGCTCTCGGCTTGCGGCATGATCGTGTGCGGCGCTCTTAGCGAGCGGCCCGCGATGGGGTCAATGTGGCTCCGCCTCCCGCAGGGCTCAACACTCGCAAACCGCAGGCCAGCCCCCCGCTTCGATCGTTGGAAGGTCACCGAGATGCTGCGCGCGCGCTTCACCACCGAGATGAAGGAGGCCATGAAGGCCGGCGACAAGGACAGGCTCGCCACGATCCGGATGATCCAGGCCGCCCTCAAGGACCGGGACATCGAGGCTCGCGGCAACGGCAAGGAGCCGATCTCCGACGAGGAGATCCTGTCGCTTCTCCAGAAGATGGTTAAGCAGCGCACCGAATCGGCCTCGGTCTACGAGCAGGGCGGTCGCCCGGAACTCGCCGCCAACGAGCGCGCCGAGATCGCCATCATCGAGAGCTTCCTGCCGAAGCAGATGGACGAGACCGAGATGAAGGCGGCGGTCGAGGCGGCGATCCTCGAGACCGGCGCGGCCGGGCCGAAGGACATGGGCAAGGTGATCGCCGCCCTGAAGGGCACGTTCGCGGGCCGCATGGATTTCGGCAAGGCGAGCGGGCTCGTGAAGGCGGCGCTGGCGGCGAAGGGCTGACCCTCTAGGGCCGAGCCTCTCCCCGCAATCCTCCGCCGAGTTCCGGGGATGTGAGGGACTCGGTCACGCCTCTCGCGCTATAGGAGCGGGTTCACGCAACCCGTCCCAGGCCCCGTGCGCTATCCGCCCCACATCCTGGAAGAGATTCGCTCCCGGCTGCCGGCCTCGTCGGTGGTCGGCCGCCGCGTGCAGTTGAAGAAGGCCGGCCGCGAGTGGCGCGGCCTGTCGCCGTTCAACGCCGAGAAGACGCCGTCCTTCTACGTGAACGACCAGAAGCAGTTTTACCACTGCTTCTCGTCCTCGAAGCACGGCGACATCTTCACCTTCCTCATGGAGACGGAAGGCCTCAGCTTCCCAGAGGCGGTCGAGCGGCTGGCGGGCGAGGCCGGCGTCAGCCTGCCGGCGCCCACCGAGGACAACCGCGCCAGCGAGCAGAAGCGCGCCGGGGCGATCGAGGTCATGGAGATGGCCGCCCGCTGGTTCGAGGAGCGCCTGCGGTCGGGCCAGGGCAGCGAGGCCCGCGCCTACCTCAAGCGCCGCGGATTGCGGGACGAGACGCAGCGGGCCTTCCGCCTCGGCTACGCGCCGAACGACCGCTACGCCCTGCGCGACCACCTCGCCGGGCAGGGCGTCGAGAAGGCGCTGATGGTCGAACTCGGCCTGCTCGCGGCCGGGGAGGGCGTCTCGGTCCCCTACGACTATTTCCGCGACCGGGTGATGTTCCCGATCACCGACACCCGCGGCCGGGTCGTGGCCTTCGGTGGTCGGGCGCTCGCCAAGGAGGTGCGCGCCAAGTACCTCAACTCGCCGGAGACGCCGCTCTTCCACAAGGGCCGGACGCTCTACAACCTGCACGGCGCCCGCAAGGCCGCCCACGAGCGCGGATCGATCATCGCGGTCGAGGGCTACGTCGACGTCATCGCCATGACGCTCGCCGGCCACCCCGAGACGGTGGCGCCGCTGGGCACCGCCCTGACGGAGGACCAGCTCGCCCTGCTCTGGCGCCACGCCGACGAGCCGATTCTCTGCTTCGACGGCGACAAGGCCGGCCAACGGGCGGCCTACCGGGCCCTCGACATCGCGCTGCCGCTCCTCGAACCCGGCCGCTCGCTGCGGATCGCGCTGCTGCCGGGCGGCCAGGACCCGGACGACCTGCTGCGCTCGGGCGGCCCGACGGCTATCGACCAGGTGCTGACGGCGGCGCTCCCCCTGTCGGAACTGCTGTGGCGGCGCGCCCTCGAGGCGGGACCGGTCGACACGCCGGAGCGCCGCGCCGGCCTGACGCAGACCCTGCGCACCACCGTCGCGACGATTCGCGACGAGACCGTGCGGCGCTACTACCGCGACGATATCGAGGAGCGCCTGCGCGGCCTGTCGCCCCGCGGCAACCGCGCCGCCGGCGCGGCCCCGCGCGGGCGGCAGCGCTTCACCCGCCCCGGCGAGCCCGTCTCGCCGCGCATCACCGGGAGTCCGAGCCCCTCGGTCACGGCCTCGGCGGGCTTCACGGGCGCCGCTTCGGTCCGCGAGGCGGTCATCGTCGGTACCCTGCTGGCCCATCCCGAGATGATGGCGGAGTTCGGCGAGGAGGCGGCCGAACTCGACTTCGAGGATCCGGACGCGCGGGCGCTGCTGTCGGTCCTGCTGGCCTGCGCGGCCGAGGACGAGCACGCGGCGCCCGAGGTGTTGCAGAACCGCATCAATCGCGCCGGACTCACAGGGGCGGCCGACCGAATCCTCGCCCTGGCCCGCTCGCGGGACCGCACGACCCTGGCTCCGCACGCCGATCCGGCCCACCGCGCAGACGCGCTCCGACAGGCGATGATCTTGCACCGGCAGGCAGGAGCGCTACATAGCGAACTTCGCGAAGCACGGCAGGCGTTTGAGGACGATCCGACCGATGCCGGGTGGGCATGGCTCTGCGAAGTGAAGGCGAGGCTGGAGACCGTCATCGCCGCCGAGGCGGAGGCCGATACACCGGTGTCGAGCGACTCGACGGCCGTGTAATGCCTGTGTCATGGCGGTGGCGGGGGACCCGGTCCCGCCATAGTTAACAATCGGTCAAGCCTCGGGCTTGCATACGGAAACCGACGACTCACGGCGACTGGAGCGATCCGGCGCCGACCTCATACAGCGGCGCCGACGGCGTGGACCGGCCTCATCAGGGCCTCCGCAACGCGCCGCGTGCGAAACAATAGGCTGATCATGGCGACGAAGGCAACGGAACGGGACGAGACGGACGCTGCCCCCGAGCAGCAGACCGACGGGCCGCTCCTCGACCTGACGGATGCTTCGGTCAAGCGGATGGTCAAGCTCGCCAAGAAGCGCGGCTACGTGACCTACGAGGAGGTCAACGAGGTTCTGCCCGAGGGCCAGTCCGATCCGGACCAGCTCGAGGATGTGCTGTCGCAGCTCTCCGAGATGGGCATCAACGTCGTCGAGGCCGAGGAGACCGACGAGGCCGCCGGCGAGAAGGCCGCGGACGGCGAGGAGGAGGAGGCCGAAGGCGGCGAGGTCGCCGAGGTCGCTCCGGCGCGCGCCGTCGCAGTCGCCACGACCACCAAGGAGCCGACCGACCGCACCGACGATCCGGTGCGCATGTACCTGCGCGAGATGGGCTCGGTGGAGCTCCTGTCCCGCGAGGGCGAGATCGCGATCGCCAAGCGCATCGAGGCCGGCCGCGAGGCGATGATCGCGGGTCTCTGCGAGAGCCCGCTGACCTTCCAGGCGATCATCATCTGGCGGGACGAGCTCGTGGAGGGCAAGGTCCTCCTGCGCGACATCATCGACCTCGAGGCGACCTACGCGGGCCCGGACGGCAAGAACGCGCCGCAGCTCGCCGAGGGCGAGGAATCCGAGGACGGCGAGCCGCCGGCGCCCCCGGAGGGCGGCGACGACGAGGACGACCTCGAGAACAACGTCTCGCTCGCCGCGATGGAGGCGGAGATCAAGCCGCGGGTCCTCGAGACCTTCGACGCGATCGCCGCGAACTACCGCAAGCTGCGCAAGTTCCAGATCGAGGGCACGGAGCGCAAGGCCGCCGGCGAGCAGAACACGCCCGCTCAGGACCAGAAGCAGGCCGAGCTGAAGGACATCGTCGTCGCCGACGTGAAGTCCCTCTCGCTGAACAACAACCGCATCGAGGCGCTGGTCGGCCAGCTCTACTCGATCAACAAGCAGCTGATCGGCCACGAGGGCCGGCTGATGCGCTTCGCCGAGAGCCACGGCGTGGCCCGCGACGAGTTCCTGCGCCACTACCAGGGCTACGAGCTCGACCCGAACTGGATGGAGCGCGTCGGGACGCTGGGCGGCAAGGGCTGGAAGAACCTGGTCGAGCGCGGCTCGAAGCAGGTCGCGGAGCTGCGCGCGCAGATCCTCGACCTCGCCTCCGAGACGGGCCTGGAGATCGGCGAGTACCGCCGCATCGTCAACATGGTCCAGAAGGGCGAGCGCGAGGCCCGGCAGGCGAAGAAGGAGATGATCGAGGCGAACCTGCGCCTCGTGATCTCGATCGCCAAGAAGTACACGAACCGCGGCCTGCAGTTCCTGGACCTGATCCAGGAGGGCAACATCGGCCTGATGAAGGCGGTCGACAAGTTCGAGTACCGGCGCGGCTACAAGTTCTCGACCTACGCCACGTGGTGGATCCGGCAGGCGATCACCCGCTCGATCGCCGACCAGGCGCGCACGATCCGCATCCCGGTGCACATGATCGAGACGATCAACAAGATCGTCCGCACCTCGCGCCAGATGCTGCACGAGATCGGCCGCGAGCCGACCCCGGAGGAGCTGGCCGAGAAGCTGGCCATGCCGCTGGAGAAGGTCCGCAAGGTCCTGAAGATCGCCAAGGAGCCGATCTCCCTCGAGACGCCGATCGGCGACGAGGAGGACAGCCATCTCGGCGACTTCATCGAGGACAAGAACGTCGTCCTGCCGATCGACGCGGCGATCCAGTCGAACCTGCGCGAGACCACGACGCGCGTGCTGGCCTCGCTCACGCCCCGCGAGGAGCGCGTGCTGCGCATGCGCTTCGGCATCGGCATGAACACCGACCACACCCTCGAGGAGGTCGGCCAGCAGTTCTCGGTGACCCGCGAGCGCATCCGCCAGATCGAGGCGAAGGCGCTGCGGAAGCTGAAGCACCCGTCGCGCAGCCGGAAGCTGAGGAGCTTCCTGGATAACTGAGCCTGCGCCGCGGATCGCGCGGCGCTTCCCCGTCGCCCGCGTTGCCCCGGTGCCGCGCGGCATCCAGTCTGGCGCCATGCTCGAACGCCGCCCGCCAACGCCCGGATCCCCGACGGCCTTCGCGGACGGCTCGGAGGCTGACGACGTGCCCTTCGGCGCGCTCCAGCCCTCCGTGGGCATCCGCGACTGGCTGCTCGGCGAGGGCGCGCGGATGCCCAACGCCGAGGAGATGCTGGCCGGGCTCGCCGAGCGCCTGATCGCGATCGGCGTGCCGGTGGACCGGGCCTCCACGGCCATCGACACCCTGCACTCGGAATATGCCGGCGTCGGCCGCATCTGGACCCGGGACGGCGGCACCACCGTGCGGCTGTTCCCGCACGGCGCCCGCTCGACGGACGCCTATCTTAACAGCCCGTTCCACACGGTCCACGAGACCGGCGAGTGGCTGATCCTCGACCTGTCGAAGACCCCGGACGACGCCTACGCGATCGTTCCGGACCTGAAAGCCGGCGGCTACACCCACTACGTGGTGGCGCCCCTGTTCTTCACGAACGGCACGCAGAACGGAATCACCTTCGCCACCCGCGCACCCGAAGGGTTCCGGGACGACGACATCGCGATCCTGCGCTTCGTCATGCCGGCGCTGGCGGCCGTGATGGAGATGCGCGTCCTCAACAAGCAGCTCGACCACGTGCTCCGGCTCTACGTCGGCGACGAGCCGCACCGGGCGATCCTGGCCGGGGACATCCGCCGCGGGCAGGTGACCCGGATCCGCTCGGCGATCCTGTTCGCCGACATGCGCGACTACACCCGCACCACCGCCGACATGACGCCCGAGGAGGCCGTGGGCCTGCTCAACGTGTTCTTCGACTGCCTCGTGCCGCCGATCGAGCGGGAGGGCGGCGAGGTCCTGAAGTATCTCGGCGACGGCCTGCTGGCGATCTTCCGGGAGTCCGGTGACGACCTCGGCGGCGCGGCCAAGGGCGCGCTCACCGCGGCGCAGCACGCCCTGGCGGCCCTCGATGAGGCGAACGCCCTGCACCAGTTCCCGGTGCCGGTGGCCGCGGGCATCGCGCTCCACCACGGCGAGGCCGCCTACGGCAATGTCGGGTCCGGCTCCCGCCTCGACTTCACGGTGATCGGGCGCGACGTGAATCTCGCGAGCCGCATCGCGCAGCTGAACCGCGCCCTCGGCGAGCCGCTGCTGATGTCGAAGCCGTTCGTGGACTTCCTCTGGGGCGACCCGATCCCGCTGGGCGAGCACCGGCTCAACGGCTTCGACGAGCCGATGGCGGTGTTCCGGCCGAAGTTCCTGCGCCCGCGCAGATCCAGCTGACCAGGTCTCCGATCGCGGTCCGGCCCGGTCCCGACGTCGCGCGGCGGCCGCCAACATCCGCTCGCGAGCCCGCAGCGTGCCTGTGCGCCGGCCGCCTCACCACGTCGGCACGAACGGCATCGCGTAGGGGGTGTGCCGGCATCCCCAGACCGGGTCGATCATCTTCGCCATCACGTCCCGTGCCAGGGCGCCGGCGCGTATGGCGACCTCCCTTGGGACCTGGGTCCGTTCGAGGATCTTCAAGCAGGCATGTCCGCAGGCGCTGTACTGGCCGAGATGGTACGCGTTGAGGGCGAACTCATCGAGTAAGCCGTACTCGTAGACCCACGGATTCAGGGAGATCCCCTCGCTCGGAAGCGCGAGCGCAAGGCCCGCCTCCGCGTATCGATACCCGTCCGCGAACCGCTTCCTGAGCCTGCAGAACCGACTGGCCCCGTGGCGCGCTTCCGCCCGCGCCGGACGGACGGAGGTCGCGCGCTCGTAGAGCTGCAGCACCCTGTCCTCCGGCTCATCGAGGCGCTCCGCGTTCACCGCGGCCATCAGCAGGTTGAAATAGATCTCCTCGTCCCATCCGCCGAGATCGGCGCGCTTCAGGAAGCATGCGAGGGCCTTCCGGTACTCGCCGGCGGCATCGTAGGTGGTCCCGAGGTACATCGTGTACCGGGCGATCATGAAGGGGTCTGTCTCGACCGCCAGCGCCTTCTCGAGGACGGCGATATCCCGCGCGTCCGCAGTCGTGTCGCGGTGCCGGGCGCCGTCGTCGCCCCGGCGCATCGCGAGGGGGAGGATCGGAGTCTCCGACACACCGGGGCAGCTGAGGAATTCGTGCAGGACGCCCCGGTAGCGCCAGTTCTCCCGGTTGCTGACGAGCTGGTTGCGCCAGTATCGCGTGTGCTCGTCGATGATCTCGAACCGATAGCCGGGCGCGCGCAGCTTCGGCATCGTGAAGTCCGCGGGGATGATCAGCTCATCGTCAGCGTCGATGATCAGGGTGTACTGCGCATGACGCCGCGCGAGTTTCAGGGCCTCGTTTCGATTGTAGGCGAAATCGACCCACGGTCGCTCGACCAGCGCCCCCGGAATGTCCGCGAGCGCCGCGCGGACGATATCCTGGGTTCCGTCCGTCGACCCGGTATCGACGATGACCCAGTGATCGATGAGCGGTCGAACAGAATCGAGGCACCGACGGATAACGTGGGCCTCGTCCTTCACGATCATGGACAAACAGATCGTCGATCCGCGATTTTTCATCCTGACTCTGCCCCACCGCGCGCTCAGAACTCGCATCCGCGGCCGTCGATGCATCTAGCACCGCCGACATGCATTGACAAAGCGATCGAGATTGTAGGTAAAGCTTCGATTAAACGGGTCAATCGTCGAAATAAGTGCGTGCCGGATACGGAATTATAGCGAACTACGGCTCATATATACATGATTCGAGATGATTCGATTTGGTGGAAGGGTGAGACCGGTGCCGGAAACTCCAACGGCTCAAAACGGAGTGCGCGGTCGACCGGCTCCCCTGATCGATCTCGGAAGGCAAGCCGGGCGGCCTTCCAGCCGTCCTGCCGCGGCCCGGAGATCTGCACGCATCGCGCGCGTTTCAGCCCCTGAGCGTCATCGTGCTGCCGGAGACGCCGAAATCGCGCAGGCGCCTCAGGAACGACATGCCCAACAGGCTGGTCGACAGGAGCCCGCGCGGGATCACGACCGCGTCGACGTCCCGCACCGTGATCGATCCGATCTGCACGATCGCGATCCGGATCGGCGCGACGCGGACCGTCCCGTTGGCGGTATTCCAGACGCGCGTGAAATCGGACGGTCCGACCTGGATCCCGATCCGCGCGGCGTCCTCCTCCGAGAACGCGCAGGCGCTCGCCCCCGTATCCACCATCATCGGTAGCGAACGGCCGTCCACGAGGGCGTTGACGAAGAAGTGGCCGTTGCGGCCGGCCTGGAGGGCTACGCCGGCGACGGCAGCGCCCGCGAGATCCGGTTCCGGCGCCGGCGCCGGCGCGATGGCGAGTGCTACCGGCACCGACCGCGCGCCGTCACGCAGCTTCAGAAGTGCCGTGACACCGAGGAAGCCGAGCATGCAGATCAAGAGGATTGTACGCACGCGAATTCGCCCGTGACGTGGAGTGGCGGCGATCCGCGGAGTTCCCGGATCCCGGCGATGAGATGCCAGACCCGTGAAGGGATGGTGCGCGATCGCGAGCAGGGCCGCGACCGGCGGACGGATTCCGCTCCGCTTGGTGTCCAGTCCGTCACCGCGATCGGCCGATTGTCGCGGGAGAGCCGTCCTGGACGCGGCGCGGGGTTGACCGGCACCGGCCGGGAGGCCACATCTGCATCTGTTCCAGGGAGATCCCCGGCAAGGGGCTGAGAAACCGCTGGCACGTCCGTCAGGACCTGCGGCGCGGAAATCCTTCGAACCTGATCCGGCTCATACCGGCGTAGGGATTGGACCGCGGCCGCCCGAAAGGCAGGCCACAGCTTCTCACAGAAGCAGACGGCCCGGTCCCCGCGACGGCAATTCGCGGAGACGCCCGTGCCCCTCGACCGCCCCGCCTCACCGATCGGCCGCCGCCGCAGCCCCGACGGCGGTGTCGCGCCCGAAACCCTTCCGGCGCGGACCGACGTCGCCGTGGTCGGCGCCGGGCTGATCGGGCTGTCGATCGCGTGGCGCCTCGCCCAGGCCGGCAGCGCCGTGACAGTGCTGGAGCGGGACACGATCGGGGCGGGCGCGAGCCTCGCGGCCACAGGCATGCTGGCCCCGGCGGCCGAGCACGAGCCGGGCTCGGACCCGCTGCTCCCGCTCGCCCTGGACTCGCTCCGGCTCTGGCCCGAGTTCCGCGACGCCCTGGAGGCGGAGTCCGGCCGCGCGATCGACTACCGGGCCGACGGCACCCTGGTGCTGGCGGTCGGCCGCGACGAGGTCGAACGGCTGCGCTTCCGCTACGACCTGCAGCGCCGCTCGGGGCTCGAGGCGACCTGGCTGCCGGGCAGCGAGGTGCGGCGCCTCGAGCCGGGCCTGCGCCCCTCCGTCACTGCCGGCATCCACTGCCCGCTCGACCATCAGGTCGACCCCCGTCTGGTGATGGACGCCCTCACCGAAGCCTGCCGCCGGGCCGGCGTGATCCTGGTGGAGCGGACCCCCGTCACCGCCCTGGACTGGTCGGGCGGCCGCGTGACCGGGATCCGCGCCGGCGACCGCGTCGTCGCGGCGGAGACCGTCATCCTCGCCTCCGGCGCCTGGAGCGGGGAGGGCGGCCTGCTGCCCGACGCGCTCGCCCTGCCGGTCCGCCCGCTGAAGGGCCAGTCCCTGGCCCTGCGCACGACCGCCCGCACCGGTACCCTGGCGCGGATGGTCTGGACCGAGCAGGTCCACATGGCGCCGAAGAGCGACGGCCAACTCATCGTGGGCGCGACGGTCGAGGATTGCGGCTTCCGGCCCGGCGTCACCGCGGGCGGCCTCTACGCCCTGCTCGAGGGTGCCCGCCGGGTGCTGCCCGGCATCGAGGAGATGGAGGTGGAGGCGGTGTGGAGCGGCTACCGTCCGACCTCCGACGACGACGCGCCGATCCTGGACGCGATCGCCCCGGGCCTCGTCGCCGCCACCGGGCATCACCGCAACGGCTACCTGCTCGCCCCGGTCACCGCCGACGCGGTCGCCGCGCTGGTGCTGCGCGGCGCGCTGCCGGCGGTGGCGCGTCCCTTCACCCGCGCGCGCTTCGGCCAGCCGGAAGCGCTGAGGGCCTCGGCATGAAACTGCTCGTCAACGGTGAGCCGCGCGAGTGCGCGGTCGAGACGGTGGACGCCCTGTTCCGCCTCGAGGCGGAAGAGAGCGGCATCGAGAGCCCGCAGGGCGTCGCCATCGCGCTGAACGGCCGGGTTCTGCGCCGCCGGGACTGGGTCGAGACCCCGGTCTCGGAGGGCGACCGCGTCGAGATCGTCCGCGCCATGCAGGGAGGTTGAGCATGGACCAGAGTCACACGCCACCGCGCCCCGAGGGCGGGGACGACAGCCTGACCATCGCCGGGGTGACGCTGTCGTCCCGGCTGTTCATCGGCACCGCCGGCTACCCGACGCAGGCGATCATGCGCGACGCCGTCGCGGCGAGCGGCGCCGACGTGGTCACGGCCTCGATCCGACGGGTCTCGCTCCAGGGCCACGGCTCGGACACGGTCAAGATCCTGAAGGGCAAGCGCTTCCTGCCGAACACGGCCGGCTGCGAGACCGCCCGGGACGCGATCATGACCGCCGAACTCGCCCGCGAGGCGCTCGACACCAACTGGATCAAGGTCGAGGTGATCGGCGACCGCGAGACGCTCTACCCGGACGTGATGGAGCTGATCGAGGCCTGCCGCCATCTCGTGGACGACGGCTTCGTGGTGCTGCCCTACTGCAACGACGACCCGATCGTGTGCCAGCGCCTGGAGGATGTCGGCTGCGCCGCCGTGATGCCCATGGGCTCGCTGATCGGCTCCGGGATGGGTGTCGCCAACCCGGCCAACCTCGAGCTGATCTGCCGCCGGGCGACGGTGCCGGTGGTGGTCGATGCCGGCATCGGCACCGCCTCGGACGCGGTGATCGCCATGGAGCTCGGCGCCTCCGCCTGCCTGATCAACACCGCCGTCGCCAAAGCCGACGATCCGGTGCGGATGGCCCGCGCCATGGGCCGGGCCGTGGAGGCCGGGCGCGACGCGCACCGCGCCGGGCGGATCCCCCGCCGCGGCCGGGCGGAGCCGTCGAGCCCGCAGCTGGGCCTCGTCGGCTCGTGAGGGCGCTGCCGTCGCCGCTGCTCACGGTGACGGATCGGCACGGGCATCCGCGGCCCCTCGCCGAGACCGTGCAGGCGGTCCTCGACGGCGGCGGGCGCTGGATCTGGTTCCGCGACAAGGACCTGGAGCCGGAAGCGCGTCGGCGCCTCGGCGCGGGCGTCGCCGCGCGCGTGCGGGCCCTGGGGGGCTTCCTGACGGTCGGCGGCGACGTCGCGCTGGCGCGGGCGCTGGAGGCCGACGGCGCGCATCTCGGCGGCGGCGCGGGGCCGGAGGCGATCGCCGCGGCGCGGTCGGCGCTCGGTCCGAGCGCGCTGATCGGCGTCTCGGTCCACGCGCCGCGCGAGGCCGCGGCCGCCGCGCAGGCCGGGGCCGATTACGTCACCCTCAGCCCGATCTACGCGACCGCGAGCAAACCCGGCTACGGGCCGGCGCTGGGTCTCGAGGGACTCACGGATAGCCTCGGCGCCGGCCTGCCCGTGGTGGCGCTCGGCGGTCTCGGTCCCGGGGCGGTCGGGCCCTGTCGCGCGGCCGGGGCGGCGGGTTTCGCTATCATGGGCGGCCTGATGCGAGCCGCGGATCCCATCGAAGCGACCCGGGCGCTCTTGAAGGCGTGGGGCGCCACGTAGATCTCCGCCGCCCCGTGAAAGTCAGCCGCCGGCTCTGCGAGCACAGCGAAGCCATCCGGGGACGCGCGACGTCCGGGGATGCCGCGCGGCCCTCGATCGCCCGCGCCGCGCTAGGACGGCCGATGCCGGGGCAGCACTAGGAGCTGGTAGGCCCGTAGGGCGGCCGCGGGATCGCCCGGTGCGCTGCGCGGAGCGCCGCCGACCAGCGCTCGCGCAGATCGTGGAAATAGCCCTCGCCGGCCTCGATCCGGTGATTCACCTCGAGCGTCAGCGCGTTCCGGCGGGCGACCGCGATGTCGATCGGCAGGCCAACACCGAGGTTCGACCGCATGGTCGAGTCCATCGAGACGAGGCTCACCTTGAGGGCGTCGTAGAGGTCGGTCGTGTACTTCACCGCCCGGTCGAGGATCGGCTTGCCGTACTTGTGCTCACCGATCTGGAGGAACGGCGCGTCAGTGCTGCACTCGATGAAGTTGCCCGCCGAGTAGATCAGGTACAGCCGCATCTCGCCGTCCCCGATCTGGCCGCCGAACAGCAGCGAGATCGAGAAGCGGATGTTGGCCGCCTCGAACCCGTCCTTCTCGATGGCGCGCACCCGCCGGATGGCGCGGCCGATCAGCTGTGCCGCCTGGAACATGGTCGGCGCCTCGACGAGTTTCTGCAGCGGCTCGCCCTCCTCCTCGCCGGGGACACCCTCCTGGAGCAAGCTGAGGACCGACTGGGTGATCGAGAGGTTGCCCGCGGAGGCGAGCATCATCACCCGCTCGCCGGGAACGTTGAAATGGTGGAGCTTGCGGTAGGTCGAGATATCGTCGAGCCCCGCATTGGTGCGGGTATCAGCGACCATGACCAACCCTTCCTCCACCAGGACACCGACGCAGTAGGTCATCGTCTTCGGGCTCTCGTGCGGTCGGCGGACCGGTGTCGGAACGATCAGGATTGAGCGGCGGCCCTGCCTTGCTCGACCCGCAGCTTCACGTCCAGTGTCTCGGTGCCACCGCCGGTGCGGCTGCCGCGAATCGGCGCGGCCCCGAGGTAGTCCAGGCCGGTGGCGACGCGGATGTAATTGTCCGCCGGGCTCACGTCGTAGCACGGGTCGAACGCCACCCAACCGAGATCCGGCACCAGGGCCTCGACCCACCCGTGGGGCGCCTCGACATCCGCCTGCCCGTCGTCCCGGGCCCGGTAGCCGGCGACGTAGCGGGCCGGGACGCCGATGTGACGCGCGGCGGCGATGAAGACGTGCGCGAGGTCCTGACAGACGCCGCTTCCGGCCGCGAACGCCTTGGCGGCCGGCACCGCGTTGCTCGCAGGTCCGGCCTCGTAGGCCACCGCGCCGTGGACTGCCCCCATCAGCCGGTGGAGCAAGCCGAGGACGGCGCCGTCGCCCTCGGCGGCAACGCGCTCCGCGAAGGCGTGCAGCTCCGGGCTGGCGGCACACAGGTCCGTGTCGCGGAGGTAGAACTCGTCCGGCAGGCGCTCCACCGTTCCGCGGACGACGCCGTGCGTGTCGTCGGTATCGACCTCGCCGGTGACCCGGATGGTCAGGGCGTCGGCCGGCTCGTCCGGGGTGAACCAGTGGACGACGTTGCCGAACCCGTCCTCGCGGGCAGTCAGCCGCCCGTCGACAGTGGTATCGATCCGCCACCCGCGGACGTACTGCCCGTCATGATCCCGCGGCGTCAGCCGCAGGACCTGCACGAGCCCGCGGGCCGGCTGCTCGTAGGTGTAGATGGTCTCGTGAACCACGCGGATGCGCATGCGCCGTCCCGTCCGTCTCGTTCAGCCGACCAGATACTGCTTGGCGATCGCCTCGCCCACCCTGTTGTTCTCGGCGATGAACGCCTCGACGAACTCGTGCAGCCCCGTGGCGAAGACCCGGTCGATGTCCTCGCCCTCCAGCTTCGCCAGCATGTTGCCCGCGAGGCGCTGGCTCGGTCCCCGGCGGCCGTAGGCGTCGGCGATCAGGTCGAGATACTCGACGATCACGCCGTAGCAGTTCGCGAAGGAGCGCGGCATCTGCTTGTTGAGCATCAGGAGGTCGGCCACCAGCAGCGGCTTGATGCTCTCCCGGTAGACCCAGTGGTAGGCGTTGAAGGCCGACACTTCGCGCAGGATCGTGGTCCACTGGAAGTAGTCGAGGCTGCCGCCCACCGTCTCGTCGTGCGGCAGCAGGATCTGGTACTTGACGTCGAGGATCCGGGCAGTGTTGTCGGCCCGCTCGATCGCCGTGCCGAGCCGCGTGAACCAGAAGGCGTCGTTGCGCAGCATCGTCCGGAAGGCCGAGCCGTCGAAGGTGAGCGAGACCGTCTTCACCCAGTCGAGGAAGCGGCCGAACTCGTCGCGGTTGAGGTCCTTGCCGGAATAGTTGCGCAGCTCCAGCCACGCGCCGTTGATCGCGTCCCACATCTCGGTGGTCAGCGCGGTGCGCACCGAGCGGGCATTCTCGCGGGCCGCCTCGATGCAGGAGCGGATCGAGGACGGGTTATGCGGGCTGAAGGCCAGGAAGTCGCAGACCGTGTCGGCGTTGACCGCGCTGTAGTGCGTCTTGAACGCGTCGGGGTCGCCGGCCGAGGCGAGGGCCGATTCCCACTCGTTGCTCCCGCCGCCGCCGTAGCTCGTCGGCAGCGACGCGAAGCGGTGCGCCGCGTCGAGGATGCGGGCGACGAAATCGGCGCGCTCGACGTAGCGCGAGAGCCAGAAGAGGTTGTCGGCAGTCCTGGAGAGCATCGGTCTTCAGCCAAGTCGTGCGGACCACAATGTCCGCGCCTCGGAACGTCGGGACGGCCTGGACCTCAGGCGTCGAGCACCCAGGTGTCCTTCGTGCCACCGCCCTGGCTGGAATTGACCACCAGGGAACCTTCCTTCAGCGCCACCCGGGTCAGGCCGCCCGGGACGATGCGGATCTTGTCGGCCCCGCACAGCACGAAGGGCCTCAGGTCGACGTGGCGGGGCGCGACGCCCGAGGCCACGAAGGTCGGGCAGGTGGAGAGCGACAGGGTCGGCTGGGCGATGAACCCGTCCGGGGCGTGCTTGAGCTTCTTGGCGAAGTCGTCGAGCTCGCGCTTGCTGGCGTGCGGCCCGACCAGCATCCCGTAGCCGCCCGAGCCGTTGACCTCCTTCACCACCAGGTCGGACAGGTTGTCCATCACGTACGCGAAGGCGTCCTTCTCGCGGCAGCGGTAGGTCGGCACGTTGTGCAGGATCGGCTCCTCGCCGGTGAAGAACTTCACGATCTCGGGCATGTAGCTGTAGACCGCCTTATCGTCCGAGATGCCGGTCCCGACCGCGTTGGCGAGGGTCACCGAGCCGCGCTCGTAGGCGTTCATCAGCCCCGGCACGCCGAGGACCGAATCCGGGCGGAAGACCAGCGGGTCGAGGAAGTCGTCGTCGAGGCGGCGGTAGATCACGTCGACCTTCCGCGGCCCCTCGGTGGTGCGCATGTAGACGACGTCGTCCTTGGTGAAGAGGTCGGACGCCTCCACCAGCTCGACGCCGAGCTTGTCGGCCAGGAACGAGTGCTCGTAGAACGCGGAATTGTAGCGCCCGGGGGTCAGGAGCACGACGGTCGGGTCGCGGGTCGCCGAGCCCGGCGCGAGGCTGCGCAGCGTGGCGAGCAGGGCGTCCGGGTAGTTCTCCACCGGCGCGACCCGGTGCTTCGAGAACAGGTCCGGGAACAGGCGCAGCATCACCTCCCGGTTCTCCAGCATGTAGGAGACTCCCGAGGGGATGCGGGCGTTGTCCTCCAGCACGAAGAAGTCGTTCTCGCCGGTCCGGACGATGTCGATGCCCGCGATGTGGACGTAGAGGTCGTGCGGCACGCGGAAGGACCGCATCTCCATGCGGTAATGGGCGTTGCGGTAGACGAGGTCGGCCGGGATGATGCCGGCCTTGATGCATTCCTGGGCGCCGTAGATGTCCTTCAGGAACAGGTTGATGGCCGTGACCCGCTGCGTCAGCCCGCGCTCCAGGAAAGCCCATTCCGGCTTGGTGATCACCCGGGGGATGATGTCGAACGGGATCAGCCGCTCGGTCGATTCGTTGTCGCCGTAGACCGCGAAGGTGATGCCGATCCGGCGGAACAGCAGCTCGGCCTGGCTGCGGCGGGTGTTGAAGTGCTCCGGCGGCGTCGAGTCCAGCCACGCCTTGAGCTGGCCGTAGGCGTCGCGAACGGCGGCCGGATCGGCGGCGCCGGTGCCGAGTCCGTTCATCTCGTCGAAGGCCGTCACCGCCATCTCGCTCCTCCCGTACGCTCCCGCTCTTGAGGCAAGAGGCGCGCCACCCGTTCATGGCTATATCCGCGGGCGATAACGCTCAAGGCGGCCGGAGGATCAGATCAGCTTGAGGCCTTTCAGGCTGGCGTGACCGTTTCGGCCGAGGATCACGTGGTCGTGGACGACGATCTTGAGCGGCGCCAGGACCGCCACGATCTCGCGGGTCATCGCCACGTCGGCCGCGGAGGGGGCCGGGTCGCCGGACGGGTGGTTGTGGGCCAGGATGATGGCCGTGGCCGACAGTTCGAGCGCCCGGCGGGCGACTTCGCGCGGATAGACAGGCGTGTGGTCGACGGTGCCGCGTCCCTGCACCTCGTCGGCGATGAGGTGGTTGCGCTTGTCGAGGAACAGGACGCGAAACTCCTCGCGCGGGGCGAACGCCATGGTGGCGCGCAGGTACTCGTGCAGCGCGCTCCACGAGCCCAGGAGCGCGCGCTCCCGGATCGCGCCCCGGGCGAGCCGCCGCGCCGCGGCCTCGATCACCTTGAGGTCGGACGCGACCCCGGCGCTCACGCCCTCCACTTCCATCAGCCGCGCCGGCTCGGCGCTGACTACCTCGGCGAAGCTGCCGAACCGGGCAACCAGCGCCTTGGCGAGGGGCTTGACGTCCCGCCGGGGTATCGCCCGGAACAGGACCAGCTCCAGCAGCTCGTAATCGGGCAGCGCGTCGGCCCCCGCCGTCGCGAACTTCTCCCGCAGGCGGTCGCGATGGCCGTGGTAGTGCGGCGCCTCCTTCTCGACCGGGGTCGGGGCGGCGCTGTCGGCGAACAGCCCCGCCTCACCGTCGTCCGGCCGCGGCGACACGGCCGGTCAGGCGGCCGGGTTGACGGGCTGATGCAGCCCCTTCGGCGAGATCGTGAAAATCTCGACGCCGGTCTCGGTGACGCCGACGGTGTGCTCGAACTGGGCGGAGAGCGAGCGGTCGCGGGTCACGGCGGTCCAGCCGTCGCCCAGGACCTTCACGGCGGGCCGGCCGAGATTGATCATCGGCTCGATCGTGAAGAACTGTCCGGGCTTGAACGGCACGTCGTAGCTGGCCTCGACGTAGTGCAGGATCGTGGGCGCGTCGTGATAGGTGCGCCCGAGTCCGTGGCCGCAGAAGTCGCGCACCACCGAGCAGCGCTCGCCCTCGGCGTAGGACTGGATCGCCCGGCCGATATCGTTGGTCGAGCCGCCGGGCTTCACGGCGGCGACGCCGCGCATCAGCGCCTCGTAGGTGATCTCGCACAGGCGCTGGGCCTTGCGGGGCACCTCGCCGACATAGGCCATCCGGCTCGAATCGCCGTGCCAGCCGTCGAGGATCAGGCAGATGTCGAGGTTGACGATGTCGCCCTCGCGCAGCGGCTTGTCGTTGGGGATGCCGTGGCAGACCACGTGGTTGATCGAGGTGCAGATCGACTTCGGGTAGCCGCGGTAGAGGAGCGAGGCCGGATAGGCGCCGTGATCCATCGCGAAGGTGTAGGCGAGCTTGTCGAGTTCCTCGGTGGTGACGCCGGGCTGCGTCGCCTCCATCAGCAGGTCGAGGGCCTCGGCGGTGAGCCGCCCCGCGCGGCGCATGCCCTCGAATCCCTCGGGACCGTGGATCGGCGGTTCCGGGGCGCGGCGCGCACCCTGCGCACTGGCCTGTTCCTGCTGCATGATCGGGACTTTTTTCGCGGCGGCGTCAATCGGGCTCCGCCTTATGTACGGCGCGGGGCGCGGGAGTCCAAGCCGCATCGGTCACCGGTCGGGCGAGGCTTGCGCCGGTCGCGGGGCTGGCGGCATAAGCGGCCGCGAGACGCCCGGGTGCGCGCAGGCAGATTCGCCGCGCGGTCGGTCGCGGGGCAGGCGAGGGCCGGATGGCAGGCAAGGCGGTACCGCACTTCCACAACGAGCCGGGCGTGCCGGTGATCACCGTGGGCGTGAAGGAGTTCATGTGCATCGGCGCGCTGCCGCCGTTCGACCACCCGCACGTGTTCCTCGACATGGGCGCCGACAGCGAGATCATCTGCCAGTACTGCTCGACGCTCTACCGGTACAGGGCCGGCCTGAAGGCCGATCAGGCGGAGCCGCAGGCCTGCGTGTGGCGGGACGACGCCAAGGTCGCGGCGGAGTAGGCGCCGCCGACCGTGCCCTCTGGCAGTCCATCTCTGCGGATCGGGATCGTCGGGGCCGGGATCGGCGGCCTGACGGCGGCGCTGGCTCTGTCGGATGCCGGCCACGCCGTCACGGTGATCGAGCGCCGGACCGGCTTCAGCGAGGTCGGGGCCGGGATCCAGATCTCGCCCAACGCGAGCCGGATCCTGGCCGGGCTCGGGCTCTCGGCGGCCCTGCGTCGGGCGGCGAGCGAGCCGCCCGCCGTCGAGGTGCGCGCCCTCGACAGCGGCCGCCGCATCGGCGGCGTGGCGCTCGGCGCGCAGGCGCTGAGCCGGTTCGGCGCGCCCTACTACGTGATCCACCGCGCCGACCTGCAGACGCTGCTGCTCGACGCGCTCCGGAGTCGCTCGACGATCCGCCTGCTGATGGGCCGCACCGTCACGGCCGTGTCCCGAACGGCCTCGGAGGCCGTCCTCACCGTCGAGGGCGCGAGCGGGGCCCAGCCGGCCGCCTTCGACCTCGTGGTCGGCGCGGACGGGCTGCGGTCGCGCCTGCGCGCGCATCTCGATCCGGCCCCGCTCCGGCCCGGACAGGCCGCGGCGTGGCGGGCGCTGATCCCCATGGAGGCGGCCCCGCAGGCGCTGCGCGGTGCCGCCACCGGCCTGTGGCTCGGCCGCGGCCGGCACGTGGTGCATTACCCGGTGCGGGACGGGCAGTTCCTCAACGTGGTGGCGGTCGTGCCCGAAGCGGTGGGCGACGAGGGCTGGGGGCGGCTCGGCGAACCGGCCGTGCTGCGCGGGCATCTGCGCGGCTGCGCCGCGCCGCTGCGCGACCTCCTGAGCCTGCCGGATTCCTGGCTGGTCTGGTCGCTCGCCGACCGGGCCGTGGCGCGCCCGCTCGCCCGCGACCGGCTCGCGCTGATCGGCGATGCCGCCCACCCGGTGCTGCCCTACCTCGCGCAGGGCGCGGCCCTGGCGATCGAGGACGCCGCGGTCCTGACCCGTGCCCTCGCGGACCACGCCGACGTGCCGGCCGCGCTCGCGGCGTTCTCGGGCGCGCGGACCGCCCGGGTGCGGCGGGTCCAGAAGGCGGCGCGGAGCAACGGCCGGACTTACCACGCCGGCGGCGTGGTGGCGTTCGTGCGCAACGCCGTGATGGCCCGCCTCGGCCCGGACGGCATGCGGGACCGCTACGCGTGGCTGTACGGCTGGACGCCCCCCGCTTGATCGGACCCGCCGCCCCCGCTACCGAGGGCGCATGCGGACGTGGCGGAACCGGTAGACGCACGAGACTTAAAATCTTGCGGCCGCAAGGCCGTGCGGGTTCGAGTCCCGCCGTCCGCACCAGCACGCATCGCGACGCCGGACCGGGGCTCCGGAGGGGAATGGCGTGGTCTACGTGCTCATCATCATGCTGGCCGGCTCGGGCTCGGCGATCGGGTCCGTGGAGTTCAACACCCGGCAGGCCTGCGAGGCCGCCGCGAAGCAGATCGCGGACGCCGAACGGCCCTATGGCGGCGCCTCCCCGGTCACCGTGTGCGCGCCGAAGGGGTGAGCGCCGGGCGGTCCGGAATGCGCGGGATCGGTCGCATTCGAGCGATCGCCGAAACCGGCTCTTCGCGCCTCCCTGCCAGGGTCAGGCCCGGGAGATTCCGGCATGATCGACGCCCTTCAGACCGCCGCGACCGGCATGACCCGGGCCACCGATCGGCTCGGGACGGCCGCCGAGACCATCGCGGCGAGCGGCGCGCCCGTCGGCGACGCGGGCCTGCCGCCGGCCGCGCAGGTGGACCTGTCGGGGGCCGCGCTGGACCTGATCGGGTCGCAGTCGGCCTTCGCGCTGAACGCCGCGGTGGCGCGCTCCGCCGACCGCATGATGGGTCAGCTCCTCGACGTCACCGCCTGAGGGCGGGGAGGGCGAGACCGGCCAGGATCGCGGCCGCCGCGAAGAGCAGCGTCACGCCGACGAGGCGGTAGGCGACGACCCCCACCACGCCGCCCGCCAGGAAGGCGCCCACGGTCGAGAGGTACAGCCGCAGCCGCACCGGATCGTGGGCCTTCAGCGGGTCGGCGCCCGGCGCGCCGCGATCGAGCCAGCGCGCGAGCTCGATGCCGATATCGGTGATCATGCCGGTCACGTGCGTGGTCCGGACCCGCGACTCGGAGATCTTGGTCACGGCCGCGTTCTGGAGACCAAGAACGAAGCTCAGGCCGAGCACGAGGGCGTGGCTCCGTGCCGGCTCGTGGAGCGGCAGCACGAGCAGGCCGACGGCGACGAGGAGGATCGCCTCCGCGCAGACTCCGTAGGCGTAGGCGCCCGGACGGCGCCCGCGGCGGCGGCGGCGGATCAGCAGCGTCGCGGTGGCGGCGCCGAGGACGAACAGGATGACGAGCAGGCCCGCCTGCAGGGCCAGCAGCAGGTCGCCCGTGCCGGTCCGGTCGGAGATGGCCGAGACGTTCCCGGTCATGTTCGAGGCGTAGAGGCCCACCGCGTAGAAGCCGGCGGTGTTCAACGCGCCGGCCACCCCGGCGAGGGAGAGGGCGAGCGCCCTGTCGGCCTCCGGGGTGCGCGTCTCGCCTTCGTGGACCAGCATGGACCCGTCGATGACCCGTCGGTGGGTGCGGACCGCCGGATTCGGCCGGCGCCGCCACCGTCTTAAGCCACGCGCCCGGGCCCCGTCACGGCGCCCGGCGCAACCCCCGGCTCACCAGCCGCGATAGCCGTAGCCACCCTCGTATTCGCCGCGCCAGTGGCGGGCCGGGCCGTAGCCGACCGGGACTCGCTCGTAGGTCACGGTCCGGCGGGTGGCGTAGACCGGCGCCTCCTCCTCGTAGACGCGGTAGACCGGGGCCGGCCGCACGACCACGGGGGCCGGGGCGTAGCCGTAATCCGCGTCGCCGTAACCGTAGCCGGGCGCCGCGTGGGCCTGGGTCGCGGCGCCGATCAGCGCGCCGGCCGCGAGGCCGCCGATGATCCCGGCCGCGATGGCGCCGCCGCCGCGGGCCTCGGCGGTCGTGGAGGCCAGGGTACCCGCGCCGATCAGCGCGGCGGCCGAGAGCAGAGCGATGCGTGTCATGACCTGTCTCCAGAGGAAGCACGGAGCGCCTGGGCGCTCCGGATCACGGGAGAGACAATGCCGCGCCCGCGCTGCACCGAAGCTGAAGCCGGCCTGCAGCCACGGTTCAGCTTGTCGGCCCGACCTCCGGATCGGGGGCGGTCCGGACGTAGCCGCGGGAGATCAGGCGGCTGCGCTCGCGCGTGCGCCGCTCCGCCTCCATCAGGTCGGACAGGGCGTCGGCGATCGCGCAGCGCAGGGCGATCCCGGCATCGCCGCCCGCGAAGCCGAGATACGCCGAGCTGATCGCCTCGACGGGACAGGCGTGATCGTCGCGCTGGGCCATGACCTGGGTCAGCATCGGGTTCTCCTTCGTCGCGTCCGGGAACGAAAAGAGAACAAGCTATAAGGGTTAACGTTCCGTCAACGGCGGCCGGGCCGGCCGCGCTCGACCGGCCAAACCCTGTGGACAACGCCATTCCCGGTGCCGGGCAGCTGTGGATAAGCCGGCTCACTCGGGCATGCGCGGCAGCGGCTTGCCGTCGGCGGGAATCGGGTAGCGGGCCGCGTTCAGCTCCATCGCCAGGAACGTGTAGTAGCCCGAGATCGCCGCCAGATCGACGACGCCGGGCTTGCCGAACCGGGCCTCGGCGCGCGCGAAGGTCGCGTCGGAGACGCGCCTCGTGTCCTGGAGCTCGGCGGTGAAATCGTACACGAGGGTCTCGTCGTCGCTCATCTTCGCCGGCCGGCGGCCGTCGCGGATCGCCGCGATGATGTCGGCGGAGATGCCGGCCTTCTCGGCGATCGGCGCGTGGACGTACCACTCGTAGTCCTGCGTCCAGCGGCGGGCGGTCATCAGGATCACCAGCTCCGAGAGCGTAGTGCCGATCTTCGGCTTGAAGCGGAGATAGTCGCCCATCGACCGGGCGAGCGTCATCACCTCCGGCGAGTACATGAGCGGCTCGAACGGCCCGAAGGGCGGCTTGCCGCGCGCCTGCGCGAAGGCCTCAGCCGCCTGTCTCTGCTCGGGAGAGTAGTCCCGGGGCGGGATGGTCGGCAGCCGGTCCTGCGCCGGCGCCGCCGTGACCGCCAGAGGCAGGACCACGGAGAGGGCGGCGAGGGTAGGCGCGCGGCGGCGGAGGGTCATCGTTTCGCTCCCGTCGGATCTGTGCAGTCGCGCCGCACGATCGCGGCGGCGCCGCGCAGTTGCCAGAGCTCGGGACGGGGAGCCCGTGTCGAATCGTGCCCGGCGTCACGGGACGCCGGACGCGGCGCCGACCCGGGTTCGCGCCGGTTGCGCTCGGCGCCGCGCCGCGCCATCAGCGGCCGCGATGGCCGGTTCCGTACCCGTGCTGCCGATCGAGGCGGCGCTCCCCGATCTGCGCCGCGCGCTCGCCGCGCGGAACGCCGCCGTCCTGGTGGCGCCCCCGGGCGCCGGCAAGACGACCCGCGTGCCCCTCGACCTCCTGGCGGCGCCCTGGCTCGACGGGCGCAAGATCATCCTGCTGGAGCCGCGCCGCCTCGCGGCCCGGGCCGCCGCCGCGCGGATGGCCCAGACGCTGGGCGAGCCGGTCGGCGGGACGGTCGGCCTGCGCGTCCGCCTCGGCTCGAAGATCTCGGGCCGCACGCGGATCGAGGTCGTCACCGAGGGCGTCTTCACCCGGATGATCCTGGACGATCCGGAGCTGTCCGGAATCGGCGCCGTCCTGTTCGACGAGTTCCACGAGCGTTCCCTCGACGCCGATCTCGGCCTCGCGCTGGCGCTCGACGCGCAGGGCGGCCTGCGGGAGGACCTGCGGATCCTCGTCATGTCGGCGACCCTCGACGGCGCCCGGGTCGCGCGGCTGATGGGCGACGCCCCGGTGGTCGCCTCCGAGGGCCGCGCCTTCCCGGTGGAGACCCGGTACGTGGAGCGCGACCCGAACCGTCGGGTCGAGGACTCGGTCGCCGAGGTCACCTTGCGCGCCCTGCGGGCGGATCCGGGCTCGATCCTGGTGTTCCTGCCCGGACAGGCGGAGATCCGCCGGACCACCGACCTGCTGGCCGAGACGGTCGGGCCCGACGTGCAGCTCGCGCCGCTCTACGGCGCGCTGACGCCCGCCGAGCAGGACCGCGCCGTCGCGCCGGCGTCCGCCGGCACCCGGAAGGTCGTCCTCGCGACCAGCATCGCCGAGACCTCCCTGACCATCGAGGGCGTCCGGATCGTGGTCGATTCGGGGCTGGCGCGGGTCCCGGTCTACGAGCCGGGCCTCGGCCTGACCCGTCTGGTCACGGCCCGCGCCTCTCGCGCTTCCGTGGACCAGCGCCGGGGCCGTGCCGGACGCACCGAGCCCGGCCTCTGCTGGCGGCTCTGGTCCGAGGCCGGCACGAACGCCCTGGAGCCGTTCACGCGGCCCGAGATCCTGTCGGCCGACCTCGCCGGGCTGCTCCTCGACTGCGCCGCCTGGGGCGTGACCGACCCCGGCGCGCTCGCCTTCCTCGACCCGCCCCCGGCGCCCGCCCTGGCGGAGGCCCGCGCCCTGCTGAGCGAGCTGGGCGCGCTCGACGCCGACGGCCGCCTGACGCCGGTCGGCGCGCGGCTGCGGGCGCTGCCGCTGCCGCCGCGGCTCGCCCGGATGGTGACGGTGGCGGCCGGCACCGGTCAGGCCCGGGCCGCCGCCGACCTCGCCGCCGTGCTGGTGGAGCGGGGCCTCGGGGGCGACGGGGTCGACCTCGACGAGCGGGTCGAGCGGTTCCGCCGCGACCGGGGCGGGCGCGCCGCCGACATGCGCCGGCTCGCCGAGAGCTGGGCCCGGATCGCCGGGGCGGGAGGTCCCGCGAGCCCGGACGCCGGCCCCTCCGGCGCCGGGCCGCTCCTGGCGCTCGCCTATCCGGACCGCGTGGCCCGGGCGCGCGGCCGCGAGGGCGAGTTCGTGATGGCGAGCGGCCGGGCCGGGCGCCTCGACCCGGCGAGCCCGCTCGCCCGCGAGACCCATCTGGTGATCGCCGACCTCGCCGGATCGGCCGGGAACGCCCGGATCCTCGCCGCGGCGGCGATCGGCGCCGAGGCGATCGAACGGCTGTTCGCCGACCGGATCGAGTCGCGCACCGAGATCGCCTTCGATCCGCCGGCAGCCGCCCTGCGGGCGCGGGCGGTCCGGCGACTCGGCGCGGTCAGTCTCGGATCACGGCCGCTGCCGGTGCCGTCAGACATGGACAGCGCCGCGATTCTGGCGCGCGGCATCGCCGATCTCGGGATCGACCGGCTTCCGTGGACGCCGGCCCTGGCGCAGTGGCGAGCCCGGGTGAACTTCCTCCGCGCCGCCGAGGGCGCTGCCTGGCCCGACCTGTCGGACCAGGCGCTGGCCCGGACGGCGGAGACGTGGCTGGCGCCGTCCCTCGTGGGTCGCGCCGGCCTGGCGTCGGTCACGGCGGGCGATCTGGCGGACGCTCTCCAGGCGCTGCTGCCCTGGGACCTGCGCGCTCGGCTCGACGCGGAGGCGCCGACCCATGTCGAGGTGCCGACCGGCTCGCGCATCCCCGTGGATTACACGGCCGAGGAACCGGCGCTGGCGGTCCGGGTGCAGGAGCTGTTCGGCCTCGACCGGCACCCGCGGGCCGGTGGCCGGCCGCTGGTCTTGCACCTGCTGTCGCCGGCGCAGCGGCCGATCCAGATCACCCGGGACCTGCCGGGCTTCTGGCGCGGCTCCTGGGCGGCGGTGCGTTCCGAGATGCGCGGGCGCTACCCGCGCCATCCCTGGCCGGAGGATCCGCTCAGCGAGGCGCCGACCCGGCGGGCCAAGCCCCGGGGAACCTGACATCCGCCCACCGAAACCTCGACACGAACGGACCCGACGCGATGACTACGGATAAGGATGCCTACGATCCCGCCGCCGAGGGCTGGGCGCTGGTGGAGGACAAGGGCTTCATCGCCCATGTCGGGCCGCTGCACGTCCGCGGCGCGGACGGCGCCTACGCGTTCCGGGCCGATCAGAAGCACGCCAACCTGATCGGCGTGGTCCACGGCGGCATGCTGATGAGCTTCGCCGACCGGGCTCTCGGCGAGACCGCGATGCGCGCCGCCGAAGGCGCCAACTGCGTGACGATCCAGCTGGAGATGAAGTTCATCGATGTCGGCCGCCTCGGCGACTGGATCGAGATCCGGCCGCAGGTCGTCAAGCGCACCGGCTCCCTCGTGTTCATGCGCGGCGACGTCCGCGACGGCACCCGTCTCCTCGCCTCGGCGGACGGCGTCTGGAAGATCCTGCGGCGCCGGCCCAGTTGACCGGCTCAGGACAGGTGTCCTAGCCTGCCGGCGCGCGCCGCGGCCCGTTGCAGGATGCGCGGGGGAGGATCGTATGCGACCGTCGCGGACCGATGCATCCGGGATCGCGGCCGAGCGCGGCCGTGTCCCGCCCTCCCGGCGCACGGTCCTCGCGGCCCTAGGAACACTCGCCGTCACGGCCGGCGACGCGGCGGCGCAGCCCGCGCCGCCCAGCACGGTGACGAGCCCGCCGCGCGACTTCCGCCCGGGAGCGCCGCCGACCACCTACTTCACCGATCCGGACATCGTCACGGTCGACCCGGCCTTCGAGCCCTACATCGTGCCGAACAGCGCCATCCGCCGGCTCTGGACCGGCGCCCTCTGGGCGGAGGGACCGGCCTGGAACGCCGTCGGCCGCTACCTCGTCTGGAGCGACATCCCGAACAACCGACAGATGCGCTGGCTGGAGGAGGACGGGCACGTCTCGACCTTCCGCATGCCGAGCAACAATTCCAACGGCAACAGCTTCGATCGCCAGGGGCGGCAGCTCACCTGCGAGCACGCCACCGGGCGCGTCGTCCGCTACGAGCTCGACGGCTCGGCGACGGTCCTGGCCGATTCGTTCGAGGGGAAGCCGCTCAACTCCCCCAACGACGTGGTCCAGCACCCGGACGGCGCGTACTGGTTCTCCGATCCGCCCTACGGCGCGCTCCTCTACGAGGGCCTCCCCGACGCGGCGGGCGGTCCGAGCAACCCGCACGGCCATCTCGATCCGCGGCTCGGCCAGCCGGCCGGGACCGGCCCGCGGCGCCGCGTGCTGCCGAACGCGGTCTACCGGATCGACCCGTCCGGGCGGGTCGACCGGGTTCTCACCGACGACGAGGTGCCCGACCCCAACGGCCTGTGCTTCTCGCCCGATCACCGGACGCTCTACGTCTGCTCCACCGGGAAGGGGCCCGGCGATACCGGACCCGGCGGCAAGGGCGAGATCTACGCCTTCGACGTCGGGACCGGGGCGGCGCTGTCGAACAAGCGCCTGTTCTCGGACTGCGTCGTGGACGGGGTGAAATGCGGGCCCGACGGCCTGCGGGCCGACGTCGACGGCAATCTCTGGGTGTCGAGCAACGCCGGTCGTGCCGTGGGCTACAACGGCGTCACCGTCTGGACACCGCGGGGCAAGCTCATCGGGCGGATCCGCCTGCCGGAAGTGTGCGGGAATCTCACCTTCGGCGGTCCCAAGCGCAACCGCCTGTTCATGGCGGCGAGCCAGTCGCTCTACGCCGTGACGGTGAACACCCAGGGTGCCGGTCCGGCCTAGGATCCCGCCCCTGCGGTCCGGCAAGGGAGCGGCGCCGATCCTCCGGTCGGCCATGGCTGAGCGGGCATCGGGACGCTATCTGTCACGGGCATGAGCGAGGATCCCGCCCCCGACCCGACCTTGAGCCGCCTCAGCGCGGCCCTGGGGGAGCTGCCGAAGCGCGGACTGCCGCCGGTGGAGCGGTGGGACCCGCCCTATTGCGGCGCCATCGACATCCGCATCGCGGCGGACGGGACGTGGTTCCACAACGGCTCGCCGATCCGCCGGGACAAGCTGGTCAGGCTGTTCGCCAGCATCCTGCGGCGCGAGCCGGACGGCCGGACCGTCCTGGTCACGCCGGTGGAGAGCGTCGGCATCACCGTGGACGACGCGGCCTTCGTGGCCGTCGAGATGGCGGTGGACGGGAGCGGGGCGGAGCGGCGCGTCTCCTTCCGGACCAACGTCGACGATCTGGTCAGCGTCGATGCCGAGCACGCCCTTCGCTTCGAGGCGGCACCGGACGGGGCGCTGAAGCCCTACCTCCATGTCCGCCGCGGGCTGTGGGCGCTCGTGACCCGGGCGCTCACCTACGACCTCGTGGATCTCGCCGAGGAGCACGTCGTCGACGGGAAGCCCTGGCTCGGCCTGTGGGCCGGCGGCGCCTTCCACACGATCGCGCCGGTCGCCGCCGCGTGAGCGACCCGCTCGCCGATTTCCTCGCCCGCGCCGCCGCCGGCCTGTCGCCGGCTCCGCCCGGGCCGGACGATCCGACCTCCAATCCGCGAGGCGACCACAGCCTCGATCCGGACGGGACGGCCGTGATCCCGCCGCCGCCGCACCGCCGAGCCGCCGTCCTCGTGCCGGTCGTGCCGCGCGCGGACGGGCCGACCCTGATCCTGACGATGCGGGCCGCCAACCTGCGCGACCATTCCGGGCAGGTGGCGCTGCCGGGGGGCAAGATCGATCCCGCCGATCCCGGGCCCGCGGACGCGGCCCTGCGCGAGGCCTTCGAGGAGATCGGGCTTCCGCCCGAGTCGGTGCGGCTCCTCGGCTATCTCGACCCGTACCTCTCGGGCACCGGCTTCCTCGTGACCCCGGTCATCGGCTTGGTCGATCCCGGCGCGGTCCTGACGCCGAACCCGAACGAGGTGGCCGACGTCTTCGAGGTGCCGCTCGCGTTCCTCTTGGACCCGGAACGCTACCGCCTGCGCTCCCGCGCGTGGCAGGGCCGCGAGCGCTGGTTCTACGCCCTGACCTTCGGCGAGCGGCTGATCTGGGGCGTCACCGCCGGAATCCTGAATAATCTGCGCGAACGGCTCTACCCGGAGGCCGGGCCGGGCGACGCCGGGCGCCCGGCGCGTTAGGCTGGCCCCATGCTCCGCCGCGTCCTCGAAGAGTTCGGCCTCTTCCTCGTCCCCTTCGCGCTGTTCCTGGTCTACCTGCTGCTGTCCGGCCGCAATCCCCTGCGGCGGGTCCACTGGGACGCCCACCTGTTCCGCCTCGTCCTGGCCGGGCTGGCGGTGGTGATCGGCACCCTCGTCTACGAGGGGCTGTTCTCCGAACGCCGCCAGGGGGGCTACGTGCCGACCCACATGGAGAACGGCCGCCTCGTGCCCGGCGGCTTCCGGTGAGCCGCGCCCTCGATCCGGCGGGCCTGAGCGCGCTGCTCGAACGCCCGGGGGTGCGCCGCGTCCTCGCCGCCCTGGACGCGCCGGGCGCGGAGACCCGGCTGGTCGGCGGCTGCGTCCGCGACGCGCTCCTCGGCGCGCAGACCGCCGACATCGACATGGCGACCACGCACCGGCCCGAGGCGGTGATGCGGGCGGCGCAGCGGGCGCACGGCCTCAAGGCGGTGCCGACCGGCATCGAGCACGGCACCGTCACCCTGGTGACCGAGGACGGGCCGATCGAGGTCACGACCCTGCGCGAGGACGTCGAGACCGACGGGCGGCACGCGGTCGTCCGCTTCGGCACCGACTTCCTGCGCGACGCCGAGCGCCGGGACTTCACCGTCAACGCGCTCTCCCTCGGCGCCGACGGGAGCCTGCACGACCCGGTGGGCGGCCGCCCCGACCTCGCGGCCGGGCGGGTGCGCTTCATCGGTGACCCGGCGACACGGATCCGCGAGGACGCGCTGCGGATCCTGCGCTTCTTCCGCTTCCATGCCCGGTTCGGTGCCGGCGCGCCCGACGCCGCGGCCCTGGCTGCCTGCGTGGCCGCGCGGGACAGCCTCGACCGGCTCTCGCGCGAGCGCGTGCGCGCGGAGTTCCTGAAGCTGCTGGCGGCCCCCGGCGGCCCGGCACTAATGACGACGCTGAGCGCGACCGGCCTGCTGGCGCGGATCACCGGCGGCGTCGGGGAACTCGGACGGCTCGCGCGCGCCGCCGCGGCGGGCCTGCCCCCGGTGAAGCGCCTCGCGGCTCTCGCCGTCGGCGCCCGGCACGATGCCGACCGGCTGCGCGAGCGGCTGCGTCTCTCGAAGAGCGAGCACGGACACCTCCTCGGCTACGCCGAGGTGCTGGCCGATCTCCACGGATGCGCGGCGCTGGACGCCGTCGCGGCGCGGGCCCTGGCGGCGCGGTACGGCCTGTCGCCCTTGGCCGACACGCTGGCGATCCTGGCCGGGGAGCCGCGGCCCGTCGTGACGGAGGCGGCGCGGGCGGCCCTGCGGGCCCTGGAGGGGGAGGGGGCGTCGCCCGCCTTCCCCCTGGCGGGTGCGGACCTGGTGGCGGCCGGGGTGGCGCCGGGCCCCGGCATCGGGCGCGGGCTGGCCGCGGCGCGGAAAGTCTGGCTGGAGCGGGGCTGCCCGACGGACGCCGCCGCGCGGGCCGACCTGCTGGCGCGGGCGCTGGAGAGCGCCCGCTGACCGGGATCAGAGCTTGAGGAGCGCCTTGGTCTCCTGGAGCTGGACGATCTGGCCGTTCAGCTCCTCGCGCTTCTGCAGGTCCTCGGTGGCGTCGCGCTGCATCTCGACCGCCTCGATGTCCCGGTCGAGGGATTCGTGGGTCAGCTCCTCGATCGGGGCGGCGCGCTCGGCCAGCACGGTCACGGCCGTCGGCCCGATATCGGCGAAGCCGCCGCGGACGTAGATCCGCTTGCCGCTGCCCTGGCTCTCGGTGATCACGATGACGCCGACGCGCAGGGAGGTCAGCACGGGCGCGTGGCCCGGCATCACGGTCATCTCGCCCTCGGTGCCGGGCAGCTGAACGGCGGTCACCTCGCCGGAATACAGCGTCCGCTCGGGGCCGACGAAATCGAAGTGGAAGGTGGCCATGGCCTGACGTGTTCCCGGATCGGCGGCACGCGCCCCGCCTCGCGGGCGGAGCGTCTCGGAAAAGGCTGCGCGGACGGCACCGGTCAGGGTCGCCCGCGCAGCCTCTGCCCCCTTCCCGCGCGGGGAAGGGGTGGTGTCGTCTTACGCGGCCTTGAGCTTCTTGGCCTTCTCCTGGGCCTCCTCGATGGTGCCGACCATGTAGAAGGCGGCCTCCGGGAGGTCGTCGTAGTCGCCGTTCACCAGGCCCTTGAAGCCCTTGATGGTGTCTTCCAGCGCCACCTGCTTGCCCGGCGAGCCGGTGAAGACCTCGGCGACGGAGAAGGGCTGCGAGAAGAAGCGCTCGATCTTGCGGGCGCGGGCGACGGTCAGCTTATCCTCCTCGGACAGCTCGTCCATGCCCAGAATCGCGATGATGTCCTGGAGCGCCTTGTAGCGCTGCAGGGTCTGCTGGACGCGGCGGGCGACGTCGTAGTGCTCCTCGCCGAGGATCGCCGGCGACAGCATGCGCGAGGTCGAGTCCAGCGGATCCACCGCCGGGTAGATGCCCTTCTCGGCGATCGAGCGCGACAGCACGGTCGTGGCGTCGAGGTGGGCGAAGGAGGCGGCGGGCGCCGGGTCGGTCAGGTCGTCGGCCGGCACGTAGATGGCCTGCACCGAGGTGATCGAGCCCTTGGTCGTGGTGGTGATGCGCTCCTGGAGGGCGCCCATGTCGGTGGCGAGGGTCGGCTGGTAGCCCACCGCCGAGGGGATGCGGCCGAGGAGCGCCGACACCTCGGAGCCCGCCTGCGTGAAGCGGAAGATGTTGTCGACGAAGAACAGCACGTCCTGGCCGTCGTCGCGGAACTGCTCGGCGATGGTCAGGCCGGTCAGGGCGACGCGCGAGCGGGCGCCGGGCGACTCGTTCATCTGGCCGTAGACCAGGGCGCACTTCGAGCCCTCGGCGGAGCCGTGCTCCTTCGGGTCGACGTTCACCTTGGACTCGATCATCTCGTGGTAGAGGTCGTTGCCCTCGCGGGTGCGCTCACCCACGCCGGCGAAGACCGAGTAGCCCGAGTGCACCTTCGCGATGTTGTTGATCAGCTCCATGATCAGCACGGTCTTGCCGACGCCGGCGCCGCCGAACAGGCCGATCTTGCCGCCCTTCGCGTAGGGGGCGAGCAGGTCCACCACCTTGATGCCGGTGACGAGGATCTGCGCCTCGGTCGACTGCTCGGCGTAGGAGGGGGCCGGCTGGTGGATGGCGCGGTAGGTGGTGGCCTGGACCGGGCCGGCCTCGTCGATCGGCTCGCCGATGACGTTCATGATGCGGCCGAGGGTATTCATGCCGACGGGAACCTTGATCGGCTCGCCGGTGTCGGTGCACTCCTGGCCGCGGGTCAGGCCCTCCGACGTGTCCATGGCGATGCAGCGGACGGTGTTCTCGCCGAGCTGCTGGGCGACCTCGAGGACGAGGCGGGCGCCGTTGTTCTTGGTCTCCAGGGCGTTCAGGATCTCGGGCAGGTGGCCCTCGAACTGCACGTCGACCACGGGGCCGATGACCTGGGTGATCTTGCCGACCTTGTTGGAGCCGGTGCCGGGGAGTGCGGTGTTCGCCATGGTAAACCTACCCTTCAAGCTGTGCGGTCGGGTCGCGGTGCCTCAGAGGGCTTCCGCGCCCGAGATGATCTCGATGAGTTCCTTGGTGATCATGGCCTGACGGGTCCGGTTGTAGACCAGCGTCTGCTTCTTGATCATTTCGCCCGCGTTGCGGGTGGCCGAGTCCATGGCGCTCATGCGGGCGCCCTGCTCGGAGGCGGCGTTCTCCAGGAGCGCCCGGTAGATCTGCACCGTCAGGTTCTTCGGCAGCAGCGTCTCCAGGATCGCCTCCTCGGACGGCTCGAATTCCAGGGCGGCGTTGCCGGCGGCCGCCTTCGCGGTCGTGTCGGCAGCGGGCAGCTCCGCCGGGATCAGGCGCTGGGCGGTCGGGATCTGCGAGATCACCGAGCGGAACTCGGAGTAGAACAGGGTCGCGACGTCGAACTCGCCGGCCTCGAAGCGCGTCAGGATCTTGTCGGCGATGCTGGCGGCGAACTCGTAATCCACCGGCCGGTTGCCGCGGATATCCGTGCTCTCGACGATCTGGTCGCGGTACTGGCGGCGCAGCGCGTCGAGGCCCTTCTTGCCCACCGTCATGATCTTGACGGTCTTGCCCTCGGCGGCGAGCTTCTGAGCGTATTCGCGCACCGCGAGGCGGACGATCGACGAGTTGAACGCGCCGGCGAGGCCGCGGTCACCGGTGCAGACCACCAGCAGGTGCGTCTGCTCCGAGCCGGTGCCGGAGAGAAGCTTCGGGGCGCCGACGCCGCCGACGAGGTTGCCGGCGAGGTTGCCGAGCACCGCGGACATCTTCTCGGCGTAGGGACGGCCGGCCTCGGCGGCCATCTGCGCCCGGCGCAGCTTGGCGGCGGCGACCATCTGCATGGCCTTGGTGATCTTCTGCGTCGCCTTCACCGAGGTGATGCGGTTGCGCAGGTCCTTCAAACTCGCCATCGGGTGAGGTCCAGGTCCGTTCTATGGGCCTCTCCTTCCCTCGGCGGGAAGGAGCCGGAAGTGCGGGCGGTGCAGCGGGGACCGGGATCCCCCCGCACCACCCGAGATCCCTCCCCGCGGGGAGGGGCCTCACATCAGCCGATCGACTTGGCGACGCTCTCGACGACGCTCTTGAGCTTGCCGGCGTTCTCGTCCGACAGGTCCTTGGAGGCGGCGATCGAGTCGAGCAGGTCCTTGTGCTTGGAGCGCAGGGTGCTCAGCAGCGAGTCCTCGAAGGCGCGGACCTTGGTCACCGGGAGCTTGTCCAGGTAGCCGTTCACGCCGGCGTAGATCACCGCGACCTGCTCCTCCATCTTCAGCGGCGAGAACTGCGGCTGCTTGAGGAGCTCGGTGAGGCGGGAGCCGCGGTTCAGCAGCGCCTGAGTCGAGGCGTCGAGATCCGAGCCGAACTGCGCGAAGGCCGCCATCTCGCGGTACTGCGCGAGCTCGCCCTTGATCTTGCCGGCGACCTTCTTCATCGCCTTGGTCTGGGCCGAGGAGCCCACCCGCGACACCGAGAGGCCGACGTTCACCGCCGGGCGCACGCCCTGGTAGAACAGGTCGGTCTCGAGGAAGATCTGGCCGTCGGTGATGGAGATCACGTTCGTCGGAATGTAGGCCGAGACGTCGTTGGCCTGAGTCTCGATGACCGGCAGGGCCGTCAGCGAGCCGGCGCCGGCGGCGTCGCCCATCTTGGCGGCGCGCTCCAGCAGGCGGCTGTGGAGGTAGAACACGTCGCCCGGATAGGCCTCGCGGCCCGGCGGGCGGCGCAGCAGGAGCGACATCTGGCGGTAGGCCACGGCCTGCTTGGACAGGTCGTCGTACACGATCACGGCGTGCATGCCGTTGTCGCGGAAGTACTCGCCCATGGCGCAGCCGGCGAAGGGCGCGATGAACTGCATCGGCGCGGCGTCCGACGCGGTGGCGGCGATGACGATGGAGTATTCCAGGGCGCCCTGGTCCTCCAGCACCTTCACGAACTGGGCCACCGTCGAGCGCTTCTGGCCGATGGCGACGTAGATGCAGTAGAGCTTGGCCTTCTCGTCACCGCCGGCGGTGTGGCCCGGCTTCTGGTTGAGGATCGTGTCGAGGGCGATGGCGGTCTTGCCGGTCTGGCGATCGCCGATGATCAGCTCGCGCTGGCCGCGGCCCACCGGGATCAGGGCGTCGATCGCCTTGAGGCCCGTGGCCATCGGCTCGTGCACCGACTTGCGCGGGATGATGCCCGGGGCCTTCACGTCGACGCGGCGACGCTCGGTGGACTGGATCGGTCCCTTGCCGTCGATCGGGTTGCCGAGGGCGTCGACGACGCGGCCGAGGAGCCCCTTGCCGACCGGCACGTCCACGATGGCGCCGGTGCGCTTGACGGTCTGACCTTCCTTGATCTCGCGGTCGGAGCCGAAGATCACGATGCCGACGTTGTCCTGCTCGAGGTTCAGGGCCATGCCGCGCACGCCCGACTCGAACTCGACCATCTCGCCGGCCTGGACGTTGTCGAGGCCGTAGGCGCGGGCGATGCCGTCGCCGACGGACAGGACCTGCCCGACCTCGGAGACCTCGGCCTCTTCGCCGAAGTTCTTGATCTGGTCTTTCAGGATCGCGGAGATCTCGGCGGCGCGGATGTCCATACTCGGGCCTCTGTCGCTGATGCGTCTATGCGTGTTCGGTTCGGATGGGGGCGCTTATCGCGCGGCCCGCATCGCGAGGCGGATACCGTTGAGCTTGGTCTTGAGAGAGGCGTCGACCATGCGCGAGCCCATCTTCACGACGAGGCCGCCGATCAGGCTCGGGTCGACCACGAGGTCGACGTCGACGTCGGCCTTGGCGATGTCGCGCAGCGACGCCTTGATCTCCTCGATCACCGCGTCGGACGGCCTCTCGGCCACGCGCACCTGGGCCCGGACGATGCCCTTCGAGTCCTGGACCAGGGCCCGGAACGCGTCGATCATGTCGGGGAGCGCGAAGAGCCGGCGGTTCGAGGCCGCGAGGCGGATGAAGTTTCCGGCCAGGCCGCCGATCCCGGCCTTGTCGAGCACGGCGCCGATCGCGGCCTCCTGCTCCTCGGCGCTGAAGACCGGGCTGCGGACGAGGCGGCGGAGATCCGCGCTCTCCTTCAGCAGCCCATCGAATTGATTGAGGGACTCGGCGACCGCGTCGACCTGGCGCTCGTCGCGCGCGAGTTCGAACAGGGCGGAAGCGTACCGGCCCGCCACGCCTGCGACCAGGGGACCAGCCTCGGAACCGTTCTGCGCCACCCGTCGCTCTCTTCTCTGGTTGCCCGCCCGCTCCGCGCGCTCCGGCTGGAGCGCGGTGCGAGACCGTTCGGGACGTGGGATCGCGCCGACAGCGGACAGGTCGAGAACTGTCCTCGTGGCGCGGCGACCGCCTAGCATGCCAGCATGGCCGCGCGCAACACGGCAGGCGCGCGTCGCTGCGCGTCAGGACGGCGGAAGTGTGACGCGGGGAACGCGTCAGCAGGCGAGCCGGTCGCAGCGCCGCACGCTCGCGATCATCTTGGCCATGGCGCCGGCGCCCGGATGGCCGAGGATGCCGCTGTTGCCGAGGACGTAGGACGGCGTCGCGTAGAGGCCGAGATCCGCGGCCATCCGCATCTGGCTCTTGAGCGCCGCGCGCACCTCCTCGCTGTCGGCGATCGCCTCCACTTCTGCCTGCGGGATCCCGAGCGCGGCCGCGGCCGTGAGCGCGCCCGGCCCGTCGATGCGGCCGGGCTTGCCCAGCAGCGTCTGGTAGAAGCGCCACGCCGCCTCGGAGCCGAGCTTGCGCTGCACCGCCAGCATCACCTTGGCGGCCTGCGCCGATTGCGGCGACAGGATCGGGTTGTGGACAAGACCGATCCGCAATTCCGGGTCGCTGTCGTGCAGGGCGACCACGTCGGCGGCCGCCTTCCGGCAGTACGGGCAGTTGAAGTCGAAGAACTCGTAGAGCGTGGTGCCGGCATCCCGCGGCCCGACATAGGTCACGCCGCGCAGGCCCGGGATCTGCCCGGTGATCTCGCCCGGCAGGATCGAGTTCGCCACCGCGCGCCCGTCGTCACCGGTGACCGCGACGCGCTGGCCGTAAGATTGCGCGGAGGCGCCGGTCAGGCCGGCCCCGAGGGCGGCGGCCGCGGCGAGGAGGAGGCGTCGCGAGACAGGCTTCGAAACAGGCATGGACTCGTCCGGGGCGTGGCTGTCCCGCTCCGGCCGCGCCGAAGCGGAGCCGGACCAGGACCAGGGGGTCGAGTTGGTTTGATGGCCGAGCGGCGTGAACGTCGCCCTACCGCGTGGCCGGCGCGGCCTAGCGCAGCCCCTTCGGCCGGTCGCCGGTCGCCCAGGCCAGGGCCTGCTCTAGCCGGTCGTTGCCCCAGAACAGCTCGCCGTCGTCGGCCAGGAAGGTCGGCGCCCCGTAGATCCCGCGGGAGCGCGCCTCCTCGACGCTGACCCGGAGCTTGGTCTTGTTGGCCTCGGCGGCGGCGGCCCGCACGGTCTGCGTGCCGTCGAGCCCGAGCGAATCGAGGATCTCCGCCACGGCCGCCGGCTCCGCGATCGAGCGGCCCTCGGCGAAGCTCGCGGTGAAGACCGCCTTCGAGAACGGCACCAGCCACGCCTGGTCCTGGCCGAGGATCGCGACCCGCACCGCGCTGAGGCTGTTCTGTGGAAACTGGGCGGGGCGCGTCACCGGCGGCAGGCCGAGGCGGGCGGCCTCGCGCTCGACGTCGCGCCACATGTTCTTGCCCTTGGCCGCGTAGAGGTTGAACGGCGAGGTGGTCCAGCCCTGCGCGGCGAAGAGCGGCCCGACCAGGAAGGGGCGCCACCGGATCGCCACGTCCGCCTCGGCGGCGGCGGCCTCGACGCGCATGGCCGCGAGGTAGGAGTAGGTGGAGGCGAATTCGTACCAGAACTCCAGAATTGGCTGGCGCGCCATAGACTTCGCTTCTCCGATGCACTCTCGCGGCGATGACGACTGGCAACGCCCGCGCCGTTTCTGACACAGCCGCAAGGCCGCCGTGAGGCGAAACGCGGCCGATCCTCCGGCATTTGGCCTACGCGCGAGATGGCGCGCCGGTTGCAGGCCGGTGACACCCGCGATAAGCCGCAGACGCCCCGTCCCAGTTCCGGAAGCCGCATGTCCGTCCCCGCGAAGAGCCCCGTGAAGAAGGTCGTGCTGGCCTATTCCGGCGGCCTCGACACATCGATCATCCTGAAGTGGCTGCAGACCACCTACGGCTGCGAGGTCGTGACCTTCACGGCCGATCTCGGCCAGGGCGAGGAGCTGGAGCCCGCCCGCCGCAAGGCGGAGCTGCTCGGCATCAAGCCCGAGAACATCTACATCGAGGACCTGCGCGAGGAATTCGTCCGCGACTACGTCTTCCCGATGTTCCGGGCGAACGCCGTCTACGAGGGCGTCTACCTGCTCGGCACCTCGATCGCCCGGCCGCTGATCGCCAAGAAGCAGATCGAGATCGCCGAGAAGGTCGGCGCCGACGCGGTCTGCCACGGCGCCACCGGCAAGGGGAACGACCAGGTCCGGTTCGAGCTCGGCTACTACGCGCTCAAGCCGGACGTCACGGTGATCGCGCCCTGGCGCGAGTGGGACCTGCGCTCCCGCGAGCAGCTCATCGCCTTCGCCGAGCAGCACCAGATCCCGATCGCCAAGGACAAGCGCGGCGAGAGCCCGTTCTCGGTGGACGCCAACCTCCTGCACGCCTCCTCCGAGGGCAAGGTGCTGGAGGATCCGGCCGTCGAGGTGCCGGACTACGTCTACTCGCGCACGCTCTCGCCCGAGGAGGCGCCCGACCAGCCGACGATCATCACGATCGGGTTCGAGCGCGGCGACGCCGTCTCGATCGACGGCGAGAACCTGTCGCCCGCGAGCCTGCTGGCCAAGCTCAACGAGCTCGGCCGCGCCAACGGCATCGGCCGGCTCGACCTCGTGGAGAACCGCTTCGTCGGCATGAAGAGCCGCGGCATGTACGAGACGCCCGGCGGCACGATCCTGCTGCCGGCGCACCGCGCCATCGAGTCGATCACGCTGGACCGGGGCGCCGCGCACCTCAAGGACCAGCTCATGCCGCAATACGCCGAGCTGATCTACAACGGCTTCTGGTTCTCGCCGGAGCGCGAGATGATCCAGGCCCTGATCGACAAGAGCCAGGAGAAGGTCACCGGCACGGTGCGGCTGAAGCTCTACAAGGGCGGCGTCCACGTCGTCGGCCGCGAGAGCCCGCACTCGCTCTACGACCAGGATCTCGTGACCTTCGAGGAGGGTGCTGTCGCCTACGATCACCGCGACGCGGCCGGGTTCATCAAGCTCAACGCCCTGCGGCTGCGCACGCTGGCCCAGCGGAAGAAGCGCGAGGGCTGAGCCCGCTTCCGGTCGCCGCCGCGCGGGCGGCGACCGGCCTCGGCCGTCAGGCGGGCAGCCAGCGCTCGGCCGCCCGACGGAAGTCACCGGGTCCAAGATCGGCGTAGCGCAGGAAGATCTGCAGCGCGGGCTGCAGCTCGCGGTGGAGGCGCACGAGCCGCGTCTCCGCGTCCTCGTCGTCGTTCGCGGCCGCGCCCGGCACGCCGGCGAGATGGCGCTTCATCGCGTCCGTGTAGGCGCCGTCCGCGCCGTAGGGCCGCTCCGGATCGACGCGCGGCACCCCCTGCTCGGCATTCCACCCGATATGCAGCCGCGGGATCAGGGCGAGGTGCTCGGGCGTCACCGCGAAGGTGATGACGTCCGGTGTCTCGCCGGTCGCCGCGTCGCGGAAGACGTCGCCGACCGCGCTCGGGTCGAGCTTCGCCAGGCCGTTGTGGTACTGGTACCGGCCCGGCTTCAAGTGCGCGTTCTGGACGAAGACCGCGAGGCCGTCCTCCAGCGCCCGGTGCTCCTCCTCGGCGCCCTCGTCGTCGCCGGTAACGTTGGCGATGTCGCCGTCGCGATCCAGGCTGCCGTAGGGCGCCGCGGGGTGGATGGTCGGTGCGCCCGGCGCGGCGCCGCCCCAGGCGACGACCATCCGGCGGATCAGGGCGATGCGCTCCAGGCTCAGGTCGTAAACGGCATCGCTCATCGTGGGTCGGTCCCGGGTCTCACGCTTGGAAGGCCCGTCTTACAGAGGCGCACCGCCCCCTGCTACCGCCGCAGGCAGCCCGTCAGCCCGTCGATCTGCCCCATCATGGCCTGGATCCGCGCGGCCCGTCGGCGCACGCCGGGAGAGGGCCGGCCGGCGCTGCGGGTGATCGGGTTCGGCAGGACGGCGGCGAGGAGGGCGGCCTCGTTGCGGGTCAGCCGGCTCGCGTCCTTGCCGAACCAGTGCCGGCTCGCGGCCTGCGCACCGTAGATCCCGTCTCCCCACTCGGCGACGTTGAGGTAGATCTCCATCATGCGGCGCTTGCCCCAGAGCGTGTCGAGCGCCAGCGCCAGCGGGATCTCGATGGCCTTGCGGATGTAGGAGCGGCCGGGCCAGAGGAAGACGTTCTTGACCGTCTGCATGGCGATCGTGGAGGCGCCGCGGCTCGGCGAGTCCTCGTCCTCGACCACGTCGCGGATCGCGCCGAAATCGACGCCGTGATCCAGGCAGAAGCGCTGATCCTCCGAGGCGATCACGGCCTGGGGCAGGGCCGGCGCGATGGCCGAGAGCGGGACCGGATCGCGGCTCACCGGCTGAAGCGTCAACCACCGTCCCAGCATCAGGGTCGACGGCGGCATCACCGCGCTATAGACGAGCGCCAACGTCAGCGCGAGGACGAACCCGACGGCGGGGAGCAGCAGCAGCGCTCCCACGGCCTGGCGGACGCGGCGGGAACGGCGCGGGCGCGCGAGCGGAAGGTCGCGACCTGCCGTCTCCCGCCTGCGTCGAGCCCCGTCCACCGTGAGTCCGTCCCCGCCCAACTGACACCCGATTGGTTTCCGCAAGGCCAGGACCGGACGTAAGCCCGATGACCCCGACCCCCTCAACGCAGGCACCGACCGGTTCGGTCAAGGCAGTCACGCCGGCCGCCGATTTTACCCACAGGTTGACGGAGGTCGCCGGCACCGTCGAGACCTTCCTGGTCGAGCGCCTCGGCCCCGCGGTCGGACCCGGCGAGATCGCCCGGCCGCCGCGCCTGATGGAGGCGATGCGCCACGCGGTGCTCGGCGGCGGCAAGCGCCTCCGGCCGTTCCTGGCCATCGAGACCGCCCGGATGCTCGGCGGCTCCGAGGCCGCCGCGCTGGCGGCCGGCGCCGGCGTCGAGCTGGTCCATTGCTACAGCCTCGTCCACGACGACCTGCCGGCGATGGACGACGACGACATGCGCCGCGGCAAGCCCACGGTCCACAAGGCCTACGACGAGGCCACCGCCATCCTGGTCGGTGACGCCCTGCAGACGCTGGCCTTCGAGATCGTCGCCGACCCGGCCTGGCAGCCGGACGCGCGCGTCCGCGCCGATCTCGTGCTCGGCCTCGCCCGCGCCTCGGGCCTGGGCGGCATGGTCGGCGGCCAGCTCCTCGACCTCACCGCCGAGGGCCGGTTCGGCGCGGCCAACATGGACGTGGACGACACCCTGCGGATGCAGGCGATGAAGACCGGGGCGATCCTGGCCTTCTCGGTCGAGGCCGGGGCGATCGTCGGCGGCGCCGACAAGGACCAGCGGGCCGCCCTCCTGCGCTACGGCCTCGCCCTGGGGCAGGCCTTCCAGATCGCCGACGACATCCTCGACCGGGAAGCTTCGCCCGAGGCCATGGGCAAGGCCACCGGCAAGGACAAGGATGCCGGCAAGGCGACGCTCGTCGACCGTCTCGGCATCGACGGCGCCCGCGCCGAGTGCGACCGCCTCGTCGGCGTCTGCGAGGACGCGGTGTCGTCCTGGGGGGAGGGCGCCCGCGTCCTGCGCGACGCCGCCCGCTTCACGGTCGCCCGCAAGACCTGATCGCGCCGGGCGGGGAAACCCGCCGGCCGCCTCGGGCGGCCGGGCCGGGCCCGACCACCGCGAGCACCGCGCCACGTCCGCGGTCGGCGCGCCACGGGCGGTCGCGACACCGCCGGATCGACGCGCTCCGCGGGGCGGACCCGCGCCGTCCCGATCGGGGCGATCCGAACCGGACGCGGGGCCGCGGAGCGCGCGGCGCCCGTCAGAGCCGGTTGTTCTTGTTGTGGACGTCGAGGCACACGGCGGCGAGCAGGACGACGCCCTTGATCACCTGCTGCCAGTCGACGCCGATCCCCAGGATCGACATGCCGTTGTTCATGATGCCGATGATGAAGGCGCCGATCACGACACCCGAGACCTTGCCGATGCCGCCCGCCGCCGAGGCGCCGCCGATGAAGCAGGCGGCGATCACGTCGAGCTCCATGCCGACGCCGGCCTTGGAATTCGCGGTGTTGAGCCGCGCGACGAAGATCATGCCGGCGAGACCCGCCAGCGCGCCCATGTTGGCGAAGGTCAGGAAGGTCAGCCTCTCGGTCTTGATGCCAGAGAGGCGCGCGGCCTTGATGTTCCCGCCCAGCGCGTAGATCCGGCGCCCGATCGTCGTCCGCGTCGTCACGAAGCCGTAGAGCGTCACCAGCGCCAGCAGCACGAGGAGCACGTTGGGCAGGCCCCGGTAGGCGCTCATCTGCCAGGCGAACGCCAGGATCAGGATGGCGGTCACGCCGTTGCGGCCGATGAACGCCGCCACGGAGTCCGCCGGGCTCCCGTTCCGCAGCCGCGCCTGCCGCCTTCGCCAGCCGAGCCCGATCAGCGTCGCGACCAGCGCGAGGGCGATCAGGACGGAGGTCCAGGGTCCGGCGACATTGACGAGGAAGCCCTTGGCGAGGAGCTGGAACACCTCCGGGAACGGCCCGACGGAGGTGCCCTGGAGCAGCACCTGCGTCAGGCCGCGGAACACCATCATGCCGGCCAGGGTGACGATGAAGCTCGGTATGGCGAGGTAGGCCACGAAGTAGCCCTGCAGACCGCCGATGGCCGCCCCCACCGCGAGGCACAGGAGGGCGGCCGGGACCGGGTCGACGTGGAAGCGGACCATCAGCAGGGCTGCGAGCGCCCCCACGAATCCGACCACCGAGCCGATCGACAGGTCGATGTGCCCGGCCACGATGACCAGCAGCATCCCGAGCGCCATCACCACGACGTAGCTGTTCTGGAGAATCAGGTTGGTCAGGTTCAGCGGCTGGAACAGGACGCCGCCCGTCGCGACCTCGAAGAACAGCGTGATCACCGCCAGTGCGACGACGAGCCCGTAGGCGCGCAGCTGCGCCACCGGCAGGCGGCCGCGCCGGGCCCGGACCTCCCCCGTCGCGGCCGCGGCGGCCGGGATGATGTCGCTGCCGGGCCTCATGGATTTGCTCGCTGTGATGTCGGTCATCCGTTCAGGCCCCTGGAGCGCATGATCGCGCGCATGATCGCTTCCTGGCTGGCCTCGCCGCGATCGAACGCGCCCACGAACCGCCCCTCGTTCATCACGTAGATGCGGTCGCAGAGGCCGAGCAGTTCCGGCATCTCGGACGAGATCATGAGGACGCCGCGCCCGTCCTCGGCCAGCTCGTTGATGATGCTGTAGATCTCGTACTTGGCGCCGACATCGATGCCGCGCGTCGGCTCGTCGAGGATCAGCACCTTGGGCTGCGTGAACAGCCACTTGCTCAGCACGACCTTCTGCTGATTGCCGCCCGACAGGTGCACGGTCGGCTGCGTCACCCCGAGGGAGCGGATGCGCATCTTGGTGCGGTAGCCGGTCGCGACCCGGTGCTCGGCCGCCTCGTCGATCACCGCGGCGGTGGAGATGCCCGGCAGGTTCGCGAGGGTCGTGTTCCGGGCGATGTCCTCGCCGAGCACCAGCCCGAGCTGCTTGCGATCCTCGGTGACGTAGGCGAGGCCGGCCGCGATCGCCCGGTCGATCGTCGAGACGTCGACCTCGACACCGTCGATCCGGACGGTGCCCCGGATGCCCTGCCCGTAGGACCGGCCGAAGAGGCTCATGGCGAGCTCGGTCCGACCGGAGCCCATCAGGCCCGCGATCCCGACGATCTCGCCCCTGCGCAGGCTCAGGCCGACGTCGCGCACCACCGCCCGCTCGGCGTGGACCGGGTGATGAACCGTCCAGTCGCGCACCTCCATCAGCACCGCGCCGATCCGCGGCGTGCGGACGGGGTAGCGGTTCTCCAGCGTGCGGCCGACCATCGCCCGGATGATGCGGTCCTCGTCGATCGGGCCGCCGCGGCAGTCGAGGGTCTCGACGGTGGTGCCGTCGCGCAGGACCGTGATCCGATCGGCCACCTTGGCGATCTCGCTGAGCTTGTGGGAGATCAGGATCGACGCGATGCCCTGCGCCTTGAAGCGCAGCAGCAGTTGCAGCAGCGCCGCGCTGTCGGTCTCGCTCAACGACGCGGTCGGCTCGTCGAGGATCAGCAGCTTGACCTCCTTGGAGAGCGCCTTGGCGATCTCCACGAGCTGCTGCTTGCCAACACCGAGATGGGTGACGAGGGTGTCGGGGCTCTCGTCGAGTCCCACCGTCGCCATCAGCGCGCGGGCGCGGGCGTGGACACGGTCCTGGTCGATGATGCCGAAGCGGGCCGGCTCGTTGCCGAGGAAGATGTTCTCGGCGATCGACAGGTACGGCACCAGGGCCAATTCCTGGTGGATGATCACGATGCCGAGGCGCTCGCTGTCCGTGATGTCCCGGAAGTGGCCCGGCCGGCCCTCGTAGGTGATGTCGCCCGTGTAGGACCCGTGGGGATACACGCCGCTCAGAACCTTCATCAGCGTCGACTTGCCGGCCCCGTTCTCGCCGATCAGGGCGAGGATCTCGGCGGGCTCGACGGTGAGATTCACGTCGTCGAGAGCCTTCACACCGGGGAAGGTCTTGGAGATTCCCCGCATTTCGAGGACGGGCTGCATGCGGCGCCTACCAGCTCGGACTGCACGTTCGGCCCCCGCGCCGGCCATCGCGGCGCGGGGATGGGATCGGGCGGAGCCGCCGGGCTCCATCCCGGCTGCGATCACTTGAGCTGGTCGAGCGTGTAGTACCCGGTATCGACCAGGGCCTGCTTCCAGTTGGCCTGGGTGACGATCACCGGCGTGAGCAGGTAGGAGGGGACGACCTTCTTGCCGTTGCTGTAGGTCTTCACATCGTTGACTTCGGGCTGTCGGCCGGCCTCGATGGCGTCGATCATCGCCACCGCCACCTTGGCCAGATCCCGGGTGTCCTTGAAGATGGTCGCCGTCTGCTCTCCGGCGATGATCGACTTGACCGATTGCAGCTCGGCGTCCTGGCCGCTGATCACCGGCAGCTTCACGTCGCCCGAACCGTAGCCGACGCTCTTCACCGACGAGAGGATCGCCGTGGAGATGCCGTCGTAGGGCGAGAGCACGGCGTCGAGATGGGCGGTGCCGTAATAGGCCGAGAGCAGGTTATCCATCCGCGCCTGAGCGGTCGCCGCGTCCCAGCGCAGGGTGGACACCTTGTCCATGCCGAACTGGCCCGAGCGCACCACGAGCCTCCTCGCGTCGATGTAGGGCTTCAGCACCGACAGGGCGCCGTCGTAGAAAAAGTATGCGTTATTGTCGTCGGGCGAACCGCCGAACAGCTCGATGTTGAAGGGGCCCTTCCCGTCCTTCAGGCCGAGGGCGTCGACGATGGATGTCGCCTGCTGAACGCCGACCTTGTAGTTGTCGAAGGTGGCGTAGTAATCAACGTGCGGCGTCCCTCTGATGAGCCGGTCGTAGGCGATCACCCGGACGCCGCGCTCGCCCGCCTTCGACAGCACATCGCTGAGGGTCGTGCCGTCGATGGAAGCGATCACCAGGATCTTCGCGCCCGTGGTGAGCATGTTCTCGATCTGGGCGAGCTGCGTCGGGATGTCGTCGTCGGCGTATTGCAGGTCCGGCTTGTAGCCCTTGGCCTTCAGAAGCCTGACGATGTTGTTGCCGTCGTCGATCCAGCGCTGCGACGACTTGGTCGGCATGGCGACCCCGATCGGATCCCCACCGGCCGCCTGCACCGATGTCACGGCCGACGCTCCCAGGAGCGACAGGCCCAGGAAGTATGTGAGAAAGGTCTGCCTGGCGTTCATAAGCCCCCCTCATGTTCACAGCTGGACTTCGTTCTGAGCTGAAGCGAGTCCGTGCTTTTGTTTTTATCGACGCGTTGCTCTTGTTACTGCGAATTGCTCTCTGACTGCCCGGATCTATGGACAGTCCTCAGCTGATGTCGGCCCGTCCGACGTCGCGCCAGCCGGCCCGGATGACGTCGCCGGATCGGCAAGGCGCAGCGAGAGTCCGGCGCCGCCGACGTCCCCTTCGAGAGACCGACCGCGACCCCGGACTCGCCCGCCTCCAAATTTGTATGAGTTATGAAACGGGCCGTCAATCGGCCCGGACAGGGTGCCGGCACGCCGCGCGGGCTCGGGCAGGGGTGGGTGCGAAGCGGGCTCGGGCGCGGTTCGATCGCCTGCTGGCGCGCTCCGTTCGGGCGCGGCGGGGCGCACGGCCCCGGGGGCAGGCGTCCACCCGGGTTCCCCGACAGGCCGCCGCGGGCAGGCAGCCGGTCGGAATCGCGCGGCCGCTCGACCGGTGCGGCGGCCGCGGCCGCTCGGCGCGATCGGATCGGGGGTGGGCTGTGTCGAGCCTTGTCTCGCCGGGCGGAGTCGGCGCGCGTCGCTGCGCGGACCCCAGAACCGTGGCGGTTCAGCCGCGGCCGACGAACGGCATCTTGGTGGCCATGATGGTCATGAACTGCACGTTGGCCTCCAGCGGCAGGCTCGCCATGGAGAGCACGGCCTGACCGACATGGTCCGGATCCATCACCGCCTCGGCCCGCAGGGACCCGTCCGCCTGCGGGACGCCAGCCTTCATCTTGCCGCCCATGGGCGTGTCGGCGTTACCGATATCGATCTGGCCGCAGGCGATGTCGTAGGCCCGCCCGTCGAGGGAGGTCGCTTTGGTCAGCCCGGTGACGGCGTGCTTGGTCGCCGTGTAGGCGATGGAGTTCGGGCGGGGCGCGTGGGCCGAGATCGAGCCGTTGTTGATGATCCGGCCGCCCCGGGGATCTTGGTCGCGCATGATCCGGAAGGCGTGCTGCGTGCACAGGAACAGCGCCGTGAGGTTGGTGTCGACCACCTGCCGCCAGGTCTCGAGGGGCAGGTCCTCGAGGGGGACCGCCGGAGCGCCGATCCCGGCATTGTTGAACAGCAGGTCGAGACGGCCGAACTCCGCCTTGGTGCGCGCGAACAGGGCGGCGATCGAGTCGGGATCGGTCACGTCGGTGGGGACCGCCAGGGCCCCGTGGCCGATCTGCGCGGCGACCTCGTCGAGGGGGGCCTGACGCCGCCCGGAGAGGACGACGCGCCATCCGGCCCCGGCGAGCGCCAGGGCGGCGGCCTTGCCGACACCCGTCCCGGCCCCGGTCACGATCGCGATCCGCTCAAGCCCCGACATGCGTTCCTCCGGTTCCGGTGTTGCACCGCCTGTAGCGGATGGCCGCCGCCGCGCGAATACGTCGGCGTTTCAGATGCGGGCCGCGGTCACGGGGCGTACCGGCGCGCGCCATGCGCTATGATGGTCTGAAAGACGCGGGGATGGGAACGGAACGATGGGGCTGGGTTCGTCGGCAGGCCTGCGCGGGACGATCGACGCGGCGGTTCCGGCGTGAGCGCACCCGAGATCCCGTTCCTGGCCGGGCTCGACGCGCCGGCGGTCGCGGCCGTGCGGGCCCGGATGGTGCCGGTGGCGGTGCCGGGCGGCCGCACTCTGTTCGAGCAGGGCGATACCGGGGACGCCCTATACACGCTGGTCTCCGGGGCGGTCGGCGTCTCGGCCCGCGACCATGCCGGGCGGCCGACCCGGATCGCGCGCCTGCGGCCGCCCGAGACGTTCGGGGAGATGGCCCTGCTGTCGGACGCCCCGCGGGCGGCCACCGTGATGGCACTGCGCGATTCGCACCTCCTGCAGCTCACCAGGGACGCGTTCGAGGCGGTGATCGCCGAGCACCCGCACACGCTCCTCTACTTCGCCCGGATGCTCGCCGACCGCCTGCGGGCGATCTACGACGGCTACTCCGTCCACCACGCACCGCGGATCTTCACGATCCTGGCGGTGACCGAGGGGCCGGATCCGGCGCGGGTGGCGCGGCAGCTCGCCGCCGCCTTCGACGTCCTGCTGCCCGGAGAGACCGGCTGCCTGACCGACTGGCCGGAGGGCGCCGACGAGGCGTGGTTCCAGGCCTTCGAGGGCGACCACGCGCGCACGATCTTCGCGGCGCACGACATCGATTGCCCCTGGTGCCGGCAGAGCCAGCGGCGGGGCGACCACGTCCTGCTCCTGGCCGAGCCCGGCGCGCCGCCGCGTCCGGGCGCGGCGGCCTATCTCGACCGGGTGCGCTCCGACTGGATCCGCATGGATCTCGTCGTGCGCCAGGATCCCGGGGCCCGGCGCCCGAAAGCCCTCCATCCGGAGGTCGCCGTGCTGCCGGCGGCGATGCGCATCCAGGTCCGGGACGGCGACCGCGCGGATCTGCATCGCCTCGCGCGGCTCGCCAGCGGGTCGGCCCGGGGCCTCGTCCTCGGCGGCGGTGGCGCGCGGGGGCTCGCCCATCTCGGGGTGCTCAAGGCCCTCGACGAGGTCTCCTGCGCGCCGGACTTCGTCGGCGGGACCAGCATGGGGGCGATCATCGCGGCGAGCCTCGCCATGGGCTGGAGCGTCGCGGAGATCCAGGCGCAGATCGAGGCGTTCTTCGCCACCAGCAACCCGATCAACGACTACACGCTGCCGCTGCACGCGCTGACCCGCGGCGCCAAGGTCGATGCCGGCCTCGCGGCGCGCTACGGCGGTGTGCGCATCGAGGACCTCTGGCTGCCGTTCTTCTGCGTCTCGTCGAACCTGACGACCGGCAACACCATGGTTCACCGCTCGGGCGACCTGCCGAAGGCCCTGCGCGCCAGCATCGCGATCCCCGGCCTCCTGCCGCCCGTGCTCTGCGACGAGGGCGTCCTGGTCGACGGCGGCATGATGAACAACCTTCCGGCCGACGTCGCCGCCGGGCTGGAGCGCGGGCCGGTCCTGGCCGTCGATGTCGGGACCGACCGGGCGTTCCAGGACATGCCGCGGCGCGGCTGGAGCGGCCGGCTCATGCGCAAGCTGATCGGCTCGCCGCTGGCGATGCCGGGACTGGCACCGCTGCTGCTGCGCGCCGCCACCGTGTCGAGCGACTCGCAGAGCCTGATGGCGGCCGCCCACGCGACCGCGGTGCTCAAGCCGCAGCTCTCCGGCATCGACCTGCGGGCGTGGTCGCGCTTCCGGGAATCGGCGGAGCTGGGCTACCGGGAAACCCGCGCGGGCATCGCGACCGGCACCCTCGCGCGCTGGCTCGACCCGGTGCGCTGAGATGTCCGCGTGCGCAGGCGCACGCGCGGCGCCCGTGGCCCTGTAACCCGGAGCGTCCGGCGACGATCTCCGCTGCAACGCGTCGTTCGGAGACCGGACCCATGACCCAGCTCGCCACGCCCCTGACCGGCACCGTGCCCGGTTCCCCGCAAGATCGGCGCACCGCGACCGACCATTCCGCGCCGCAATCCCTGCTGCACGGCGCCGCCTTCGTGCTGCTGTGCCTCTGGACGCGGACCGCGCCGGAGCGCCTGCGCGACCAGCTCTCCCCGGAAGCCGGCGACGGCGCCGCGCTCGGCTTCTGAGCGGATCGGACCGGCAGCCGCGCGCGTTCCCCGCCGCGAGGGATGCCGGGCATGACGGAGCGCGCGAGGATGACCGTCGCGGGAGTGAAGTTTCGCCGGATCGCCCTGCCTGAGGTCGCCCTGCACGTGGCCGAGGCGGGCCCCGAGACGGGTCCGCCGACCATCCTGCTGCACGGCTTCCCGGAATCCTGGTACGGGTGGCGCCACCAGATCGGGCCCCTCGCCGAGACGGGTCTGCGGATCATCGCGCCGGACCAGCGGGGCTACGGACTCAGCGACAAGCCTGCGGGGATCGCCGCCTACCACCTGGACCGGCTGGCAGGCGACGTCCTGGCGCTGGCCGACGCCTGCGGCGCGCCCGCGGTGCGGCTGGTCGGCCACGACTGGGGCGGCCTCGTCGCCTGGTGGGTGGCGAGCCGCCACCCCGAGCGGATCGACCGGCTGGCGATCCTCAACGCGCCGCATCCGGCCGTCGTCGGCGCCTACATGCGGCACCATCCGGGCCAGTGGCTGCGCAGCACCTACGTGGGCCTCTTCCAGCTGCCGCGCCTGCCCGAGCGGCTGCTCACGGCGGATCGCTGCCGTGCCCTGCGGCGCGCGCTGACGACCTCCAGCCGTCCGGGCGCCTTCGCGGAGGCCGATCTCGACCACTACGTCGCGGCGTGGCTCCAGCCCGGCGCGATGACCGGCATGCTGAACTGGTACCGGGCCCTGGTGCAGCTGCCCCGGGCGCGGCCGCCGCGGGTGCGGGTGCCGGTGCTGATCCTCTGGGGGCGGCGGGACACCGCGCTGCAACCCGGCCTGGCGGAGGCGAGCCTCGCGTACTGTGACGCCGGCCAACTCCGCTGGTACGAGCGGGCCAGCCACTGGCTCGCCCACGAGGAACCCGAAGCGGTCAACGCCGATCTCGCCGCGTTCCTCCGTTAGCCGCCGGGGCCCCGCGCAGGAACGCCGGCCGGTTCACGCGGGCAAGTTGCAGAACGCTATTCAGTGCACGGACGGTTCTCGGAAGTCTCGGCGCCGGCGCGTTCGAGCACGCGCCGGCCGCAGCGGTAATCCGTGCGCCTTCCGGGAGCCCCGCAACATTTTTCGCCTCCGAATCCGGAACATGACGAGCACTTGCCACTTAGTGGTGGCCCACGAGGGCTGATCGGAGCTACTCCACGATGTCTTTTCGTTCTTTCCTGACCGCGGGTGTGGTCTTCGGCGGCCTCCTGGCCGGAACCGTCGCGTCGCAGGCCGCGCCCGCGATCGCGCAGCCCGGCTTCGCCGGATCCGACATGGTCGAGACCGTGGCGATGCATCGCCACCACCGCATGCATCATCACCGGATGCACCGCCATCACTCGACCCGGCACGAGCGCCGGATGCGGCGCATGAACACGATGCGGCACGGCAACCCGAACGCCCGCAATCCGTCGCGCCCGGGCTACCAGCAGCAGCTCGGCAACACCACGGGCGGCCCGCGCTACTGACATCCGACCCGCGTCCGGATCCCGCACAGGCTGCGCCGGATCCGGGCGCCATCCACCGGCGATGCGCCGTCCGGGCGCCTTCTCCCCAGCCGCGTCGGTTCGCGCAGCCTGATTCGCCCGCGGCGCTCTGCTAAGACGCGGCATGGCCCGAACTGCCGTCCGCCCCACCGCCGACACGACGCCCCCGCCCGGCCTGGACCCGGCCGGCGCGACGCCGATGATGGCGCAGTACATCGAGATCAAGGCCGCCAATCCGGACTGCCTCCTGTTCTACCGGATGGGCGACTTCTACGAGCTGTTCTTCGAGGATGCGGAGACCGCGTCCCGGGCGCTCGGCATCGTCCTGACGAAGCGCGGCAAGCACGCGGGCAGCGAGATCCCGATGTGCGGCGTGCCGGTCGAACGGTCCGACGACTACCTCAACCGTCTCATCGCCCTCGGCCACCGGGTGGCGGTGTGCGAGCAGACCGAGGATCCGGCCGAGGCCAAGAAGCGCGGGCCCAAATCCGTGGTCCGCCGCGAGGTCGTGCGGCTCGTCACCCCCGGCACGATCACGGAGGACCGGCTCCTCGACCCGGCCCGCGCCAACCTCCTCCTGGCGATCGGCCGCCGGAAGACCGGGGAGGGGGCAGTCGCCTACGGCCTCGCCGCGGTGGACATCTCCACCGGCCGCTTCTCCCTGAGCGAGGTCGCGGGCGGCGACCTGTCCGGCGCCATCGCCCGGCACGACCCGCGGGAGATCGTCCTGTCGGAGGCGATCCACGCCGATCCGGCCCTCGCGCGGCTCTGGCAGGAGAGCCGCGCCGCCGTCGTGCCCCTGGCACAGGCCGAGCTCGAGCCCGCCGCCGCCGAACGGCGCCTGCGCGAGCAGTACGGCGTCTCGACCCTGGAGGGGTTCGGCCAGTTCACCCGAGCCGAGATCGCGGCGGCCGGGGCGGCGCTCCTCTACATCGCCCGGACGCAGCTCGCGGCCCGTCCGCCCCTGGCCGTCCCGACCCGCGAGGATGGCGGCGCGACTCTGGCGATCGACGCGGCGACGCGGGCCAACCTCGAACTCACCCGCACCCTGTCGGGGGAGCGCGCCGGGAGCCTCCTCGCCACGATCGACCGGACCGTGACGGCGAACGGGGCGCGACTGCTCGCCGAGCACCTCGCGGGCCCGCTCACCCACCTCGACGCCATCGCCCGGCGGCACGCGGCGGTGGCGTACCTGGTGGAGGACGCGCGCCTGCGCGGCGGCCTGCGCGACGCCCTGGCGCGGGCCCCCGACCTCGCCCGGGCACTCTCGCGGACCGGGCTCGGCCGTGCGGGCCCGCGCGACCTCGCGGCCATCCGCGACGGCCTCGCGGTGGCGGCGGATCTCGGCGCCCGCCTCGCCGCCATCCCCGGTCTCCCGGTGGATCTCGCCCGGCTGGCCGAGCACCTGGCCGAGGCCGACCCGGAGCTCATCGCGACGCTGGCGGCGGCGCTCGCCGACGAGCTGCCCCTGAGCCGGCGCGACGGCGGCTTCGTGCGCGCGGGCTACCACCCGGAGATCGACGAGGCGCGGACCCTCGGCCAGGATTCCCGCAAGGTGATCGCGGCCCTGCAGGCGCGCTACGCCGAGCAGACCGGCTGCCGGACCCTGCGGATCAAGCACAACAACCTGCTGGGCTACTTCATCGAGGTCCCGCAATCCGTCGGCGAGGCCTGCCTGAAGGGCCTGCAGAGCGAGTTCGTCCACCGCCAGACCATGGTGGACGCCATGCGCTTCACCAGCGTCGAGCTGGGCGAGCTGGAGTCGAAGATCTCGGGCGCCTCCGACCGCGCGCTGGCCCTGGAGGCCGCCGTCTTCGACGACCTCGCGGCCCGCGTGCTGGCCCGGGCCGAGCCCATCGCCGAGGTGGCCGAGGCGCTGGCCGGGCTCGACGTGGCGGCGAGCCACGCGGAACTCGCCGTCGAGCTCGACTGGCGGCGCCCCGTGGTCGACGAATCGCTCAGCTTCGTCGTGGTCGGCGGCCGCCACCCGGTGGTCGAGGCGGCCCTGCGCCGGGCCGGCGAGCCGTTCATCGCCAACGATTGCGACCTGTCCGGAGATACGCGCGGCCGGATCCGCCTGATCACCGGCCCGAACATGGGCGGCAAATCGACCTTCCTGCGCCAGAACGCGCTGATCGCGGTGCTCGCCCAGATGGGCGCCTTCGTGCCGGCCGCGGAGGCGCGGATCGGCCGGGTCGACCGGCTGTTCTCCCGCGTCGGCGCCGCCGACGACCTCGCCCGGGGGCAGTCGACCTTCATGGTCGAGATGGTCGAGACGGCGGCGATCCTCAATCAGGCGACGCGGCGCTCCCTGGTGATCCTGGACGAGATCGGCCGCGGCACCGCGACCTTCGACGGCCTGTCGATCGCCTGGGCCTGCCTCGAACATCTCCACGAGGTGAACGCCTGCCGGGCGCTGTTCGCCACGCATTTCCACGAGCTGACGGCCCTCGGCGACCGGCTGGCGCGCCTCGAGAACGCGACCCTGAAGGTGGCCGAGCACCGGGACGGCGTCGTGTTCCTGCACGAGGTCGTGCCGGGGGTCGCCGAGCGCAGCTACGGGCTGCAGGTGGCCCGGCTCGCCGGACTCCCGGGCAGCGTCGTGACCCGGGCCGGGGCGATCCTCAAGAGCCTCGAGAAAGCCGAGCGGGGCCGCCCGGCCCGCGCCCGGATCGACGACCTGCCGCTGTTCGCCGCGCTCGCTCCTCCGCCGCCACCGGAGCCTCCGCCGGAGGATCCGCTGGGCGCGCTGCTCGACGCGATCGATCCGGACGCGCTGACGCCGCGCGAGGCGCTCGACGCGCTCTACCGCCTGAAGCGCGAGCGCGCGGCGCGGGGCTGAGACCCGGCGGCCGCGCCGCGGCGGCTCGGCCCGAAGATCCTCAGGCCGGAGCGGGCGAGAACCCGTCCGGGCAGGCCGGCCCGTCGCGGCCGGCCCGGCGATCGGCCACGTAGTCGAGGGTGCTGGCCACGACGCGCTCGGAATAGGGCTTGGCGATCACCCCGATCGCGCCGGCGAAATCGGCCGGGATGCGCTTGGCGTTGGCGGTCATGAACACCACCGTGGTGCGCCGGTCGGCCGACAGCGCCCGAGCCACGTCGATCCCGGTCGGGCCGTCGACGAGGTGGATATCCACGAGGGCGACGTCGGGCGCCGTGGACCGGCCGAGCGCGATGGCCTCCGTCGCGTTGCCGGCGACGCCGACCGTGACGTGCCCGAGATCGTCCAGCAGGGATTCCAGCTCGAGGGCGATCAGGGCCTCGTCTTCCACGACGAGGATGCGGAGCGCGGCGTCCGCGGCGGCGTTCCCGGTCCCCATGCGCTCCTCGTCCTCCGGCCCCGCGGCCGACGAGCTTGATGCCTCCACGTCGATTTCTCAAGCCAGCTGCTTGAGCGGGATGTCGATCTCGACGGTCGTGCCCGGACCGGCATCCGCCCAGGCGATCGTCCCGCGCATCTGCCGGACCACCATCTCCACGAGATTGCGACCGAAACCCGCCGGGTTCGGCGCCGCCGCGGCGACGCCGACGCCGTTGTCGCGGATCGTCATGTGCATCCCGCCATCGGTGCGGCGGGCGACGATCGACACGCGTCCCTCCCGCTCGTCCGGGAAGGCGTGGCGCAGGGCGTTGGCCGTCAGTTCGTGGATCATCAGCGCGAGGGGGGCCGCCATCGCGGCGGCCACCGCGATCGGTTCGACATCGGCCTCCACCCGGCGCCGCTCCGGGTCGAGGCCGGCATTCATGTCGGCCAGGAACTCGGCCGCGAAGTCGCCGAGGTTGAAGTGCGTGCAGTCGCCCTCGGAGTAGAGCATCCGGTGCGCCGTCGAGAGGGCGCCGATCCGCTCCGCCATGCCCTGGAGCGCGTCCCGCGCCTCGCCCTCGGGCGTGCGCCGCGCCTTCAGGAGCATCAGCGAGGAGATCACCTGAAGATTGTTCTTCACCCGGTGATCGACCTCGTGCAGCAGGGCGGTCTTCTGCTCCAGGGCCGCTGTCAGGTCCTGGGTCCGGGCCGTGACGAGGCGCTCCAGCTCGTCGTTGGTGCCGCGCATCGCCACTTCCATCTGGTGGACGTGGGTCATGTCGGCCTGGGCGGCGTAGAAATAGGCGAGCCCCTCCGCGTCGCGCACCGGGGTGATGGTCATCGCGTTCCAGAACGACGACCCGTCCTTGCGGTAGTTCAGCAGCTCCACGGAGATCGGCTCGGCGGCCTCGACGGCCGAGCGGATGCGCTGCACCGTCGACCGGTCGGTGGCCGGGCCCTGCAGCATGCGGCAGTTGCGCCCGACGATCTCGTCGGCGGCGTAGCCGGTGGCGGTCAGGAACGCGTCGTTGGCCCAGGCGATCGGGTTGTCGGGGGCGCGGGCATCGGTGATGACCATCGGCGACGGGCTCGACGCGAACGCGTCGACGAGCGTCGCGAGGGGCGGACCGGTCTCGGATCGGGCACTCAACGCATCATTCCACAGTCAGGCGGTGATCCCGTTCGTCCGGCGGCGCCACCATCGCGCTCCGACCGCGGGACGTGGACACCGCGTTAAGCAAGCTTCTACCAAGATTGGGGCGCAAGACAGCACGATCCAGCGAGAACAGGTGCGGCGTAAGGCTGCCACGATTTCGCGGGATCAAGGCCACGAACGCTCAGGAGTTCCATGCCATGGCGAACCAGCCACAGGCGACGCGTCGCTTCCGGCTCCGCGACATCGTCGAGGACCGGCGGATCGTGCTCATGCTGGCCCTCGGATTCTCGTCCGGCCTGCCGCTGCTCCTGGTGCTGGGGACCTTCACGCTCCGCCTCGCCTTCTCGGACATCGACGTGCGGGCGATCGGCCTGTTCAGCTACGTGGCGCTGCCCTACTCGCTGAAGTTCCTCTGGGCACCCGCCATCGACCGCCTGAACGTGCCGGTGCTGAGCGCCCGCCTCGGGCGCCGCCGCGCCTGGATGGTGACGACGCAGGCCGCGGTCGCCCTGTGCCTGATCCTGATGGCCTTCTCGGATCCGAAGACGAACCTCGCGCTCCTGGGCCTCGGGGCCTTCCTGGTGGCGTTCTGCGCGGCCAGCCAGGACGTCGTGATCGACGGCTGGCGCATCGACGCCGCCGGCAGCGACTTCCAGGGCATCCTGGCGGCGACCTCGAACCTCGGATACCGCATCGGCCTGATCACCGCCGGCGCGGGGGCGCTGTTCATCGCCTCGGCGGGGGGCTGGACGCTGGCCTACCTGATCATGGCCGCGCTCATGCTGGTCGGGATGATCGCCGCGCTGCTGGCCCCGGCCTTCGACGCGCCGCGCGCGGCGCGAGCCGAGACGCCCGGCCGGTCCCGGTTCTGGTCGATGCGCCGCGCCATCCTGGAGCCGCTGACCGAGCTGCACGGCCGGTTCGGCGGCGCGCTCTGGGGCATCCTCCTGCTCGTGGCCCTGTTCCGGCTGCCCGACTTCCTGTCCGGCGTGATGGCGAGCCCGCTCTACCGGACGCTGGGCTTCGACCTGAAGGAGATCGCCACCGTCACCAAGCTCTACGGCATCTGGGTCGGCATCGCGGGCGGCTTCGCGGGCGGCTGGGCGCTGGCACGGCTCGGCCTGTTCCCGACGCTGCTGCTGGGCGCCTTCCTGGCCGCCGCCTCGCACCTCGCCTTCGCGTGGCTGGCGGCCGGCGCGCCCGAGATCTGGCGCCTGACGGTAGCCATCTCCATCGAGAATTTCTGCGGCTCCTTCGCGGGGATCGTGCTGATCGCCTACATGTCGAGCCTCACCAGCCCGGCCTACGCGGCGACGCAGTACGCGCTGTTCTCCTCGCTCTACGCGCTGCCGGGCAAGCTGATCGCCGGCTCGTCGGGCTTCGTGGTCGCGGCGATCGGCTATCCGGCCTTCTTCGTCATGACCTCCCTGGTGGGAATCCCCGTCCTGGCGCTCTGCCTGGCGGTCGGGCGGCGGAGCGGGCGGGCGGAGGCCGCGGCGCCGGCGCGGGACGCCCAAGAGCCGGGGAACCGCATCCCGGGGCCCGAGCTTCCTACCACGGCGCGCGCCCCGGGGGCCGCGTGAGCGGGACAGATCCAGGGATCGACGGATGAGCACGAGCGACCTCACCCTCGCCGGCGAGACGCTGCCGGCGGAGACGCCAGAGACGGTGCTGAGCGACGCGGACCTCGCCGCCCTGCGCCGTGCCGTGCAGGTGCTGGAGCGACCGAGCCTCGCGGCGCGGCTCTCCGCGGCGGCCGGCGCGCCCCTCGACATCATCGGCCGATCGCTGCCGGCCCCGGTCACCGAGGCGGTCAGCCGCAGCACCGAGGTGGCCATGCGGGGGGCGCTGCGGGTCGCCCTGGCGACGCTGCCGCGCAAGGAGCTCGTCCGGGCCGAGGGCGAGGGGTTCGGCGCCGTCGCCGCGAAGGCCGAGGGCCGTCTCGCGCGGCTGCTCGGCTCGGGCGACGCCAAGCACAAGGCGATGGCGGCGCTCTCGGGCGCGGTCGGCGGCGCGTTCGGCCTCGCCACGCTGGCGGTCGAGCTTCCGGTCTCGACCACGCTGATGCTGCGCTCGATCGCCGAGATCGCCCGGGAGGAGGGGGAGAATCTGGAGACGCCCGAGGGCGCGCTCGCCTGCGTGCAGGTCTTCGCCCTCGGCGGCCGGGCCATGGCCGAGACCGAGGCGGGCTCGGCGCTCACCGAGAGCGGCTACTTCGCGGTCCGCGCCGCCCTGGCCAAGACGCTGTCGGAGGCCGCCCGCTACGCCGGGAGCAAGACGCTCCTCGACCAGTCGGCGCCGGCGCTGATCCGCTTCACCGCCCAGATCGCGGCGCGCTTCGGTCTGGTGGTCTCCCAGAAGGTCGCCGCGCAGGCGGTGCCGATCCTCGGCGCCTTCGGCGGGGCGGCGGTCAACACCGCCTTCATGAATCACTTCCAGTCGACCGCGCGGGCGCATTTCACCGTGCGGCGGCTGGAGCGCGCCTACGGCGCCGCCGCCGTGCGGGCCGCCTACGAGGTCGAGAAGGCGGCCCTCGGGATCGCTTGATCCGCCCGCGGTAAAGCCGCAAGGATCCGGGCCATCCGCACGGGGCGGAGGCACGGAGGCGGCTCTGATCGGCAACGGCGAGATGGTGGCCCGGCTGGCGATGGCGGCCCTGTTCGGCAGCGTGATCGGCCTGGAGCGGGAGCGGCTGCTCTGGGCGGCCGGCCTGCGGACCCACATGCTGGTCTGCGTCGGTTCCTGCCTGATCATGCTGGTCTCGGCCTTCGGCTTCGCCGACGTGCTGGGCGCCGAGCACGTCGTGCTCGACCCGTCCCGCATCGCCGCGCAGGTGGTCTCCGGCATCGGCTTCCTCGGCGCGGGGACGATCCTGCTGCGGGGCGAGGTCGTGAAGGGCCTCACCACGGCGGCGAGCCTGTGGGGCGTGGCGGCGATCGGGCTGGCGATCGGCAGCGGCCTCTACGTTCCGGCGCTGGCCGCGACCGCGCTCATCGTCGGCATCCTGGCCGGCGTGAAGCCCTTCGAGGAGCGCTGGCGCGACCGGATGCGCGCCCAGACGCTGCGGCTGACCGCCCGTCGGGGCACCATGTCGATCGACACCCTGCAGGCGGCGACGGGCGAGCGCGCCTCGCGCGTCCGGACCTTCACGGTCCGTCCGGGCCCCGACCCCGACCACGATGAGGTCACCATCACCTTCGTGCGCCTGTCGCGGACGAGCTTCGAGACGATCGCGGCGAAGCTGCGGGCGATGCCGGACGTCACCTCCGTCGACGTGGCGGAGAGCTGACCGCGTCCGACGCGGTGCTCAGCGCGCCCCGGCGCCCTCGCCGTCGAGGAACAGGCGGTACGCCGGGTTCTCGGTCTCGTCGGTGGCCGGGTAGCCGAGCGCCTCGATGACGGCGTCGAACCGGGCGCGCTCGGCCGGCGGCACCGCGATCCCGGCGAGCACCCGGCCGTAATCGGCGCCGTGGTTGCGGTAGTGGAACAGCGTGATGTCGAAGTCCGGGCCCAGCGCTTCCAGGAACTTCATCAGCGCGCCCGGCCGCTCCGGGAACTGGAAGCGGAACAGGCGCTCGTGCGCCACGCCGACGGCCCGGCCGCCGACCATGTAGCGGACGTGGACCTTCGCCATCTCGTTGTCGCTCATGTCGAGGACGCGGTAGCCGGCCTCCCGCAGCGAGCCGATCAGCTCCTGCTTCTCGCGCTTGCCGCCGCCGACGTTGATGCCCACGAAGATCTGCGCCTCGGAGCCCGGGGCGTGGCGGTAGTTGAACTCGGTGACGGCGCGCGGACCGAGCGCCTGGATGAAGGCGCGATAGGCGCCCGGACGTTCCGGGATCGTCACGCCGATCAGGACCTCGCGCTGCTCGCCGATCTCGGCGCGCTCGGCGATGTGGCGCAGGCGGTCGAAGTTCAGGTTCGCCCCCGACGAGATGGCGATCAGCGTGCCGTCGCCGCCCTCGCGCTCGGCGTAGAGCTTGGCACCGGCGAGGCTCAGCGCCCCGGACGGCTCGGAGACCGCGCGGGTGTCGTCGAAGATGTCCTTCACCGCGGCGCACATGGCGTCGGTGTCCACGGTGATGACCTCGTCGAGGTGCTCGCGGCAGAGCCGGAAGGTCTCCTCGCCGGCCTGCCGCACGGCGACGCCGTCGGCGAACAGGCCGACGCTGGGCAGGCTGACCCGGGTGTCGGCCGCGAGCGCCGCGGCCATGCAGGCGGCGTCCTCGGGCTCGACGCCGATCACCTTGGTGCCGGGCCGCAGGTACTTCACGAAGGTGGCGATCCCGGCGGCGAGCCCGCCGCCGCCCACCGGCACGAAGATCGCCTCGATCGGGCCGGTATGCTGCTCCAGGATCTCCTTGCCGATGGTGCCCTGGCCGGCGATCACGTCCGGATCGTCGAAGGGATGCAGGAAGGTCAGGCCCTGCTCGGCCTCGAGGATCTTGGCCTGCGCCAGCGCCTCGTCGAAGGCGTCGCCGTGCAGCACGACCTCGGCCCCGCGGGCCCGGCAGGCATCGACCTTGATGGAGGGGGTGGTGCGCGGCATGACGATCACGGCGCGCGCGCCGAGCTTGGCGGCGGCGAGCGCGACGCCCTGCGCGTGGTTGCCCGCGGAGGCGCAGACCACGCCGCGGGCGATCTGGTCGGGCTGCAGGCCCGACATCTTGTTGTAGGCGCCGCGCAGCTTGAACGAGAAGACCGGCTGGAGATCCTCGCGCTTGAGCAGGACCGGCCGGCCGAGCCGCTGCGTCAGGCGCGGCATCGGATCGAGGGGGCTCTCGATCGCCACGTCGTAGACGCGGGCGGTGAGGATCTTGCGGATGTAGTCCGTCACGGTGTGGAGTCTCGGCCGATGCGCGGGGCGATGCCGGCCAGATAGACCCTCCGGCCCGCGGATGCGAGCGCGGCCCGCGCGCGGCAGGTCAGCCGAGGCGTTCCACCAGCGCCGCCACCCAGACGAGCAGCGCCGCCATCTGCGCCATGAAGGTGCCGGCGGAGGCGAGGTCCTTCACGGTGCCGATCATCGGGTGATGCCCCGGATGGACGTGGTCGCAGAGCTTCTCGACGGCGGTGTTCAGGAACTCCGCGGCCAGCATCAGCAGGAGGCTGACCATCAGGGCGACGCGCACCCAGAGCGTCGCGCCGAGGAACAGGGCGACCGGGATGCCCAGGGCCAGGAGCACGAGTTCCTGGCGCACGGCCCGCTCGGTGCGCGCGCCGTGGCGCAGGCCGCGCCAGGAGTTGAGGAAGGCGAGGACCAGGGCGTTCATCGGATGGCGGCCTCCGGCACGGACCGGCTGATCCACTTGGCGAGCAGCGGGCCGGTGAGCAGCACCACGAACAGGCGCAGGGTCTGGACGGCGAGCACGAAGGAGACGTCCGCCTTCGAGCCGACCGCGATGATCGCCACCGAGTCGAGCCCGCCCGGGCTCGTGGCGAGGATCGCGGTCAGCAGGTCGATGGGCAGCAGCAGGGTCAGCCCCCAGCCCCAGGCCGCGCAGAGGGCGATGACCGAGGAGGTCGCCGCCAGGATGCCCGGCAGGGCGGTGACGGTCAGGCGCAGGGTCTCCCGGGTGAAGCGCAGGCCCACGTAGATGCCGATGCAGGCGTAGGCGAGCTCGAGGAGCGGCACCGGCAGCGCCATGCGCACGAGCCCGGTGGCGTGGAGCAGGCTGCCGAGCACCATCGGCCCGACCTGCGCGCCCGCGGGAACCCGCAGGGCGAGCGCCGCGCCCGCGCCCACGACGGCGACCGCGAGCGTCGCGAGCAGCGAGAGCGGGCCGGTGACCTCGCCCACACCGGCCGACGCGCCCGCGACCGGCGTCTCCATCAGGAAGCGGGCCGCCAGCGAGGCCGAGAACACCACGGCGGCGACACGCACGTACTGCATGAAGGCGACGAGGCGCGGATCGGCGCCGAAATCCTCGGCCATCGCCACCATGGCGGAGGCGCCGCCGGGGGAAGATCCCCAGGCCGCCGTGGTGCCGGGAAGCACGCGCAGGCGGGTCAGGATCCAGCCGACGAGGCCGCTGACCGCGACGGTGACCAGCACGACGGCGACGATGAGCGGCCCGTCCTCCAGCAGGGTCTGGGCGATCTGCCCGGTGACGGCGTGCGCGACGAGGCAACCGATCGCCGCCTGGGAGGCCTGGAACGCGGCCCGCGGGACGCGCAGGCGCGACCCGCCGACACCGAAGGCGATGGCCGCGATCATCGGCCCGAGCAGCAGCGCGGCCGGGAACTGCGCCTGCATCAGGCCGTACGACACGGCCGCCGACGCGGCGGCGAGGGCGGCCCAGAGGCCGAGAGTGCGGAGAGGGGGCAAGGCGACCGATCGGGAGAGGCCCGCTTCAGCCGGCAGGCGTCAGGCGCGCGCTATACCGCAATATTGGCCCTGTCACGGCAGAGTTTCGGCACGGCGCCCCCGCGCCGGGCTCAGGGCTCGCGCGTCAGGGCCGCGAAGGCGGCGTCGAGCCGCGCCCGGGCGTCGGCCAGGCCCGTGCGGCGGGCGTCGAGCCAGTCGCGGTCGGTCCGCAGCCGCGTCTGCGCGGCGCCCAGCATCCGCCGGACCTCCGCGGGCTGCGGACCGCCGAGGCCCTTCGCGGCGTCGATCATGCCGCGGGCCGAGAGAGCCGCCCGGAAGCGGGCCTCGTCGAGGGGCAGGTCCGGCGTCAGCCCCGACCCCGCCGCGGCCTCGGCGTAGATGCGCCGCACCTCCGGGAAGGGCAGGTCGGCCGGGCGCAGGTCGTGGCTGCGGCCGTAGCTCACCAGCTCGGACGCGAAGTGGTGGCCGAGCCGGAACGGAACGTCGGCCTCGCGCTGGAGCGTGTCGGCGAGCTCGGTGGTGGTGGAATAGTCCGCCGCGACCTCGTCGGCGGCGCGCGCCCGGTCGACGACCAGCCCGTCGAGGACGCGGGTCCAGCGCCGGCACATCTCGGCGGCCTCGGCCAGGGTCCGCCCGGGCGGCTCGGCCTGGTTGCGCTTGTAGTCCGGCATGCCGGAATCGACGTTGTGCGCCATGATGACGAAGGCCTGCGCGGCCCCCACGACGTCGCTGGCCTTCATGCGCAGGCTGTAGAGCGCGACGGGGTTGCGCTTCTGCGGCATGATGCTGCTGGGCCCGGTCAGCGCGCCCTCCCGCAGCAGGATCCAGGGCCGGGTCTGGTGGTACTGCGCGTAGAGGTCCTGCGCGAAGCTGCCGGCCGTGGTGGCGAGGTTCGCCGCGAGCCCGGTCAGCTCGATCCCCATATCCATCGGCGCGAGCTGGCCGGAATCGTAGCTGTTCTCCACCGGCGCGTCGAAGCCGAGCAGCGCCGCCAGCCGCTCGCGGTTCACCGGGAAGCTCGACGTTCCCAGGGCGGCCGCGCCCAGGGGCGACAGGTTCAGCCGCGCCCAGGTCTCCCGGAGACGGTCCGCGTCGCGGGCGAGGACGGCCGCGTAGCCCAGATAGATGTGGCCGAGCGTCGTCGGCTGGGCCTGGACGCCGTTGGTGTAGGCCGGGACGATCGTGTCGGCCTCGCGCTCGGCCACGGTCAGCAGGGCCGCCCGGGTCTCGTCGAGCGCCTTGGCGAGGTTCAGGAGGCGGTCGCGCTGCTCGAGCTTCAGCACCGTCGGGATGATGTCCTGGCGGCTGCGCCCGGAATGCATCCGGGTCGCGTCGGCGCCCGCGATGGCGGTGATCAGCGGCTCGATCCGCAGGTAGTCGTCCGGCCGCTCCGCACCCGGCTTCGCGGCGTCGGCGGCGACCCGGTCGAGGGCGCGGGCGATGGTCGCGCCCAGCGCCCGCGGCACGATGCCGGTCTCCACCGTCATGACCAGAGAGGCGCGGTTGATCTGGTCGATCCGGGCGAAGCTGTCCTTCGGCTCGGCGCGGGCCCCCGCGGGCACCAGCAGCGCCAGTGCGACCCAGACCATCGTGCGCCGCATCGAGCCGCTCCCTGCCGTCTCGGTCCTGATAGACCCGTCGCGGCCCGCCTTCCTATTCACAACTGTATAATGCGGGCGTTTGCGGCGGCTCAGGCGACGGTCTCGCCGTCGCGGCAGGCGGCCGTGCCCGCCGGCGCGTGCGCGCGGAAGAAGGCGGCCAGGCTCGCGAGCCCGGCGGCCCGCGGGTCGCTCGCGCGCCAGACCAGCGCGATGGTCCGCCCGGGACCGTCGAGGTCGAAGGCGCGGGTGACCGTCAGGCCGCTGGGATCGGGATTCGACGGCACCGCCAGGGCCGGGAGCAGCGTGTAGCCGGCGCCGGCCGCCACCATCGAGCGGAGCGTCTCCAGGCTGGTGGCGTGGCGGCCGACCGAGGAGCCGGCGCCGCAGGCCGCGATCGTCTGGTCGCGCAGGCAGTTGCCCTCGTCGAGCAGCAGCAGATCCGGGCCGGCGATCTCGGTCGCGGAGAGCGCGCCGCCCCGGGCGAGGGCGTGCTCGGCCGGGCAGGCGAGCCAGAACGGCTCGACGAACAGCGGCGAGACCGCGAGCCCGTGGGACGGCAGCGGCAGCGAGACCAGGGCCGCGTCGATGCGGCCGTCGCGCAGGCCCTCGACGATGTCGGCCGTCCGGGATTCCGACAGCGAGAGCATCAGCAAGGGGTACTGCTCGCGCAGGGGCCGCAGCACCAGCGGGAAGAAGTAGGGACCGAGCGTCTGGATCGCCGCCAGCACGAGACGCCCGGTGAGCGGCGAGCCGCGGCCCTCGCTGGCCAGCGCCAGCAGACGCTGCGCCTCCGCCAGGACGACCCGCGCCTGCCGGACGATGGCCTGCCCCGCTTCGGTCAGCAGGATCCGCCGGTTCGACCGCTCGAACAAAGTCAGGCCGAGCGCGGTTTCCAGCTTACGGACCTGCACGCTCAGCGTCGGCTGGCTGACGTTGCAGCGCTCGGCGGCCCGGCCGAAATGCCCCTCGTCGGCGACGGCGACGACGTATTCGAGATCGCGGAGCGAGAGACCGGCCAGGTTCATAGGCTGCGTCTATCAGAACCTTTGTGACGATGCATTTGCCTCGGGGTCATGCCGCGGTCATAACCCTTCACCAGAACGGTTCCAGGCTGACCCCGCTGTCCACCGAGAGCCTTCGCAGAACGGAGAGACGGTACGCATGAGCGATCAACGCCCGATCCTGACCACCCGCCAGGGCCACCCGGTCCGCGACAACCAGAGCACCCGCACGGTCGGTGAGCGGGGCCCGGCCACGCTCGAGAACTACCAGTTCATCGAGAAGATCACGCATTTCGACCGCGAGCGGATCCCCGAGCGCGTCGTCCACGCCCGCGGCGCCGGCGCCCACGGCTGGTTCGAGGCCTACGGCAAGATCGGCGACGAGCCGGCCTCCAAGTACACCCGCGCCCGCGTGCTGAACGAGACCGGCGTCAAGACGCCGATGTTCGTGCGCTTCTCCACCGTGGCCGGCGCCAAGGAGAGCCCGGAGACGGAGCGCGACCCGCGCGGCTTCGCGGTCAAGTTCAAGACCGTCGACGGCAACTGGGACCTCGTGGGCAACAACCTCAAGGTCTTCTTCATCCGCGACGCGATCAAGTTCCCCGACATGATCCACGCGTTCAAGCCGGATCCGGTCACGAACCGCCAGGAGGCGTGGCGCTTCTTCGACTTCGTGGCCCAGCACCCCGAGTCGATCCACATGGTGACGCACCTGAAGTCGCCCTGGGGCATCCCGGCCAATTACCGCGAGATGGAGGGCTCGGGCGTCAACACCTACAAGCTGGTCAACGACCAGGGCGAGGCGGTGCTCTGCAAGTTCCACTGGATCCCCAAGCAGGGCGTCCGGAACCTGACCTCGCAGCAGGCCTCCGAGATCCAGGCCAAGGATGTCGGCCACGCGACCCGCGACCTGTACGACAACATCAAGGCCGGCAATTTCCCCGAGTGGGAGTTCGCCGTGCAGATCATGCCGGACGGCCCGAACGACCACCTGTCGTTCGACCCGCTGGACGACACGAAGCTGTGGCCGGTCGACCAGTTCCCGCTGCTGCCCTGCGGCCGGATGGTCCTCGACCGGGTGCCGGACAACTTCTTCGCCGAGGTCGAGCAGTCGGCCTTCGGGACCGGCGTGCTGGTCGACGGCATCGACTTCTCGGACGACAAGATGCTCCAGGGCCGGACGCTGTCCTACTCGGACACGCAGCGCTACCGCGTCGGCGCCAACTACCTGCAGCTGCCGATCAACGCGCCGCAGCCCGGCGTGAAGGTCTACTCGAACCAGCGCGACGGTCAGATGGCCTACACGGTCGACGGCACCGGCCCGAACAAGCACATCAACTACGAGCCGTCGACGCTGGCCGAGGGCCTGCGCGAGGCGCCGAAGCCCGCGAAGGACTACCACCAGCCGGTCCAGGGCAATCTCGGCCGCTACCAGACCTCGCGCACCGAGGACGACTACACCCAGGCCGGCGTGCGCTACCGCTCCTTCGCGGATTGGGAGCGCGACGACCTGATCGCCAACCTCGTGGCCGACATGAAGCAGTGCCCGGAGCCGATCCAGCTGCGGATGGTCTGGCACTTCTGGCACGCCGACGAGGATTACGGCCGCCGCGTCGCCGAGGGCGCCGGGATCGATCTGGAGAAGGCCAAGGCCCTGCCGCCGCTGCCGGGCCGCGCCGCCCCGGGCAAGCGCCTGCAGTCCGAGACCTACACGGACGGCTCGCAGGCCCACCGGGTCGCCGCCGAGTAAGCCTCGGGCGCGCGCTCACCGATGCAGCCCCGCGCGGTCACCCGGCCGCGCGGGGTTCTCGTTTGGGGAACGGACGGGGCGAAGATGGCGAGTGTCGTGCACCGCGGGCCCGGCCCGAACGCCGTCATCGGCGGCATGCGGGTCACCTACCTGGCGCGCAGCGACGAGACGGCCGACGGCCTCGGCATCTACCGGGTCACGATGGATCCCCGGACACCGGGCGCCGGGCTGCACCGCCACGCCCGGCTGACCGAGACGTTCTCGGTCGAGGCGGGCCGGCTCGCGCTCCGCGTCGACGGTGCGGACCACGAGCTCGGCCCGGGCGACTTCGCGCTGATCCCGCCCGGCATCGCGCACGCCTTCGCCAACCCCGGCGACCGGCCGGTGCGCTTCACGCTGAGCTTCGCGCCGGCTCTCGGTCGCGAGGGCTTTTTCGAGGGTCTGGCACGGCTGGCCACGGAGGGACGCCTCGCCGATCCGGCCGCGATGACCGACCTGATGGCGCGCTACGATCAGGAACCGCTGGCCGGCTTCGCCGGCTGGAGCACCGTCAGCGGCTGAGCAGCGGCTGAGCGGCCGCATCCCGCGGCTCGGGCTCGGCCGCGCTGACCTTCCGGTCGCGCCCGGCGGCGAGGCCGATCAGGATCGCCGCCACGGTGATGCCGACGAACAGGGCCCCGGGGACGGCCCAGCCGCCGGTCGCCTCGTGGGCCAGACCGAAGACCAGCGGCCCCAGCGCGGCGCAGGTGTAGCCGATGCCCTGCGCCATGGCCGAGAGGCCGGCGGCGCTGGCCGCGTCCGCCGCGCGCAGCACGATCAAGGTCAGGCCGAGCCCGAAGCAGCCGCCGATCCCGAAGCCCAGCGCGCAGGCGGCGGGGATCCGGAGGGAGTCCGCCCCGAAGGCGAGGACGACGAAGGCCGCGGCGGTCAGGCCGGGAATCACGACGATCCAGGCGCGCTGGTCGCGGGCTCGGGCCGCCAGCATGGCGACCAGCAGCGCGCCCGGCGCCTGCACCAGCGTCGCCAGCGAGGCGTACAACCCGGCGTTGAGCGGCGTCAGGCCGCGGCCCTGCAGCAGCAGCGGCAGCCAGCCGAACAGGATGTAGGCGAGCGAGGATTGCAGGCCCATGAAGCCCGTCACCCACCATGCCAGCGGGTTGCGGAGCAGCCGCCCGGCCGAGGGCGCGGCCGTCGAGGCGGTCCGGCGGGCGAACGGGATCCACACGAAGGCCGCGACCAGCGCGGGCAGCGACCAGACCGCCAGGGCGGAGGGCCAGCCGCCGCCGAGGGCGTGCTCCACCGGCACCGACGCGCCGGCGCCCGCGGCCGCGCCGAGGCACAGGGTCATCGTGTAGAGGCCGGTCATCAGGCCGCCGTTGCCGGCGAAATCGCGCTTCACCAGCGCCGGCAGCAGGACGTTGTCGAGCCCGATCCCGATCGCCGCCAGCGCCGTCCCGGCGAAGAGCGGCACGAGGCCGCCGAGACCGCGGAGCGTCAGGCCGGCGACGAGGATCGTCGAGCCGGCGAGCACCGCGAGGTCGGGCCCGATCCGGCGGATCAGCGGGGCGGCGAGCGCGCAGGCGATGCCGAGGCACAGGACCGGCAGCGTCGTGAGGATGGCGGCGCCGCCGGCACCGAGGCCCGTGCCGTCCCGGATCGTCGCCAGCAGGGGGCCGACCGTGCTGAGCGCCGGGCGCAGGTTGAACGCGACCAGCATCAGCGCGAGGCCGAGCAGGAACCGGTTCGCGGTCGCCCTGTCCGAACTCACGGCCGCCGCCGCGCGATCACGGCCCCGCCCAGGCAGGCGGCCAGCATCAGCGCGAAGGCGGCGTCGCCGAACTGGCCGTAGAGCGTGCCGCCGACGATGCGGGCGGGCAGGTCCGCGTCCAGCCAAGTCTCCGCGTCGAGCGCGGTGCGGGCGACGACGCGGCCATGCGGGTCGATCACCGCGGAGATCCCGGTATTGGCGTCGCGCACGAGCGGCAGCCCCTCCTCGACGGCGCGCAGGCGTGCCTGGGCCAGGTGCTGGCGCGGCCCCGGCGTGTCGCCGAACCACGCGTCGTTGGTGACGTTCAGGATCAGCCCCGGCGGCCGCGGCGCCGGGGCGGCGTGGCCGGCCGGCAGGATCGCGCCCGGGAAGATCGCCTCGTAGCAGATTGTCGCCGCCACCGGCGGCAGGCCCGGCACCGTCAGGATCCGCTGGCCGGCGAGCGACCCGGCCGAGAACCCGCCGGGGACCGCCACGAACTGGCGCAGGCCCACGGCCCGCAGGGCGGCGTCCAGGGGACCCGGCAGGTACTCCCCGAACGGGACGAGGTGGACCTTGTCGTAGCTGTCGGAGATCCGGCCGTCCGGACCGATCACCATGACGGCGTTGTAGAAGCGCAGGCGCTCGCCCGGCAGCGGCTCCTCGGCGCGGGCCGCCCCCGTGATCAGCTGCTGCCCGGGCTTCAGGCCCGCCGCCACCTTAGCCAGGGCGTCGGGATCGCGCTGGATCAGGAACGGGAAGGCGGATTCCGGCCAGACGATGTGGGTCGGCTCCGGCGCGCCGGCCTCCGTCGGGCGCTGGCTCAGCTCGATGTAGCGGTCGACGATGTCGGCCCGGTTCTCGGGCCTGAACTTGGCGTCCTGGGGCAAATTGGGCTGAACGAGCCGCAGCCGGACACCGGCCACCACCGGGTCGGGCGGCCCGAGCCGCTCGGCGCCGTAGAGCGCCATGCCGACGAGCGCGATCGCGGCGGCCGCGCTCGGCCCGAACCGGGCGCGCGGGTTCGCCCCGGTGGCGATCGTCGCGGGCGCCGCGCAGATCAGGGCGGCCAGGATGCCCAGGCCGTAGAGCCCGATCGCGGCCGCCCACTGCATCAGCCAGAGGTTCTGGGCCAGAGCCATCCCGAGGGTGTTCCAGGGAAACCCCGTGAACAGGTGGCCGCGCAGCCAGTCCGCCGCGCCGAGCCCGAAGGCGAGGGCGGCGATCCGCGCCGCGCCGCGGCCCCACAGCAGGCCCGCGGCGCCGAAACCGGCGCCGTAGAACAGGCCGAGGACGAAGGGCAGTCCGATCACGCCGAGCGGCAGAGCCCAGAGAAACTCGTCGGCCTCCACCAGGAAGGCCTGGCCCAGCCACCAGAGCCCGGCCGTGAGGTAGCCGAAGCCCCAGGCCCAGCCGATCAGGAAGCAGGGCCAGAACCGCCGGAGGGGGGTCCGGTCGGCGGCGGCACCGTCCTGCAGCCAGACCGCGACCGTCAGGGAGACCGCGAGGGCCGGCAGGAGACCGTAGGGCGGCATGGCCAGCGCCCCGAGGGCGCCCGCGAGCCACGCCACACCGAGGCGGCGCCAGCCGGTCAGGCGCGCGATCGCCAGCACCGCGCCGGGCACGCGCGCCCGCTCCGGATCGGACATCGGACCCGGAACCGGCCCGCGCATCGGCGCGCCGGCCGCCGCGGGCGACCGGGCGAAACCGTCCGCCAAGCTCGTCACGCCGCGACCGTCACGGGTGCGGCGTCTCGGCGACCGGGGCGTTCGCGGGCGGGGGGAGGGCGAGCGGCACGACGTTGCCGATCCGCGCCGCGCCCTTGTGGAACCGGAGGCGCTTCAGGCGCCGCGGATCGGCGTCGAGCACCTCGAACTCGAGGTCGCCCGGGCCGGCGATCAGCTCGCCGCGCGAGGGAACGCGGCCCGCCAGGGTCACGATCATGCCGCCCAGCGTGTCGATCTCCTCGGCCATCTCGCCGACGGCCGCGACGAGGTCGACGCCCGTCACCTCGGAGACCTCGGCCAGCGGCGTGCGCGCGTCGGCCACGAAGACCTCGCCCTCGCCTTCGACCCGCTGGACGTGCTTGTCCTCGGCGACGTCGTGCTCGTCCTCGATGTCGCCGACCACGACCTCGATCAGATCCTCGATGGAGATCAGCCCGTCTGTGCCGCCGTACTCGTCGATGACCAGCGCCATGTGGGTGCGGGTGGCCTGCATCCGCACCAGCAGGTCGATCGCCGGCATGGAAGGCGGCACGAACAGGACCGGCCGCTGGATACGGGCCGCCGCGAGCGTCGTCGTCAGGTCGACCTTGCCGAGGTCCAGCCCGCGCGGCAGGCGCGCCGCGGGCCGGCGCGGGCGCGGGGCGGCCGGCGCGTCCGCCGCGCCGTCGCCCGCGACCTCGATCGGCTTCGCGACGGCGGGCGCGCTGCGCCGGGCCGGCTCGGCCTTGGCGGCGATGTGGTCGACGAGGTCGCGGATGTGGACCATGCCGCGGGGATCGTCGAGGGTCTCGCCGTAGACCGGCAGCCGGGAATGGCCGGCCGTGCGGAACAGCTTGAGCAGGTCGCCGAGGCTCGTGTCGTTCGAGACGGCGACGATGTCGGCCCGAGGGACCATCACGTCGTCGACGCGCACCTTGTGCAGGCCGAGGACGTTCTTGAGCATGACACGCTCGAGCGGGGTGAGGCCGCTCTCGCCGGCATCCGGCTCCGCCAGCGCCTCCTCAAGACCCTCGCGCAGCGAATCGCGCGGCTTGAGGTGGAGCGCCTGGAGCAGGCGGTCGTACCAGGGCTCCCGGTGCTGGGATTCGCCCTCGGTGGAACTGGGCGCGGCCAGGGCCGCGCCGCGACTTCGATCGTTGCTCATGTCTCTCGGGTCTGGGGTCGCTCGGACGTCGCGCGCTCAGGCATAGGGATCCGGGATGCCGAGGGTCGCGAGTGCCGCGACCTCGAGGGCTTCCATGGCATCGGCCTCGGTCTCGCCGATCTCGTGGTCCTGACCGAGACAATGCAGGGTGCCATGGACGAGGAGGTGGGCGAGGTGATTCTGGAGCGGCTTCGACTGCTCCGCACTCTCGCGCACCAGGGTCTCGTACGCAAGGACCACGTCGCCGAGGGGCGCGGCGGTGCCGGCATGCCGCGGCTGCGGGGCGGCCGGGAAGGACAGGACGTTGGTCGGCTTGTCCTTGCCGCGCCAGGTCCGGTTGAGCTCCCGGACGGCGGCGTCGTCCGTCAGCAGGACGCTGACCTCGACGGGTCCGTCCGGCTTCTCGGGAGCCACGGCGAGCCCGGCCTCGACGGCGCGGGTGACGAGGGCCTCGAGGTCGGCGACCGCCGTCTCCCAGCGCGCGTCCTCGACGGCGAGGTCGATCTCGTGGGGCATGGTCACGCCAGGGGCCGGCGGCGGGGATTCGGATTGCGGTCGGCCTCCTCGCTGCCGTGGGCGGCGCGCTCGTAGGCGGTGACGATCCGGCGCACGAGGTCGTGGCGGACCACGTCGACGTCCTTGAACCGCACGTGGCCGATCCCCTCGACGCCCTCCAGCACGCTGACCGCTTCCACGAGGCCGGATTTCTGACCCGGCGGCAGGTCGATCTGACTGGGATCGCCGGTGATGATCATGCGCGAGCCCTCGCCCAGGCGGGTGAGGAACATCTTCATCTGCATGGAGGTCGTGTTCTGCGCCTCGTCGAGGAGCACCACCGCGTTGGTGAGGGTCCGGCCGCGCATGAAGGCGAGCGGCGCGATCTCGATCGTGCCGGTCTGCAGGCCGCGGTCGACGTGGCGGGCCTCCATGAAGTCGTAGAGGGCGTCGTAGATCGGGCGCAGGTACGGGTCGACCTTCTCGCGCATGTCGCCCGGCAGGAAGCCCAGGCGCTCGCCGGCCTCGACCGCCGGCCGGGACAGGATCAGCCGCTCGGCGTGGCCCTGTTCCAGGAGCGAGACGGCGTGACCGACGGCCAGCCAGGTCTTGCCGGTCCCGGCCGGGCCCTCGGCGAAGACCAGCTCGTTGGTGCGCAGGAGCTTGATGTACGCGTCCTGCGCCGGGTTGCGCGCGCGCACGGCCCCGCGCTTGCGGGTGGCGATCTGCTCGAAATGCGGCCTGTCGGCCTCGGCGGCGATCGCCTCGGCGGGGAACAGGGTCGCCTGCGCGGTGGCCTCGCGGATGGCGCCGTCCACCTCGCCGAGGGTCAGCGTGCTGCCGCCGGTCCGAACCCGGGCGTAGAGCTTCTGGAAGACCCGCCGCGCCGTCTCGGCGGCGTCGGCCGGCCCCTTGATGACGAGGTGGTTCCCGAGCGCGGTGGCGGTGACTTCCAGCCGGCGCTCGATATGGGCGACGTTCTGGTCGTACTGTCCGAAGACGAGGCTCGCGAGGCGGTTGTCGTCGAAGGTCAGCGGCACCTCGACCACCTCGTCCGATCCGGTCGGCCGCGCCGCCGGGCCGCGACCCCGGAGCGCGCCGCGCGCGCCCGCACCGTCCGATGCGCTCAAGCCGTCATCCTCGCCATCATCCCCACCGCTCCGATCCTCACGCCGCCGCAGCCTCGGAGACGAGTTCCCCGAACAGGCTGTTGGACCCCGCCTCGGTGATCCGCACCGGCACGACCTGCCCGATATGGTGAGGCGCGGCGTCGAACTGGACGGCCAGCAGGTGCGGCGTCTTGCCCGCGACCTGGCCGGGATGGCGCCCGCGCTTCTCCACCAGCACTTCGAAGACCCGGCCCGCGGCCGCCCGCTGATAGGCGTGGCGCTGGCTGTCGAGGAGCGCCTGCAGCTCGGCGAGCCGCGCCGCCATGACGGCCTCCGGCACCTGATCGGTGCGGTCCGCGGCCGGCGTGCCGGGGCGCGTGCTGTACTTGAACGAGAAGGCGCTCTCGAACCCGACGTCGCGCACGAGCCGCAGGGTCTCGGCGAAGTCCGCGTCGGTCTCGCCCGGGAAGCCGACGATGAAGTCGGACGAGAGGGCGATGTCGGGCCGGGCGGCCCGGATCCGCTCGATCAGCCGGCGGTACGCGTCGCCGGTGTGCTTGCGGTTCATCGCGGCGAGGATCCGGTCGGAGCCCGACTGCACCGGCAGGTGCAGGTAGGGCATCAGCGCCGGCACCTCCGCGTGGGCCCGGATCAGGGCGTCGTCGAAATCGTTCGGGTGGCTCGTCGTGTAGCGGATCCGCGCGATGCCGGGGATCTTCGCCACCGCGCGCACCAGATCGGCGAGGCCCGCGGGCGCGCCGTCGGGGCCGTCGCCGTGATAGGCGTTGACGTTCTGGCCGATGAGCGTGATCTCGCGCACGCCCCCGTCGGCGAGCTTCTCGGCCTCGGCGAGCACCGCCGCCACGGAGCGCGAGACCTCCGCGCCCCGCGTGTAGGGGACCACGCAGAAGGCGCAGAACTTGTCGCAGCCCTCCTGCACGGTCAGGACGGCCGACGCCCCGAGGGTCCGCCGGCGGGGCAGGTGGTCGAACTTGTCCTCGACCGGGAATTCGGTGTCGACGACGCGGCGCTCGCGGGAGCGGGCCAGCAGGTCCGGCAGGCGGTGATAGCTCTGCGGGCCGACCACCACGTCGACGGCGGGCTGGCGCGCCTGGATCTCGGCGCCCTCGGCCTGGGCGACGCAGCCGGCCACGACGATGCGGGTGTCGAGACCCTGCGCCTTCCGCTCGCCCTTGAGGACACGCAGGCGGCCGAGCTCGGAATAGACCTTCTCGGCGGCCTTCTCGCGGATGTGGCAGGTGTTGAGGACCACGACGTCCGCGTCCTCGACCGTGTCGGTCGCCGCGTAGCCCTCAGCGCCGAGGACGTCGGCCATGCGGGCCGCGTCGTAGGCGTTCATCTGGCAACCGTAGGATTTGACGTAGGCCTTCTTCAACGCGCGCCGTCCCGAACCGATCCGCCCCACTCCGCGCCGGGCCCGCGGGGACGGGGCCGGCGGGAGGCCTGTAGCACGCTTCGCGCGCCCCGTCGCGGCGCCCTCGAGACGCAACCGGCCGCCCGCAGGCGGCCGGCGCATGGCTTGGCGCATAGTCTGGCGCCCGGTCCGGCGCGCGGCTCCCGGGGAGGGGCGCTCCCCGGTCCGCCTCAGTGGGCCGCCGGTGCCGCGGCGGGCAGGTCGATGACCATCTGCTGGAAGAACGGCACGTAGGCCTGCAGCATCACGAACAGGCCGACGAGGCAGGCGAGCGCGATCGAGTGCCAGAACACGAAGCGCAGGATCTTGCCTTCCTGACCGAAATAGCCGGTCGCCGTGGAGGCGACGACGATCGACTGGGCGTCGACCATCTTGCCCATCACGCCGCCCGACGAGTTCGCGGCGGCCATCAGCACGCCCGAGAGGCCGAGCTGCTCGGAGGTGATCCTCTGGAGGCCGCCGAACAGCACGTTCGAGGCCGTGTCCGAACCCGTGAGCGCCACGCCGAGCCAGCCGAGCAGCGTCCCGAAGAACGGGTAGAGGATGCCGGTGCCCGCGAAGGCGAGGCCGAGCGTGGCGTCGACGCCCGCGTAGCGGGTGAGGACGCCGAGCGCGAGCATCGCCGCGATGGTGATCAGCGAGTAGCGGAGGGCCCAGATGGTCTCGAAGTAGGCCGTGACGAGGCGCAGCGGCGAGAACCGCATGATCAGGCCGGAGATGATCGCCGCGATCAGCACGCCCGTGCCGGTGTACGACATGTAGGTGAACAGGAAGACCGCGCCCTCCGGGACGGGCTTGGCCACCACCGGCGGCACCTTCATGATCACGTTGTGCAGGCCCGGCACCTCGTACTTCCAGGTGAAGAGCGGGTTGACGATGCCCTTGAACCAGCCGGTCCCCCAGATCGCGACGATGACCGAGAGGACGATCCACGGCACCCAGGCCATCAGGATCTCGCCCTGCGAGGCGGTGCGGGCGCCGACATGGACGGGGGGCGTGCCGGGCACGCCGGCGCCGAGCGCCACGGGCCGCGGGCCGGCGACGGCGAGCGACGGATCGTGGCCGCGCAGGGCCGGCGACGACCAGATCTCCTTGGGCTGCCAGACCTTCAGGAACAGCACGAGGGCCAGCATCGAGGCGAGCGAGGCGCCGATATCGACGATCCACGGGTTGACGTAGTTCGAGATCAGGAACTGCGCGACCGCGAAGGAGGCGCCGCAGACCAGGATCGGCGGCCACACCCGGATCATGCCGCGGAAGCCCGCGAAGACCCAGATCAGCCAGAACGGCACGATCAGCGAGAACAGCGGCAGCTGCCGGCCGATCATCGCGCCGAGGATCTCCGGCGGGTAGCCGGTGACCGAGGCGAGGCCCTGGATCGGCGCGCCGAGCGCCCCGAAGGCCACCGGGGCGGTGTTGGCGATCAGCGACAGGCCGGAGGCGGCGAGCGGCGAGAAGCCCAGGCCGATCAGGATCGCGCCCGTGACGGCCACCGGCGTGCCGAAGCCGCCCGCGCCCTCGAAGAAGGCGCCGAACGCGAAGGCCACCAGGAGCAGCTGCAACCGCCGGTCGGCGGTGATGCCGGCCACCGATTGCTGCAGGATCGCGAACCAGCCCTTCTCCACCGTCAGCCGGTAGAGGAAGATCACGTTGAGGATGATCCAGCCGATCGGGAAGAAGCCCGTGACCATCCCGAGGATGGCGGCGCGGGTGGCGAGATCGGTCGGCATGCCGAAGCCGACGATGGCCACCAGCATGGCGAGGCCGAGGGCGATGACGGCCGCGATATGGGCCTTCACGCGCCCGCTGGCGATCATGGCGAGCAGTGCGATGACCGGCACTGAAGCGGCGAGCGTCGAGAGCCACGGGCTCCCGAACGGATCATAAACCTGGTTCCAGGTTTGCACCGGGCGTCCTCCACAAAGTCCCGTCTGTTCCGGGTTGCGGCCTAGCTAGCAGAGGCGTTCCGACCGCTCAATGCGTTGCATCATGTATTCTGGCGGTGATTTCTACACATTACTCTTGCGCGGATCCCCGGATTCACCCGGCGCAACAGCGCCTCTCCGGGTGAGAGCGGATCTGACCCGTCCAGCGCGGGCCTACATCCAAGCCCTGAGACCGGATTCCCCGCCGGCTCAGGACCTTAGCCCTTGAGCAGCGCGGGTATCGCGGCTCCCGCGGCGCCGACCGGTCAGACCGTCGCGATCTCCGGCCCCTGGAGGCCGATCCCCGGGGCCGCCGGCCTGGGATCCGGCGCCGGCAGGGTCCCGACGCCGCTGCCGGCGCCCCGCAGGGCCGCGCGCACCTCGGCCTCGGCGGCCGCCGTGGCGGCCTTCCGGTCGGTGGTCGCCTCGAAGGCGATCGGCGCCCCCCAGACCACGTGCACGTCGATGGGTCCGCCCTGCACGAAGGCCGCGAGGTGCGGCACCAGCTCCATGTCGCCGTACCACGCGATCTCCGCGCGCTCGGCGCGCGTCACCGGCAGGCCGTTGCGCCGGGGATAGGCGATGGCGAGGGGCTGGAGGCGCACCCGGCCGCGCCCGGCCTCGGCCTGGAGCGCCGCGCGGGCCGCGCCGACGAGGGAGGAGCGGAACGGCAGGAGCCGGGTGCCGTCGCCGGTCGTCCCCTCCGCGAACAGGACGACCAGCTCACCTTCGGCGAGGCGGTGCCCCATGGCGGTGCTGACCGCGGCGGTCGCGCCGCGGCGCTGCCGGTCGATGTAGATCGTCCGCTGCAGCCCCGCGAGAGCGCCGATCAGCGGCCAGCCGGCGATCTCGGACTTCGCCACGAAGGAGAGCGGCCGCAGCGAGCCGACCGCGATGATGTCGAGCCACGAGACGTGGTTGGCGAGCACCAGCGCCGCCTCGCCGGGGGCTGGCGGCGTGCCGCTCTGCGTGACGCGGACGCCGAACAGGCGCAGGAGGACGCGGTGGAACAGGATCGGCGCCAGGGTGGCGCGGCGGCCGAGGAGCCGCAGGGCGATCCAGTGGGGCGGTCCCAGCACAGCGAAGGCGAGGGCGAGGGCCGCGACCCGCCAGGCGATGCCGAGGCGGCTCACGGCGTCACAGGTCGGCGCTCATCGTCAGCGCGGTCGCCCGGCTGCCGTCGGCCTTGAGATAGTAGCCGGTGCGCGAGCCCACCTGCCGGAAGCCGTGCCGGGCGTAGAGCCGCAGGGCGGGGGCGTTGCCCTCGTCGACCTCCAGATGAACCCGGGCGACGCCGTCCAGGGCGAGGCTCGCCAAGTGCTCGCGGAGCAGCTTGCGGCTGTGGCCGCCGCCGCGCAGCGCCGGGGACAGCACGACCGTCAGGATCTCGGCCTCGTCGGCGGCCCGGCGCGAGAGCACGAACCCCTGGAGCACGCCCGCGCGCCAGAGGGCGTGCGCGTGGGTCGAGCGCTCGCAGAGCATGCGCTCGAACTCGTGCGCGTCCCAGGGCCGCGCGAAGGCGGTCGCGTGGAGACGGGCGAGGGCGGGGGCCTGCGCGGCGTCGCGCAGCGGGGCGACGTAGGGCTCCGGCGTCAGCGCGTCCCACCACGCGAACCACCAGTCGAAGGGCCAGAAGGGCAGCGGGCGCGTCATCGCCGTGCGATCCGCGCGTGGTCCTGCGGCCGGGCATCCGGTCCCCGCAGGTAGAGGGGGCGGGCCAGCGCCTGCGCCGGGTCGGCGACGAGACCGAGGGAGGCCACCGACGCGATATCGGGACCGCCGACATGGGCGACGCGCGCCGCGACGCCGCGCGCGGCGAGCGCGGCGGCCAGCATGGGCGCGCCCGAGCCGGTCAGCACCACCGGGCCGGCGCCCAGCTGCTCGGCCGCGGCCTCGACGGCCAGGTGCGCGGGGGCGAGGCCGTCGCCCGGTCCCAGCGCCTGCACGTAGACGGCACCGTGGCGGGCGTCGATCACCGCGGCGATCGTCCCCTCGACGGTCTCGGCCAGGAGCGGCGCGAGGAGCGCCGAGAGGGTCCCGACGCCGACGACCGGCTTGCCGGTCGAGAGGCCGATGGCGCGGGCCGCCGACAGGCCGACCCGCAGGCCGGTATAGCTGCCCGGCCCGACCGTCACGGCGACCCGGTCGATCGCCTCAAATCCGCCCTCGACCCGGGCGATCACCCGCTCGATCAGCGGCAGCAGCGACTCCGCGTGGCCGCGCGCCATCGGCAGCGACTCGGCGGCGAGGGGCGCCTCGACCTCCTCCGCCATGACGCAGGCGGCGCAGGTGTCCAGCGCTGTGTCGATGGCCAGAATACGCACGCTCACTCCCACAAGCCGGTCCGCACCGGCCGCTGCCTTCCCGCGCCGCGACGGGCGCCAAGAGCCTCCAGTGTTAGAACAAAGCCGCCGCCTCGTCAGCGTCGGGGCGACCGCGCCGCGCCGATCACCGGCGGAGTGTTGCCGGCTTGCGCCGGTGCGCGCCCGCGGCCCCGGACAGGGCCGCCGCGTCGGCCCGAAGCTCCGACGCGGGGGCAGGGACCGGAACGCGGCCGCCGACCGGTCCGGCCGGTCGGCGGCCGCCTCAGTGACGCGGAACCTCAGGGACGCGGAACAGGCCGCGCGGCATGGCCGCTCGGCCGCTCACACCGCCGCGCGGGCGTCGACCCTCAGATCGCCTGGACCTCGCGGATCTCCGGCAGGAAGTGCCGGAACAGGTTCTGCACGCCGTGCCGCAGGGTCGCGGTGGAGGACGGGCAGCCCGAGCAGGCCCCCTTCATCTCCAGGTAGACCACACCCTCCTTGTAGCCGCGGAAGGTGATGTCGCCGCCGTCGCCGGCCACCGCCGGCCGGACCCGGGTCTCGAGCAGGTCCTTGATGGTCACGACGGTGTCGTGGTCCGCCTCGTCGTAGAACTCGTCGCCCGGCTCGATCTCGCCGTGGCCGCCCTCGGCCATCACGGGCGCGCCGGACTGGAAGTGCTCCATGATCGCGCCGAGCACCGCCGGCTTGACCTGCGCCCATTCCGAACCGTCCTCGGCCTTGGTCACCGAGATGAAATCGTGCCCGAAATAGACGCCCGCCACGCCCGGGACGGTGAACAGCGCCGCGGCGAGGGGCGACCGGGCGGCCGCCTCGGCGTCCCGCGCCTCGAAGGTCGATTCCGCCAGCACGACGCGGCCGGGCAGGAACTTCAGGGTGGCCGGGTTCGGCGTGGCTTCGGTCTGGATGAACATGGTGGCAACACTCCGCTGCGCCGGTTCAAGGCCGGCCGGGACAGGCGCCCGAGGCGCCACTGTCCATGTGGACCGGCGAGCGGATTTTCTCAACCTGTCGCCCCGTCCCGCCGGCCCGCGAGAGTGGACATTCGGACGGCGGCGCGACAGGACGAATGCCATCGAATGCCAGAGGAGCCGGCAGTGGACGTGACCGCGGACCAGACCCTCGCGCAGGACTTGCTGAAGGATCTGCGCGAGGCCCAAACCAAGCTGGACGCGGCGCGGGCGGAAGCGGCCTCGCTCAAGGTGCTGCTGGCGCTGCGCACGCATCAGCACGACCAGGCCTGGCAGGAGGGACAGCGCCTCGCCGCGGCGCTCGCGGATGCGCAGGCCCGCGCGGAGGCGGCGACCGTCGCGCGGGCGGAGGCCCAGGCGAGCGCGGCCTCGTCCGAAGCCGCCGCGATGGCCGACGAGCGCACCGAGGCGGTCCGGACGGTCCTCGGCGCGGTGCTCGCGAGCATCGGGCACCGGGCCCTCGACCGGCGGCGCTTCCAGGACCTGATCGCCCGGGCCGGCCGCGAGGCGCCGGATCAGGGCCCGGGCGCGGCCCGGCACGCGGTGCTGCTGACCGAGGCGCGGCGGGTGCTGGGGATCGCCGAGTAGCCCCCGCTCCGACGGCTCCGACGCGCCGCGACCGGGCGCGGGCGGCAGGGTTAACCGACGCTTAACCCGGCTCTCCCATCGTCGTCCCGGGACGGACAGGAGATCGATCGCATGCTGATCAGCGAGCACCACGTGCGCGAGTGCGCCTACTACATCTGGGAAAACGAGGGCCGGATCCACGGGCAGGCCGCCGCCCACTGGATCCGCGCCGAGGCCGAGCTGCGCGCCAACGCGATGCTCGCTGCCGCCGCGACGGTCGCGGTCGCCGAGGCCGCCCCGAAGGCCGCGCCGGCGAAGACCGCCGCCAAGCCTGCCAGCGTTAAGCCTGCCAGCGCCAAGACCGCCGCGTCGAAGGCCGCCGCCAAGCCTGCCGCCGCCAAGACCGCGGTCGCCAAGCCCGCGACCGTGAAGCCCGCGACCGTGAAGGCCGCCGCGAAGCCGGCCGCCCCGAAGCCCGCCCGCGCCTCCAAGGCGGCGGTGACTGCCGGCCTCGCCGCCAAGGCGAAGCCCGCCCGGACCCCGGCCTCGATGCACTGACGGCCGGCGCCCCGGCGCCGCCAGGACCTTCTCCGAAGCCCGTCCCTCGCGCAGGGGCGGGCTTCCGTCGTCGAAGGGAGCCGCGTTCGCGGCGCCCGGACGGAACAGGCCCGGCGCCGATCGGTTGTCCGCCCTGACGCGGGCGCCGGGCTCCGCGACGGGGCTGCGATGCGCGCGGTGATTTTCGACATCGACGGGACCCTGCTCGACAGCGTCGACCTGCATGCCCGCGCCTGGGTGGAGGCCTTCGCGCAGTTCGGCGTGACGACCGACTTCGCGGACGTCCGCCGGCAGATCGGCAAGGGCGGCGACGAGCTGATGCCGGTCTTCCTGTCGGAGGAGCGGGTCGCGCGGGACGGCGAGACGATCGAAGCCTACCGCTCGGACCTGTTCAAGCGTCGCTACCTGTCCGAGGTCCGACCCTTCCCCGGTGTCCGGCCGCTGTTCGAGCACATCCGCGCCGCCGGCCTGACGATCGCGCTCGCCTCGTCGGGCAAGCGCTCCGAGGTCGAGCACTACACCGAGATCCTGGAGATCGGCGACCTCGTCGATGTGGCCACCAGCTCGGACGACGCGGACCGGTCGAAGCCGCATCCGGACATCTTCGAAGCCGCGCTGGAGAAGCTCGACGGCGCGCCCCGCGACGCGATCATCGTCATCGGCGATACCCCCTACGATGCCGAGGCGGCTGCGAAGGCGGGGCTGCGCACCGTCGGCCTCCTCTGCGGCGGCTTCCCGGAGGCGGACCTGAGAAGCGCCGGCTGCGTGGCGATCTACCGGGACCCCGAGGATCTGCTCAACCGATTCGCGCAGTCGCCGCTGGCGGACAGCTGAGCGGCAGACCGGCAAGCAGATTCCGCGACCGGCCCGACGTCGTCCACACTTTCCCGCCACGCTGTTGCCGCGCGGTGACGCGGAGCGATGCCGGCTACGTATTCACGCGAAAGGGACTGGTGTCGGTCGATCGAAAGGCGTAGCGACCCGCCCGCCAATCTGGACTCCTTCGAAGGACGAGCGCCTCGCATGCCCCAGACTCACCAGGCCGGCCCGGCACCGCGCTTCGTACCGGCCGCCAAGTCGCTGCCGGAGCAGATCGCCGACGCGGTCGAGAGCCGGTCGACCCCGCTCAGCCAGCTGCTCCGCCTGATGGCCGCCCTCGATGCCGAAGGCGGCAACGAGGCCCTGCGGCTGCGGCTCCGCGCCCGGATCGGCGCGCCGCTCGACGCCTGACGCCCGCGCCGCGGGTCAATGCCGCCGGTGCCGATGGCGCCGGCCACCGCTCCTCGCCGCCGGTGCGGCCGCCTTCGCGACGCGGTCCATGCAGGCGAAGTAGATGCGGCGTCCGATCTCCTCCAGTTCGAGACCCTGCGGGTTGGGCGCCGAGAACACCTTCGCGCGGGCCTCATTGCGGCAGGCCGCGTCCTCCGGGCTCCGGATCGGCGGCTCGGCGCGGGCGGCCCCGCAGGCCAGGGCCGAGACGATCCAGGTCGCTGCGATGATCGATACTCGTGTGCTTGCCAGGGTACTCGGCATACGGACGTTCGGACCTCACTCGCTCAGGACCGAGATAGAGCGTCTCGATCACCCGTGAAGCTTAATCAGAGTGCCGGCTCCGGCAAAAATCGACGGCGCGCGCCTCAGGGCACGATCCAGAGGCACGGACCCCCGCCGGACACGGTCAGGCATTCGTAGGGCGCGCCGCCGATCAGGGCCCGCTGCTCCACGGTGCCGATCGCGCCGCGCGGGATCCGCCTGCAGCCGGCCTCCGATGGGGCGGGGCCACCGCTGCCCGAGGCCGCGTCGATCCGGCGGGCGGCGATCAGAGTCTCGCAGGCGATCACCGAGTCGGTCCCCTGGGCGCGGGCGTTCCGGGGCGCGAGGCCGAGGGGGAGGGCGAGGAGGACGAGCGCCGCGATGGGCGCCAGCGGGGATCGGGATCGCATCGCGGCCTTGGCTGCCCGCGCCGCACGGGCGCGTCGCGATTCGGACGCCCTCAACGCGTCACCGCGCGCGTTGGTTGCCGGCGGCGGAAGCGGACCCCGGACGCGACGACGCCCGCCTTGCGGGCGGGCGTCGTGGGCGTCCGATGCTCGGGGGAGCCGACGGCCGGGGCTCAGCGCTTGGTCTTCACCTTCGCCTTGCGGGCCGCGTAGCGCGCGTCGCGCTGGGCCTTCTTGGCGGCCAGGTCGGCCGACTTGCGCTCCTGCGCGGCGGCCAGCTCGGCGGCCTCGCGGGCGAGCTGGGCGGCGAGTTCCGCCTCCTCCCGCTGACGCTTCTCCTCGGCGGCCTTGCGCTCGGCGGCGATCCGGGCGGCCTCGCGCTCGCGGGAGCGCTCCTCGCGGGCCTTGGCCACTTCGGCGCGGGCCTTGGCCTTGGCGATCACCTCGGGGTCATCGGCCGCGGGGCGTGCCTTGAACTTGGCCAGCAGGGCGGCCTTGGCGTTCTGCGAGTTCTGGCGACGGTCGTCGAAATTCCTGTAGTCGAATGCGCTCATCTGACCTTTCTCAGTTGGGTACGTCTCGCGTGTCGCGGGGACATCCGGCGGGGCCGGGCACGTACTGAGTCTGCAGGTTCCGACGCCATCCCCGCGCCCCGGAACCGCACCGATCCACCGGCTGTACCGATGGTCCGACCCGAGCGTTCGCCTGCGTCTGAACGCTCGGGTCGGACCATTGTTCGAAGATCGCAAAGCCCTTAATCAGAGCTTCACGCGAGATGCAATCGGCGAGACCTGCGCAGGCGGCCGGCACAGCGACAATCCCGGCCCTCTCTGTAAGAGTCCTGGCCGGCGATGCGCAAAAACCTCAGACCGGCGTCTGGCCGAGGCCCGCTGCCCTGGACCGCATCCGCCCCGAGGACTTCGCTGCACGCGGCAGATAGGTCGCGCACGGGACGACGACAAGATTCGCCGGCGGGTCCCCGCGGGTGCATCCTGGCCGAGCGACGCGCGCCGCAGCCCGGCGAGCGCCGAACCAATGGCTGAGGGATGGACCTATACTTCCATCACAAAGCAGACCTGCAAATTCGACAGAGTATTCCTCGTGGTTCCCCCGACGCCCGGCCCCGGCCCGGCTCCCGCCCAGGGGCGACCATCTGCCCAGGATCTGCCCATCCGCCACAGCCTATTTTCTGTGCACGTGCCGTGAAGCCCTTCGAATCGATCGCCAGCACCCGGGAAACTGCCTACGCTCTGGGCAGATCGCCCGGCCGGCGGGCGGAGGCGCCGGGGCGCTCGCGGCACGGGGCCTGCTAGCCGCGATCGATCGCCACCCGTGCGGTCGGCTTGAGGAACGCCATGCCCGAGACATCCCCCCCGTACGAACCCGAGAGCTACGCCGCGGCCGCGGCGGCCCTTCTCGGCCTCACCCTCGATCCGGCTTGGATCGCGCCGGTGACCGCGAACCTGCGCGTCCTGGCCGCCGCGGCCGAGTTGGTGGAGGCCTTCCCGCTCGCCGACGAGATCGACGCGGCGCCGAGGTTCGAAGCGTGAGCGCGAGCAGCCCCGCGACGGCCGCCACGATCGCCGCAGCGATCGCGGAGGGTCGAACCACCGCGCGCCAGGTCGTCGCGGCGGCGCTCGACCGGATCGGCCGATTGGACGGCCGGGTCGGCGCCTTCACCGACGTGCTGTCCGCCCGCGCCCTGGCCCGGGCCGACGCGCAGGACGCGGCGCTGCGGAACGGGTCGCCGCCGGGCCCGCTGGCCGGCGTGCCCTTCGCGGTGAAGAATCTGATCGACATCGACGGCCTGCCCACCCGCGCCGGATCGAAGATCAACCGGGAGCGGCCGCCGGCCGAGCGGGACGGCGCCCTGGTCCGGCGCCTGGAGGCCGCGGGGGCGATCCTCGTGGGCGCCCTCAACATGGGCGAGTACGCCTACGACTTCACCGGCGAGAACATCCACGACGGCGACGCCCACAACCCGCACGCCCTGGATCACATGACCGGCGGCTCGTCGGGCGGCTCGGGCGCGGCCCTCGCCGCCGGGATGGTGCCCCTGACCCTGGGCTCCGACACGAACGGCTCGATCCGCGTCCCGGCCGCCTTCTGCGGCTGCTTCGGCCTCAAGCCGACCTACGGCCGCCTGTCGCGGGCCGGGAGCTTCCCGTTCGTGGGCAGCCTCGATCATCTCGGGCCGATGGCGCGGAGCGTGACCGACCTCGCGCTCGCCTACGACGCCATGCAGGGTCCCGATCCGGACGATCCGGTGGCGACGCTCCGCCCGGCCGAGCCGGTCCTGCCCGGGCTCGACGCGGGCCTGGACGGGCTGCGCGTCGCGGTGGCCGGCGGCTATTTCGCCCGCGGCGGCGATCCGGAGGCCTTCGCGGCGGTGGCGCGCGCGGCCGAGGCCCTGGGCGCGCGGCGCACGGTCGAGCTGCCGGAGGCGCACCGCGCCCGCGCGGCCGCCTACCTGATCACCGCGGCCGAGGGCGCGACGCTCCACCTCGACCGTCTCCGCACCCGGCCGCAGGATTTCGACCCGGCGGTGCGCGACCGGCTGATCGCCGGGGCGATGATCCCGGCGCCCCACGTGGAGCGGGCGCAGCGCTTCCGCCGCTGGTACCGGGCGCGGGTGCTCGCGCTGTTCGAGACCGTCGACGTGATCCTGGCCCCGGCCACGCCCTGCCGCGCCCCGCGGGGCGGCCAGACCCACTTCGTCCTCGACGGCGTGACGCTGCCGGTGCGCGCCAATATCGGGGTCTTCACGCAGCCGATCTCCTTCATCGGCCTCCCGGTCGTGGCGGCGCCGATCCGGCTCGACGCCGGGTTGCCGCTGGGGGTCCAGGTCATCGCCGCCCCCTGGCGCGAGGATCTCGCCTTGCGCGTGGCGCACCACCTCGAACGAATGGGCGTCAGCGCGTCGCCCGTCGCGGAGCTTGCCCGATGATCATCGACGATCCCGCCGTGAAGGCCGAAGTCGAGGCCGCGTTCCGGGCCTACGAGACGGCGCTGACCACCAACGACGTCCCCACCCTGGAGGCGCTGTTCCGGGACGATCCGCTGACCGTCCGCTACGGGATCGGCGAGAACCTCTACGGCATGGACGCGATCCGCGCCTTCCGCCGGGCCCGCTCCCCGGTGGGCCTGGAGAGGACCCTGGCGCAGACGCAGATCACGACCTACGGGCGCGACTTCGCCACCGCGATGACGCTGTTCACCCGCGCCAGCGCGCCGGGCAAGATCGGCCGCCAGAGCCAGACCTGGGCGCGCTTCCCGGAGGGCTGGCGGGTGGTCGCCGCCCACGTGAGCCTGATCGACGCCGCGTAGGCGCAACCGGCCCGCGCCCCCGCGGCGGGGCGTGTGGCCGCGGGCTTGCATAAGGTCGAGCGTATTCCGTGCCGTCTGGCGCGGACCAACGCGAGTACCCGACCCAAGATGCTGTCCCGTCTGAGAAAACTCGGCGCCCGTGCGGCGCTGGCCGGCGCCCTGGCGCTCTCCGCGAGCACCGCTGCCCTCGCGCAGGGGACGCTGCGGATCGGCATGACCGCCTCCGACATCCCGCTGACCACCGGCCAGACCGACAACGGCGGCGAGGGCATGCGGTTCATGGGCTACACGGTCTATGACGGGCTCATCAATTGGGACCTGTCGAGCGCCGAGCTGGCCTCCGACCTCGTGCCCGGCCTCGCCACGAGCTGGGGCGTCGACGCCGCCGACAAGACCAAGTGGACCTTCAAGCTCCGGCCGGGCGTGAAATTCCACGACGGCTCGGACTTCACCGCCGACGCGGTGGTCTGGAACCTCGACAAGCTCCTGAAGGCCGACGCGCCGCAATACGACCCGCGCCAGTCCGCGCAGGGCAAGACCCGCATCCCGGCGGTCGCGAGCTACCGCGCGGTCGACCCGCTGACCGTCGAGATCACCACCAAGGCCCCCGACGCGACGCTGCCCTACCAGATCGCCTGGATCATGATGTCGTCGCCGGCCCAGTGGGAGAAGCTCGGCAAGTCCTGGGACGCCTTCGCCAAGCAGCCCTCGGGCACCGGCCCGTGGAAGCTGACCCTGTTCGCCCCGCGCGAGCGCGCCGAGATGGTCCCGTTCAAGGAGTACTGGGACAAGGACCGCGTCCCGAAGCTCGACAAGCTCGTGCTGATCCCGCTGCCGGAGGCCAATGCCCGGACCGCGGCCCTGCGCTCCGGTCAGGTGGACTGGATCGAGGCGCCCGCGCCGGATGCCGTGGCCTCGCTCAAGAGCGCCGGCTTCACCATCGTCACCAACGCCTACCCGCACAACTGGACGTGGCATCTGTCGCGGGTCGAGGGCTCGCCCTGGAACGACATCCGCGTCCGCAAGGCGGCGAACCTCGCCATCGACCGCGAGGGCCTGAAGGAGCTGCTCGGCGGCCTCGCCATCCCCGCCAAGGGCTTCATGCCGCCCGGCCACCAGTGGTTCGGCCACCCGACCTTCGACATCAAGTACGATCCGGAGGCCGCCAAGAAGCTGCTGGCCGAGGCCGGCTACAGCCCGGCCAAGCCCCTGAAGATCAAGGTCGCGATCTCGGCCTCCGGCTCGGGCCAGATGCAGCCGCTTCCGATGAACGAGTTCGTCCAGCAGAACCTCGCCGACGTGGGGATCCAGGTCGACTACGAGGTCGTGGAGTGGAACACCCTCATCAACATCTGGCGGGCCGGCGCCAAGGCCGACATCTCCCGCGGCGTCTCGGCGATCAACTATTCCTACTTCATCCAGGACCCGTTCACCGGCTTCATCCGCCACCTGCAGTGCAATTTCGCTCCGCCGAACGGCACGAACTGGGGCTATTACTGCGACCCGGCGATGGACAAGCTGTTCGATCAGGTCCGCAACACCTTCGACAAGGCCGAGCAGACGAAAGTCCTGGAAAAAGTTCACGAGAAGTACGTCGACGACGCGCTGTTCGTCATGATCACGCACGACGTCAATCCGCGGGCGATGAGCCCCAAGGTGAAGGGCTTCGTCCAGGCGCAGAACTGGTTCCAGGATTTCTCGAAGATTACGATGGCGACCGCGGGACGGTAGCGAGACGCGGCTCTCCTCCCTCGCGCGGGGAGGAGAGCCCTTACGGTCGGGCGTGACAACAGGGCCTTGAATGCTGCTCTACATCCTCAAACGGCTGGTCTACGTGACGCCCGTGGCGTTCGGGGTCAGCGTCGTCTGCTTCCTCCTCGTCCACCTCGCGCCGGGGGATCCCCTCAGCGCGGTCCTGCCCGCCGACGCCACCCAGGCCACCATCGACGAGATGCGGGCCGCCTACGGCTTCGATAAGCCCCTGCCGGTCCAGTACCTGATCTGGCTCTGGCACGTGCTGCACGGCGATCTCGGCACCTCCATCGCCACCGGCCGGCCGGTGCTCGGCGAGGTCAGCCGCGCCGTGGTGAACTCGCTGATCCTCGCCTCCGTGGCGACCGTGATCGGCTTCACCTTCGGCACCCTGTTCGGCTTCGTGGCGGGCTATCACCGCAACTCGGTGGCCGACCGCGCGGCCTCCGCCGTGTCGGTCTTCGGCGTGAGCGTGCCGCATTACTGGCTCGGCATGGTCCTGGTGATCGTGTTCTCGGCCAATCTCGGCTGGCTGCCGCCCACCGGGGCCGGGCCCGACGGCTCCAGCAACTGGCGCCCCGACTTCGAGCACCTGCGCTACCTGATCCTGCCGGCGATCACGATGTCGGTGATCCCCATGGGCATCATCGCCCGCACGGTCCGGGCGCTCGTGGCCGACATCCTGTCCCAGGACTTCGTCGAGGCCCTGCGCGCCAAAGGCATGGACGAGCGCGGCGTGTTCCGCCACGTCGTGCGCAACGCCGCCCCGACGGCGCTCGCCATCATGGGCCTGCAGCTCGGCTACCTGCTGGGCGGCTCGATCCTGGTCGAGACCGTGTTCGCGTGGCCCGGCACCGGCTTCCTCCTCAACGCCGCGATCTTCCAGCGCGACCTGCCCCTGCTCCAGGGCTCGATCCTCGTGCTGGCGATGTTCTTCGTGGTCCTCAACCTGCTGGTGGACGTGATGCAGACCGCCCTCGACCCGCGCATCGAGCGCGCCTGAGCCGGAGCCCGATGATGACCGCTCCCGTCACCGCGGCCTCCGTCGCCCTCGACGGCGGCGTGCTCGCCGCCGAGGACGTGGCCCACGGGCCCGAGGCCGCCTTCGCCCCGTCGCGGGGCTTCTGGGGCCATGTCGGCCACCGGCTCGTGCGCGACCCCGTCGCCATGGGCGCGGGCGCCGTGATCCTGATCGTCGTGCTGATCGCGATCCTGTCGCCCTGGATCACGCCCATGGACCCCTACAAGGGCTCCATGCTGCGCCGCCTCAAGCACGTGGGCGACGCCACCTACTGGCTGGGCTCGGACGAGCTCGGCCGCGACATGATCAGCCGGCTGATGCTGGGCTCGCGGCTGTCGCTGTTCATCGGCGTCACCCCGGTGCTGATCGCCTTCGTGATCGGCTCCGGGATCGGGATCCTCGCCGGCTACGTCGGCGGCTGGACCAACACGATCCTGATGCGCACCATCGACGTGTTCTTCGCCTTCCCGTCGGTGCTGCTGGCGATCGCGCTGTCCGGCGCGCTCGGCGCCGGCATCTTCAACTCGATCGTGTCGCTGACCTGCGTGTTCGTGCCCCAGATCGCCCGCGTCGCCGAGAGCGTCACCACGGGCATCCGCAAGCGCGACTACATCGACGCCGCCAAGCTGTCGGGCGCCTCGGCCCTGACGATCATGCGCGTGCAGGTGCTCGGCAACGTCGTCGGGCCGATCTTCGTCTACGCGACCAGCCTGATCTCGGTGTCGATGATCCTGGCCTCCGGCCTGTCCTTCCTCGGCCTCGGCGTGCGGCCGCCCGAGCCCGAATGGGGCCTAATGCTCAACACCCTGCGCACGGCGATCTACGTCAACCCGGTCGTGGCCGCCCTCCCGGGCGTCTGCATCTTCATCGTCTCGATCGCCTTCAACCTGTTCTCGGACGGCCTCCGGTCCGCCATGGAGATTCGCCAGTGAGCGTCATCCCGGACGCCCCCGACCCGTTCGCCCGCGACCGCGGCGGACCCGCCCAGCCGCTCCTCTCGGTCTCGGGCCTCGTGAAGCACTTCCCGGTCCGCAAGGCCGGCGGCAAGCGCCAGGTGGTCCGCGCGGTCGACGGCGTCGACTTCGACGTCCTGAAGGGCGAGACGCTCGGCATCGTCGGCGAGTCCGGCTGCGGGAAGTCGACCACCGCGAAGCTGCTGATGGGCCTCATCGAGCGCGATTCCGGCACGCTGCTGTACGACGGCCAAGCGGTCGGCGAGCGCGCCATGCCCTGGCGGTCCTACCGCCGCCAGGCCCAGATGGTGTTCCAGGACAGCTACGCGTCGCTCAACCCGCGCATGACCGTCGAGCAGTCGATCGCCTTCGGCCCGAAGGTCAACGGCGTGCCCGCCCGGGAGGCGGTGGAGCGCGCCCGCGGGCTGCTCGCCCGGGTCGGCCTGGAGCCGAAGCGCTTCGCCGGCCGCTACCCGCACGAGATCTCCGGCGGCCAGCGCCAGCGGGTGAACATCGCCCGATCCCTCGCCCTGGAGCCGCGGCTGGTGCTCCTCGACGAGGCGGTCTCGGCGCTGGACAAGTCGGTGGAGGCGCAGGTCCTGAACCTGCTCCTCGACCTCAAGGCCGAGTTCGGCCTGACCTACATCTTCATCAGCCACGACCTCAACGTCGTGCGCTTCATCTCCGACCGGGTCATGGTGATGTATCTTGGCCGGGTCTCCGAGATCGGCCCGTCCGACACGGTGCTCGACGCGCCGGCGCACCCCTACACCGAGGCGCTGCTCGCCTCGATGCCGTCGCTCGATCCCGACAACCGCACCCAGGCGGCGCTGCTCGCGGGCGACCCGCCGAACCCGATCGACCCGCCCGCGGGCTGCCGCTTCCACCCGCGCTGCGCCCTGGCGGAGGACGTCTGCGGCCGGACGGAGCCGCCCCTCGACACGATCCGGCCGCTGCACCGCGTCGCCTGCCTCGCCCGGCAGCCCGGCTCGGGCCACTCCGCGGCCCCCGCGGGCGCGCTGGCAGCATGAGCACCCCGATGTCCGGTTCAGAACCCGCGGTCGCCCTGAAGGACCTGCGCGTCGCCTTCGGCAAGGTCCAGGTCGTCAACGGCGTCGACCTGACCCTGGAGCGCGGCCAGGCGCTGGCGCTCATCGGCGAATCCGGCTCCGGCAAGAGCGTGACCCTGCGGGCGATCCTGCGGCTGTTCCCGGAGGGGCGCAGCCGGATCGAGGGCGGCATCCGGGCCGCCGGCAAGGACGTGCAGGCGCTGACCCGGCGCCAGCTCGCCGATTTCCGCGGCGGCGACGTCTCGATGATCTTCCAGGAGCCGCTGCTCGCCTTCGACCCGGTCTACACGGTCGGCCGGCAGATCACCGAGGCGATCCTGCGGCACGAGACGATCTCCAAGGACGAGGCCCGCAAGCGGGCGCTCGCCCTGTTCGAGCGGGTGCGGATCCCGAGCCCGGAGCGGCGCCTCGACAACTACCCGCACGAGATGTCGGGCGGCATGCGCCAGCGGGCCATGATCGCGCTCGCGCTGGCCTGCCGGCCGCAGGTGCTGCTCGCCGACGAGCCGACGACGGCGCTCGACGCCACGGTGCAGATCCAGGTGCTGCTGCTCCTGCGCGAGCTGCAGCGCGACCTCGGCCTGTCGATCGTGATCGTCACCCACGACCTCGGCGCGGCCGTGGAGGTCGCCGACCGGATCGCCGTGATGTACGCGGGCAAGATCGTCGAGACCGGCACGGCGCATCAGGTGGTGCTGAACCCGCACCACCCCTACACGATCGGCCTGCTGCGCAGCCGGGCGGAAGGGGCGCTCGCCAAGGGCTCGCGGCTCGAGACCATCCCGGGCAGCCCGCCGGATCTCGCGAACCGCCCGCCGGGCTGCCCGTTCGCGCCGCGCTGCTTCCTGGCCGAGGAGCGCTGCCGCCGCGAGATGCCGCCGGTCGCCGAGATCGCGCCCGGCCACCGCGTCGCCTGCTGGCGGACCGAGGAGGCCTCGGCGGCCTACCGGGCCGGGCCGACCCCGGTGCGCGCCGCCGAGCCGGTCCCGGCCTGACCTCGACGCCCCCGCGCCGAGGCATTATCCGGCTCGGCGCGGTCCCGCGGCGGCGGACCGCGTCCGAACCGGCCGCGCGGGCGTCACGATGAGCCAAGTCCTATCCGGGCCAGTCCCGTCCGAGATCCTGCTCGTTCCCCGGGGCGAGGCCGGGCACTTCCTGCCGGCGGCCCTCGGCTGGCTGGGCAAGCGGGTCACCGTCACCACCCAACCCGGCCCGGCGAACCACGTCCTCTGCCTGCCGGTCCTCGATTTCGTGCGCCTCGGCTTCCCGGAGGCGAACGGGCGCCTCGACCTCCTCGAACCGGGGGATGCCGAGAACCTCCGCGCCGGGCGCGCCGCGCTGCTCCTCGACCTCTCGAACGAGGGGCCGGGCCTGCACGCGCCGACCTTCGAGGCACTGCACCGGAACCTCGAAGAACGCGCGATCCCGCGCGAGCGGGTGATCCTGGTCACGCAGAACCGGCTGCTGCGGCTCGACTACGAGCGCCTCTACGGCGAGGGCCTGCGGTTCTGGATCTTCGAGTTCTTCCCGCTCCAGGTCGCCCTCTGGCTGGACGACGCCGCGGGTCCGCGGCTCTTCCCCCAGCATCCCCTCGACCGCACCGGCTACGCGCCCTTCGCCCGCGCCGCCGGCCCGGCCCGGTTCCTCTGCCAGAACGCGGCCCTGCGCTGGCACCGGGTGCTGCTCTACCGCTGGTTCCAGCTCAGCGGGCTGGACCGGGACGGGCTGATCTCCTTCCACGGCATCGGCGAGGACAACCCGAAGGCCGGCGGCATCAACGTCTTCCACGCGCCGCCGGAGATCGAGGCGGCCTTCGGGCCGCTGCTCGCCGATGTCGGCAGCTGGATCCCGCGCCGGGCGCGGCGGATCGATGCCGATCAGGGCACCGACATGGTCATGACCCTGGACACCCGCGCCTACGCGGCGTGCGACCTCACGGTCATCTCGGAGACCGACTTCTTCGAGCCGGGCGTCGAGCGGATCACCGAGAAGTCCCTCAAGGCGGCGGCGACGGGCCTGCCCTTCGTGACGGTGGGCGCGCCGCGCGCCGTGGAGCGGCTGTCCGAGCTGGGCTTCCAGACCTTCGGCGGCCTGATCGACCACCATTACGACCTCGTGCCCGACCCGGCCGAGCGCCTGCCGCTCGTGTTCCGGTCGATCGAGCGCGCCTGGGCCGCGTGCCGGGACGACCGGGCACGCTGGCATCGCCTCGCCCGGGAACAGGCCGAGGCCAACGTGGCCCACGCGCGGCGCGGATTGCTGCCGCAGCTCGAGCGGGTGATGGTCGCGCCGCTGATCGAGCGGCTGAACCGGTTCATGGAGACGGGCGCGATCGTGCACTGAGCGCGTCTCGAGGGTGGCCGTTCGGACGGGGATCCGGCGCACCGCGCAGGGTCTCCGCCAAGCGCCGCACGGCCGGCTCGATCGCCCGCTCCGGCACGGCGGCGTAGCCGAGGAGCAGGCCCGGCTCCGCCGGCCCGGCGTGGTAGGCCGAGAGCGCGACCGCCGAGATCCCCGCGCGCCCGAGCGCCGCCGCGGCGGCCACGTCGCCCAGGGCCGGGCCCCAGGCCGGTCCCGGCCGGGCGATGACGTGCATCCCGCCCTCCATGGCGGCGACCGCCGCGACGTCCCCGGCGTGGCGGCGCGCGGCCTCGATCAGCGCCTCCTGGCGCAGGGCGTAGAGGCGGCGGGTCCGCCGGAGATGACCGGCGAGGTGTCCGTCCTCGATGAAGCGCGCCAGCGCCCACTGGCCGATCCCGGGCGGGGCGGGGCCCGTCTCGGCCAGCGCCTGATTGACGGGTGCCACGAGGCCGCGGGGCAGCACGAGGTAGCTCAGGCCGAGGGCGGGCAGCAGCAGCTTCGAGAAGCTGCCGACGTAGATCACCCGGCCGCCGCGATCGAGGGTGCGCAGGGGTGCGAGCGGGCGCCCGGCATAGCGGTAGGCGCCGTCGTAATCGTCCTCCACGACCCAGCCCGAGACCGCCTCGGCCCAGGCCAGGAGGTCGAGGCGGTTCTCCAGGCTCATGGCGTGCCCGAGGGGGTAATGGTGGGCCGGCGTCACCACCGCGAGCCGCGCGCCGGGCGTCCGCGCGGCGGCCGGGGTCACCGACAGGCCCCCGGGACCGACCGGGACAGGGATCGGGTTCAGGCCCGCGCTGGCGAGGGCCTGCGCGATGCCGGGGAAGCCGGGCTCCTCGACCAGGGCGGCCTCGCCGGGATCCAGGAGCAGCTCGGCGAGCAGGCGCAGGCTCTGGCGGATGCCCGCGGTGACGATGACGTCGTCGGCCTCGCAGGCGACGCCGCGCGCTTGGCCCAGATAGGCGGCGATGGCGCCGCGCAGGGCCGGCGAGCCGCGCGGGTCCGGCCGCTCGGTCGGGCCGTGGCGCCATTCGGCCTGGAGCAGGCGGCCCCAGACCTCGAACGGAAAGGCGTCCTGGGCCGGCCGGCCGAGGGCGAAAGCGTCGGGCACCGCCGGACCCGCCATGTAGCGCCGCGGCGGCGCGGCCACGAGGCGGGTGCCCCGCCGGGACAGGTTCGGGGCCGGCTCGGTGCCCGGCCGCCGGAGCGGACCGGGCGCCGGCAGCGCGTCGTCCGGCAAGGTCGCGGCGACGCGCGTCGCGGAGCCCGGCCGCGCCGTCAGGTAGCCCTCGGCGGTCAGCTGCTCCAGCGCCAGGACGACGGTGCCGCGCGCGCAGCCGAGGTCGGCGGCCAGGACCCGCGAGGCCGGGAGCCGGGCCCCGCGCGGCAGCCGGCGTTCGAGGATCGCCGCGCGCAGAGCCTCCCGGAGCTGGGCGTGCAGTGGCGCCGCGGCCGCGGCGTCGAGGGTCAGCGTCAGGGGCAGGGGAGCCCGGGCCATGCAGCAAATTGGTCCAGTCGCAGTTCGAGAATTGGACCTTTCGCCTGGACCGCCGAACGGTCAAGCACGGGTCCGCACGACCGCCGCAGGACAGGCCCATGTACCAGCCGCCGCATTTCCGGGACGATTCCCGCGCCGCGCAGCACGCGCTGATCCGCGCCAACCCGCTCGGCCTGCTGGTGACCGCCGGGGCGGGTGGCCTGACGGCCAACCCGATCCCGTTCCTGCTGGACGATGCCGGTCCCCACGGGGTGCTGCGGGCGCACCTCGCCCGCGCCAACCCGCAGGGTCAGGATCTCGCCGCGGCGGAAGAGTGCCTGGTCGTGTTCCAGGGGCCTCAGGGCTACGTCACGCCGAGCTGGTACGCGAGCAAGAGCGAGCACGGCCGGGTGGTCCCGACCTGGAACTACGCCACCGTCCACGCCTGGGGCCGGCCGCGGGTGATCGAGGATGCGGACTGGCTCGGGCGCCAGATCGCCGACCTCACCGCTCTGCGTGAGGCGCCCCGGGCCGAGCCGTGGGCGGTCGCGGACGCGCCGGCGCCCTTCGTGGCCGCGCAGGTCCGGGGGATCCTCGGCATCGAGATTCCGATCACGCGGATCGAGGGGAAGTGGAAGATGAGCCAGAACAGGCCCGAGGCCGACCGACACGGGGTCATCGCGGGGCTGCGCGCCGAGGGCGAGGCGGGTCTCGCCGGGCTAGTCGCCGAGCGGAGCGGGCTGTGAGCGCGCGCCTCAACGGCTTCGGCCAGCCCATTGGCCCGGCCTTGCCGGACTGGAGCCCGCGCCCGCGTCCGCCCCGCGCGCCGATGGAGGGCCGGTTCTGCCGGCTGGTACCCCTCGACGCCGCGGCGCACGCGGACGCGCTCTACGCCACCTACAGCGCCGCCCCCGACACGCGCGGCTGGACCTATCTCGGCGACGAGATGCCGGAGAGCGCGGAGGCTTATCGGGCGCGCCTGGCGACGCAGCAGGCGAGCGAGGACCCGCTGTTCCACGCGATCCTGGATCCCGCGAGCGGCGACGCCCTCGGGATCGCCTCGTATCTCCGGATCGATCCCGGCAACGGCGTGATCGAGGTCGGCCACCTCCACTTCGGCCCGCGGCTGCAGCGGGCGCCCGCCGCCACGGAGGCCATGGCGCTGATGATGGCCCGCGCCTTCGACGAGCTCGGCTACCGACGCTACGAGTGGAAATGCGACAGCCTCAACGCCCCGTCCCGGGCGGCGGCGCTGCGGCTCGGCTTCACCTTCGAGGGCATCTTCCGCAACGCCGTGGTGGTGAAGGGCCGCTCCCGCGACACGGCGTGGTTCTCCATCACCGACGCCGAGTGGCCGCGGGTCCGCGCCGGCTTCGCGGCGTGGCTGGACCCGTCGAACTTCGACGGGGCGGGTCGCCAGCGGCGCGGGCTCGCGGACCTGCGCGTCGCCGCGGGCTGAGCCGACTCAGGGGCCGCCGGCCAGGAACGCCTCCGCGCTGCGCAGGCTGAGCGCCATGATGGTCAGGGCCGGGTTCGCCGCGAGCGAACTCGGGAAGGTCGAGCCGTCGCAGATCCACAGGTTGTCGATGTCGAAGCTGCGGCCGTGCGGGTCGACCACGGCGCTCGAGCCGTCGCGGCCCATCCGACAGGTTCCGAGGGTGTGGGCGACGCGCTCCAGCACCCAGATGTCGTCCGCCCCCGCCTCCTCCCAGAGTCCGCGCATGACCTTCGTGGCGTGCGCGTTGAGGCGGTTCTCATTGGTGCTGTAGCCGAAGCTGATCTGGGCCTTGCGCATCCCGTGCGCGTCGGTCTCGTCGGCGAGGGTCAGCACGTTGGCGTCGCAGGGCAGCGTCTCGCCGTTGATGCCGATGCCGGCGAGGTGGTTGTAGCGGTCGAGGTAGTCGAGGAGCGGCTGCCCCCACAGGCCGCGCCCCCGCGCCGCCGAGTTGCCGAAGGTCACCGGCACCACGCCGAGGCTCTGGATCAGGTAGCCGCCCGCGAAGTCGGCGCCGGCGCGGACGAAGTCCTCGGTGATCAGCGAGGACGGGTAGCCCCGGTTCATGCGCACCTCGTGGTCGAAGGTACCCCAGACCTGCGTCGCCACGTGGCCCATGTAGTTGCGCCCGATCTGGCCGCTGGAATTGGCGAGCCCGAGATGGAGCAACAGGCGCGGCGTCTCCACGGCCCCGGCGCAGAGGAAGACCGCGCCGCAGCGCTGCCGCCGCTCCGCGCCGTCCTGCCGGTAGACCACGCCGGTGATCCGGCCGTCGGCGCCGCGCTCCAGGCCGTGGACGAAGGCCTCGGCCCGGATCTCGGCGCCGCGGGCGACCGCGTAGGGCAGGTAGGTCACGTCCATGCTGGCCTTGGCGCCCGTGCGGCAGCCCTGGTGGCAGAAGCCGCAATTGATGCAGGCGTTGCGGCGCGGTCCGTCCTCGGACTGGAAGTCCCGCGAGACCACGGCGGCGGGCGCGTCCGCCCAACGGATGCCGCGGGCCTCGCAGGCCCGGGCCATGATCTGCGCCGGACCGTTGCGCGGGACCGGGGGCAGGGGATAGCGGCGGGCGGCATCCCACGGGTAGCTCTGCGCGCCCGAGACGCCGAGGAACCGCTCGACCCGCTCGTAGAACGGGAGCAGGTCCTCGTAGGTCAGCGGCCAGTCGACACCTTCCCCCGACTCCGTGTGCAGACGCAGGTCGCGGGCGTCGGCCCGGGGCACGAAGGCGCCCCAGTGCAACGTCGAGCCGCCGACGCCGGTGCCGCTGTTGTTCGCCCCGAAGGCTTCCGGAGTCGAGCCGCCGCTCAGCCGCTCCTCGGTCCAGTAGATCTCGTCCGCGAGCGTCTCGTCGAAGGCGAAGCGCTCCGGCGTGAAGTTCGGTCCGGCCTCCAGGGCCACGACCTTCAGCCCCGAAGCGGCGAGGCGCGCGAGGAGCGGCGCGCCGCCCGCGCCGGTCCCCACCACGACCGCGTCGACGACCTCGTCCGCGCGGTAGGTCCGCATCCCCGCGAGGTTCATCGTCCCGCCTCCGTCCGCAGCGCCCGTGGCTCCCAGGGTTCCGGCGCGTCGAGCCCGACGGCGCGGAAGCCCGGCAGGTCGTCGGCGATCTCGCCCGGCCGGTCGCCGCCGGCACCGATGCCCGAGAAGCCGATCCGCGCCAGCGCTGCCGGGTGGCCGAGCCAGAGACGGACCGCGTCGGCACGGAGATCCTCGAACCAGAACCGCATCCGGTCGGCGTCGAGGCGTCCACCGAGGCTCTCCGGGACCTTCAGCCCGGCGCGCTCGCACAGGGTGAGCAGCCCGTCCTGCTCGGCCGCGTCGAGGGCGACGAAGGGGCGGTCCCGGGCGACGCGGGCGGCGGCGTCGAGGGTGCGCAGGGCGGCGCGGTAGGCCTCCGCGTCCGGCGGCAGCGCCGCGAAGCGCCAGCCATCGCCGTCGCCGGATGCCAGCCGCCGGTCGAGGCGGGCGGCCAGATCGAGGTGCGGAACCGGCATCGCGCGGGCGAGGGCGGCCCGCAGGATCGCGAGCTCCACCGCGTCGAGGGCCGCCGGTTGATAGGCGGGATCGTCCGGCGCGGCGCGCGCCGCCAGGGTGCCGCGCAGGCGGCTGTTCACCCGTTCGGAGGCGATCAGCGCCGCGTAGTCCGGCGGGACCGCCGGGCCGGCCTCCACGGACCGGCGTGGCCGGTCGCCGAGATGGGCGCGCAGGTGGTCGGCCAGGGCGGCGGGGCGCTCCAGCGGCAGGAGGTGGCCGACGCCGTCGACGGTGACGAGGTGATGGTGCGCGAGATGGGGCACCGTGAGGGCCCGCTGCGCGTCCGGCCCGAGGTCCGCATCCTCGGAACCGGCCAGGATCAGCGCCGGGGTGCGCAGGATCCCGATGCGGCGGCACCAATCCTCGTTCGCGCCCTCCTCGAGCCACGCCTTCCAGGCGGCGGGCTCGGCCCGCAGGACGTCGGCCACCGCCCGCGCCTCGGTCTCCGGATCCAGGCCGTCGCCCACGTTGGCGCGCACGAAGGCCTCGGCCTCGCGGCGCCGAGTCTCGGGGTCCGCGTCGATCCAGGCGAGCATCTCGGCACGCCGGTCCTCCGGGATCGGCTCCGGGCTCGGCGGCGAGCCGGAGACCAGGATGAGGTCGGTGAGGCCCGTCAGTCCCGCCTCGCCGTCCTCGGCCCGGCGCGCGAGCGCCAGGGCCACCTTGGCCCCCATGCTGTGCCCGGCGATTCCGAACCGCGCCGGTGCCCGCGCGCGGATGGCCTCGGCCACGTGATCGGCCATCGCGGCGACGGAATAGCCCGGCGTGTCCGCGGCGTCGCCGAATCCCGGCAAGTCTACCGGCACGCAAGTCAACGGCGTCCCGTCGAGGGCGCGCGCGAGACGCTCCCAACTTCGGGCACTTCCGCCCAGGAAGTGCAGGCAGAACAGGACTTCGGGTTCAGACATCGCCGAGACATCGCGCGGCGCCACAATGCTTCAAGCGTACGCGACGCCGCATGCGCGAAGTCTTATCCCGGACCCGTTGGCCCAGTCGTGACCGCGTGCGATCAGGAGGGTCGGAGGAGGCGGCGATGGCGGATCTCGAACAGGCCTGGCGCGTGGAGGAGGCCTGCCTCAACGCTTGGCCGAGCCCGCGCGAGCTCCTAGTGCACGGTTATCTGCTGCGCGCCGCCGGAGGCCGCTCGAAGCGGCAGAATTCCGTGAACCCCATGCGCGGCAGCGGCGCGCCCGGACCGGCCGTCGAGGCCGCGCGCGCGATCTACGGACGCCTGGGACAGCGCCCGATCTTCCGCGTGCCGGCGATTGCGCCGCAGATGGAGCCGCTCCTCGCCGGCGGCGATTACACCGTAGTCGACGAGACCTGCACGCTGATCCGCGCCCTCGACGACGTGCCGACCGCGCCCGATCCAACGGTGGCAGTCGCCGCGGCGCCGGGGCCGGACTGGCTGGCCCTGCGCGACGCGGTGAACCGCGCCGATGCCGCGGCCGCGCAGGTGTTCCGCGACACCGTCAACGCCCTGGCCCTGCCGCGGGCCTTCGCGGCCGCCGCGGCCGAGGGCGGCATCGGCGCCATCGCCTTCGGGGTGCTCGATCGCGAGCTGATGGTCATCGAGGCGGTGGCGACGCCCGAACCCCTGCGGGGCCGCGGCCATGCCCGGCGCGCGGTCGGCGCGCTGCTGCGCTGGGGCCGGGCGGAGGGCGCCCGGGCCGCCTGCCTGCAGGTCGTCGCCGCGAACACGCCGGCACGGGCGCTCTACCGCACCCTCGGCTTCGAGCACGAGTTGTACCGCTATCACTATCAGGTCGGCCCGGAGCCTAGCTGAGACGCGGTGGGGGGCTCGGCCCAGTTCCTTCATCCGGCCCCGGCCGTCGTCTCAGGCGTCGAACAGCGATCCCTGCCGCGTCGCGGCAGGGCGCGTGCCGGTCCGCTTGCCCGGCGCCGCCGGTGCGGCCGCGCCGCCGCGACGTCCGGGCTTCGCCGGCCGGGACGGATCGACCGGCAAGGACGGATCGTCCGTCCCGTCGGGCACGGCCGTCACGGTCCCGTCGGCGAATTGCAGGCTGAGACGCTGCGCCGCCGCCGCCGCCGCCGCGCGGCGGACGGGGAGCCCCGCGGCGTCGCGCACCAGCACGTAGCCCCGGTCGAGCACCGCGCGGTAGCTCAGGGAGCCAAGCAGGCCCGCGAGACCGTCGAGCCGGTCGCGGCGTCGCTCGATGCCGCGCGCACCCGCCTGGGCGAGGCGCTCCGACAGCGCGAGCAGCCGGTCGGTTCGGCGCGCCTGCAGCGCCCGGGCCCGTTCCAGGCTGGCCTCGCGCGCGACGACGAGGCGTCGTCCGAGCTGGATCAGGGCCTCGCCCTTGCGCTGGACATCGTTGCGCAGGGCGTGGAGCGGCCGGTGGTCGATCCGCGCCAGCCGCGCGCGTGCGTTGGCGAGGGCCACGTCGGGCGAGCGCCGGGCCATCCGGTCGAGCAGGAGCTGGAGCCGCGCGCGGTGGCGGCTCGCGCCCGCCGCGAGCGCCGGGGCGAGGCGCGCCTCGGCGAGGTCGAGCCGCTGGCGCTTGGCCGCCAGCAGGGCGTCGGCGCTCGGCAAGGCGCGCCCGAGAGCGCGCAGGTCGGAGCGGTCGCGGTCGATCCGGCGCCCGACCGCTCCCCTGCCGCGGGCCGCCAGGTCCGCCACCGTGGCGATCAGGTCGGCGCGGACCGGCACCGCCATCTCGGCGGCGCCCGTCGGGGTCGGCGCGCGGCGATCCGAGACGTAGTCGATCAGCGTGGTGTCGGTCTCGTGCCCCACCGCCGAGATCAGCGGGATCGCGCTCGCGAAGGCGGCGCGGACGACGCACTCCTCGTTGAAGGCCCAGAGATCCTCGATGGAGCCGCCGCCGCGGGCCACGATGAGCACGTCCGGGCGCGGGATCGGGCCCCCGGCCGGGAGGGCGTTGAAGCCGCGGATCGCGGCCGCGACCTCCTCGGCCGCGCCGTCGCCCTGAACCCGCACCGGCCAGACCAGGACCGGCCGGGGGAAGCGGTCCTCCAGCCGGTGGAGGATGTCGCGGATCACCGCCCCGGTCGGCGAGGTGACGACGCCGACCACCCGCGGCAGGTAGGGGATCGGCCGCTTGTGGTCCGGGGCGAAGAGACCCTCGGCGGCGAGCTGCTTCTTGCGCTCCTCCAGGAGCGCCATCCAGGCGCCGAGCCCGGCAGGCTCCAGGCTCTCGATGACGATCTGGTACGAGGACTTGCCCGCGAAGGTCGTGATACGGCCGGTGGCGACGACCTCCAGACCCTCCTGAGGTCTCTGGCGAAGTCGTCCGAACACGCCCTTCCAGACCACCGCGTCGATCCGCGCCTGCCCGTCCTTCAGGGAGAAGTAGGCGTGGCCCGAGCCGTGCTGGCCGCGATACCCCGAGATCTCGCCGCGCAGGCGGACGTGCCCGAAGGCGTCCTCGAGGGTGCGCTTCAGGGCGCCCGCGAGCTCGCCCACCGACCATTCCGGCTGGTTCGCGTTGAGCACGCTGGTCGGCGGGATGTCCGCCGCGGGCTGGGCTGCGGGGCGCGGGGGCGGCACGAGGGGCATGGCCGGACGCTAGGGGGCTCCGGCGGGACAGTCAAAGGGCCGCTGTGGAGACGGGCTCGTGCGCGTCCCGAGCCGGGCTGGCCGCGACAGCGGCGCCGTCTGTCCTATCGGAGGGTTCCGCCGCCTACTCCACGGCGAGCTCGCGCGGCCGGTCGGAGATCGCCACCGGCGGGACCAGCAGCGACAGGAGCAGGGTCAGCACCGCCACGGCGAACACCGTCCAGAACGTGCCGTGCAGCGCGTGCTGCAGGCCGCCCCGGATCGCCTCCCCGCCGGCCCCGAGGCTTGCCGGATCGTCGAGCAGGCGGCGGAGCTGATCGGAATTCACCGCCGGGCCGCTCGACGGATTGGCGAGCCGGTAATTCAGCACGGCCCCGAGGACGGTCGCGCCGAGCGTCGAGCCGAGGTTGCGCGAGAAGATGTTCGAGGCCGTCGCCGCCCCGCGCTGCGCCCAGGCGACGCTGTCCTGGATGATCACGATGGCGGCGGTGGACAGGAAGCCCATGCCGAGCCCCATCACGACCGAGCCGCAGGCCGCCACCACCGGGGAGGTGTCCGTTCCGAGCGCCACGAAGGCGACCGCGCCGAGGGGCAGGAGCGTCGCGCCGACCAGCAGGATGGGGCGCAGGCCGAACCGGACGAAGCTGCGCGCCGCCGTGGTGGCGCCGATCGGCCAGCCGAGCACCATCAGGGTCAGGGTCAGGCCGGCGATCAGGGGCGATTGCCGCAGCACGCCCTGCACGTACATCGGCAGGAACGCCGTGAGCCCGATCACCGTCATGCCGGAGAGGAGCGTCGCGGTGTTGGCGGTGGCGATGGGGCGCTGCATCCACAGGCGGATGTCGAGCATCGGGTCCGGCGCGCGCCGCTCCTGGACGACGAACAGGAGCGCGGCCACCACGAAGGCCAGCGCCGGCCACAGGGCGGCCTCGGCCGACTCGCCCGCCTCGGTCAGCGCGATCATCAGCGCCGCGATGGCGGCGGTGAACAGGGCCGCGCCGATCGCGTCGATCTGGCGAGGGCGGCGCTCGACGCCCTCGTGGAGGAAGCGCAGGAACAGGCCGGCCGCGATCACGCCGACCGGCAGGTTGATCCAGAAGATCCAGGGCCAGCTCAGGTGACCGATGATCAGGCCGCCGACCAGCGGGCCGGCCACCGAGGAGATGCCCCAGACGCTGGCGAGATAGCCCTGGACCCGGCCGCGTTCCCGCGCCGCGTACAGGTCGCCGACGACGGTCAGGCTCACCGGCTGGATCGCCCCGGCGCCGACGCCCTGGATGAGGCGGAACAGGATCAGCGAGGGCATGGACCACGCGAGCCCGCACAGGAGTGAGCCCGCCAGGAACACCGCGATGCCGAACAGCAGCACCGGCCGACGCCCGTACAGGTCCGAGAGCTTGCCGAACACCACCGTGGTGGCCGTCTGGGTCAGCAGGAAGGAGGCGAACACCCAGGCGTAGAGGTGGAGGTCGCCGAGCTGGCCGGCGATCTGCGGCATCGCCGTCGAGACGATCGTCGCCTCGATGGCGATCATGAACATCGCCGCCATCACCGCGGCGAGGACCAGCGGGCGGCGCGTCTCTGAGGGCGTGGGCATCGCGCCGGTCTAGGCCCGCCGCGCCTGCCTACCTAGCGTTGAACACGGCATCCGGCTCCTCCGCGGCGAGATCCGTGCGCGAGCGCACATACCCGGGGCGCGGGCTCCGCGTCGGACGCATGGATGAGGCGCCGCGATGCGATCCGTGCATACATAATCCGCGATGGCCCGAACCCGCCGATCACGCCTCGGAATCGGCGTCGAGGTCGCGCCCGCGCGTCTCGGGCAGCAGGACAGCCGCGATCGTCCCGACGAGGCTGAACGCGGCGAGGTAGTAGGCCGGCGCGAGCCGGTCGCCGGTCGCGGCGATCAGCCAGTTCACCACGTAGTTGGTGCTGCCGCCGAACACCGAGACGGAGACCGCGTAGACGATCGACAATCCGGCGCTGCGCACCGCCCGGGGCAGGGCCTCGGGGATGCCGACGATCACCGCCGCGGCGTTGATGGACGACAGGGCCGAGAGCAGGAAGGTGACCGCGTAGACGCTGGCGGCGCTCGGCGCCCGCACCACCCAGGCGAAGGCCGGGATCGCCAGGATCAGGATCAGCGCCCGCGGCCAGATCATCACCGGTCGCCGCCCGTACCGGTCGGCCAGCCAGCCGCCGAGCAGCGGGAAGATCACCGAGGCGAGCCCGAGCGCGATCGGCACCGCCGTGGCGGCGGTCTCGCTCAGGCCGAGGGTTGCGCCGGCGAAGACCGGCATGTTGGTGCCGACCGCGTTCGACACGGTCGAGGCCGCGATGACCAGGAAGGTCAGGCCCAGCAGGCGGCCGTGCTCGCGCAGGAGCCGGCCGACCACCGCCGTCGTCGAGGCCGCCGCGTGCAGATCCTCCTCGGCGCCGGCCGTCTCGGGCAGGTGACTGCGGATGACGAGGCCGACCGGCACGACGCACAGGCCGAGGGCGAACATCAGCCGCCAGCCCCACTGCGCCATCGCCTGATCGCCGACCGCGAGCGCCAGGGCGGTCGCGACGATCCCGGCGAACAGGGCCGCGCAGCCCTGGCTCGCGATCTGCCAGCTCGTCACGAAGCCGCGCCGGTCCGGGGGCGCGGCTTCCAGCAGGAAGGCCGTCGAGGGGCCGACCTCGCCGCCGAGGGCGAGACCCTGCACGAGGCGGCCGGCAATGACGATGACCTGCGCCCAGCCGCCGATCGTCGCGTAGGAGGGGCAGGCGGCCAGCATGACCATGCCGACCGCCATCAGCGCGATGGTGATCAGCATCGCGGGCTTGCGGCCGGCCCGGTCCGCGAAAGCGCCGATCAGCACGCCGCCGATGGGCCGCATGACGTAGCCGATGCCGAACAGGGCGAGCGATGCCAGCAGGCTGTGGGTCGGGTCGTTCGCCGGGAAGAAGGCTTCGCCGATCGGCTTGGCGAAGAAGGCGTAGACGGTGAAATCGTAGAACTCGAGGGCGTTGCCCAGGACGACTGCCCCGACCGACTTGCGGTCGAGGGCAGGATGATGCGCGCCGGGATGCGGTGCGGTCCGGGCGTCCATCAGCGGGACGATCCGTCGACCGGGTGCTTGGCGAGACCGCCGGAGACAGGCGTCTCGCCCTCAGCCAGCGCCTCGTCGTAGCCGGACAACCAGAGCGTGCGCGCCTCCGTCCGCTCCGCGTAGGGGCATGCTTCCCGGGCCAGCCCCTTGGCGGGCGCGGCCCGGCCGAGGGCGCGGGCATCGAGGTCGTTCGGTGGCGTATCCATGCGGGCGCAGCTCCGTTCCGGTTGGCTGCGGCGCGATGTAGGGCGCGGAACGCGCGCGTCGCCGATCTCAGTGACGCGTCGGGGTCCCGTCCGCGAGCAGCGCCACGGCCTCGCTGAACGGGAATTCCAGCACGACCTCGCCGTCGGCGTCCGTGACCACGAGGCACGCGGTCATCAGCCGGGCCTGATCCTGCGGGTGGCGCAGGGCGGCGCGGATCGTCTCCCGCGCCGCCTCCCAGGCCGCGTCCGGATCCCGCAGCTCGATCCCGGTCGGATCGGAGATGACGTCCTCGCCGATCTGCGTGTGGAAGAAGTAGCGCGGCATGGCCTTCACCGGTTGCAGGGGCGCCACGTGGAGCGGAGCGACCCGCTACAGGTGGTGACGGCCGCGCGACGGACCAGCCCTCGGCGCAACCCGCCCCGTCGGCCCTCAGCCGTTCGCGGCCCGCGCCTCCGGCGCGGTCGGGACCGGGCGGAGCGACCGGACCTGGCCGGTGACGCCGCCCGCGCGATGCTGCTTCTCCATCGCCATCAGCGGCCGCAATTCGGGCTCGGCGAAGTCGAGGAGCTTGGCGTTGCGCCAGCGCGGCTTGCCGGACCCGCGGCCGAACCAGCGAGGGCGCTCCTCCTCGACCAGGAGTACCAGCCGTCCCGTCCAGGTCTTCCGGAACCAGAAACGCCCCGTCAGAGACATCGTCCCATCCTCGCCGTCGAGCCGCCCCCGGTCTGGCCGCCTCAATAGCGAACTTGGCCGTTCGCGTACTGATGAAGACGCGGGCGAACCGGCGCACTACCGATATCCACAGCCCCGCGCGAGGGCCACGGCCGTCCTCAGTGCGCGATGTGCCGGACCGACAGCGCCAGCACGACGAGCCAGACGAGGCCCGAGAGACCGAACACGAACCCGCGGAGAATCGCCGTCTCGAGTGCGGCGTGCGCGGAGTGCGGCTCCCGCGCCCGGAGCGCACCGTCTTGCCGCGAAGGCTTCGGACGCGCCCGGACCGGGCGCAGCTTCGGCGCGGCGAGCAGGCGCGTCAGGCTGTCGGGGAGCGGTCTGGGGTCGGGCTGCACGGCAGCCGCGAGCCTAACGGGTCACGCGCCCGCGCGACAAGCCGCGCGGGGCATGAGCAGGTCCACGGTAGCGGACCGATTTCTCGCGTACCGACCCCATGCTACAGCTCGATCCCGGGGCGGCTCGATCCCGGGGCGGCCAGTCAGCCCGTCGGTCCGCGCGCATGTCCCTGCCACCTGTTCTGATCACCGGCGTCGCCGGCTTCATCGGGAACCAGCTCGCCCTGCGCCTCCTCGAGGCCGGCCGGCCGGTGGTCGGCCTGGACAGCGTCAACGCCTACTACGACGTGCGGCTCAAGGAAGCCCGTCTGCAGCGCCTCGCGGGCTTCCCGGGCTACAGCTTCGCGCGCCTCGACCTCGCCGACCGCGACGGGCTCGACGCGCTGTTCCGCCGCCACGCGTTCCGCACGGTGATCCATCTCGCCGCCCAAGCCGGCGTCCGCTACTCGCTCACCGATCCGCACGCCTACGCGGCGAGCAACCTCGTCGGCTTCCTGAACATCCTCGAGGCCTGCCGCCACGGCGGTGTGGGGCACCTGCTCTACGCCTCCTCCAGTTCCGTCTACGGCGGCGTCACGGCGATGCCGTTCTCGGTGCACCAGAACGTCGACCATCCGCTCAGCCTCTACGCCGCGACCAAGAAGGCGAACGAGCTGATGGCGCACAGCTACAGCCACCTCTACGGCCTGCCGACCACGGGTCTGCGCTTCTTCACCGTCTACGGTCCCTGGGGTCGGCCGGACATGGCGCTGTACCTGTTCACCCGCGCCATCCTGGCGGGCGAGCCGATCCGCGTGTTCAACGAGGGGCGGATGCTCCGGGACTTCACCTACATCGACGACATCGTCGCGGGGATCCAGGCGCTGGCGGAACGGCCGGCCGCGCCGGACCCCGCGTGGAGCGGCGCGGCGCCGGATCCCGGAACGAGCTCCGCGCCCTACCGGATCTACAACATCGGCAACAACGAGCCGGTGGCACTCCTGGAGATGATCACCCTCCTCGAGGACGCGCTGGGCCGGAAAGCAGAGAAGATCCTTCTGCCGATGCAGCCCGGCGACGTTCCCGCGACCTACGCCGACATCGACGATCTCGTGCGGGATGCCGGCTTCCGGCCCGCCACACCGCTGAAGACGGGGATCGGGCACTTCGTCGACTGGTACCGGACCTATCACGGGGCCTGAGAGAGCGGCGCCGCGGCCGTCCCGCGGAGCCAATCCGATCACGCGGTGTTGAGGGAAGCGGCGACCTGGAACGGCCGCAGATCGGCCCGTGGCCGACGACCATCCCAGACTAGGCCGTTGCGCCCGCCGGGCAGATTCATTTAGAGCTGTTCCAGGCAGCCACGCTCTGCCCGCATCGCTGCCGCAGCGGCGGCCAACAGGAGGAAATCCATGCGTTCACTCGTTTTCGGCGCCGTCCTTGCCGTCGTCATGCCCCTCGCCGCGCAGGCCCAGGAGGCCGGTGACGCCGCCGCCGGCGAGAAGGCGTTCGCCCCCTGCAAGGCGTGCCACAACTTCCAGAAGAACGGCGTGGGCCCCGACCTGAAGGGCGTCGTCGGCCGCAAGGCGGGCACCTACGAGGGCTACAACTACTCGGCCGCCCTGAAGAACTCGGGCATCACCTGGGACGAGGCCAACCTGCACGAGTGGCTGAAGAACCCGAAGGCGAAGGTGCCCGGCACCAAGATGATCTTCCAGGGCTACCCCGACGACAAGAAGATCAACGACGTCATCGCCTACCTCAAGACGCAGTCCTGAGGCGCAGGCTCGCGCGCAGACGGGAGCGGCCACCCGGCCGCTCCCGGCCAGGCGCGCCGGCCTCAATCAGGCATGAGCCCGGCCTGCAGGCTCAGCCTGAGGGTGACGAGATCGTGAAGCAGATCCTTGCGGCCCTGGATATCGAGGCCGGTCATGCCGCCCGCCTCGTCGGGAAGGCAGGCGAGCTCGTCGCGCAAGGCCTCGCCGGCGGCGGTGAGGAAGATACTGACCTGACGCTCGTCGACCCGGTCGCGGGCGCGGCGCACCCGCCCGGAGGCTTCCAGGCGCTTCAGGAGCGGTGTCAGCGTCCCAGAGTCCAGGAACAGGCGGTTCCCGATCTCCTTGACCGACAATCCGTCCTGCTCCCACAAAACCAGCAGGACGAGGTATTGCGGATACGTCAGTTCGTGGCGCCCGAGAAGGTTGCGGTAGGCGCGGCCGAAGGCGTGAGCGGCGGCGTAGACCGCGAAGCACAGCTGGTTGTCGAGGCGCTGCCGCTCCTGCTGGGAAAGCTGGTCGGCACGCGTGTGCCCCGCCCGGTCCGGCTCGATGCCGACCTGCGAGGCCGTGGGGCCTGACATAGGAAAACTCTCTCTGGTAAAGACGGGCTCGCGTACCGGTATGGCGAGGGGGTACTCTTAGGCAGTTCGCTAAACCTATACAATTGGGGCGACCCACCAGGAGTTGCCAGGCGTTCCGCGCGGGACCGCTCAGCGATCCATCAGCGGATGCAGATCGCGGACCATCGCCTTCAGGCGCTCGTCGAGCACGTGCGTGTAGATCTGCGTCGTCGAGATGTCGGCATGGCCGAGAAGCTCTTGGACGATGCGCAGATCGGCGCCGTTCTGCAGGAGGTGACTGGCGAAGGCGTGGCGGAGCACGTGGGGGCTCACGCGGTCCGGGTGGAGACCGGCCGCCGCGGCCAGCACCTTGAGATCGCGGGCGAAGGCCTGCCGGGTGAGATAGCCGCTGTCGCTGTCGGCGGGAAACAGCCACGGGGAATCCTCCGGCACGGCCGGAAGATGCGCCGCCATGGCGGCGCGGGCCGCCTCGGTCAGGGGCACGAGGCGCTCGCGGCCGCCCTTGCCCCTGACGATCAGGTAGCGCTCGCGACTCGCGCCCGCCGTGCGGGGCAGGGCGACCAGTTCCGAGACGCGCAGGCCCGTGGCGTAGAGCAGCTCGAGCAGGCACACCATCCGGCGCGCCCGGCGGGCCGGGCCCGGGGGCTGGTCGGCGCCGGCGGCGGCCTGCGCCGTGGCGAGCAGCCGGTCGACCTCCGCGATCGACAGCACCTTGGGGAGCGCGCGCCCCCGGCGCGGACCGGACACCGCGACGCTCGGATCGCTCTCGGCACCGCCCTCGGCGTACAGGAACTTGTGGAAACCGCGGACGCAGGACAGGCGCCGCGCCGCCGAGGACGCCTTCAGGCCCCGCGTCTCGAGGTCGATGAGGAAGGCTCGCAGCGTGCCGGCATCCACGTCGCCGAGCGCCGTGCCCGAGCGCGCGAGATAACCGAGGTAGTCGTCGAGGTCCCGCCGGTAGGCGCTCAGGGTATTGAGGCCGGCCCCGCGCTCGGCGGCCAGCATGTCGAGGTACTCGGCGACCTCGGGACGGGGTGCCCGGGCGGCGTCGCCGCCGCTCTCCGCCCCGCTCAACGGTTGCCCGGCTGCAGCTTCGAGGCGGGGATGGTCACGCTCATCTCCCGCGGCGTCGGCTGGACGAAATGCGCGAGCGCGAACATGGCCGCGTAGACCAGACCCGCCAGGATCGCGAGGGTGGCAAAGAAACGGAACAGGGTCGGCACGTCGGTCGAACCTCGGGCAGACGGGCGCTGGCGGCGGAGAGGGGGCGGGCGAAGGCCTTCTGCGAGCCGCCGCCGGTGCCCGGGTTCGACCACGTGAACAAGGCGCTGACAAGGCCCGCGACGACACAGCGATGCGTTTCGCAGGCCGCTTGAATCGCGCTAAGAGCCTGCCGCAGGATGTGTGGCTGCCCGGGCGACAGGCGCGCGGGGGCCGGTGGAGAGGCGGGGACGCCGCACGGATGCGATGCAGGAGCCGATGCAGGAGGCCATGAGCGGGGAGGAGGCGGGGGAACCGATCGAGGCGCGTCTGCGCCGCGCGCTCGGCCTGCGCTCGATCGTGCTCGTCGGCCTCATGGGGGCGGGCAAGAGCACCGTCGGCCGGCGCCTGGCGAGCCGCCTCGGGCTGATCTTCAAGGATGCCGATATCGAGATCGAGGCCGCGGCCGGCCTGACGATCCCCGACATCTTCGCGATCTACGGCGAGCCGAGCTTCCGCGACGGCGAGGAGCGGGTGATCTCGCGCCTGCTGCGGGCCGGCCCGCTGGTCCTGGCGACCGGCGGGGGCGCCTACCTGCGCGAGGCCACCCGCGCGCGCATCGCGGAATCGGCGGTCTCCGTCTGGCTGAAGGCCGATCTGGACGTGCTGATGCGGCGCGTGCGCAAGCGCGGCAACCGTCCGCTGCTGCAGACCGAGGATCCGGAGGCGACGATGCGGGACCTGATGGCCGTGCGCCACCCGGTCTACGCCGTCGCCGACGTGATGGTCATCTCGCGGGAGGTGTCGCACGACCGGGTCGTCCAGGACGTGCTGGAGGCGCTGGATGCCCATCTCAGCGGCGAAGGATCCATCCCCGTAGCCGCCCAGTGAGACCCGAGCGAACCGACCCATGACCGAGCCCCGTCCGGACCTCCTGACCGTCCACGTGCCCCTCGACGCCGGCCGCGCCTACGACATCCAGATCGGGCGGGGGCTGATCGACACGGCCGGCCCCGCCGTCGCCGCGCTCGGGGGCCGCCGGGCGGCGATCGTGACGGACGCGACGGTGGGCGCGCTCTACGCCGCGCGGCTGCGGACGAGCCTGGAGCGCGCCGGCCTTCAGGCGGGCGTGGTGACGGTGGCGCCGGGCGAGGCCTCCAAATCCTACGCGGGCTACGCGGAGGTCTGTGACGGGCTCCTGGCCCTGAAGGTCGAGCGCGGCGACCTCGTCGTGGCGCTGGGCGGCGGCGTGGTCGGCGACCTCGCGGGCTTCGCGGCCGCCACTCTTCGGCGGGGCGTGCGCTTCGTGCAGGTGCCGACGAGCCTGCTCGCACAGGTCGATTCCTCGGTCGGCGGCAAGACCGGGATCAACGCGCCGCTGGGCAAGAACCTGATCGGCGCGTTCCACCAGCCGCGCCTCGTCCTGGCCGACACGGCGGCGCTCGACACGCTGTTCGAGCGCGAGATGCGCGCCGGCTACGCCGAGGTCGCCAAGTACGGGCTGATCGCCGATCCGGGTTTCTTCGACTGGTGCGAGGCGAACTGGCGCGGGATCTTCGCGGGCGGCCCGGAGCGCGAGCAGGCGGTCGCGTCCTGCTGCCGGGCCAAGGCCGCGGTGGTGACCCGGGACGAGCGGGAGGACGGCGAGCGTGCGCTGCTCAATCTCGGGCACACCTTCGGCCACGCCCTGGAGCGCCTGACCGGCTACGATTCTGCCCGATTGGTCCACGGCGAGGGCGTGGCGATCGGGATGGCCCTCGCCTTCCGCTTCTCGGCCCGGCTCGGGCTCTGCGCCGGCCAGGATGCCGGCCGCGTCGCCAACCACCTCGCGCTCGCCGGCCTGCCGACCCGTCTGCAGGCCGTCCCGGGCGGGTGCGGCGACGTCGAGGCGCTCCTCGACGCGATGACCCAGGACAAGAAGGTCCGCGACGGCGCGCTGACCTTCATCCTCGCGCGGGGGATCGGCCAGAGCTTCATCGCCCCCGGCGTGGACCGCGCGGAGGTGGCGGCATTCCTGCGGGACGAATTGGCGGCGGACCGGGCCGTCTGACGCCCGCGAGGGCGGGCTGTGGCCTTGCCTAACGCGGGCCGGGCCGCTATGAGCCTGCCACGTCCGGCGCCGGACACCGCGCGTCGCTGACGGTCCCGTTGGGGGCCAGGGCCGCAATAGCTCAGCTGGTAGAGCACCTCATTCGTAATGAGGGGGTCGGGGGTTCGAATCCCTCTTGCGGCACCACTTTCCTCGATAACCGAATCCTCCTCCTGGAAGGTCTGGCGCGGCCGGACCTCCGTTCGACGACCCGCGCCGGCACGAGCCCGCGAAGCCCTGTCGCGGGTCGCCCTCACGCCATGGCCAGCACGGCCGCGATCACCGCCACGCCGACCGCGAGCCACGCCGCGTAGTCGCCGATCAAGCCACTGTGGAGCACTTCCAGCGCGCGGGTCGGCGCCGATTGCGAGGCGCTGACTGGCCGGACCACCGATGCGGGCAGGTGCCTCCGGAACAGGCCGTAGCCCGCGCCGGCGAGGGCGGCGGCGAGCGAGGCCCAGGGAAGCCAGACCGGCCCCTCCGCCAGCGCGACCACGGCCGGCCGATGCATGAAGGCCGACGCCGCCCGCGGGAGGGCGTGCTCGATAAGGCCAGCCGGCAGACCGATATCGAGGGCGAGGAGGAGGCAGCACGGCGCCAGCATCAGCCAGAGCGGCCGGTTGGCCTTCTCACGCTCGTCCTCGCTCGGGGCCCCGGCCTCGTCACCGGGATCGGGCCCGAGCCCGAGGAAGATTCGGCCCGCGGCCCGCAGCACCGCGGCCCCGGTCAGCGCCGCACCGATGGCGCCGGCCGCCAGGGCGATCCCGTGGCCCTGCTGCGCCAGCGCACCCTGAACGAGGCGCGTGCCCTGGTCGAGCACCCCGAGGGGCAGGCCGCAGAGCAGCAGCCCGGCCAGAGCCATGGCGACCCCGGCGGGCCAGATCCCCCGCCCGAGGCCGCGCAGGGCGATCTCGTCGATGCTGGCCTGGGTGGCGAGCAGGATGCCGGCGATCATGAACAGGGCCCCCTTCACCAGCCCGTGCCCCACCACGTAGACGAGCATCCCGCCGGTCCCGTCCACCGTGAGGGCGCCGAGACCGGTGAGCATGATCCCGGCATGCGAGATCGTCGAGAAGGCGAGCATGCGCTTGAGGTGCCGCTGCAGCAGCGCCATCCAGCCACCCAGGAGGGCGGTGAAGCTGCCGAGGCCGATGAGGAGGGCCGGCAGGGCTTGCTGGACCTGATCGGAGCCGCCGAACACGACGGCGCTCACCTTCGCGAGGCCGAACAGCCCGAGCGAGACCATCGATCCGGAGAAGATCACCGAGACCGGGCTCGGCGCCACCGCGTGGGCGTCGGCGAGCCAGAACTGGAACGGCACGATCGCGCCCTTGATCATCAGGGCGGTCGCCACGAGGCAGAATGCCCCGGCCACCACCGGATCCCGGCCGCCCCGCGCCACCGCGGCCGCGATGCCCTCGAAGTCGAGCGTGCCGGTCTGGGCGTAGATCAGCCCGATGCCGCCGAGCATCAGGAAGCCCGCGAGGCTGTTGACCACCGTGAAGTTGATGGCGCCCGCCAGCGACGATTCCGCCAGATGGTAGGCCGTGAGCGCGAAGGCGGCGACGCTCATCACCTCGAACCACACGAACAGATTGAACATGTCGCGGGTGAAGCAGAACCCGACCATGGCGGCCAGGAACAGCAGCATCAGGATGTGGAAGTGGCCGTGGGTGCGGTCGAAGAAACCCCAGGCGAACACGAAGGTCAGCGCGTAGAGCAGCCCGATGAAGGCCGCGACCCAAGCGCTGGCCTCGTCCACGGAGAAGCCGATGCCGAGATGGACGCCGTCGCGCGGCGCCCAGCCGCCGAACCAGTAGACCAGAGGCTCGCCGGCGGCGTGGGTGGCGATGACACCGCAGAGCGCCGCGACGGTGAGAGCCGACAGCGTCGCCAGGATGTCGGGGAGGCGGCCGGGCAGGAGGTGCGCGGTGGCCAGCATCGCCGCGCAGATCACGAGCGGTATGGCGACGGGCAGGGGCAGGAGGGCGGCCGGGAAGGCGGTCACGGCGCGCTTCGCTCCGCCCCGCGCACCCGGCTCGATTCCGGGTCGCGCCCGGACTTGCCGCCCGCGCGCATCGGCCGGAGCTTCTCCGGGTCCAGGCTGCCGCCGCGCTTGTAGGCCTGGATGGTCAGGACGAGGAGGAGGGCGGTCAGCGTCGCGCCGACCACGATGTCGGTGAGCACCAGCGCCTGCATCACCGGGTCGACGGCGGGCGTTCCCGGCGGGTGATCGTAGAAGATCGGCGCGATGCTGCCCCAGCGATAGCCGAGGCCGAGCAGGAGCACGTAGGTCGCCGACTGGCAGACGCCGAGGCAGCCCACGAGGTGGATGAAGTTGCGGCTCGTGGCGATGCCGTAGAGGCCGATCCCGAACAGCCACGCGGCGACCGCGTAGGGCAGGAAACTGGTGACCGCACTCACGCCGATTCCTCCCCCGGCTCCTCGGGCGCGTCGGCCTCGCGGGTCTCCTCCATGAATTCCAGGAAGAGCTGCGTGAAGCCGCCCGTCACCGCCAGGGCGACGCCGAGGTTCTCGATCAGCATCAGCCCCCCCGAGAACAGGTCGCGGAAGGTGCCGAGCGGCAGGATGTTCTGCATGAAGGCGGCGCCGGTGAGCATCGGCGCCAGCCCGCACAGGGCGAAGAGCAGCGCGCCACCGCCTTCCAGGGCGTCGAGCCAGTGGCTGCGGATGGCGTCGCGCCAGCCGGCATAGCCCTCGCCGAGGTAGATCAGCAGGGTCCCGGAGGCGAGGATGACGCCGCCCTGGAAGCCGCCGCCGGGCGTGACCGTCGCGTGCAGCACGACGTAGAGGCCGAACAGCGCGGTGAGCGGGCCGGCGATGCGGCAAGCGAGCACCACGGCCTCGGAGCGCGGGATCACGGCCCGGCCGGGCCGGCGCATGGCGCGCTCGGTCGTGCCCTCGCCGCGCCTCCCGCGCAGCAGCACCACTGTCCCGGTGATCGCGGCGAGCAGCATGAACTCCTCGCCGAGGGTGTCGAGGCCGCGAAGGTCGAAGTTGATGGCACTGACCATGTTGGCGACGTGCCGGGCTTCCGGCGTGATCGCGTTGATGCGCGCGCCGTACTGGGCGATCGTCGACCCGAAGGGCGGCAGGCCGGCGATCACCTCGGCCGCGCCGGGAAGGAGGACGAGGCCCGCGAGGGCCAGGAGCGCGACGCGGACGCGCGGGTTCACGATTCCTCCTCGGGCGGCTGCGCCCGTACGGCCATCAGAGCCACGAGGAAGAGGAGCGGCACCGCCGCCGAGCCCACCGCCAGCTCCGAGAGCGCGACGTCGGGGGCCTGGAGGGCGTCGAACAGGATCGCCAGGACGAGCCCGTTGACCGCGATGGCGAAGACCTGCCGCGCGGGGTCGCGCACCAGAACCACGGCGGTGCCGGAGATCGCGGTGAACAGGAAGAGCAGCGGCAGGATCACCGTCATGCCGAGCGGCCCTCGCGCATCAGCACGGCCCGGCCGGAGACGTGCGACAGGACCGCCGCCCAGGCGAGGAACACGACCATCATCACCAGGATCTTGAGCGAGCGCCCGGAGACGCCGTCGGCCAGGAAGGCCGCCACCGTCACGAGGATCGAGGCCGCGACGTTCAGGAACGCGAGGGCGTGCATCCGGTCGAGCGCCCGGGGCAGACGCCAGAGGGCGAGGGCCGCGAGCCACGCGGCCGCCACGGCGAGGGCCAGGACGGAGCCGATCACGACGCTCATATCCAGCGCTCCAGGAAGACCGCGAGCAGCATCGTGCCGGGCAGGTTGAGCAGGACCAGGGTGAGGGCCAGATCGGTGATGGACGCTTGATCGGTGGCGAAGGCCATGAGCGTCAGGATCAGCACCGTGACGCTTCCGGCGAGCTGGTAGGCGGCGAAACGCTGGCCGGGCCGGCCCCGCCACGCGAGCGCCGCGGCCACGGCGAGCGGCGGCAGCAGCGCCATGATGGCGACCGTCCAGACGCTCATCGCGCCTCCTCCAGGCCGTGCGTCACCACTGTTCCGTGCGCGCGGTCGAGGGTGAGCACGTAGCTGTCGGGGGCGAGCGATGCGGCCAGCAGTCCGACGGCCCGCGCGGCCGGCGCCGTTTCACCGTCCGGCGTGGCCCAGGCGATCTCGACGGCGCTCCGCTCCCGTATCGCGCCGCCGCCGGCGCGCCCGACGACGGCGCGGAGGAGGTGAAGCCCGACGCGGGCGGTCCGGCGCGGCACGGCGCGGATGGCCGGACCGAGTGGACGGAGCGACGCAGAGTCGAAACGGAAGCGCAGCCCGCCGCGCCGTGCGACGCCCCACCACCAGAGCGTGCCGAGGCTGGCGCAGCCGACCGCGGCCATCCCTTCGTTCAGGCTCACCGAGCCGGCGAAGACCATGTAGGTGAGGGCGAGCACGATCCAGATCGCGGCGCCGTCGCGCCGTGAGCGCTTCCTGATCCCGCTGATCGGTCCTGCCCGCATCGATCCTGACCGGCGCGCCCCGCGGAAGCGTGACCATGCGCATGTCCGACCAAACGTGGCCGCGGGCTTCGGCGTTCCCGGAACCCGGAGACACGGTTCCGTGTAGGGCGATGAGGGATGGGAGTGCCCATGAAAGCTGAGATCCTCACTGTCCGCTTCGTCCACGAGGGCTGGAGCCGCTTCGGGATCGCGCGGGTGCGCCTCGCCGACGGCGCCGTCGTCGAGCGCGAGATCGAGGACCACGGCAACTCGGTCGGGATCCTGCCCTACGACCCGGAGCGGAAGGTCGCGACCCTCGTGCGCGAGCTGCGGGTGCCGCCGCTGTTCGCGGCCGGCGAGCAGGTCCAGCTGGAGGCCCCGGCCGGACTGATCGACGGCGGCGGCCCGGAGGAGAATGCCCGCCGGGAGGCGATGGAGGAGGTGGGGCTGCGCCTGCAAACGCTCGAGTTCGTCGGCGCCACCTATTCCTGCGCCAGCCTGACGACCGAGAAGATCCACCTCTACCTCGCGCCCTACGGCCGGGCGGATCGCGCGGAGTCGGGCGGCGGGGCCGAGGGCGAGCACGAGAACATCCGGGTGGTCGAGATGCCGCTGGCCGAGCTCGCCGCCCGCGCCGACAGCGCCGAGATCGCCGATCTGAAGACCCTCGCCCTGATCCTGGCGCTTCGCGCGCGCCATCCGGAGCTGTTCGCCCCGTGAGACGCCGCGCGCTCGCCCGCGGGCTGCTGACCGCACTGGTGCTCGTCGGCGTCGCGTGGGTCGCCGTCCACCTGCGCTGAACGGGCGCGGACGCTCCTCGTCCGGACGGGTCCGGCGCGTCGAAGAACCCGCGCATGTCTTGATCGCCAGCCGCGGCGGGCCCATCGTCCGGACCAGACTCGGGAGGTCACCGGATGACGCGCGCCTGCATCGTGGGCTGGGCCCACACCCCCTTCGGCAAGCTCGAGGAGCCCGACGTCGAGGGGCTGATCGCCCGGGTCTCGGGCGAGGCTCTGGCCCATGCCGGCGTCGAGGAGGCGCAGGTCGACGGCATCTACGTGGGCTCGATGAATACCGGCTTCTCGAAACAGGGCTTCGAGGGCTCCCTGGTAGCGGTGAGCCGGCCGGGCCTCGCCCACGCTCCGGCGACCCACCTGGAGAACGCCTGCGCCACGGGGTCGGCGGCCCTCTACGCGGCCCTCGACTTCGTCGACAGCGGCCGCGGCCGGATCGCCCTGGTGATCGGAGCCGAGAAGATGACGGCCAAGAGCGTGGCCGAGACCGGCGACATCCTGCTGGGCGCCTCCTACCGCAAGGAGGAGGCCGACATCGAAGGCGGCTTCGCGGGCGTGTTCGGGCGGATCGCGGCGGGCTACTTCCAGCGCTACGGCGACCGCAGCGAGGAGCTGGCCCGCATCGCCGCCAAGAACCACCGCAACGGCGTCGGCAACCCCTACGCGCAGCTGCGCAAGGATCTCGGCTTCGACTTCTGCAACCGGGTCTCAGAGAAGAACCCCTACGTGGCCGCCCCCCTGCGGCGCACGGACTGCTCGCTGATCTCGGACGGGGCGGCGGCCCTGGTCGTGGCCGACGCCGAGACCGCCGAGGGCCTGGAGCGGGCGATCGGCTTCCGCGCCCGGGCCCACGTCAACGACATCCTGCCCCTGTCCCGCCGCGACCCGGCGGAGTTCAAGGGCGCGCGGATGGCCTGGGAGAAGGCGCGGGCCCAGGCCGGAATCGCCAACGAGGACCTCTCCTTCGTGGAGACGCACGACTGCTTCACCATCGCCGAGCTGATCGAGTACGAGGCGATGGGCCTCGCGGCCCCGGGCGAGGGGTTTCGTGTGGTGCGCGAGGGACTCGCCGAGAAGGGGGGCCGGCTGCCGATCAACCCGTCCGGCGGCCTCAAGGCCAAGGGTCACCCCGTGGGGGCGACCGGCGTGTCGATGCACGTCATGGCCTGCCTCCAACTCATGGGCGAGGCCGGCGAGATGCAGGTGCCCGGGGCGGAGCTCGCCGGGATCTTCAACATGGGCGGCGCGGCGGTGGCCAACTACGTGTCGATCCTGGAGCGGCGGCGCTGAGGCCATCCCGGCCGCGACCACTCTCCGCCCGCCGCGGCCGTCCTTGCGAGCGGAGCGGAGCGATTCAGCGGCGCCACAGCGATCGCGATCGCGCGGCTCCGGGTCGCTTCGCCGCGCGCGCGATGACGGATCAGGGGAGGCGGTCCAGCGCCTGCTTGAGATCCGCGATCAGGTCGGCCTCGTTCTCCAGCCCGATCGACAGCCGCACGGTCTCCGGCCCGACCTGCGCGGCGGCCTTCTCGTGCTCCGGCAGTTGCCGATGCGTGGTCGAGGACGGGTGGATCGCCAGCGACTTGATCTCGCCGATATTCACCAGATGCGAGATCAGCTCGAGTCCGGCGATGAACCGCAGCGCCGCCGGCTCACCGCCCTTCAGCGCGAAGGTGAAGATCGAGCCCGGCCCGTCCGGGGTATAGCGGCGGGCGAGGTCCTCGCCGGGCTGGCCCGGCAGCATCGGGTAGCTCACCCACGCCACAGCCGGGTGATCCTTCAGGAAGGCCGCCACCGCCCGGGCGTTGGCGCAGTGCCGCTCCATGCGCAGCGGCAGGGTCTCGATCCCCATGAGCGTCAGGAACGCGTTCATCGGCGACAGGCCGGGCCCGAGGTCCCGCAGGCCGAAGAACCGGCACGCCGCCGCGAAGGGGGTCGCCGGGAAGGCCTCGGTGAGCACCAGCCCGTCGTAGTCCGGCCAAGGCTCGGTGATCAGGTTGTAGCCGCCGGCCTTCGCCCAGTCGAAGCGGCCGGCGTCGCAGATCACGCCGCCGATGGTCTGGCCGGAGCCGCTCAGGAACTTGGAGGTGGAGTGCCAGACGATGTCGGCGCCGTGCTCGATCGGCCGGATCAGGGCCGGCGAGGCCAGGGTGTTGTCCACGACGAGCGGCAGATTGTGGCGGCGGGCCACCGCGGCGATCCCGTCGAGGTCCACCACCGACGCGCAGGGATTCACGATCGATTCGCAGAAGATGGCCCGGCAGTCCGGCGTGATGGCCGCCTCGAAGTCCTCGGGGGCCATGCCGCGCGCGAAGCGCGGCTTCAGGTCGTAGCGCCCGTCGAGGCGGCGCATCAGGCCGAGCGACCCGCCGAACAGACGCGGGGATGCCACATAGGCGTCGCCGCTCTTCATCAGCGTCATGAGGACCAGCTGCATGGCGGACTGCCCGGAGGACACCGCCACCCCCGCCTTCGCGCCCTCCAGGTCGGCGATCCGGCGCTCCAGCGCGGCGACCGTCGGGTTGGAACCGCGCGAGTAGGAGAAGCCGGTCCGGCGGCCGGCGAAGATGTCGGCGGCCTGCTCGGTCGAGTCGAAGACGAAGCCGTTGGTGAAGTAGATCGGCTGGACCCGCGCGCCCGTGGCGGGATCCGGCGCCGCGCCGGCGTGGATCGCCCGGGTCGCGAAGCGGTGCGGTCGGTTCTGGTCCGTCATGGCTCTCGGTCGGGTGTTCGGGGCCCGGACCGGGTGTCAGCCCGGGCGGATCCCCGCGTCAAGCCGCGCGGCGGATGAAGGCCTGCAGGGTCCGGACCAGAGTGGTCGGCTCGTAGGGCTTCGGGATGAACCGGGCGCCCTCCGGCATGTCGTTGGGTCCGGGCGTGCCCATGCCCGATACGACCAGCACGGGAATCGACGGCCAGCGATGCGCGACGAGGCGCGCCAGTGCGAAGCCATCCATAGACCCCTGCGGCATGTCGACGTCGGTCATCAGGACGCCGACGTCGTCGCGGTTCTCCAGGACCTTCAGCGCCTTGTCGGCGTGTGTCGCCTCGACGACGGTGAAGCCCGCATCCGCGAGGGTGTCCGAGGCCTCCATCATCAGGAGGCCGTCATCTTCCACCAGGAGAACGACGGGTTGGTCGGACGGGCTATCTGACATCAGACCTGCGAAGGTGAGTCTTAATTCCGAAGCCCGCGCCCTATTCCTCCGGGGCTCCCCCCGTCAAGGCGCGGGGCCGGATCCGTCAGGCCGCCTCCTCGCGCTTGCCGAGGCGCTTGTCGAGGTAGGTGTCGACCGTCTGGGTCAGTTCCTCGACCTTCCCGTCGAAGAAATGGTTCGCGCCCTCGACCATCTGGTGCTCGATGATGACGCCCTTCTGGGTCTTCACCTTCTCGATCACCGGCATGACCTCGCGGGCGGGCGCAACCCGGTCCTCGGAGCCGTGCACGAACAGGCCGGAGGAGGGGCAGGGGGCCAGGAAGGTGAAGTCGTAGCGGTTCGCCATGGCGGCGATGGAGATGAAGCCCTCGATCTCGGGGCGGCGCATCAGGAGCTGCATGCCGATCCACGAGCCGAAGGACACGCCCGCGATCCAGCAGGACTTCGCCTCCGGATTGACCGACTGCACCCAGTCGAGGGCGGCCGCGGCGTCCGACAGCTCGCCCGAACCGTGGTCGAACGAGCCCTGGCTGCGCCCGACCCCGCGGAAATTGAAGCGCAGGGCTGCGAAACCGCGGTTGGCGAAGGTGTAGAAAAGGTTGTACACAATTTGATTGTTCATCGTACCCCCGAACTGGGGGTGCGGGTGCAGGATGATGGCGATCGGCGCGCCGCGCTTCTTGGGGGCTTGGTAACGGCCTTCCAGGCGGCCGGCCGGGCCGGTGAAGATCACTTCGGGCATCGCTCGTCTCTCGCTCCGGAGATCGCCCGCCGGGCGATCGACGCGGCGGCGCAGCAGCCTTGACTCGTCGCGCGCGCACCATAAAAGCAGTCTTAGAACAGTTCTAGTCGATTAGAACCGTTCTAAACAAGCCGTCCGAAGCACCGCGTTGGCTACCGCGCCGACCGTGCTGGGTCGGCGGGATCTCATTTTCTCGGCGCGCCTTAGCACGGCGAGCCGGTGCGCGGGCAAGGAATTGTGACGCGCCGCAGCAGAGGGCTTAACGGAACGCGGATGAGCCGGGCACGCGCCTATCTCGACTACAACGCCACCGCCCCGGTCCGGCCGGCCGTCGCGGAGTCGGTCGCGCGCGCGCTCACGCTTCCCGGGAACCCGTCCTCGATCCACGCGGAGGGAAGGGCCGCGCGGGCAGCTCTGGAAGCGGCGCGGACCGAGGTCGCGTCTCTCGTGAACGCCCGGCCCGAGCAGGTCGTGTTCACCAGCGGCGGGACGGAGGCGGCGAACGCGGTCCTGTCGGGTGCCCTCCGTCGCCGCGGCGAGGCGGCACCGACGCGGCTGCTCCACTCGGCCACGGAGCATCCCTGCGTGGCGGCCGGTCACCGGTTCCCGGACGCGGCCGTGGAGGAAGTGCCGGTCACCGCCGAGGGCGTGGTCGATCTCGCCGCGCTGGAGGCGCGCCTCGCCGCTCTGGCGGACGAGACCCTGCTCCTCTCGGTCCATGCCGCCAACAACGAGACGGGCGCGGTGCAGCCGCTGGCCGAGATCGTCGAGCTGGCGCGGGCGCACGGCCGGACCCTGATCCACAGCGACGCGGTGCAGGCAGCCGGCAAGATCCCCCTCGACACCGCGGCGCTCGGCCTCGACGCGCTGACCCTGTCGGGCCACAAGTTCGCGGCGCCCAAGGGCGTCGGCGCGCTCGTTCTGGCCGAGGGCGTCACCCTGGAGACCGCCTTCCTGCGCGGCGGTGGCCAGGAGCGGCGGCAACGCTGCGGCACCGAGTGCCTGCCGGCCCTCGTCGGCATGGGCGAGGCCGCGCGGATCGCCCGCGAGACGCTCGACGGCGAGGCCGCGCGCCTGGCGGCCCTGCGCGACCGGATCGAGGCCGGCGTGCTGGCCATGGCGCCCGACGCGGTGGTGTTCGCCGCCGGAGCGCGGCGCCTGCCCAACACCCTGAGTTTCTCGGTCCCGGGCCTCGACGCGCCCTCGGCCCTGATCGCCCTCGACCTCGCCGGCGTGGCGGTGTCGTCGGGCTCGGCCTGCTCCTCGGGCAAGGTCGCGCGCTCGGCGACGCTCGCCGCGATGGGCGTCGGTCCTGACCTCGCCGGGGGGGCGCTGCGCGTCAGCCTCGGCTGGAACACGGTGGACGAGGAGGTGGCATGCTTCCTCGACGCCTTCGAACGGGCCTTGCAGCCCCTATATAAGCGGAGAGGACAGGCGGCCTGACGGCCGCATCCCCCGCTTTCCGACAGACGCTTCCCGGTCCTTGACGCCGGAGATGCCTAGGAGACGCTGATGCCTGCCGTGCAGGAAACCATTGACCGGGTCCGCTCGATCGACCTCGACCAGTACAAGTACGGGTTCGAGACCACCATCGAGATGGAGAAGTCCGAGAAGGGCATCTCCGAGGACGTCGTCCGCTTCATCTCGGCCAAGAAGAACGAGCCCGCGTGGCTGCTGGAGTGGCGCCTCGACGCCTACCGGCGCTGGCTGACCATGAAGGAGCCGGAGTGGGCCCGCGTCTCCTACGACAAGGTCGACTACAACGACATCTACTATTACGCCGCCCCCAAGCGGCAGGGGCCGGAATCGCTCGACGAGATCGATCCCGAGATCCTGAAGACCTACGAGAAGCTCGGCATCCCGCTGCGCGAGGTCGAGGTGCTGGAGGGCATCGCGCCGGAGCGCCGCGTCGCGGTCGACGCCGTGTTCGACTCGGTCTCGGTGGCCACCACCTTCAAGAAGGAGCTCGAGAAGGCCGGCGTGATCTTCATGCCGATCTCCGAGGCCGTGCGCGAGCATCCCGAGCTGGTGAAGAAGTACCTCGGCTCGGTCGTCCCGGTGACCGACAACTTCTTCGCGACGCTCAACTCGGCCGTCTTCTCCGACGGGTCCTTCGTCTACATCCCGCCGGGCGTCCGCTGCCCGATGGAGCTGTCGACCTATTTCCGCATCAACGAGCGCGACACCGGCCAGTTCGAGCGCACGCTGATCATCGCCGACAAGGGCTCTTACGTCTCGTATCTGGAGGGCTGCACCGCTCCGAAGCGCGACGACAACCAGCTCCACGCCGCCGTGGTCGAGCTCGTCGCCCTGGACGATGCTGAGATCAAGTACTCGACGGTCCAGAACTGGTACCCGGGCGACAACGACGGGAAGGGCGGCATCTACAACTTCGTGACGAAGCGCGGCGATTGCCGCGGCGCCCGCTCGAAGATCTCGTGGACGCAGGTCGAGACCGGCTCGGCGATCACTTGGAAGTACCCGTCCTGCATCCTGCGCGGCGACGATTCCCGCGGTGAGTTCTACTCGATCGCGGTGTCGAACGGCATGCAGCAGGTCGATTCCGGCACCAAGATGATCCATCTCGGCAAGAACACGACGAGCCGGATCATCTCGAAGGGCATCTCGGCCGGCCGGTCGCAGAACACCTACCGGGGCCTCGTCTCGGCGCACCGGAAGGCCAAGGGCGCGCGCAACTTCACGAACTGCGACTCCCTGCTGATCGGCGACCAGTGCGGCGCGCACACCGTGCCCTACATCGAGTCGAAGAACGCCTCGGCCGTGTTCGAGCACGAGGCGACTACCTCGAAGATCTCCGAGGAGCAGAAGTTCTACTGCCAGCAGCGCGGCCTCTCCGAGGAGGAGGCGACTGCGCTCATCGTCAACGGCTTCGTCCGGGACGTGCTGCAGCAGCTGCCCATGGAGTTCGCCGTCGAGGCCCAGAAGCTGATCTCGATCAGCCTGGAAGGCTCGGTGGGCTGACCGCCTGGGCGGATACGACGAGGTGCTGCGGGCGGCCCATCGGCACAGCGCGCGGCACGCCGACGAGGTGAGGAGCAGCGTCCTGTGCGGATGCTTCTTCTGCCTCGAAGTTTTCGCGCCGGACGAGATCGCGGGCTGGATCGCCGATGACGGCACCGCCCTCTGTCCCCGGTGCGGCATCGACGCGGTGATCGGCGACCTCTCCGGCTACCCGGCCGGGAACGCCGCGTTCCTGCGGGCGATGCGGGACGAATGGTTTTGAAGGACTTGGACTGACATGCTGGAAATCAAGAACCTCGTCGTGCAGATCGAGGACAACCGCATCCTGAACGGCCTCAATCTGACCGTGAACGACGGCGAGGTCGCGGCGATCATGGGCCCGAACGGCTCGGGCAAGTCGACCCTCTCCTACGTCATCGCCGGCAAGGAGGATTACGAGGTCCTCGACGGCGAGATCCTGCTCGACGGGCAGAACGTGCTGGAGATGGCCGCCGACGAGCGCGCCGCGGCCGGCGTGTTCCTGGCCTTCCAGTACCCGCTGGAGATCCCCGGCGTCGGCACCATGACCTTCCTGAAGGCCTGCCTGAACGCGCAGCGCAAGGCGCGCGGCGAGGCCGAGCTGTCGACCCCGGACTTCATCCGCGCGGTGAACGGCGCGGCCGACAAGCTCGAGATCAACAAGGAGATGCTCAAGCGCGCCCTCAACGTCGGCTTCTCCGGCGGCGAGAAGAAGCGCATGGAGATCCTCCAGATGGCGCTGCTGCAGCCGAAGTTCTGCGTGCTCGACGAGACCGATTCCGGCCTCGACATCGACGCCCTGCGCATCGTCTCCGAGGGCGTGAACGCGCTCCGCGACCAGGGCCGCTCGTTCCTGGTGATCACCCACTACCAGCGGCTGCTCAACCACATCGTGCCCGACACCGTGCACGTCATGTCGAAGGGTCAGATCGTGAAGACCGGCGGCAAGGAGCTCGCCCTCGAGCTCGAGGCCTCCGGCTACGCCGAGTACCGCACCAGCGAGGCCGCCTGAGCCATGGCCGACGTGACCAACCTCCGCTCCCCCGCCGAGGCCGGCCTGTCGAAGCTGTTCGAGTCGGCCCGCCAGAGCTTCGCCAGCGAGAAGGCGATCGCCCGCGAGGAGGCCTTCCGCTTCTTCGAGGCGACCGGCCTGCCGAGCCGGCGGGTCGAGGCGTTCAAGTACACGGACCTGCGCGCCGCCATCACGGAGGCCGCGCCCCCGGCCGAGGCGCCGAGCCTCGACGTCGCCGAGGCGGCCGTCGCCCGGGCGAAGGGGTTCTCCGGGATCGAGGCCGCGCGCCTGACCTTCGTGAACGGCCATCTCGTCCGCGAGCTGTCGGACCTCGACGGGATCCCCGAGGGCGTCACGGTCGTGCCGATGTCGGACGCGCTGACGCGGGCGCATGTCGACCTGAAGCAGCTCGCCCCGGTGCCGCAGGCCCGGGAGAACCCGGTCTACCAGCTCAACACCGCCTTCCTGGCCGACGGCGCCCTGATCACGGTGGCGCCCGGCGCGAAGCCGGCGCGGCCGCTGCACCTGCGCTTCGTCGGCGCCGGCGATGCCCCGTTCTCGACGGCGACGCGCGTGCTCGTCCAGCTGGGCGAAGGCGCGGAGTTCAGCCTCCTGGAGAGCCACGAGGGACCGGACGGCCTCACCTGCCAGCCGAACGACGCCCTCGACGTGGTGGTCGGCCCCAGGGCCGCCTTCCGTCACACGCGCCTGAACACGGAGGGTGATGCCACCATCGCGCTCTCGACCCTGTCGCTGAAGGTCGAGGCCGAGGGTCAGGTCGAGACCGTCAACCTCGTGACAGGGGCGGTGCTGTCGCGTCACCAGATCTTCGTCCACGTCGCGGGCGAGGACACGAACCTGGTCGTCAACGGCGCCGCCATGCTGCGCAAGGGCCAGCTCGCCGACTCGACCCTGCTCGCGGACCATGCCGCGGTCGGCGGCGTCGGCCGCGAGCAGTTCAAGTGGATCATCGACGGCGACGCCACCGGCGTGTTCCAGGGCAAGATCATCGTCCGTCAGGCCGCGCAGCAGACCGACGGCAAGATGAAGTCCGACTGTCTCCTCCTCACCGACGAGGGGCAGATGATGAACAAGCCGGAGCTCGAGATCTTCGCCGACGACGTGGCCTGCGGCCACGGGGCCACATGCGGCGCGCCGGACGAGGATCTGCTGTTCTACCTGATGGCCCGCGGCCTTCCGCGCGCGACTGCCGAGAGCCTGCTCGTGCAGGCCTTCGTGGGCGAGGCCGTGGAAGCGGTGACGCACGAGGGCGCGCGCGCGGCTCTGATCGGCGCGATCGAGGCTTGGCTCGAGGCGCGGAACTGACCATCCCGGCCGGCCCCCTCACGGGACCGGCCGCTTCTCCGAACCTGGATCTCTGCCCGAGATGTCCGCGTCGGCGGGCCCCGAGTGAGGGATCCAGGGATCGCAATGCCAGCCGGAGGCCTCCGCCGAGGCCTCCGCTTCGCTCCGGCACCTCAGGATGAGGGCTGTTCCCGGGATCGGCGAAGTCTTCGGAAGGTCGCGACCATGAACGCACCCGTCCTCACCCCCGCCTACGACGTCGAGGCGATCCGGAAGGATTTCCCGATCCTGGCGGAGCAGGTCTACGGCAAGCCGCTCGTCTACCTCGACAACGCCGCCTCGGCGCAGAAGCCCCGGCAGGTGATCGACGCGATGGTCTCCTGCATGGAGACCGGCTACGCCAACGTCCACCGCGGCCTCCACTACATGGCGAACGCCGCCACGGAGGGCTTCGAGGGCGCGCGCGAGACCACGCGCCAGTTCCTCAACGCCGCCTCCACGGACGAGATCATCTTCACCCGCAACGCCACCGAGGCCTACAACCTCGTGGCCTCGTCGATGGGCTGGGCCGGCCTGATCGGGGAGGGCGACGAGATCATTCTCTCGATCATGGAGCACCACTCCAACATCGTGCCCTGGCACTTCCTGCGCGAGCGCCGGGGCGCCGTGATCAAGTGGGCGCCGGTGGACGACCAGGGCAACTTCCTGGTCGAGGAGTACGAGAAGCTGTTCTCGCCCCGGACCAAGATGGTGGCGATCACCCACATGTCGAACGTGCTCGGCACCGTGACGCCGGCCGCCGAGATCGTCCGCATCGCCCACGCCCACGGCGTCCCGGTCCTGCTCGACGGTGCGCAGAGCGCGGTGCATCAGCCCGTCGACGTGCAGGCGCTCGATTGCGACTTCTTCGTCTTCACCGGCCACAAGGTCTACGGACCGACCGGGATCGGCGTGCTCTACGGCAAGAAGGCGTGGCTGGAGCGCCTGCCGCCCTATCAGGGCGGGGGCGAGATGATCCGGACGGTGAGCGAGGACGCGATCACCTACAACGATCCGCCTCACCGGTTCGAGGCCGGCACCCCGGCCATCATCGAGGCGGTCGGTCTCGGCGCCGCGCTCGAGTACATGATGACGCTCGGGCGCGACGCGATCGCCGCCCACGAGGCGAAGCTCACCGCCTACGCGCAGGAGCGGCTCGGCGCGATGAATTCCCTGCGCCTGATCGGGACCGCACCGGGCAAGGGCGGCGTGATCGCCTTCGAGATGAAGGGTGCGCACGCCCACGACATCGCCACGGTGATCGACCGGCAGGGCGTCGCCGTGCGCGCCGGGACCCACTGCGCGATGCCGCTGCTCAAGCGGTTCGGCGTCACCTCGACCTGCCGCGCCTCGTTCGGGCTTTACAACACCACCGCCGAGATCGATGCCCTTGCCGAGGCGCTCGGCAGGGCAGAAATGCTGTTCACCTGATACTGGGATGAGGCTGGTCCCGCCCGCGGGCCCGGGGAGAGTGAAGCGATGAGCACCGACGCCACCATCACGGGCGGCATGAACGCCCCCGCCGTCGCCGGCGACTCGACGATCCCGCAGGCGGAGCTGGACCGCCTGACCGACGACATCGTCGCGGCGCTGAAGACGGTCTACGATCCCGAGATCCCGGCCGACATCTACGAGCTCGGCCTGATCTACAAGGTCGATATCGGCGACGATCGGAACGTCGCGATCGACATGACCCTCACCGCGCCCGGCTGCCCGGTGGCGGGCGAGATGCCCGGCTGGGTCGAGAACGCGGTGTCCGCCGTGCCGGGCGTCCAGTCCTGCGCGGTGACCATGGTGTTCGATCCGCCGTGGGACCAGAGCCGCATGTCGGACGAGGCCCGCGTCGCCCTCGACATGTGGTAGGCCGTCACGGCACCTCACGGCTTCCTGAAGACGCGTCCCGGGCGCGGCGCGGCGCCCGATCTCCGTTATACCGGAAGCGCTTGCGCCGCGTGCTCGACGTGGGCGTGGCGCTTCGATCGCGGCGCGATCCGGGCCATCTACGTAGCCGTTAAGGTCCCGCTAACCATGACCCCGCAGATCGGGGGCCGGCCGCCGCGAGAGCGGCCACTCCCTCGATACGGTTGGTGGAAGCGGATGGCTGCGGGCTACGTGGTCGCGGCGTTCTTGGAGGCGGCCGGGCTGGTCGGCCTCGTGATCGCCGTGCTCAAGATGCGGACGGAGCGGCAGGCGCGGGCCGCGGAACTGCGGAGCTTTCTCCGCTCCGGACAGATCCCGACCGTCGACACCGCCGGGATGCGCCGTCTCGCGGGCTCCGCCTCGCGCGCGACCGCCGTCCCGTACACGTCCGGCCGGGGCGACGGTGCGACCGCCCGTCCGTCGGCCGCCCGCGCGGCGCTCGGGCGCGCCTTCACGTCCGGCGGCCCGGCGCCGCGGGCCGGGCTGACCGGCGCGATCAGCGCAGGATGATGTCGAGACCGCTGCCGAACAGGACCACGGCGCTGAGCGTCAGCATGAATTTCAGGTCTTCGAGACGGGCGCTCATGATCGATCCTCGATGTTCGGCCGACTGGCCGCCGTTCCGATGATCGATGATCACCAGATTAACGAATCTTTCGCGAGTCCTTTCAGGATCCGTTAGGGATTTACCGACGGTTTCCCTTTGCTAACGTTACCGATGTGTTAAGGCGCGGTCAGGAGCCGTCGGCCCAGTCTGGTCCGGCGACGCGGCCCGGGACGGGCCGGCCGGAGCGCACGAAGGTTCGAGCCATGTCTCCACGTCCGCGCACAACCATCGGGCGGGCCGTCGACTGGATGTTTCGCGACCGGACCACCGGCGCGATCACCGTCGCGCAGTGGCCGAACCTGCCGCTCTGGCTGTTCGCGGGCCTCAGCCTCGCGGTCTGGCTGGCCCAGGACAGGGGACAGCTGGCCTCCTGGCTGCCGACCTCCTCGCTGTCCTTCGGGGCCGACATCGCACTGACATGGTGGGCGATCGACGAGCTCGTGCGCGGCGTGAACCCCTGGCGCCGAATCCTCGGTGCCGCGACCCTTCTCGGTCTGGCCGCGCTGATCACCTTCCGGCGCGCGGCCTAGTGCCGGAACTCTGCGACCGGCAATTGTATTTCTTCGAGGCAATTCAGAACGAAATCTGCTCCGACTTCGCCGATTGCGGGAGATCGGCACGACATCTCGCATCGAAATCGCCGGCCGCGTGTGCCGCGCCGAACGGCCCTGCCGAGGCGAAACTATAACGGTAGGTTGCACCCACCGAGAAAGTGTGAATGGTCGTGCCGCGCGCCGGGTGATCGGCGTCTGCCGGGCATACCGTGCATCCGAGCTCGACTGAAGGATTGGCTTCGAAGAGATCATGACGGACGCGGGCGGATTCGATCTCGACGGCGCGGCGAAATCTGCTCACGAGCGGGACGTGCTGCTTCGCCAGATCGCCGACGCGCTGAACATCCCGGTCTCGATCTTCCGGAGACCGCCGGGCGCTTCCGCGCCCCGCGGCCCGAGCGCCGCGGAATGCACCGCTCTGCTCAACGCCTTCTCGCGCATCGAGGACCCGGAGCTCCGAAAGGAATGCCTCGCGCTGGCGGAGCGCTTCAGCCGCACGTGAGCGGCGGGCGTCCTCGCGGTGCGGTGGCACACACGGGCTCGGTCAGCGCCGGAAAGTCCGCGTGCTATAGGGGCGCCCGCCGCCGGTGGCGTCCCGCTCGGTCGGCCCACCGCGTGTCCGGTGCCGGAATCCTGGTCGCCGGTCGCGTGCATGCCCCCGCTCGCGCTAGGCCCTGATGCCGATCATCTCCATCTCGAAGCTGTCGAAGACCTACACGTCCGGCTTCACCGCCCTGCGCGACATCGACCTCGCCATCGAGCGCGGGGAGATCTTCGCGCTGCTCGGTCCGAACGGGGCGGGCAAGTCGACGCTCATCAACATCGTCTGCGGCATCGTCACCGCGAGTTCGGGGACCGTTCTGGTCGACGGCCACGATTTCGTGGCCGATTACCGCGCCGCGCGCCGGGCCATCGGGCTCGTCCCGCAGGAACTCACCACCGACGCCTTCGAGACGGTGCTGAACACCGTGAACTTCTCCCGCGGCCTGTTCGGGCTGCGGCCGGATCCCGGTCACATCGAGCGGATCCTGCGGGCGCTCTCCCTCTGGGACAAGCGCGACAGCCGGCTGATGACCCTGTCGGGCGGCATGAAGCGGCGGGTGCTCATCGCCAAGGCGCTGTCGCACGAGCCCCGCGTGCTGTTCCTCGACGAGCCCACGGCGGGCGTCGACGTCGAGCTGCGTCAGGACATGTGGCGCCTCGTGCGCGACCTGCGCCAGCAGGGCGTCACCGTCATCCTCACCACGCACTACATCGAGGAGGCCGAGGAGATGGCCGACCGCATCGGCGTGATCCGCCGGGGCGCGATCATCCTGGTGGAGGAGAAGGCCGCGCTGATGCGCAAGCTCGGGCGCAAGCAGCTGACCCTGCATCTCCAGCAGCCGATCGCCACGGTGCCGCCGGAGCTGGCCGATTACGGCCTGGCGCTCGGCGGTGAGGGGACCGAGCTGGTCTACACCTACGACACCCGCGCCGAGCGCACCGGCATCACCGGGCTCCTGACCGGCCTGGCGGCCGCGGGCATCCGCTTCAAGGACCTCCACACCGAACAGAGTTCGCTGGAGGACATCTTCGTGGGCCTCGTGCGCGAGGAGAGGGCACAGGCATGAGCGCGGCGTTCAGCATGAACTGGCCGGCGGTCCGGGCCATCTACCTGTTCGAGATGGGGCGCTTCTGGCGCACCGCCGGGCAGAGCATCCTGGCCCCCGTCATCTCGACAACCCTGTACTTCGTGGTCTTCGGCGCGGCGATCGGCTCCCGGGTCTCGGCGGTCGACGATGTGCCCTACGGGCTGTTCATCGTGCCCGGCCTGATCATGCTCTCGCTGCTGACGCAGAGCATCTCGAACGCCTCGTTCGGCATCTATTTCCCGCGCTTCGCCGGCACGATCTACGAGATCCTGTCGGCGCCGATCTCGCCACTGGAGGTGGTGCTGGGCTTCGTCGGCGCAGCGGCCTCGAAGTCGATCCTGATCGGGCTGATCATCCTGGCGACCTCGGCCCTGTTCGTGCCGCTGCGGATCGACCATCCGCTCTGGATGATCGGCTTCCTGCTGCTCACCGCGGTGACGTTCAGCCTGTTCGGCTTCGTAATCGGCCTGTGGGCGGACGGGTTCGAGAAGCTGCAGCTGGTGCCGCTCCTCGTCGTGACCCCGCTCACCTTCCTGGGCGGCAGCTTCTACGCGATCGGCATGCTGCCGCCGTTCTGGCACGCGGTGAGCCTGCTGAACCCGGTCGTGTACCTGATCAGCGGGTTCCGCTGGGCCTTCTTCGGCAAGGCGGACGTGAACATCGCGATCAGCCTCGGCATGACCGCGCTGTTCCTCGTGATCTGCCTCGGCCTCGTGACCTACATCTTCCGCACGGGCTACCGGCTGAAGAGCTGAGGCCTCACGGCTGCGCGGCCAGGAAGGCCAGCACCCCGTCCCGGTGCGGCTTGGCGCCGACCGCCGTGGAGTGGTCCTTGCCCTCGATCTCGAGGGCCCGGGCGTCCGGGATCAGGGCGGCGAGCCCCGGGCCCGAGCCCGCGACCGTGTCGAGGGTCCCGACCGAGACCAGGACCGGCACCTCGATCTGCGCGAGTTCCCCCCGGCTGAGCGTCTGGCGCGAGCCGCGCATGCAGGCGGCGAGCGCCCGCAGGTCGCTCCGGGTCTGCTCGGCGAACATGCGGAAGGCCGCGGCCGTCGGGTTCGGCGCGGGCGTGCCGGCCGGCGCCTCCAGCGCCTCGGCGATGCCGGACGGCAGGCCCTTGCCCTCGATCAGGTGCATCCCGAGGCCGCCGATCAGGGCCGAGCGCACCCGGTCCGCGTGGTCCAGCGCGATATGGGCGGTGATCCGCCCGCCCATCGAGTAGCCCATGACGTGGGCGCGCGCGATGCCGAGATGGTCGAGGAGCCGGATCGCGTCGCCGGCCATCGCCTCGGAGCTGTAGGCGGCCGGGTCGTAGAGCTTCTCGCTCTCGCCGTGGCCGCGGTTGTCCAGCGCGATCGCGCGGTAGCCCGCCTGGGTCAGGGCCTTCACCCACTGGGTGTTGACCCAGTTGACCGCGTGGTTCGACGCGAAGCCGTGGATCAGCAGGATCGGCTTGCCGGCCCCCTCCGCCGGCGGCACGTCGATATAGGCGATCCGCACGCCGTCGGAATTGAAGGACTCCATGCCGCGCAACCTGTGTTCATCAAGCTCGGCCACGGCTTAGACCACCCGGGCGCGCGGGAGCAACGCGGATCGATCCGCTTGCGGGTCGCGGCGCCGGCTGGCAAACCGCCCCGGTCATGACGGACACGCAGCCCTACGGCACCTACGAACCGTCCGGTCTCGTGGCGGCGATCACCCGCCGCACGAACCGGATCCCGGCCGAGTCCTGGTACGGGCGGCGCCTCGCGCTGTTCCTGCGCCGGATCGCCATCGCGCGGCTCGGCGGCAAGCCCCTCGACGTGACCCGCTACGGCGCGCGGATGCGGCTGCACCCCTACAACAACAACTGCGAGAAGAAGGTGCTCTTCACCCCGCAGTTCTTCGATCCGGAGGAGCGGGCGCTGCTCCGGGAGCGCCTGTCGCAGGACTGCGTGTTCCTCGACATCGGCGCCAATGTCGGCGCCTACGCCCTCTGCGTCGCCGCCTTCTCGGGCCCGGGGGCGCGGATCGTGGCGGTCGAGCCGCAGCCCGACGTGTTCGATCGCCTGACCTACAACATCGCCCAGAACCCGTTCCACACCGTCAAGGCGGTCGCCTGCGCGGTGGCCGACAAGGCCGGCGAGCTCACCCTGTTCATCGATCCGCGCAACCGCGGCGAGTCGAGCCTGCGCATCGTCGGCACCAACGAGGGCGCGCGGATCACCGTGCCGGCGGTGACGCTGCTCGACCTGCTGCACAGCGAGGGCCTGACCCGGGTCGACGCCATCAAGCTCGACGTCGAGGGCGCCGAGGACCTGATCCTGGAGCCGTTCCTCCGCGAGGCGCCGGACGCGCTCCTGCCGCGGATCCTGCTGGTCGAGAACGGCACCGGCCAGTGGCAGCTCGACCTGCTGCAGCACTTGGCGAGCTACGGCTACCACGAGATCGCGCGCTCGCGGCTCAACCTGATGTTCGAGCGCGGCGCCGTCAGGGCGGCGTGATCACCGGGATCTCCTCGGCGATGGCGACGCCCTCCGGCCCGACGGCGCAGCGGTAGGCCCTGACCGCGACGCCCGCCGCGCGCGCCTCCCGGAACGCCCGGTCGAAGGCCGGATCGATGTCCCGGGCGACGTCGAAGGCCTCGGCCCGCATCTGCACGACGATGACCACGAGCGCCCGGCCGCCGTCGGCCACGACCTGGGCCAGGTCGCGCATGTGCCGGGCGCTGCGGGCGGCCTTGCAGTCCGGGAACTCGGCCAGACCCGCCCGCCGCATCAGGTGGCAGTTCTTGACCTCGACGTGGCAGGGCCCGGCCTCCGCGCCGCTCGCGAGGAAATCGACCCGGCTGGCCTCGGCGTAGCGCACCTCGGGCCTCAGCGCGTCGTGGCCGGCGAGCGCCGCGATCGCGCCGGCCCGGAAGGCCTCGGCGACGAGCGCGTTCGGCCGCTGCGTGTTGATGCCGACCCACTGCGCCCCGCCGGGGAGCTCGGCCTCGACCAGTTCCCACGTGAGCGGGAGCTTGCGCGCCGGGTTGGACGAGCGCGACAGCAGCACGCGGGCACCCGGCGCGTTCAGCCCGAGCATGGCTCCGGGATTGGGGCAGTGGACGGTGACGCGGCCGTCGTCGGTGTCGATGTCGGCCAGGAAGCGCTTGTAGCGCTGCACGAGCCGTCCCGGCACGAGCGGCGCGGCGAACTGCATGGGGTCCTCGGGGTTCACGTAGTCGGGGGCGGCGGTTGCGCTATGTGCCTGCCGGATCCGCCCGACACCAGAGACCCATGAGCCAGCCTTCCGAATCCGTCACCGCCGCTATCCTCGTCATCGGCGATGAGATCCTCTCGGGTCGAACCAAGGACAAGAACATCGGCACGATCGCCGACTTCCTCACCGCCGCCGGGATCGACCTGCGCGAGGTGCGGATCGTGCCCGACGAGGCCGCCATGATCGTCGAGGCGGTCAACGCCCTGCGCAGCCGCTACACCTACCTGTTCACCACCGGCGGGATCGGCCCGACCCACGACGACATCACCGCCGATTGCGTGGCCGAGGCCTTCGGGGTCGGCATCGACGTCGACGAGCGCGCCCGGGCGATGCTGCTGGAGCGGCACAGGCCCGAGGATCTCAACGAGGCGCGCCTGCGCATGGCGCGGATCCCGTTCGGGGCCGACCTCATCGCCAATCCCGTCTCGAAGGCGCCGGGCTTCCGCATCGGGAACGTCCACGTGATGGCCGGCGTGCCCAGCATCATGCAGGCCATGCTGGACTCGATCGCCCCCACGCTGACGGGCGGCGCCGCGATCATCTCCGAGACGATCGAGGCGGCCGGTCTCCCGGAGGGCACCTACGCGGGCGGGCTCGGGGAGATCGCGAGAGCGCGGCCCGCCGTCTCGATCGGCTCGTATCCGGCGATCACGCCGGAGGGCTTCCGCAACCGGATCGTCGTGCGCAGCCGGGATCGCGAAGCCCTGGCCGAGGCGCGGAGCGCCGTCGAGGCGCTGCTGGCGCGGCTCTCGGCCTGACTTGTCCCATCCGATCGATCGGGTTGCGTAGCGGAGCTGTCGGATGGTGCGGGACAAGGACAAGCGGGCCAATCCCGAGGCGCGGCGGGACGAACTGCTGAAGGAAGTCTCCGAGATCGGCAGGCCCGACGCCTACGTGCTGCACGAGGTCATACGTCTCGAGGGCGACGAGGAGTTGCGGCGCCACGGCCTCGCGCTGTTCCTCTCGGCGTTCTCCGCCGGCCTCAGCATCGCCCTGTCGCTGATCGTACCCGGCGTCCTGCGCAGCCACCTGCCGGAAACCGACTGGGCCAAGATCGTCAGCTCGATGGGCTACGCGGTCGGCTTCCTGGTCGTCGTTCTCGGGCGCCAGCAGCTCTTCACCGAGAACACCATCACGCCGATCCTGCCGCTGCTTCACGACCGCTCCGTGAAGACGGCTGTCCGTGTCATCCGGCTCTGGATGATCGTGCTGTCGGGCAACATCCTGGGAACGCTCGCGATCGCGGCGCTGCTGGCCTATTCGGGCGCCTTCGAGCCGCCGGTCCTCAGGGCCTTCGCGGAGATCAGCCACGACGCCATCGCGCACGGCTTCTGGGTGACCTTCATCAAGGCCGTCTTCGCCGGGTGGATGATCGCCCTGATGGTCTGGTTCCTGCCGGCCACCGCCAGCGCGGCGCCGTTCGTGATCCTCCTGATGACGTGGCTGGTCGCGCTCTGCAGCCTCGCCCACATCGTGGCCGGCTCCGTCGAGGCCTTCTACCTCGTGGTCACGGACGCCGCGTCGCTGCACGACTACGCGGTGAAGTTCTTCCTGCCGACCCTCCTCGGCAACACCTTCGGCGGCGTGACGCTGGTGGCGGTGCTGAACTACGGGCAGGTCGCCCCCGAGGTCGAGGAGACCAAGGCGGTGGAGGGCGAACGGCCGGATTGAGGCCGCGGGACGCGGATCGCCGGCACGAGCCGCTGCCGGCACGGCGCGGCCCCCGCGACCCCGGATCCGCGCCGGCCGCCTCAGTCGAGCCGCACCGGCGGGCTGATCAGGTGGTCGAGATCGTCGAGGACCCACGTCATCGTCCCGCGCAGCGGCCCGTAGAGCCCGATCTGGTGCTGCCGGTACAGGAGGTCGTGCGTCAGCCGCGCCGAGAGCCCGTTGAGGTGCCCGCCGCCGAAGGTGTAGCGGCCGAGGGTTCCCCAGCCGTTGAAGTCGGCCAGCGAGACGATCGCGCCCTTCTCGACGTAGTGGAACGGCGGCAGGTCCGAGGCCGTCCCGTCCCCGCGCGCCAACGCGCGGCCGAGATGCCGCGCGAGGTGCTGCGCCTCCTGGCGGGCGGCCTGCGCGGTCGCCGGTACGGGTCGGCCGGTCCGGGGATCGGTGAGGCTTGAACAGTCGCCGAGGGCGACGATGGCCGGATCCCGGGTCGTGCGCAGGTCCGGGCGGACGACGAGCTGCCCGGTCCGGGAGCGCTCCAGGCCGTCGAGGCCGGCGAGCACGTCCGGCGCCTTCACGCCGGCGGCCCAGACCTTCAGCCCGGCCGGGATGCGGCTGCCGTCCTTCAGGACGAATCCCTGCGCGTCCGCCGCCGTCACCGTCGCGCCGGTCCGGACCTCCACGTCGAGATCCGACAGCGTGCGGGCGGCGGCGCGGGAGACCTTGTCGGGGAAGGCCGGCAGCAGGCGCGGCCCGCTCTCGATCAGCGTCAGGCGCAGGCGCCCCGGCAGGTCGGGCGAGCCGTAGTCGGCGAGGAGGTTGATGGCGTGCTTGAGCTCGGCGGCCAGCTCCACGCCGGTCGCACCGCCGCCCACGATGGCGATCTGCAGCAGACCGCCGCCGTCGAGCCGGGCCAGGAGATGGCACCGCAGCTGTTGGTGGAAGTGCTCGGCCTCGGTCAGATCGTCGATCGTCAGGCAATGCTCGGACACGCCCGGCGTGCCGAAATCGTTGGCGCGGCTGCCGATGGCGAGCACCAGCAGGTCGTAGGCGCGCTCCACCTCCGGGAGCCCCTCCGCGGCCTCGACCGCGAGCCGGACGCGCCTGGCCTGCCGGTCGATGCCGACGAGGGCGCCGGGCTGGAAGCGGAAGCCGTTGCGGCGCGCCTGGGCGAAGAAGTCCACCTTCTGCCGGTCGGCCCGGGCGGTGCCGGCCGCGAAGGTGTGCAGCATCGGCTTCCAGACATGCGAGAGGCTGCGATCGGCGAGGGTGACGTCGGCTCGCCCGCCGCGTCCGAGGCTCGTGGCCACCTCGATCCCGGCGACGCCGCCGCCGACGATCACGATCCGTGGTCTCTTCGCCATGACGTCTCCGCATCCTCACCGATCGGGAACGCCGGTCACGGCCTCGGTGTTCGCCGCGGGCCGCGCCGATCCCGCCCGTCGTCGGCAGCACCTCTTGCGCGGCGCGTCCCCCGGCCCGGCGCCGGCGGAGATCGCATCGGCGCGCGCCGAGGGGGGGCCGTCGCCCATGAAAAAAGCCGCCCGGAGGCGGCTTTCTCGAACGTCGCGGCGCTGCGTCCGGTTCAGGAGCGCATGCGGGTCCGCACCTCGCCGAGGCTCGCGCGGATCAGGTTCTGGGCGGCGTCGCCCTGCATCCGCTCGCGCAGGATCGTCTCGGAGACCTTCACGGCAGCCTCCGCGGCGGCGGCGCGGACCTGAGCCTCGGCCTGGGCCTCGGCCTGAGCGATCTTGGTCTCGGCGGCCTTGGTGCGGCGGGCGAGGAAATCGTCCAGCTTGCGGTGACCTTCCTCGGCGGCGCGCTCGGCCTCCTCCCGGGCACCGGCGACGATCGCCTCGGCCTCCTTCTCGGCCTCGGCGCGGCGGCGCTTGTAGTCGGCCAGCACGGCGGCGGCCTCCTCGCGCAGGCGCTTGGCCTCGTCGAGCTCGTGGCGGACGCGGTTGGCGCGGCCGTCCAGGCCCTTGGTCATCGCCGAGAAGGCGCCGACCTTCCAGGCGATGCCCATGAAGATGAAGAACGCGACGGCGACCCAGAATTCGGCTTCGAGCAGCATCGTGGGATCCCGTCAGTGTGCGGTGGCGTCGAGGGCGCGGTCGAGGCTCGTCCGGTCCGGGGCCTGCCCGGTCAGACGCTCGACGATCGCCGACGCGGCTTCGCCCGCGATGGTGCGGACGTTGCCCATGGCGGCCTCGGTCCGCGTGCGGATCGTCGCCTCGGAGGCGGAGAGCTTGGCGTTCAGCTCGTCCTCCAGCGCCTTGCGCTTGGTCTCGGCCTCGGCGGCCAGCTCGTTCCGGGTGGTCTGCGCGATGTCGCGCGCCTTGCCCTGGGCATCCCGGAGGGCGGTCTCGAAGGCCACGCCGGCGGCGTCCGCCTCGGCCTTCATCGCCTGCGCCTGGTCCAGATCGGCACGCAGGCGCTCGGCGCGGGCGTGCAGGATCGACTGGATCCGCGGCAGCGCGATCTTGTCCATCAGGTAGTAGAGGAGCCCGAAGGCCAGGGCGAGCCAGATCAGCTGCGCCAGGAAGCCCGAGGTCTCGAAGGGCGGGAAAGCGCCCGAATGCGCTTCCGTATGCTCGACATGGCCCGGCACGACCTGCGTGTCGGCGCCCGGGGGCGGCGTGGTGAGGGGATTGGGCTGCGCCATGAGACCGCTACACTGACACCGTTCGCTGAGGCCACCGCCGGCGCGGTGACGGACGAAGGCGGACGCCCCGTCGCGGGAGCGTCCACCCGTTCATCGGGCCGGAGCCCGGGAGGAGACCGCGGGGACCGCGGGCTCCGGCGCCGATCAGACGGCGAAGAGCAGCAGCAGCGCGATCAGCAGCGAGAAGATGCCGAGCGCCTCGGTGAGGGCGAAGCCCAGGAGCAGGGTGGCGCGCTGGCCGTCGGCCGCGGACGGGTTGCGAAGGGCGCCGGCGAGGAACTGACCGAACAGGTTGCCGAGGCCGATGCCCGCACCCGCCATGCCGAGGCAGGCGAGGCCGGCGCCGATGTACTTCGCAGCGACGGGATCCATGGTAACTCCTGAGGTCTCTTCAGATCGAAACGTGCGATGACGTTTGCGGCGGGTGGAGCCGGCCGATCAGTGGCCGGGGTGAAGGGCGTCGTTGAGGTAGATCGCCGTCAGCGTCGCGAAGACGTAGGCCTGAAGCGCCGCAACGAGGAACTCGAGAGCGGTCAGCGCGATCGTCAGGAACAGCGGGAGCGGCGATAGCACGCTCCAGGCGCCCGCGAGAAGGAGCTGAACCACGAAGAAGGCGAAGATCTTCATCGCGATGTGGCCGGCCAGCATGTTGGCGAACAGACGGACCGACAGGCTGATCGGGCGCGAGATGAACGAGATCACCTCGATCGGCACCAGGATCGCGAGGAGCGGCTTCGGCACGCCCGACGGCACGAACAGGCCGAAGAAGTGGGTGCCGTGCTTCATCACGCCGAAGATCACCACGGTGGAGATCACCAGCGCCGCGAGGCCGAAGGTGATGATCAGGTGGCTGGTCACCGCGAAGGCGTAGGGGATCATCCCGAACAGGTTCAGGACGAGCACGAACATGAACAGCGAGAACACGAGCGGCATGAACCGCTTGCCGCCGTCGCCCGTCGCCTGGTGCACGGTGTCGGCGATGAACTCGTAGAAGATCTCGGCCAGCGACTGCATGCGGCCCGGAACGATCGAGCGGGACGCGGTCGCCACGATGGTGATGAGCGCGATCACACCGACGGCGGCGAACATGTAGAGGGCCGACTGCGTGAACGCGAGCTGCTGGTGGCCGATATGGCCCAGCGAAACGAGCGGCTTCAGCTCGAACTGATGGATCGGGTCGATCGTGACCGCCATTCCCGCTTCCGCCCTTCTTGTCCGGCGCGCCGACGGGTGTCGGCCGCCCCACATTCCCCACTGACCGGCGCGCCTTATGGCTCCTGCCGATCGCGCCGTCCCGGACGCGCGCCGGCGAAACCCGACACCCGCATCACGTTGTAGACCCCCGCGACGAACCCCAGCATCAGGAGGACGATCAGGCCCCAGGGCTTCGTCCCGAAGACATGATCGACGATCCAGCCGAGTATGCCCCCCGCGATCACGCCCGCGACGAACTCCGTGGAGAGCGTCATGGCCTGGCCCAGCGAGGATGGCCCGCCGTTCCGAGGGCGCGTGGAAGGATCGGGAGCGGCCTGCGGCCGCTTCCGTTCGATCTGCGTCTCGAGACGTCTGAGCCTCGCGGAGAGTTCGCTGTCCGTCGGCGTCTGCTCGGTCCCTTTCCCGTCCCTCGGATCGTCGCCGTTCACGGCTCAAAACTCATCGGGCGGGAAGCTGTGGAACCGGCTGGACACCCCCAGCAAGCGGGGCGCACCATAGTTTCGCCTATCTTGAGTGTCAAGGCGAACCCCATACACCGTAAGTAATTGATTTCAGTTTGGTATTCCAACTTCGGACGATGCGCCGGAGCCGCGCCGCGCACGAGGCTCCGACGGTCGATCAGGCGCCGATGATCGGCTTGATCACCTTCTCCATGCCCTCCACGGTCATCTCGCCGGTGTAGCGCTCGCCGTTGATGAAGAAGGTCGGGGTCGAATCCACCTTGAAGACGTCGAGGCCGCGCTGCTTCACGGCGTTGACCGCGCTGTAGATCTTCTGGTCCTTCAGGCAGGCCTCGAAGGTCTGCTTGTTGTAGCCCGCCTGCCGGAGCATCTGCTCCAGCGCGTCCACGGGCTTCGGCGTGAAGGCCCAGGCCGCCTGCTGGTCGAACAGCAGGTCGGTGATCGGGTAGTACTTGGAATCGCCCTGGCAGCGCGCGAGCATGAAGGCCGCGGTGGCCAGCGGGTCGAGGGGGAATTCGCGCAGGGTGAACCGCACCTTGCCGGTGTCGATGTAGCGTTCCTTGAGGGTCGGCCACGTGTTCCGGTGGAAGGCGGCGCAGTGCGAGCAGGTCATCGAGGCGTACTCGATGATCGTGCACTTCGCGTCCGCCGGGCCCAGCCAGACGTCGCCGAGCGGGCCCGGCTGCAGCAGGGCCGCCATCTCGGAATTCTGCGCCTGGGCAGGCCGCCCGAGATAGGGCAGGGCGAGGCCGGCGCCGAGGGCGAGGCCGGAGAACTTGAGAGCGTCGCGTCGCGTCGTCATCGGGCAGGCTCCGCCGGATTGATCAGTCGTGGCGTCCGGATGCCGGTACTCGGGCGCGACCGTCCTGGCAAGGTGACCGAATCGACCGTTCACCGCTCCGGACGCGTCGCCACGGCGGCGGTGCCGAGGCGGTCGAGGGCGGCGCGCAGGCCGTCATCGACGATCCCCGCCACGGCGCGCTGGACCTCGACGGCGGCGGCCGGATCGACGCGCGCGCGCGCGGGCGCCCGGCCGGCGCGCCCGACCCGGTCCTGCTGCAGCACGATCCGGGAGACGCAGGCCCAGCCGTAATGGGCGTTGATCCGCTGGATCACCACCGGCGCGAGATGCTGCAACTCGAGCGCGAAGACGCCCTCGACGCGCACGACCAGCGTGCCGGATTCGGGCGTGGCGGACTCGCTCCGGCGGCGCTTCGGCCATTCCAGCTTGGACGGCCGGCAGTAGCGGGCCAGCCGCTCGCCGACGATCTCCGGCCAGGCGGCCAGGATGTCGGTCGAGGCGAATCCCTGCGCCGCGAAGGCCGGCCCGATGCAACTCTCGATCAGCTCGGCCAGCGGTTTGACGCGCGCCATGGTGGTTCCGGCCCTGTGGATCCGCGAAGGTTAGCGCAGGATGGTTGACGAAGGGAGCACGCGCCGGCGCTTTCGACGCCCTATGATCGCCGCGGCGCTCCGGCTATTCAGCGCGACCCCTGTCGACCTGCCCATGCCGCCTCGCACAGCCACGGATCCTGAAGCCGGTCCCGGACCGCGCGCCGACGACCTGCTCGCCTGGTACGATCGGCATCGGCGGGTGCTGCCCTGGCGGGCGCTCGCCGGCGCGGCCCCGGATCCCTACCGGGTCTGGCTGTCCGAGGTGATGCTGCAGCAGACCACCATCGCGTCGGTGCGGCCGTACTTCGAGCGCTTCCTGACGCGCTTTCCCGACATCTTCGCCCTCGCCGAGGCCCCCGAGGAGGCGGTGATGTCCGCCTGGGCCGGCCTCGGCTACTACTCCCGGGCCCGCAACCTCCACGCCTGCGCCAGGACGGTCGCGGCGGCCGGCGGGCGCTTCCCCGACACCGCCGAGGGCCTGCGCAAGCTCCCGGGAATCGGCGCCTACACGGCCGGCGCGATCGCCGCGATCGCCTTCGACCGGCAAGAGGCGGCCGTCGACGGCAATGTCGAGCGGGTCCTGAGCCGCGCCTACGCGGTGGAGGCCCCGCTCCCGGGGAGCCGGCCGGAGATCCGCCGCCTGACGCAGGCGCTCGTGCCGACGGACAGGCCGGGCGACTTCGCCCAGGCGCTGATGGATCTCGGCGCGACGATCTGCACGCCCAAGCGCCCCGCCTGCGCGCTCTGCCCGTGGATGCGGCCCTGCCGCGCCCGGTCGCTCGGCACGCAGGAGAGCTTCCCGCGCAAGATCAAGGTCGCCAAGGGGGCGCTCCGCCGCGGCGCCGCCTTCGTGGCGATCCGCAGCGGCGACGAGGCGGTGCTGCTGCGGACACGCCCGCCCGAGGGTCTGCTCGGCAACATGGCCGAGCCGCCGGGAAGCGCCTGGGAGCCGAATTACGACGTCGCCGCCGCCCTGCTGGACGCGCCGCTCGACGCGCGGTGGAAGCGGCTCCCGGGGCTGGTCCGCCACGGCTTCACGCACTTCCCCCTGGAGCTGACGGTCTTCGTGGCCCGCGTCGCGCTGGCGACACCGGCTCCGGCCGGCACCCGCTTCACGCCGCGCAGCGCCCTCGACGACGAGCCGCTGCCCGGCCTCATGCGCAAGGTCCTGGCGCACGCCTTCGACCCGAAGCCGGAGCCCGAGAAGAAGCCGCGCGGGCGGCCCAGGAAGGAACCGCCGCCGATGCCGCTGCTGGCGGCGATGGAGGCGCCGGTCTCGATGCCGGATCCCGAGCCGCGTCCGCGCGTGCGCGCCGTCCCCAAGCCTCAGCCGAAGGCGCCGCCGGCGCCGCCGCCCGAGGCGGACGAGTTGTTCGACGGGGAGGTCGAGCCATCGCCCGCACCGGCGCGGGCCCGGTCATCGCCGCGGCGGCCGGGGCCGGTCCGGAAGCGGTAGGACAACCGTCATCGCGGGCGCAGCGAAGCGACCCAGGGCAGCGCGAGGCCTCGAGACGTCGCGCGACCGGCTCGCTTCGCCGCGCTCGCAGAGACGGCGGCGCGTCAGCCGTTCGCCATCGCCTGGCGGAGACCGGCCCGGAAGGTGTCGATCACCACTGGCTTGCCGCCGCGCTCCACGTGCCAGAAGGTCCAGCCGTTGCAGGCCGGAAGGCCCTGCACCAGCGCGCCGATCTTGTGGATCGAGCCGATGACGAGGCCGTTGTCGAGCTGGCCGTCCGGGCGCACCGTGGCGCGGAACCGGCGGCGCTCGTCGGTCACGGTCTCGCCGGGGCGGATGTGGCCCGCCTCGATCACCGACAGGAACGGCACCCGCGGTTCGGCGCGCTTGGTCGGCGCCACCATGAGGGCGGCCCTCGACAGGGTCTCGACGGCGGCGATCCGCTCCCGGGCGGCCTCGGCGTAGGTCGCCTCGCGCTCGATGCCGATGAAGCGGCGGCCGAGGCGCTTGGCGACGGCGCCGGTGGTGCCGGTGCCGAAGAACGGGTCGAGCACCACGTCGCCGGGATTGGTCGCCGCGAGCAGCGTCCGGGCGAGCAGGGCCTCGGGCTTCTGGGTCGGGTGGACCTTGCGGCCCTCCGCATCCTTCAGCCGCTCCTCGCCGGTGCAGAGGGGGATGAACCAGTCCGAGCGCATCTGGAGGTCCTCGTTGCCCCCTTTCAGCGCCTCGTAATGGAAGGTGTAGCCCTTCGAGTCGGCCGAGCGCGAGGCCCAGATCAGGGTCTCGTGGGCGTTGGTGAAGCGCTTGCCGCGGAAGTTCGGCATCGGGTTGGCCTTGCGCCAGACGATGTCGTTGAGGATCCAGTAACCGAGATCCTGCAACGCGCTCCCGACCCGGAAGATGTTGTGGTACGACCCGATCACCCAGAGGGTCGCGTTCGGCTTCATCACGCGCCGGCAGGCGGAGAGCCAGTCCCGGGTGAAGCTGTCGTAGGCCTCGAAGGTCGCGAACTTGTCCCAGTCGTCGTCGACCGCGTCGACGCGACTCTGGTCCGGGCGCAGGAGGCCGGCGTCGCCGAGCTGGAGATTGTAGGGCGGATCGGCGAACACGCAGTCGACGCTCGACGCCGGCAGGGCGTTCATGGCCGCGATGCAGTCCCCGACGAGAACCTGGTCGAGGGGCAGGGAACGCTGGGCGGGTACGAGACCCATCCGTGGCGCCGACGCGGGCCGCCCGGCACGCGAGACCTGTTTCCGGGCGACGGCGTCGGCAGCCACGGTACGCGGGGAAGCCATGGCAAACACCGGTTACGCGACTGACCGGCAGACCATGCGCCGGGTACGGTAAAGGTCACGTTGTCGAATTCGCGTCCGGCGCGTCCCGTTCTGGGGCTGCAGATTTTGCCGACCGGGCGCTCGGACAAGGATCCGACAGGTTAAGCAACCGTTACTGCGCCGCACCGCGCCTCCGCGACCAGGCGACAACACTCTATCGTTGCGGGCCGCGCGCCGCCGCGGCGGCCTATCCTTCGGCAACAGCCGCGCACGACAATCATCGTCGTCAGCGGGCAGCCCGGCACCCGCCGCTTCCACCTCAGCGGGACGCAGGGTCACACCCGGCGCAGGGCTTAAGAATGATATCCTATCCCGCGGCTTCGCGGGCCGACATGGGCAGTTCTTGGTGAATACACGGAACGACGCGCCAATGCATCACCCGCAACAAGAGCGCAAATAAGCTGAAATAAGCCCTCATGTAATCAGCATGACCAGCACGAAATCGGCCAAAATATGACCCCAGCGGCCGGAAAACGCCTGCCATATTCCGGCCGATTTCGGACACGACTGGCGCCGCCCCGACAAAAACAAAGGGAATGCGTCGAGAATGTCGTTTGGTTTCGGTAAGCTCGTTGTCTCACTTGGAATGCTGTCCACCGTCGTCGGAACAAGCCTCCCGGCCGCCGCGCAGAGCGGAGCGGCCTCCTGGTACGGGAGCGGCCATCGCACCGCCAACGGCGAGCGTTTCAACCCCAACGGACTGACCGCCGCCCATCGCAGCCTGCCGTTCGGAACCCGGGTCCGCGTCGAGAACAAGCGGACCGGCCGCTCGGTCGTCGTCCGCATCAACGACCGCGGCCCCTTCGTGCGCGGCCGCATCATCGATCTGTCGCGCGGCTCCGCCCGCGCCCTCGGCATGGGCGGCACGACCTACGTGTCGCTGCAGGTCGTGCACTGAGCCCTCAGGGGTATTCCACGCCCCGGCCCGCTCCCGCTCCGCGCGGGCGGGGCGGCCTCCGGGGCGTTGTCTGCCGGACCCGGACGCACCATCTGCTGCCGGGTTCAGCTCGGATCACCCGCCCATGCCCAAGCCCCTCATCGTCGACATCCCGCACGACCTCGGCCGCGACGAGGCCAAGCGGCGCCTCGAGCACGGCACGGATCAGGCGCGGGCCTTCCTGGCCAAGAGCGGTATCACGGTGGACCAGCTCGCCTGGACGGGAGACCGCCTCGATTTCGGTGTGTCCGCGGTGGCGCAGAAGATCGCCGGCACGATCGACGTGGGCGCGGAGAGCGTCCGCCTCGAAGTGAAGCTGCCTTTCCTGCTCGCCCTGTTCGCCGAGAAGATCCAGAAGGTGGCGAGCAAGGAGGGCAATCTCCTGCTGACGAAGAAGTAGGGCTCGGAACCGGATCGGCCGGACCTTGTTTCCGCGGAAACGGTGCGGATCTGCACCGTCGGTCTCGCGGAGGATAACGGTGCCCGATTTCACGCTCGCCGACCCGGGGCAGGTCCCCGAGGTTCCGCCGCAGCCGGCGCCCGTACCGGACCGGCCCTACGATCCGCCGCAGGCCCCGACGCAGCCGCCCGGACCGGAAATCCCCGGGAACACCCCGGCCGAGGCGCCGGGCGTCCATCCGCCCGAGGTCCCGGTCAACGATCCGGGCGCGCCAGAGATCAGCCCGCCGACGGGACCGGCCAACCCGATCGCCTGACCGGGAGTCGATCGACGGGGGCGGCGCCGTTTGAACAGGCCGCCCCACGCTGCCATAAGCCGGCCCATGGCCGCTCCCCCGCTCCTCACCCTCCAGGACGTCGCGCTCACCTTCGGCGGCACGCCGCTGATCACGAGCGCGAGCCTCGCCATCGCGCCGGGCGAGCGCACCTGCCTCGTCGGCCGGAACGGGTCCGGGAAGTCGACGCTCATGAAGATCGCCGCGGGCCTCGCGGAGCCCGACCGGGGCCGGCGATTCGTCCAGCCCGGCACGACGATCCGCTACCTCGCGCAGGAACCCGACTTCACGGGCTTCTCCACGACCCTGGACTTCGTCGAGGCCGGCCTGCCGCCGGGCGAATCGACCCACCGCGCCCGCTACCTGCTGGAGAGCCTCGGCCTGACCGGCGAGGAGGATCCGAGCAAGCTCTCCGGCGGCGAGGGACGCCGCACCGCGCTGGCGCAGGCGCTCGCTCCGGAGCCCGACGTGCTGCTCCTCGACGAGCCCACCAACCACCTCGACCTGCCGGCGATCGAGTGGCTCGAGACGGAGCTGAAGGGCACCCGCGCGGCCCTCGTACTCATCAGCCACGACCGGCGCTTCCTCTCGGCGCTGTCCCGGGCCACGATCTGGCTCGACCGCGGCGAGACGCGCCGGATCGACCAGGGCTTCTCCAGCTTCGAGGCGTGGCGCGACGCCTTCTTCGAGGAGGAGGAGCGGGACCAGCACAAGCTCGACCGCAAGATCGCCGCCGAGGAGCACTGGCTGCGCTACGGGGTCACCGCGCGGCGCAAGCGCAATGTCCGCCGGCTCGGCAACCTGCACGAGCTGCGCAAGAACCGCCGCGAGGTGCGTCGCCCGGTGGGCAGCGTCAGCATGCAGGCCTCCGACGCGGAATCCTCGGGAAGCCTCGTCGTCGAGGCCCGCGACATCGCGAAGAGCTACGGCGAGCGCAAGATCGTCGACGGCCTGTCCCTGCGGGTGATGCGGGGCGACCGGCTCGGCATCGTCGGGGCGAACGGCGCGGGCAAGAGCACCCTGATCAACCTGCTCATGGGCCGGCTCGCGCCGGATGCCGGGCAGGTCGTGCTCGGTACGAACCTGCTGCCGGTGGTGCTCGATCAGGCCCGCGCCGTGCTGGAGCCCGGGATGACCGTCACCGACGTGCTGACCGGCGGTCGCGGCGACAGTGTCACGGTGAACGGACAGAGCCGCCACGTGATCGGCTACCTCAAGGACTTCCTGTTCACGCCCGAGCAGGCCCGCACGCCGGTCTCGGTGCTGTCCGGCGGCGAGCGCAACCGGCTGCTGATCGCCCGGGCCCTGGCCCAGCCGGCCAACCTCCTCGTCCTCGACGAGCCGACCAACGACCTCGACCTCGAGACCCTCGACCTGCTCCAGGAGATGCTGGGCGACTACCAGGGCACGCTGATCCTGGTCAGCCACGACCGCGACTTCCTCGACCGCGTGGTCGGCAGCGTGCTGGTCTCCGAGGGCGCCGGCCGGTGGGTCGAGTATGCCGGCGGCTACAGCGACATGCTGGTCCAGCGCGGGCAGGGCGTCGAGGCGCGCACCGTCGCGCCGAAGACCAAGGAGCCGCGCGAGCGCGCCGCTCCGGCGGCCCAGCCGTCGGGCAAGCCCAAGCTCGGCTTCAAGGACCAGCACGAGTTGAAGACCCTGCCGGCCCGCATCGAGAAGCTGGAGGCGGCGATCGCCCAGCTCCGGACGATCCTCGCCGACCCCGAGCTCTACGCCCGCGACCCGGCGCGGTTCGACAAGGCCTCGACCATGCTGGCCCAGGCCGAGACCGAGCTGTCGCAGGCGGAGGACCGCTGGCTGGAACTGGAGATGCTTCAGGCGGGGTGAGAGCCGCAGCGTCGCGCCGCGAGACCTTTCCGACGGAGACCGCATGACCGCCTATCAGACCCTCGAACAGCGCTTCGCCCGGCTCGCCGCCCTCGAGGGCGCGGCCGGGATCCTCGGCTGGGACGCGCAGACCCTGATGCCGGAGGGTGCCGCCGAGGCCCGCGGCGACCAGCTCGCGATCCTGCGCGGGCTCGCCCACGGGATGCTCACCGCCCCCGAGGCCGCCGAGGAGCTGGCGGCGGCCGAGCAGGCCGAGGACCTCGAACCCTGGGCCGCCGCCAACCTGCGGGAGATGCGCCGCGCCCAGGCCCACGCCACCGCGGTGCCCCGCGACCTCGTCGAGGCGAGCTCCCGCGCCGTGTCCCGCTCCGAGATGGTCTGGCGCGAGGCGCGGCGCGACGCCGACTTCGCCCGCCTCGAACCCCACCTCGCCGAGGTTCTGCGGCTCCAGCGGGAGATCGGCCAGGCGAAGGGCGCGGCCCTCGGCCTCGATCCCTACGACGCGCTGCTCGACAGCTACGATCCCGGCATGCGCCGGGCGACCATCGACCCGCTCTTCGCGGATCTGACCGGCTGGCTGCCGGACCTGATCGCCCGCGCCCGGGAGATCCAGGCGTCCCGGCCGGCGCCGCTCCCGCTCGACGGGCCATTCGACGTGACGGTGCAGCGCGATCTCGGCCTGACGCTGATGAAGGCGGTGGGCTTCGACTTCACCCGCGGCCGGCTCGACATCAGCCTGCACCCGTTCTGCGGCGGCGCCACCGACGACGTGCGGATCACGACCCGCTACGACGCGGCCGATTTCGGCCGGGCACTGATGGGCGTTCTCCACGAGACCGGGCACGCCCTCTACGAGCAGGGCCGGCCCGCGGCGTGGCGGAACCAGCCGGTCGGCGCGGCGCGCGGCATGAGCCTGCACGAGAGCCAGTCGCTCATCGTCGAGATGCAGGCCTGCCGGAGCCGGGAGTTCTTCACCTTCCTGGCGCCGCTCCTGCAGGCGGCGTTCGGGCGTTCCGGGCCGGAATGGTCGCCGGAGAACCTTCACGCGCTCAACACCCGGGTCGCGCCGGGCTTCATCCGGGTGGATGCCGACGAGGCGACCTACCCGGCCCACATCCTCCTGCGCTACCGGCTGGAGACCGCGATGATCGCGGGCGACCTCGCGGTGCGCGACCTGCCGGGGGCGTTCAACGACGGGCTGCGCGATCTGCTCGGGCTCACCGTGCCGGACGACCGGGTCGGCTGCCTCCAGGACATCCACTGGCCGAGCGGCGCGTTCGGCTATTTCCCGACCTACACGCTCGGCGCCCTGGCGGCCGCGCAGCTGTTCCGGGCGGCCCGCACGACCGAGCCCGCGCTGCCGGGCTGCCTCGCGCAGGGCGACTTCGGACCCTTGCGGGACTGGCTCCGCGCGCACGTGCACGCGGTGGGGAGCCTGCTCGACACCGACGACCTGCTCACCCGCGCCACCGGGACGAAGCTTGGCACGGCGGCGTTCCGGGCCCACCTGGAGGCGCGCTATCTCGGGGGCGCGGGCGCCTGAGCGGCTGCGGACGGGGAGGGGGCGGATCGGCCCCCTCCGCCAGCCCCCCTAGAGCGTCACCACGTCGACGGAGTCGCCGAGCCGGTCGCGGGCGATGTCCGCGACGTGGCGGTGGTGCGTGAACAGGATCGGCTGGACGCGGGTGCCGATCGCGGCCAGCGCGTCCAGACCGTACCCGGTCCGGGTCTCGTCGAAGGTCGAGAACAGGTCGTCGCCGATGAACGGGGCCGGCTCGGCGCGACCGGCGTAATCCTCCAGATAGGCCAGCCGCAGGGCGAGATAGAGCTGGTCGCGGGTGCCCTCGCTCATGCCCTCGATCGCGACCGTGCCGCCCCCGGCACGCTGCCCGGCGAGCTTCGGCGTGTCGGCCTCGTCGTAGATCTGCGCCAGGCCGGAGAACGCGCCGCCGGTCAGCGCGCTGAACAGCGCGCCCGCCCGGGTGACGAGCGGATCCTGCTGCCCCGCGCGGTGGCGGGCCACGGCCTGCCCGAGCATCAGCCCGGCGAGCCGCAGCACGGCCCAGGACCGGGCCGCCGCCTGGAGATCCGCCTCCGCGGCCTTGCGCTCCGCGAGGGCCAGCTCGGCGCCGGTGCCGCCCTCGAGCTCCGCCCGCCGCCGCTCCGCCCGGTCGCGGTCCGCGAAGATGACCTGGCCGCGCTCGGCCTGCTCATCGGCCTCGAGCGACAGCCGCGCCAGCTCCGCCTCGATCGCCTCCGGGGACAAGGTCTCCAGGCCGGCGCGCAGCTCGGCCTCGGGTAGCCCGTCGGCCGCGCCCGCGAGGGTGCCGCGGAGCCGCAGGCGCTCGGCGCGCAGCGCCTCCCGCGCGCTGAGGCGGCCGAACAGCCGGTCGATCTCCGGCGTCGGTGCCGCGGTGAGGTCCGGCATCACCTCGGCCACCTGCCGGACGAGCGTCGCCCGCGCGGCGTCGCGCGCCTCGGCGGCGGCGCGATGGGCCGCCTCGGCCTCGTCGCGGCGGCGGTCCAGCTCGGCGCGCCGCGCCTCGCGGGCCTGCGCGGCCACGAGGCGGCCGTGGAGCGATCGGATCGCGCCGGCGGACGACACCTCCGCGAGGTCGGGCGCCAGGGCCCCGACCAGGGTGGCCGCCGTGGACCGGAACGCCTCCATGTCCCGCCGGATCCCGGCGGAGCGGCGCTGAAGGGCGGCCCGTTCCGCCAGCCGGTCCGGCACGCTTCGCCACGCCTCCAGCGCGCCCTCCGCCTCCTCGGGACCGGCCGAACCGTCGAGGCCGAGGGGCAGGAGCGCCGCCGCCCAATCCGCCCGCCACGCGGCGCGACGGGCAGCGATCTCGGCGAGGCTCGCCTCCAGCCGCTCCACGGCGAGTCCCGCGGCGCGCAGCAGCCCGCCGGTCTGCAGATTGGCCTCCCAGCGGCTCGCCAGGGCGGCGATGCGCGCTTCGAGACCGTCCAGCGCGGCGGCGATCTCGAGGTCCGGTGCGGCGTCGAGCCCGGCTCGGGTACGCAGGTCGGCCAAGGGCCCCCGCGCGGTCTCGATCCGCGCCAGGAGGCGGTCGGCCTCGATCCGCTGCGCCGCGAGGCGCTGCTCGGCCTCGATCAGGCTCTCCACCTCGGCGAGCCAGGCCGCCATCTCGGCCGGCGGCCCGGGCACGAGGCCGGCGGGCCGCCAGGCCTCGCCCCATGCCGCCTCGCCCGCCGCGATCTCCGCGGCGAGACCGGCGAGGACGTCGTCGGCCCGCGCGGCCTCCGCCTCCTCGGCGGCGAGCCGCTCCAGGTCGGCCGCGTGGGCGGCGACCCGGGCGGCGTCGGAGGCCCGCTCGTCCGCGACGCGGTCGGCCTCGAGGAGCGCACGCTCGAAGGCCGCGATCTCGGCGACGGCGGCCGCTCGGCCGGCCGCGAGAGCGTCGCGCAGGGGCGCGAACGCCGCGTCGCGGGTTGCCCGCAGGGCGTCGAGCCGCTCCCGGGTGGCGACGGGCCGGCCGGCCTCGCGCTCCCGCAGCCGCGCCCGGGTGACCGCGACCTGCCGGCGGGCCGTGTCGCACCGGTCGGCGGCTCGCTCGTGCTCGCGGGTCTTGGCCTCCAGGCGCTGACGGTAGCGCGCCACCGTGTCGGGGGCGGGCAGGGGCGTCCGGACGAGGGCGGCGAGGTCGGGGACCGGGGGCGACAGCCGCTCGGCCTGGTTGCGCAGCAGCGCCGCCTCCCGGCGGACCGCGCCGTCCAGGGTATCGCGGGCCGCGATCCACTCGTGGAGCCGGACGAGGGGCTTCAGCGCCTCCCGGAGCGGGGTCGGATCCCGGGCCGCGTCCGCCGCCTCCACCTCGCGGGCGAGGCGCTCCCGCTCGGCGCGGGCGGCGGCGAGGTCGCGGGCGACCTGCTCCTCGGCGGCCGCCAAGGTCCGGCCGTCGCGGATCAGCCGCTCGGTTCGCGCCCGCGCGGCGTCCGGGGGCTGGCGGGCCTCCAGCGCGGCGAGGTCGGGCACGCCGATCCGGGCGCGCAGCCGCTCCAGCTCCAGCCCGACCTTGTGGGCGTCGCCCTCGATGCGGGGCAGGTCGGTGCCGCCCTTCTCGAACTCCCTGGTGCCGCTGAACGCCGCCAGGATCTCGTCCGCCCGGTGGGTCAGCCCCGGCTCGACCGGGACGGATTCGGCCTCGCTGCGGGCCCGGTCGAGCGCGGCCTCGGCCCGCTCCGCCTCGGAATCGGCGGCGCGGCACGCGTCCAGGGCGGCCCCGAGACGGGCGATCCAGGCGGGATCCGCGTCGACGAGGTCGGTCTCGGCGGCGATGCGCTGCTCCAGCGCGTCGATCTCGGCGATGATCGGCCGGACGCGCTTGAACCGCTCCAGCCGGGCGCGCGCGACCGCGCCGGCCTTCTGCTCGGCCCGGAGCGCCTCGAGCTGCGCGGCCGCCGCGGCGATGTCGTCGTTCAGGGCGCGCCAGTCGCCGGCGCGCAGGCCCCGCTCGCGGATCGCCCGCCGGGCCGTCTCGTGGCGCTCCAGCGCCTGGTAGAAGGTCCGGTGCTTCGCCTGGCGCGGGGCGAAGATGGCGTCGGCCTCCGCGTCGAGCGTCGTCTGCAGATCCGTGAGGCCGCGCAGGCCGGAGCCCGCCGCGAACAGGCTCGCGCCGACCTCGCCCTCGACGTCGACCATCTCGCGGCCCCCGGCCCGGAGGCTCGCCGCGTCGAGCCCGAAGGCCCGGCAGAACACCGTCCGGGACAGGCCGCCGAGGTAGGGGGCGAGGGCGTCGTCGGCGAGCGGCGTGTCGGCGGCGTCGATGAGGGTGCGGCTGTTGCCCTTCCGGCGCCGGAAGGACAGCCGGCGTCCGTCGGCGGCGGCGATCTCCGCACCGAGGCGCAGCTGCGGCATGTCGTGCAGGAAGGCGTAGGGCGTGGTCTTGCCGAAGCCGAACAGCAGGTCCGTGACCGCCGCCAGGGCGGTGCTCTTGCCGGCCTCGTTGGCGCCCAGCACGACGTGCAGGCGCGCGTCCGGCCGGAACGCGACGGTGCGGTCCGTGAAGGCGCCGTAGCGCTCCAGGGCGAGGCGGATCAGGCGCATCGGGGGTCCATGGGCGCGCGCCTCAGCAGTGCCGGCCGCCGAGGCGGCCGAGGACGAGCGCCTCGGCCTCGGCGCAGAGCGCGTCGAACTCCGCGTCGAGGTCGGCCTCCGCGGCGGCCGTCCCCGGCATACGGCCGCCGATCTCGGCCAGCGCCGCCTTCGCCCGCGCGCGGAACTCGGGGTCGCGGTCGAGGTCGGCGAGCAGGGCCGCGGGGTCGATGGCGGCTCCGGTCGGCTCCGCCGCGGCGCGCGGGCGGCGGGTCTCGATCTTCAGGCGCTCCAGCCAGATGTCCTCGTGCAGCCGGTGCGCGGCCGCCTGGATCTCGGCCGTCAGGGACTCGCGGTCGGCCGCGAGGGCGTCGTGGGCCCGCGTCGTCCCGGCGAGGTGGACGCGGACCAGGAGCAGCCGGCGCGCCGCGATCGGCGCCAGGGGCGCCAGCGCCGCCTCGACGGCCTCGACGGCGCCGCGCGCGTCGGCCACCGCCCCGAGATCGACCGTGACGCGCTCGAACCGCGCCCGGTCAAGGGGCAGGCGGCTCACCCCCGTCACCCGACCGTCGGCGACGTCGACCACGACGGCCCCCTTCTCGCCGCACTCGCGCACGCTCCGGCCCTGGAGATTGCCGGGGAACACGATCCAGGGATCCCGGGACAGCTCCGCGTACTCGTGGATGTGGCCGAGCGCCCAGTACTCGTAGCCCCGGGTCGCGAGGTCGGCGACCGAGCAGGGGGCGTAGGTCTCGTGGGCCGCGTGGCCGGTGCAGGATGTGTGCAGGACCCCGAGGTTGAACCAGCCCGGCACGGCGGCCGGGTAGGTCAGCGAGAGGTTCTCCTCGACGGCCCGGCCCTGGAAGCTGCGGCCGTGGACCGCGACGCGGAGCGCGTCGAGGCGCAGGGTGCCGGCGCGGGCGGTCGGGAAGACGTGCACGGAGGCCGGCAGCGTGATCGAGCGCGTGATGACGCTCTCGGCGTCGTGGTTACCGCGCACGAGGATCGTCGGGATGCCGGCGCGGTCGAGGCGCGCCACCTGCCGGGCGAAGAACAGGCCGATCGTGGTGTCGGCCCAGTCGCCGTCGTAGACGTCGCCCGCCACCACCACGAAGGCGACCGACCGCTCGATCGCCTGGCTCACCAGATCCTCGAAGGCCTGCCGACTCGCCGAGGCGAGGCGACGGGCCAGATCCGCGTCGCGCGCGGCGAGCCCCGCCAGCGGGCTGCCGAGGTGCAGGTCGGCGGCATGGATGAAGCTGAACGCCGTCATGGCCTCCGGACGGGATCGGTGGATGGCGGCACGCGGCGGTCCGCGGAGCGGCCGGCGCAGCGCCGTGCCGGCTCTTAGGCCGCCGACCGGGTCCGCCTCAAGCACCGTCCTGCGATGCGCTGTGGGGCGAAGAGATCGGCCCCGGGCGCGTCCGCGAGCGGCACCGCTATCGCGGCCCCTTTCCGATCACGGCAAGCCCGATTGCAAGCCCGATCACGGCGCGGCACCGGTCGAACGTCCCGGCTCCGGGCGCGTTAGAGCGTGGCGGTGGCGGGAGCGCCGCGCGTTGAGGTACGAGACCGGCCCGATGAATCCTTCTGCACGCCCGGCCCGCTCCAACCCCGCACCGTCACCCGTCACTCCCATCCGCCCGGCAGACCGGCCGCACCAGCCCTTCAAGATCGTGAGCTGGAACCTGCTGCGGCGCACCGGCGCGGCGGTGGACGACGTCGCCGCCCTCGTGGCGCAGGAGAAGCCGGACCTGATGCTGATGCAGGAGGCGACCCGCGCCATCGGCTTCCTGCTGGACCGCATCGGCGGCCACTACGCCTGGGCCCCCCTGCCGGGCCGGATCCACGGGCTCGCCATGTGGAGCCCGAAGCCCTGGACGGCCCCGCCCCGGGTCATCGCACTCCCCTCCGGCGCCCTCGTGCACCGGGTCTGCCAGATCCTCGACCTCGGCGAGTTCGGCGTGGCCAATGTCCACCTCTCGCACGGACAGATGCTGAACCGGCGCCAGCTGCGCCGCATCGTCAGCGAGCTGCCGCCGCGGGCGGCCGTGCTCGGCGACTACAACATCGTCGGCCCGGCGCTGATCCCGGGGTTCCGCGATGTCGGACCGCGGCAACCGACCCACGCGATGGTCGAGGTCCTGCCGCTGCGGCTCGACCGCTGCCTCGCCCGCGGGCTCGTCTGCCACGCGCACGCGGTGCTGCCGCGGGGGCGCTCCGATCACCGGCCGATCGTCGTCCATCTCGGCCCGGCGCCGGAGGCGCACGCGCCTGCCCGGTTCAAAGGTATGGCAGCAGCAGTCGCACGCCTGCGTCGCGCAGACGGAGCGGCAGGCCGCGCGCGGCGAGATCCTCCCGGCTGAGCCGCGCCTCCATCTTGCCGCGCATGAACCGGTCGAGGTGGGCCGCGAGGTCCGCGTCGATGATCTCGACGTTCAGCTCGAAATTGAGCCGGAAGCTGCGCATGTCCCAGTTGGCGCTGCCGACGAAGCACCAGATGTCGTCGACCACCATCGCCTTGGAATGGTCGAAGGGCGGCTCGTCGAGCCAGACGTTCACGCCGGCCCGCAACAGCGGATCGAGATGCGCCCGGGTCGCCCAGTCGATGTACGGGTGGTCGCTGACCCGCGGGATGATGACGTCGACGGTGATGCCCCGGGTCGCGGCCTGGGCGAGCGCGCCGGTCACCAGCTCGTCGGGCAGGAAGTAGGGCGTCACGAAGCGCACCGACCGGCGCGCGCAGGCGAGGGCCTGGAGGATGACCTGCTCGATCTTCTCGACGTCCGCGTCCGGGCCGGATGTGACGGCCCGGGCGACGCTCGGTCCGCACGGCTCGAGGTCGACGAACCACGGGGGGCCGTCGAGGATCTCGCCGTCCACGAAGGCCCAGTCGGCCGCGAAGGCGGCGGCGAGCTGCTCGACCACGGGGCCGGTCATCCGGAAATGGGTGTCGCGGATCGGGTGCTCGGGCTTCAGGGCGACGCGGTTCGGGTGGGAGATGTTGAGGCCGCCGGTGAAGGCGATCCGCCCGTCGATGACCAGCAATTTCTTGTGCGAGCGCAGGTTGAGGAACGGCATCCGCCAGGGGAGGGCGGAGTGCATGAACAGGGCGGCCGGCACCCCGGCTGCCGTCAGCCGGCGGTAGACCGGCGCCCGGAAGTAGCCGCCGCCGATCCCGTCGATGATGACGCGGACCTTCACGCCCCGGGCCTGCGCCTCGACCAGCGCGTCGCAGAACTCGCGGCCGGTGGCGTCGTCCCGGAAGATGTAGCTCGACAGGCCGATGCTGGTCCGCGCCTCCCGGATCGCCGCGAGCATCACCGGGTAGGCCGCGTCGCCGTTGCGGAACATCTGCACGGTGTTGCCGGCGAAGGCCGGCAGGCCGGTGATCCGCCGGATCGCCCGGTCGAGGGGCCAGAGCGCCTCCGGCACCACGGCGTCGTCGGTGTCGGGCAGCTGCGTCGCGTCGGAGGGCTTGGTCCGCAGCCGCCGCGCGCGGCGCGAGACGCGGTTGATGCCGAAGGTCAGGTAGAGGGCGGTACCGAAGATCGGCGACAGCCACGCGAGCCCGATCCAGCCCACCGCCACGCTGACCCGGCGCTTGCGCAGCAGGGCGTGCAGGGTGACGCCGATCGCCAGCGCGAAGCCGAGCAGGGCCTCGACATCCGACCGCATCAGGGCGGTCGACTGGACCCAGCGGGTGATCGCGTTTTCCAAGGTGCGGCTATCCGGGTTCGCGTCGGGGGGCGCCGGATCGACCTAAAGCCCATGCGGCGGGCGGATCAATCCGCCGACTTGGCCGGATGCGCAATGGCCGCCGCGGCCGCGGGCCGCTCGCAGCGATAGGGTCCGCTGCCGTCGAGGGCCCCGTACAGGACCCGGCCGCCGGAGGCGATGCAGCGCGCCTTGGCCTCGGCGTAGGGGCGGTGGAAGCTCCAGATGGTGATCATCGGCCCGACCGTCGCGATGCAGACACCTCCGAAGATCACGGCGGCGGCCCAGGTCGCACCGTTGCGGTTCGGCCGCGGGGGCCGCGGCGGCGGCATCGTGCCGTAGAAGGACAGCGTCAGACCGAGCAGGTCGATGGTGCTCATCAGCCGTTCCGCGTTGCGGCGCCGAGCCCGGCAGGATCGGACAGGCCCTCATCCTAGAGCAGGGCGGCGCCATCACCTACGCGCGCCGCGCAGAACCGCCTGCGTCGTATCGCGCCAGGAGGCCGGCTCACGGCTCCCAGCGGGGCGGCCGCTTGCCCAGGAAGGCGTCGATCCCCTCCTGCGCGTCGGCCATCATCATGTTGCGGGTCATGACCTCCGCCGTGTAACCGTAGGCGTCCTCCAGGCTCATCTCGATCTGCCGGCCGAACGCCTCCTTGCCGATCGCCAGGACGCGCCGGGCCTTGCCGGCGATCCGGGCCGCCAGGGCGCTCACCGCCGCGTCGAGATCCGCCTCCGGCACGGCGCGGTTCACGAGCCCGATCCGCAGAGCCTCCGCGGCGTCGATCGGGTCGCCGACCAGCAGCATCTCCAGGGCGGCCTTGCGCGACACGGCCCGCGACAGGGCGACCATCGGGGTCGAGCAGAACAGGCCGATCTGCACCCCCGGCGTGGCGAAGCGGGCGGTCTCGGCGCAGACGGCGAGGTCGCAGGTGGCGACGAGCTGGCACCCGGCGGCGGTGGCGATCCCGTGCACCCGGGCGATCACCGGTTGCGGCAGGCGCGCGAGGCTCAGCATCAGCCGGGCGCAGGTGCGGAACACCGCCTCGGTGGCCTCCCGGGACGGGTCGGCGCGCATCTCCTTGAGGTCGTGCCCGGCGCAGAAGGCGGGGCCTGCCCCCTGCAGGATCACGACCCGCACGGACGGATCCGCGCGGATCGCGTCGAGCTGCGCCTGGAGCGCGCCCATCAGGGCCATCGACAGGGCGTTGCGGGCCTGCGGCCGGTTCAGCGTCAGGGTCGCGACGCCGTCGGCGTCGCTGCGCAGCAGCACAGGCGCCTCCGGGGTGGCGGCGGGGGCCGTGGCAAGGGCTGCGGTCATGGCGGCGTCTCCCGGCGCCGGCCTCCCTGCGGCGGGGCCGGTCGCGTCGCCAGACGGTAGCACGCGGGTTTCCGGTTCGCGACGGCGCCGCGGCCCGGCCTCCGCGATGAGCCGGCTGTCAGGCCTGCTCGGCCAGGGCGAGGTCGAGGCTCGCGTAGTCGGCGCCAGGCCCGTTCCACCACAGCGTGGGATAGGCGTCGAGCCGGCCCATCACGCCGGCATAGGCATCGGCGAGCGCGGTATCGACGACCACCAGCACGGGGCCCGCCTCGGAGAGGCTGTCGGCGAGCGCCCGGTCGCGGGCGGCGCAGTCGAGGCAGACGACGCGCAGGCCGAGACGGGTGAGGCCGAGGCGCATGGCCTCCGCCTGCCCGAGATCCTGCACCATGAGCGCCACGGTCTGCCCGGCCCGCAGGCCCTCGCCCCAGGCCCAGCGCGAGAAGCGGTGCGGACAGATCGCGGCGACCGGCACGGCCGGCCCGACACGCCGCTCCGCGTTGGCGACTCCTTGCGCGCCCGGCCGGGCGCGCCGGTCGGCGTCTCGAGCCAAAAGAGGGATGGAGGCCGCCGGGGAATGGACGCCGTACATGCGATGCGGACCGCCTGAATCTGGACACACTGCAGGTCCTGGCGTGACGCGAGCAGGTTAACACTCTCTCACGCGCCGGCGTTCCGCCGAAAAACGACCGCATTTTCGTCGGCGCGCGGGCCGGCGACTGCCGCCATGGCCAACGGGCCGTGAACGGCGACGGGCGAATCGTCGGCATCTCGGGCCGCATCTTCGGTCGCATTGGCGCGCGCGCGAGTCCGGCCTATGTCCCGCGCGCCAGAGGCCGCCCGCCAGAGGCCGCCCACGATCGAGGAACCGCCGCGCATGCGTCCCACAACGACCCGGATCTCTCTCCTCGCCGCCGCCACGCTCGCGGCCCTGCCGGCGCAGGCGCAGATCCGGAACGCCCCGTCGCCGCGGGCGCTGGAATTCGCCGCCTACATCTTCGCGGCCTCGAACGTCTGCGGCTATCGGATCGGCAGCGACCAGTTCGAGGCGTTGCTGGCGAAGCAGAACGTGCAGATCGGCGACGTCCAGCCGCGGGGGCCGTTCGGCAACCGGGTGCAGACCATGTTCACGCTGATGTCGAACCAGATGGCGCAGAACCGCGACCAGGCCTGCCTCGCGGTGGCCGGCGAGTACGGACCCGAGGGCACGGTGGCCAAGAACGTGCTCCTGCCCGCGGGCCAGGAGCCGGCCGCGCCTGCGAAGCCCGCCGAGCCCGCCAAGCCGTGATCGGTCGCGCTCCGGATCGACGCCGGCCTCAGCCGAGGCGCCACTCGATCGGCCGACGCCCGTGCTCGGCGAGCCACCGGTTGGCCCGGCCGAACGGGTCGGAGCCCGGAAAATCCCGGGCGCGGTTGAGCGGCGAGGGGTGTCCGCTCTCGAACACGCCGTGGCGGGTCGCGTCGATCAGCGCGGCCCGGGCCCGCGCCTGGGCCCCCCAGAGCAGGAACACCGCGGGCTCGGGCCGCGCCGACACGGCGCTCACCGCCTCGTCGGTCAGCGCGGCCCAGCCGTAACGCAGATGCGCCCCGGCCTTGCCGGCCTCGACGGTGAGCGCGCTGTTGAGCAGGAGCACGCCCTGCCGCGCCCAGGGCGTCAGGTCGCCGCCCGCGGCGCGGTCGGAGCCCGCCTCCGCCAGGATCACCTTCAGCGAGGCGGGCAGGCGACCGGAGCCCACGAACGAGAAGGCGAGGCCGTTGGCGTCGCCCGGGGTCGGGTACGGATCCTGGCCGAGGATCACGGCCCGCACGTCCTGCGGCGGGGTCTCTGTCAGGGCGCGGAAGATCCGGTCCGGCGAAGGCAGGACGCGGGCGCCCGCGGCGATTCGCGCATCGACCCGCGCCGCCACGGCGTCGGCCTCCCCGCCGGCGAAGAAGGGCAGGCTCAGCCAGGGCGAACCCGAGGCGCGGAAGGCGGTGAGGGCGTCGGCGACGGGCGTGTCGGTCATGGTCTCTCGCGGTCGGGTTCCGCGGCCAGATAGGGGGCTGGGGAGCACCGTCACGGGCGCGGCGGTTGCGGCCGGGAGCCGCCCGTGTTTAGGGACTGGGGTCGAGCGTCCCGCCTATCGCGGTGCGACATGGCGCGTCCGGTCTTCGCCGGGCGGCTTCGCACCCTACATGGGGGCGCACCCGACGGGGTTTAAGCTCCGGCCAAGCTCGAGGCGTCCGCGCCGGCCGCCGGATATCGGAAACCAGAGGAAGGATCTCGGCGCGCGGCGCCGGAACGCTGCCATGAACGAACGCGTCGAACCCGCCGCGCTGGCGAATGGCCGGCCCCTCGCACCGCTGCAGCCCGCGGCGAACGCCCTGCCGGCCGACCACCCGAAGGTGGCCTGGGGCCGCGTCGGCGTGCTCCTGATGAATCTCGGGACGCCCGAGGGCACGTCCTACTGGCCGATGCGCCGGTACCTCAAGGAGTTCCTGTCGGACCGCCGCGTGATCGAGGTGCCGCGGCTGATCTGGTGGCCGCTGCTCAACCTGATCATCCTGACGAAGCGCCCCGGCCCGAAGGGCCGCGACTACGCCAGCGTCTGGAACAACGCGCTGAACGAGGGGCCGCTGAAGACGATCACCCGCGGCCAGTGCGAGCGCCTCCAGGCCGCGATGGGCGAGTCCGTGGTGGTCGACTGGGCGATGCGCTACGGCAAGCCCGAGGTCGCCGGCCGGATCCAGGCGCTGCTGGACCAGGGCTGCGACCGCATCCTGCTGGTGCCGCTCTACCCGCAATACGCCGCCGCGACCTCGGCCACGGCCTGCGACCAGGCCTTCCGGGCGCTGATGGACATGCGCTGGCAGCCCACGGTGCGCGTCTCGCCGCCCTATCACGACGACCCGGTCTATATCGCCGCCATGGCCGATTCGATCCGCGAGGGTCTGGCCAAGCTCGATTTCGAGCCGGAGGTGATCCTCACCTCGTTCCACGGGGTGCCGCGGAGCTACCTGCTCAAGGGCGATCCCTACCATTGCCAGTGCCACAAGACCGGGCGTCTGATCCGCGAGGCGCTGGGCCTGTCGCCGGAGAAGATGCGGGTGACCTTCCAGTCGCGCTTCGGCAACGAGGAGTGGCTGAAGCCCTACACCGACGAGACCGTGATGGAGCTCGCAAAGTCGGGCGTGAAGCGGATGGCGATCGTCGCCCCGGGCTTCACGGCCGATTGCCTGGAGACCCTCGAGGAACTCGACGGCGAGAATCGCCACTACTTCGAGGAGAATGGCGGCGAGCGCTTCGCCTACATCCCGTGCCTGAACGACAGCGACCTCGGCATGCGGGTGATCGAGCACGTGGTGCGCCGCGAGCTGCAGGGCTGGATCTGAGATCCCGGCCGGGATGCCGCTTGCGGCGCGGCCCGGCCCGCCTATTCTTCTCCCAAGCCGAGCGGGCCCAGAGGTTCGGCGCGGGAGGATCACATGGCGTTCTTCATCGGCATCGCGTGTCCGTGGCTGCTGATCGCGGTGCTCGACAGGATCGCCGAGGGGCGCCGCAGCGCCGAACTCTCGGCCCTCGGGATCACGCCCCAGCCGGCCCCAGCGCGATCCAGCTACCTCGTCCCGGACCGGCCGTACTGACGACGGGGCGCGGCCCCGGGGGCCGCGCCGGTCGGGCGCCGAGCGCTACTTCTTCGGTTCGGGCGCAGTCTGCGCGGCCGGCGGCGCGTCGGCGCGCTCGATCTTGGCCTCCGAGCGGAGCTTCAGGATCATGTCCTGCTGCGCCTTGCGGATCAGGTGCTGGTCGATCTGCTCCTTGAGCTCGTCGAAGGTCGGCTGCGGCTTGGTCCGCTTCTCCTCGACCTTGATCACGTGCCAGCCGAACTGGGTCTTGATCGGGTCGGAGACCTGGCCGGCCTTCATCGCGAAGGCGGCGTTGGCGAAGTCGGGCACCATCCGCTCCTTGGTGAACCAGCCGAGATCGCCGCCCTCGGCCTTCGAGCCCGGGTCCTTCGACGCCTCGGCGGCGACCTTGGCGAAATCCTCGCCGCCCTTGATGCGCGCGGCGATCTTCTTGGCCTCGGCCTCGTTGTCCACCAGGATGTGGCGCGCGTGCACCTCCTCCTCGGGCTTCATCAGCTTGACGGTCTGGTCGTAGATCGCGTGCTCCGCCTCGGGCGTGACCGCGCGCTTGGCCTCCTGCTCCAGGTAGTCGTCGAGCAGGAGCTTGTCGCGGAAATAGGCGAGCTTGCGCTTGAACTCCGGCGTGTCGCCGATCTTGGCGGCCTCGGCGGCCTGCGCACCGACGCGGAGGTCGACCATGTAGTCGACGAGCAGGTTCTTCTTCTGCGCCTCGTCGACGCCGGGCAGCGACAGGGCCGGGTCATCGGCCGCGATGGCGAGGTCGCCCTGGGTGATCGGCTTGCCGTTGACGCTCGCCACGACCGCGTCCGCGCTCGGCGCGGCAGCCGGCGTCGCGGCGGGGGCCGCCGGCGTGTTGGCGGCCGGCGTCGGGGCCTTCTGGGGTGCCTGGGCCAGCGCCAGTCCCGGCATCGCGATCATGACGGCGAGCGCGCTGACGCGCCGGAGAAGGGCGGTGTTCGGCATACGGGCGAAGTCCTCGGCTCACGTCTCGGCGTCGCGCCGGATCGGCCGGGCGTCGCGCCGCAGCACAGGTGGCCCGCGTCGGGCGAGAAGGCAAGCGCGGCCATTTCGCCGGTGCCGGAACCGTGACCGTACCGGCATGCGTTGAGGGCTGCCCCTTCCAGGTGCGCCGGGCGATGTTTACCTCTATAAGCCCGGCCAACTCCGTCCAGGCCGGCCCGCCACGCTCACCCGTGGGCGGGCTCGCGCGTCCGCAGGTCCACGATGCTCGGCTCCATCGCCAAGAAGATTTTCGGCTCCTCGAATGACCGCCGCGTCAAGGGCTACCGCCCGCGCGTCGCGCAGATCAACGCGCTGGAACCGGAGATCCAGGCCCTCTCGGACGAGGCCCTGCGCGCCCGCACCGACATGCTGAAGGCCGAACTCGCCAACGGCAAGAGCCTCGACGACATCCTCGTGCCGGCCTTCGCCACCGTCCGCGAGGCGGCCAAGCGCGTCTTCGGCCAGCGCCACTTCGACGTGCAGCTCATCGGCGGCATGGTGCTCCACGAGGGCGGCATCGCCGAGATGAAGACCGGCGAGGGCAAGACCCTGGTGGCGACGCTGCCGGTCTACCTCAACGCCCTGGAGGGCAAGGGCGTCCACGTCGTCACGGTGAACGACTACCTCGCCTCGCGCGACGCCGAGTGGATGGGTCAGGTCTACCGGTTCCTGGGCCTCAGCGTCGGCACGATCGTGCACGGCCTCGACGATGCGCAGCGCAAGGAGGCCTATGCCTGCGACATCACCTACGGCACCAACAACGAGTACGGCTTCGACTACCTGCGCGACAACATGAAGTACGAGCTGTCCCAGCTGGCGCAGCGCGGGCACAACTTCGCGATCGTCGACGAGGTCGATTCGATCCTGATCGACGAGGCGCGCACGCCGCTGATCATCTCGGGCCCGGTGGACGACCGGTCGGAACTCTACGTGGCGGTGGACGCGCTGATGCCGCGCCTGCGCAAGGAGTTCTACGACCTCGACGAGAAGCAGCGCACCGTCTCGCTGACCGAGGAGGGCAACGAATTCATCGAGGAGGCGATGCGCGAGGCGGGCCTCCTGAAGGAGGGCGACCTCTACGACGCCCACAACGTGACGCTCGTCCACCACGTGAACCAGGCGCTGCGCGCCCACACGCTGTTCACCCGCGACAAGGACTACATCGTCAAGAACGACGAGGTGGTGATCATCGACGAGTTCACCGGCCGCATGATGCAGGGCCGGCGCTACTCGGAAGGCCTGCATCAGGCGCTGGAGGCGAAGGAGCGGGTCACGATCCAGCCCGAGAACCAGACGCTCGCGTCGATCACCTTCCAGAACTACTTCCGCCTGTACAAGAAGCTGGCCGGCATGACCGGTACCGCCTCGACCGAGGCCGACGAGTTCGCCGAGATCTACAAGCTCGACGTGGTCGACATCCCGACCAACAAGGAGGTCGAGCGCGTCGACGAGGACGACGAGGTCTACCGGACCGTCGGCGAGAAGTACGAGGGCATCATCGCCGAGATCGACAAGGCGCATGCGCGCCACCAGCCGATCCTGGTCGGCACCGGCTCGATCGAGAAGTCGGAGCACCTCGCCGAGATGCTCAAGAAGGCCGGCTACAGCCTGCTCGACTACTCCGACCCGAACGCCCTGACCGACGTCTACGCCGCCGCCCGCGAGGGCCGGGTGACCAAGCGCTTCGCCGTGCTGAACGCCCGCTTCCACGAGCAGGAGGCCTACATCGTGGCCGAGGCGGGCGTGCCGGGCGCGATCACCATCGCCACCAACATGGCCGGACGCGGCACCGACATCAAACTCGGCGGCAACCTCGAGATGCGCATCGAGAAGGAGCTGGGCCATCTCGCCGACGGTCCGGAGCGCGACGCCGCGATCGCGGCGATCAAGGCCGAGATCGCCGAGAACCGGACCAAGGTGCTGGCCTCGGGCGAGCCGGCCGATCCGGCGGCGGGCCGGAAGAAGGACCTGCCGGGCGGCCTCTACATCATCGGCACCGAGCGCCACGAATCGCGGCGCATCGACAACCAGCTCCGCGGCCGCTCCGGGCGTCAGGGCGATCCCGGCCGCTCGAAGTTCTACCTGTCGCTTCAGGATGACCTGATGCGCATCTTCGGCTCCGACCGCATGGACGGGATGCTGCAGAAGCTCGGCCTCGAGCAGGGCGAGGCGATCATCCACCCCTGGATCAACAAGGCGATCGAGAAGGCGCAGCAGAAGGTCGAGGCGCGCAACTTCGACATGCGCAAGAATGTGCTCAAGTACGACAACGTCATGAACGACCAGCGCAAGGTCGTGTTCGAGCAGCGCCGCGACTTCATGGGCCAGGACAGCGTCCGCGAGACCGTGGACGAGATGCGCGAGGGCGTGATCGACGACCTCGTCGCCCGGCACATCCCGGAGAACGCCTACGCCGAGCAGTGGGACGTCGCCGGCCTGCGCGAGCAGGTGAAGGAGATCCTCAATCTCGACGTGCCGGTCGAGGACTGGGCCAAGGAGGAGGGCATCGCCGACGAGGAGATGCGCGAGCGCCTGCTGAAGGCGGCCGAGACAGCCTACGCCGAGCGGACGGAGAAGAACGGCGCCGAGGTCACGGCCTACATCGAGAAGCAGGTCCTGCTCCAGACGCTCGACCATCTCTGGCGCGAGCACCTCGTGACGCTGGACCACCTCCGGCAGGTGATCGGCTGGCGCGGCTTCGCCCAGCGGGACCCGCTGAACGAGTACAAGTCCGAGGCCTTCGACCTGTTCAACGGGCTCGTGACCGCCCTGCGCGAGCAGGTCACCGCGCAGCTCTCGCGGGTCGAGATCATGCTGCAGGAGCCGCCGGCGGAGTTCCCGGCCGGCGGTCCGGCGCTGCCGCCGATGTTCGCCCAGCATCTCGACCCGGTCACCGGCGAGAACGAGATGGACTACGCCGGCTTCGGCTCGGGCAGCGACGGCGGCGGGGGCCCGGCCTACGGCTTCGCCGCCCAGGGCCTCGCGGCCGACGGGGCGGTGCTGGAGCGTGACCCGACCGACGCCAACACCTGGGGCCGCGTCGGCCGCAACGAGCCGTGCCCCTGCGGCTCGGGCAAGAAGTACAAGCACTGCCACGGCAGCCTCCAGGCCTGAGGCGGGGATCGCGGCGGGGATGACCGCGCGGGGGCTGTTCATCGCCGGGGCCGGCACCGAGATCGGCAAGACCTACGTCACCGCCGCCCTGACCCGCAGCCTGCGGGCGCAGGGTCGGGCGGTCCGGACGGTGAAGCCGCTCGCGAGCGGTGTCCCGCCGCTGAGCGATCCCGGCTTCATCGAGAGCGACACCGCCCGGCTGCTGGACGCGCAGGGCCTCGCCCTGGACGAGGAGGCCGTGGAGGCCTGCTCGCCCTGGCGGTTCTCGGCACCGCTCTCGCCCGATCAGGCCGCCGTGCTGGAGGGGCGATCCCTGGACCTGGCCGACCTCGTCGGCTGGTGCCGGGATGAGATCGCCCGCACGGAGGGCACCCTGCTGATCGAGGGCGTCGGCGGCCTCATGAGCCCGGTCACCGGGGCCGCCACCGGCCTCGACTGGCTCCGGGCCCTCGGCCTCCCGGCGCTGCTCGTGTCCGGGAGCTATCTCGGGGCGATCAGCCACGCGCTCACCGCCTGCGAGGCCCTGCGCTTCCACGGCGTGGCGCTGCGCGCCGTAGTGGTCAGCGAGAGCCCGGACGCGCCGGCGCCCGCCGCGACCGTGGCCGCCGCCATCGCCCGGCACGCCGGGGCGCCCGTCGCCTGCCTGCGTCGCGGCGAGGCCTGCCCGGATGACCTGGCCGCCCTGATCTGATGGCCTGCCGCGCCGTCGCTGGACGGCGCGACCGCTGCCCCTAGCTTTACCGCTGCGGCGTCGAACCCGGCGCTCGAATCGTCTCGGCCGGGTGATGCCCTAGGGAGCCCTGCGGTGAGTCAGACCCTTGCGCCGGCGGCGAGTCCCCGATCCGATACGGGCGCGGTCGACGCGGAGACGGCGCGCGACAGGCTCCGGCCGGCCCTCGTTTTCGGCGCGCTGGGCGTCGTGTACGGCGACATCGGCACGAGCCCGCTCTACGCGTTCAAGGAGGCGGTGAAGGCGGCGACCGCGGGCGGCGCCTCGGTGCCGGCAGCCGCCACGGGCGCGGTGTCGCTGA